>Ga0209777_10000007_pt1 | contig 429556 bp, 383 predicted proteins | sample FrelakmetHBP12HB_FD_187147 | JGI IMG/M metagenome (GOLD analysis project Ga0209777, IMG submission 187147) | Freshwater lake sediment microbial communities from the University of Notre Dame, USA, for methane emissions studies -HBP12 HB (SPAdes)... | ecosystem: Environmental > Aquatic >...
GCAAGAAGCGGCGGCGGAAATTTTGAGCGGGATTTTTTGAATTCGGGGATTTCAGGCGGGGCGATCCTGCCCCCCCACAGGACGCCCCGCAAATTCATTCAGAATCCGGATTATTTTGAAAAAAAGTTCGAGCTTCGTTCAATAGTTCCGACCAAGAGAAACAATTTGCGAATTCGGCGCAAGAATTTAGCGCGCCTGCGGGCGGGTGGCGCAGGCGCGCTGTACAAAAATCGCTGAATTTAGCAATTAATTCATAGGGGCGAATTAGGTCAAGTTTTGCAGTTTTCTCTTTATTGGTTTCAATTTTTTCCATTCCGCATTAGCGGAATACAAAGCAAGTTTTTTCTTTTCCGCGCTTATTTATTAAATAAAAAGCCCATGAAAACAAAATATTTTTTATACGCTCGCAAATCCACTGAGGACGAAGAAAGGCAAGTGATGTCTATTGAAGCTCAGATTGCGGAGTTGGCGGAATACGCAAAAAGAGAAGGTATTGAAATTACCGAAACTTTTATTGAATCCAAAAGCGCAAAGAAACCCGGGCGAGAAATATTTAACAAAATGATGACCAAAGTTCATGAGAGCAAAGAGCCGATTGGTCTAATGGCGTGGCACCCAGATCGTCTCGCCCGGAACTCTATCGATGGCGGACAGATTATTTATTGTGTTGATATTGGCAAGATAGTTTCTTTGAGCTTTCCTACTTTTTGGTTTGAGCCAACTCCGCAAGGGCTTTTTATGCTTCAGGTTGCTTTTGGACAATCGAAGTATTACAGCGACAACCTTTCGGAGAATGTAAAGCGCGGAAAAAGACAAAAACTCAGGCGGGGCGAATACCCGGGCAAAGCGCCATTTGGCTATGTGAATAATCAAAAAACTCGCGACATTGACCCTGACCCAGTGAAAGCAAAAATAGTTAAAAAATCTTTTGAAGAATACGCAACTGGGAAATATACTTTGGACAGCTTGGGAATCCGCCTGAGTTTTTGGGGCGTGGTGAGTAAAAACGGAACACCGCTTGCCAAAGCGACGATCTACCGAATGCTGACTAACATTACTTATCTTGGACTAATTATTTTTACTGGTGAAACATACGAAGGCAAATTTACCCCAATTGTTCCCCGAGCGACTTTTGAAGCCGTTCAGAAAGTATTAAAACAGCGCTCCCGTCCGCGCAAATCCAAAAAGAGCCACAACTTCCCATTCTGCGGTTTGCTTGTCTGTGGAGAGTGTGGGGGAGCGATAACAGCGCAATTTGCGCATGGATCTGGCGGAACTTACCGCTACTATCGCTGTACAAAAAAGTTTGGCAAATGTCATCAGGGTTATTTGCGCGAGGACTTGCTCGCTGATCAGCTGAAAAGTCGGCTTCAAAATGTCGCTATTTGCGACGAATGGGCAGAAAAAATGTCGGCTCAAGTGGATGTTTGGGAAAAAGAAAAAAGCAATTCGTCGCAAAGTTTCGCCCAAAATCTGGAGATAAAAATAAAAGAGACCGAGGTCAAGCTCGATATATTAGTCAATGCGTTCCTGGACGGCTCGATAGAAAAAGAAACTTATCTCATCAAAAAAGACGAACTGATAAAAACCAAAACAGCATTTTTTGAAAAAAAGTCAGATTTTGGGCGAAAAGGGAACAATTGGATCGAACCATTGCGCGATTTTATAAAAACAGCTCACCACGCCAAAAAACTTGCTTTGTCCAACGATTTTTACGAAATAAAATCGTTGGCGGAAAGAATTGGAACGAACCGCAAAATGATTGAGAAAACTGCGAAACTTGACCTAATTCGCCCCTATGAATTAATTGCTAAATTCAGCGATTTTTGTGTAGCGCGCCTGCGCCACCCGCCCGCAGGCGCGCTAAATTCTTGCGCCGAATTCGCAAATTGTTTCTCTTGGTCGGTATGGCAGGATTTGAACCCGCGAGCCTTCCCCGTCCGAGGGGGACGCTCTACCAACTGAGCTACACCCCGAACCTGAGACTTGGGTCATCGGGGACTTGAACCCCGGACATGCGGATTAAGAGGCCGCCGCTCTACCCCCTGAGCTAATGACCCGACTTTGAGCTGCCAGAAAATGGGATCTTGTGCTACGAATCAGTAGTAGCCGTAAGATGAAGATCGACGTCTGGGGAGGGCTTCTCTAATTAACCGACGCTCTCTTTCCGCAGCATCAGCAATGATTTTCTGTGTCTCCTTGAAACGTTTGAATTTGAGTTCATCGACCGTAATACCAAGCCGGCTCGCCTCCTCGGCGTCAGCCTTATCCCGCAATTTGCGGTTACGTTCCTTACGTTCTTTTGCCCGAAGCATGTTTGGTGTTGTCTTAGATACACGTCCTGGAAACCTCATGTCTTTATTTCGCCTCCTTCCAAGATTTCCTTGGATTGATGTTTGCCCACTGATTACCTATTGGTTTGGAAAAAATAAGCTGTAGATTACAAGAGAATCACCAAACTAACAACAAAGTTTGTTATGAGTGTTACGACTGTTTTTCCTTTTTTAAAGATCAGACAATAAAAGCATCTTATCAAATCTTGGCTTATTAGTCAACTATTTTTTTTATTATTCTTTTATGTTATAATATATTTATGAAAGTTAAATTAGTTACAACCAAAGACCGCAACAAGATCCCCAAAATTTTGCGGGAAAAGTCGAAGAGAATAACGGAGATTACCCCGGAGATATTGGATTTGGCCAAAAAGATGACCGAAATCATGAAAGAAAATAAAGGCATTGGAATTTCAGCGATTCAGGTGGGTGTGCCGATTCGCCTTATTGTGGTGAATAACTGCGGTCAAGATGAGAGTTTTGTATTTATAAATCCCGAGATAAAAAGAGTTAGCCGAAGAGAGGTAGTATTAAGCGAAGGATGCTTGAGCTTCCCTGATATTTTTGAAGATATTTCTCGTCCAGAACGCGTTACAGTGCGAGCCCGCGACCTCAATTGGCAGGATATAGAAATCTCGGCAGAAGGACTTTTGGCAAGATGCCTGGAACACGAGATAGACCATTTGGAGGGAGTCCTATTTATCGATTACGTTAAAGAATAATTTCCTTGTTTATAAATTGGGTCGCAGAAAAATCTCAAATAACAAATTACAAATAACAAACAAATTACAAATCACAATGTTCAAAAATTTAGGATTTGAATTTTGGTAATTGGAATTTGTTATTTACTAACTTTTTAAGATGGATAAACAAAACCTAAAACTTGTCTTTATGGGAACGCCAGAATTTTCTGCCAAAATTCTCAGTGGTCTATTAGATGATGGCTACAACATCATTGGCGTTATAACCGAACCGGATAAGCCAATGGGAAGAAAAATGGAAGTACAGCCTACTCCAGTTAAAAGTTTTGCACTATCTGTGGGTTTAAAGGTTTTTCAACCAGAGAAAAAAATCAATGTTACGGAGGTGATTAAAGATCTTAATCCTGATTTAGTTATCGTTGCAGCGTATGGGAAAATTATAACGAAAGAAACTTTAGATATTCCCAAATATGGCTGTATTAATTTTCATGGTTCGCTATTACCAGAATTGCGTGGCGCGTCCCCCATTCAATCGGCGATTTTGCAGGGTTTAGATAAAACCGGCGTGACCATTATGAAAATGGACGAAGAAATGGATACGGGTCCGATTCTCACTCAAGTTGAAATCGAGCTTGATAAGAAAGAAACCACAACAACTTTGAGAGCTAAAATGTTAGAACATGGGCTACCCTTACTTCTCAACACTATTACAGGGTATATTGACGGAGAGATTGAACCTAAAGAACAAGTTGGGAAGGCGACATATACAAAAATGATAAAAAAAGAAGATGGGAAAATAGACTTTGGCAAAAATGCGGAAGAAGAGGAGAGAAAATTGAGAGCATTTAATGAATGGCCAGGGGTATTTGGATTTTGGGATAGTAAGCGAATTAAGTTTATAGAGGTGGATAGTAATTTTCAATTTTCAATTTTTCAGGCTTCGCCTGATCGCGCGGAGCGTGACAATTTTCAATCAATTTCCAATGATCAATTTTCAAGTATGAAGCCGGGAGAGATATTTTTAGGCGACAATAACTTGCTTTGTATAAAATTTAAAGATGGAATTTGGGTTGTGAAAAAATTACAGATAGAGGGCGGAAAGGCAATGTCCGCAAAAGATTTTTTGAATGGAAATAAAGATTTTGTCGGAAGCATTTTATCGTAATTTTTCCCAATTTCCTCCTTAATTTCCGTCCTAAAATTTCCCTCCCTATTAGTTCATCAGCTCAAAGATCTCGTTTCTTTTGACAAAGCTTTTCATAAAAGTGCCAAAGACACCGGTTAAAGAAATACTTTCTGTCTGGGAAATGTTTTGGTTGAGAGCGTCTAATTTTTTATTTTCCTGATCAGAGATTAGGTCATAGCTATACCAACCTTCTTTGGTGAAAAGTCTTTTTGGCGGATGTAAAAATCGATTAGTTTGTAATCCTTTGTTTGGCGGGTAAAGAGAATAATGGACCAGGTAAGCATAAACTTGGGGTTTTGTTGCAAATTCAGTTAGAGATTTTTCCATAAAACCGTAAGTAGAGCTGTGGTCTTGATGTTGATCTCTAGGATGAGATACAAAAATAATAGTTGGCTTATAGTCATTAATTATTTTTTGCAGATCTTCCACAACATTAGTGCCCGTATAAGATTGTTTAGCGCGATATGTTCCATTATAAGGGTTGTAATTAAATCTGGTCGATTGGGAAGTGTAGGGAGTACCGTAATTACCATTCAACATTGAATAAAGTCCCTTGTCTGGGTAGCCAAGAAAAATCAGGTCTTCTTGGGTTAAGCCTAATAGTTTAGTTGCTTTTTTGCCCTCTTCCATTCGCTGTTCTCCCAAGACAATAAAATCATCGGGTGTCGGTTCTAATGTTTTGTCTTCTCTCACAACTGAGCCCAGATTGTCATCCCCATTAGTCATGTAAACCACTTTGACTTGAGCTCCTTTTTCCTTTGCTGCCTGAATAACACCGCCTGTCGCGATGATTTCATCATCAATATGAGGTGATAAGATCAAAATTTTATCATCGCGGGTTATATCAGGAAGTGACGAAAGGCTGCCCTTAGAAATCAGCCAACCGCCGATTATTCCAAGACCAAAAAACCAAAAAGCATAGAGTACGAGAGCGACAATAAGAATTTTTTTATATTTGAAGACCGTTTTGTATAGTTTACCAAAGGTTTCTTTAATCATAAAACAATTATACAATATTAGATTGATATAGGGAATAATAATGTGGTCCTACGCTCGTGGACTCGCTCAGGACAATAGGCCCTTTATATTTTTGGAATTAAGGTTCGCCTATTGACTTTTTTGGCCAATAAGGTAAAATTAGGTGATATTGTAGATAAATTTAAGAGCTTAACAAGCTCTAGTACTACGAATTTACAAATCAGTACGAATATACAAATAATTCGTACATTCGTATATTTGTAATAAATTTGTAAATTAGTAGTAACCCAGAAAAGTAAAACAATAAAGTATATGTTACGAATTAAACTTGTAAAAATTGGCAAGAGAGATCGTCCTACATGGAAGATTGTTGTGGTAGAAAAAACAAAAACCGGTAAAGGCAGAGTTTCTGATTATATTGGAAGCTATAATCCACATAAAAAACCAAAAGAGTTTAAACTGGATGTGGAAAAATATGAAAAATGGGTTAAAAACGGAGCTCAACCAACCGATGCAGTTATCAGATTAAAAGGAAAGTTAATGGATAAAAATAAAGAATATCAAAAAGAAGTAAAAGCAAAGGTATATAAGAAAAAGAAGACAGAAGAATCAAAGAAAGAAGCTCCAAAGAAAGAGAAAAAAGGAGAAGAAATTAAGCCTGCCCGCAATGCTTCGCATAGCGATGCAGGCGGGGAAGAAATTCAGGAAGGAAATTTAGGGAAAGAAATTGAAAGCGAAAAACTGGAAAAAGAAACCAAGAAAGAAAAAGAGGCAGAAAAGGTCAAATAAAAAAACTTTACATTTGTTTAAGAATTGCTAATATAAAGTTATAGTATCGTTATAACGCGGTACGGTCGAAAATACAAAACCATTAAAAGGTGTAAGGAAAGAAAATGACTGATATAGAACTTTTGAAAACCATCATTGAAGCTATTGTTTCTGAGCCAAGTGATGTTAAGGTAGAGAGAAAAGTAGATGAAATGGGAGTTCTTTTGGAGCTTACCATCAACCCAAAAGATATGGGTACTATCATCGGCAAAGAAGGTAAAACTGCAAAAGCCTTGAGAACCATTCTCCGAGCTTTTGGAGCAAAGAACCAGGCAAGATTGAATTTGAAAATCATTGAGCCAGAAGGTTCTTTGCGACCACCAAGACCACCAATGGGTGAATCAAGCGACGAACTGTAAAAGTTAGTTAAAAAAATTTAGAGAATACCACAGTAATTATTAGCTGTGGTTTTCTTTTTAGATCCTTGATATTCTCTTCGTCTTTTTTATATATAATATTGGTTAAGACGAATTAGAGTTCGAGGATGACAATTTTATGAAAATTGATATTATAACTTTATTTCCAAAAATGTTTGACGGACCTTTCAGTGAAAGTATAATTTCGCGTGCCCAAAAAAGAGGTCTGGTTAATATAAAAATTCACCAATTAAGAGATTGGGCAATAAACCGTCGAGGTCAAGTTGACGATAGTCCTTATGGGGGCGGAGCTGGTATGATTCTAAGAATCGATGTAGCTTTTAAGGCTTTGAGCGCTCTAAACGGCTTATCGCAGAAAATTTCCAATTTCCAATTTCCAATTTCCAATAAAATTCAAAATTTAAAATCCCAAAAGCTAATAAAGCTAAAAGCTAATGAAGCTAACCCCTATATAATTTTGCCAACACCCTCTGGAAAAAAATTTAATCAGGCTTTGGTGTGCAAACTTTCTAAGAAAAAACACCTCGTTTTTCTATGTCCGCATTATGAAGGGTATGATAAAAGAATTGAAAGTTTGGTTGATGAAAAAATATCAATCGGGGATTATGTTTTGACGGGTGGGGAATTGCCGGTAGCAGTTATGGTTGATACGATTATCCGTTTAATTCCAGGGGTTATAAATGATGGTTCATTGCGAGAGGAATCTTTCTCTTGTAGGGGTTTGATTAATCAAACCCCTACTTTGGAATACCCACAATATACAAGACCTGAGGTTTTTAAGGCGGTTATAAAAGGTAAGAAAATAAAAAAGCGTGTTCCGAAAGTTTTGCTCTCAGGAAATCACGCTTTGATTGAGCGGTGGAGAAAAACGCTCAGTTAATATTAGCGGGGAGGAATCGATTGCCCGTGAAAGGCCGGTTTTTCCTCGCATTTTGGGCAGTAGGGCACGTCTTCATTTTTGACTTTACCCGATCCGGAAAGAGGAAAAATACCGTCGCGGACTGTATGAGCGACTCTTGTAACTATTATTTTTGATCCGCAGGTCATGCATTTCCAGTCTTCTTTTCCCGCGTCCCTTTTGTAGACGATAGTCTTATCGCCTCCGAGGTTTTTTCGTAAAAATTCGTTCTTCTCGTCGTCGAAGGCGTGTTCGGGCTGAAATGCTGCCCAATGAGGAGTTGCTACTTTCTTGAAATCAATTTCTTTAGTCTCGGCCATGGTTTTTTACCCCCTTGTTTTTTTGTCAAGTTGCGACAGTTTTAAAATCATAGTTATTTTAACAAAAAATCTGGAAATATGCAAATAAAAAGGCGCGATTGCTCGTGCCTTTCCGCAATGATTTGCGGTTAATTGGTGTCGGGATGGGAAACTTATGATGCGGGGACGATTTTGCCCTTTGCTATCCTGCGCCTGATCTCCAGCTGGAGTTTTGCCGCCTCGCTTATCGCATGATCGCGCTTTTGCCGGGACGCTGTATGTGCCGGTTCTTTATATTCGACAGCGATAGCCATCTGCTCGTCATACTCTTTGAAGAGCTGATCATCAGTGAGGTGGCCGAATTCGCCTTCGCCGTCGCCGGCAAGCAAAGTATCAAGTAGGTTGAAGCGTCGAAGAACCTCTCTTTCTTCCGCCCGCATTTCTGATTCGAGCGAACCCAGTTGTTCTATTATTTCGGGGTTTTTTAGTATTACCAAGACCTTTCTGGTTGTGATCGTTAACTTTTCGAAAAGATCATTACCTTTCATTTCTTCCAGATTCGTATTTTCTTCCATAATTCCCCCTTTGTGGTTTGTTAGAATGTGATGAGATTTTTATTTGGGCTCTATATCTACCCCCAGTACCCACAGAACAAGATAACAAAATACGATGCATACTATAAACACGATCTCTTTAAGTCTTTTCATATTTAACGCCCCTTTTAATTGTCAAGTTGCGACAGGATTTAAAATCAGACTTATTTTAGCAAAAAACCGGTTAATAAGCAAGACAAGCATTTTTGTGGTATAATAAGAAGATGAACAAATTCAAACTTATAACAAACCTAGTGCCTTCGGGTGATCAAGGGCAAGCGATTGAAAAATTGGTTAAAGGGTTAGATACGGGTTACCGCGATCAGACATTAAAAGGTGTAACGGGTTCGGGAAAAACTTTTACCATGGCCAATGTGATTGCACGTGTGAATAAACCGACTTTAGTTATTGCTCATAATAAAACGTTAGCCGCACAGTTGGCGAGTGAATTTAAAGAATTTTTTCCGGAGAACGCCGTGCATTATTTTGTTTCCTATTATGACTATTATCAACCCGAAGCCTATATTCCTCGTTCTGATACTTACATTGAGAAAGAAACTTCGATCAACGATGAGATAGATCGGCTGCGCCATGCGGCGACATATTCGCTACTAACCCGTAAAGATGTAATTATAGTCGCCTCTGTTTCTTGTATTTATGGGCTGGGTGAGCCTCAGGAATATCTCAAAATGTTTTTTTCTCTTAAGGTGGGGCAAAAAATTTCCCGCGAAGAAGCAATTCGCGAACTAGTCGATCGGCTTTACGAAAGAAACGATATTGAACTTTCCCGCGGTAAGTTTCGAGCGCGTGGTGATATCCTCGAAATTGTACCGGTATATAGTGAAGAGGTTTATCGGATCGGATTTTTGGGGGATGAAATTGAGTCTATCGAAAGGCTTGACAATATCACGGGTGATGCTTTGGAAGAATTAGACAAGGTTGAAATCCCGCCGGCCAAACATTTTATGACAGGGAGCGATAAATTGAAAACGGCGATAAAAAATATTAAGAAAGAAATGAAAGACCAGGTTGAAAAATTTGAAAAGGAAAATAAGCTGATTGAAGCGCAACGCATAGAACAACGAACCAATTATGACATGGAAATGCTGGAGGAAATCGGTTATGTTAATGGGATTGAAAATTATTCGCGGCAGTTATCGGGACGCGAGGCTGGGGCACCGCCATCAACCTTGATAGACTTCTACGGTGAAGATTTTCTTCTTTTTATAGATGAATCTCATATGACAGTTCCGCAAATCGGAGGAATGTATCTTGGGGATCACGCGCGCAAGGACACTTTAATTGAGTATGGTTTTCGTCTGCCTTCCGCTCGCGATAATCGGCCCTTGAAATTTGAAGAGTTTGATAAAAGAATAAATCAGGTTATATATACTAGCGCGACGCCGAATGAATATGAGGTTAAAAAAAGCAGTCAGGTGGTTGAACAGGTAATTCGCCCCACCGGATTGGTTGATCCGGAAATAGAAGTTAGACAAACTGAAAATCAGGTTGACGATCTTTTGGAACAAATAAGAATTAGAGTCGGAAAAGGTCAGAGAGTTTTGGTCACCACTTTGACGAAAAAGTTAGCGGAAAGATTGGCGCAGTACCTAAGTGAGCTGAATGTCAAGGTAGCATACCTGCACAGTGATATCGACACATTAGAGAGGATAGACATTTTACGGGATTTGCGAGCCGGAGTTTATGATGTTTTGGTGGGAATAAATCTTTTGAGGGAAGGATTAGACTTGCCGGAGGTCTCACTGGTTGCAATTTTGGATGCAGATAAAGAAGGATTTTTGCGCTCCAGTGTTTCTTTGATTCAAACAATGGGCAGAGCCGCTCGGCATGTTGAAGGAAAAGTGATAATGTATGCGGACACAGTAACTGGTTCGATGAGAAAAGCGATTGAAGAGACAAATAGGAGAAGAAAAATCCAACAGGAATATAATATTGCTTACGGTATAATACCAAAATCAATTACCAAAGTTGTGCCGGAAACATCAGATTGGCGCGAACCCGTAGGGGCGATTCATGAATCGCCCGTGCGAAAAGACAATATTCGCGATATTCCAAAGGATGAAGTTAAACGCATAATTAAAGAGTTGGAAAAGAAAATGGATATGGCGGCGAGAAACCTCCAGTTTGAAACTGCTGCGGAATTGCGCGATCAGATTGAAGAGCTGAGGAAATTATGATAGTCTTTATTTATTTGCTAGAATAAGGTAAAATTGAATTGAGCTTTGTAAATTAATAACTGAGGGGTGAATGAAATGTCAGATATATCCGAGGCTGTTGACTGGATAAAACCAGTCTCGTGGATAAAATCGGTTTTTGAAAAAGCAGGGGTTTCGAAAGAAGAAATTCAAGTTGTTCTGCCCCGCTTTGCTTCTTTTTCTTATTCAGAATTAGAGGCCACCATCATTACGGGGTTAAATTGTATTTTGTTATCGGAAGAAGAAAATATTGGATGTCTGACAAGGGAAGTCAGAGTAACTCGTATTATCCTTAAGAAGGCATGCGACAATGAGGACTTTCACAGGGTTTACAAGTCCTTTATCGATTTTCTGTTAAAATTTTTCCATGAAACAGATTCAACAAAAGAATCGATAAAAGAAAATCTTTTTTTCGTGCCGGTGCAAGATCATAGCTTGGTTGTTCCGCTCTTATTTCTTTTCGAAAAATGTCTAGAGCTTGCATCATGCACTCCAGACGAGGAGCTGGACAAAATCATCGAGATCGGGATGAATCTACCGGGGCTTGATCGAGGAATTTCAGTCTAAAAGAAAGACATAGATGTAGGGAGCCATTCGAGTATGGCTCCTTTTTATTTACAATAAACACAATAAAAAGCTTCTCCCATTGACTTTATTTGTAATTTAAGCTAAAATATAGACATATTTGGACTTTAATAAACCAGATAGAAAAACTAAAGGGGGCTATATATGCCGACGAATGACGATTTTGTAAATGATGCTGTGGAAAAGGAAGAAATCCAAAGGATTTTAGATTGGATACGTGAAATTTTCGACTGTTATGAATGGGGGGATGAAAACACCAAAAAAGATCAGGTGGTTTTAGCCCTAGAAGCAATGGGGTTCGAAAAGCTTTTTTACGGCCTGATTTTCTTTGTTTCCTGCATGGCGGCGGAAGACGAAACCAAGAAAAGCGATTTAGTTAAAAAATCTCTTGCGACTTATCTGGTCCAGGCGGACAAGATCAAAAATGACGCCATAAGAATTCTGGGCGAGATGAATCTGGGCCGACTGGGTATTTTGGCTAAGGTTGAAGGCTTGAGAATAGACAAGCTGGTTAAAAACCAAATTCTCGGCGGTTTGCCTAGAGAGCAGCTGGATGCGGTTCTCTTTGTGGCTGCTTACATCATCTTCCTTCCTCAAGTTGCGAAGGAACAAGGGCATGTTCTGTTTGCCAAGGGCATAGAAATCTTCCAGAGCAGAGCTTGGGACGTTTTCATAGCTGCAATCCAAAGAAGGTTGGCGCAGCAGTCCTGTTGAAAAAACGAAAAAGCTCGCATTCTAGCGAGTGGAAGGGACAGAAAATGAACAGAAACAAAATTATTCAAGACCTGATAGATTATTTAAATGGGAGCGAAGAAGCCTCTAAAGACGAAGGCCGAATGAGAGTTTTTCTAGAGGGTCGCTCCGATCAAGCTCTTCTCCTTATTGAGGAACTGAAAAACGAACTTAAGGGCATAAGGTGGCCCGAGATTGACAAAATGAATATGTTTTATCAGTTCCTCAAATGCATGTTGTACTGCACAAAGCCCTGCTAATAGTGCAGGATGAAGGCGTATTCCATCAACCGGTAGCTCGAGATAGCGAGACCGGTTTTTTTATTTTTAAAAGAGATGATGATTTTTTGCTGATTTATGCTAAAATAAATTGATAAGCCAAAAAATCCGGCTAGCGTCGGTTTTTTTATTCTAGAAAAAGGAGGTGAATTAATTGGACATTAAAAATACTGGAGAAGAAAAAAAGAAGAGAAAAAGCAATAAAAAAAATTTTTCCGATGAGTTTCTCCTTAGTTTGGTGGGTGAAAGAGTCATTGTAGAAATTGCTAATAACCTGCCTGAAACCTACATTTTTTCCGCTATTGTAAAGAGGATTAGCAAGATAGATATCCATCTTGTTAATGGAGGTGCTATCCGAAAGGTAGCGATTTTAGAGGTAAAAACATATAAACAGATTAAGAAACGCGGGAAAAAGGGGAAGAAAAAAGTGGTTCTCTTTCATGGGCTTACTAAAAATAATGATGTGTTGAACATTAGCGTATTAGCCCATGATAGATATGCCGCTTTTTTAGAAATCCCTGAAATTTTCGGTCTCAAAAGCGTTCTCTTTGTAAGGGAAAAAGAGGGTGTTAAATGGGCGCATGAAAAGAATGTTTTTATTCGTATCGTCCATCCGTTTGGTTCAGGTTCTTAAAAAGCCTATCTTATAACAGTTAGGCTTTTTTGTTTCTCAAAAAATAGTTATAATACCTATGATGAATAAAAAATTGTCTCAAAAAATTAAAACCATCCCTCACTCGCCTGGCTGTTATAGATATTATAATAAAAAAGGCGATCTGATTTATATTGGAAAAGCAAAGGACTTAAGAAAAAGAATTTCCTCATATTTTATTGGCGCAACCCCCGCCCGTTTGGGTCGAGGTAAAGATCCCAAGACTGTGGTTTTAGTTGAAAACATTGCTGATATCAAATGGGAGGTAACGGAGAGCGAAATTGAAGCCTTAGTTCTCGAATCTCTTTTGATCAAAAAAAATAAACCCAGATTCAATATTAAAATTAAAGATGATAAGGATTTTTTATGGGTGAAGATCGATATGAGTCGCGAATTTCCATATCCGGAATTGATTAGGCGCCCTGATGTAGAGACAATTCATGAATTGTCTCTACGGGGAAAGATAAAATATTTCGGACCTTTTACGGATAGTAAATTATTGAAACAAGGTTTGGCGGTTTTGCGCAAAATATTTCTTTGGCGGGATTGCTCGGAATCGAAATTTAGTTTTTATAAAAAGAAAAACAAGCCTTGTCTGGAGTATTACATCAAAAATTGCGGTGCCCCCTGTTGCAACTACGTTAATAATAATGATTATCAATTAGGCATTAAGCAACTGGTAGTGTTCTTAAGAGGTGGCAAGAAAAAGCTCGTTAATGGTTTTGAAAAGAAAATGAAGACTTTTTCCAAAAGCAAAGAATTTGAAAAAGCGGCTGTCTATCGAGATAGATTAAGATCTTTACAAAATATTGATGCAAACTTGAGAATAAATAAAATGGAAGCTGATCAGAAGATAAAAGACCTAGAAGGATTTATTGACCGAATTAATCTAGATCTTGGTTATAACTTAGAACAAAAGAAAGGTTTTCGAATAGAATTCTATGATATCAGTAATATTTTTGGGAAAGAAGCAGTAGGCTCTATGATAGTCTGGCAGGATGGTGGTTTTAATAAAAACCAATACCGGAAATTTAAGATTAAATATACAAAGGGTCCAAACGATGTTGGTATGATGAAAGAAGTTTTATTTCGCAGAGCGAGATATCTCAAATCTTTCACCCTGCCATTCGCGAATGGCAGGGCAAGAATCTCAAATCTTCAAGCTTCGCTTGATCAGGCGAAGCCTGACAAAAATCAAAACTCAAAACTTAAATTTCAGGATCCAGATTTAATTGTTCTTGATGGGGGAAAACCGCAACTAGGAGAAATTTACAAACTGTTTCGACAGTTGAAAATAGAAATTCCATTACTAAGCCTGGCTAAAAGAGAGGAAGAGGTTTGGGGGGTTAGTTATAAAGTTCACCCAGTCAAATCTTGCAAGCAATTTGACGGGGTGAATAAAGTTATAAAGTTTATAAAGTTAAACATACAAAAGAATTCTCCGGAAGGATTTTTTATTCAAAGACTGCGTGATGAAGCGCATCGGTTTGCGATCGGGTATCATAAAAGCTTAAGAAATAAAAAAATCATTAAATCTAGATTAGACGAAATTGAAGGCATCGGCCCAGTGACCAAGAAAAAATTACTTTTGAAATTCGGTTCTGTCGATGGTATTATAAGGGCAGATTTAATTGAGGTTGAGAATGTGGTTGGAAAAAACCTGGCCAAAAAAATTAAAGAAAACTTATGAAAATCAAAATTCCAGAGTGGGAATTAGAATTTAGCGCCGCCAGAGCTTCTGGGCCCGGGGGCCAAAATGTCAATAAAACCGCAACCAAGGTTACGCTGCGTTTTGATGTTGTGAGCTCAAAAACATTAAACAGTGAACAAAAAGTGGTTGTATTGAAAAAATTGCAGAATTGGATTAATAAAGAAGGAGAAGTAGTTATTGCCGAGCAAAGTTCTCGAAGTCAGTGGACAAATAGACAAGCAGTTATTAAAAGACTTAATGATTTAATTCAAGAAGCGCTGAAAATAGAAAAGGAAAGGAAAGAAACAAAAACGCCCAAAAGAGAGAAAGAAAAAAGAATTGAGGGCAAAAAAAAGAGGTCTGAGGTTAAAAAAACAAGAAGACCGGTGAGAGTCGACTGATTTTGACCTTTTTACTCCTTTGTGTTATCATTGTGGATAGTTAATCCAGCTTTTAGCCTGCTTACCAGCAGGTAGGTTTTTGACTTTTAGCTTTTTAATTTATAATAAAAACAAAAAAATGAAGAGATTAGTTCTTAAATTTTTAATAGGTTGGGCGGTTAATGCTTTGGCTATATATATAGCCTCAATGTATCTTGATAAATTTAATTATGACAGTTGGCAGATTTTGGCAATTGTTTCGCTAGGATTTGGGATAGTATCTATGTTTGCAAAACCAATATTGAAGATTTTATCTCTACCATTTTTTCTGATAGGACCGATTTTACTTTTTGTGGTCAACTCTGTAATTCTTTTCTTTCTAGGAATATATGTTCAAGGTTTCCACACAGGGGATATTCGAACAGTAGTTTATGCGGGCGTGATAGTGGCAGTAGTTAATTTTCTTGTACATTTAGTTATAAAATGAGCGGGTGTAGTACAATGGTTAGTACGCGTCCTTGCCAAGGACGAGACGGCAGTTCGATCCTGCTCACCCGCTTTTTGGCCACGTAGTCAAGTTCCCGCCATACGGCGGGATAAAGTCCAGGCGGCGGTCTGCAACCCCAGCCGCATTATCGGGTCTGGTAGCCAAGTGGTAAGGCGGAAGTCTGCAAAACTTCTATGCAGGGGTTCGATTCCCCTCCAGACCTTTGCGGCGGGGCGATTCCCACCGTGGCCTTTTTAAGAAATATTATTAACAACACTTATGAATTTACACCAAACCATTACAATCGTTCAGTTAGTTATTTCTGTTTTTCTAATTTTGTCTGTCTTGCTGCAGAGCCGAGGAGCGGGGCTATCCGGTACTTTTGGCGGCGATAGCGCAGTTTATACTACTCGCAGAGGTCCAGAAAAAATGCTTTATTGGATTACTGTGATCTTGGCGCTGGTTTTTGTTGGATTAGCGATTGCGAGCTTAATAATAAAATAGCAAAATGAAGCTGTTTTTTCGAAAAGTATTTTTCTTCTTTAAAATACTCTGGAAAAAAATATCACTAGCAGAAAAAATCATCCTTGGTCTTTTAGTTCTTTTTTTGATTTTAGATCTTTTGGGTCTTTTTAGTTTTTTATTTGCTGAAAGAGAAAATGTGACACCAGAAAAAGGCGGTGTTATAGTAGAAGGGGTTTTGGGGCAGCCGAGTTTTATAAACCCTCTTTATGCAAAAACTGAAGCCGACAAAGTGTTATCTTCAATTGTTTTTTCCGGCTTGGTTTCCAAAAATAAGCAAAAAGAAATGGTACCCTCGCTATGTGAGAAATGGGAAGTATCTGAAGATAAAAAAGATTATAAATTTTATTTGAAAAAAGACCAGAAATGGCAGGATGGCATTGCCTTTAACGCAGATGATGTCGCCTATACCGTAGCCGTTTTGCAAAATCCTGATTATGGTGAAAGTCTAAAGCCTGTCTGGGAAGGCATAGCAATCGAAAAAATCGACGATTATACGGTCATCTTCCATCTTCCAAAACCATACCCGCTTTTTTTAGAAAATCTGACCATAGGAATATTGCCCCGTCACCTGTGGAATGATATATCGGTTAAAGACTTTACGAGCTCTTCTTTAAACATCAATGCTGTGGGTACTGGACCATATAAAATTGATACTATAAATAGAGGCAAGGATGGCAGGGTTGTTTCCGTAAAATTAGTTGGTAGTTCTTTTTATCTTAACAAAGGACCTTATATAGAAAATATGGAGGTAAGGTTTTATGATCAAAAATCAGATCTTTTGAAAGGTTTTTCTTTGAGAGAATTTTCTTCCTTTGGACTTTATTCATCAGATGATGTTTCGGTTTCGGAAACTACTAGGGGCTACAATAACTATTCAATTAATCTGCCTCAATATGTAGCGGTCTTTTTTAATCAAAAGCATTCGGAAGTTTTAGGCGATAAATCTGTTCGCCAGGCCCTCGCTTATGCTTTGGACAAAAAAGAAATTAATAAAGCGGCTAACTTCCAGGGGGGCACTATAATTGATTCACCTATTTTACCGGGCTATCTCGGCTTTGATCCAGACATTAAAAAATATAACTATGATTTAAAAGGAGCGAATACTATTCTCTCGCAATTAGGATGGGCTGATCAAAACAACGATGGCATTAAAGAGAAGGGTGATCAAAAATTAGCTTTTGATATGCTAGTGCTTGACGATCCGCAATTTATAAGAACAGCGGAAAAAATAACAGAACAATGGAGCAAGATCGGTGTTAAAATCACGGTCAAAAAAGCCGACAATGCCTCTCTAGAAAAAGACTATATAAGCAGTAGGGATTACGACATTTTACTGGTTGGAGAAAATATTGGAAGCGACTCAGACCCTTATTCATATTGGCATTCTTCCCAGGCTGCCTATCCTGGATTAAATCTAGCTAATTATACTAATGGCGAGATAGATAAGCTTTTAGAAGAAGCGCGGCAAAGCAGCGACACTAATATTCGAATAAAAGACTACACAAAGTTTCAGGAAATAATAGCTGACGATACGCCTGCGATATTTCTCTATCAACCAGTTTATATTTATAAGATTTACAATAAAGTTCGCGGGATAGATCTATCCGGAATTACGAATAGCTGGGATAGATTTTATGATATAGCGGATTGGTTTGTGAAGTATCAATAATAGCTTTTAGCTTATGGCTTTTAGCTTTTAGTAAGAGGAAATAGCCAGTAATAATCGTTTTTTAAGGCGATTTTTTATTTTGGCAAATATGTGATAATGATTACCACTTGACAATGGGTAGCTAATAGTAATAATATGTAAATAATAACCATTATCATATTATGACCATCGAAAGATTAACCAACCAAAAAAAAGCCATCATTGATTTTCTGCAAAGCAACAAAGGCCACCCCGATGCTTATGAGATTTATGATGTAGTCAAGAAAAAGCTTCCGCAAATTTCTCTCGCTACTGTTTACCGCAATCTTGATACGTTGGTGAAGCAAGGCAAAATTAAAGCCCTAAGAATTAAAGACGATCGCTTTAATTATGATGGGGTTGAGAGCCCTCACAATCATTTTCAATGCAACCATTGCAAGAGAGTTTATAATATTTTTTCGGATATTCTTCTCAATCTAGAAAAAATCAATGAAGAAAACGTAGTTAATTTAGTAGAAGAATACGAGGTTTTTTTGAAAGGAAGATGCGCTAATTGTTTAAATAAGAAAGATTGATTGGGGCCTGCCCGCCAAGAGCGAAATCTATTTACAGATTTCTTAAATTAAGAATACTGCAAGAGATTGAGCGATGGAGGGTTGCTTTATTCTTTCTTTCGGTTAAAATATAAAATAGATTTTTTAAAATGGACACGTGGCGGAATTGGTATACGCGCAGCCTTGAGGTGGCTGTGGGAGAAATCCTGTGGAAGTTCGAGTCTTCTCGTGCCCATTTCTATATGGCGGGCGCGACATTTTATAAAATAATCAATAAAAAAATATTATGAATCTAGCGGTCTTTGTTTCAGGCGGCGGCACAACCCTAAACGCGGTCGCGGAAGCGATTGAGAAGGGAAGGCTTAAAAGTCGGATTGCTTTAGTTGTCTCCAATAAAGATGATGCGCCGGCGCTGGATAACTATGTTAAACCAAGAGGAATTCCTTTTGAGGTAATTCCCAAGAAAAACTTTGCCAGCGATGAAGAATTTGGCACGGCGATCCTGAAAGCTTTGGGAAAACACGGTGTCGATTTTATTTGTCTAGCCGGATTCTTACAAAAAATTCCGGCTAATGTGATTGCTAAATTCAAAGGTAGAATTATTAATTCACATCCCGGCGATACCCGTAAATATGGGGGCGAGGGGATGTATGGTAAATACGTTCATGAGGCGGTCCTTAAAAACCAAGAGAAAGAAACGATGAGTACCATTCATTGGGTGAATGAGATCTACGATGATGGGGAAATAATCTCGCAAATGAGGTTGCCTATCACACCGGATCTTCAAACACCCGAAGAATTGGCGGCTAAGTTGTTACCGATTGAATGGGAAAACTATGTTTCAGTGCTGGAAAAGATTGAAAAAGGTGAGCAAGGCTAGTAAGGCTGGTAAGGGATTAAAGCTAGTAAAGCTAAATGAGAAAGGGGTGATTACTATTTGTACTAACGCACCGACAGCAAGCGATTTGGAAAAATGTAGAACCTTTCCCGGCGGTCGCGAATTAACAGACGAAGAATATAATGGACGCCATCCGGCGCTCGAGCATTGCAAACCAGAAGATCTGAAGTTTTGTGATCTTTGCAATGATATTCACGAACGCTACTCGGCGGGCTGTCCACACTAAAAAAACATCGGGTTGCGGCGCCCCGTCTTTTAGACGATTTTTATCTGTCTTTAAGCGAAGCCGTTTTTATTTTGGCAAAAATGTTTTTTGTGGTATAATTTTTTTAGAGGGCTAGTAGCCCCTTTTGTTCTTTAATAAATCAATATTTTCTCGGCAGCAAATTGGTTGAAATATTTTTTGATCAGTTTACTGCCGAGATGGCAGGTACTACTCGAGCTGGTCTCGAGAATATGAGAAAAGGAGGTATAAAATGGGGACTGAGTCTGATGGTCAGTCTTCAGGCAGGGTTCGCGCAACTAAGTTTTTATGTTGTGCGAAGAGAGCGGCCAAGCAGATACTGGAGTGGTATTTCCATGGGAGTATCGAGTTTGAAGACTGGGATGCTCAATACCATACATTAAAAGATGCCTTTTTGCATGATTCCTCAGATACTCTCAACAATTGGAAGGATTGGCCGATCAAAGAAAACCGGGAAGTATTTTTGGAAGCTTCTGTGATCAAGACGGGCAGTAGCAGTGTTCAGAAGGTTACCTTACGCGTTCTGGTCGTGAAGTTTGATCATCAGAAGATGCCCTACTGGGTTCCGGTTTTCGCGCGCTTTTGGCATAAGGCCAAAAATTACTGCGTCGAAAAGGGATTTAATTTCGAGCGCAAAAAATTGCCTTCGGGCAGGTTTGCCACTTCTCCTCGTGAAATCGAATATTGGGGAGATGCTAAAGACGATTGAAAAATTCTGAAAAAAGGAGAAAGATAATGTATCAATCCGATCAAGACAGTTTTTCGCTTTCCAGGATGCCATGGTTAACCGAATGGGAACGAGTCGGCGTGATTGAAATGCTTCTCCGGTATGGCCTGATAAAATTCGACAACGCGCGGAATCTTCCACTCAAAAGCGGCGGGGAGACGGACATCTACATCAACCTGCGCAATGCCCGCAATCATCCCGAAGCGGTCGAAGCTATTTCCGAAGTATACGCCAATGCATTGCGCCGTCTCGGCGTTGACCGGTTCGCGGAAGTTCCCGATGCTGTCAGCTGTTTTGCCGGGGTTATATCAATTAAGCTCGGCAAGTCCTTTCTCACTCTCCGCGAAAAAGCGAAAGTGGGGAGGGTTGCAAAAGCGGACGTTATCGGCGATGCCTATCCGGGCGAAAGGGTTTGCATCATTGATGACGTAATTACCGATGGAGCTTCTAAACTCGCGCCGTACAACAAGTGCATTTCTATGGGCCTCATCATTCTTCCGAACCTTGTGCTTGTTGACAGACAGCAGGGATGGAGGAAAAAGTTTCAGGAACTGGGGATCGAGGTCGGTGTGTGGCCGGGAATGACGCTTCACGATGTCCGTAAATACCTTATCGGAAGTGGACTTATGCAGCGATGCGATCCCGAGATCGAGAGGAAGAACCCGATTATCATCGCGCTGGACGGCAAGAGCTGGGAAGAAACCCTGTCCATTGTCGATCCGTTGCGGACGACCGGATGCATCCTCAAAGTCAATGATCTGCTTTTTAACCGAGGAATCGAGAACCTTGTTCCCAACCTTCAGGTTTACGGCCGGGTTATGGTGGACCTTAAAAGCCATGACATCAAAAATACGGTCGAAAATACCCTGAAACATCTCCGGCCCCACGCGCCATGGGCGGTTACTGTTCACGGTTCGGGTGGAGAGGGCATGATCGGGGCGGCGGTTCAAGCTCTCGAAGGCACCACAACGAAGGTCCTAGCCATTACCGTTCTTACTTCATTCGACGAGAAGACCTGCGAGGAAATCTATACTCGTCTTCCGATGGATCAGGTTTTGAAGCTCGCTGAGATCGCCAATCGTGCCGGTGCTCACGGATTCGTGTGTTCTCCGCTGGAAGTTTCGAAGCTCAAGGAGCTCTATCCCGACAAGGAGTTCGTAACTCCTGGTGTGCGGTCACCCGGTGCAGACACAAATGAGCAGCGGCGAGTTGACACGCCCAAGAACGCTCTCGATAATGGGAGTACCAAGGTCGTAATGGGAAGACAGATTCTCGGAGCGTCCGATCCTGTCATCGAAGTAAGACGCGTGCTCAAAGATGAGCTCGATATTCAATAATCAAATCATGAATTTCACATCAGCGGTTCGGGGGATTTTCCTCCGGCCGCTTTTTTATTTCCCCCAAATCCGTGCTATAATGCAATAAACTACCAGTTAAAGCGTATAAAATAGTAAAATAAATAAAAATGATTTCTGATAACCTTGAGCATAAAAAAGATGAGGAGCTCGTACCTTTGATTTTGCAGAATCAGGACCTTTTTTTGTATATTGTGAGGCGCTATGAAGAAAAGCTGGCGCGCTATATTATGCGTATTTCTGGGCTTGGGAAAGAAGATGTGGAAGATCTTTTACAGGAAGTTTTTATAAAAGTCTACCAGAATTTAAATGACTTTGACACGTCCTTAAAATTTTCTTCCTGGATTTATCGCATTGCTCACAATGAAACGATTAGTAATTATCGAAAATTAAAATCGAGGCCGGTAGGCGTTAGTTATAATGACGACCCGGCGCTAGCCAACCAGTTAGCTTCAAAAATCAATTTTGTTAAAGAGATTGAAAAAGAGTATGATGCTAAAATCATTCGAAGTGTATTAGAAAAGATGGACAAAAAATATAAAGAAGTTTTAGTTTTGAAATTTTTGGAAGAAAAAGACTATAACGAAATATCGGACATTTTACAAAAACCAATTGGGACGGTTGGGGCGATGATAAATAGAGGGAAAGCACAGTTTAAGAAGATAGTTACGAGAGAGAAAATAAATTTTTAATTTTTAATTTTTAAATAATGTTTAAAATTCTAATTTTTAAACAAATGCTTTAGAAAAGAATTTAGAAATTAAAAATTAAGATTTATTTACAAAATTAAAAATTAAAAATTAAAAAATTATTAAGCGTTTGAATAAATAAGAATGTCAAAACTAAGTACCAACATTTTAGAAAAAATAAAAGATGAGCATATAGCCCCCATTCCTCGCTGGAAGTTTTTGTTAAAAAACTATGTTAAATGGGTAGGGTTTGCTTTGTTTGTTTTGATGGGAAGTATTTCTATATCGGTGGTCATTTTTATGCTGACCGATCATGATTGGGATATTTATCAATATCTCAACAAAAGCTTTATGGAATATCTGCTTTTGAGCCTGCCTTATTTCTGGTTTCTCTTGCTCTCGGCTTTTATCGCTTTTGCCTGGTATGATTTAGAGAAAACTAAAACAGGTTATAAATATGGATTCCTAAAAATAGGATTGGTTAATATTTTGTTAAGTGTGGTTCTCGGCATCATATTTTTTTATGCTGGTTTGGGAATAAAAATGGATAAAATCTTTGCTGACAACCTGCCTTATTACCAAAATATTCACCAATATTCTCGTCCCGGTATTTGGCAAAATCCTGAGAGGGGATTGCTGGTAGGCCAAATAACAGATATTGCCGAGGATGGCAGTTTTCATATTAAAGATCCGGGCGATCATGGTTGGTTGATTGATTGTTTAAAATGTATACTGAAGGGCAACATCGTCAAGGAAAATGGCATGATAGTAAAAATAATTGGTAAGCAAATTAGTGATCAGATTTTTGAAGCTTCCGAAATTCGCCCATGGAATCCTCAAGGCAGCAAAGATATAAGGTATTTTTTACCAAATATGCCTCTGCCTCCTCCTCCAATGCCAGCGAGGTGAAAGAAAGTTTTTTAAGATTTCGTAATAGAGGACAGAGGGTCGAAAAGTAATCCTATGTACAGGGCTTTAAAGAAAGCCCTGTATTTTTTTATTTTTGTCTGCTATATTTTTGGTAGAGGAGGGACGCGTTTTTTTGCGTTCCTTTAAAATTTAACCCAGTCAAATACCGCTATGCGGTAGTTTTGATTACGCAAAACTATTTGACGGGGTAAAGAAAGGAAGTGATAGGGATGGCTTTTTTGTATAATCAAGTTTCTTCCCAGCTCTCTCTTTTTCCTCACCCCTATCATATTCCGGGGGTTAGCGACGGGTTATTTACGGCGGTTTATAACTATATTTTAAAAGAGATGGGCGGACAGGTGGCATTAAACAGAATAAAAAGAAGAGAGTTAGAAAGAATCGTGCAGGAGTTAAATGCCGAGGGTAATATAATAGATCTGAATTTGAGAAGCCTTTTTTCTCAGCATGACTATCTTCGGATCATGATTTATGTGATTGATGATCGGGAGGGTGTTGTCAAAGCGCTTGTGAGTTTTCCATTCTGTACGTTGGAGAAGGAGGTTCAAGCTAAGGCTGTTAGAAAAGTAAAAAACGAACTAAAGATACTTGGAGGAGTAACTACGGATGATGGACAAGTTAAGTTTATCATTCCGCTTCTTGGTGAAGATAAGCCGGTAAAGGTTAAGCCCCAAAAAGGTGACAATCCCGGGATGGACATCAGCGGTTATTATATGACTCTTCGCGAACAAAAGAAGTCCGGAAGGAAAATCCTAGCGCCTTGAGATCTAATCTTTTGGCGCTATTTTTTTTTCCAAAAAAATTTTTCATAAAAAAAGAGCCTCTCGTGAGAGAAGCTCGAATCGTCCAGTTTTTGGCCGAACGCGGAATCCACTTTTTATGTGAATTCCAAGGAGGTTGTCAAAACTCGGGGTTCCAAGCCCGAGCGAGGGTTGTTGAGTTTAGCGAAAAGTTACCTGGCATTCGCTTCCGATTGCACCCGGAGTTCCTGCGCAGAACCCATACATGGTAAGCGGATCGAAGGGAGTGCTGTTCTGGCAGCCGGGATCTCCGGGCTGGCAGTTGCACTCATTGTCGTCCAGACATCCGATATTCAGGATGTTTGAACAGACTGAGTCGGTTGTACCGGGATTGACGCAGGAATCTGTCGTGTGCCCATTGCTGTCGTTGCAGTTGGCATCGCGCACACAGGCGATTGCTGTGTGTACGCAGGCCGAGGCCAGTGTTCCGCCATTACTGCAACTGTCAATCGTGAGTTCATTTCCGTCGCCGCAATCTGCGGCGTTGTTGCAGGTAAAAGGCGTATTCACACAGGCTGACGAGGTCGTTCCCGCATTACTGCAGGTATCGATCGTCAGGGCAACGCCATCATTGCAGGCCGCATCGCCGTTGGAAAGGCAGACAATAGCGGTATGCGTGCAGGCCGCTAAGAGCGTTCCGCCGTTGATGCAGGCGTCTTCGGTATGTGTGTTACTGTCGTTGCAGTCGGAGTTGACGGCGCAAGCGACCGGAGTGTGTGAACAGGAACTGTTCGCGGCTCCGGGGTTGACGCAGGTGTCAGCTGTCAGTGGGTTGGTGTCGTCGCAGGCGCTGTCCGTGCTGCACGCTACCGAGGCATATGAGCACGAACTGTTCGCGGCCCCTGGATTAACGCATGAGTCAATCGTCGAGGGGTTACTATCATCGCACTGGGTGTCGGTTGAGCAGGCAAAAACTGTAATATTTGTCGTTGCCTGACTGCTTAGCCCGCCTTCATCGCTTACTGCGACGCGGACAGTGTATTGTCCGCCGACGGTGTACGTATGACCGGCTGTCTTCACAGTGGAAGACGCTGTGTCCCACACGCCATCGTTGTTGAAGTCCCAGCGGACTTGAAGGTCCGCCGAAGCTGTTTCCGCGTCCGTGGAACCGGATGCATTCACAGTCATCTGTTGTCCGATTCGGACAACGTTGCTCGGCGAAACTGCGATGCGGGCTTTCGGCGAAGTGTTCGGCTTTGATACCGCACCGCCTCCGCCGCAGCCGGCGAGAAATACTATCGCGAGAAATATCGCGACAATGCCCACTTTCTTCGTTCTTGTTTTCATTTCTTTCACCCCTGATTTTTGAAGCCGTTGTGGCTTCTAGATTTTTAATAAAACGCGGAGTTCGAGATATAAATCTCATCTCCGAATTAATATCAATATATCATATTTCTTAGATAAAGTCAAGGACATTTTTACTAAAATAAGCCAAAAAGTAGGCAAAGCAAAAATCCCGCCGAGGCGGGATTTTTGCTTATATTGTAAACTGTTTGAATTTTCTTTTTCTAACTAGCTAATGAAGCTAAAAGCTATAAGCTAATTGATTATTTCTTTGGAGTTTCTGGTGTAGGTGTTGGAGTCGTAGCTGGGGTTGTAGCCTTGGTATCTGTAAAAGATATAGGCATTACTTCTATGATTTTATCAGTAGAAGGTCTAAACAAAATAGCCTTTTTAGCGTTTGTATAGATTAACACCTTATCGCCATTTTCTGATTTTGCGAAGAATGGTTGATCAGCTAATTTGCTCTTATCAGTAACAGTAGCTACTGAGGGAGTTTCGTCGGTTGGCAGAGTTATAAGCTTGCCAACTGTTGCTACCAATTTCGCAGTTTCTGCTTGAGCTACAGCATCTGGATTTTGGGTAATCTTTTTATTTTGGGTGTAGAAATATCCAGCTGCGCCAATGGCACCTAAGAAGATGATAGCGGCTAGGATGATCACAACCAACTTGCCTATTTTTTTACCTTTTTTTCCATCTGTTGAATTTTTGATATCCATTGTTTTTTTCTCCTGTGAGTTATTATTTTTATTATTGTTTATATTCTAACACGAATTTTTTTGTTTGTCAATAACATTTATATATTGGGATATTCCACTCCCCGCCAAATCGGCGGGTCGTTGATATTAAGATATTAAATACATCATCTTAATTTCTTAATATCTTAATTATTCCCTAACGCTGTCCAGTTAAAGCTTACGTCAGCAGTCTGAGCTTCACTAACTTCAATTGTAAACCTGCTTACAGTTACATTTGATATTTTATACTGACCAGTTATAAAGTCAAGTGGAGTTGCATTTACTATCGGAGTAGTAGCATATGGTTTAGCGAATGTCACTTCGATTTTGGTGCTGTCTTTTGCAATCACAGCCTTGCTGGCAGTATCAGCATCGACAAAGATGTGGCCATTAAGTGATATGTTGCCAGTTATAGCATTGATTGAGATAGCATTCTTAAGCGCGGTCATATCAACATTAATTGTATTTACTTGTGTAGTCAAAGCGTTTAGCGCTGTAGTTAGATTTATGATATCTTCATCGCTTGAAGTAGTAGTTACAACTGGAGCAGTAGGTGCGCTTGGAGCTGATGCATTAGAGATGTTATTGCTCAAGTTATCAATTTGATTTTGCAAGCCATTTATTTGATCCTGTTGAGTTTTAATAGTAGTTAGGGCTGTGTCTAGAGAAGTGGTAGTATCAGTTAGCTTTAATCCTAGTTCGTCAGTTGCAGAAGCCAATCCCTCGATCTTTGTGTTCTGATCTTGAGCGGCTTTAATTAATACTGGAATGAAGCTATTGTAATTTACAGTCTCTGGCATTCCTTCGCTATTGTAGTTAACGAATAGAGAATTAATTTTTTCTACATCTTCCGCGATCAAACCATATTGTTTTACACCAGTACTATCACTATTGTAAACATAGTTTACAGGGCGCAAAGCATATAGCCAGCCAATATCTTCCATGTTGCTGATATCATGCTTGTATCTTTCAGATGAAGGAAGTATACCCACCTTGCCAGTGTTATCCACATAAAGAGGTAAGTTTGGAACGCCAACCGTAGAGGTATAAGCATCAGCCATTTTTATTGAACCATTTCCAACTTCAAGCAATGACTTATAGACATTATTGTCCCATCCATAAAGTTTTACAGTTGAATCAACTGAGCCAGCAGTTAGGTCGCTCCAGACAGTAGCAATCTTGCCAGCTTCAATCATTTGGCCTTCAGTAGAACCTTCAAGTGAGAATGCTAGTCCTGTTCCAAGTCCAGCCGCACCAGCACTGTCAGAATCGCTTCGGCTGATGGTCAATCCGTTTATAACTGTTGAAGCGGTATTGGAAATTCCAGAGGTAAGTCCATTTGTAGTAGTTAAGCTTGCGAATGCAGGAGTAGCAGTGCTTGATAAGCTTTGTACTGTATCAAGTTGTCCACTACCATTAATTATCAAGTTAGCTGTATTTAGATTTAGACCCAAAGTTATAGTTCCGCCGGTTCCTAGAGTTACCGCTGTTCCGCCAGTCAAACCTGAGTTTGCGCCAGTTACAACCGTTAAGCCGGTACTACCTCTTACGGAAGAATTTTGAGTTGCACCGTATGATACAGACAGAGCGCCGCCAGAATTGGTAAGTCCGTTTCCAGTAAGATCTGATATTGTATCGCCATTTAGTACAAAGTTTGAGTTAAGTGTTAGTGCACCAGTCATTGTGTCTCCAGTAGTATTTACCCAGTTGTCAGTGCCAGTTGTCATGAATGCTGCAGCATGAAGACCATCTACCATATCAGCGTCAAGTCCACTACCAGCACCAAATGTTAAAGCATTTTGTTTGTTGTTGAAGGTTGTCCAGTCAGCAGATGATAGCAAACCGTTTTGGGTCGCTGAAGCATTTGCAATATTGATTTGCAAACCAGCGGCTCCAATTACAGAACCGGTTCCATTTCCGATTGTTACACCATTTGTAGTTGTAGTTGCATCACCGAATGTCAAAGTATTTTGCTTACCATTGAATGTATTCCAATCAGCGCTAGTCAATAAACCAGACTGAGCAGTAGTTGCATTTCTGACATCAACCGTTAGTCCTGCACCGATTATTGCACCATTACCGCCAGTTATTGTGATAGCAGCGTTTGGAGTAGTAGCATTGCCGATTGTCAAAGCACTTTGTTTATTGTTGAAAGTTGTCCAGTCAGCAGAAGTTAAAGCACCAGTTGTTGCGCCACTTGCAGTGCCAAGGCTTAGGGCTTGGCCAACTAATGATAGACCATTTGCTGTGCCGATAGTAGCAGCAGCATGAGAGGCAAGTCCTAGAGCTGAAACATCGTAACCATCAACTAAGCCAGTAGTTGTAATGTTATTTGCTCCCATATCAATACCACCAGTCATAGTTCCACCAGCTAAAGGCAAGTAGTTTGAAGCAGTAATATTATTATCAATATGTGCATCATCAATTGATGTGCCATTCCATGTACCAGATGTAATAGTACCAAGAGTTGTGATTGTGTTTTGTCCCGCATAAGTATCAGAAAGTTTTAGACCAGCAGCGCTTTTTGTTAAAGTTGTGCCATCTAGTTCTAGGCTGAAAACTAATCCGGTCAATTCAATACCATTCCCATCAGCAGAGTAAGGTGTTATGCTATCTAATTGCGCTTGAACTTTTCCGAGTGCCTGAACGATATTATCTCCAGCAACAACGTCAGAACTATCCAATAAGCTTAAACCGGTTAGAGTTTTGCCAATTACAGCACCGTTACTTAGAGTTACGGCACCAGCATTATCCATTGTAGCCTGGCCATTCATTGCTACAGCAGTAGGAGTGCCAGCAACACCAACCCAGATCAAACCATCAGCTAGAGAAGCGTCTTGCTTGTCATTGAAGGTATTCCAGTCAACTGAAGTTAATAGACCATCTTGAGCAGTTGTAGCATTTTGTATAGTTAGAGTTACACCAGCGCCAATTACTGATCCAACACCGCCAGCAACGTTCATTGCGCCAGTACCAGATGTTACATCACCAATAGTTAGAGCATCCTGTTTAGAGTTGAATGTATTCCAGTCAGCGCTAGTCAATAGACCGTTTTGAGCAGTAGTAGCGTCTTGGATATCGATAGTTAAACCGCCACCAATAACTGAACCAACGTTTCCTGTTAGGTTTACGCCAGTAGTAGTTGTAGTAGCATCACCAATAGTTAATGCAGCTTGCTTAGCATTAAAGATAGCCCAGTCAGCTTGGTCTAGGTAACCATTAGTAACTGCGTCAGCTTTAGTCAAAGTTAGAACTTGACTTCCATCAATAGTTAAGCCTGAACCATTAGCAGTTACAGTAGCAGCATCGTGTCTTGCAGCTGTATTAGCAACTACATCAGCGTTGGCAGAAACATCAGTATTAAAATCAGATAGAGTTTGATCGCCTCTTAGGTAATCAGTTACTGCCCCAACCGGAAGAGCATTTTGCTTTCCAGCAAATGTAGTCCAGTCAGCGCTAGTTAATAGACCATTCTGAAGCGCTGTAGCATCTTGGATGTCAATAGTAAGACCAGCACCAATAACTGAACCAACGTTTCCTGTTAGGTTTACGCCAGTAGTAGTTGTAGTAGCATCACCGATAGTTAATGCGTCTTGCTTGTCATTGAAGGTATTCCAGTCAACTGAAGTTAATAGACCATCTTGAGCAGTTGTAGCATTTTGTATAGTTAGAGTTACACCAGCGCCAATTACTGATCCAACACCGCCAGCAACGTTCATTGCGCCAGTACCAGATGTTACATCACCAATAGTTAGAGCATCCTGTTTAGAGTTGAATGTATTCCAGTCAGCGCTAGTCAATAGACCGTTTTGAGCAGTAGTAGCGTCTTGGATATCGATAGTTAAACCGCCACCAATAACTGAACCAACGTTTCCTGTTAGGTTTACGCCAGTAGTAGTTGTAGTAGCATCACCAATAGTTAATGCAGCTTGCTTAGCATTAAAGATAGCCCAGTCAGCTTGGTCTAGGTAACCATTAGTAACTGCGTCAGCTTTAGTCAAAGTTAGAACTTGACTTCCATCAATAGTTAAGCCTGAACCATTAGCAGTTACAGTAGCAGCATCGTGTCTTGCAGCTGTATTAGCAACTACATCAGCGTTGGCAGAAACATCAGTATTAAAATCAGATAGAGTTTGATCGCCTCTTAGGTAATCAGTTACTGCCCCAACCGGAAGAGCATTTTGCTTTCCAGCAAATGTAGTCCAGTCAGCGCTAGTTAATAGACCATTCTGAAGCGCTGTAGCATCTTGGATGTCAATAGTAAGACCAGCACCAATAACTGAACCAACGTTTCCTGTTAGGTTTACGCCAGTAGTAGTTGTAGTAGCATCACCGATAGTTAATGCGTCTTGCTTGTCATTGAAGGTATTCCAGTCTGTAAAAGTTAATGCACCATTAGTTGTAGTGTCAGCAGTTGCAATGGTCATTACTTGAGGAACTGTGATAGATAGACCATTTGCGATTCCAGTAGCATCAACAGTAGCAGCATTGTGTCCACCATTGTTTGCTAAAGTTTGGATAGCGCTTAGTATAGAATCAGCAGAAGTTACGCCAGCAGCAGGTGCGAAACCCGTTAGAGTTTTAGCAATAACTGAGTCATTATCTAGTGTAACAGTACCAGCATTGTCCATTGTTGCTTGGCCATTCATTGCTACAGGAGCTGCTACGCCACCAGCGTTACCAACCCAGATCAATCCGTTTGCTAGAGCATTGTTTGCAGTGATGCTGTTATCTACGTAAGTCTTAGTTGCTTTTTGAGAAGCAACCTTAGTATCACTGTTTGCAGTTAAAGTACCGTCAGTATCAAGAGCAGCACCAAAGATCGGATCAGTTTCTGCTGGAAGAGTTGCTAATGTAAGGTATCCAGCATCGTTAGCTAGAGATGAAACATTATCACCAGCTTGTAGAGCGTTATTCCAGTTTGTTATATCACCAGCAACTATTCCGCTTGCAGCTGAACCAGCAAATAGTGGATCAGTTTCTGCAGGTAAGGCTCCTAATGTTAGGTAACCAGCATCATTAGCTAGAGAAGAAATATTATCACCTGCTTGTAGAGCAGAGTTCCAGTTGGCAACTAATCCGGCGTTAACAACAGCACCATTAATAGTACCACCAACAGTCAAGTTATTTGTAACGCCAATATTTGTACCATCATTAGTTAAAGCAGAACTGCCTACCCAATGTGCACCATCCCATCTAGCAGTTTGGTTAGCAGCACCGTCAAGGATAGAAGAAATTACTGTTCCGCCGGGTATATATGAAGTATTGTTATTTGTTAGAGTTCCATTAGAAAGAGTCTTATATTCTAGACCGGTACCAGTTGAATTAACAACTAGTATTTGTCCAGGCTGGCCAAATGAATTCATGCCAGTACCACCACGCGATGCAGGCAATATTCCATCCCAAGCAAGTTTTAGAATGCCATCTTCGATAGTACCCTTAACGTTTGAGTCGCCAACGATAGATGTTGGAACGTTTTTGTCCAGCGATATTGTAAGATCATTAGATCCAATTAATCTATTTAGAGAACTGCCTGACAAAGAAATTCCGTTACCACTTAGAAGGCTAGAGGTAACGATGTCATTGGCATTAAGTTTTTGTCCACCGATAAGATTTCCATTTGAATCATTGCTAACGAGACCAGGAACAGTCATACTTTTTATACTTAGAGATAAGAAAGAAGGAGAAGTTGTATTTTGAGCTGCTGTTTTAGTAGTACCCGTAGTCGCAGTGCTCTGATTAGACATATTCACATTTTCACCAAATAAAAAATCGCTTAAGCCGCTACTGCCTATTTGTTCAAATAGCAAACCTTTTAGGGGGCTTATATAATTTGCGACACTTTCTCCAAAGGCAACATTGCCTAGTGGAATTAGGGCCAAAAATGTCAAAATGACCAGCCATTTTTTTGTTCTCATAATGTTCTCCTTCTAAAAAACACTATTATTTTTTATAATTTTTTCAGGTTAAATGGGTATATTCATACCGATTTTCTCTTATTCTACACGTTTTTTACAACCATGTCAACACTTTTTTTATTTGACTCAAAAAAGACTAAAGAAAACTTTGGCTACTGCTTCACACTTTTTAATGGGATTGTTTTTTTTGGCAATCCAACTATAATGGTTTCTATTACATAAAAGTAATAAAAAAATCATGAATATAATTCACGCGATTGTTTTGGGAGCCGTAGAGGGAATTACAGAATTTTTGCCGATTTCCTCTACCGGACATTTGATTTTTGTTTCTAGATTATTAAATATAGCTCAAACAGACTTTGTAAAAACATTTGAAATATCCATTCAACTCGGAGCAATTCTAGCCGTAGTCTTATTATATTGGAAAAATTTATTTTTGAATAGAGAGATTATTAAAAAAGTTTTAGCGGCCTTTATTCCAACCGGAATTATTGGTTTTGCTTTATACAAATTTATCAAGGTGTTTTTAATTGGAAATCTTTGGGTTGTAGCAGGGTCGCTTTTTGTCATTGGTCTGGTGCTGGTAATAGTAGAGCTATATATAAGGAAGAAAGAATTTAAAATTAAAGAGCTGAAAGACATTAGCTATAAACAGGCAGTTGAAATAGGAATTATCCAGTCGCTGGGGATGATTCCGGGCGTTTCTCGTTCTGGTGCTACCATTATGGGTGGGCTTTTGATGGGAATTGACCGCAAAACCATTGTTGATTTCTCTTTTCTTCTAGCAATCCCGACGATGTTGGCTGCTACCGGATATGACCTTCTAAAAAACTTTCACTCGATTTCCGGTTCAGATCTTGGCGTCTTGGGCATAGGTTTTATCGTTTCATTTCTTGTCGCCATCCCGGCGGTGATCTTTTTGATTAAGTTTGTGAAAAAATATAACTTTATTGGGTTTGGTATATATAGGATAGTGGTAGCGCTGGTGTTTTTAGGGATTTTGTTCTCATAAAAAATTAAAAATAATAGCTCTGGTAAGCTATTATTTTATTACGAATGGGCGGCAAGGGATTCGCCCTTCGGGCCGGCCTTGAAGCAGAAATGCTGCGCTCGCTCGCATTTCTTTTTACGGCTTCGACTCCCTACCTATATGGTACTAAAAAATAGCTTTAATAAGCTATTTCTTAGTACAAATGGGCGGCAAGGGATTCGAACCCCTGACCTTCTCGGTGTAAACGAGACGCTCTAACCAACTGAGCTAGCCGCCCGAGCTTTATTATTCTATTTTATTTTTGCTTTTTTTGCAATAAATTTTTTATTTTGAAAAACTCTCTAATCTAAGCGAAAAAATATTGACTTGGAAATAAAAAAGTGGTAATATTTTTATATCACAGCCATTGCGCTGTTGTGGCTCTTTAATATATTAGAAACAAAAATTCACCCCAGTCAAATATTGCTAAAGCAATTTGACGGGGTAAAAAAAGGAGGGGCCAATGTCCCCGAAAACTATTTCGGCAATTGTTAAGCTTTTCGGTTGGTTTGAGGGGATATTGAGAAAGCGCCCCTCCGAAGTAAAAGTGATAATAGTTTTGCTCGGCTTAGTCTGGGCAACGAATCTGATTCCCCCGATGGTGCAGTATGAAAAAGAACATCCCAATACAACACCGATTGTTGAACAACATCAGACAGCGAGCCGCGGACTCATCTTCATGTCTCATGACGAGTTGCACAAGCTGCTCCCATGGGCAGAGGAAGGCTGGGAGAAATGGTTTTCAAGAATGTTAAATTGGCTTCCGCTGATTTACCTGCGATCTTTGCTGCTTGTTATATTGTTTTATCTTTACCGAATGGCAAATCGCAAAGGGGTTCTTAAGACCATTCTCGCCGGAAAGTTTCGGTTTGTCTTGGCGATAGCCTTCTGGCCCATCATGATTTTCCGCTACCCATATAATGTGGTGCGGGAAATCGTGGTGGCAACCGAATTGCGCCGAATGGGAAATGCTTTCCGTGTCTTTTCATCTCGCGAGTGGGAAATAGTTCGCATCAAAGCGAGCGGATCAAAATCCGATTTCCGGCGGTGGAGACGAGATTTTCAAATTGTCCATGCTGGAGATTTTCGAAGAGGCTTTTCCTTAGCGCTGGTAATAACGATTGTGATGGTGTTAATAACACCGTTGCTTTCGCATGCGCAAGGAAACTCTCCGCCCGAAAAAGCATGGGGCTTTTGTCTGGTTGTTAATTCAACTGGTCCGCCTGGCGCTTGCTGCTTAAAAGATTTAACTGATAACCCAACGAACCCCGACCATCATGATTGGGGTTCTGATGTAGGAACAGCGGTTTTACCAAGTTCGTTCCTATATATAAGGATGAGCATTGTCGGAGTGGTTGAGTCGCTTTGCGCCTTAAAGCCTCCTTCAATAGTTCATCTCGTCTTCTATATTCCCAAACTCTCTCCGGTTTTCGTTTTACGATAACCGGAGGGAACAAAGTTTCCTCCGATTTTTTTCCGCCTTGGGTGGAGAGAGGAGGATAGGGAAATGGACGAATTAGAAAAAAGATTCGAAAAGATTTTCGTTATTTCATTCGTGACATCGTTAGTCGGAGAGTTTGTTGTATTCTTCAAATTCCCGAATCTCATTCTTTTTGCTGGAATGATGGGGGTTCTGGCTTTCGTGTATTGCCTTTTGTTACCGATAGCCAGTTTCTGTATGGTACCCTACGATTTCGGAAAGAAGTTTCCTTCAAGAGAAATGAGCGGGAAGATCGCGAAGATTATTGACAAGGTATTTGATTGGTCTCTGGGTATATTCTTTTCAGTTATGCTTATGAGTTTGATTTTTATTACTTTTAATAAGCTCATTCATACCGCTAATTACGTTAAGAATATATCTTTGTTCATATTGACAGATTCAGTCGCCATTGTTCTGATGTTGGCTATAGTACTCCTCCGCACGATTATCTTTTTTCAAGAAAAAAGGAAAAATCTTAATTCGGAGGTGGGGTCATGAGCGAAAAGAAAAAGGCAGAACAACCATGGAAGCAGAGTTTCCGCGAGGTGCCAATTGAAGACGGCTTCTTCGTTAAGTACCCGAAAAGTTTTTACGACGCTGTCGTAAGAGCTTTTCCGAAAAGCAAGATGATGCAGAAGTCAATAATCAACGGCACCGATGAGGTTGGGGATTTGATCTCCGATCAAATAAGTCGCAGGAAAGAAAAAGGACTCAATGCTCAAATCGTCGCAGACTACCTTGAAAAAGGACGAAGCAAACAGCTCCTTGCAAGAGCCAAGAAAGAAATTGCGGAACTTGAAACGATGTCTCGCCTACATGATCGATGGTGGGATATTTGGAACCATCAGTACGACCGATTTTGGGACAGGAAAAATAAGCTCCGCAAGAAACAGCGTGCTAATCCATTCGACAACCCGATACAACGAGCGTTCAGAAGCGAGGGAATCGAGATAGTGCGCGTGAAAACCAGCAAGGAGGTGCGGCGATGAAGCACAATCCAAAATGTTTCGATGGCCATTGTCTTTACCGCCCGCAATGCGGAGAGTGAAGACATGAACCATTTCAAAAATAAATTCAGAGCTCCTCCGTAACTGCAAGGCAGGTGGGGGAGTTTTTTTATTTATAAAAATGAGATCTTAGTTCATTTTCAGGGATATACCTTGATGCTTGGCGAAGAATAGCTTTTAACGTTCCCTTATCTAATTCTGAATGATTGGGAATAGTTAGGGTTTGTCTTGTTTTATCCTCGAGAACTCGAGCCAATTTAATATGACTGCCTTTTTGGGCAGCCTTTGTAAAACCAAAAGAAATAAAAATACTAATGACTTCTTGCCCTGAAAGAATTTTAAGCTTTGGCATAGGACAAAGAGTCTAATTCTATGCTTGCTAAAATAGAAGGTTTTGGCGCCAGATTATAATCTCTCGCATCTTCATCTTCCAATTGCAATTCAATAGCCTCATTTAGGTTTTTCATCAGCTCATCAAGAGTTTTTCCCTGAGTAACAACAGGAAGGTCAATACATTCCGCAATATAATATTTATCGCCTTTATAAATATGAACTTGAATTATTTTTTTCATATCTCCATTTTATCATGGCCTAAAAAAACAAGCAACTATTTTTACCTACCTTTCCTATGCGGCGAAGCATAAGCCATTTCAAAAATAAATTCCGAGCTCCCCCATAGCTATCAAGTAGCAAAGGGAGTTTTTTATTTCAAAATCTTTTTATTGCTAAAATAATATTTTGTGTGTTATTATTTATTTATAAAAGACCCTAAAGTCTTTATGATTTGTTTTTGCCAGGATAGCTCAGTGGTAGAGCGAAGGACTGAAAATCCTTGCGTCGGCAGTTCAATTCTGCCTCCTGGCATTTTTTTATTGCGATAAAAATAAAAACATGCTAAAATGTCATTGGTAATATCAGTAAGACAATGTTTATATTCTAAATTTAAACGCTCTTACCGAGCGATTTATTTTTTTAAGGAGGGGATATGTATCAAACACAAAATCAAAATCAAGATGATCTTTATAAAATTGATCTTCCCAAATTTGACATCTCGGCTTATAGCGCAAGTGAAAAAATCGGCTCAGATCCAGGTGCTATTTTGAAAAATGCTGGTGTCAGTCAAGGTGAGACAGTCGCAGATTTTGGCTGCGGAACTGGCTTTTTTGTCATGGAGGCAGCGAAAATTGTGGGTGTGTCCGGGAAGGTTTTCGCCATTGATATTAATAAAGAGCTTCTAGACTCCCTCAAGAACAAAGCAATTAATAGTGGAAGAAGAAATATTTATGGGGTTCGAGCTGATCTGGAAAAGCCTGGTTCAACAGGTTTAGACGATGAATCTGTGGATGTAGTTTTGGTTATAAATGTTTTGTATTTAGTTGAAAAAAAAGAAGTGGTTTTAACGGAGGCTCGTAGAATATTAAAAAATGGTGGCAAACTAGTTATTATGGATTGGGATGAAAAAAGCAGTCATCTTATGATTGAAAAAGATGAGGTGGTTGGTACGAAAGAAATCAATGAATTAACGCGGAAATTAGATTTCAAAAAAATAAAAAGTTTTAAAGCAGGTTTGGCTCACGAGGTGGGAGTGTATGTTAAGTTATAAAGTTATAAAGTCGAAAGTTTATAAAGTAAATAATTTGTAAAAAATGATGACATTAGAAAATATAAAACTATTTTTCCAGCCTAGTTACCTATTTAACCCCTATCCTAGCTACGATATGAAGTTTTTTGTTTATTTGGTGACCTTTTTTGGGATTTTAATAATATTAGGGTTGGCTTTATTTGTTTCAGCAAGAAAGAATAAAAAGAAAAAATATAAAGTAGTTTTGTTCTCAACTATTTATAATTGGCTTTTTTGGATTGGTTTTGGTGGGCTATTTTTCCTATTTTTCCGTTATGAAGGAATAGCCTTTATTTCAATGCGATTCGTTTTACTTTTATGGTTGCTGGTTTTCATCCTTTGGGGTACCTACATTTTGGTTTTTTATAAAAAGGGATACAAAAAGATACTTAAGGAACATAAAGAGCAGATTGAAAAAGAAAAGTATTTTAGAAAGAAATAATTTTATAAAATATTATTAACCAATATAAACGATGCCTAACACAACAGCAGAAGAAAAAGAAAATTCAGACTTAATCAAGGGTGGTCTTGTTCCTATGGACAAGCTTTTAAAAGAAGCTTCTGTTAGCCTTAAAATCTATAAAGAAGGCGATGCTGTTCAAGCAAAAGTAGAAAAAGTAATGAAGAATAAAATTCTCGTTACTATTGATGATAGGATCAATGGCATAGTTGGCGGCAAAGAATTGCTTTTTGATCCTCAATTTGCAAAAGGATTAAAAGCTGGGGATGTAGTTACTGCTTATGTAGTTTTGAGCGAAGATGATAATGGTAATATACTGCTCTCTTTAAGACGTGCTGGTAAAGAAAATATTTGGAATGATTTAATAAAGAAATATGAGAGCAAGGAAACCATCTCCGTAGTTGTGACTGAGGCAAATAAAGGGGGATTAATTATAGAACTTGGCGGCATAAAAGGATTTTTACCTGTATCGCAGCTTTCCGCCGAACATTATCCAAGAGTAGAGGGCGGCAATAAGGATGAAATTTTGACTAAATTGCACGCCTTGGTTGGCAAACCAATTGATGTTAAGATTCTTGGTGTAGAAAAGAGCTCAAACAAACTTATCTTTTCTGAAAGAGAAGCCATCGGCAACCGTGATATACCAGAGGAATTAAAGATTGGTGATACCGTTACCGGCAAAGTTACGGGAATTGTTGATTTTGGCTTTTTTGTAGATGTAAATGGTGTTGAAGGCCTGGTTCATATTTCAGAAATTAGCTGGGCAAAGGTTGATAATGTTGCAAACTTTGTAAAAGTTGGCGATAAAGTGCGCTTAAAGATTATTGATATGGAGAATAGCCGCTTATCACTTTCAATGAAAAGACTGGAAGAAGATCCTTGGAAAAAGGCAATTGGAAGCTTCAAGGTCGGAGAAAAAGTTACCGGGGTAATTGGCCGAATAACCCCTTTTGGCGCTTTTGTAAAAGTGAAAGGTAAGGACGGCGATATTGATGCTTTAGTTCATATTTCCGAGATATCCAGCAAGCATGTAACTGATCCAAAAGAAGTTTTGAAGACAGGCGAAACCAAAGAGTTCAAAATTGTTTCAATAGAACCCGATCAGCATAGACTTTCCTTGAGTTTGAAGGCATTAGAAGAAAAGGTGGAAGGAGAAGGCAAGGAAATTAAGGAAGGAAATTTGGGGAAGGAAATTAAAAAGAAAGCTGATAAAAAAGAAAAAGCCTTAGAAGATAATGTTGAAATAAAAAAAGATACGATTAAAGAGAAACCAATTAAAGAAAAAAAGTCAAAACCCGTAGGGGTGCAACCCTCCAATTCGGCGGGCAGGGATCTTGCGCTCAAGAAGAAAGTTGAGAAAAAACCAAAGGCTACTAAGAAAAAGAAATAAAGTGAAGAAAATATCTAAGAGAACGTGTGCAATATGCCGAACGAAAAAACCAAAGAGCGAGCTTTTTCGTTTTGTGGTTGATGGTAGAGAAGTTTCTTTTGACAAAAGACAAGCTAAGACTGGCAGGGGATTCTATATTTGCAGCAAAGAATGCTGGGACAATGCTGTAAAAAAGAAAAGAAAGATTAGAATCGGATCAGATGCGAGGAAAGCTGTCAGCGTTAGTTTGCCAGAGAAAAAATTTGAAGATATGGTGGGGTAAGTTTTTTCTTGTAATTTAATAATTGGAGGTATAAAAATGGATAAATGGAGATTGTTGGGCTATGTTTTGTTTTCTGTCATTCTCTTTTCTGTGGTTTTGCGTTTGTTTGGGCGCAGGGCGGTTCATTTTGCTTGTTGGATTATCGCGTGGTTCCTCTGCTGGCCACAGACAAAAAAAGCTGCAAAGGTGGCGCGGGGCTCAACCATCACAAATGACTGTTAATAACCACGTTCACTTTTTGAAGTTTCTTAAACGCTAGGGGGTTGCTATTCGCCCCCTTTTTATTTAAAATACTATGGTTATTTCTTTTTAAATTTAGTAGAATAAACCTATACACAATATAAATATAAATAATAAAAAGGTGCAAAAATGGAAATAAAACACATTGGCCACTCGTGTTTCGAAATAAAAAATAAAAGCATCACGATCATTACGGATCCTTTTTCCGATGAGATCGGGTTTAAGATGCCTAAATTAAAGGCGAATATCGTGACGGTTAGTCATGACCACTTTGACCATAATAATATAGAAGCAGTTTCTAGCGCTAAAGAAGATAAAAAAGTTTTTGCAGTGAATAATCCGGGCGGTTATGAGGTTGAAGGAATTTTAATTGAAGGAATTTCTACTTTTCATGATGACAAGAATGGTGCTTTGCGAGGTTTAAATAATGTTTATGATATCAAAATGGACGGCGCTACACTTTGCCACATGGGCGATCTCGGATCTGATTTAACTGAAGAACAAGTTGAAGAATTGGACGGGGTGGATATTCTTTTTGTACCAGTTGGTGGTAAATATACTCTCGATTCTGAACATGCGGCAAAGATTGTAAATAAAATAGAACCTAGAGTAGTTATTCCGATGCATTATAAAGTCGAGGGTTTAAAAATTGATTTAGATAGTGTTGATAAGTTTATTAAAGAAATAGGCTTAGCAGCTGAAAAATTAGATGTTTTGAAAGTGGAGAAAAAAGATCTACCGCAAGAAGGGATGAGGTTGGTGATTTTGAATTAATTTGTGCCGCGGTGGCGGAACTGGCAGACGCGCAGGACTTAAAATCCTGTTCTGGTAAAACAGAGTGCGGGTTCGACCCCCGCCCGCGGCACTTTTTTCTTGCATTTTTGCTCGAACTGTGCTATGCTCATTTATGTCTAGGCGACATTTAAAAAAATCACCCATACGGGTGGTTTTTTTGTGACAAGAGGTTAGACAAGAAATTATTTAAATAAATCTGCAACAAAAACCATTTTTTTTCGTATTAAAAAACAAAAGAGAAAGGAGGGGGAAGTTTTGATTTTGATTTGTTAACCCTCTTAATTTTTCACCATGAAAATTCCTCAAAAACTATTAAAACGCAAAGCCCTTATAATTGTTGTTGCTTTATTATTACTTAGTACCAGCGGTTACCTTGTTTATGAAAAAGCACACGCTAGTGCAGGTGTAAATAAATATGTTGTTTCAGAGGTTACGAAAGGATCGGTTATAAACAGTATTGCCGGCAGCGGCCAAGTATCGACATCGGATACAATAGCAGTAAAACCTAAAGTTTCTGGCGATATCACATCTATCAATGAAAAAACAAGCCAGGAGGTTAAAAAAGGCGATGTAATAGCAACAATAAATTCTAAAGATGCCCAAAAAACAGTTCGCGATGCGCAAGCCAGTTTGCAAAGCGCCCAATTATCTTTGCAAAAATTACAAGAATCTGTTGACACCCTCTCTTTATTGCAAGCTCAAAATTCGCTTCAGGGGGCGCGTGATAGTTTAGAAAAATTAAAATTAACTCAGCAAACAGATTATCAAAAAGCGCAGCAAAGCAAACAAAATGCGCAAGACGATCTCAGCAAAGTTTATGAGGATTCATTTAGTACTATTTCCAATACATTTCTGGATTTGCCAACCGTTATAAGCAAGCTTGATGATGTTCTGCATGGCCCTTCAATCAGCAATAACGAAGCGACTGGAAGCAGAGGACAAAGCAATATAAGTTCATTAATTAATTCAGTAGGCATGGATGAGATGGACAACATGGAAGCTTTTACTATTAGCGCCGAAAATGATTATAATTCGGCCAGAACCAAATATAACAAAAATTTTACCGATTATAAAAATACTAATAGATATTCCGACCAGGCTACTATAGAGGCTCTCCTTTTCGAAACCTTGGAAACTACCAAGAGCATGGCGCAAGCGGCAAAAAGTTCCAGCGATATGTTGAATAAATGGGTGGATTATCGAACGGGTCATAGCTGGACTATTTTTAAGACGGTTACCGACTATCAATCAGATTTGTCCACTTGTATAGGGCAAACCAATTCCCATCTCTCCGCTATTTTAGCGCAGCAGCAAACTATAAAAAATGATAAAGACACCATGGCTAATGCAGATAATGATTTAAAACAGATGGATCAAAACAATCCGCTTGATATTGCTTCTGCTCAAGAATCAATTAAAGAAAAAGAAATTACACTTCAAAAATTACAAGCAGGACCAGACAGTATTGATTTAGCAAGTTCACAACTTAATGTTCGTGAAAAACAAAATGCATTGTATGATGCGCAAGAAAAATTGGCTGATTATACGATTAAAGCCCCGGCAGACGGGATAATCGCAAGTGTTGACGCGAGAGTCGGTGATCCGGCATCTAGCGCTACCTCTATTGCGACTCTCATATCAAAGCAAAAAGTAGCCGATGTTTCTCTTAGCGAGACCGATATTACAAAAATAAAGGTAGGGCAAAAAGCTACTTTTACTTTTGATGCTATAGATAGTCTGACTTTAACGGGAGAAGTAGCGGAAATAGGAAGTGTGGGCACTACAACTCAAGGCGTCGTTTCGTATACAGTAAAGATGGTTTTTAGTACGGACGATGACAGAGTTATGTCGGGAATGAGTTTTTCAGTAAATATAATAACCGATTCAAAAACAGATGTTCTAGTCGTTCCATCGGGAGCAATAAAGTCATCCGGAGATAGTAGCTATGTACTGATACCAGATGAAGATATAGCAGACAGCCAACTTGACATTTTAACCGGTATAACCTTAAAAAATCCGGCCAAACAACAAGTTGTTGAAGCTGGTTTAACCGATGGTACAAACACAGAAATAATCTCCGGGCTTACAGAAGGAGATAAGATAATAACCAAAACCATCAAGCCAACAACGACCTCAGCTTCAACTTCTTCTTCGTCTAGCACGACAAGAAGCACGACCCAGAGCTTGATTGGTGGCGGGGGAGCCGTGAGAATTCAAACTGGCGGTGGTCGTCCAGCAGATTAAAAAAATAATCGCGATGATCAAATGTGAAGGTATCGGGAAAACTTATGTGAATGGAGATATAAAAACCGTCGCTCTGAAAGATGTTTCTTTTAAAATTGAGGACGGCGAGCTTGTGGCAATTATGGGTCCTTCCGGAAGCGGTAAATCTACATTAATGAATATCTTGGGATGCCTGGATACGCCGACTAGTGGCAAATACCATCTTGATAATAAGGATGTTTCCAGGCTTTCTGATGATGAATTGGCTGACATTAGAAAAAATAAAATCGGATTTGTTTTTCAATCTTTTAATTTGCTGAAGCGCGCAACAGTTTTGCGCAATGTGATGTTGCCATTGGTTTATGTGGGAATTCTGAAAGAAGAGCGAAAAAAAAGGGCGATTATGTCACTCAAAAAAGCTGGGTTGGAAGAAGAAAAGTTTTTAAGTTTATCTAATCAGTTATCTGGCGGACAAATGCAAAGGGTTGCGATAGCTCGTGCCTTGGTAAATAATCCGTCTATGATTTTGGCCGATGAACCGACCGGAAACCTAGACACAAAAACCGGTAATTTTGTTCTAAAAACACTTCAGGAATTAAACGATGTCCACAATCATACTATTATACTTATTACACATGAACAAAGTGTTGCTGAATGTACGGACCGAATTATTTTTATTCGGGATGGTATGATTGCCAGTGATGTTAAAAATAAGAGGAAGATAATAAAGTAATTTATGCGCATATCTGACATGTTTGAAGAAGTTTCATTCGCCATGATAGCCAATAAATCAAGATCATTTTTGACGATTCTTGGAATTGTGATTGGAATTGCGTCTGTAATAACCATGATTTCTATCGGCCAAGGGTCTCAGAGCGCTATTCAATCAAGCATCCAATCGCTTGGGTCAAACTTAATCTCAATAACGCCGGGAGCGCAAAGGTCCTTTGGATTTGGCGCTTCTTCCGGAAGAGGTTCAGCCCAAACGTTAAAGAACACTGATGCTGATGCGATAGCACAAAATGTTAGTAATATAAAAGCTGTTGCACCAAGTTATTCTGCTCGCTATCAGGTAACTCTCAAGGGAGCGAATACAAACACAACTATCATGGGTACAACGCCTGAATATGTTAATGTTAGAAACGTTGCCATTGATCAGGGAGATTTTATAACCTCTGAGGATGTAACTAATAAAAGCAAAGTAGCAGTGGTAGGCCCAACCGTGATAACCGATCTTTTTGGCGAAGATTATACTGATAATCCAGTTGGTACTGTAATCAAAATTAATAAAATAGAGTTTACAATTATTGGCACAACTAAATCAAAGGGCGGTACTGGTTTTAACAATCAAGATGATATCGTTTATATTCCGCTGGATACGATGCAAAAATCAGTTGCCGGAGTAAAATACTTATCGACAATTAGTGTTCAAGCGAACAGCGCTGATGCTATGACTCAAGTTCAAAATGATATAACCTCGTTGTTGCTAGATCTCCACAAAGTTAGCACGGCTGATTTTACTGTTCAGAATCAAAATGACCTAATGTCTACTGCTACCTCAACATCAAAAACAATGACAATTCTACTCGCTTCGGTAGCAGCAATATCATTGCTGGTAGGTGGTATTGGAATAATGAATATGATGCTTACCAACGTAACCGAAAGAACCCGTGAGATAGGACTTCGAAAAGCGGTTGGGGCAAAAAGAAGCGACATAAACCTGCAATTTTTATCGGAAGCGGTGGCCCTGACTTTTATTGGCGGAGTTGCTGGAATATTATTGGGAATTATATTATCAATCGTGGTGAATTACCTTGGCTGGATAACCACTACCATAGCATCTTATTCAATTTTTCTTGCATTCGGAGTTTCCGCTTTAATCGGGGTTATTTTTGGATATTATCCTGCAAAAGGCGCGGCGGCCATGAATCCAATTGATGCGCTCCGTTATGAATAATATTATTTGTAATTTAATTTATATTTTTGCGTAATAAAATAAATAAGATAAATATTTATCTCAAATGTAATATCTCAAATGTTAAAACCATATGTCAAATGTAAAATCTTTAAGAAAGTTTTGACATAAAAAATTGTGGTTTTGAGATTTGACATTTGAGATTTAAGATTAATTATTATCAATAACAAAAAAATAGGAATTATTATGAAAAAAGTATTAATCACAGCTATTGTCGCAGTCATCATCGTTGGTGCCGGATCTTTTTTTGGTGGTGTGAAATATACGCAAGCGAAAGATTCAGTGACTAAAGCTCAACAAACAGCTGCTAGACAAGGCGGATTTAACGGTGTTGGAACTGGCCAAAGAAGTGCAGCAGGTGGAAAAGGCGGATCTTTTATCAATGGGGAAGTTTTGAGTCGTGATGACAAAAGCATAACCATAAAACTTCAAAATGGCGGATCAAAGATAGTTCTTCTTTCCGGCTCTACTACTATTGGTAAAACCACGGATGGTACTGTGGCTGATTTGGAAGTTGGAAAGACCGTGATGGTTACGGGTTCCGCCAATGCTGACGGAAGTGTTACGGCTCAATCAATTCAGATTCGACCAATGGGGTCAGTACCAGCTGTTCCGGCAGCTAAATAACTTATAGTGTTTATAAAATATGAGACAAAAATAGCCCCGCCAAGGCGGGGCTATTTTTGTGGAGCAAAACACCATTGCACGGTAAAATGAATAAAGATATAATAAGGAGGAGCAATTTTTAATTTTTAATTTTTAAATAAATCTTAATTTTTAATTTCTAAATTCTCCTCTGAAGTATTTGTTTAAAAATTAAAAATTACAAAATTAAAAATTCTGCGGAGGTTTTATGAAAAAAACTTTAAACTTATTGGCATTGTTTGTCTTAACTCTAGGCATTTTTTCTTTTATTCCCAAGGCCGATGCAGCTAGCAAGCCCTTTGATTATGAGCTAATTTACCAATCGCCTTACCCTTCCACTATGGCGCCTGGATCTACTACTAATGTATGGATAGAGGTGAAAAATACCGGAACTGTTACTTGGAAGGGAACAGGTATTGAGAATGTTGCTCGTCTTGGAGCTGGTTCTAAATATGGCAATGCAAACCAACAAAGAGATTATACTTCAGAATTTGCCAATGATGATTGGTTATCGCCAAATAGGCCGGTCGCCGTGATGCATCCAGAAGTTCGTCCGGGTTGGCACACTCGCTTTCAATTTAATATCAAAGCGCCTTCAACCCCTGGAACTTATAAAGCATACTTTACTCCTGTTATAGAAGGTGTTGAGTGGATGAAAGACATTGGCATTTATTGGGAGATAACTGTTTCTGGTAGTAGCCAACAAAATCAGCAACAATCAGGTGCTAATATTACTCTTAGTTCTTTAACTTTAAGTCCAAATGGTGCTATTTCAGTAAAATCAGGCAATGTTTATGATTTTGTTTTAATCGCTAATTATTCGGATGGTTCAACCCAAACTGTTACGGCCCTAGCCACTTGGGATGTTGTTTACGATACCGGCACAGGTACAATGCACAGAGATATTCCGGGAAGATTTATCGCCGGAGGGATAGGAACATGTACGGTGACGGCGAGTTTTCTGGGCAAAAGCGTGACATCGGGAATAGTGACAGTAACGGGACTGTAGGAAAGCAAAATTACAAATTTCAAATAACAAATCACAAACAAATCTCAATGATCAAAATTTAAAAGTTTGCAATTTAGGATTTCGAATTTGGATATTGTTTGTAATTTGGTGCTTGAGATTTAGGATTTTAAGAGTATTAAAATCACAAAATTTAAGTTATAATTAAAATTATTAAATTAATTTAGATATTAGGAGGCAACAAACATGAAGCCTAATAAAAGTGATATTTTTGACTCAATGGATATTGATAAAGACTGGATTCATACGGAAGTTTTGGGAGAGGGCCGCAAAAAGGGAGGTTTATTGTCCATTCTTACTTTTGCACTTGTCCTAGTTTGCGCTGTGGCATTAATTTTTATTGCTTTCAAAGATATGTTTGGGAAAAGCGATCTATCCAATTTGGAAAATATGAGCCAAGTAACACAGGAACAGCGCTCTGCTGCTGACGCGGAAAAAGCAAAACAAGATGCCGCTAAAGCCTTAGCTGACGCAGAAGCGAAGAAACAAGCAGATCAAACACTGATTTATACAGTTAAATCTGGTGACACGCTGGCTGGTATCGCAGATGATTTTAAAGTGAACATGAATACAATTGCTGATGCAAATGGATTGACCTCGCCTTATGCTTTGGATATCGGGCAACAGCTTAAAATTCCAGGAGTTAAGAGCGCTGAAACGGCTCCTGCTAATGGTACAAATGCGCCAGCTGGTTCAGGAAGTACTTATACAGTAAAATCAGGAGATACATTGGCTCAGATAGGAATTGCGCTAGGGATAGATTATAAAACAATAGCTGCTCTCAATAATATCCAAGCTCCCTATAATCTTGAGGTTGGACAAGTTCTAAAGATTAAGTAATACAAATCACTACAAATTTAGGACGAATCATTACGAATTCCATTTGTAATTATTTGTGCAAATTTGTAACCATTCGTGTTCTAGTAGTTGTTCTCGTTTTTGTAGAGTTGAATAGTTTGATAGAGATCCATAATGATTTCTTCTTGTTTGGCTATTGAGTCTTCCATTTTTTCCATTTTTGTACCATTAGATGAATTTGATCTATTTAATACTTGAGTTTCAAGAGATCCCAACATTAGTAGTGTTTGCTCATATTTAGCAAGTAAGTTTTCGTATAATGTTTTGTAATCAACTAGGTTTGTATCTGATCCTTGACTTTGAACGATTGGGATGTTTCTTTCTTTAATTTTTTTCTTGATTATTTCTCCAACTGACTCAAGTGGTTTAACCGAAAGCTTTTTGGTAAAAGCTTTTTTGTTTTCTTGCTTTTTTGTTTTCTTGCTTTTTTGTTTTCTTGCTTTTTTGTTTATATGTTTAGATACTTTTTTGTGTGAATTTCTTCCTCTTGGCGGTTTATCAAGAACTTTTAATTGTTTAGCGTCTATCCTGTACTCATAACCTTTTTGTCCCTTAATCAAGTTAGCGCGCATTCTTCCGGCTTTAATATAACGCCTGACACTTTTTTCGGATACATTTAGTATCTTTGCTGCTTCACTCAAGGTTAGTTGGGTAGACATAGGAGTTTATGTTACTTCTATTTTTTTCATTTTTGCACAATATTTTTTATTTGTCCATAGGGATTTAGGTTGCAAATAACAAATTTCAAATAACAAATTACAAACAAATCTCAATGACCAAAATTCAAGAGATTGTAATTTGGAATTTCGAATTTGAATATTGTTTGTGATTTGGTGCTTGAGATTTGGAATTTCTCTATTTACCAATGTTATATTAAATGTTATATTAGATATAGTTATGAAAACAATCAATATAAATGAACTACAATCAAAGATTTCACAGGTAATTAAATCTGTGAAGAAGGGCGAGGACTTTGAGGTTATTCGTTATAGCAAACCGGTAGCCGTAGTTTTGAGCAGTCAAAAATATGAAAAAATGTTAGCGGAGATTAATGAGTTAAAAGGATCTTGCAGAAAGTGTGTGGATGAATTTAAAAGAATAAATACAAAGAAACAGAAGTTTAGGAAGGAAGTTTAGGAAGGAAATTGAAGAGTGGAAATTTAATTCAAAAATTTCATGCGCGAAGCGCAAAATTTCTTTCCTAAAATTTCTATAATTTCTTCTTTGAGATTCAAAATATTTAAAATACTAAATAAATATTATGAACAAAAAAACAATTAAATCACAACCTATCTATTTCGACAACTCCGCCACCACTCCTATGGATCCTCGCGTTATTTCCGAAATGAAAAAAGTCATGGAGGATACTTTTGGCAATCCGTCCTCGATTCACTCATATGGGCGAGATGCGCATGGAAAGCTCGATAAATACAGAGAGACCTGTCGAGAATTTATCGGCGCTGACACGGCCTCTGAAGTGATTTTTACATCCGGCGGGTCTGAGGCGGACAATTTAGCTATTTTAGGTTTAGTTAAAAAGTCAAAAATCAAAAAACCGCATGTCATCACCTCATCCATAGAACACAAAGCAGTTTTGGAAACGATTTCAGAATTATCAAAAAAAGAATTAATTGAAGCAACTTATTTAAAAGTGGACAAATTAGGGATGGTTAATCTAGAAGATGTTAAGCGGGAAATAAAGCATAACACGATTCTGATATCCATAATGTATGTGAATAATGAAGTTGGCACGGTAGAGCCGATCAGAGAAATTGGGAAGCACTTGGAGAAAATAAACCCTGCCAGAATAGCTGGGGGTTTCCCTCGCGTTTACCTTCATACTGATGCGGTTCAGGCATTTCCTTATCTCAAATGTAATGTAAAACATCTGCATGTAGACCTTATGTCGGTCTCGGCTCATAAATTTAATGGACCAAAAGGGGTAGGGTTTCTATATATAAAAGAAGGTACACCAATTGAAAAGATCATTTACGGAGGCGCTCAAGAAGGGAACTATAGAGCAGGTACAGAAAATCTTGCTGGGATCGCCGGGATGAACAGGGCTGTTGAGATCCTGGCCAAAGATCAGACTACGGATGCGAAAAAAATAGCTTCATTGAGAAATAAATTAATAAAAGGGGTATTAAAAATTAAAGGGACTGAACTGACAGGACACTCAGTAGAACGGTCGCCAGCCATTGCTAGCTTTGTTTTTTCTGGCATAGAGGGTGAATCAATTCTGATCAATCTGGATCTTGAGGGAATAGCGGTTTCTACAGGCAGTGCTTGTTCTTCGGGAACTTTATCCCCCAGCCATGTCCTAATGGCTATGGGTTTTACGCATGTGGAAGCGCAAGGTAATATTCGAGTTTCACTTGGTAAATTTAATACGAAAAAAGAGGTAGAACATTTTCTGACGGTTTTGCCGGAGATAGTGGAGAGATTGAGGGAAATGAGCCCGTTGGGGAATATTTAGGAAGGAAATTTAGGAAAGAAATTTTGCGCTTCGCGCAGGAAATTTAGAAAAAATTTCTCTCCTGAATTTCCTTTAAATTTCCTTGTAAAATTTCCCCGTAACAATTCAAATAAAAAACATTTAGAAAGGAAAAATATGAACAATACAACAAATTACAGTCCAAAAATCATCGCCCACTTCACCCACCCTCACAATGTTGGTGAGATTAGAGATGCTGATGGGATCGGTGAGGTTGGCAATCCGATGTGCGGGGATATGATGAAGTTGACTATTAAAATTGGCAAAAATAAAAAAGGTCAGGAAATCATTGAAAATATTAAGTTTAAAACTTACGGTTGCGCAGCAGCGATAGCTACTTCATCAATGATTACTGATATTGCTATGGGAAAAACGCTAAATGAGGCCATTAAAATAACTCGCGAAGATGTGGCGCAAGAACTCGGAGGACTACCGGCAATAAAGATGCACTGTTCTAATCTCGCGGCGGATGCGCTACAGATTGCGATAAAAGATTATAGAAGTAAAAATATTAAATAACAAATTCCAAATCACAAATTACAAACAAATTTCAATTACCAAAATACAAAATCCCAAACTTTAGAATTTAGAACATTGTAATTTTGAATTTGTTTGTAATTTGGAGCTTGTTATTTGGAATTTTATTGTTTTATGCCAAAACTCATTTCTAAAAATAAACCGCCTCGTGTCGTAGTCGCCATGTCCGGCGGAGTGGACTCATCCGTTGCTGCATATCTCCTTAAAAAACAGGGCTATGATGTTATTGGAATTTTTTTTAAATTATGGGTTCCCTCTCATTACGACCCCTGTGATACAAAAAAGCAAAATCTTTGTTGCGATGATAAAGCACTGAGCATCGCTCGCCAAACAGCGGACAAATTAAAAATTTCTTTTTATGTCTTAAGAGTGGACAAATTCTTTAAAAAAGAAATAGTGGACAATTTCGTTTCAGAATATGAACAAGGCAGGACTCCCAATCCTTGTGTTAGATGCAATAGATATATTAAATTCGGTTATCTGTGGAAGAAGGCTAGACAATTAAAAGCGGATTTTCTTGCTACAGGTCATTATATCAAAAAAATTCCAAATAACAAATTACAAATAACAAACAAATCTCAAATTCGAAATAACAAAAAGATAAGAAATAAAAGTTTGGAAAATTGTGATTTTAGTCTTATGCGAAGCAAAGACGAAAAAAAGGATCAAACATATTTTTTGAGCAGTATAGATCCTAAAATTATTCCTCATCTTCTCTTTCCCCTCGGCAATATGACCAAAAAAGAAGTCAGAGCAATAGCAAAAAAGGCTAAGATGAGCGTTTATAATAAAAAAGACAGCATGGGGATTTGCTTTATACCTGATGGAGACACCGATTCTTTTCTAAAACAACATTCTAAAAAACTTCAAAAACCAGGGGAAATTATGAATAAGTATGGCAATGTATTGGGAAAGCATGAGGGGTTACTTGGTTATACCATTGGGCAGAAGATTGGGGACGATAAAATAGCAAAGAATTACCTCACCCAGGAAGCGCTTTGCTTTCTGCCCTCTCCTAGTATTAGGAGAGGGACCTCCGACGAGCAGTCGGAGAAGGTGAGGTTGGGGGTGCCACGGCTGTATGTGGTGAGTATTGATTCCAAGAAAAACCGCTTAATTATCGGAGAAAATGAAGATTGTTTTTCTGACGCTGTGACAATTGAGAATTTCAACGTTGTGAACGATAGATTCTGGAAATTGGTTAAGGGCGGCAAAACTTTGTATGCTCAGATAAGAGGCGGACACAAAGCAGAGCAATGCAGGATATCATTAATCCGAACCGAACCTAATGAAGCTAAAAGCTATAAGCTAAAAGCTAAATTCTTAAAACCAGTCAGGGCTATTACGCCAGGTCAGACTATGGCTTTATATGAAAAAAATGTTCTAGTAGGGGGAGGAATTATAAAATAAAGATTTTAAGTTAAATTTTGAATAAAAAAAATTGGGCTAATCTACCCAATTTTTTTGATGATTTGACATGGTTATTTTTTAGTGTAAAATATATCAGGATTGTGTATTTTTTACCCAGTCAAATTTGCAAATTATTTGACAGGGTGAACCTGTAAAGTTATTTACAAAAATGCTGTTGACTAGTATCATTATAGATATATAATTGGTTTATAACGAGAAAAAAAATATGTAATTGGATCACAAGAAAAGTCATTGTTACGCAGTATTTGTTAGTGATAGAATATTTGTTTGTGTACCCGTTTTTTTTAATATATTTGCTCTTTAAAAACCAGGGTAAAATGTCAGTGTGAAAATAAATTAAAGTTGTGGAAAACTTTTGCAACTTTATTAAGTTATAAAATTTCATATTTTATAAACACACAAATAAAAAAGGTCGAGGTCCCGCCTTTGGCGGGATTAAATCTTTAAGAGTTAAAAAATGTGAATGTGAATGAATGGTAAAAAAATATAAAAAATAAAAATAATAATAATAAATTTCTAATCGCGAATTTTCGTGGATAGAAAAAGGAGGTCATTTAAAATGGCGAAACTTAGAAAATTAGTCTACAGCATCGCATCTTTTGCAATAGTACTAGGAAGTCTCATGGCTTTCTCAGCTCCTACTGCCGCATTGGCTGCTCCTGCTTATGACTACCAATTAATTAGTCAGTCTGCATACCCTGCGACTTTAGCTCCAGGTGCAACGACTAATGTTTATATCGAAGTAAAAAATACTGGTACTGCTACTTGGGGCAGCAATGTAAGATTGGGCTCCGGCTCATCTTACGGGGCTGCAAACCAACAGCGTGATTACTCTTCAGAATTTGCAAATTCTGATTGGTTATCAGCTAACAGACCAGCTGGAATGAGTAACGGCGGCGCAGTAACCAATATCATTCCGGGTTGGGTCGTAAGATTCCAATTCAACATCAAGGCTCCAACAGTTAATGGCACTTACAAGGCTTATTTCACACCAGTAGCTGACGGAGTAACTTGGATGAAAGATATTGGTATTTACTGGCAGATCACGGTAGCGGGCGGAACAAATAATCCAAATAATCCAGTTATAACTCCAGGCGCGTCTATGAGCGTTGCTTTATCCAGCGACAGCCCAGCGGCTAACGCAATACCAGACAATGCGAATGGCGTAACTTACGCTAAATTTGCGTTCACCGGCGGATCATCTAATTCTACTATTTCAAACTTGACTGTTAAAAGAGTTAGCGCTGGTTCTGCTAATGATTTTAATGCTGTCTATCTATATGATGGCGATACCCGATTGACTACCGCGCGAAATGTGAACGGCTCAACTAATGAAGTAACCTTCACGGGATTGTCTGTGAGCGTTCCAGCCGGCGGAGTAAAGGTGTTGTCAATTGTGGTTGACCTTGGTGGTATTCCGGCTACTTCTGACGCTTTTGAAATTGAATCAGCTAGCAAGATAGTTGGCGCTACATTCTCCGGTAATTATCCAATCGTCGGCGCTAGCATGACTACTACTTTAGCTCAAGTTGGCACAGTTGCTATTGCAAGAAACAGCGCAATGACTAATCCAAAGATAGGCGATCAAGGCGTAGAGGTTGCTGAATTTAAAGTAACAGCCGGCACCGAAGATATTACTTTAAGAAGAATCGCGCTTACCAATTACGGAGGCGTTAATTCCACAAACATAACTGGCTTGTCATTGAAACTAAATGGCGCAGAGGTAGCAACTTCTTCCGGTTTTGTTAGAGACACCGCTACATTTGTTCTTAATACCCCAATGGTTATTCTTAATGGTTCTAATAAGATCTTCCAATTATATGCAAATGTAACTGGCAGACCAAATGAAACCATCCAAATCGCTGTTGATGATAATGCGGATGTCTATGCTACCGGCAATACCTATGGTTATGGAGAAAATATTAATAGAGGAAACTATGACAATCATGGCGGCGGTTTTCCTAATGCTTTTGCGTCATGTTCAACTCTTCAGGGCGGTACGATTACTGTAACTTCTTCTACTCCGGCCGCTGCTGATATCGCAGCCAATCAAAATGATGTGCCATTCTTGAACTTTGCCATTACTTCTGGCGTTAACGCGGAAGTAAGGACATTGACGATTAATGTTAGAAGTAACGATCTTATCAGCGCTGTGCCAGATAGTCATTATAGAGACATAAAAATTAAGGAAGGCGATGTTACTATTCTTGGTCCAAAAGAATTAATTACTGCTGGTCCAGGGTTTAATGATGCTGTCCAAGCCTTAGTCTTTACTGAAAGATTTACTATCAGTGCTGGCCAAACCAGAAACCTAACAGTAACTATGGATACGGCTAATGAACCGGCTGATATAGTAAACGATACGGTTCGCGTTGAATTAGTTGCTTTTGGCGCTGCTGATATTAAGAGCTTAGACACCAATGATTATATCAATGACATTGTTCCTTCTACTGATATAGTAGGAAAGACCATGACTGTTAAGACTTCTGGTTTGACTGTAGATATAGCTTCTACTCCAGTTAGCCAAACAGTAGTAATTAACAAGACCAATGTTGATACGGCTGGATTCTTATTCTCAGCTTTATCTACTTCTGCGGTTACCATAAATAGCGTTAAATTCACGGGCTATATTGATGACGCTGTAGCTGGTGGCGGAAATCCTGCTACATATGATGATTTCGTTGTTGGCGGAGTTGGCAATACGGATGGTACAGTATTAAGAGATGTTGTTTCTTCAATCTCTCTATATAATGCTACTACCGGTCAAGTTGTTGCTGGTCCAAAATCATTAGCTTTAGATGGTACCATAGTATTTACTGGCTTGAGCATCAATGTTCCAGCTAGCGGTACGGTAAAATTGATACCTCGAGTAAATATCTCAGCTTCTGATCCTGAGTGCGCTTTTGCGTTTGATATTGGTAATGTTGGCGGCGTTCTTGACATAACTGCTCAAGATGCAAGCAACAATATTGATGTAACTGCAACTCTAGCTCCAAATGGCGCTGCTGCACCAAATACTTTTGTCACTGTTGCTGCTGCTGGTACGTTAAACGCTATAGTCAGCGCTGCTACTCCAGCTACTACTATCGCTCAAGCTGGCGCTACCAATATACAAACTACAAAGATTAAATTCTCTGCTATTGGAGAGGCCTTCACTATTAGCGAGCTTGGTATCGCTCTTACCAATGGCGCTACCGATGTTGACAGTGTTGTTTTGACCAGTGGTTCTACCAGTGTTACCGGATCTCCATCTGGCGGCGCGTTGAGATTTACCGGTCTGGCTATCGCTGTTCCAAAAGACGGCAATGTAGAAGTCACTCTAGCGGCAAATCTTAACACGATTTCTGCCGGCGCTTTATCCGGAGATGTCTTTAAGGTAGCAATTGATAAGAATGATATTAAGGCAACCGGTATTGATTCTGGTGTGATAAAACTTGCGACTGACAATGGCGTTGCTTTAGCAGGTAATAATATGGTTATCAGAAAGACCAAACCGGTTATTTCTACTACGGGCACTTCCGGAACCTTGGCTGGCACTATCAATGTGTACAACATGAGTGTTGCTGCCGGTTCTGGCGACGATGCTTCATTCAAACAGTTGACTTTGGACTTAAGCTTAACCGGAGCTGCTAATGCCGTTAAGAACATCGCGGTATATCAAGATGGTACTAAGGTGCCTGATGCCGATATAGCCTTAACCGATGATGATGGCGCAATTACCCCATCTACTACTGCTGGCAACCAGATTGAAGTCGGAGATACATTCTTGGTAATCAGCTGGAAGACAACCAAAGAGTTGACTGTAGGTATGGGCCAATCTTCTACAATTATAGTCAAGGGTAGCGCAGTCACTGCTGCTACCGGTACCTTTACAGCTAGTTTGGCAGATGAGAACACAACTACTGTTGAAACTGGTATTGTAGCAGATGTTGGAGCTGGCAACCTTGAGATCGGCGCTGGTGGTTTGAGAAGCATAATCTGGTCTGATAATTCTTCTAATATCCATGATGCTGCTCTACCAAGCACTTCAACTGACTGGTCAAATGGCTATCCATTGAAGGAAATTCCAGGCGCTGTTATCTCTTACTCTATTAGCATCTAATTCTTAGAACTTCACGTTTTTGGGTAGCGTTAAAACCCCAAAAAAAGAACCCCCGATTTATCGGGGGTTCTTTTTGTGTTGAAGAACCACCTTTTTTGCTATATAATTGCATTATGAACAGGGACAAAATACAACTCGTCTTTATTTATTCTGTAGCGGCCTTATTTATACTTGGCATTTTAGCCGTAGGAGTTTATTTTTTTCTGGATCATAAAAAATGGCAGGGTTACCGAAATGATCCTGATAAATCAAAAATCGTCAAACAAATTGATATGTTCAATGCCAAAAAAAATAAAACCGGTGATGATTATTTACAGTTAGGTAATTCTTATTATCAGTTGGGAGAAAACTCTTTGGCTATTGGCGCTTATAAACAAGCGCTGGGCACTCCTTCAAAAGACGTGGCCGAACTTAATCTGGCTAATGCTTATATTGCCAACAAGGACTATAAAAATGCCGAGTCGGTCTATTATACTATTTTAAAAGATAAAAACTACGGCGATTCTTCTATATATGTAAAGCTTTATGAGCTCTATAAGATTGATTGGAAGGGAAAGCTTGGTGATCCGCTGGGGATTTTATTGGAAGGATTAGGCAAAAATCCCACTAGCGAAGACCTGCTTTCCAATCTTGGCGAGTACCATGAAAACGCTGGTGATAAACAAAAAGCGATTGATTATTATGGCAAAGTTCTCAAAATTGATCCCCAAAATGATCCGGTGAAACAGGCGGTAGAAAGATTACAAAAATAAAAGCCCCCATTAAGCTGGGGGCTTTTGTGTTTCATGAAGCGAGAAACTCAGTTAGTTGGAAGACTGATACGGTTCAACGACCGAGTTTCTCAGGATGTAGAAGACGCCGGCGATGACCGCCGCGCCTTTGGGAGCTGCGGCAGTCGTGCTGTAGCCGACATATCCGAGATCGGTTCTAAGACTCGGATTGTAGAAGGTAATGCGGTGGTGCCCTTCATCGGCAACAGCCATTGTGGCGCCGCCCGGGTCAACGATGAGTTGGCCGGGATTGTCAAGCGAATTGCTGGTTGCCGTGCCGGAACCGATCACTTTCAGGAAAGAACAGGAGGAGTCAATCACATCCACCCGATCCGTTCCCTGGTTGGTCACATAGATATTCCCGGCATTGTCACCGGCGATATCTACCCCGAGATGGGTAGCTCCGATGTACTTGCAGACGAAGGTGCCGCTGCTGTTGAACTTCTTGATCGCGCTGTTGCCATTATCGCGAACCCAGAAGTTGCCTGTTGCATCGCAGTAGACATCGTTGGGCCGATCCACCTTGCCGTCGGTTTCGCTGTTGTTGTAGCCGAAAGTGAAGGCGAAGGTCAGCACGTTGTTCACCGTGTCAATCGTGAAGACGTCTATCTGCCCGGTTGTGCCCTTGGTCTGGTCGGCGATTACGAATCGGCCGCTGTTTATGCAAGCGCTGCCCGATACCGGTGTTCCGAATGCGGGGGCGCCGGACATCGTATAGTTCGTCTGGCCGCCGCCGGTGCCAAACTGCTTGACCGATCCGTCGCCGTAGGTGGCGAGCAGATTGCCGTTGTAGGCGGTCATGTCCACTGAGCCGTCCGGAATGGTGAATGTGTTTTGCAGTGAATAGTTTCCCGTTCCGCTGCCGCAGTCATTAGGGCAGCTTGAGTTGGACTCGCCCGGGTCGCAAGTTCCATCATTGTCGCAGGTGTTTCCTCCGCCTCCGTCGCCTCCGCCTGTGTTTCCGTTCGTTCCACAATCATGCGGGCAGGAATCCTTATTCTCGCCCGGCTGACAGTAGTAGTTCTCTACGCAGACGGTCCCGTCTTCCGGCCGGACGATCAACACTTTGGTATAGGTGTTGGTGCCGGCAGTCCCAGTCAAGGTAACTGAAACCGGATAGATATTGGCCGCAGCGTAAGTGTGACTGGAAGTTGCTGTTCCCGCTGTTGCTCCATCTCCGTAGTTCACGGAGTAGGTGACACCAACGCAGTTAGCGCTGCACGTGTTTGTGAAATTGAACGTCGTGCTGAGCTTTCCTGATGAGGGAGAAATCACGATTCCAGAGCTACCGAGTCGCGGCGCCGTATTTGTGATAGTTGCGCCGTTCAGGGTCCTTGTCAGGGGTTGACTGAAGTTGCCCGCGTAGTCTCGCGTCCTGAAACTGATATTATTGCTTCCGGTTGAAAGCGGGAAACTCAGGGGGTACCTGACAATCTCTCCGTAGTCATTCTTGTTAAAAGTATCAGTGTTCTTCAGCTGGTATTCAACGCCGCCGTAATTGACGAGCAGGAAATCACTCCTCTCGATGTCGAAATCAGCGGTCCGAATACTCGCGCCGTCAGTGAGCAAGGCAGATGATATATTGACTGTCGGAGAGACACTGTCGCGGATGACGTAATCCGTGTAGGCGGCACTTTCCTTATTGCTCTTGTTGCGGCACGTGATTGAAAAATCGTTCACGCCGTTTTGAAGTGATAGGGTGACCGAGACCTTCGCCGCAGTATTCCCCGTTATCTTCCGTTCGGTTGTGCCATTGATGGTAACCCAGACTGAGTCACATGCTGATCCGCCCACTACGAGCGGAATGCTGAAACTGGACAGGGTCGTCCACTGTTTCAAGTCCCCATCCGATGCCGGTGCCCCGGGAGGGTTTGTTCCGTCTATGACGGTTCCGCCTCCAGGTGTTTTAGCCACTCCGCCCCCGCCCCCGCCTCCGCAGCCTGAGGCTGAGAAGGTTATGATGACGGCAAGTAGTGCTGTCAGTAATACATACATTTTCCTTGATTTTTCAGTGTTCAAGGTGACACCTCCCGTATTTGGTCTTAAAATCTTTCCGACTATTGCTATAAAACAATATATGGAATTCCCTTCATATGAAAGGGTTATTTAATGAAATATGTGTTTTTCAATTTTCAAGATACGAATCGTGCATGAGCTTATATTGCGCTCACGATATTGAATTATATGTAATTTAACATATTTTTTGTTTATCGTCAACAGCTTTTTGCTTTGTTAACCCAAGAAATAAAGTATTTATCAAAACACCCATTTTTCTTCTTTAATTTTCTTTCTATTTTTGTTATGATAAAACCATTAGAAATAACAAGCTATCTATGACTTCTTACGAAATTCGTGAAAAATTCCTGCAGTTTTTCAAACAAAAGGGCCATGCGATTATTCCTTCTGCTTCTTTGATTCCCGAAAACGATCCGACGGTACTTTTCACCACCGCTGGAATGCAGCCATTAGCTCCATATTTAATGGGTGAAAAACATCCGGAAGGAGCAAGATTAGCTGACGTTCAAAAATGTGTTCGTACGGATGATATTGACGAAGTCGGCGATGAAGTCCATCATACTTTTTTTGAAATGCTGGGCAATTGGTCTTTGGGCTACGCCCAAGAAAATATCCAATATCCAATAACCAATAACCAATTTTCAAATAAACCATATTGGAAAGAAGAAGCTATAAGATTTAGTTTCGAATTTTTGACTAGCAAAGATTGGTTGGGGATTCCACTTGAAAAAATTGCAATTACTTGTTTTGCTGGTGATGACGAAGTATCAAAAGACATGGAATCCGAAAAAATCTGGTTTTCGCTTGGAGTTCCAAAAGAAAGAATAAGGTTTTTAGGCAGAAAGCATAATTGGTGGGGGCCGGCCGGACAAACCGGTCCTTGCGGCCCCGATACAGAAATCTTTATTTGGACCGGAGGAGGGGAAACTCCGGAAAAATTTGACCCGGCGGACAACAACTGGGTTGAGATTTGGAATAATGTTTTTATGGAGTTTAATAAGGTTGGTGATGGAAAATACGACAATTTATCCCAACAAAATGTTGATACTGGCATGGGGTTAGAAAGAATGACAGCGGTAATGAGCGGGTTGGATGATAATTATCTGACCGATTTATTTATTTTTATCATTGAGAAAATTGAGGAAATTTCTGGCAAAACATATCAGGAAGATAAAAGAGCTTTTAGAATTATTGCCGACCATATCCGCGCTGCAACATTTATAATTGGAGATGATAATGGCACAACACCATCAAATACTTTGCAGGGATATGTTTTGAGGCGTTTAATCCGCCGAGCTGTCCAATATGGCCGAAAAATCGGCGCGATTGAAGGGGTTTCCGAAAGGGTTGCGGAGGTTGTAATAGAAAAGTATAAGGAGATTTATCCGGAACTGGAAAAAAATCGCGAGAAAATCATTTCGGAATTAAATAAAGAAGAAATGAAATTTGGCAAAACATTAGAAAAGGGGTTAAAGGAATATCAATCTCAAATCTCAGATCTCAAATCTCCCTCCGGGCCGGTGGCAAAACCATATGTTAAAACTTTAGATACAAAATTTGTTTTTGATCTTTATCAATCATATGGATTTCCTTTTGAAATGGTTAAGGAATTAGCGACCGAAGATGGTTTTGGGGTTGATGAAGAAGGATTTAAAAAAGAATTTAAAAAGCATCAGGAACTTTCCCGTAGCTCGTCAGCAGGAATGTTTAAAGGCGGGTTAGCCGATACAGGCGAAGAAACGACCAAACTTCATACGGCGGCGCATCTGTTGCTTTCATCGCTTCGGCAAATGTTGGGCGAGGAACATGGACAAATTAATCAAAAGGGAAGTAATATTACCTCAGAAAGACTTCGTTTCGATTTCAATTATCCGCAGAAACTAACTGAGGAGCAGGTTAAAAAAGTTGAAGATTTGGTTAATCAAAAAATTCGGGACGCGGTTGATGTTGAAATGATGGAATTATCACTCGAAGATGCCAAAAACATTGGAGCAACTGGCGCTTTTGAATCAAGGTATGGTAACCGCGTTAAAGTTTACAAAATCGGTGACTTTTCGCTTGAAATCTGCGGAGGCCCTCATGTGGGTAATACCAAAGAGCTTGGACATTTTAAAATAATAAAAGAAGAAAGCAGTTCCGCAGGGGTACGAAGAATAAAAGCAGTAATTAGTTAAAAAACCATGGATAACAAAATCGAAAATGGACCACCAAATAAATCAGGGGAACCAACTTCTTTTTTTGAGAAGCGGTTGGAAATGCTGGTAAATGAGAGGGTTGGTATTGAAAATTCAATTTCTGATGTCTTAAAGCAAATAGAAAAACAAGGACGAAAGCCGGTTTTTTTAAATTGGCTCAAAAGACTAAAACAGGAGCTCGACGAAATCAATCAAGCATTAAATGTCTCATTGGTAAAGACGCAGGAGACAGAAAATGAAAAAAGAAAAGGAAAAAGGGAGGCTTATGGAAATCAATTAGATGAGTTGAAAAAAAACCGAGAAGATCTTGAAAGAGAAGGGAAGGGTTTGGCTGATCCCAGCATTGTAGATTTAGGAATGAAGATAACAAGCCTGGAGAAAGAATTAAAAAAGATAGAGGCAGAAGAGATTGAAGAAAAATTACGTATGTTAAGACAGGAATTGAGTCGTATCGAGTTAGATTACAAAGTATTAAGATTGGTCGGAGAAGACGGAGAGAATGAAGAAACAATGAATCTTTATATAGAAAAATTAAAAGAACAGATTAAAAAATTAGAAACAGATTTGGCTGGGGCTAAAGGAATGCTGGGCAGTACTCGTGATGATCAAAACAGCAAGGAAACGGAATAAACATAGAAAATGTCTAAATTATAATTTCTAATATCTAATAAAATGTCCAATATTCAAAATAAAAACCCAGAATTAGATATTTGATATTAAGATTTTTATTAGATATTAGGATTTAGAAATTAGGAATTTAATTATTTAATTATTGCTTATTTTCAAGTATAATAAAAATATGAGCTTTTTAGATCGATTATTCGGTTACAATGAGCTTTCTAATCATGCCATCGCTTTAGATGTTGGTACTGAATTTGTCAAAACGCTGGTTTTCAAAGTTGAAGGCAGCAAAGCAGTTGTTCTTGGAAGGTCTAGAATTCACCAAGATCTAAAAGATATGCAGGGAGGCTCTATCACTGACATTGCCGGAGTAATAGAAAATTGCTCCAAGTCGATCGAAGAAGCTTGTGGGGAAGCTAAGGTAACACCAGGTAAAGTGATCATGGGAATAGCTGGGGAGTTAGTAAAAGGGAATACTACCGAAATTGTTTATTCTAGAAAGCATCCAGAGAAAAAAATTGATGCTAAGGAACTTAAGGAAATAATGAAAAAAGTTCAAGAAAAAGCTTTTGGTCAGATTCAAAACCAAATCGCCTGGGAAACAGGCAAAGATGATATCGATATCAGAATGGTTAATGCGGCCATAGTTGATGTAAGGATCGACCGCCACTCCGTTAGCAATCCAATTGGATTTACGGGAAGCAATATTAAAGTTGGAGTTTATAATGCTTTTGCCCCCATGATATATTTGAGAGCGCTAGAAACTGTTGCTGAAAATCTAGGATTAGACTTAATTGGAATAGCGGCAGAACCTTATGCAGTGGCTAAATGTACGGGGGCTGGAGAAGGACAGGACTTTTCGGCTATATTTATCGATGTAGGTGGTGGTACTACGGATGTGGCGGTTGTAAGAGGCGGGGGCTTGGAGGGAACTAAAACTTTTGCTATTGGCGGCAGAGCATTTACCAAAAGAATTGCTAGAGAATTAAATATCAGCTTTAATAGCGCAGAAGAGGCAAAAATAGAATATAGCAAGGGCACACTCGATGAGAAAAAAAGAGAAAGAATAGCTAAAATATTAGCTGAAGATATTAAAATTTGGATTTCAGGCGTAAAAATGGTTTTGAAAGAATTTGGAGATGCAGAACTTCTTCCTAGCAAAATTCTTCTTTGCGGAGGAGGTTCGCTTTTACCGGAAGTAAAAAGGTCTTTGGACACTGATGCTTGGTGGGAAGAATTGGCTTTTGCTAAAAAACCAAAGGCGGAACATATTAAGCCGAAGGAGGTTGAGAATGTGCAAGATGATACAGGCAAACTGAAAGATCCTTCCGATATTACTTCAATGGCGCTGGCCAATCTCGCGATTGGTATTATGGGGGGAAATGACCAAATGGGAGAGATGCTGAAAGGGGTGGGAAACAAATAGAAAATTTTCAATTTTCAGTTTTCAATTTTCATTGTAGGTATCGCTTCGCGATGTATTTATTTAAGAATTGGATCATTGAAAATTGAGAATTGGAAATTGAAAATTTGTAATATAATACTTCTATGAATAAGATAATTTACTTAGAGCCTGATGAAGAGATAATCAATATAGTCGATCGGCTCAAAACAATTCCTGAAAAGAAAATTGCCTTGGTAGTGCCAGGAGGCAGCGTTTTGGTTTCCTCGGCTATAAATCTTCGCTTGCTTCAGGAGGAAAGTGAAAAATTAGATAAGGAAATTTCCATAGTTACTGCCGATTCTACTGGCAGAAATATTGCTACCCAGCTCGGTTTTACTGTGTATGAAAATCTTGGCGACGCTAGAGAAACTAGAGTAAGAGATTTGGAAGAACAAGAAAAGCCGCCAATGGTTCGAAGAAGAGTTCCTCCCCAAAAATTAGAAGAGATTGAAGAAGAAGATGAACTTGAAACTGGTTATACTGATGTGGGAGAAGAAGAAAGGTATCACATGAGCGAAAAAAATAGTGCCAAAAAAGCAAGTATTTTTGATGAATTAGATGAAGAAGAGGAAGAAAAAGTAGTTCGCAAAAAAGAACTTACCTCCGCTAGAAAAAGACTCGATCCTTTGATTTCAAATCCAAAAGCTTGGATTTTTGGAGTAATTGGATTTATCTTGGTTTTATTCTTGCTTGTTTTTGTATTTCCAAAAGCTACGGTCTATTTAAATGTCACAGCCTTAGAAGAAGACCTAAACATTAGTTTCAAATTGGCAACTGATACACTATCGGTTGGCAAATCTGATAACAAGATAGTTTTACCATCCCAATGGGAGAGCAAAGATGAGGAAGTAACGATTGAGGTTCCGACAACTGGCACAAAAAATGTTGGAGATAAAGCGAAAGGAACTATTACTATTTATAATAGGTCTGGCAAAACAGTCAATATTGCGGCTGGGACGCAGTTTCTGACATCAGACAATAAGAGATTCATAATACCCAAGGCCGCTTCGGTTTCTGGCGCGATAGTTTCTGAATTTGGAGAAATGATCCCGGGCAAGTCCTCTACGGATATTGAAGCGGCCGAAGGTGGTACAGCTTATAATATTAAGCCTAGTCGTTTTTATATCCCATCTCTTGCTGATATTGTAGGCAATCTTGTCTATGGTCAGACGGAGGACGCTATGATTGGAGGCACAGATCGAAATGCAAAAGTGGTGAGCAAAGACGATATTGATAAAGCGAAACAAATGGCTAAAGACGAAATGGATAAAAAACTATCGGATGAATTTGGTATGCAGGGTGAAAGACTCTTTGTAAAAGGTTTAGGAGTTACAGAAAACAACAACGAAACTATGGACAAAAAAGAGGGAGATGAGACTGATAAATTAGTCATGGATGTAAAAACAAAGTTTTCTTTCCTTACTTTTAGTAAAAGCGATTTTGATAAGATGTTCGAAGATTCTTTAAAACTTAATATCAGTAATCAAAAAGAATTAGTCGGAACGGGCTATCGAAGTGTTTCCTGGGATGTTGTGAGTTTTGATGATAAGAAAAAGCAGGCCGAATTGCTGGCTCATGTTAAAATCTTAACAGCTACAACTATTAACCAAGACTTTTTAAAATCAAAAATAGTTACGTTAAGCGTTCCGGAGCTTAGAACCGTTTTGTCGCAATATACAGACGTTGAGTTAGATCACGTGAGCTTTTTCCCGCCGCTTCTAATTCAGTCCATTCCAAGTAATGAGAGAAATGTCAGGATAGAGATTAAGCATGTAGAGAAGTAAAACAAAGTAAATAACAAATTACAAATTACAAACAAATAACAATTACCAAAATTTCAAACCATTTTTTGGTCATTGAAAAATTGAGATTTGGATATTGTTTGTGATTTGGTGCTTGGAATTTGGAATTTTTAACTTTTAATATATTGTCAATGAAGTTATTGGGTATTGATTACGGTGAAAAACGCATCGGACTTGCTATCAGCGATGAGCTAGGATTTGCTCATGAACTTGAAGTGGTGGCAAATTGGAACAACGAAGATCTGGTTGAATATCTAAGGCAATTAGTAGTTCGCGAGGAAATAGAAAAAATTGTGATTGGGTTGCCTTTAAATATGAATGGTGAAGAGAGCGATAAAGCCCAAGATGTTCGCGAATTTGCTGCTATGTTAGAAAACTTTTTAGATAAAGAAGTTTTGTTTGAAGACGAGAGGTGGACTACAAAGATGGTGGACAAAACTTTGAAAGAAATGAAAATATCTCAAAAAGAGGCCAGGGTCAAAAAAGATATGCTGGCAGCGAAATATATACTGCAAGGATATTTGGACAGAGAAAAAATTTCTTAAAGTTTTGCTTTAAAATCAATATCTAGAACGAATTCTTTTTTACCCTCAGTGGCATCCTCTGTATCAATGATTGATTTATCTCGATAAGTAATGATGCGGTCTTTCTTTTCTTCTATACTTAAGTTCTTATTGACAATATCTGGGCCTCCGATGCATCCGCCTGGACAATTTAGAATATCAATAAACCGATAGGGAGTTGCACCCGACTGCATTTGCGATAAAACTTTATTAATATTGGGAACTCCGTCAGTAATAAAGATCTCTTCCGGCTTGAAGAGGTTTTTTATATGAGCTGTTTGTGCCAGGCCTCCTGAAATAGGATAGATTTTATTTACTTCGGTTACAAAAGAATCAAAAGGATATTCTTTTTCAGTAAAATCATCCACTTTTATTCCTTGATTTTCAAAAATCTCTTTTAACTCCTTAAAAGTGATTACCAGATCGATAAATTCAGGGTATTTTGGTGCTTCCAGCACTCTTTTTGCCTGGCAAGGCGATATAAAAACGATTTTATGGTCAGGATAGTATTTTTTGCAGATTTTGCTCATGGCGTAGACAGGAGAAGCATAGGGAAGCAGGTATTGGACCAGATCAGGAAACTTATTTTTTACCATCGCTACCACAATTGGACAAGGGGAAGTAATATAATATTTTTGATCGGGGTTTTGTTTAATATATTCTACATACCAATAGTTGGTCATTCTGGCTCCAAAAGTGAGTTCTACTACTTTTTCGAAACCCATTTTTTTTAGCATCCCGACTATTTGCGGATGGGGAAAATCAATGACAAAAGACGGCGCCAGCATGACGATGACCTTTGATTCGGCAGATAACATTTCAAGAAGTTTATTTTGGTATTCGTTCATGGTTTTATTTTTAGTTATAATTATCTCCAGTATATCAAAATAAACTTTTTTTGCATACTTTTGTTTTTTGTGTTAAATTGAATAAAAGAAGTTCGGACATTAAAAAAATCAATAGAAGGAGAACAATATGGCGACAGAAGATACCACAAATACCACAAAAAGTCTAACAAAAGAGGGTGATGTGGATATGGTAGATATCAAAGATACTACAAGAAGTCTGTTAAGAGAGCTTTCTCTTTTTTGGGATCCGGTTCTGGGTGTGCCAAATGTTCCTGAAAAACGCCGTTTTGTTGACCGCAACTCGGGAGGAGCGTTCTTTGAGGTTCCATACGTCGAAGCAGTGGACGACAAACTCATTTTCATCAGTATGGATTACTTGAGAGATATTCCAAGCAATCTACCGGAGTAAAAAAACCGATTAGGAGGTGGTCCTTTGAAAAAACGAATTGATGGGAACAGATACAAGATTGTAAAATTCTCTGTCGAAGAAGTGGCGGAGGGTCTGAAAAAAGAGTTAAAGGGCGAGGAGGGTTTCTTATCAAATGTAGAAAAGCTTGTTCTGCAAATGGCCGACGATGGTTTGGGACTTTTGCTTAGCGAGCGACAGACAAAAAAGGTGGTCGCTTTCATGATCAACAAGGGATGGCTGATACTCCCAGAAGACTACAGAGACTCCGAAGCCAAAGCTGTTTTTTGTTAGTTTTTTCAAGCTTTAAATTATTTTATTGAGCAAGTCTTGCTCAGCCGCATCAGAAATGAATGCGGCTTTTGTTTTTTTTAAAAAAATATGCTTTAATAAATAAGTATGAAAATTCAAATCAAAAAAATAGCCATCATTGCTGTTGTTGTATTGGTTGTTGGGACCATTGTTTATTCCAAAATAAGTACTGCCAATATGATGAAAAAAGCGGCTTTACCGGGTTCAACCGAGAGCAAAATGATTTCTTTTGAAATAAAACTAGGCGAAAGCGTTGGGGTTGTTGCGGCCAATTTGCAAAAACAGGGTATTATTTCAGATAATAATCTTTTTACCGCTTATGCTAAGAAAATGGAAGTAGATAAAAAAATTAAAGCTGGTGTTTATTTGCTTAATACTAAAATGAGCATTAAAGACATTCTCGAAGTTCTGGTTTCAGGGGCACGAACAGAAGTTTGGATTACAATTCCGGAAGGCTGGAGAATCGATCAAATTGCGAGTTATTTGGAAAAGCAAGGCTTATTTAAAGCTCAAGATTTTATTGATGCGGCCAAAGTCAAAAATTTTAGTTCCACACCTTTTTTATCGGGTTTGTCGGGCAATACAACGCTTGAGGGGTATCTTTTCCCTGATACTTATAAAGTTTATGCGGATGCTAAGCCGGAGGATGTAATTGCTGTGATGCTAGACAATTTTGGCGCTAAAGTAACTCGCCAGATGATGGACCAAGCAAATCAGAAAGGCTTTACACTGCATCAGTTTATAACCTTAACTTCGATTGTTGAAAAAGAATCGGCGCATAGTGAAGATATTCGAAAAATTGCTTCAGTCTACTATAATCGCTTGGAGGCTGGGATGCTTTTTCAATCAGACGCAACCATCACCTATATAACCAAAAGACCCGATGCTAGCCCTACAATTGAGGAAACTAAAATTGATTCGCCTTATAATACTTATCTTCACAAAGGCTTGCCGCCGGGGCCAGTGGGAAATCCGGGACTAGAAGCTATGCAGGCAACTCTTAATCCAGAGCAAACAGATTATCTTTTCTTTGTATCAAAAGGAAACCGCGCTTATTTTGCTAAGACCTATGAGGAACATCTGGCTAATATTGCAAAATATTTAAATTAATTTGACCATATTTAAGATTTTTGATAAAATAGCTATTAAAGAGTGTTGTTTTGATCAAAATAAACTATTTGACAAGATCGTTAGAATCGATTATATTAGTGTAAACCCAATATTAAGGGGGCTTATTTTTTTATATACCTAATTTAAATTACACAAATGTCCAAAGAAGTATATTTAACTAAAGAAAAATTAGAACGGATAAAGAAAGAACTGGACGAATTGGTAAGAGTAAAAAGACCTGATATTATAGCAAAAATCAAGGATGCTAGATCTTTGGGTGATTTATCTGAAAATGCTGAATATCATTCCGCTCGCGAGGAACAGGGTTTTATTGAAGGAAAAATTGAAGAGTTAGGATATATGATAAAAAATGCCAGGATAGTTGAAGAAAGCTGTAAAGCAAGAGGAAGGGTAGATATCGGTTGCAAGGTGAGTTGTTCCATTGAAAGTGATGGTAAAGCTGAATTTATGATCGTCGGATCAGCTGAATCAGATCCTCTAGCTGGTAAAATATCCAATGAATCACCAATTGGCAAAGCTTTAATGGGTAAAAGGGTTGGTGATGTTATTGAGGTTGCTATCCCAGCCGGAAAAGCCAAATATAAGATAATGAGTATTAAATAATCAAGGAAATTTAAGAGAAATTTTAGGAAGGAAATTAAAGAAATTTAATTTCCTTTTAATTTCCTAAAGTGATAGTCGCTTAGAACTAAACCAGTGTTATCCAAAAGAAGAAAAGCAATTAGAAAAAACAATTTCCCAATTTCCCAATTTACCTTATAATACATTTATGGCCAAAGAAAATATTCAAAAAAAGATTGAGCAGTTAAGAAAGGACATAGAATATCATAACTACCGTTACTATGTTCTTGATGACCCTATTATTTCTGATCATGAATATGACCTAATGTTGCGCGAGCTTGAAAAACTAGAAAAAGAAAACCCGGAATTTTTTGATCTCAATTCTCCAACCCAAAGGGTGGGAGCAGCTCCATCAAAAAAATTTGAACCGTTCCATCACGGTATTCCCATGCTTTCGCTGTCTAACGCGTTTGATTTAGAAGAATTAGAAAAGTGGGACGAAAGAGTGCGTAAAGCTTTAAATAAGAAAACGATCGAATATTGTTGCGAATTAAAATTTGATGGTTCATCAATTAGTTTGATTTATAAAAAAGGAGAATTTTTTAGTGGTGGTACCAGGGGAGATGGGGAAAATGGAGAGAATATTACAAATAATTTAAGGACGGTAAAAACTATTCCCTTGTTTTTGCAAGAAAAAACTGATGGCGAAATAGTCATCCGTGGCGAAGTGATGATGCCTATAAAGAGTTTTGAGGCAATAAATAAGAAAGCTGAAAAAGAAAGCGGCAAAATATTCGCCAATCCCAGAAACGCAGCGGCTGGATCTCTTCGCCAGCTTGATCCCAAAATTACAGCTTCTCGCCACCTAGAATTTTTTGCTTACTACATTATTTCAGGGGTGAAAGTAAAAACACAAGAAGAAGAGTTAAAAAAATTGAAAAAATTAGGATTTATAGCTAGTCCCGATTATAAAATAGTCAAAGGTTTGGATGGAATTAAAAAATATTTAAATTACTGGGATAGCAAAAAAGATTCGTTGCCATTTGGAGTCGATGGGGTGGTAGTAAAGGTAAATGATCTCTCCGATCAACAAAAGCTGGGTTATGTTTCGCGTTCTCCGCGCTGGGCGATTGCCTACAAGTTTGAAGCGGAGGAACAGGAAACAGAAGTTACCGATATCGAAGTTCAGGTTGGTCGAACGGGGGTTTTAACGCCAGTTGCGCATCTTAAACCCGTTCGAATTGCGGGAAGCACTGTTTCTCGAGCAACACTGCATAATAAAGAAGAAATAAAAAGAAAAGATATAAGAATCGGTGATCATGTTTTGGTTCACAAGGCTGGAGAAGTAATTCCTAAAATTGTCCAAGCACTTAAAGCGAAGAGAATGGGGAATGAAAAAGTATTTAAAATGCCATTAAATTGTCCAGTCTGTGGAACTAAAGTCGTAGAAGATAGTCGCGGAATTATCGTAAAGTGTCCAAATAAGAATTGTTTTGCGCAGCACAGAGAGGCAATTATTCATTTTGTTTCCCGTGCGGCATATGACATAGAACATATTGGTCCAGCTTTAGTTGATCAGTTAATTGAAAACAAACTGGTAGAGGATGCTGCTGACCTTTTTAGTCTGACAAAAGGAGATTTGGAAAGCTTGGAACGAATGGGAGAAAAATCGGCTCAAAATGTGATTGATTCTTTAGAACAACAAAAGAAAGTTAGTTTGTCACGATTTATTTATGCACTTGGCATTACCCATGTGGGTGAGCAAACAGCCCGGGATTTAGCTGATCGATTTGAAACATTGGACAAATTAGAAAAAGTTAAGCTGGAAAAGCTGGAGGATCTTTTTGGCATCGGCGAGATAGTGGCCAAAAGTATTTATGAATATTTTCAGAATGAAAAGAATAGAAGGTTTCTGGACAAATTAAAGAAGGTTGGAATCGAAATCGAATCTCCTAAACGGGGGATAAAAAAATTGGCGGGGAAGAGCTTTGTCATCACTGGATCTTTACAAAGGTTTTCCCGCGAAGTAGCGGAAGAAGAAATCCGCAAACGCGGAGGGAGAGCCGGATCTTCAGTTAGTAAAGAAACCAGCTATGTGGTAATAGGTGAAAATCCAGGTTCAAAAGCAGATAAAGCAAAGAAGTTGGGGGTGAAGATAATAGAAGAAGGGGATCTTCTGAAAATCTTGGGAATTTAATTAAACATTCAGTATTTTTGATATAATAAAATCATGCAAACCAAAACAAAAATATTTTTACTATTCTTAGTTTTTTTCTTGTTTATTTTTTCTCCCGCACTAACTTTAGCTGTGGGCAGTGGAAGTAGCGTGGATGTTGGTGGAAATGTTACTGGTGCACCTTTGCCCACACCCGGTATTGTTCCTGGTTATGTGCCGTTTTCTATTAGCGGCACTCTAGTTAAAGAAGTGAGTACTAATTCAGCGATTGTTTCGTGGGAGACAAATGAAGAAGCTATTTGTAAGTTATTTTGGGGAAAAAGCGTTGATTACGAGAGTGGGAGCATTTTAGAAGAAAAAGGAAACATAGATCATTCTACCACCATACCTGATCTATTGGCGAATACGACCTATCATTTTAGGGTATCTTGCCAAAACAAATCTGGGCAAGAAATAGAAACGCTGGATCAGAAATTTATAACCCTTGCTCTAGAAGAAAAAATTTCTCCGCCAGAAGTCAGTTTTTTTGAATCTGTTTCTGGCGACGCGCAAATAGAACTTGTGTGGGGCAACCCGGCATCCTCCTCATTTAAGGGCATTCGGCTAATCAGATCAACAGAAAAATATCCACAAACTCCTTTTGAGAAAGATCTGATTTATGATGGTTCGGGCACCTCCTTTGTGGATAAGGGATTAACCAATGGCACTACCTATTATTATTCTATTTTTACTTATGATAAATACGGGAACTACTCATTGGGATCTTTTGTTTTTGGAACTCCTCAAATAAAAGGCGCAAAACCGGAAGAAGTGGTTCAGCTGATTCCACAGATTCCACAGATTCCGCCAGCAATTACTAAAGGAAAAAGACTTGAACTGACGGATTTTGTTTTTTTCCAAGAAGGCAAGATACAACCCTTTGTGGGGCAGGTAGTGAGCGTTAAATCCGGAGAGCCGTTCAGCGTTTCCATAATTGGAGAAAAGATTTCGTCAGAAGCAAAAAAAATAGTGCTAACTGTTTTTCAGCCAAATCCATTATCAATTAATTTCCAATATGACATAGTGAAAAAAGAATTTGTGGCAATAGATCCTTCAATAGACGAGACAGGAGAATACTATTTTGTGGTCCAGGTTATTAATGAAAATGGTGAGGTTTTTGCCTTTGTTATGGGAAAAATAAAAGTTGAGCAAGCTGTTCTTAAGCCGACACCCAAAGCGCCAATAAGCTGGTGGGGGCGAGTATGGGCATACCTAGGAAAAATATATCAAAAAATCATTAGATGGATGGGGTTCTTGGCAAATAAAGCGGTGAACTGTTTTTCCTTTTTCCCACAGTTTCTGGTGGTTTTTATAATTCTTTTGATAGTGATTATTTTAAAGCGTAAAAAGGATTCTTAAAAAACAGATTTTAAAGCCATTTTTTGATGGTTTGACAAATATAGTTAAAACAGTGATAATTGAGATTAAAAGCAGGAAAAATTTCTTGATTTTTTATAGTAAAAAAAATTATTAAAAGAGAAAATATGACAAAAAAAGTGATGATTACAATTACGATGGGAATTATTGCCATAATGGTTTACTATACCGCCTTTAACCCTTTCCCTACTAGCGCAGCGCCAGTTGCTGGCATCGTTAGTTCAGTGGATACTACGCCAGCTAATGGTGGTACTGGCTGTAGTAATGGTGCAGGACAAACCTTCACGATTACTACTGGATCAGGAACTGCCACTATTTTAGGTGACGTTTCTGGCAACACCATCACTTCATTTACGGCTACTCCTACGGCTGGCGGCAGTGGTTATACTGTGGGCACTAAACCAGTAACCGGCGCTAGTTGTGCAGATGCAACGGTTACAATATTAACAATATCCGCTACTGACTCGGTTACTGTTACGGGTCGTGTTACAGCTGGTATTGCTATTACTGCTGCATCATCTACACTTGATATAGGCGACATTGATGGTTTTAACGGTGGCTTTGGTTCTGGCATAGTTACTTGGACAGTAAAAACCAATAATGCTACGGGTTATACTATGCAAATAAGTAAGGATCAAACCTTTCAAACAAGCGGCGGCGGCGCTGGAAAAGAATTCGACGATTTAACTAGTACTCCGATTTATGGCGCTAGCCCTGGTGTTGCCGCAAATGCTACTGGGTTTGGTTTTGCAATTCATGCCTTAACTGGTCCGACGGCTGACAGCGCATTATTAGATGATGGTGCTTCTGCTTGCGGTAGCGGTTCTTTTCATGCTGATAAGTGTTGGGACGATATACCAACCGGTACAAATTCTCTGGTTGCTGCCAAAGCTACTAAAGCAGATGATGTAGGCGATACAGCCGAGATTACTATAAGGGCGGATATAGGCGTTACTCCGTCTACCTCATTTCTTGAGACGGGTAGTTACTCAAATATAGTTACTATGACCGCGACTATGCAATAGGCAGACCTGCCATCGCTCAATCTCTTGCAGTATTCTTAATTTAAGAAATCTGCAAATAGATTTCGCTCTAAGCGGGCAGGGGAAAATAATAAATTAGTAATAATTAATAATAAAAACAAAAAAGTATGGCAAAAATGACAAAAATATTTTTACCTTTTGTGCTTTTAGTGTTATTGGTCTCTTCTATTTCTCCGGCTTCAGCCTTTACTATAAAAACATTGCTGGGTTTGGGTGTGGAAGGGGATTTTGCTTTAAGTACAGGAAAGATTGAATTAGCCCTAAACCCTGGTGACGCAGTGGTAAGAAATATCACTATTACTAATAGAATTGGGAGAGAATCAAAGTTCAAAATTGAAATAGAAGATTTTGGTCCATCCGATCAGCCGGGAGAATTAACTAAGCTTTATGGCGAAGGGGTGGGTCCTTATTCTTTAAAAAAATATCTAGTCCCAGAAATAAATGAATTTACTTTAAAACAAGGAGAGCAAATTTCAATAGCAATCGCTGTTTCTATACCATATGGTGCGCCAGCGGGCGGACTTTATGGTTGCGCTCTGATTTCTAATATTCCAGAAATAACTCCGAACGAGGTCAATAAAATACAAGGTCAGGTTGGTTTGGCTTCTCGTCTTGGAGTTTTATTTTTTGTAAAAGTTAATGGTGAGACCAAAGAATCCGGCAGCCTGACTTCTTTTAACTCATCAAAGATTCTTTATACAACCGCCCCCATAAAGCTAAAATATAGCTTTAATAATGACGGTAATATATATCTAGATCCCAAAAGTGTTATCGTAATCAAAAATACCTTTAATTCAACTGTCGGTGAGATAAAAACAGATCCATTTTTTGTATTGCCAAAGTCCGAAAGAGCAATGACTGAAGAATGGTCAAATAAGTTTATGCTGGGTCGTTATACAGCTACACTAAATCTTGACAGGGGTTACGGTGGTAATATTGATCAAAAGACCATTAGTTTTTGGGTGATTCCAGTTCCCGTGATAGTCATAGCCGTGTTGGTTGTTTTGATTTTAATTCTGATTGCAATATGGGAGAAAAGGAAGAGGAACAAAAAACTAAAAAACCCTCCGGGCCGGAGACAAAAAAACAAAAAATTAAAAAAATAACATTTCTTTTTAAGTTAAAATAAATATGAAGAAAATATTTTGTTTTGTAACTACAATTTTCTTCGTGTTTGGGTTTAGTTCTATTTCTCTTGCGTATGTTTCTGGTAGTGCTAGTTATCGGGTTCAATATGATTCTCTAAATTCTGGCGGCGGGTCTACTAATTCAAGCGGTTATGCTAACCAGGATACTTTGGGGGAAGTGGGATCGGGGGATTCTTCCAGTGCTGGCTATAAAACTAAGGCTGGCTATCAAGAACTTGGCCCATCTTATCTCTCTATCACGGCCTATCCTGGTGACCTGTCTTTGAGTGATATAAATGGTTATAGCGGCGGTTCCGCTACTATATCTGGTACTTGGACTGTAAAAACAGATGATCCACGGGGGTATTCAGTAAAAATAAAATCTCTTGCTTCGCCCGCTCTTGTTTCTGGCGCATACAGTTTCCCAGACTATATCGATGGCAGTCCTACGCCTAGTTTTAATTGGAATGTTGCCCCTGGTGCTTCCGCCTTTGGTTTTACTCCGGAAGGTTCAAAAATCATCCAAAAGTTTAAAGATGATGGATTATCATCTTGTAATACCGGTTCATCTGATACCCCAGACACTTGCTGGTACCATTTTTTGACTACTAATCAAGAAATAGCCAATAGCAACAACTATACACCTCCAGCCGGTGATGATATAACTGTAAAACTTCGCTATGAAGCAGGAGCAACAGCTAATCAAACATCCGGAGATTATTCGGCTTCAATTATGATAACAGTGTTGGCAAATTAATATAGAAATAAATGTAGTCCCTCGCAGTAGCTCGGGACAAAATTTCTTTTTACTAAATATTAAATAAGTAGAAATTTTGAAAATAAATTCTAAAAAACTAGAGAAGCTTGTGAATGGTCGTGCCAGTCCAAAAATATTCATGAGACTATTAGGCTTTATTCCCAAAAAAAATATAACCTGGCTTGTTGTAGTCTTGGTTTTATTTGCTGGGATTACCGCGGCTTTAATTTGGGATATTAAAACAAGAAGTGAGGCGTCTATTGATGGACTTATAAATTATCAAGCAAAACTTACAGACAGTTCAAATATTCCTGTGGCAGATGGAAATTATAATCTTCGTTTTAGAATTTGTACAGATAGCGCCTCTCCGTGTGTCAGTCCTATTTGGGCAGAAACCAGCTGTTATTCCCCAGACTCTGGCACCACTTGTGATGGTACGGGAACTGATCAAAGAGTAGCCATCTCCAATGGTTTTATTAATGTTTTACTCGGCCAGGTATCCTCACTTTTAGCAGTAGATTTTAATCAAACCTTATATCTGGAAGTATCAGTAGGTGGTTCTGGTACAGTTCCCTCTTGGGAAACGCTATCTCCAACAAAAAAATTAGCCGTTGTCCCATCGGCTTTTGAATCTTTGAGTCTAGGCGGAAAAACAGAAAGTGAATTTGCCACTCTCGCCGAGGAAGAGACCATTACCGCTCCCTGGAGATTTGATGTTAGTAGCTCAGCGCCTGGAATTAGTATAAATCAATCAGGTTCTGGTTATGGATTTTTTGTTAATGGGACATCTCTTTTTGGAACTTTAGGAGCTGAAAAAATAACTAATGGTGATTTTAATACTGGTGGGACATGGACATATGGTACTGGCTGGAGTTATGATGCTACAAACCTAGAAGCTGATCACACGTCCGGTACGGCGGTTTTGGAACAAGATGCTGTCGCTGTTGTGGGCGAAACCTATTATGTTGCTTTTGAAGTGCGCAATAGAACGGCCGGATCTGTTACGGTTGCAGTGGGTGGCGCTTCAGGGTCTGCAATTTCGGCAAATGGAACTTCACAGGCAACCTTGGTAGCGACAACAACCGGCAATCTAACTTTTACACCAACCACTGATTTTGACGGTTCTATTGATGGTGTTTCTGTCAAAAAATTAAATAGTACGGGGAATATGTATGTTATGGGAAATTTGGGTATTGGCACTACTAGTCCAACTTCAACTCTAACTATATCAAGCACCGATCCATCAGAAGAGATGATTGATAGTACCAATGGTTCTTATACTAAATTAACAAGGTCGGATGTTAATAACCAAGCAAAAAGAACCAATATAATAAATGCATTAACTGGTGGCGCTCTCGACTCGCAAACAGTGTTAATGCTACATATGAATAGTGACTTTACGGATAATTCTGCTTCTAACCATGTATTTACAGTGCAAGGAGATGTACATATAGATGGTTCAATCTGGGAATTTGGCAATGGTTCCGGAGTTTTTGACGGAAGTGGTGATTACCTTACGACCCCAAATTCTACAGATTTCGATTTCGAAACAGGAGATTTCACTATAGACTTTTGGATATATCCAACAGGAGATACAAGTTATAGGGGAATAATTGGCACTGTAAATATTGGGGATTTTCATTGGGAAATGTACACTCATAATGATTTGTATGTACGCCTGACCCAAGATGGTGCTAGCTCAGATATAGTGGTTTCAACCACACAATTGACGTTAAATGAATGGAACCATGTGGCTCTGGTAAGAAAAGGAACTGGTGTCAGTGATATGGCAATTGCTGTCAATGGAAGTTTTGGAACATGGGTAAGCGGAAATGTTACAGTGGATAGTGCAGGGCATGGAATAACCATAGGAAGGTTTTACGGAAATTATAATGATTTCTATTTTAGTGGAAATATAGACGAATTGAGAATTTCCAAAGGGATAGCGAGATGGATAACTGATTTTACCCCACCAGATTCGGAATATGGCTCTGCTTCATCAAGCAACGTTGAAGTTGATATCTGGAAGAGTACAGATAGCGCGTATTCCGGGGAAAATGGCATTCAAACATTTGGAGATTTGGCTGGTAGGATGATTTTACAAGGTAAAACTATTAGATTCAATATTGGTTCGTCTGAAAAAATAAGAGTTGATGAAAATGGCAATCTAGGAGTAGGTACTACTCTTCCAGCCGCCAAAGCCGATATTCTAGGAACCTTTTCAACTACATCCGTTGGTTCCACCTACACTGCTTCCAAATCTGATAATACTATTACAGCAACTGTTGGAACCTTCTCCCAATTAGATATCGGAAAATTTTTCATCTGGGGTGATGGAACTGTCGATATTATTACTGTCTATACTGATCCCACTCATGTTGATGTCAATAACTCGGCTACCGTTTCTTCTCAAACTGCTTATACTAGGGTTGCTAATTTTTATGTTGCCTCCAATGGTAATGTAGGTATAGGAACAGCTAATCCTACCTCCACCCTAACTATCTCAAGCGCTGATCCATCAGAAGAGATGGTTGATAGTACCAATGGTTCTTATACTAAATTAACAAAAAGTAATACAGATGATCTTGCTACCAGAACAAACAGGATTTTTGTGCAACCTGCGGAAGGAGGAGGGATAGATTCCTATACGAAACTGATACTTCATATGAATGGAACAAACGATTCAACAACATTTTTAGACAGTTCATTATCGCCATATACGGTAACAGCAAACGGAGGAGCAAAATTGGTAACCGCTGTAAAAAAATTTGGTACAGCATCAGGTTATTTTGACGGTGATGGCGATTATTTATCAGTTCCAGATTCTGATGATTGGGATTTTGGTTCTGATGATTTTACTATAGATTTTTGGGTTAAAAAAAATGCTAACAATATAAGACAGATAATTTGTGGACAAAGTGATGATGCTGGAAGTAGTGCATCAATTTCATTTTATGTGGATTTTATGGACACCAATCAGGTTAGGGCTTGGCTTTTTTCTGTTTCAGGTGATATTCCCGTTGTTTCTACAGGAACAATTACAGATACAACTACTTTTCATCATATAGCATTTGTAAGAGATGGAAATACTCTTAGATTGTTTATCGATGGTGTTCCCGATGGAACAGCCGATGTTACTGGAATTACACCAAATAATTCTTCTAATGAATTAGCTATAGGAAGAATAGGAGAATACGACGGTTTATATTTGAATGGTTGGTTGGATGAGTTTAGAATATCAAAAGGTATAGCTCGTTGGACTTCTGATTTTAGTAGTAGTCTACCAAGTTCCGAATATGGCCCCGGAGCTCTCTTTTCTGCTGAAGTTAAGGTTTGGCAAAGCCAAGATAGTGTAGATAATAATGTTTATGGAATACAAACATTTGGAGATTCTTTGGGGGGCTCTGTTTTACAAGGGAAAACAATTCGTTTTAATATTGGAGCATCCGAAAAAATAAGAATAGATGAAAATGGAAATTTGGGGATAGGTACCACTACGCCTGATTCGACTTTGCATGTTATTGGTGGAGTCTGTATTGAAGGAACGGATTCGGGATGCGCGCAAACAGCTGGTAATTTAAAAGTCGGGGGCACTATTGAGGCGGTAGCGGGATTTAAGATAGATGGAACAGCGGGTTTAAGCCGAACTTTATATTTTACAGACCAAACTGGATTAGGAACTTGCTCGGTTGTGGTTAGTGGGGGTATAATTACTTCTAGTGATTGCAACTAGTCATAAAATAACAAACATATAAACTTGCCCTTTTAAGGCAGACAAAAGGAGGATAAATGATAATAAGAAAAAATAAAAAAAGTATTTGTAAAGAAGATTTCTTCGGAGAGAAAAAAGCTAGAAAAAATAAATCCCAAAAAATAAAACTAGCTTTATTGGTTTTATTGTTTTTAGCTGTATTAGGATTTGCTATTTTTTCTTTTGTAAGCTGGAGAAATACGCAGGAAAAGATTAAGGCTTTGACCACTACTGAAGGGCAGCAAAAAATGGTTGCCGAAGAAATTCAAAACTTGGTTGCCAAAATGAATAGACTTATTGTTTTGCCAACCGGCGAAACTCCGACCTTGGCGACTATTACAGATATTGATGCTTTGAAAAAAGAACAGCCATTTTATGAAGGAGCGCACAATGGGGACAAAATTTTAATTTATAAAAATGCTAAAAAGGGCTTTATTTATGATCCAGTAAGAGACCTGATTGTTAACGTTGGACCGGTTACTTTTGAACCTGATAACACCGCGACAACCAATACCCCAACAAAAACTAGCCCGACAACAAATAAATAGAGATCTCTTCTTCTTTGTAATTTACTTTTAGGTTTTTGCAGTTGATGTAAGAAACCGGAATTCCAGTTTTGTTGATGGTTTTTACATTTTCACAATCAATTAAGATTTCTTTTTGTCCATTGTTTAATGGAAGCACTATTTCACTGGCGCGAATAGACGATGATTGTGGACAAACCAATAAACCATTTAGAGTATTAACAATTAAAAAATCGTTTAAACCGTCCACTGTGATATTTTGGTTAGAAGAGTAATTTAATGCTAGAACATCAAAGCACATTTTGAATTCAACTAAGCCTTTTTTTACATTACCGCTCTCATCTGTTGGAAAATATTTTTTGAGGGCAATCCAGAGTCCGATGTCATCCCATTCGAGCTCTTTTTCCGCCTTAACTAGCAGAATATTTTTGGCTTCTTTTTCCATGACAGCAAAGTCTATCGAAATATTTGCTTTTTGTTCTTTGACTGATTTATATTCTTTTTCTATTATTTCTTTTTCTTTCTCAGTACCTAAGCTTTTTTCAATTTTTAATAATGAATCATAAATTATTGGTGCATGAATTTTTAATTTGTCCAGTATAGTTTTTACCGTAAAGCAAAACATTCCGGAGTTCCAAAAATATTCTCCGCTTTTAACAAACTTTTTTGCGTTCTCTAAATTGGGTTTCTCCACAAACCTCTCCACTTCAAAAATTCCCTCTTTTGAATTTGGGTCATTGAGATTTGTTTGTGATTTGTTATTTGTGATTTGAGATTTAACCTTGATGTAACCGAGCCCTGTCTCGGGTCTATCTGGCGTTATCCCCATGGTAATTATTTTGCTCTCCGTGGCAGCATCTATCATTGTTGCGTAATATTTGCGAAAATAGTCAGTATTCATGTGGTGGTCCGAAGGATTAAAAAATACCACCGTATTTTCATCGCCAAATAACTTCTTTGCATAAATAGCTCCTAAACCGATTGCCATAGCAGTATTACAGGGAAATGGTTCAGCCAATATCCTTGCTTTGTTGCCAACCTGTTTTTTTACTTCATCTTTATATTTACTCTCGCAAATAATAACCCTTTCGACCTCATCTGGCAATCTTTCCAAAGTTTCTTGGAGCATGGTTTTATTGCTTAAAAGGGGTAAAAATTGTTTTGGCAGTTTTCCGGGCAAAGTCAGAGAGAGCGGAGCGAGCCGTGTGCCTGATCCACCAGCAAGAATAAAAGAAATGATTTTTGGTTTATTCATTTGGTTTGGATTAATGTTTTTCTTATTTTAACTTGCAAAAGTGTTTTTTTCAAGAAAAACAAAAATCCCCGTTGCTAGGAGCGGGGATTATCTTAATTGCCATTTTTTATCGGAAAATAGCTTTTAGGGCGAAGTAACAGATATAGACATATCCTGTGCCAATGGCGCTGTCAATGCGATCGAGAAATCCGCCATGAGTGCCGAGAGACTTTCCGGAGTCTTTAAGCTTGGCCATTCTTTTGAATTTTGATTCAATTAGATCGCCGGTAACAGCACCAATCGAGCCAAAGAATGACAAGATAAAAGCATTCCGGTAGGAGCCTACAAAATTCGAGGGCGAGAACTGGTAAATCACGAATGTACAAAAAAGGGAATTAGTTAATACTTGAAGTACCGCGACTTCCCAGCTTTTCCCCTCATTTATCTCTTTGGCTATCGCATGTCTTTTCATGCCGACCTTGTTTAGTAATAGGCCGTAAAGCATTCCCAAGCCATCGGTAGCAGCGAAATTAAAAGCCATAAAGACCGTTGCAAATGGGCCAAACCGATACCGTATTGCCCAGATAAAAAAGAAGGGGAGACCGATCAGCAGTGCACCAAAGAACACATAATTTTTAGCCCCAAATTCGGGGCTAATTTTCGGACCAAGGTTATTCTTATATTCCCGAATCGCTCCGGCAAAGAAAACGGCCAGAGTTATTGCTACTGGGACATGTCCAAGAAATATTAACCCTGTAGCTGCCGCCGCCATGATAAGGCCAAGCAAAATCTTTCTTATTACTGGGCTTCTCATTTTTCATTCTCCTTTAAGTTGTCGATGTGCGTCTTTCGTAAAAATTTTATCATAATTTCATTGATTTACAAAGTTTTAGGTAGTAAAATGATTTTATGTTATCACGTGACGATATTAAACATTGTGCGAAGTTGGCTCGTATTGAGTTGACGAGTGAAGAAGAGGAAAAGTTTTTTAATCAGCTTTCCTCTATTTTGGGTTATTTTGAAAAATTGAATGAACTGGATTTGGAAGGTGTTGAGCCGATTTATCAGGTAACCGGACAGAAAAATATTTTCCGGGAAGACGAGGTGACGAATACTAGTAGGCAAGAAGACATGCTTCGCAATGCACCGGAGAGAGAGAAGGGGTTTATAAAAGTGAAGTCGGTATTTTAATTTTTTATTGTCATTCCTGTGCTTCTGTTGTAATCAACAGAAAAACAGGAATCCAGGCCTGGATCCTTGATTTACTGATGAGTACATCAGTGCTCAAGGATGACAGTCTTTAGAATATCATGCCAAATTTAAGTAATCTCACAATTAAAAAAGCTTCCGATCTTCTTGAAAAAAAAGAAGCTTCTTCGGTTGAACTAACGCAGTATTATTTAGACAGAATAAAAAAGTTTGACGAAAAAATCGGTGCTTTTCTTTTAGTTACGCAAGATTATGCCTTGAAAAAAGCGGCTGAAGCGGATAAGAGAATTGCTTCCGGAAAGCGGTTGGGTATTTTAGACGGGGTCCCTTTTGGCGTGAAAGACGTGATTGTTACCAAAGATATTGATACAACCGCGGCTAGTAAAATTTTGGAAGGATTTAATCCGCCATTTTCAGCCACAGTTATAAAAAAACTAGAAGATGCCGGAGCAATTATAATTGGAAAATTAAATTGTGATGAGTTTGCCATGGGCTCTTCAACTGAAAATAGCGCTTATAAAATTTGTCATAATCCTTGGGATTTAGATCGCGTTCCCGGAGGATCTTCCGGTGGTTCAATTGCAGCAGTTGCCTCCGATTTTTGTGTTTTTACTTTAGGAACTGAAACTGGCGGGTCAATCCGTCAGCCAAGTTCTTTTTGCTCAACTGTCGGCTTAAAACCTACTTACGGAAGAGTTTCGCGATATGGTTCCATTGCTTATGGTTCGTCGCTTGATCAAATCGGTCCCGTAGGAAAATGCATAGAGGACATTGATATTATTATGAGTGTTATTGCGGGTACGGATCCATTTGATAGCACAACTGTTGATTCACCCCTGCCTACAAGCTACAAGTTACAAGTTAATAAGCTAAAGATCGGGATACCAAAGGAGTACTTTGGTGAAGGCTTAGACCCGGAAGTTGAAAAAATAGTTCGTGATGCAATTGAAAAATATAAAGAAATGAGTGCGGAAATAGTCGAAATTTCCTTGCCGCATACAGAGTACGCAACATCAGCTTATTATCTGATATCAATGGCGGAAGCAAGTTCAAATCTGTCTCGTTACGATGGCATTAAATATGGCGCTTCTATTACTAAAAGCCAAAAGCTAGAAGCTAAAAGCTTACTCGATGTATATTTTAAAACTCGCGGGGCATATCTCGGAGATGAACAAAAAAGAAAATCCATTCTTGGGGCTTACGCATTGTCGGCTGGTTATTATGATGCGTATTATCGCAAAGCCCAAAAAGCAAGAGCTTTGATCAAAAAAGATTTTGACGATATATTTAAAAAAGTAGATTGCCTAATGTGTCCGGTATCTCCAACAGCAGCTTTTAAATTCGGAGAAAAGTCCGGCGATCCGCTTGCGATGTATCTAGCGGATATTTACACAATTTCAGCTAATCTGGCCGGAATTTGTGCATTATCCGTCCCAGCAGGATTCAATTCCGAAAAACTTCCGGTTGGTTTGCAAATCATGGGACCAAGATTTGAGGAAGGTAAAATATTAGCAATCGCCAAAGTATACGAAGATGCGACAGAGTGGTACAAAATGTTTCCAGAAATAAAATAAATATCATGTCATTTTTTCAAATTCTCAAAAAACTTATTTCTCCAATGTCGGCTCAAAGAACCAGGCATGGTTTGAATACTTCCGATTTGCAGGATGTTAAAAGAAAATGGGCGGAAATTGAGCAATTGTTAAAACTGGGCAGACCGAGCAATTTTAAAACAGCAATTCTGGAAGCAGATAAACTGCTCGATCATGTTTTTAAATTATATGGCTATCGTGGTAAGACAATGGGGGATCGAATGAAATCAATCCCAAGAGATCGCTTTGATCGAGATTTTTTTGATGATATGTGGCAAGCGCACAAAATTCGAAATGAAATGGTGCATAATATGAATTATGAGGTTCAGCACTTTGAAGCCGGAGGAGTAATAAATAAATTCAGAAGAGTTTTAAGAGAATTAGGAGCGCTGTAGTGTGTTGTCATTCCTGCGAAAGCAGGAATCCAGGCTATGGATTTTGAAAAATGTTTATTAAATTAATATGATTTTTATAACCTGGATCCCTGTTTTCCTGTTGAGTACAACATGAGCACAGGGATGACACAGGAGAGGATGACAACCTTGAAAATTTTTATTTTTAAACTGAGAAAATGTTGAATAAAAAAAATAATTCAATCGGCATATTTGATTCAGGAGTGGGCGGTCTTACTGTACTATCTGAGGCGATGAGAGCTCTACCCAACGAGAGCTTCATTTATTTCTGTGATCATGATAACCTGCCTTATGGGAGCAAGAGCGGTGAAGAGATATTAAAAATATCTGAAAATATCATAAGGTTTCTTATAGAAAGAGATTGCAAAGCCATTGTAATTGCATGTAATACCGCGACAAGCGTTGCATCGGAAAAACTTCGCGAAGAATTTAAAATCCCAATCATTGGCATTGAGCCAGCAGTCAAAAAAGCTTTTGTAAAAAATCAAAGCAAAGAAACTCTGGTTTTGGCGACCCCCGTGACTCTAAAAGAAGAAAAGTTTAAAAATCTGCTGGAAGAAATTGGCTGTGTAGATACTTGTCATATCTTGCCATCAGAAGATCTGGCAAATATAATTGAAGATCATCTAGTTAGTAACTTTGACCATTTTGTTTATAGTGAGAAAATCGAAGATTATCTTAAGAAGATTCTTTCTGATTTTGATTTAAATAAAATTGATACAGTTGTCCTGGGGTGTACGCATTATGGATTCTTGAGCCCATATTTTAACAAAATCCTGCCCTCGGATACCAATGTAATTGATGGCGGTTATGGGACGGTCAGGTATTTAAAAAGGGTTTTGGAAGAAAAAGATATGCTTGCCGACAGTGAGAGTATCCAAAAAATAGATTTTTTTGGTTCAGGTGAGATTGCCGATGATATTGATAAGATTTGCAGGGGGATTTTGGAGAACTACCTTTAGTTTTTGTTAGAAATAGAGTAGAATAACATAAAGTCAAAATTCAAAAATCAAAAGTCAAAAATACAACTCAAAAACGATTAAATAAAGAAACTTTTTACTTTTAACTTGAACTTTTGAATTTTGCCTTTTGACTTTTGAATTAGAAAAAAATATGGATGACAAGTATGAGGTAGTAATCGGTCTAGAAATCCACGCCCAGCTTGCAACCAAGAGCAAGATGTTTTGTGGTTGCGATAATAATGCTGAAGACAGGGTTCCAAACAGCGTTACTTGTCCGGTTTGCATGGGTATGCCCGGGACTCTTCCGGTTATTAACAAAAAAGCCTTAGAGTGGACTTATCTTTTTGGACAAGCGCTAAACTGCGAGATTGAACCTCAATTTAACTTTGAAAGAAAACAGTATTTCTATCCTGACCTACCAAAAGCATATCAGATTACTTCTCAAACTACACCGCCCTTGATCAGGGGATATTTGGATCTTGAAATTGGTGGCGAGAAGAAACATTTTACGATAGAGCATATTCATTTGGAGGAAGACGCAGGGAAATTAATTCACGCAGGCGATCACTCTCTGGTAGATTTAAACCGTGCTGGCACTCCTCTCATGGAGATTGTAACTAATCCCGATTTTCGCTCTCCAGCTGAAGCCAAGGCTTTTATGCAGGAATTGCGCCTAATTCTACGTTATCTTGGCGTTTCTTCTGCGGATATGGAAAAGGGTCACTTGCGCTGTGATGCTAATATTTCTTTACGTCTTATTGGACAAAAAGAACTTGGTAAAAAAGTTGAAATAAAAAATATGAATTCTTTTTCTTCACTTGAGCGTGCCCTCGAATATGAAATAAAACGTCAGAGCGAAATGTTAGATAGCAAAGAAACAATTATACAAGAAACTCGGGGATGGGATGATGCGAAGGGGGTTACAGTTGGTCAGCGCAGCAAAGAAATGGCGCACGATTACCGTTATTTCCCGGAACCAGATCTGCCACCGATCTTCCCAGCTGAAGCTTTTGATTTTGAAGGTTTGAAAAAACAAATACCGGAATTGCCAGCAGGAAAAAGAAAACGTTACGTTAAAGATTTTGGGCTGGGAAAAACCGAAGCGGATATTTTGGTGAGTGATATTGATTTAGCAAATTATTTTGAATCGTCTGTAGGGGCATTTCATGAAATGCCCGAAAAGATAAAGAAAATTGTAAACTGGCTTCTTGGCGACGCACTGGGCTATTTGAATTCTAAAAACCAAATGATTTTTGATCTTAAAATCAAACCTGAATCTTTAGTAGGACTTATAGAAAAAATCGATGGTGGCGAAATTTCCAGTAAAATTGCTAAAGAAGTCTTTATAAAAATGGCTGATAGCGGAAAAACAGCAGGGGAAATTATTAAATCTGAAGGCATCAAACAAGTTTCCGATACCGGCGAACTTGAAAAAACCATTTCTGAAATTATTTCTGCTAATCCTGCGCAGGTTGCTGAGTATAAAGCTGGCAAGATCGAAACTTTAAACTGGTTTGTCGGTCAGGTAATGAAGGTAACCAAAGGTCAAGCAAATCCGGGTGTGGTGATGGAAGTGTTGAAGAAACTATTAAAATAGTACTATGAATAATAATGAATCACCGCCTTTAAAGCACGGAGAAAAAATCCCAGATCCATCTTATGATGAGAATAAGTTGTGGCAAGAAGTAGAAGAGCACAGAGCCAAGATGATCGAGTCATACAGAAAAAATGCGCAAGAAGCAAGAGATAGGGGCGATATAAAATGGGCCGAAATAAATGACACGCTTGCCAATGATTGTCCGAATATGGATCAGGAGAAAGTTTTGGATGGTTATCTTAATAATATATTATTGAAATTTCCGCACTCCTACAGAAAACAATTTGCTGATCTTGGCAGCGAGAAAAAAGAGATGTACGAAGACATAGACGAAACCGTTCGCGACTTTTGTGATTTTGACCATGTTGTTGAATTAGGGGAACGCGAGTTAGAATTACTGAGGAAAAGAGGAAATGGTAATGATGACAAAGAGACAGAGTTCTCTCCTGAAGAAGAAAAAGAACTTGCGGAAATTAGAGGCAAACTATTTCAAATAGCAAAACAAGTTTATATTGGCATGAGAAAAAAGGGCTACGGTCATCGAGAGTTGACTGTATAATAAAATATGTAAGAGTTAGGCCGATCTGAAAATGGTAATGGAAGTACTGAAAAAATTATTAGGATAAATTAGCCACTAAAAAATGGAAACAAAAAGAGGCGCAACTATGAATGAAAATTTTTATGAAATGGTACCCAAAGAAGATCCCTACAAAGTGAAAAAATCTCCGCCTGTCCAGAGGATTGGTAGTAGAAAACGAGAATTACAAAAGGTGGAAACTAAAAGTCATACAGCCGATGAGCCCAAAAGTTTTAGTCAGCTTCTCTCTGAGGCAGTAGAAAATCTTGAACGTGAATCTCAAAAAGATAAGCCACCGCCTTTGGCGGGGTCCCGCCCCCTATAATATTTTTAAATATATGTGGCGGGAAAATCAAGGAGGCAGAAAAATAAAAAAATCTTTTTGGCCCCACCATTTCAGGCGGGGTAAACAAAAACTATGGAGAGTGATTTTTGGGAAAAAAAAGCTAAAGGTCGAAAGCCTTTTATTTGTTTAGCGCCTATGGCGGGAGTGACGGATTTTACATTTCGGGAAATTTTAGCGGGAATTGAAAACCCCGCCAATTTGGCGGACAGGCCCGATGTGATGTTTACAGAATTTGTTTCAACGGAAATGGTTGTGCGAGGTAAAAAGATCCCACCGATTTTAAGGTTTTCCGAGAAACAGCGCCCCATTATCGCATAATTTTTTGGTTGTAAGCCGGAACAGTTTGAATATTGTGCTGCCTTGGCGGTTAAACTTGGGTTTGATGGAATCGATATTAATATAGGCTGCCCGGATCGAAAAGTTTTAAAACAAGGAGCTGGTTCGGAGCTCATAAAAAACCCTAAGTTGGCAGTTGGGATAATTCAAGCAGTTAAAAAAGGTTGCGACAAAAAATTGCCGGTATCTGTCAAAACCAGAATTGGTTATAGTAAAAAAGACTTCAACCATATTTTAGCGGTTGCAAAAGAGGGGGTTAATGCTATCGCGGTTCACGGGAGAACAGTTAAGCAAGGTTATGGCGGGGAAGCTGATTGGGAAGCGATTGAAGAAACGGCGAGATTGGTTAAAAAGATAAATCCCAAGACTATGGTTATTGGCAATGGTGATGTTAAAAATAGGGAACAGGCCGGAGAGTTCCAGAAAAAATATGGGGTTGATGGGATAATGATTGGTAGAGCTGCATTGCATAACCCATGGGTTTTTTCCGGTAAGAAAAATGTTAGTTTAAAAACAAGATTAAAAACCGCATTAAAACACACAGAACTATTTGAAAAACACCATGGTAACGAAGCCAACATTGGCGCGATGAAAAAATATTATAAAGGATATTTTTCTGGGGTGGCTGGGAATTTATTTCCGAAAAAAGAATTAATGGAGAGCAAGAATGTTGATGAGGCAAAAATGATTTTGGAATCCCAAATAATAAATCACAAATAACAAACAAATTTCAAATCTCAAATTCTAATGACCAAAAGTTTGAAATTTGTAATTTAGAATTTGTTTGTAATTTGATGCTTGAGATTTGGGATTTTATTTTTTTATTAAAAAAGCCTATTGAAACACGAACCAGTATTAGTGTTATAATGTACTCAATAAAACAAAACTAAAAGGAGGGCGAGAGTGTTTACTCGCAATAGAATAACATATTCGGGATTTTCCGATTATTCAATCATAAAAAAGTTGGTTTATGTGGCTATTGTTTTTGTTTTTATAGCTGCCATTTGGGCGGGCTATTTTTTTATAAAATATCTTTCCTCTTCGAACAATATCAATCTTGGTGGCAATATTTCTTATAAATCAAAACCTTTATCTAATGTAACGGTATCCGTAGGTTCAGAAAATACTGTTAGTGATGAAAATGGTGTCTTTGTTATTTCGCACCTTAAATTTGGCAATAATACCGTAAAATTTGAAAAAGCAGGATATGTGGTGAGGGAGGAAAAAGTATTTCTTTGGCACAAAAATCAGCAAATAGCCGAGGTGGCTCTTTCACGGGATGAAAAGTATAGTCTCTCTTTTTCCGGCATAGTTTTAAATGATTTTGATAAAAATCCCATTAAAGGTGCAATTGTAAAATTAGGCGGTTCGAACGCAACTACCGGTGAAGATGGCAGGTTTGAATTTGCCGATATGCAAAATGGCGCTACAAAAATAACTATTTCGGCAATTGGTTTTTGGGACTTTAATTCTGACATTGTTTTGGGCGATGGTTCACCAAATAGCGGGGAATACGACCTTACGCCTTATGGGAGAATTTCCTTTACATCTTTAAGGGACGGCAAAAAAAATATTTATACCATAAACTATGATGGCAAAAATCTGGAAAACTTAACTTCAAAAATAAAGGGGGATTGTTGGGGTGGTCGTTTCACTCCTGACGGGAGCAAAATTGTTTTTTTCTCAAATTTTGAAGGTAATTTAGATAAATGGGGGCAGGCAATTCCAGCCCTTTATATTTTACCCCGTGGAAGTGATAAGCCGACGAAAATAAGCCGCAATATAATTCCTGACGGAGATTTTAAAATCAGCAGAAATGGTAAGAGATTGGTTTTTTCGGGAGGGGAGCGTGGCAGTGATAAAACAGAGGTTTATGTAGTGGGTCTTGGAGGTGACAATGAATGGGTTCAGTTGACCAATAATGATTTAATTGAAAGCAATGTTGATATCTCGCCAGATGGCAATTGGGTTACTTATGGCTCATTTGTTGAAGGAGAAAGAAATCTTTTCATTCAAAAAATCGGAGATTTTGAAAATAAAAAAATATCCACCTCGGGAGATCGTGAGACATTCATTTTATATTCACCTGATGGCAAAGGTATTTTATATGTAAGGGAGACTCTGAATTCCGGATCAAAAATTTATCTTTATAGTATCAAAGACGATAAAGAAAAAGAGGTTTATAAAACAACTTCCAATATTAAGAACCTAGCTTGGAATAAACCTGGCGATAAGATCGTATTTACCTCAACCCGGGATGATAAAGATGATATTTATAGTATAGATTCTAGCGGCGGGAATGAAACCAAACTTACCGATCAGAGCGCTGATTATGAGGATATCCTATGGCCGGTTCTTGAGAAGATATTGGTTTTTATAATAAAGAAGAACGATGGCAATTCACTAGCGGTAATGGATATTTCAAAGAGGAAGGTTCAAGAAATAGAACAAATCAGTGATGATGTTTTGAGCTGGGATAGTGAGGTTTTTGACACAGGGGTTGAACAGGGGTTATAATTGTAATAGTTGAAAGTTATAAAGTTTGTAAAGTTATAAAGTAAGAATATTAAAATACAAATAAATAATTTTAATCCATGGAAAACACTGATATCTTGATTTTGATTTTATCAATCGGCTTTATTATTCTAATAATCTTTGTTTGCGTTGCATTAGGAGCAATGATAAAAATTATGTTAGATGTTAAGAAGATAACAGAAATTGCAAAAAGAGAAGCCGAGAACGTGGCGGAAAAAGTAGACGCGATAGGAGATCGGGCCAAGAATTTTTTTACCAATACGATGGTGATTGAAAAAGTAATCCCATCACTTCTTGGAGCGATTAGTTTTGGCTTGGGCGCTAAGAAGACCTATGACGAATATAAAGCAAAATCTTCACCAAGCAAAAGCGATACTAAGGGAAAAAAAGGTAAAAAAAGCAGGAATAGTATTTTTACAGAGGAAGAGATAGACTAAGTAAATTTTTAATTTTGTAATTTTTAAATAAATCTTAATTTCTTAATTTTTAAACAAAATGTGGGTAGGAAAAAATTTAAGAATTAAAGCATTAAAAAATTATTTATAAAAATTAAAAATTATAAAATTAAAAATTTTCTACGACCACCATTTCGAAGTAAACCAAAACTGTAGATTTATAACAATTATTAATAAACATAAACAAAATGGGTCATCTAAAAACTTTTGCAAAAGGAGTGGCTTTGGGGGGAATAGTGGGTATTATATATGGTCTTTTTAACGCTCCCAAAAGGGGATCCGAAATGAAAAAAGAAGCGAAGACCGAAATAAGTAAATTGATTAAGAAAGGCAAAAAAGTAGCAAAAAAAGCTGCAAGGCTCGAAAAGAAGACGATCAAAAAATATAATAAACGAAAGAAAAAATAATGTCTTTGCGTAATAACAAAAAGAAAAATAAAAATCTGCCCAAAGCGGGCAAGAAAGAAAAAAGGTCTTTTGTTGATATCTTAAGAGATGACGACTTTAGTGAATATGTTAACTTTTTAAGAAGTCCATGGAAAACCTTTTTCTTTAATTTTTTAAGAGGAACAGGCTTTGGACTTGGTACAATTCTTGGTACAGCCATAGTCTTGACCATACTTCTCTATATTTTTAGTCTTTTTACAGACACCCCGTTTCTTGGTGATTGGTTCAGAAGTATTATTGTTAACTTAAAAAAATAAATTAAGGAGTGCAAAAATGGATAATATAGAACAACCAGAATTACAAAAAACCAACGAATCTCAAAACAAAAAAACAAGCGGTAAAAAGCCTGTTTTTATTTTAATTGTATTTTTACTAATCGCAGTTCTCTCCGGTGTCGGATCTTCTTACAGTTTTGTTCGTTATTTTATGAAAAAAGGAGCAAATGCAGATGGATCGCCTAGGATTAATCAGGTTACCATAGAAGAGAATTCAGGTGTGGTAGAAGCGGTAAAAAAAGTTTCTCCTTCCGTGGTTAGTATTTCTACAACTTCAAAAGCGCTTAGTTTTTTTGGTGATGTGGTGGAACAAAAGGGGGGCGGTACGGGTTTCATAGTTACGAATGACGGTCTGATTTTAACTAACAAACATGTAGTTGAAGGAGGCAGTGATTTAACAGTGGTAACTAATGATGGTAAAGATTATAAGGCAACTGTTGCAGCTACCGACCCGCTTTTTGATTTTGCGCTTGTAAAAATAGATGCTAAAAATCTTCCGGTCGCAGAATTGGGTGATAGTGATCAGCTTGATATTGGCCAAAAAGTTATCGCCATCGGAAATGCTCTGGGTGAATATCAAAACAGTGTTAGCGCGGGGATTGTTTCTGGTATCGCGCGTTCTATCACGGCCTCAGATCGTTCTGGCGGTTCTTCTTCTCATATGGAGGGGTTGATTCAGACAGACACCCCAATTAATCCCGGTAATTCTGGCGGGCCGCTATTAAATATTCAGGGACAGGTTATTGGAATAAATACCGCCATCGATTCACAAGCCAATTCCATTGGTTTTGCGCTTCCGATTAATAGTGCCAAGGTAGCCTTAAATTCATATTTGAAGTCAGGTAAAATAACCAGACCATTTATGGGTATTCGATATGTTAATATTACCCGTGAATTTGCGGCTTTAAACGGTCTGGATGTTAATAGTGGGGCTTTAATCATATCGGGTCAAGGTCAAGGAGAAACTCTCGCTGTTGTACCTGGCGGTCCAGCAGATAAGGCAGGATTAATAGAAAAAGATATTATTACAGAAATAAACGGCGAAAAAATAGCGGAAGACAAAAGCGTAATCAGTATTCTATCTTCCTATAACCCTGGCGATAAAGTCGAGGTAAAATACCTGAGAAAAGGTGTGGAAAAAACTACGACGGTGACACTGGGGGAGATGAAATAGATCGGGATGAATAAATAAATGAAGGATTAAATGATTAAAAAAATCAATCATTTATTCATTTAGTCCTTTAATCATCATCTGGAGTATTTAGATTTTTATTATAACAACTCGGTCTCGATTCGCGAGATCTTTTTTTATCTCGATTTCTGCTTTCGGGAAAAGATTTAATATGATTTTTTTTGCCTCTTTAGTTTGATCGGAACCGATTTCGATAAAAATCATAAGGTCGAGCCCCCCCTTCTTTTTTATCTGCTTAAACATTTTTCTATAAATATCAAGACCATCTTTTCCGCCGTAAAGTGCTAGTTTTGGCTCTCTTAATATAGACTTCTCTCTTAGTTCTTTGGTAGTTAAATATGGTAGATTTGCGACTAAGATATCAGGTTTAGTTTTAACCTTGTCCAAGAGGTTGCTTTTTAGAAGTTTTACATTCTTAATCCTTAGATTCCTGCGATTGCCACAAGCAACAACGAGCGCCTTTTTAGATATATCGGAGGTGGTTATTTTCGCTTTTGGCAGGTATTTGGCTAGGGTTAGGGCGATGCAACCACTCCCTGTTCCTATTTCGAGAATCGTAGGGGCAGACCCCCGTGTCTGCCCGGGTTTGGGCGAACACCCTCCACTTCGGCGGGCAGACAGGGGTTCGCCCCTACAGAAATCAATTACATTTTCAACCAATGATTCTGTTTCTGGTCTTGGAACTAAAACATTTTCATTCACATAAAAATCAATCCCATAAAACTCTTTTGAACCTGTTAGATAGGCGATAGGGTAGTGTTTGGAGCGCTTTTTTATTAGTTTTTTGTATTTATCAAATTGGGCATTGGATATTGGGCATTGGGTATTTGAAATTAGTTTTTCTCTAGTGCATCCCAATAAAAAACTAATGAGTATTTCCGCGTCTAACCTGGCAGAATCGATCCCTGCATTTTTTATTTTATTTATTCCGTAAGCTAGCGCTTGTTTTACGAAAATCCTTGACATATTGATTATTCTTTGGTATTATTAAATGATTAATATCTAACATTGATTATACCATATGAAAAGCTATCGTTGTACAATTTGCGGAGAAGTATTTCTTGGAAACAAAAAGCCTTCCAATTGCCCTTTTTGTGGTGTCAGAGAAAGGTATATTTTAAATTCCCAAGAAGTTAACGGGCAAGATCTTTTCGCAGTAAAAAGCATCTCGGATGATTCTAGGAAAAACCTGATTGTAGCTCTCAATAAAGAAACTTTTAACGCTTCTTTTTATAAATGCGCCAGCGAAAATAGTGAAAGTGAAGAATTTAGAGCACTATTCAAAAGATTAGCCAAAATAGAAAAAGAACATGCCGATGTGATTCGTAAATATCTGAAACTCGATCCAATTGAATTTAGCGAACAAGAATGTAGTACCGATGATGGTGAAAATCTTGAAACAGCGTTGGAATCTACTCGTGAGATAATTAGATTTTATAAAACCGCCGGCATAGAAGCTAGAGAAGTCAAAATCAGTAATCTCTTTAAAGCTTTGGGAGAAGTTGAAGAGAGTTGTTATAAATTGCTAAGTTCATTTTGTTCTAATTCTGGCGAAATAAAAAAAGGCGAACACGCTCTCGTGCCGCCTTTGTACAGTCGAGTGAAATCGAAATAAATCTGAATATAACGATATAGCAATCTAAATATTTATGTTATAATTTTTAGAAAGCTATATTTTTTTATTACTAAAATATTTAGAAAAGAGGGCGCTATGCCAAAGTTAGTATTTGATATCGAAACAATCGGTCGAGATTGGGAAGCTCTGGATGAACTGACCAAAAAAGACCTCACTCGCTGGGTAAAAAGAGAATTGGAAACCGACGAGTCTTTTAGTTTTAAGACTGATAATATTAAAGAAGAAATGGGCTTATCACCCCTCACCGGCGAGATAGTTTCCATCGCTTTTTATGATGTGGAACGCGAAGCTGGTGCGGTTTATTTCCAAGCGCCAGAAGGAGGCGCAATCGCTTTTGAAGAGAATGGCATTAAATATCAATCCATGACGGAAGTAGAGATGCTGGATGCTTTTTGGAAAATAGCTCAAAAATATAAAGAATTTATTACGTTTAACGGACGAGGATTTGATGCGCCTTTTATGATGGTTCGTTCAGCGATAAATGGGGTAGTGCCAAGTGTGGATCTTATGGAGGGAAGATATCTTTATCAGCAAAGAGGTGTAGCTCATATTGATCTTTATGACCAGATGACTTTTTATGGTGCGACGAGCAAAAAGGGCTCTCTACATCTTTTCTGTCGCGCTTTTGATATCCCAAGTCCCAAAGAAGATGGGATAGGAAACGAGGTCGGCGAATTATTTAAGAAAAAAGAATACGAAAAAATCGCCCGCTATAATATGGGCGATGTGATGGCAACGAAAGAATTGTATCTCAAGTGGGAGAAATATTTGAAATTCTAATCCACGAATTATAAACCTCTTGTAGGGGCACACCGCGTGTGCCCAATAAAAAGGGCGCATAGCAATGCGCCCCTACAAAAACGTAAAAAAAAACCCGGATTGCTCCGGGTTTTTGAAATCTTAGTTTGTGAATCTTAATCGTCGTTTAAAGAAGTGGAAGAGGTATAAGTTACCATTGTTACTCCTGGCAGAGCAAGGCGGTACCCAAGGCGGTACCCAGGATTACGGAGTGCATTACTGCGGGGTACATTATGGCACAGAAAAGCCGTAATATTAAGGTTGCTTATTGGACCGTAAATTCTTCCTTTGCGAGTGCGGGGGCAGTATACTATTGCAACCATTTTATTAAGGTTCGTTTCTGAAAAAAAGAAATACTTTTCTTTTTTTATCACCACTTTCTTGATTTCATCTTCCCTTAGTAGCTCCGGTTCTATCTCTTCTATAAATCCGAAAACTTTGAGTTCACCATCGCATTGGCTGTTAAATATACCAGTTACGATCAGTCTTAATTGATATGTCTTTTCTCCTGCCTCAAGGCTGATTGTAAAATTCATCTCGTCTTTTCCTTCCATACTTCCTTTTTGGCATGCTATAGTCCATTCGATAAAAGCTGTGGGGGAAGGACCATTTATTATTTTTGCATTAAAGGCCTTTAATACTACATTATCTGGTGCCATAAGACACCTCCTTGCAAGATTACAACTGATTTGGGGCAGTTGCCACTCCATTACCGTCTTATCGACGACTACCTTAGTCATAAGACCAAGGAATTTTTTATGTTAAAGTCCGAAGACTGACAAATGTATTATACTAAAAATTGCTCTAATGAGCAATTTTTATTTTTTATCGGTTGCTTTTAGCGCTTCTACCATTTCCTCCATATTTCCTTCCATGATACTTTCAATATTGTGCCAGGATTCTTTGATGCGGTGGTCGGTGATGCGGTTTTGGGGGAAGTTATAAGTGCGGATTTTTTCGGAACGGTCTCCTGTGCCAATTTGTGATTTGCGCGCTTCGCCGCGTTCTTTTGCTAGACGTTCTCTTTCCGCTTCATAAAGTCGGGAACGAAGGACTTTCATGGCCTTATCCCGATTTTTTAATTGTGATTTTTCATCTTGGCAGGAAACAACTGTATTGGTTGGCAGGTGAGTAATTCTGATCGCGCTATAGGTTGTGTTAACGGATTGTCCGCCGGGTCCAGATGAACAAAAAGTATCAATTCTCAGGTCTTCCGGTTTGATGGCAATATCTACTTCCTCGGCTTCGGGCATAACCGCTACTGTAACGGTGGAAGTATGCACTCTGCCTTGAGATTCAGTTGCCGGAATTCTTTGAACGCGATGAACCCCCATTTCATATTTAAATAGGGAATAGGCGCCATGGCCGGAGATTTCAGCAATTAGATTTTTGATGCCGCCCAAATCTGTCCGGTCCAGTGAAATAATTGAAACCGCCAAACCTTTTTTTTCAGCAAAGCGGGAATACATGCGAAATAATTCTTCGCCAAAAAGCGCCGATTCTTCTCCGCCAGCAGCAGGTCGGATCTCCATGATGATGTCTTTGGAGTCCATGGGATCGCTGGGGTGCAGGTAATCGTCGATTTTAAATTTTAAATTTGAAATTTTAAATTTAAGATCCTTATTTTCAGTTTCGGCTATTTTCGCCAGCTCACTATCGGGTTCGGCTTTAATAATATCTTCATTCTCGGCAAACCGCTTCTCTTTCTTTTGTAAATCATCCCATGTATCTAATATGTTTTTGGTCTCATTGTATTCTTGAGATATTTTTATAAAATCTTCAGACATAGAGAAACCAGGGTCAGACATTCTGGCTTCGAGTTCGTTTTTCTTAAGTTGTAATCTTTCAATTTCTTTCATATTGGTTGCAAATAAATTTAAAATTTAAATTTTAAAATTGATAATATTATATCATTTTTTAAAAATAAAAAACCCAACTATTTCAGTTGAATTTATTGTTGGGAATTTTAACCCTACTCTTCGCAAAACCAAACTCCAAGATAGAGTCCTGTTTTATCATAAACTGATTTAGCGGTGAAAGAGATTTTTTTTATTTTAACTTTAAAAAGATCACTGCCTTTTATCTCTTTGTCGAATTGTTTAATTATTTCTTTAAAAATACCTTTCTTTTCATCTTTTTCTAGAAAAGATTTAGCTTTCTTGTTTAAAAAAACTACCTTGAGGTTTTCATCCAAGAAGAAAACAACCTTGTTTATATGTTCAACAATATTCTCATAAAAAACCTTTAACCCAAACTTTTCTTTTTCTACTTTTTCAACACTGGTAACAACGCTATCCAATTGTTTTTTTAGTTCCATTATCTTGCTAAATAGATCGTATTTTTCGCTATTTTCTTCATAAAAATATTTAAAAGGTTTATTAAGATTATTGGAAATTTTTTTTAGGACGTCGGGACTGATTTTTCTAAGTCCCGCTTCTAAATAACCAATGGAAGATCCAGTTACGCCAATAGTTTTCCCCAGCTGAGATTGGGTTAGGTTCATACTCAAGCGAGCCTTTTTAATTTTCTGACCAATTTTTTTATTCTCGGTTGTCATCAAGAAAATAATAATTTTATCTATATTAAGCTATTATATTTTATCACTTCAAACCATATTATGTCAAACTTATTTTTTTATAGGACGTTGTTATTGACAGTAATATAAACATTATATATCATTTCAATAAATAATACAACAGAAACATTATTTATACACAACAAAACGTTGGTTATGAAATCAAGAAGGGCACTTTAAAAAAGAAAAAAGGAAGGAGTACTCTTTATGGATAAGACTGACTCAGTTGTTAAAGAAGGGGGCACCTCCTATGCTTGCAAAAAAAGTGTTGAAGATGAAGAAGCAAAAATACTTTGCAGTATTTATCAAGAAGCTTTTAATGTGGCTTCCCTCGTTACCCCTTGCCTCCAGAGTTATCATCCGGAAGAAATAATGAATGTTTTTCGGGATGAAGAGATTATAAAGTTAATTTCTTACCTGGATGGGAAACCGGTGGGTCTTGTTCTGATTACTTCAAATTTGAGCAAGGTCCCGTGGATAAATGAGAAGTTTTACGCTTACAATTTTGCAGAACATTATCAGAAGAGAATGGTTTTTTATGTGAAAAGCATTTTGGTGTCTCCAAAATTTCAGGGTACTCTTTATGGTCAAGAGGGGACAAGAATTCTTACAAGGCTTCTTAAGCTAATTGAGGCGTTTCTTCCGGAAGATTCTATTTTTTGCTACGATTCTTCCTTGGTGCTCAATGGGTGGTTTACTGAATTTCTGGTGAAAACTAATCCTTCGGTCCATCCTCTTAATACAAATTGGAAAGAAGGAATGGATCACCAAATGTATTTTGCTTTCCGAAAGAATTACGAGGAGGGATATGGGAAAAAATTAGAATCAGGAAAGGAATGAAAAAATGCAAAAACTAAAGGCTCTTTTTTTTGACTGTCCTATGTTTAGTGATGGTTCTATCTCTCGGGAAAATCTAGCTAATGACAATTGCCAAAATCGCGAGATACCGCGGGGACTGCATTGTATTGCTTCTTTTTTGCAATCACAAGGAAAAAATGTCCGGCTGGTTATACCGGATGCTTTTTTCACCCAGCCGATTTGCGAAAAAGGGGTTTTTCAACAGAAAATTAATTCTCTGGTCGCAGAAAAGATTGAACAGTACGATCCTGAATTTGTGGGGTTTGCAATGATGTATGGATTTACCGAAAGAACCGTTCTGGAAATGACAAGGTTTACCAAGTCTCGCTTCCCGCAAAAAAAAGTTGTTGTGGGTGGAAATCATGCAACGTTTCGCGCCGAGCGGCTGCTAGATCCGAAAAATGAAACTGGGATCGACATCGTTGTTAGGGGAGAAGGAGAACGAAGCATGCTAGAGCTTCTTTCGGGGATAAGCCTTTCTGAAATTTCCGGAATAAGTTTTAGAAAAGATGGCAAGGTTTTTCATTGCCCCAATCGGGAACTTCAGCAAATTAAAGATCTTCCACCCAATGATTTTTCGGTACTAGAAATTGGTAATCAAGTAGGTATTGCCGATTTTAACCCGATGCTACAATATGCGAGAGGATGTGCTTTCAATTGTGCCTTTTGTACCAATGAAAAGATGTGGGGTTGCAAAGTAAGGCCGCATAACATAGAAAGCTTCCGCAGGGAGCTTTTTTTCACCTTGGCTTTACAACAGGAATATAGGCAGAGAGAACTGGTTACAGTATTTATGGATGATAACATCCTTGCAAGTAAAAAATACTGGAAACCACTCTTTCCGATTCTGGAAAAAGCGGTCGATCTTTTCCCACAGGTACAGTTTGCTGCTCAAGCCAGGGTAAGCAGCGTGATGAACGAAGACAGTCAAACTAACGAAATGTTGAGCTGGCTGGAAAGAACCAATTTCAAAATACTTTTTCTAGGCATTGAAACTGGTTCGCAAATCATCCTTGATGCCATGAAAAAGCGTTGCCGGGCGACCTGGATAAAAAGGGCATGTGCCAATCTCAAAAAGCATGATGTGCTGGTGGGGGCATTCTGGATGTTTGGACATCCGGGAGCAACTCCAAAAGAAGAAGAGATATCCATCAAACTAATGGATGAACTTTTTTCAGAGGGTTTGCTTGATACAGTAGAGGTTCACATGACCATTCCTTTTCCCGGGACTCGGATAAGGAATGATCCTAGAGTAAAGCTGCTTTTCAGCGAAGAGGAAGAGGTAAAGCGCTACAGCCTTACTTGTGATGCTCCCATCCACTGCTTGGTAGATGAGGAGACCGGCAGAATCGTCATGTCGGAAAAACAGATTTCTGAATCATTTCAAGAAGCTCTGGTCGTAAAAAATAAGCATCTCGGAGAAAAAATAGCGGCTGTGAGCGTCTCATCTTCCCTAAGGACAAATGTTTTTTAGGGTAGATTTATTAAAAAAGAAAATGCCTCCGTTTTTATTTTGACGGAGGCATTATTTTAAAAGAAATGTTTTTATTTTTTCAACCAGTTCTTTGGCCTTGGTTTTGGTTTTTATTATATAATCATCCGCTCCCTTTGTTAGGCTTTTTTTGTGTGGTTCTTCATCAATCAAGGCGGTCAGCATTATTACAGGAATATTTTTATATTTTTCTTTTGATCTTATAACATCCAAAACATCCAATCCTCCAACTTGAGGCATCATAATATCTAAAAGAATCAAATCGGGGTTTTTTGTAGATAGAAATTTTATAGCTTCACTGCCATTAGAGGCTACTATAATTTCGAAGCCCTCCATTTCCAATCTTTCTTTATAAAGATCGGAAATAGAGAGATCATCATCTACTAAAAGAATTCTTTTTTTATTCATAGTCATTCTATTATTATAGAACAAATTTTCAATAAAGACAAATTACACTTTTTCTATCGGTAACAAAATGTCAAACTTCGTTCCCCCATTTAAGATGCTTTCTGCCGAAATCGTTCCCCCATGCATCTCGATTATCATTTTGGCGATATATAATCCAAGACCGCTCCCGCATTCTTGATTGGTATCTTCACTTTCAACCTGATAAAATTTTTCAAAAATTTTTTCTAGTTGGTTTGAAGACATTCCTCGACCGCTATCTTTTATATAAATATGGACATCATTGTTGTCCATGCTGATTATTATTTTTATAAGACCATTTTCTGTAAATTTTATAGCATTGTCTACCAAATTTATTATTGATTCTTTAATCTTGTCGCGGTCTATATTAATTATTATTTCTCCCATGTTCGATTTTTCCAGAGTTAATGTGTTATTTTTCTTTCGGGCGTTCTCCTCATATTCGGAAATTACTTCATTTATTAATTCTCTGAGATTAGTTGGTGATTTGTTTAATTTTATCTTTCCTCCTTCAAGCTTTATTATATCTAAGAAATTAGTAACAATACAAGATAATCTTTGACTGCTGATATAAACTTTTTGCAGATAACCCTCTGCTTTCTTGTCAATTTTGGCTATTTTTTCATCCAAAATCATTGAAAGATAGCCAAGAATCGAAGCCATTGGAGTATTGATTTCATGTACCGCAATATGGATAAAATCATCTTTTAGTTCACCTAATCTTTTTAATTCCTTATTAGCGAATTCCAGTCTATTAGCGAGGTCCTGAATCTGCTTTTTGCGCTCGGATTCTATAAGGATACTTCTTATCAAAAAATAACTTAATATCAGCACTGATGAAAATACAAAAAGAATAGCGGTAAATTCAGCCAGAGTTTTTGTTGTCATCATACTCAAAGAAAGGAATACCAATATAATGAGAACAAAAAATTCTGTTGCAGCAATGCTAATATTGAACGCAGAATATCTGATGATTGCGATGGCCGTGAAAAAGATAAAAAATACGGAGAAAATGGGCCCTATCTCCGTGAAAGAATTGATTCCAAACCAAAGCAATACAGCATTAGTCATGGTTCCCACTAATATAGATATTATTGTGCCCGCTATAATAAGCCCTATTTGTACTTTCTCTTTATGTTCTAGGTATTTTAATTTTTTAAATAGTATACAGAGCGAATATGACATACTTACTACTAGAAGCGGCACTAAAATACTATAAAGTATGCCCAGCTGAAAATCAGTTTTTTTTGAAGCGTTTATAACAATGCTTTCTATATTATATTTTGTTAAAACAAAGCAGGAAGAAACTATAGTTACCAATAATAAAAAAATAAATACGGCTCTTTCTTTTTTCTCATTTTTCTCATTTTTTTTCAAAAACAAAGAGGAAAAACTAACAAACAATGTAGAACCCCAAAAAGGCCCAATTATGGTTAGCCTTGCCCAGAATAGAATATTTTCAGAAGTTGAAGAAATGTCTACCATTAAATTAGTAAAAATCCATAAAGAAAAAGCCAAGGCAATTAAAAAAAATATCCGATTTATTTTTTCTTTTGGTTTGTGGGCCAGCACAATAATCCCCAAGAGCAAGGTTAGAACTAAAACGAATATTGAGGTGAGCTTAATTATGTTCATCATAATGATTATAACCTATTTTCTCCAAAATAAAAAACCCAATAGAATTAGGCTTTTTATTTTAGGCTAAATAACCTATTTTTTTGTTCCAGCTTTCTTTACCGTTACTTTTCCGCCACGGGTGACGTCAGTTAGCTTCTTTTGCTTTTTGGGTTTTACCTCGATGTCTTTAATTTCAATTTCCCTTTCTTTTCGTATAGCATTCTTTGCGGTTTTTGAAACTAGGTTTTCCTGTTTTAAAGCTGCTTTCTTTTGAAATTTTTCAACTCGTCCGGCGGTATCAATAATTTTTTGTTTTCCAGTAAAAAAAGGATGGCATTGAGAACAAACCTCAACCTTAATCACTGGTTGAGTTCCACCAGTTGTAAATGTATTTCCGCAAGAACAAGTGACCGTTGCGGGGCCATAAGGGGGGTGAATATTCTTTTTCATTAAAAAATTATTACTAAATCATTCTATCACAGAACTATCTGATTGACAAGAAAAATTTTATCAGTTAAGATAGAAGATAGCAAATAACATTTGTTGTTTGTTTTTATTATTTTTTCTTCTATAAAGTAAATTAAAATGGCTAGAATCGATTTTACAATGCAAGAGCTTCTTTCTTCTGGAGCGCACTTTGGGCATATTCGGGAAAAATACAATCCCAAAATGTCTTCTTTTGTGTTTGGACTCCGAGAAGGAGTTCATCTAATTGATTTAGAAAAAACAGTTCAGGGTTTATTGCAAGCCCTTGATTTTATGAAGGATCAAAAAGAGAAGGGTAAAAATATTCTGTTTGTTTGTACTAAAACGGGAATCAATGGTCTAGTTCGTGAAGTAGCTATCGAAACTGGCATGCCTTTTGTAACTTATCGATGGCCAGGTGGAATGTTGACTAATTTTGAAACATTAAAAAAACAGATCAAAAAGTTTAATGAATTAGAAAAGTTAACCGAAAGCACGGAGTGGGAAAAAATGAGCAAGAAGGAAAAATCAGTCGTAAATAAGCAAATTGAAAAATTGAATAAAAATTTTGAAGGTGTAAAAAAGATAACCAAAGTTCCCGATGGTATTTTCATTGTGGATACGGTAACCGAGAAAACAGCGGTTCTAGAAGCCAAAAGAGTGAAGATTCCAATTATTGCTATCATAGACACAAATAGCGATCCGACCGGAATTACCTATCCGATTCCCATGAATGATGATGCGAAAAAGGCGGTGGAACTGATATTGGGAGAGGTGAAGAAAGTGTTGAGTTAAAAAATAATATTTTGTTTTTAACAAAAAGAAATTAAAGGAAATTGGAAAATATTTTATAATTTCTATTAATTTCCGTCCGAGTAATAGCGAGGGCAAATTTCTAATTTCTTTTGCGAGTAGAAATTAAAGAAATTTTTTAATTAGTAAGCTTTTAGGAGAAATAAAATGTCAATAAAAATATCTGCATCCGATGTCCAAGAAATCAGAAATGAAACCGGCCTGGGAGTCATGGATATTAGAAAGGCTTTAGAAGAAACCAAGGGCAATAAAGAAAAAGCCCTTAAGGTTTTGAGTAGAAAAGCCGGAGAGAAAATGGAAAAAAGAGCGGGCCGTGCAACCGGTCAGGGCAGAATTGGTGTTTATACTCATGGAGACGGTAAATCAGCTGTTATGGTCGAGGTTAATTGCGAGACGGACTTTGTAGCAAAAAATGAAGATTTCATCAATTTTGTAAAAGACCTAACACTTCAGGTGGTTTCAATGAATCCCAAAAGCATTGAAGAACTTTTGAAACAAGATTTTATAAAAGATGGGAGCAAAAAAATTTCTGATTTGCTCAAAGAAACCATTGCCAAGACGGGTGAGAATATTGTGATAAAGAGATTTATTGTATATAAAGTAGGGGGAGAATAGTTTATAAAGTTATAAAGTTTGTAAAGTTTTAAAGCCGAGGGTGTATAACCCTCTTTTTTGAGCCAAAAAATAAATTGTTGCATATTTGAAAATTAGTTTTATAATTTAAAAGATTTTTACAAAAATAATTATAAAGGAGTCCGCCCAAGGCGGATGACGCCATGGTACCAAGGAAAGTTTTTTTTACCAAAGGAATTGGTTCTCATAAAGATAAATTAGCGGCTTTCGAAATGGCTTTGAGGGATGCTGGCATTCAAGCTTGTAATCTAGTTTATGTTTCTAGTATCCTACCGTCGAAATGTAAAATTGTTAGTCGTGAAACAGGTTTAAAAGAATTAAAACCGGGCCAGATTACTTTTTGTGTGATGGCTAGAATGGAAACCAACGAACCCAATCGGGTGATTTCTTCGGCGATTGGCCTAGCAGTTCCCAAAGAAAAAAATAATTATGGCTATTTATCAGAACATCATTGTTACGGAGTGGAATCAAGGGAGGCGGGAGATTATGCTGAAGACTTGGCAGCGACAATGTTGGCAACAACACTGGGCATTGAATTTGATTCTGACAAGGCTTGGGATGAAAGAAAACAGATTTATAAAGCTAGCGGAAATATTTTTCGCACCAGCCACATTTGCCAATCAGCCAGAGGAGCCAAAGAAGGTCTTTGGACGGTAGTTATCGCAGCTGCGGTATTTATTTTATAAAAATATTTTTAGTGTGGAGTATTACCAATCGTGCGAATACTCTTTTATTTTTTTCAAAATTAATTTATAATCCTATTATCATGGAAAACATTATAAAATTAACCCGCGAAAAGTTAGAAAAAGTGAAAGAATTTTTTGAAAACGAAATTCGTAGCTTAAGAACCGGCAGAGCGAATAGTATTTTAGTGGAGGACATCCGAATTGATGTTTATGGACAATCAATGAGATTAAAAGATGTTGCTTCCATTACTGTTCCAGATGCAATGAATATTGTTGTATCTGCTTGGGATAAAGGCAATACGAAGCTAATTGAAGATGCGATCCGCAATTCAAATCTAGGAGTTGGGGTGGTTAATAATGGAGAAAGCGTTCGTGTAACCTTGCCAGAGCTATCGGTTGAGAGGAGAGAAGAGATGAAAAAAATGGTAAGCAAAAAGGCGGAAGAATCAAAAATAGCCATGAGAAATATTCGTCGTGAAGCAATTGATGAAATTAAAAAGAAAGAAAAAGAAGTTGGAGAAGATGTGGTTAGTAGGGCGGAGAAAGAAGTGCAGCAGGTTTTGGACAAGGCGATTAGTGAACTGGATCTTATAGTAGAAAAGAAAAATAAAGAGATATCAGCTTAAATCACAAATTCAAAATCACAAATTACAAACAAATTTCAATGAATGAAAATTCAAATTCCAAACATTATGATTTGGAAGATAGAACTTATAAATTTGCGTTAAGATGCAGAAATTTTGTAAAGAGAATCCCAAGAACAATATCAAATATAGAATATGGTAAACAGCTGATAAGATCTTCTGGCTCCCAAGCAGCAAACTATATCGAAGCAAACGAAGCAATAACTAAAAAAGAATTTTTATATCGAATTAAATTATGCCGCAAAGAATCAAAGGAAAGCTGTTTATGGTTGCGGCTGTGTAATGTAGATGAAAATTTAGAGTTAATATTAGAGCAAAACGAAGCGATAAATGAGGCGATAGAATTAAGAAATATTTTTAGCTCGATTATAAGTAAGAGTTTATAATTTGTTGTTTTGAATTTGATTATTGTTTGTAATTTGTGATTTTTAATTTGAATATTAATTTTTATTTTATGAATTTTATTCTAACTTGGCTCCCAGCAACCCTAGTTTTTATTTTAATGTTGGGTATTTTGGTCTTTGTGCATGAGTTTGGGCATTTTATTGCAGCCCGTATAGCGGGCATGAAAGTAGAAGAGTTTGCTTTTGGTTTCCCCCCGACTTTGTGGAGCAGGAAAAGGAAAGGCACAAAATATGCTATCAATCTTTTTCCGATAGGTGGTTATGTCAAAATCTTGGGAGAAGATGAAAAAAATAGCAACCCCGATGCTTTTGGGAATAAATCAATTCGAGCTAGAATCTTTGTTATAGTTGCCGGAGTTGCGATGAACTTTATCCTGGCTTTTTTTGCTACCATGGTTCTTTTTTGGGCAGGATTGCCGCCGCTAGTCAGTATGCCAGAAAAATATGGTGGAATAGTTTGGGAGGGCAGCGGAGGATTATACATAGAATCAATAGAAAAAGGAAGTCTAGCTGAAAAATATCAATTTAAAACGGGAGACACGATCATAAGCGTTGACGGAGTAAAAGCTCCCAGGGTTTCTGATTTACGAGATCAGGTAGCAAAAAACAAGGGCAAGAAGCTCGCCATAGAATTAAAAAGAGGAAGCGGGACTATAAAAAAAGAAATTGAAATTGGCGATAATTCGCTGCTAGGAGTGGGATTAATTGAAAAAGTATTTCACGTTAGTTACACTTGGTGGAAAGTTCCTTATTATGCACTCCTCGAAACTGGCAAGACTCTCTGGGCGGCAATTCTGGCAATTACCAACTTCTTCAAAAATCTGATTATCTCTCATGCTGTTCCAGTCGATGTTGTGGGGCCGATTGGACTATTTGGCATTACTTCTGTAGCAGTAAAACTCGGCTTTGGATATGTTTTGTCGCTTTTAATTTTACTAACAATAAATCTTGGTATTATAAATATTTTACCCTTTCCAGCTCTGGATGGTGGCAGATTAGTCTTTCTAGTGGCAGAAAAGATTCGCGGTAAAAAAGTAGCCGAACACATTGAGGGAATCATAAATCTAATTGGTTTCTGGCTGCTTATAATTCTCATGATTTTAGTTGCCGTTCGAGACGTAATGCGGCTGTAAAAGAATATTTAAAAATATTAGAAAATATTGTAATATTAAAATATGAGGCAATCCAAATTAGCTACTAAAACCTTAAAAGAAACCCCCAAAGATGCGGATAATATATCGGCCGCGCTTTTAATTCGCGGCGGATTTATAACCAAAGTTGGCGCGGGCATCTATAGTTTTCTCCCCTTAGGTTACCGAGTTTTAGATAAAGTAACGGCTGTTATTCGGTCTGAAATGAATAGTATTGGCGGGCAAGAAATCCTAATGCCGGCTCTAATCCCTCAAGAAATGTGGGAAGAAAGCGGCAGATGGGGCAAAATGGACCCTCCACTCTTTGTGGTAGAAGATCGGCATGAAAAGAAATACGGGCTTGGTTCTACTCATGAGGAAGTGGTGGTAGATATGATGAAGAAAGTCATTGAATCTTATCAAGAGCTGCCTACAATGGTTTATCAGATTCAAGATAAATTCCGGAATGAAATGCGTTCTACGGGAGGTCTGCTCAGAGTTCGTGAATTTCTAATGAAAGATGCTTACTCTTTTCATGTTAGCGAAGAGGATTTAGATCAATATTATGAAAGCATGAAGAAAAATTACCTGAATATTTATAGTTCAATGGACCTAACAGCCAAGATATTAAAAGCGGATTCCGGTTCGATTGGTGGCAAGGTTTCCGATGAGTTTACGGTACTTACTCCCACCGGTGAAGATACCGTGGTTTATTGTACCAAATGTGATTGGGCGGCAAATATTGAGGCGGCAGAAGGTGTTGAAAAATGTCCAGATTGCGGTGGCGAATTAACTCACGAAAAGGGAATTGAAGTTGGTCATATTTTCAAGCTTGGCACAAAGTATTCTGAACCAATGGGATTAAAATACAAAGATAAAGACGGGTCACAAAAACTAGTGCATATGGGTTGCTACGGTATTGGTATTGGTAGATTGATGGCGACAGTAATTGAAGTTCACCATGACGAAAAAGGCATGATTTGGCCGGAAAATGTGGCGCCTTTCCGGGTTCATCTCTTGGCTCTGGGTGAGAGTGGAAACGTAAAAAACAAAGCGGAAGAGATTTATAAAGATTTAACCGCGAAAAAATATGAAGTGCTTTTTGATGATAGGGACGAAAGCGCGGGCGTGAAGTTTGCGGATAGTGATTTACTTGGGGTTCCATATCGGGTAGTTGTTAGCGAAAAAACTTTGGTGCAAGATGGGGTTGGATTGAAAAAGAGAAGCGAGAAGGATGAGAAAGTTGTTTCAATAGATGATCTTATAAATCATCTTTAAAATAAATCGATTAACAACAATAAAGGAGGGCCGCCTATTATGGTGCGCTCTTTTATAATTGAGAAAAATTCAAAAAGAAAGTGAGGAGAAGATAGATGGAAAATATATCATTACCGGGTCCGAGAGAAAGAGCCGCCATCATCGCTAAGTTTGCTTGGGCTTATAATTTTTTTCTTGGGAATGACATTATTACGCTCGGTCATTGCCAAAGAACCGCAAAGGTTGGCGGGCTCATCTGCAGTCTTAATAGAGTTTATTTTGGCCTGCCATCGGAGGAGGCGGAATTTGCGATATTTCTCCATGATATTGGTAAAACTACTATACCGGGTAGAATTGTGAGAAGCCGGAAGCGGTTTTCAGCAAAAAGCGCTGAAAAGAAAATCATCAATGAACATCCGCAAAATGGAGCGGATATGATGTGGGACCTCCCAGATGTAGTAAAAAATCTGGCCCTTTATCATCATGAACGCTGGGATGGCAAGTGTTATCCTATGCGCATAAAGGGTGAGTGCATACCAGAAGTGGCCAGAATGATGGCGGTTGTGGATGTTCTGGACGCTGTTATGTCTGAGAGGTCTTACAAAGAGGTTCAGACGCTTAGCGAAGCGCTGAAGAAGATAAAAGATGGTGCAGGATCTCAGTTTGATCCCGATATGGTGGCTATGGTCAATAGTACCATACAGACGGGCGGAGCCATGATCGATGCACTTTTCTTGAGGTACTACCCTCAGTCAATCTGATTGTTTAACTGAGCAATCGCGCCGACAACATAAGAGGCAGGATGTGAATTCCCGCTTCTTTTTTTGCCTTTCTTTCGTTCACCCCATCAAATTGCTTTGCGCCTCGCTTTAAGCGAGGATTTGACAGGGTAAAATTGACAAATATACTTCAATATAGTAGAATTACTACTGCATTTTTGAGTTCTTAATCTATGGCATGAATGCATTTTCTTATGGGTAAAACAAGTTTTTCGAGTTGTAAAAACTGGCGAAACCTAAGCAAATTCAATATAAATATAAGTATTGTTGTGTTGGCATTAATGGTGGTAAGCGCCGATTTTATATTGCGAGGCGATCCTACCAGCGCTGGATTTGTGGAAGGTAATTCTTTCGAAAAAGTAGATACAAAAAAAGTTGATTTGGTGTTATCATATCTAACCCAATTAGTCCCGCCTCTCGAAGTTGATACAAGTGGGGCGGGATTTTTGAGTGAAGGCAGCAGTTTCTTGAGCAAGCCAACCATTACCAACACCATTATTTCGACTCTTCCTCGCGACAAGATTACGACCTATACGATTTCCGAAGGTGAAACCTATTGGACGGTTTCTTTCAAATACGAAATAGATATTGATACTCTGCTTTGGGCAAACGGTATTACGGATGTTAATAATATTGAAATTGGAAAAAATCTGATTATTTTGCCGGTTAATGGTCTTCTCTATACTACGGTTGAGGGTGATACTGTTGAGGGTGTTTCTAAAGCTTTTAATGTTGCGACAGATAAGATAATGAGCCAAAATAAGTTGACTTCAAATACTTTAGTTGCTGATACACAATTAGTTTTACCCGGAGCCAGAAAATATGTACCAAAACCCTCATCTGCTGTTCCAAATTATGCCGGAGACAACTACTATTATTCCGGCACAGTTGCCATGGGGTCGGGTAGCTTTTCTTGGCCGATTAATTCCGGCACAAGATTTATAAGTCAATATTTTGGCTGGGTAACAAGGTATTATAAACACACGGGCATAGACCTGGATTGGAGAAATGGGTCTGATATTATAGCGGCCGATGACGGCACTGTAGTAGCGACTGGTTATGGGTGGGGCGGCGGATATGGAAATCATATTATTATTGATCATGGCAATGGCTACCAAACTCTTTATGCCCACTTGTCAGCTATTAGTGTCCGACAAGGTCAGAATGTAACCAAAGGACAAAGTATCGGTGTCATGGGCTCAACTGGTAATTCGACCGGTACCCATCTCCACTTTGAGGTCCGCCAAAATGGTGTGGCGATTAATCCTTTGATCTATGTGCAATAAGCTGGCAAAGGATTAAAGCTAGTAAAGGGTTAAAGCTAATTCGGATACATTATTTTGCTGCTTGACTAAAGCCGTTGTAATAGTATTATAAGATTAAGATCTAATATTAAAATCAAAATAAAATGTTATCGATCGATACGATTAAAGCTAAGACATCCGAAATTGGTTCTAAAGCATACAAAAAAGCAGGCGATATTATTGAATCTATAGAGTCAAGTGATGCCGTCAAGGCTATTGATAATAAAATAGAAAGAGATCTCCTTTTAACCCAAAGAAAGTGGGTGGATAGAACTGTCTTTTGGGGTGGCAACATGGTCAATAATCAAAGACTAAATAGAATGGAAAGGATTATTGGTAGAACTGACGGCAGGGTAGACGATCTCAATGGCGATATTGAAATGGCTCGCCTCGGCATGGAGGCAGAGCTCAGGGTATTACAAAGACAGAGAGAAAGAAATGCAGACAAAAACCGTCCGACAGATTTAATTGATGAAAAGATTGCAAGGAGACAACAGGTAAATGAGAAAAGAATTGCAAAATTAGAATCCAAGAGAGAAGGCTTGCTGACAGTAAGAGGAAATCAAGAAAAATCAAAAGACTCTTTTGTGCGCACCCGAAGCAGTATAGCTAATGAAATGAATGATAAGTTAAACAGAGACATTGCTTTAATTGAAAATCAATTTAATTTAAAGGGGTTAAAATATAAAGAAGTTGTCCTCGGGGAAGAGCTTGAAAAAATGGATGCGGAAGTTGCTGAAATTCAAAATGAACGAGATCAAATCTTGGCTGATGCTGCGGAGTTAGAACAGCGTGGTCGCTCTCTTCGTATAGCACTTGGTCCGTTAGACAAAGAGTTAAAAACAGCAACTAGAGATAGAAACAGGGTGTTTGTGGAATTATCCCAAATAAATGCAAGAATAAGCAGTGTTGAAGCAAAAAAAGCTGGCTGGGAGAATCTTCGCACTGCCTTGGGGGTTACTACTGAAGCAGTTCCAAAAGATCGTGCAACCGAGGCTGGTCTTATGCGAGCTAGATCACGAGAGGAACAGATAAAACGCTTAAAGGATGGGGATTCGCTAAAAAACCTTATAGCAGGTCAAACACCCGATTCCTATACTATCAATCCCACTATTATTGGAGACTTTTTTAAGGACATTCGCGACAAAGATGGTTTTAACCAGCTTAAGCCCAATGATGTGAGAAGGGGAGCTGAAAAGGCACTGATTGATAAAAGGAAGGCTGAAAATGAAGAAAAATTAACGGGATTTGATGAAAATGAAAAATTAGGTTCATTGGAGAAAGAAAAAGACAGTTTATGGGAATATGTTTTTCAAAAAATAGCCGCCTCAAATCACATTGAATATCCTACACTTATGGAAGAGCTTGTTGCGGGTCCCTATGCTGATATACGTGCTGATATTATAGACAGACAGCTAAAAAGCATTTTAAATAATGTAGGGTATGCTTTTGACTTTAAACAATATAATGCAAACAAGGATAGTTTTGGTCGAATTTTGTTAGCCAAAGCAAATGAAAGATTTAAAAAGTTAATGGAAGTTAAAGATAAAGATGAACAAGAAAGTTTTTTTAGAGACCCAGATCATAAAGGCTATGTGGACGAATTGATTGATACAACTATCAAGGGCGGTAATTATATTATTTTTGATGAGAACAAAATCAACAGCATTCTTGCTCAAAACGGTTTTGAGAAAATAAATTACAATAATATTAAGGATTATCTGTTAGCTCGTTCAATCGACTTGATCCGCGGATTAGACCTCAATGGTCAATTGGGAATTTTGCGCAAGGACATTCCTTTGACGGCCCTGATCTATGAATCAGGTATACCGAAGACTCGAAATCCGAATCAGTTTAACTACGCCACTTTTCACGCATTTTTGTCTAGAAATGGTTTTGACAAAATTTCTGAAGATAATCTCGAAATGCGCAATATAATAACTGATTATATAAATAGACAATAAAAATAAAAAATATGGCAGACCAATTAACTGATGAAGAACAACAAAAAAAAGCCGAAGAATTGGAGACTAGGGCAAAAGAGCTGACAGCTAAATTAGCAGAAAAAAATGAAGCATTTAATAAAAAATGCGGCGCTTTGGTTTATGAATCAAATAAGGAGCTAGACAAAATAGAATCTTTCATAGATGGTAAAGAAAAAGAATTTGATGAATTTGAAGGAGAAAAGAAAAAAGAATTAAAAGAAGCTGAGGAGAAGTATGATATACCACTTAGCCAATCAGAAAAGGAAGCCTATGATTTGGAGGGTGAGGTGGGCGATGAGGTTTCAGATCTAGAACAAGCCGCGTAAAAAAATTTTAGTCAGAATTTAGCCCAAAACAAAACCGCCCAATAAAGAGACGGTTTTTTTGTTAGTTTTTCGTTGCTCGGCACCCCGGCCAAATTCAGACCTTTATGCAAAGCTCGGGGATGTTAGTGGCGACGATTGTCGCCGGTTCCGCGATCACTATGTAGCCGAGTTCGGCTACGTCGTAATTGACTGGTTCTTTGGTCAGCATTTCGATCGCGAATTGTATCCATGGTGAGTGAGTGCCGAGAATGATATCGCCTTTCCAGAGGACATACTCGGCGATGGTCATTGTCAGCCCCTTCTCGATGTTTGCGATCATCTCTGACGACATCAGTTTGCGACAAGCGCTAATTTCAACGCCGCCGTTCTGCGCCATCTCTTCCTTGACTCGACCCCAGTTCGCATTGAACCAGGCGAAGTCACTCTGCGAAGCGAGATAGGGATTTGATCCAATTATGAGCGGGTCAAATCCGTTCCCGTTCGCGATTCTAATCGCGGTCATGACAGACCGGCTGAATTCTGATCCGCCGACCCTCACCACATTGCTCATACACTTGGGAAGCTTTAGGCTGTTGGAAGCGATTTCGCCGATGCGAGATAGGAGGTTTTTGGATCCCCCGTTCATTTCATCTTCGTCTATCGGGTTTCCGTTGCCTTTTTTCGCGTGTCTCACCAACATTAACATCCTTGGCCTCTTTCCGTCCCTGCCTTAGCAAAGGACTATATGAAATTTTTTGAACTCTTTTTAACGAACGCTCTAACAGAATCTTACTACAATTTTAGCATAAATCAGCCAAAAAGTCAAGAACATAATTTAGGTATTTGTATTTTGAAAAATTAAATGTTAAGCTATAAAAAACATTAAATGTAATCCCACGCTCGTGTAATCGCTCTGGATGAAATGCTCATTATATTTTTTACATAAGGTTCGCATTTCAAAATAAAAATAAAAAAATGTGTCTATTTCGTAAAAAGAAAAAAGTTGGTTTAGCGCTTGGAAGCGGAGGGCCGAGAGGATTGGCGCATATTGGTGTTATAAAGGTTTTACTCGAGAATAACATTCCCATTGATTATATTGCCGGTTCATCAATGGGTTCTATTGTGGGGGGACTTTATGCTTATTTTGGCGATATTAAAAAACTTGAAAAGTATTTTGCAAAATTGACTTATAGAGATATGCTGGAGATATTTTCCGACCCTCGTTTCGCGCACGGAATTTTAAAAGGAGAAAAAGCTCTCAAGTTTTTGAGAAAGACGGTTGGTTATACAAGAATTGAAAAATTAAAAATTCCTTTTACAGCTATTGCGACTGATTTGGAAAATGGCGAGGTTGTAGAAATTTCCAAAGGTGAATTAGCTTTAGCTATGCGAGCTAGCGCTTCGATCCCGGTATTTTTTCGTCCGGCAAAAGTTGGCCGCCGCTATCTTGTTGATGGTGGCAATGCAGTTCCAGTGCCAGTTGAAACAGTTAAAAAAATGGGGGCTGATATTGTTATCGCAGTTGATCTGGACGATTGTTATGTTTCTCCCAAAAACTATATGAAAAATGTTGAAAAGGCCTCCATGACCCAAATCGCTGAAAGAGCGCTCGATATTCTTTCTTACAGTTTGGCCAAAGAAAATACCAAAAACGCTGACATTATTATCGCGCCAGATGTTTACGATGTTGGTTGGAGAAGATTTGTCAATGGGGGAGATATTATTAGAGAAGGGGAAGCTGCGACAATCAGAGCGATTCCTGAAATAAAGAAATTATTGCGGATAAAATAGAAGTATTAGCTTTCAGCTTCATTAGCTTCATTAGGGAAATTAATCCTAAAAGCTAAAGCAGCTATAAGCTAAAAGCTAACTTAGTATGTTTCGCAAAGTAATTGGTAGAAATTGTGGGCATGACCGCAGGAAGGACATTCATCCGGAGGAGTTTTGCCTTTATGAACATAGCCGCATTCCCGGCAAACCCATTCCACTTCCTCTTCTTTTTGAAAAACCGTGCCAGCCTCGACTTCTTTCAATATTTTAATATATCTTTCTTCATGATGCACCTCAGCATGAGCGATTGAGAGTAGGCGGTCAGATATTTCTTTTAAGCCTTCTTCGGCTGCGATGTGAGCAAACTCGGGATACATTTCCGAATATTCCCAATGTTCTCCGGCAATAGCCGCTTTCAGATTTTCAGCTGTTGAGCCAAGAGCAAGGGGAGCCTTGGCCATCACCTCAAGTTCTCCTACATCTCCTTTTAACTCTTGAATATGTTCAAACAATCTTTTTGCATGCTCCTTCTCGTTATCAGCTGTGATTTGAAAGATTTCGGCTATTTGTTCATAGCCTTCCTTTATCGCGATAGATTTATAAAAGGTGTAGCGGTTGCGAGCTTGCGATTCACCGATGAAAGCCTTGGTTAGATTTTCTAATGTTTTACCCATGTTGTCCTCCTTCAATATTTTTATTAGTTTTTGTTTATTATAACACTGAAAAAAGTTTTGGGAATTACTATTTCTTTACAAAATAAAGATATTGGTGTAAGATGCAGGTAATACACCTTAAAAAACAGCTTATTTAACCATAAAACGGTTTTATGGTTGGATGAGCTTTTAAAATAAAATTCTCAGAGAAATGAGAATACTAGTAAAATCTTCCTTGGAGAAGGAGAAAAAGGAGGCATCTTATGCCTCGAGAAGAAACGGTTCCTCACACAGTCCCTTGCTATGTTTGCGGCGAGAACGTGATCTTGCCTGAAGGTGATGATCCAAATGTAATCCCGCACCACCCTCCAGAAGGAGATTTATGCGGCGGCTCCGGGATGCTTCGCATGGATATTTTACCCGAAGTTTCGCCAGAAATTCTTTTTGAAGAGGTTAAGCGCAGGCAAGCAAGAGAAGACGAATGGGGGGAAAGAAGGAAAAAAGGAGAAGTAAAACCATTTGAGGATTTACGATCTCCGGAAAAATCTGCCGCTGACAAAAAGTAGCGGCGCAAAGTTTTACATTGTGAAAAACGGCCGGTATCCCCGGCCGTTTTCTCATTTAAGACAAAAAAACAATCCGGCGAATGCCGGAATGTTTTTTTGTATCGATTAGTTTCTGAAATCTCTTCGGGGAGCTGACCCAAAATCTCTTCGTGGGGGTCTCTCTTCTTGAGGTCTAGCCTCACTAACGATAACTTTTCTACCACCAATTTCTTGTCCATTGTACATCTCAATTGCAGCTTTTGCTCCATCTTCGTCAGCCATTTCTACGAAGCCAAAGCCCTTTGAACGCCCTGACATTTTATCGGTGATGATAGTAGCTGTCTCAACTGCTCCTGCTTTTGCGAAAAGCTCTTTTAGCTCATCAGCAGTAGTAGTGTAAGGCAAACCACCAACATATAACTTTTTATTCATTGTTTGTCCCGTTACTTATTAATATTTTTTGTAAGGCGACCTTTCTCACTGACTTTTGCCTTACAAGTAAAAACTTTATACGGGGGCAAACTTTAGTAAAGAAAACTTACAACTTGCTTTCATTATACAGCATAAGTGATAAATAAGCAAGGTTATTTTTAGTTTAGGAGTATTTTCTATTTTAAAAAACGAGATTTTGAGGTATAATTTATAAAGTCGCTCTTTGTTGGATAAATTCCATATTGAGCAACGTAACTTAAAAATATGAAAGGAGGTCGCTGTTATGAATGAGAGATATTCTTTTACAATCGTATTGCCGGTGCTCGATCCTGACAAGCTGCCTCCGGGATGGGATGATAAAAAGATAGAACTGTTCAAAGAGAATACGAGATTAATTGGTTTTTTCTTAGGCAGGTTTTTGGAAAATGGCTATCAATTCTGCCATCAAGATTTAGAAGAAATCAATAGTGAAATGAATGAAAAATATTTTTATTTGATTGGCAGCTATGATTCAAGCAAGGGCGAACTTTCAACTTATTTGGTCAGGTCTCTTAAGGGAGTTTTTCTGGACAAAATGAGAGCAATCTATGGCAGAAGATCGGCTAAATATAAAAAACCGGAAATTCTGCCCCTCGAAAAGCACCACTTGTCTTTTGGGAAAAATACTCCGGAAGAGGAGGTTTTAAAAAAGCAAACATACCTTGATATTCTAGAAAGGTGTCTTTGTACATTAAAAAAGAAGGATCGGAAAATTGTGTTTGATCATTTTATTCTTGGAAAGAAACAATCGGAGATCGCAACTGAACTGGGAGTTACTGTCAGTGCTATTTCCCATTCAATCGGTCAATCCCTTTTGAAAATGAGAAACACTCTCACGTCAGAAGAAATCAAGAATGGCTTCGCAGACTAGATATGTCCCGGAGCCGTTTTTTTATTTTTAAATTTGTGATATAATATCGCCATGTTTTATGATGAAGCCAAAGTAAAAATCAAAGCAGGCGACGGAGGCAATGGGGTTGTCTCATTTTTTCGTACAAAAGGAATAACCCACGGGGGCCCTGATGGAGGTGACGGAGGAGCGGGGGGCAGTATTTATGTTGAGGCTACGAACAGTGAAAATACCCTCTCTGATTTTATTCACCAAAAAGAATTTGAAGCAGAAAATGGAAAAGCTGGCGAAAAACAAAGAAGGCATGGGAAAAATGGAGAAGATCTGATTTTGCGCGTTCCGGTCGGAACAGTTTTTTTCCGAATTGATGGTAATGGTAAAGAAGTATTTATTTTTGATTTAAATAAAAATGGGCAAAAAGAATTGCTGACAAAAGGCGGCAGGGGAGGTTTTGGCAACGCGCATTTTACTTCATCGGTTCGCCAGTCGCCAAAGTTTGCTGAGCTAGGCTCACCAGGCGAAGAATTCATAATCAAAATGGAGTTAAGATTAATCGCTGATGTTGGTTTGATCGGATATCCTAATTGCGGTAAATCCACATTAATTAGTCGCTTAACTTCCGCCAGACCCAAAATTGCTAATTATCCATTTACAACCACTATTCCAAATCTTGGGGTAGTTGAGAGAGGAAAAACTAGATTAGTTATAGCAGACATTCCAGGTCTCATCGAAGGCGTATCGGTTGGGCGTGGGCTTGGTCATGAATTTTTGCGCCACATCAGACGCACTCGGCTTTTGGTTCATATAATAGATGGCACAGAGGAGGATTGGGCAAAAAGATATAAGGAGATCAGGAAAGAATTGGGAGACTTTGACAAAGAGTTGTTGAATAAAAAAGAATTGGTAGCGGTGAATAAGATAGATGCTATTGATATCTCAAAGCTCAAATCTCAAATCTCAAAACTTAGAAAATCGCTTCGCGATAAAAAAATCTATCCAATTTCAGCAATGACGGGAGAGGGAGTTAAGGAGCTTTTTAATGATGTTTTTGAGATAGCGCAAAAAACTCCAATACCAGAACTTGACGCAAAAACAGAAAAGGTATTTACCTTTGAAGATATTGATCCTCGATCTTTTGATATTAAAAAGGTGAAATCGGGATTTCGTGTTTATTGTAAAAAAATCGATGAGATTGCACAGCGTACCAGCTTTGCCAATGAGGAAGCAGTAGATAGAGTTCGCGATGTGATGAAAAAGTTAGGAATAGTAAAAGCTATGGAAAAACAAAGATTGAAAGCGGGTGATTTAGTATGGATTGGTGATAAAGTAATTGAGTGGTAATTCTTTAATATTTGATCGCAGAAAATTTTTAATATCTAAATTATAATTTCCAATATTAGATCCTTGATTTTCTGTTGAGTACAACAGAAGCTCGAGGATGACAATCGTGACATTAGAAATTAGATATTAGATCTTAGAAATTGTCTTTGATTTTTTTCTTCAAGTGATTCCCTATCTCTTTTCCTACCTCGCCGTACATTTTTCCTCTGTGTTTTAATCCACCGGTGATGCCCATTTTTTGTTCTTTCATAAGATGCGAAACGCCAGGCAGGAATACTTTTTTAATTCTAGCTTTTTTCTTTTTGAAATGGTTTTTAAGCGCGATCTCCAAGCCAAAGCGGGAATCTTTAATATTTGCATCCTCGATTAGGTACTTAAAAAACGCCTGCTGGCCGGAAAGATTGGGGCCGGTTCTTTGAATAAAGCTCATCCAAGCCCTTCTCTCATGCTGAATAATACCAACACAAACATGAATCCCTTCCTCTTTTAATGGGTTAATTATTTTTTCTAAATGTCCTCTTGAAATACCAATTAGGTCCGCATCCAGCATAACGATAACTTCTCCGGTCGCGTGTTGTAGTCCTCGCCAAACAGCGCCGCCCTTGCCAATATTGTGCTCCAGATCTATAAATTCTATTCCACCGATTCTTTTTAATATATAGGGCGTCATGTCAGTAGAGCCATCGCTAATTACAATAATCTCATCAAAGAGATCACTTCCTTTGACAGCTTCGACAACACCAAAAATAGTTTTTTCCTCATTATAAGCAGGAATGACGCAAGAAATTCTCATGGTTAGCTTTTAGCTTTTAGCTCATAGCTTTTAGCTTTTAGGATTTGTCCTAATAAGCTAATGAAGCTAACGAAGCTATAATCTGATTTATTTTACTATTTTCTTCCAATTTTGTTTCAACCATTTTTTTTGAAACTTCAAGGTATCACCAAGGCTTCTTTCTTTCAATTCACCATTTATAATACCACCATAGTGGGGGAGATGGTAGCGTTTTTCTCGCATAGAATTAAATCCGTGGACAAAATGAACAAATTCATGCGCCAGAACGCCGTCAACAATCTCTTCCGGAATTTCTGGATTTTGCAGGTGACCATTTATAGTAATAATACTAACCACTTCATCAGCGGAAAGATTTTTTAGTCTTCCTTTTTCCATTCTCCTACCCCTCTTTGATTTTTCGCGTATAACAATAGAGCCAAGTCTGGTTTTATTACATCTACCAAACCGAACCTCAATCTCATTGCCATCAACGATGTCAACGAAGTGGTTCCGATGAATCGTTAATAATCTATTTGTAAGCCAAGTATTGTTGCGCATGAGAATAATTTTAAATTAATATCGGATATTAGCAAGAGCGTTTGTCGGAAATATTTCTGACATGAAAAAGCCAGGACAAGCCTGGCTTCGGGTATTCTGAGGGGATTTTATGGAAGGGTGAAACTTAGAGTTTTTCTTTTTCTCTTATAAACTGCATCACTTTCTCCGCTTTTTGGTTGCAGACTTCCTGATAGAAGCCTCTTTTGGCCAAACCAACCTTTGGCGGATCTCCTTGGGCGCCATTCTGTCTTGGGGAGGCGGGAATATCATCATCGGCAAAGCAGAGAAGCTCATATAAAGGTTCATTTTGCTCACGAATCATATAGTGGGCGATGAACCCCTGCGAAACTGTTTTAGTGGTAATGATGACTTTTTCATTCGCCATTAATCCAAGTTGCAGAAAGACCCAGTTATTAGGATGGGCTTGCCGAAAGTTGTTAACCATTATTTCGAGATCCTTATGCTTGTTGTGATAGGCGACATAATTCGCCGCGTTATCGACAACCGTTGAACCAAAAAACTTTACATCACTATTGCTGTTGAAATGTACAAACACAGCGCCAGCCGCAACAACAGCCAACAGCAAAAATAGCAATAATGTTCTTTTCACGATTATTCTCCTTTGTCTATGGGTTTTTAAATAGCGAGCGAATTGCAATGGTTATTATACCTTTTTTACACATTTTTTCAATAGGAGATTTGCTGGGGAAAATTAGTAAAAAATGTTGTTGACAGTATTTTCAAATATGTTATATTTAGGGTGTGTACAAATTGCCGAATCTAAACTAAGGTAAAAACTTTTACCCCATTTATCTTTTTCTAACGGGGAGTCTTTTTTATGAGCTCAAAAAATATTTTGAAAAGAAAGTATTTTCATCCCCTTAATGAAGCCATTACACCGCCCAATTTGATTGAGACGCAGGTGGATTCTTATAAATGGTTTTTGCAAGAAGGCTTAAGAGAAATTTTTCAAGAATTAAACCCCGTAGAAGATTTTATTGGAAAAAATCTTGAGCTTAATTTTCTTGATTATAAAATAGAAGAACCAAAGTATGATGAGGAAACAGTCAGACATAGAAATCTCACCTATAAAGCTCCCGTTAGATGTAGAGTTCAACTAGTTAATAAAAATACCGGTGAGATAAAAGAGCAAAATGTGTTCCTTGGCGATTTCCCCTTAATGACACGCCAAGGAACCTTTATTATTAATGGGATTGAAAGAGTTGTTTCTTCGCAAATTGTGAGGGCCCCCGGAGTGCTTTTTACTTCCGACAATAGCACAGGAATTGATCTTTATGGAGCAAAAATAATTCCAGAACGTGGTGCTTGGCTCGAATTTGAAACATCCTCAAAAGATATAATCTATGTAAAAATAGATCGAAAAAGAAAAATACCATTTACCACACTCTTGAGAGCCTTCGGCTACGGCAAGGACAACGAGATTTATAGGTTATTCGAAGATGTAAATGATGACCCCGATCGTAACTATATTAAAGCAACACTGGAAAAAGATCCGGCCAATTCTGTCGATACTGGTATCTTGGAAATTTATCGTAGAATGAGACCGGGGGACCTCGTAACAGTAGAAAATGCCAAGACATTAGTTGACAATACCTTTTTTAATTTTAGAAGATATGATGCATCCAAGATAGGGCGCTACAAGATTAATAAAAGGTTGAGTCTCGCAACAACAAATGATATTGCTCATAGGGTTTTACAAAGGGAGGATGTTATCGCAATAATTAGAGAAGTGATCCGTCTCAATAATGATCCTTCCGCTGTGGCTGACGATATAGACAATCTAAAGAATAGAAGAGTGAGAGCCGTAGGAGAATTAGTCCAAAAGAAACTACGAGTCGGCTTCTTAAGAGTTGAAAGAAACATCAAAGATCGAATGAGTGTTTGTGATATTGACACGGTTACACCAGCCCAACTCATTAATGTTCGTCCTATTATTGCCGCCATACAAGAATTTTTTGCTAGTTCGCAGCTGTCTCAGTTTATGGATCAAGTTAATCCTTTGTCCGAATTAGAACATAAAAGGAAGCTGTCAGCTACCGGTCCCGGGGGTTTGACAAGAGAAAGAGCTGGATTTGAAGTAAGAGATGTGCATACTTCTCACTATGGCAGACTTTGTCCAATAGAGTCTCCTGAGGGTCCAAACATTGGCTTGATTTCTTATCTTGCGACATTTGCCAGAGTTAATGAATATAATTTTATAGAATCCCCTTATGTCTGGGTTCAAAGAAAAGCAAAAAATGATGGCAAAGAGGCTGTAGGGCTAATTGCTCGCGGTGATATTTTAGATGAAAAAGGCAGGACTGTAGTTAGAGATAGTGAAAAGATAACCAAAGAAACAGCGGAAAAATTAGTAAAAATAGCTTCTTTGGAAAAAATTCTTGTAAGGCCACGTGCAACTGGTGAAGTAGTCTACCTAGATGCGGAAGAAGAGGAAAACTCCATCGTTGCCCAAGCTAATGCCGCCCTGGATGGTAAGGGGTATTTTACTGAAAAAAAGATTATTGTCAGAAATCATACTGAACCAGACTTGGTAGGGGCTGAAAAAGTAGACTATATGGATGTTTCGCCTCGACAGGTGGTCAGTGTTGCTGCTGCGCTCATTCCTTTTATAGAACATGATGAAGCACATAGAGCCCTGATGGGATCAAACATGTTGCGTCAAGCGGTTCCTCTTGTTAAGCCCGACTCACCGATTGTGGGTACTGGTATGGAAGAACTGGTGGCTAAAAGCTCGGGGGAACTTATTTTGGCGGAAAAACCGGGAAAGGTTAAAAGCGCTTCTGGCGCGGAAATTATCATTCAAAACAAGGATGGCACGACGAGCTCATATAAATTAAGAAAATTTATTCGTTCTACCAAAGCCACTTGTATTAATCAGAGAATTCTGGCAAATGTTGGAGATAAAATTGAAAAAGGGGATCTCTTGGCAGACAGCTTTGCTACAGATAATGGCGAGATAGCCTTGGGACAAAATATTTTAGTTGCTTTTATGCCTTGGGGTGGATATAACTTTGAGGATGCTATTGTTATTTCTGAAAAATTAGTACATAACGACAGATATAGTTCTATTCATATAGAGGATTATCCAATAGAGGTTCGTGATACCAAGCTCGGTCCTGAGATTATAACTCGAGATATCCCAAATATTGGCGAAGAAGCTTTAAAAAATCTTGACGAAGATGGGATAGTAAGAGTAGGCGCCGAAATAAAAGCGGGCGATATTTTGGTTGGTAAAATTGCTCCAAAGGGTGAAACAGAGCTTACCCCAGAAGAAAGATTGCTTCGAGCAATCTTTGGAGAAAAGGCTCGCGATGTAAAAGACGTATCGCTCAGGCTCCCCCATGGAGAATATGGCAAGGTTGTCGCTATAAAAGAATTCAGAAGAGACCTATCTGATGAGCTGCCAACCGGGGTGATTAGAAAAATCGAAGTTAGCGTAGCTCAATTTAGGAAAGTATCTGTTGGTGATAAAATGGCGGGACGCCATGGAAATAAAGGTATTGTTAGTAAAATAGTTCCCGTGGAAGACCTGCCAATGTTAGCTGATGGGACGCCAGTAGATATGATCTTGAATCCCTTGGGTGTAATTTCACGTATGAATATAGGTCAATTGCTTGAAACACATCTGGGTTATGCGGCAAAAATATTGGGCTATAAAGTGGCTACGCCAGTTTTTTCGGGTGCTTCTATCGAAGATATAGTAGGGGAGCTGAAAAAAGCTGGTTTATCAGAAGACGGCAAGGTTCAGCTTTATGATGGAAAGACAGGCGAGCCATTCCAACAAAAAACCGTTGTTGGTTATAAATATGTTATGAAATTGGAACACTTGGTTGATGATAAAATCCACGCCCGCTCTATTGGACCCTACTCTTTGGTTACTCAGCAGCCTCTCGGGGGTCGCGCTCAATTTGGCGGTCAGAGATTCGGAGAAATGGAAGTTTGGGCGCTAGAAGCTTATGGCGCCGCGCATACATTACAGGAAATGCTGACTATAAAATCGGATGATGTTTGGGGCCGCAGAAAAGCTTATGAGTCTATTATCAAGAAGGAAGAAATTCGTAAACCGTCTATCCCGGAATCATTTAATGTATTAGTAAAAGAACTAGAGGGTCTGGGTTTAGCGGTTGATTTAATAAGAAAGAATGAGGGTGGAGTAGAGCTAATAGATGCTGAGAGAGTAGTGGAGATGGAAGAACAAAGACTACGAGACGAAGGAAGTGATTTTATAGAAGAATTAGTCCCTGAATTAAAGGATATTGATGGGGGAGTTTTACATGAAGAACTGCCCATTGGAGAGGAAGCTTCCTTGAAAAAAGATGAAGACGATTTAGAAGAAGATATTTTAACGGAAGAAGAATTAAACCTAGATGAAGTTAGCGAAGAAACGGGAGAAGAATAATTTTTGTAAATATAAAATTACGAATTAATAAAAAAGCTGGAAATTTTAGAAGGAAATTTGCGCTTTGCGCGGAAATTCAGGAAGGAAATTTTTATTAAGAAATTTCCTGCAAAATTTCCTTGAAAAATTTCTTCTCAAAAATAACAATCCCAATATGACGAACGATAACTTAAACGAAAAAATGATTGACTTTGATGCTATTCGGATTTCTTTGGCAAGCCCTGAGCAAATTCTTTCGTGGTCTCATGGTGAGGTTGTTAAGCCCGAGACTATTAATTATCGTACTCAAAAACCCGAGAAAGACGGTCTTTTTTGTGAAAGAATTTTCGGACCCACCAAGGATTGGGAGTGTTATTGTGGAAAATATAAAAAAATTCGTTATAAGGGAATCATTTGTGATAAGTGCGGAGTACAAGTTACGAGAAGCTTGGTAAGAAGGGAACGAATGGGACACATTAAATTAGCTGCACCGTTAGCTCATATTTGGTATTTAAGAAGTGTTCCTTCTAGAATAGGTCTTTATCTGGGTATCTCTATCCGCGATCTAGAAAAAGTAATCTATTTTGCTAGTTTTGTAGTAACCAGTATTGACGAAAAAGAAAAAGCAGGCATTTTAAAAGATATGAAAAAGGAGTATGAAGCTTTTATCAAGGAGATTGGAGAAGAATTGGAAAAAAGAAAGAAAAGCTTAGACAAAGAAATAGATCAAGAAATAAAGAAAAATTCTAGTGAAGACAAAAAGACGATAACCCAAAAAGCCCAAAATTCTTTTAAGCAATGGCGAAAAGAGATGGAAGACAAAAAAACAGAGATGCAGCAGACTTATGATGAGGTTCGATCTGAAATAGCTTCAATAAATAAATATTCCATACTTTCAGAAGGAAAATACTTTGACCTCAACCGAAAATATGGTAAGTTTTTTGAGGCGGGGATTGGAGCTGAAGCCATATTAAAACTAATTAAAGAAATAGACATTAAAAAACTAATTGATGAATTGGAGGAAGAAAAAGAAAAAGCTGTTGGTCAGAGGAGAAAAAAAACCACCAAACGACTTCGATTTATGAGGGGTTTTGTCAAGGCGGGGCTAGATCCGGCCTGGATGATTATGACTCATGTGGCGGTTATTCCTCCGGACTTACGCCCCATGGTGCAGCTTGATGGTGGTCGTTTTGCCACATCAGATATTAATGATCTTTATAGAAGAGTTATAAACAGAAACAATCGCTTGAAAAAACTTCAAGAGCTTCGCGCTCCAGAGGTGATTCAAAGAAATGAAAAAAGAATGTTACAAGAAGCAGTAGATTCTTTGATAGGAAATGATTCACAGAGAGGCAAAAATGTTATTGCGGTAGGCAAGAAAAAATTAAAATCCCTTTCCGAGGGCTTAAAAGGCAAGCAAGGAAGATTCCGCCAAAACCTTCTTGGCAAAAGAGTGGATTATTCTGGTAGAAGTGTCATTGTGGTGGGGCCAGATTTGAAACTAGATGAATGTGGCGTGCCAAAAACAATGGCATTAGAACTATTTAAGCCGTTTATTATTTCGGAACTTATTGATCGAGGCTTTACTCACAGTGCAAAAAACGCAGCAAAATTAATTGATATGGGTTCCCCCGAGGTTTGGGATATTTTGGAAGATGTTACCAAGAAATATTATGTGCTCTTAAACCGCGCTCCGACGCTTCACCGTCTTGGTATCCAAGCTTTTAAAGTAGTATTAATTGAGGGCAAAGCCATTCATATTCATCCCTTAGTGTGTTCTCCTTTTAATGCTGACTTTGATGGTGATCAGATGGCAATTCACTTACCTCTCTCATCTCAAGCGCAAGAAGAGGCACGGGAAATGATGGTATCGACCAAAAATCTTTTGAAGCCCTCGGATGGTTCACCAGCCATAACACCATCCCAAGATATTGTATTGGGCTGTTATTATATAACAACTTTTGAAAATGGTGTCATAGGTGAAGGTAAGATTTTTTCAAACGAAGATGAGGCTCTTATTGCCTATCAATCTGGTAAGGTTCATATTAGAGCAAAAATCAAAGTAAGGATAAAAAGCGGAGAGATTATCGAAACCACGATTGGTAGAGTCTTATTTAATCAAAAAGTACCCGAAGAAATTGGTTTTATAAATGATGAGATGGGCAAGAAAGTATTGGAAAAAATAGTTACTAGATCTTTTAAAGAATTAGGAATTGAAAAAACAGCTCAGTTTGTAGATGATATCAAAAATGTTGGTATGTCAGCGGCTTCTTTAAGCGGTATATCGCTTTCGATATCGGACTTGGTTATTCCCGAAAGCAAGAAGAGCTATATTTTTGAAGCAGACAAAAAAACAGATGAACTAGACCAACAATATAAGAGAGGTTTGATTACGGCAAATGAAAAGTATTTGAAAAACATTGAACTTTGGTCAGAAACGAAAGAGAACATCGAAAAAAATCTTATGGAAGGGCTTGATGAAAAAAATCCATTAACCTTAATGTCACTATCAAAAGCAAGGGGCAGTAAGGATCAGATATCACAGCTCATTTCTATGAGAGGGCTTTTAATGGGTCCTTCCGGAAACATTCTTGAATTGCCAGTAAAGTCAAATTTTAAAGAAGGGTTAAGCGTTCTGGAATATTTTATTTCATCACCTTCGGCTAGAAAGGGCTTGACTGATACAGCCCTAAGAACTTCTGACTCAGGCTACTTAACTCGTAGAATGGTGGATGTGGCGCAAGATATGATAGTTACAGAATTAGATTGTGGGACTCTGGAGGGAATACAGTTTATAAAGGAAACTATCGGAGGAAATATTCGTGATACTTTGATCAGAAAATTGGATGGTAGAATGTTACTAGAAGATGTGGTTGATAAAAAGGGTCGGGCATTATTTAAGGCAGGCGAAGAAGTAACCCAAGATAAGATAGATGAAATTATTAAAAATGAAGACATAAAAAGCATCAAGGTAAGATCACCGCTAAATTGTAAATCAGAGCGAGGCGTTTGCCAAACTTGTTATGGCAAAGATCTAGCGCGCGGTAGATTGGTAAAGCTAGGGGAGGCAGTTGGTATTATTGCCGCTCAATCAATTGGTGAGCCGGGAACCCAACTTACCATGAGAACATTTCACTCCGGTGGAATTGCAAAAAGAGATATTACTCAAGGGTTGCCAAGAGTAGAAGAGCTTTTTGAAGCACGAACTCCCAAGGGTCGTGCACAGATTGCAGAACTGGCCGGGACGATTCAGATTATAGAAGAGAAGAATGAAAAAATAAGCATTAGAATCATATCCGATGAACCAAAAAAAGATATCATAAAAATGAAAAACAATTTTAAACTATTAGTAAAAGATGGTGACAAAGTAGAGGAAGGCAAGCCTTTGATAGAGGTTTCCAAAAATAAATACTTGAAATCACATGGTAAAGGTACGATCAGGCTTGATAAAGAAAATGATAGTTTAATTATTATTTATAACACAAAAGAAGAAAAAATCTATGCTATTGAGCCAGGTATAGAACTTATGGTTGAAGATGGGGATAAAATAGATTTGGGGGAGCAGATAACCGAGGGAAACATTGATCTTCATCAATTGCTTGGAGTCCGTGGTTCTTTGGCTGTTAAAGAGTACATAGTAAAAGGAATTCAAACTATTTATGACTCTCAAGGACAGTCTATCAATGATAAACATATTGAAATTATAATTCGCCAAATGTTTTCAAAAGTTAGGATAGTTGATCCAGTAAAAAGCGAATTTGCTGAGGGCGAAATAATCTCGAAATTGTTAGTGGATGAGTATAACGAAAAAGCAAGGAAAGAAAAGAAAACAGAAATTATTTTTGAAGAATTATTGTTGGGCATCACTAAAGCATCGCTAAATACAGACTCTTTCTTATCGGCTGCTTCCTTCCAGGAAACTACATCTGTTTTGATAGACGCTGCAACAGCTGGTAAAATAGACTATTTGCGAGGATTAAAAGAAAATACAATTCTTGGTAAATTAATTCCTGCCGGGACGGGGTTTAGGATTATACAGAAATAATTTTTTTGGTAAAAAAATTTTGTATTGAAAATATAAGTTGATTCTGCTATAATTAATTTTATTAGTAAGTCAAAAGTCAAATCTCAAAAGTCAAAAGTTTGGTATCGCTTCGCGATGACTATTAATTAACTTTTAGTTTTGAATTGTAACTTTGAGATTTGAGATTTAAGTTTTGAGATATATAACATGCCAACTATCAACCAATTAATTCGCAAGGGGAGAAAAAATCCTGTAAAAAAGAGCAAAGCGCCTGCATTGCTTAAGAATTTTAATTCCATAAAAAATAAAACTCTAACAATTTCCGGCGGATCGCCTTTCAAAAGAGGCGTTTGCACTAAGGTTACCACTACCACCCCCAAAAAACCAAATTCAGCTTTACGAAAAATAGCCAGGGTGCGTCTAACGAATGGTATGGAAGTTACGGCCTACATTCCTGGTATTGGTCACAATCTTCAAGAGCACTCTGTTGTGATGATTCGAGGAGGCAGGGTAAAAGACCTTCCAGGGGTCCGATATCATATTGTTCGTGGAGTATTAGACGCTGGTGGAGTTGCCAATAGAAAGAAGGGGAGAAGCAAATACGGAGCGAAGAAAGGATAGGAAAAGATTTTAAATTTTAAAACTTAAATTTTAAATTTAAGGTCTTTTAAAATAGTAAATTTAAACTTTAAAATTTACAATTTAAAATAATTAATTATGCCCAGGGGTAGTAATAAAAATTTCCAAAGAGAGTTAAAAGCTGATGATAAATACGGTTCTGTTGTGATATCGAAATTTGTCAATAATCTGATGTGGGGCGGTAAGAAATCTCTAGCCGACAAGTTAATTTATAAATCATTTGACTTAATCGAAAAGAAAACGGGCAAAAAAGCCATTGATGTTTTTAATGCTGCGATCAAAAATGTTTCACCAACCTTGAAAGTTCGCTCTCGCAGAATCGGCGGTGCCAACTATCAAATTCCGATGGAAGTAAAAAAAGATCAAAAGACCATGTATGCGATCAAGTGGATTATTACAGCCGTTCGCGCCAAGAAAGGCAGATCTACCCCGGAGGAATTAGCTGAGGAATTAATTCTCGCCGCTGAAAATCAAGGAGCAGCTATTAAAAAGAAAGAAGATACTCATAGAATGGCGGAAGCCAATCGCGCTTATGCCCATTACGCAAGGTTTTAATTAGGTTTTAATCGTACCTTTTTTACAATAACAAAAAATCCCGCTCTGGCGGGATTTTTTGTTTGTAAAGAGAACAAAAACACCTTGTATTATTTGGGGCAAGATATACAATCAAAAGAGGAGGGAAGATATTTTCGAAAAAGGAAAGGAAATAAAATGTGCGGTGTTTTTGGGGTTTCTAATTGCAGAAAGGCAGCGGAAAATGTCTATTTAGGGTTGCATTATAACCAGCATAGAGCCCAAGACTATGCCGGAATTGTTTCCAGTGACGGGGTTAACCTTTATCGCCATATTGGAAGGGGAATCGTGCAGGATGTTTTTACTCAAAATGATTTAGATACTCTGCATGGCAAGATGGCTATCGGGCATATTCGTTATCCGACTATTGCGGATAAAAAAGAAAAAAATGATGACGGAAAGCAAAAAGCCCAGCCGCTTACCGGATCCTTTAAAGATAGGGAAGTGGCGCTAGTTCATAACGGTAATATTTTTAACTGCAAAGAATTACTCAAAAAAATAAAAAAGCGAAGACTTAAGAGCGCGATTGACAGTGAATTAATCCTTCGCCTTTTTTGTGAATCAAAAAGAACGGATGATTTTAAAAGAGTTTTTGAAGCTGTTCGCTATATTAAAGGCACTTACTCTCTGATATTCCTTTATGACGATGATATGATCGCAGTCCGGGATCCATATGGTAATAGGCCATTGGCTTTGGGTAAAAGAGAAAAGAGCTGGTTCCTATCTTCTGAAACAGTGGCTTTTGACGGAATGGGGATTAAATATGTTCGTGATGTTGCGCCAGGGGAAATATTAAAAATTACCAAAAAAGGATTGCAATCAATGTATTTTAACGAAAAAGGTCTTTACCCTATTCCGCAAGATCATGCAAAAGCTTACTGTATTTTCGAACTAATCTATTATTCGCATCCGGCCAGCTTTGTTTTCGGGCAATATGTCGATGATTTTCAAACAAGAGCTGGAAACGTTTTATTTGCTGAAAGCAAGATTAATGCGGATTGTGTTGTTGGAGTACCTGATTCGGCTACCTTTCACGCCGAAGGAGTTTCACAAGCATCCGGAATACCTTTGAAAAAAGGATTGACCAGAAGCCACTATATTGGCAGGACCTTTATTGAGCCTTTTCAGCAATTACGGGATATAAAAGTCAGAAAGAAATTTACGGCTTTGAAAAGATTAGTCCAGGGTAAAAAGGTAATTCTAGTAGACGACTCTATTTTCCGCCTTACGACATTAAATGGGGTGGTAAAGCTATTGAAAGAAGCTGGAGCAGTTGAAATACATGGGTTGATCGCTTCTCCGCCCATTATTCGACCCTGTTATTATGGTATTGATGTGCCGACTCGAAAAGAACTGATAGCCTCCCACAACTCATTAGAAAAAATCCGCAAAAAAAGTGGCCTTACCAGTTTAAAATATCTAAGTATCAAAGGTCTCAAATCTCTTGTGCCAAACCCAGATGATTTTTGTTATGCTTGCATGACAGGAGATTATCCGATTTAATTAAATAGCCCTCGTGGTTTTTTGTTTTGATTTTATGAGATTTTTTGCTATTATGTTTACGAAGGAAGGGTGCAGTCTTAAAAAAAGAAAGGGGGACCAAGTCTCTTATGGATACTGTTCAGGAAATCGTTCGTACTGACTTAAGGGACAATAAGTCCCTGGGAGATGAGTATGTGAGCATCATCATAGAGGTTTTCTCCAGAATAAAAACAGATCACCCGCCGGTTGTTGGGCATAACGACTATCCTCATTCTATTTTTTACATGGGGAGAAAAATAAGGAATATCAAGGATTCCCATGGCGAGGAGATCAATGTAGTTGAATTTTATATCTCCAAAGGGAAAATGCCTTATGATATTGCTTATGCCAAGGAAGGTCTTTTATCAAATGTTATTTTGAAAAGACTTGAGATAATCCTCTTAAATACTCGAGAAGAAGCTACTAATATCATCGAAAATGAATATCGGGAAGACTTAAAGCTTCCACCAAGGACCATCTGAAGCAAGGTGGTCCTTCTAGTTTTTATTAAAAAGTCATTGAGGATTTTTTATAAGTGTTATATAATCTATTTTAGCACCGGAAGTGCTATTTGTTTTTGATAATTTTTAAATTTTAACTAAAACTTATGTCAGATGAAACTAAATATCCCTTAGAAAAAGTAAGAAACTTCGGCACTATTGCCCACATTGACGCGGGCAAGACAACTGTTACCGAAGGCATTCTTTATATTACGGGAAAGAAACATAAAATTGGCGCTGTGCATGAAGGTGAAGCGACCATGGACTGGATGGAACAAGAAAAAGAAAGGGGAATTACCATTACTTCGGCCGCTACTACTTGTTTTTGGAAAGATTGTCGATTAAACATTATCGACACTCCTGGCCATGTGGATTTTACCGTTGAAGTGGAGCGGTCGTTGCGAGTTCTTGATGGAGCTGTAGTTATATTTGATGGAAAAATGGGGGTAGAGCCACAGTCTGAAACTGTTTGGAGACAAGCGGATAAATATAATGTGCCCAGAATGTGTTTCATTAATAAAATCAATCAAACCGGTGGTGATTTTTATAAATCTTTGGAAAGCATTAATAAAAGATTGCGCAAAAACGCTTTGCCAATCCAACTTCCCATTGGTTTTGAAAAAACTATCAATGGGATTGTGGATTTGGTAAAAATGAAGGCTTATACCTACAAAGATTTTACGGATAAGACTTTGACGGAAGGAGAAATTCCAGCTGATATGACTGAAATTGCCAAAGAATATCGCGGCAAATTAGTTGAAAAAGCGGTTGAATACGACGAAGCTTTAATGGAAAAATATCTGGGCGGAACTGAGCTAACCGAACAAGAATTAGTTGGCGCGATTCGCAAAGCGACTATTTCCGGCGGTTTTTCACCTGTATTAGGTGGAGATGGACGCGGAGTTATTGTAGAACCATTGCTCGATGCAATTGTAGCTTACCTGCCCTCTCCTCTAGATAAGCCCCCAGTTAAAGGAACACAACCTAAAACCGGCGAAGAAATTGAAAGACATGCAGATGAAAAAGAGCCATTTGCTGCTTTAGCATTTAAGATCGCTACTGATCCGTTTGTGGGTAAGCTTTGCTTTTTCCGCGTTTACTCTGGAATGCTCAAGGCTGGTTCCTATGTTTATAATTCTACCAAAAATGAAAGAGAAAGAATTGGTAGAATTGTGCGAATGCATGCGGCGCAAAGAGAAGATGTTTCCGAGGTTTCAGCTGGAGAAATAGCGGCTGCGGTGGGCCTCAAATCTACCTTTACTGGTGATACGCTTTGCGATGAAGATAAACCCATAATTTTAGAAAATATTGTTTTTCCAACGCCGGTTATCTCGGTGGCGATTGAACCCAAGACCAAGGCTGATCAAGAAAAACTGGGTATCGCATTGTCAAAACTAGCTGAAGAAGACCCCACTTTTAAAATTAAGGGCGATGAAGAAACGGGTGAAACAATAATTTCCGGAATGGGCGAGCTTCATCTGGAAATCTTGGTTGATCGCATGAAAAGGGAATTTAAAGTAGAAGCCAATGTTGGCAAACCCCAAGTAGCTTATAAAGAAACGATTAAAAAATACGTGGAATGTGAGGGCAAATTTATTCGTCAATCGGGGGGCAGAGGTCAATATGGTCATGTACTTTTGAAGCTCGAACCTTTTGAGCGGGGAAAGGGGTTTGAATTTGTTAACGCGATTGTTGGCGGTACTATTCCAAGGGAATATATTGCACCAATTGAAAAAGGAATCAAAGAAGCAATGGATCGAGGTGTTATTGCCGGCTATCCTGTTATTGATCTTAAAGCAACGGTTTTTGATGGTTCTTTCCACGAAGTAGATTCATCTGAGATGGCTTTTAAAATTGCTGCCTCCATAGCTTTTCAAGATGGCGTCAAGAAAGCCGATCCAATCATACTTGAACCGATTATGAAAGTAGAAGTCTTAGTCCCAGAAGACTTTTTAGGGGACATAATGGGAGACTTGAATGCAAAAAGAGGCCAAATTCTTGAGTCTGGAGACAAAGGAGAAATTAAATTTGTGGATGCATATGTTCCGCTATCAGAAATGTTTGGTTATACGACCAATCTTCGTTCGATGAGCCAGGGCCGAGCTTCTGCGGTAATGGAATTTGATCACTATGCAGAGGTGCCTCGCAATGTTGCCGAAACGATTATCGGGGTGAGGGCCAAGGCGAAACAAGAGGGGAATAAATAGTTATAAAGTTTATAAAGTTATAAAGTTCATAAAGTAGGGGTTTGATTTATCAAACCCTTTTGTTGTTATTTTTGTATTTTTTTGTTAAAATAAAACTATGTTTATCAGAAAATATTTTAATATTTTCAATCAAAATCAGCTTTTGAAAGGAAGTCTAGTTTTGTTTATTGGCTCATTTGCTGGAGGGATTTTGAATTATGGGTTTAACACTTTAATGAGCCGCATGCTGGGGCCGGAAAATTATGGTTCTTTCTCATCTTTAATCTCTTTAACCTATATAATTGCTGTTCCGGCAGGAACGCTAGCTGTAGTAGTAGCCAAAAAGGTTGCTGGTTTTCAAATAAAAAAAGAAATTGGTGCAGAGAAAGGGTTTATAAAATATATTTTTAAAAAATCAGCTTTAATTGGACTTCTGATCTTCTTGGCATTTTTGGCGCTTTCCCCAATCGTAAAAGAGTTTCTGAAAATAAATAATGTTTGGCCCTTGGTTATTTTAGCCCTGGATTTTTTTATTGTTTTTATTTCTTCGGTTCCCTTGGGAAGTTTGCGCGGCAGAGAAAGGTTTTTTGATCTTTCCTGGGTAAGTGTTTTGACAATTATTATTAAAATTATTGCCGCATTTTTATTAGTGAAAGCGGGCTTGAGCTTTATTGGTGCGATTGCTTCTTTGCTTGTTGCTGATATTTTAATTATAGGCATTTTATTTTTCAGAGCCAGAATAAAGGGGAAAATTGATTTAATTAATGAAACGGGGTCAAAATTAGCTTCCTTTGCGATTCCCGTATTTTTTGCTTCGCTTTGCATTGCCGCGCTCTATAATATTGATGTAATTTTAGCCAAACATTTTTTAAGCAGTACGGAGGCGGGGTATTATGCGGTTTTATCGCTACTTGGCAAAATAATTTTCTTTGGTACCTCGGCTATTGGTGTTGTTATTTTTCCCTTAACTGCCAAAAATCATGAATTGGGATTAAGCAACAGGAAAATTTTGAAAGCTTCGATCATATTAACACTGTTGGGTTCGGGGATTATTACTTTGATTTATTTTTCATTTCCGAGTATTATTGTTAGCTTGCTTTTTGGCAGTTCTTATTTAGCTATAACTCCTTATGTAGGATTAATGGGGGTTATTTTCATCTTTTATTCCTTGATTAATCTTTTGGTCTCTTATGCTCTTTCTTGCGGTAAAACTAGCATTGCTTATATACTAGTTTTTGGAACGGCTTTAGAAATTTTTCTGCTTTCCACTTTTCATAGTGGAATTTTGGCCATTATTTATGGTATGATGATAACAATGGGCATTACCCTGGGAGGGCTAGCTATATATTTAATTTTGGGGAAAAAGAAAAATGGCTAACGGTCGCCGTCTCATATCTTTTATTATTCCTGTTTTCAATGAAGAGGGAAATATCCCATTGCTTTATCAAGAACTTCGAGAAGTCCTGAATTCTATTTGGGGTAAATATGATTGTGAGGTGATCTTTGTTAATGACGGTAGCAGTGATGGAAGTGATAAGGCTATAAAAAATATTACCAGGCAAAACAAAAGAGTAAAATATATAGAATTTTCGCGTAATTTTGGCAAAGAAATAGCTACTACTGCAGGGTTAAACTATGCCCGCGGAGATGCGGTAGTGATTTTAGATGCTGATCTGCAGCATCCTCCGCAATTGATACCCCAGTTTGTTAGCAAATGGGAGGAGGGGAATGAAGTGGTTATTGGTGTCAGAAATTCAATCAAGTCTGATCGTATTAAAAAAATAGGCTCGTTGGTTTTTTATAGACTTATAAATACTTTAGGAAGCGATATCAACTTAATGCCTTTTGCTACAGATTTTCGCTTGTTAGATAAGAAGGTAGTCAGGGAATTTAACAAGTTTACTGAAAGAGCCAGAATGACAAGAGGATTAGTAAATTGGCTTGGTTTTAAAAGGGAATTTATTTATTTTGACGCGCCAGCAAGAAACTCTGGCAAAGCCAGTTATGGTCTTTTGAAGCTGATAAGGTTAGCTATGAGCAGTATCGTGTCCCACAGTCTATTTCCTTTAAAATTAGCAGGGTACTTGGGGGTTTTAATCGTTTTTACGATTGGTCCTTTTGGCCTTTATGTTTTATTAGGAAAATACTTTTTTAACTGGGCTTACGCTCTTTCTTTCTCCGGTCCAGCGCAGTTGGCTTTTTTAACTATATTTTTGGTAGGTGTAATTTTGAGTTGTTTGGGAATGATTGCGCTTTATGTGGCAAACATTCATGAAGAAATATTAAACAGGCCGATATATGTAGTGAGAGACAAGGAGAATATAGAATAAAAAATATGGAAAAAGATTATAATTATAAAATTTCAGTTTTAATGCCAGCTTATAATGCTGAGAAATATATCAGGGAGGCTATCGGAAGTATTCTAAATCAAACATTTAAAGATTTTGAGTTTATTATTATTGATGATTGTTCAACCGATAAAACATGGGAAATTATTCAGGGTTATGCGGAAAAAGACAATAGAGTTGTAGCTTTGAAAAATGAGAAAAATCTTGGTATAGCCGGGAATAGAAACAAGCTACTCGGTTTAGCTAAGGGTAAATATATCGTATGGCAGGATGCCGATGATATTAGTATGCCCGACAGATTAAAACATCAATTTGAATTTATGAGGGTAAATGAGAAAGTCGGAATTTGCGGAGGCTGGCTACAGTTTTTTAGCGATAAGAAAAAGGGGGGCATTCGGAAATATAAGCAAAATGATAAAAATATTAGAAAAACGATTTTTAGATACTCACCAGTTGCTCAACCTGGGGCAATATTAAGAAGAGAAGCCGTTGATTTTGCTGGTTTTTATGATTTGAATTACCCACCAGCAGAGGATCTAGATATGTCTTTTAGGATAGGAAAAAAATACGAATTTGCAAATTTACAAGAAGTGGTTGTCAAGTATAGAGAAAACAATAGCAGTGCAACTTTTACAAAATTAAAAACAATCGAGCTAAGGACAATAAGTATCAGATTGAGATATGCGGATGGGGTTTTTTACAAAATGTCTAAAGCAGATCATTTATATAACATTATTCAATATATTTCGATTTTTCTACCATTAGGAAAAGTAAAGATTTTTTTATTTAACCATTTTAGAAACTCAAAATAATGAAAATAGGGATTTTAATTGATGAATTAATATCGGGTGGCTTTCAAAAAGTAGCTATTATGGAGGCAAAATATTTTAATGAGCTTGGGCACGAGATTGTTTTGGTTGTTTTGCATAGAATTAAGAATGAAGGTTATAAAGATTTAATTGAAAAAAATAATATAAAGGTTGTAAGAATTAGCGATAGACTTCCATTTTTATTAAAAATAAATTTTAGATTTCCATTTTTCGCCTTTTTTTCCTTCTTCCATATTTTTTATCCAATGTTTATTTGGAAATATATAAAGAGAGATAACTTTGATTTTTTTATAACCCATGGCACTTATACGGCTTTTTCCTCAATTGCTATAAAAAGAAAACTTAAGATACCATTCATCAGTTTTATTCATGACCCCATTACTTATATTATAGAAAATAAATATAGGGATAAGTTTCCTTACGGAGTTTTAAAACTTTTAACATTTGTAGCAAAAAAGCTTGATCACATGATAATAAATAATTCCAATGCTGTGATGGCATATTCCGATATGATTAAGGAAATGAAAAAAGTATTTCCGGCATACCAGAAATATAATGAGATATTTAATGGATGTGAAGTTCTACCAGAAGATAAAATAAACTTTAATAAATCAGACTTTGCGATTTCAGTGACTAAGTGGGATCAAGGAAAAAACTTTGATTTTTTATTAGATCTTTGGAGTCAATTAGATATCAAAATACCTCTCAAAATAATAGGATCTTTTCATCCTGTTAATCTGCAAGACGAAATGCAAAAATCAATTAATGGGAAAAAGCTTGATAATGTGATAAAGTTAGTCGGCAGAGTAACCGAAAAAGAACTGTCCCAATATTATAAAAACGCAAAGTTTTTGGTTCATCCATGCCGAGAAGCATTTGGAATGACAATTTTGGAAGCTTCGGCTAACGGATGTCCGTCGATATTTACCAATAATTCCGGTGTCGCTGATTTGTATCCCGAATCAATAAAAAAAAATTTGCCACAAGAAAATAATCTCGATGAATATAAAAAAATAATAAGTGATTTTTTGCAAATGGAAAGGGTGGTTTATGATGATTTGATAGAAGAATATCATTTGGTTGCAAAAAATAATTCATGGATTAAGCATTGTGAAAAAATAATAAAATTAATTAACTGATTATTTTATGAAAAAAGTAGATCCTCAATTATACGATAAAAATTATTTTTTGAGTGCCGTTGAAGGCTATCAAAATTTTGATAATTTTTTGAATGATGTAAATCCAAAATTTAAAAAAGGGCTAAAAATAGCAAAATTGAAAAAAGGAGAAAAAATTCTTGATGTAGGTTGTGGCAGAGGGGAAATCGCATTTTATGCAAATATATTACATGAATGCGAAAGTATTGGCATTGATTATGCAAAAGATGCCATTGAAATTTGCAATGAAACTAAGAAAAAAATGAATTTGCAAAATAATCATTCAATAGAATTTTTGCAGGTTGATAGCGATCGTTTTCCTTTTGAAGATAAAAGTTTTGATGTGATATTTTTTATGGATGTGTGGGAGCACATTTATCAAGAGCAAATGGATCAAATCTTAAAAGAGTTTAGGAGAGTTTTGAAGAATAATGGAAGAATAATAATCCATACCAGTCCGAATAAAAAGTTTTTTGATGTGGGCTTTCCACAATACACATACTATTTTAATTACATTTTAAACAAAATATTTTATAAGCCTTTTTTGAAGAAGGATATGGCCAGATCAAATATTAATCCTCGGTCAGAATACGAGAAAGTAATGCATGTAAATGAGCAGACCGTAGAAAGTGTCAAAACGAGCCTGAATAAAAATGGTTTTGAAGGCAATGTTTTGATAGACGATTATTTTAGTATGTTTTCCAGTCCTTTTTTATTTTTATATTATCTGATAGCCCAGCCGTTCTACATTTCGGTTTTGAAAGAAATATTTGGTGAGCACATTTGGGCTATCGCTTCTAAAAGAGAAAGTTAATCATATTAAATATGGATAAATATTTAACTATTCCCCAAAATTTTTCAGGCGATGATTATTTTAGGTTTTTAAAGATGAATTTGATAGTTAGAGACATAATAACAAAGAAAAAACTGAAAAAAGTGATTATTGTTGATGTCGGAAGTGGCAATGGATATCTAATGAAGTACATAAAAGATAACAGTGATAAGGATATTGAATTTGAATTTATTGGTATAGATAAATATATTATAGAAAAATCCTTTGATTTTCAATTAATAAACCAAGATGTTGAGGAAAAAATAGATCTTCCTGATTGTTTTGCTGATATTATAATTTGCGCGGAAATTATAGAACATATAAAGAATACTGATGGGTTTATCAATGAAATTAGCAGGATATTGAAACAAGATGGAGATGTAATTATAACCACGCCAAATTTAGCCAGTTATTTTAATAGGTTTTTGTTACTCTTGGGATATCAGCCTTATCATTCTGAGGTTTCGGACAGGGAGTCTGGATTTGGCTTAGGTATTATTTATAAAATACTGGGGAGATCTAAATATGGGAATAAAACTGCTGGTCATCTTAGGTTATTTACATTAAAGGCGTTGAAAGATTTTATGGAATTTTATGGATTTAAAATGATAAAATATTATCCAGTGTATTTTTCGTCCTTTCGCAAAGATAACAATAGAAAAAGCATAATAAGGATATTTTTTGCTTTTGATAGACTGGTTTCTTCAATTTTTCCATCATTAGCGACTGGGTTGATAATCCACCTCAAGAAAAAATAAAATTATGAAAAAAAATTTAAAAAATTGCCTGTTGTTTATGTATTGGCGGGAGTTTATATTCGGACATGAAAGATATTTAGTCAGAAAAGAAATTATTAATAAGATCTGGGGGTTAAAGTGTTCCGCAGATGTTTTAGATGTCGGTTCAGGCGACAGTCGTTATAAAGATTTATTTATTGGACATAAGTATTATACGCAAGATATTTGCTTGGATGATAATTTTGGTTATAAAAAGATTGATTATAATTGTGATCTTGAAGAGTTAGTAAATAGGAAGCTGGAGTTTGACTTTATTTTATGCACATTTGTTCTTGAGCATGTCTTTGATTTTGAAAATTTTATCAGTAAAATGGCAAAATTAACGAGATCAAACGGGAACATATTGATAACAACGGCATTTAGCTATTTTGAACATGCAAAACCCCATGATTATTTCAGATTTTCTAGGAATGCTTTTAACAAACTTATTCAAGAAAGATTCGCGGATCAATTTGAAATAATAGAATGTAGACCATTAGACAAAATTTTTACTTACATGCTTAATTTTTCCATCAATTTGCCATTCTATTTCTGCGGAAACAACAGCTTAATCGCTAAAATATTATTAATTATTTTATCGCCTATTGTTCTCATCTTAAGATTCGCAGCTTATTTATTGGATTATTTTGACAAGAAAAATAATATGTATTGCGTAATATATTTATATTTACGAAAAAAATAGTATGACTAAAAATTATTACGAAAAATATTGGCAAGAAAAAAATGATAATCTCGGACATGCCAACAATACTCCACAATGGCCCAAGCGAGAGCTTGGTATGTTTTATAATTCGGTTAAAAAGTTTATAGGAAAAGATATATTGGATGTTGGGGCGGGAGAGGGCATTTTTATTGAATATCTGAAAGAGAAAAATAAGACCATTAATAGAATCATTGCTTTAGAGATTTCCAGTAAGGCTATAGAAAAAGGAAAGGAAAGGAATTCTAATATTGATTATTTTGAGGGGTCAGCCGATGGCACATATCCTTTTGGCGACCAGGAATTTGACACTTTATTCATGACGGATGTGATTGAACATCTAGTTGATATTGATCAGGCGGTCTCGGAATGTAATAGAATTTTAAAAGAGGAAGGAAGGGTAATAATAATAACCCCAGTTTTTAACTGGTTAAAAAAAATAATTATTGCATCTTTTTTTTGGGAAAAGTTTTTTTATCCTAATAATCCGCATATCAGGTTTTTTACAAAAAAATCAATGGATTCCATTATGAAAAAACACGGTTTTGAGCGAATCTTTTATAAATGGGGGTTAACTTGGTTTAGGATAATGCCACAAAATGCCTACTTTGTTTATAAAAAAGTAAAATAAAAAAATGGAGAAAATAAATAAAAAGGGAATCTTAATGATAATGTCCAATGCTAATGGGTGGAGAAACCCCAAGGTGTTTGGTGGGGCTGAAATTAAAACAGCTTCAATTGTGAATAAAATTGAAGAAATTGACTGGTATATAATCTTGCCTTATCAACTCTATAATGTTTTTACCGAGAAATTTTTTGCTCCTCAGCTTCACTATCTTCCACTGAAGACTTTATTTTCTAAAACTAATGTTATAAAAGATTTGCTACAAGGTTTGGTTTATACATGGAGATGTGTTGCGGCTGGCTGGGAAAATAGAACTAATTTTAACTTGGTTTATTCTTCTACTACCAATTTTTCTGATATTTTTCCAGCCAAAATAATTTCTCTAATAACAAGAAAACCATATGTAGTTAAGTATCATATCTCTATATATAATGAACCGAGAATATTGAGAATATATAGAAATTTTAGGGAAGAAAAAAACTCCAGATTGGATAGTTTCATCAGGGCAGCGTTAGCCAGGATTACTATTATTTTTCTAAAACAGGCTAAAAAGAACCTGGTAGTCTGCAAATATTTAGGAGAACAATTAGAAGGTTGCGGTATCGAAAAAGATAAAATAGAATTTAATTATAATGGTTTAGATTTTGATGAAATGGAAAAGTTAAAAATTGAAAATCTTGAAAAAAAATTTAATATTTGTTTTATTGGCAGGATTGAAAAAAATAAGGGGTTGGAAGATTTGGTTAATGTAATTGAAGATCTAAAGAGTGAAAAGCAAGATATATCAGCAGTGATAATAGGAGATGGTGTTTTTTTGGAAGAGTTAAAAAATAAGATTCGTGCAAAAGGACTAGAAAAAAATATTTCAGTTACGGGGTTTTTAGGTACTGAGCGGTATTTGCTTTTACAACAGTCGGATATTTTTGTGTCACCAACATACGCCAAGGAAGGTTTTGGCCTAACTCTTTTAGAGGCATTATTTTTTAATATACCGATAATTGCCTATACTCACCCAGTATTTGAAGAGGTTTTTGGCCAATATAAATCTATTAAACTGATTGATCAGAATAAGAATCTTCTTAAAGATAGCATTTTAAAGATGTTAAAAGGAAAATTTTTCTATCCATCCAATCTAAATGTTTACAGTTTAGAGAATTGTGTAAAAAGAGAAAAAAATATTTTATTTAAATTAAAATAGGACATGTATAAATTTATTATTAAAAAAATAGATTTTTTAATACCCCTGTTGATAATAGGATTTTCTTTTTTTATAGCCTATCACAATGTTGGTAGTGGTATTATAAATTACATTGATCATAATTTCCCATTTTATTTCTCGGATCACTTAAACAGATTATTTTTTATGTGGAATGATTGGATTTATTTAGGATTTGATCATGCTACCAACTTAATAAATGGTATAAGCTATTACTCTATCTTTTATTTTTTTGAAAAGCTTGGATTTAATTATATTTTAATTAACAGATTAGAATGTGTTATATCAATTTTTTGTATTGTATATTTTACGTATTTATTTTTACAGTCATTATTTAAGAATGAGATAAAAATATTACATAAATTGTTTTTAGTTTTAGTGAGTACTTTCTTTCTAACTAATATATCAACGATGGGTCTATTTACTATGGGGTTGACACAAGGAGTATTTGCTTTGAGCGGGGTCCCATTGGTTTTATTCTCATTGCGAAAGTATGGGCTTACGCACAGAAAGGTATTTTTATTACTAGTAGTTATAGGTTCGTTAATTATTACGAGTTTCAATTTGCCGTACAATGTTATTTCTATGATTGCCGTCTTATTGTTGGCAATATTATTTAATGATATAGATTTTAAATTGAAAATTAAAAACATATTTATATTTTTGATTATTTGGTTATTTATAAATAGTTTTTGGGTAATACCGATGTTTTATTCAATATTTATTGTTCCGCCTTATAATTTAAAAGAGACAATAGAAAATACATCGGAGTTGAATAGTGTAATGCAGTTAACCGCAACACGTTATACACTAGATCAATTAATGAGGTTGGGGATTAATCTTGACCTTGTAAAAGTCCAAAATAACGATAATTCATTGGTATTAAACTATTTTGCTAGTAAGTGGTATGTTATATTGTCATATATTACAATAATCAGCTTATTTTTGTGGCACCTTATTTTTAAAAAAGAAAAAAATAAAATGTCTATTAATCCGTTATTTCTCATAGGCATTTTCTTAGTTTTTATTTTTTTGGCAAAAGGATTAAATCAACCATTTGGAGGATTGTATAATTATTTATTTAATAAAACGACATTTTTTAAAATGTTTAGGGATAGTTTGAAATGGATGACCATCCCATTTTTAGCCGTTATTATTTTGATGGCAAATATTTTAGTAGATAGTTCTAAAAAATGGTTGAAATTAATAATAATATTGTTTTTACTATTAATTTTATTCCCATGGGTTTATGACGGATTAATGGGTGGGCTAAGAGCATATAATGTTCCTGATTATTATTTTGCCCTAAATAACTATTACAAAAATACTACAAATCTTTCTAATAAAAGAGCCATAATTTTAGATTCGGTTGTTGCCCCGACATCATTTGAATTTGATGTTGGGTCTAACAACAAAAAGAAACTTTCTAATAATATTCTGAAATTTACCTCACCATTTCCGCCAGTTGATTTGTTTAGTAATGGAGGAGGAATTTCTTCTGATTATATAAAAAATATTTTTGAAAATCTTACAAAAACCGATGAGGATATAACCGCCTTTCAAGAATTAGGGGCTACTCATATTTATCATCAGCGTGATTTAGTAAATTCAGCCACTTATAATTATACAGATAAATATTTTAATAAAACCACATTTGGTAAGGTTGATGTTTATGAGATAAAAAAAGATTATATTTTACCAAAAATATTTTTATCTAATACCGATGAATATACCGCGCTAAAATTTTTAAAAATTAATCCAACAAAATATAAATTAAGTGTTAATAATATTAAAAGCAACGTAGATTTAAATTTCTTATATACTATAGATCAAAATTGGAAATTATATTTAAAACAGAATCCAACAAGCTCGTGGTGCCAAGAAGAAGAAAAATATGCCGTAAAAGACGACAAATACTATGAACTAACACAAGAATTAGACGAGTTAAAGAAAAATTCTCCAAGATCCGAAAATTATAGGATAAAGGAAGGAGAAAGTTATTGGAGTGTTTCAGTGGATCTTGGTCTTGATCTGAAAGAACTTTTGAAACTAAATAATACGGATGGCGCGAATTTTCCTGAAGTTGGGAAAGACATTTTGATTCCTATTGGTAACGGTGCAAAGGAGGAATACAATAAAAAAATCAAAAATCTTGAAGCTAGTATCGCTGGATTGCCAAGTAAAGAAGTTACTGAGTGCCAATCAGATCAAAAGTTTTTTCAAGGCGAAGAATTATCTTATCTTACCCAAAAACCAGTATTTGATGATAGCCATAAAGTAGTTAATGAATATGCCAATGAGTGGACAATCGATCCTGAATATATAAAAAATAACTTTGATCCAAGCTATTATAAGGTAAATCCTGATGGTTCTATTGATATTGAAATGACTCTATATTTCAAACCCCAATCGTATTTTTATATAGGACTAATTGTTTCGGGAACAACATTGGTGGGGTGTATAATATATTTGGTAATAGCGAGTATTGTTGGAAGGAAGAGAAGAAGCTATAAAGTAAAAAGTTATAAAGTTATAAAGTAGATACGAGATAAAGTATTATGAAAAAAGTTTTTTTGAAAAAAATAGTAGAGTTTTTACCATACATTTTGGTTGTTTTGGTTATAGTTCTGCCCTGGTTTTTTCATTCGGGCTATCTTTTCTTTACTGATTTTGTTGTTGGGCCAGTGGTACGTATAGATTGGACATCAACAACGCTAATATATGGTCTGATTTTTCGCCTTTTTGGTTTTATCTTGCCAATGGCTTTAGTCCAGAAATTATTTATTACAGCCGTTCTTTTGATGGTTTTGCTTGGTGGCAAAAAGATTGCTTCGATTTTATTACCAAAAAAGCCAATACTGGTTTTTGTTGCAAGTCTATTTTTTCTTTTTAATCCTTTTATCTATGATCGGATGGGGTACGGTCAAGTTGGTATTGTTGCGGCATTGGGTTTTATGGCTTTTGCGGTTGGATATCTCTTGGAATATTTAGAAAAAAAGCAAAGTAAGCAGATTTTGCTTGCCGGTCTTTTTACGGGCTTATCAATCCTTTTTTCCGGCCACTTTATCTTTTTTAACGCGGTTTTTTACGTCCTGTTTTTGGTTGTAGTTATAATTAGACATAAAGGGTATCCTTGGAAAAAACTTATTCGCGATCTAGTTTTGGCTTTGTTAATCATGTTGATTCTAAATCTTAATTGGATTTTTGGGTTTTTTCTAGGGGCTTCTGGCCAAGTACTTCTTCTTAACTCTGGTATTACTAAGCAAGACTTTATTGCTTTTCAGACAGCGGGCCGTGATGCTTGGCAAGCGTTAACTAATATACTACTTATGGGAGGGTTTTGGGGTAAAGATCAGCACCATTATATTGATCTCACTACTTTGGCAGGAAACTGGGGTAGAAGTTTTATTATTCTTTTGCCGGTGGTGCTTCTTGGAATTTATTCTGCATTTCATGATAAGAAAAAAAGAAGTCTTATGATTGGACTTTTGATCGTATTTTTGATTGCGGTATTTTTGGCTTTGGGTGTCAGAACGGGGGTTGGTGAAAAAGTAACCTTTTTCTTATTTGACTACCTACCATTCTACAAAGGTCTGCGTGAAACACAAAAGTGGGTTTCACTAATCGTAGTTTGTTACGGGGTATTTCTGGCTTGGGGGTTGAATGCTTTATTTTCAACAAAACTGGTAAAAAAACACAGCGCTTTGTTTGCGGTCATTTTAGCCGCGGTTACCATAATGCAAGCGCTCCCAATGATTTGGGGGATGAGTGGACAATTTAAACCGATCAACTATCCAAATGATTGGCGGGAGGTGGATCAAGTTATATCCACCCAAGGCGGATGCAAGCAAAAGACCTTATTTTTACCTTGGCATATGTATATGAGTTTTGATTTTACTAATAGAATAGTTGCTAATCCCGCATCAGCCTTTTTCCAATGTCCAGTGATTTCTGGCACTAATATGGAGTGGGGTGGGATTTATGATAACAGTCAAGAAAAAGAGGGGTTATTGGTTAACGACTGGATTAACGCTAAGGGGGATTCTGGCCTTTTTAAAAACGATGAATTGAATATTGGTTATATTATTTTAGCCAAAGAAATAGACTTTCAGGATTATCTTTGGCTTAATAGACAAAAACAATCAAAGCTGATACAAGAAACAGAACACCTAATACTTTACAAAGTTATAAATGAATAAAAAAAGACCTTTTAGAATCTTACAATTAGTAGCTAATGATACGGCGGAATTTTTTCCCTACTTTTTTATTTTTTATATAGTAAGTTTTGTCGCCTCTATTTTTAATGAATCTTGGCATTCATTTTTTTATTGGACCGCCTTTCACATTTTTGCTGTTTGTTTTGCTTTGATTGCTCTTTTCTCCGAAAATGTTAGTGGACAAATTGGTAAAAATATTCAGAAAGGCGAACGGGTAAGCAGTTCCGCGCTATCTTTTTTGGAAATTTTCTTTGGTAAGAATATTAAGAAAGGCAAAAAAGCAAGTCGTTTTACGCTATCTTTTTTAGAAATTTTTTATAGTTTTCTTGCTCATTTGATTCTGGGGGTTTTTTATAGAATAGGCAGATTGGCAAAGAGATCATATCTTTTTACTATCAAAAAGTTAACTAAAAAAAATATTTTCAAAATTATCATTATTGCTACAGTTTTAGCTTTTGTTTTTTACAAAAATACTGGGGTTTTAGATTCTATTACCATTTTTTACGCTCTTGTCGCGATTTTTTTTCCGATAGATTCCAGAATCAGTGCAGGGGCGGCATTGATACTTCTTGCTGTTTGTCCAATTGCTTTGGTTCTTAAAAAAGGTGGGGTAGCCGAAACCTGCGCGATTTATGCTTTTTACTTTCTAATAATTACAGTGGTTTCACAGATAAAAGAACAATTTTCATTGAAGCCTGTGGAAAAGTAAGGTGAATTTGTAAGAAAAAATGGTTTCTTGCGTAAGGCCTGATATATTTTTGCTAAAAAAAGCCGAAAAACAATTATTGAATACTATCTTAACAAAGAGTTATAATAATTATAACAAAAAAAGAAAAACTACTTGGCAAGACGAGGTTCGTTTTTTTACGTCCTTTTTTGCTGTTAATATAAATAAAATAAAAAATGGTTTTTAAAACTAAAATAGGAGGTGATATGAGATTCAAAATTAAAGAGTTTTTCAAACAGGAAAACAATTCCGCGAGGGTGATTTTTTCTGCTATTGTTATAGCAGCTTTTTTATTAGTTTTTAGTCCAGCTATAGCGCAGTTTATGCGTATAGATGGCAATCTTGGTTGGGATAACGGCAATGGTTATGGTTATGGTTATGGTTATGGTTTTGATGGAGGCACTGTTGCTGGGTATAGAACGGGGGGCAGCAACTTGGATCAATATGGCTTTGGCGCGGGTTATGGATATATGGCAGTAGCTCCAGTAGATGGGGTTTATACCGTAGATCCGGGTGATATAGCATCTTTGGTTGAAGCTGGTATTATGACGCCAAACGGTGTCCCTGGAGTCGCAACAGAAGTTACCTTTAATAGTGAGGTTGAACTTAATGTAGCGGCTGGGGTATCTGTAACGATTCCAAGTGGTACTACTTTTACGGCAGGGGAAGGTGCTAACTTTGCTGATTTGGCCGCTGCCAATGATGTTTCTACCTCTGGTTTAAGTGGCGTAACTATAGCAGGCGATGCAATGTCATTTGGTATTCCTGATCTAGACCTGACTGTTGATCCAGCAATTACTATCGCGGTAACTGTTGGGACTAGTTATAATACTCGAACATTAAAGATTTATCGTAAAGATGCAGATGGTGTCTGGGCTTATACGGGAGATACTTGTGTGGTTGCCTTAGGTATTTGTTCTTTTGAAACTACTCATTTATCTTCTTTTGCCACTGGCACATCTAGCGCTGGAGGCGGAAACGGAAGTGGAGGCGATACTACCGCTCCATCTAATGTTTATGTGACCGTTAATGCTGGCGCAGCAAGCACCACCTCAACAAGCGTTACTCTAACTCTTGGCGCTACTGACAATGTCGCGGTTACCCAAATGGCGATCTCTAATACATCCGATTTCACAAATATTTCTTGGGAAACTTATGCAACCTCTAAGAGCTGGACTCTAACCGAAGGAAATGGTGTCAAAACAGTTTACGCTAAATTCAGAGACACTGCCGGCAATGTTTCTGTTGTGGCTTCTGATACCATTACGCTAACCGGCCAAGCAACAGACCAGATTGTGATAACCCCTGCTCCATCAGGAGAGTTTAGAACTCAAGAATTAGCCGTACTCTCAGATGCAGAGGTAGCCCGCAGAGCTAATCTCATGCTAGGAACTTATGATTATCAATTGATTTACCAATCTCCATATCCAGCTGCTCTTGCTCCAGGCGCAACAACAGAAGTTTGGATTGAAGTAAAAAATATTGGTACAGCCACTTGGTTTAATAACGGTAGTAATGTAGTTCGTCTTGGTTCCGGTTCTTCTTATGGCAATGCTGGTCAGCAGCGAGACTACAATTCCGAATTCTCAAACCCAAACTGGTATTCAGCCAATAGGCCAACCAACATTATGCATCCAGAAATTGATCCCGGCTGGCATACCCGATTCCAATTCATCATCAAGGCTCCTTTAACCTCTGGTGTTTACAAGGCCTACTTCACCCCAGTTGTTGATGGAATCACTTGGATGAGAGATATTGGAATTTACTGGCAAATAACGGTACAGTAGGAAAAGGAATAGGATTTTAGGACTATTAAGACTTTTAGGATTTTTAGGATAGAACTTGTAGGGACGCGATTTATCGCGTCCCTTTGTTTTGACAAAAAAAGAACGACCTTGCTTGGTCGCTCCTTCGGTTGGCTGCTGTGAGCCGGTGAAATTTGTGTGGGAAAATCTTTGACATAAATCATGATTTATTTGATCGCTTTTAATAGTTTGCAGGCAGTCTTGATGGGAAGAATGAAATAAAATGAAATCGGATTCCATTTTTTTCCGAAATCAATTTCTTCCTTTAGGCTTTTGAAGTCATCAGTCGAACGTGAATACTCATATTCAAAATCAGTAGTTGATAAATTGAATTCGTCGTCAAATAATTTAAGGGCAAATCCCATAATAGTGCCACCAACTGTCAATACAAACCAAAAAGCTATGCCAACAATGGGCGCAGCCAGAAGATATGGCCAATATCGGATGTTTGTGGCGATGAAGAACACTCCGAAGAAAGCCAATATAACAGAGATAACTGTTGATGCCCAGCCTGCTCCCCAAAACAACTGGAGACAGAAGCGTAAAAAATCACCAATCTCAGCTTCCCAATTAATGCTTTCGTCCTCTTCGAGGAGTTTGAATAACATTTTTATCTCTCCTTTTTTTATTCTATAATCTCGAAATCGTTGTTTGGTCTTATGCAGGGTATTCCCTTATCGTCCGTGAAGTATGAATGCCCTACATGTACTTCGGTTACTGTTCCATTTACAGTATTCCCGTGTATACTCATGGCAACCCTTACTTTCTGTCCAACCTTCAATTCTTTTCCATTTTTGTCTGTGGTATAAGACATTTTAATGTCCGCCTCCTTATTTTATTAGGAACATTGCGAAGTAAACAGCAATTCCCAACAATAATATAGCATATATCCAATCAAAATAAAACCTTTTCAGGTAGTTAGCGATTTTGATGATGAAGACGAAGGGGTAGAGGATGATAGCAAAAGGATTGAAATGGTGCAGAACGTGGCGGTTGGTTTCGAGAAGTAGAACCTTGGCATCACCAGAGGAGGGGAAACATTGAACCGCGATGGAAGTACCGAACCAGAATGCAATTAGTATTAAAATAATATTGCCCACCGTAGGGGCGTTATATATAACGCCCGAAAAAGAATATGCCACGAAGAAAAAAAGTAATAGAGACAGGATCGTTCCAAATATAAATGGCCCAACAGAAATAAAGAATGCCTGAATAAAATTTCTCGGTTGCGCATGTTCCACATATCCAGCTGGATTTTTGAGCTGAAAATATTTTGCCTTGAATACTTTAACGCCAACAAGAGAGCAAAAAAGCTGGTGGGAGAATTCGTGAATGATAATTCCAGGAGCTGAGAATAAAATGAAAGCTAGATATTTTTTCTTCATAAAGATATATTACACCTCAAATTTTCAATTTTCAATTCTCAATTTTCATTGAATTTTCAATGATTTAATTTTCAAACATTGCAAAATTGAGACATTGATTGAAAATTGTAAATTGTAAAATTGAAAATTTACCAAAAAGTCCTTGCAAGGTTTAGAATTCTGTTGTAAAATGAAATTCAGCTGTGCGAAATATGCGCAATATTTATTTTGTAAAAAAATTAATATAAAAAAAGAATAAATAAATTAAGCCCCTCGGGGCAGTCCACCATCGCTCAATCTCTTGCAGTATTCTTAATTTAAGAAATCTGCAAATAGATTTCGCTCTAGGCGGACAAGGGAGGAAATAAAAAATGGCAGCAGATAAATTTGAGAGAACCAAGCCCCACCTAAATGTGGGTACAATCGGCCATGTAGATCATGGTAAAACCACTTTAACAGCGGCTATTACCAAGTGTCTTGCTGGTTCTGGACAAAAAGTAGATGTCATCCCTTACGACAGGATTGATGCAGCTCCAGAAGAAAAAGCAAGAGGTATTACTATTAATACCGCTCACGTTGAATATGAGACAGCTAATCGCCACTACGCCCATGTTGACTGTCCGGGCCATGCTGACTATATTAAAAATATGATTACTGGTGCAGCTCAAATGGACGGCGCTGTTCTTGTAGTTGCAGCGAGTGACGGACCAATGCCTCAAACTCGCGAGCATATATTGCTTGCAAAAAATGTTGGTGTTCCATACATACTTGTTTTTTTAAATAAGACAGATCAAGTTAGCGATCCTGAATTAATAGATCTAGTAGAAGAAGAAATAAGAGATCTCTTGAATAAATACGAATTTCCAGGAAAGGATACTCCGATTATTCGCGGGAGCGCTTTGAAAGCTTTGGAGTGCGGATGCGGAAAGTCTGACTGTCCAGCTTGCGGTCCGGTTATAGAATTGACTATGGCGCTAGATACTTTTATACCAGAACCAAAAAGAGATATTGATAAACCATTCCTCATGCCTATTGAAGATGTATTCTCTATTAAAGGCAGAGGCACTGTAGTAACCGGTAGAGTTGAAAGGGGAGTTGTCAATATAAATGATGAAGTCGAAATAGTGGGACTCCGACCGACCAAAAAAACAGTGGTTACGGGAGTAGAAATGTTTAGAAAAATGCTCGATCGCGGTCAAGCCGGTGACAATATCGGCGCATTGCTTCGCGGCATTGAAAAGGAAGATGTTGAAAGAGGTCAAGTTTTGGCAAAACCAGGATCAATTACCCCGCATACTGAGTTTGAAGGCGAGGTCTATGTTTTAACTAAAGAAGAAGGCGGAAGACATACCCCATTCTTCAAAGGATACAAACCACAATTTTATATTAGAACTACTGATGTTACTGGAGATGTGTTTCTTCCAGAAGGCGCAGAAATGGTAATGCCTGGCGATACTGTAAAGCTAAAAATAGTTTTAATTGCGCCAGTAGCTATGGAAGAGAAGATGAGATTTGCTATTCGTGAAGGTGGCAGAACAGTGGGGTCAGGGGTCGTAACAAAAATTATCAAATAAGCAACCGCATTTACAAAGAATGGCAACAAAAAAAGAGGATATTAAAAAAGTAGCAAAGAAAGAGGAAAAACAGAGGATTAGGTTAAAGTTGAAATCTTATGACCATAAGGTTTTGGACCAATCGGCTTTTCAGATTTTAGAAACAGTGAAGCGGACCGGGGCAGTAGTTGCCGGACCGATACCGCTTCCTACCGAGAGAAGCTTATTCTCTATCCTTAAATCGACCTTTGTACATAAAAATTCACAAGAGCAATTCGCCATGAGAATTCACAAAAGGTTGATTGATATTGTTGAGCCAACGCAAAAGACAATAGATTCATTAATGAATTTAAACCTGCCTGCGGGGGTAGATATAGAAATAAAGATGTAATTATTAAAATTTGAGGATAGCTTGATTTATTTAAGCCCGTCAATAAGTTTGACGGAAACAAATAGATCCATATTAGACCGGTCATTTTCCGGCAAGAGTAATGGATTTATGACTGGCTTTTTTATTTATAATAGAAAATCATGAGCAAGTTTTTACTTGGTAGAAAAATAGGAATGACAAGCTTTATAGACGAAAATAGCAACCTCGTTCCTGTTACTGTAATTGCCGCCGGGCCATGTATCGTAACGCAAGTTAAGAATCAAGAAAAAGACGGTTATGAAGCCCTTCAGGTTGGTTTTGAAGAAGAAAAAAAAGCTAATAAGCCAATGGCTGGTCACCTGAAAAAATCGGGGAAAAATCTAAAAACATTACAAGAATACAGAGTGGCTACCGGGCTGGAGGCCGGATCACAGTTAAAAGAGGGTGACATAATCAATGTTTCAATATTCGAAAAAGGCGAAAAAATAAAGATTTCTGGGCACGTTAAGGCAAAGGGATTTGCTGGTGGCATAAAAAGATGGGGATTTAAGAGCCATCCAGCGGGGCATGGTCATCCGCAAGAAAGAAGAGTTGGCTCGATTGGTTCTGGTTACCCTCAACATGTATTCAAGGGCAAAAAAATGCCCGGCCGCAAAGGTCCGAACCGAAAAACTATCTCAGGTCTTCAAATAGTAGATATAGATCTTAAAAATAACCTATTGCTAGTAAAAGGATCAGTGCCGGGAGTAAAGGGGAGACTATTAGAAGTAAGAGGACAATATTAAAAAATAACAAATTCAAAACCACAAATCACAAACAATGATCAAATTCAAAATCTCAAAATTTTTGGATTTTGGTCATTGAAAATTGAAATTTGTTTGTAATTTGTAATTTGAGATTTGAATATTTACACTTTTATGACAAAAGTTGATGTGGTCACAATTGATGGCAGTAAAAACGGAATGGTTAGCTTGAGAAAAATCAGGCCTGCTTCTTCTATTATGATTTCTAATAGTATTTTGGCGAACTTGTCCAATAAAAGAACAGCCAGAGCGCACACCAAAACTAGAGCAGAGGTAAGTGGTGGCGGCAAAAAGCCATGGAGACAAAAGGGAACCGGGCAGGCTCGTGCTGGATCAAGTAGGTCTCCATTATGGACTGGCGGCGGGGTAACTTTTGGGCCTCGATCGGAAAGAAATTTTTATAAAAGAGTAAATAGAAAACAAAAGCTAATAGTTATAAACAGCTTATTGGCAGAAAGCGCTGAGGCAGGCAACTTTAAAATTATAGAGAAGATTGACCTACCGCTAGGAAAAACCAAAGAAATGATGAGCTTTTTATCATTAATGGGAATAGATGGAACTACGATTTTAGTTCTTGATAAGGAATTTTCTACGAGTAGCGAAGCAGAAAAAGTTTATAACTCCGGAAGAAATATCAGCTTTTTAACGATCACTACACTGGAAAAATTAAATACTTTTATGCTTTTGAAAAATAAATGGATTTTGTTTACAAAGAAAGCTTTTGAAGATTTGAGTGATAGGTTAGAGGTATTGAAGGAAGAAAAAACAGAAAAAGAAAAAGAAGTCAAAAAGGAAATTAGGGAGGAAATTCAGGAAGGAAATTTGAAAGAAATTGGGGGAAAAAAATTAGAAAAGATTAAACCAGTTGTGAAAGAAAAAACAATTAAAAAAGTAATTAAGAAAACAAGTACGAAGAAAGAAAATAAGAAATAATTTTAAAAGATGCAATTAGATAAAATAATTTCAAAACCAATCGTTACCGAGAAATCAGCTATATTTGAAAAAACAGGCAAATATGTTTTTAAGGTTTTGCCAAACACTAATAAAATTGAAGTAAAAAAGGCGGTAGAAAAAATTTTTGGCACCAAGGTTGCAGATGTTAATATTTTAAATACTCAATCAAAATCCAAGAAAAGAGGCAAAACTGTAGGAACAGTTTCTGGATACAAAAAAGCGATAGTCACCTTGAAAAAGGGAGAAAAGATAAAGATCAGGGAGGAGAAGAAGGAAGCGAAAAAGACGGCGAAGAAGGAAGATAAGAAAGAGGAAAAAGCAGAAAAGAAAGCAGAGAATGAATAAATGATTAAAGGAATAAAAACACTTTTCAATCATTTATTCATTTAATCCTTTGACCAATATTTAGAAACAACAAAATATTAGTTAACGAAAAATATTTAAATCAAAAGAAATGTCACCCGTCAAACACCTAAAACCTACTACTCCCGGAAGAAGACAAATGGTTGTTGCCGACTTTGGTATATTAACAAAAAAGGAACCCGAGAAAGGACTTTTGAGAAGAAAGAACCAAAATGCAGGTAGAGGCAAGTCTGGTAAAATAAGCATTAGACATCGTGGCGGTGGCGCAAAAAAGAAATATAGAGTTATAGAGTTTGGTCAGAAAAAGTTAAATATTCCGGGTCGTGTGTTATCATTAGAATATGATCCAAACAGAACTTCTTATATAATGTTGGTTGGCTATGGTGATGGTGACAAGAAATACCTAATAGCCCCAGAGGGTATGAAGGTAGGTTCAGAGGTTATCTGTGCTTCAAAGGGTATAATCAAAAAAGGAAATAGATTAAAGGTTGGTAATATTCCGACTGGTATAGAGGTTCATAATATAGAATTAAGCATTGGTCGCGGCGGACAGGTAGTACGAAGCGCGGGGAGCAGCGCTACTATAATGGCAAAAGAGGGGGACTGGGTTACTGTTAAGCTCCCTTCTTCTGAAATTAGAAAAATTCACAAGAACTGTTTTGCTTCAATTGGTGTAGTTAGTAATTCTGAACATAACCTGATATCAATAGGCAAGGCGGGTAGAAATAGATGGAGAGGAATTCGCCCAACAGTTCGCGGAAGCGCCATGAACCCGGTAGACCACCCGCATGGTGGTGGTGAAGGCAAGGCTCCCATTGGTATTAAAAAAGGACCAAAAACGCCTTGGGGCAAAAAAGCGCTTGGTGGAAAGACTAGAAAAAGAAGAAGGTATAGTGATAGGTTTATTATAAAGAGAAGGAATAAGAAATAATTAATCAGGGATTAGCTTATAGCTTCATTAGCTTCATTAGAAAATTCTGAATTCTAAAAGCTAAAAGCTAAAAGCTAAAAGCTAAAATGAGTAGGAGTAGTAAAAAAGGCCCCTTTGTCGATCCAAGAGTCTTGAAAAAAATAGAAGGAATGGGCGTGGGCGACAAAAAGGTAATTAAAACTTGGTCAAGAAGCTGCGTGATATCACCTGCAATGGTGGGCTTTACCTTTGGTGTGCATAATGGGAAAGATTTCGGAAACGTTTATGCTACTGAAAATATGGTTGGACATAGACTCGGCGAATTTGCGCCAACTCGCAAGTTTCGAGGACATGGCGGAAAGATGGCAAAAGAACAATCAAAGGCTGAAGTAGCCAAAACAGCCGTTAAACCAGTTGAAGAGAAGAAGAAATAAAGCTGGTAAGGCTAGTAAAGCTAATAAGCTAACAAAGTCAAAATGACAAAGACTGCTATCGCTAAAATCAAGTATTTAAAAATAAGCCCACGAAAAATGGTTGGCATCTGTAAGCTTATTCGTGGCAAGGATGTTTTAGTGGCCAAATCTATTTTACTTAGAACTCCCAAAAAAGGAGCAAGACTAATAGAAAAGGCCTTAAGTAGCGCCATTTCCAATGCAAAAAATAAGAACTTGCAGGAAAAACGATTAATTATCAAAGAAATAAAAGCTGATATAGGCCCATCTTATAAAAGATTTATCCCTTGGTCTAGAGGTTCCCCTCGGCCAATTAAAAAAAGAACGACACATTTGACGATAATAGTGGAAGAAAAGGAAGCAGAGAAGAAAAAGGGCAAGGGAGTTGAAGAAATTAAAAAGGAAATTCAGGAAGGAAATTTAGGAAAGAAATTTGGGGAGGAGATGGAAGAGGCAGAAAAGAAACCGGTTAAAGATAAGAAAACGAAGGGAAGAGTAAAGGTTAAAGTAAAAAAGGAAGAAAAGAAGTAGTATATAGTCATAAAGTTTATAAAGTAATTAAAAGGAGTCCGCCCTGGGCGGAGGACGCATGGGTCAAAAAGTTCATCCAAAAATAATCAGAATAGGAGTAAACAGAGATTGGTCATCCAAGTGGTTTTCTGATAAAGAATACGCAAAGTTTTTATTGGAAGACTACAGAATCAGAAAATTACTCAACACAAAGCACCAAAACGCTGGTATTGCCGATATTGAAATTACGCGTTCAGCAAATGACGCCAAGGTGATTATTTATACTAGTAAACCAGGTATTCTAATTGGCCGAGGAGGTTCTGGAATTGAGGAAATTAGGAAAGAAATTGAAAAAATGACTAAGAGAAAAACAGGAGTGGTGATTGAAGAGGTTGATATGCCGGAGAACCACGCTGCATTGGTTGCTCGCGGCGTTGCTGATCAAATTGAGAAGAGAATTCCATATCGAAGAGCGGTAAAACAATCATTAGAGAATGTTATGAAATCGGGGGTCAGAGGAGTGAGAATTCGGGTTAGCGGAAGATTAAATGGTGCCGACATTGCTCGCTCTGAAGCTTTTTCACAAGGCAAAATTCCACTCTCATCATTAAGGGAAGATATCGACTTTGCGCATGTACCAGCTCATACCACCTACGGAATAATAGGAGTAAAAGCGTGGATTTACAGAAAAGAAATTAATAAATTAAAAGGTTAAAACAATATATGCTCATGCCTTCAAAAGTAAAATATAGAAGACAATTTAATCCCAAAATCAGGGCTATTACAAGCCGTGGGGCTAGTTTATCGTTTGGTCATTATGGGATAAAAGCACAGGAATCTGGTTATGTTACGGCGCGTCAAATCGAAGCTGGTAGAAGGGCTATTACTAGATTTATTGCTCGTGGAGGTCAGCTTTGGATTCGTATATTTCCGGATAGACCAAAAACCCATCATGCCGCTGAAGCTCCAATGGGTTCAGGAAAGGGAGCATTGGATCATTTTGTTGCAAATGTTGAGGCGGGCAGAATAATCTTTGAACTTGATGGGATTCCGGCCACAACCGCGAAAGAAGCCTTGAGATTGGCAGCGCAGAAAATGCCATTGAAAACAAAGTTTATTAGCAAAGGATAATACAAATCGCTACAAATATTCACAAATTATTACAAATAAGATTCGTAAAAATTCGTGCCAAATTCGTAATGATTAGTAATTTTACCCCATGAAAACCAAAGAATTATTAAAAGATATGAGAGAAAAGAAGCTGGAACAGCTTTATAAGGATATCAACTCTTTAGATAAAGAGGCGAGGGAAGTGCGTTTTAAAATAGCTAATATGGAAGCTAAAGATATTAATCAGAAGAAGAAATTAAGAAAAAAAGCAGCGCAAATATGGACAGTAATACGAGAAAAAGAAACACAAAAGATATTAGAAAATATTAAATAACAATTTAGCTTATAGCTTCATTAGCTTCATTAGAAAATTCTGAATTCTAAAAGCTAAAAGCTAAAAGCTAAAAGCTAATTTTATGAAAACGACAAAACAAGGAGTGATTACAAAAAAACTAGATCAGTGTACAGCAGTTGTGGAAACATATCGTCTAAAAACACATCCAATTTATAAAAAAAACTTTAAAGTAGTTAAAAAATATCTTGCCGACGATAAAGAAAATAAATTCAAAGTCGGAGATATAGTATATATCCAAGAGTGCCGTCCAATAAGCAAAACCAAGAGATTTGAGATTACGAAGAAAGTAGGTTCAACGGTTGTGGGGGAAGATAGGATAGCGGGAGAGGAGATATTGGGGGCGGAAAAGATTGTTGAGGAGAAAGAAGATGTTAAAGAATAATGAATAAAGAATAAGGAATAATGAATAGATTCAAAATTCTTAATTCATAATTCCTAATTCATAATTCAAATTTTATGATTCAAAATCAAACCCGATTAAAAGTAGCCGACAACACCGGTGCAAAAGAACTTTATTGCATCAAGGTTTTGGGTGGATCACGAGCCCGCTATGCTAGAGTTGGTGATACTATTACTTGTTCAGTAAAAGAAGCCAGACCGGGCGGGGTAGTTAAGAAGAAAGAGGTTGTTAAAGCGGTTATTGTACGACAAAAAAAAGATATTAAAAGAAAAGACGGCACAGTTATCAGGTTTGATGAAAATGCGGCTGTAATTATAGACAAAGACGGCAATCCGCGCGGAACGCGCATATTCGGTCCCGTTGCCCGCGAACTTCGCGATAGAGGATATATGAAAATAGTTTCCTTAGCACCGGAAGTGCTTTAGTTAAAAGTTTATAAAGTTATAAAGTAAAAAGTTATATGTATATCAAAAAAGGTGACAATGTGGTGGTTTTAAAAGGAAAAGACAAAGGAAAGAAAGGCAAGGTTGAAAGAGTCTTTACAAATGTTAACAAAGCGCTTGTTGCCGGTATTAATGTGGTTACAAAACACCAAAAGCCGAAGAAGGGCGTAAAGCAAGTTGGCAGACTCACAAAAAGCATGCCAATGGATGCTTCGAATTTAGCTTTATTCTGTGATAAATGCGGAAAACATGTTAGGATAGGATATAAAATATTAGCTAACGGAGACAAAACCAGAACCTGCAAAAAGTGCGGGGACATCATTTAATTTTAAATTTTAAAATTTAAATTTTAAAATTCATTTTCAAAAAGTAAATATGATGAAAAAAGATAATCAACCAAGATTAAAAAAGCTTTACGAAGACACCATCCTGCCGGCTATGATGAAGGATTTTGGTATTAAAAACCGTATGGCTGTACCCGTAATTAAAAAAATCAGTCTTAATGTTGGTGTCGGTAAAATGTCAATTACTAACAATAAAATTGTTGAACAGGTTACAAATAACATAGCAAAGATTACAGGTCAGCGACCAGTGGTAACCAAGTCAAAAAAATCAGTGGCCGGCTTTAAACTCCGAGAAGGTATGCCGGTTGGAATTATGGTGACCCTCCGGGGCCCAAGGATGTATGAATTCCTGGATCGGCTGGTTAATGTTTCATTACCCCGCGTTCGAGATTTTCGAGGACTTGATATTAATAGTTTTGATAAACAGGGCAATTATTCAATAGGCATTAAGGAATACACCGTTTTTCCGGAAATAGTCGCGGAAAGCACAGATATTTTGCATGGTTTGCAGGTAAATATTTCATTAAAAAATGCAGACAAAGAGAAAGGATTAGCATTATTAAGATACTTTGGATTTCCATTTAAAAGTCAATTATAAAGTTTATAAAGTTATAAAGCTATAAAGTCATGGCGAAAACTTCACTTATTGTAAAAACAAATCGACTTAAGAAAAAACCCAAGTTCAAAACTAGGGTCTATAACCGCTGCGGTATTTGTGGCAGACAGGGCGGCTATTTTAGAAAGTTTGGAATTTGTAGAATCTGCCTTAGAGAGATGATACATAAGGGGGAAATACCAGGAGTAAAGAAAGATTCATGGTAGAATAAATTTAAAATTTAAATTTTAAAATTTAAAATTATATTATGATCGATCCAATTGCTGACATGTTAACACAAATTAGAAATGCTCTAATGGTAGGACACAAGACCTGCTTGGTTAGGTATTCAAAAATTAAGGAGGAGATTCTAAAAATTTTAAAAGAGAGTGGCTATATTCGTGATTACAAAGTTGAAGAAAAAAATTCAAAGAAAAGTATTAGAATATCGCTAGCTTATGATAGGGAAAATAAACCGGTAATTCATAGCATAAAAAGAATTAGTAAATCAGGCAGAAGAGTTTATAATTCAGCCGATAAGTTGCCCCATGTACTGGGCGGAATGGGAATATTAGTTTTATCAACCAGTAGGGGGCTTATGACTAACAGAAAAGCAAGAGCCGAGAAGGTGGGCGGAGAGGTCATTTGCGAAGTCTGGTAAAACTACATATTTACAAATCTATACAAATATACAAATATTAAAAAATTATTTTAGAAAAGAATTCGTATATTTGTACCAATTTGTAAATTCGTAGTAAATAAAAATATTTAGAAATCAGGAGCATTATTTTAGAAAATATAATATAAACTGAAAAAACATGTCACGCATAGGTAAAAAATTAATACAATTGGCAGACGGAGTAACAGTTACAGTTGATAATGGGGTGGTTGTAGTTAAGGGACCAAAAGGGGAATTGAGTCATGATTTTGGTGATAAGGTAAATATTATATTAAAAGATAAGGAAGTTTTAGTAGAAAAGAGAGATGACACAATGACTCAAGATTCACTTCAAGGAACGGTTCGCGCTATCATTTCTAATATGACAGAAGGGGTAGTAAGCGGATATAAAAAGAGCTTAGAATTAAATGGTGTGGGTTTTAGGGTTGCAAAAAAGGGTAATGATCTGGAATTTCACATCGGTTTTTCACACCCTGTTTTATTCAAAACTCCAGCAGGGATTCAATGTGATGTCGAAAAAAACATCATTACTGTTAGCGGCATAGACAAACAATTAGTTGGTGAGACGGCGGCTAACATCCGAAAGCTTAAAGAACCAGAACCATATAAGGGGAAGGGAATCAAATATTCTGATGAAACAATAAGAAGAAAGGCTGGTAAAGCGGGTAAAGCAGGCAAATAGAGCTAGTTTTTAGCTTTTAGCTTATGGCTTATAGGAAAGACGGAAGCCAAAAAATTATTAAACTAAATTATGAAAAAGATATCTATAATAGAAAACAGACGAGTTTTAAGAAAAAAGAAAGTTAAAGCGAAAATATTCCGCGGAGGAATAAATCGTCCCAGACTTTGTGTATCTAAATCAAATAAACATATTTTTTTACAGGTAATAGATGATGTAAAAAATGCTACCTTGGTTAGTCTTTCTGACAAAGAGGTAAAAGCAAAAGATAAAGCCAGAATGGATGTTGCGCATGAAATGGGCAAGAAAATTGCCGAAAAGGCAATTGCAGCCAAAATCAAAAAAGTGGTTTTTGATAGGGGAAAATATACATATCATGGTATAATTAAGGCTGTTGCGGAAGGTGCGCGAGAAGGAGGACTAGAATTTTAAAATTCCAAATAACAAATTACAAACAAATTCCAAATTTCAATAACCAAAATTCAAAAGTTAAGATTTAATTAGGGAGGGCGGAAGGAGAAAAAGTGGAAAAAGAAAAAGTATCGAAAGCAAAAAATAGTAAAGTTAAAAAGTTTTGGGTTTATGCAGGGGTAGTCATACTGATTTTAGCAGCTTTAATAATTGCTCTGCTTTTTTACAAACAGAAAATTGAAACCACAAAGTTAGTTAACATGACCGAGAACTGGCAGACATTCAAAAATCAAGACTTGGGTATTTCATTTAAATATCCTAAAGACTGGGAAATTCAGGCAGGAAAGTGGAAAATAGGAGAAAATATAGTAGATTATGAAATTTCAAAGAAGGATAATAAAGAAGGCAAAAATGTGGTTTATCTAAGTATTTTGAACGGTGAACGATCAATAGGTGATCGAGAACCAGAATATGCTATCCAAATATCAATCCCATTTAGCAAATTAAATTACATGATTTTTTCAACGTCAACCAATAGTAATTATAAAGAAATTTTTTATAACATACCAGTAACATTAGAATTCGGTAAATAAAATAATAACATGTCAGAAAACAAAGCGACGAAAGACAAAAAGGACGAAAAGATAGAGGCTCAAAAAGAAGCCGAAGTCATTGCTGATATTAAAGAAGCGGTAGCTCCCGTTATTCCTCCGGTTGTTCCCGAGGTCAGTATTAGTGGTGAAGTAAAACCAGCTGCTTTTCAACCTCAAGGCAGAAGGGGAGGCGGTGGAGGTGGTGGCAGATTTTCTGGCAGACCGCGGAGAGAAGAAGAAAAGAAAGAGTTTGAGGAAAAGGTAGTAACTGTTGATAGGGTTACTCGCGTAGTAAAAGGCGGACGCAGAATGAGATTCCGAGCTTTAGTCGTCATAGGGGACAAAAAAGGAAGAGTTGGTTATGCTACTGGAAAAGGAAATGAAGTAACTGTGGCTGTAAATAAAGCTGTTAATAAAGCCAAGAAAAGTCTCATTAATGTCCAGATTTTAGAAGGCACCATAGCCCATGATATTATAGGTAAATCTAGTACTACCAGGGTACTCTTAAGAAAAGCAAAAAAAGGTACGGGTATTATTGCCGGTGGGGCAAACCGCATAGTTTTGGAATTAGCTGGTTACAGTAATATTGTGGCTAAATCTTTTGGCTCAAATAACAAAATCAACAATGTTATTGCTACAATAGATGGCTTGAAGAATCTGTTGGAATATAAAACGCAAAGAAGAGGTAATGAACCCAAAAAAGAGGTTGTTAAGAAATAAAAATAGTTAACATTTAAGATAACAAATTCAAAATTACAAATTACAAACAATAACCAAATCCAAAATTTCAAACCTTTTTATTTTGGTCATTGAAAATTGAAATTTGTTTGTGATTTGTGGTTTGGGACTTGAAAATTTAATTTTTATGTCAAACTTATCATCACTAAAATCAATAAAAACGACCAAAGCCTATAGAAGAATCGGCCGGGGACCGGGGAGCACAAAAGGAAAAACTTCTGCTCGCGGGCACAAAGGTTATCATGCCCGTACGGGTTCAAGTGCTAGATTACGCTTTGAGGGCGGACAGCAACCTTTCATTTCCCGTATCCCAAAGTTAAAGGGTTTTAAAAAGATCAATCCAGAAAAATATCTTGTTATAAATATTGGTGATTTGGTTGATTTAGCCGAAAAAGGGGTTTTAAATAAAAAAATATTGATGAAAAAAGGGGTCTTAAGAAGGAATTACAGATTGAAGATATTGGGCAATGGAGAAATAAAGAAAGCGGTTCACATTGAAGCAGATGGGTTTAGTAGTCAGGCAAAAGAGAAGATTGAGAAGGCGGGAGGCAAGGCATTAGTCGTGGAGAAAGAGAAAAATAAGAATTAGAAGTTTTAAAATTCCAAATAACAAATAACAAATTACAAACAAATTCGAAATTCTAATGACCGAATAATCAAAATAAAGTTTTGTTTTGAGTTTTGGTAATTGTAATTTGTTTGTGATTTGGAGCTTGAAATTTGTGATTTAAAAACATTTTAAAAATATTTAAGTTTCGGTTATAATATTGATATAGTTAGTAACAGCAAAATAACAGTTAGCCAACAACAATGTGGAATAAATTCCTTCAAATCTTTAAAACCAAAGATCTGCGCAATAGAATCATATTTACTATTGTGATTTTGGTTTTGATTCGTATTTTGTCCCATATTCCGATACCTGGCGTAAGTATAGATGCTTTGCAAAAGCTTTTTAATAGCAATAAGCTCCTTGGCATGCTGGATATTTTTTCTGGCGGTACCATGAAAAGGTTTTCAATAGCCATGATGGGTGTTGGCCCATACATTAATGCTTCAATTATTATGCAGCTTTTAGCGCATGTTATTCCATCATTAGAAAATATGCAGAAAGAGGGTGACGAGGGCAGGAAAAAAATTAATCAATGGACTCGATGGATTGCTGTTCCACTATCTTTCTTGCAATCATATGGGATGATCATGTTGATTCGTTCCCAAGTTCCAGGATTGCTTAGTGATATTACACCTTTTCAGTTATTTTCAATAATTCTCATTACTTCCTCCGGTACAATATTTCTTATGTGGTTGGGCGAATTGATTACAGAAAAGGGTATTGGTAACGGTATTTCTTTGATAATCGCACTGGGTATTATTGCGGGACTGCCATCCATAGTTTCAAGCATCTCTGTTTCTTATACAGGGTTTTCTTCTTTGATAGGTGTAGCCGGCTTGATCTTATTATCATTGATCGTTATCGTTTCAATCATTTATGTCAATGAAGGCAATCGCCTTATTCCGGTTTCTTATGCCAGACGTATGAGGGGGATAAAAATGTACGGGGGGATGGATACCCAGCTTCCTTTGAAATTAAATACGGCCGGCGTTATCCCAATCATTTTTGCTCTTTCTTTTATGATATTTCCAAATCTTATCAGTCAATTCTTTTCTAATGCTAGAACCCATTGGATAGCCTTGGGCGCAAAATGGATCGGAAAAACCTTTTCTGTCAATCCACCGACGGTTTATTATGGGGTCTTATATTTCATTTTGGTAGTTGCTTTTACATTCTTTTATACCTCAGTTATCTTTAATCCCAAAGAAATAGCGGAAAATATTCAAAAACAAGGCGGATTTGTGCCAGGTATGCGGCCAGGTACTGAAACAGCTAAATATCTCGGTTTTATTATTGTTCGCATTACTTTAATCGGGGCAGTATTTTTGGGTGTAATATCTATTTTGCCATTACTAATTCAAGGCGCTTATAATTCATTTGATACTTTAATTGGCGGCACCAGCATTCTGATCGTAGTTAGCGTAATCCTCGAAACTGTTCGCCAATTAGAAGCGCAAATGATAATGCGAAGTTACGAAGAGTATTAGGATAAATTTTTTTAAATAAGGGGGTGTTTTATTTGGTTAAAATAATCAATAAAATCATTGTCTCTTCGAGAAATCTTAAGCAAGTTTCTCATTTTTTTCTGAGCATGGACATTGACAATAAAGAATTTAAAATATTACTGGAATCCAAACCGCTTCACAGATTCCTTTTTTTGTCACAAATGTTTTTGAGTGATGCATTACTGAGTCTAAAAAGCAAAAAGACAGAAAAAATTTTTTGTGCGATAGTGCTGTTTGGTGGTCTCGCGTCCATTCTTTCTGGTAGTACGATCCCATTCTGGCTTTCATGCTTTTTAGGATTTGCAATGATCGCATATATAGCTGCCATTGAATTTTCTTTACTTACTTTGTTTACAGGAATCTTTGATGGTGGCGGCGATGATGATCCCGAAGAAAACCTTGATCCTCCATATGAAAACCTTGATGCTCGCTCAAAAAGCGAGCATTTATTTTTTTATAATATTTAATGTTTAATATTATATATTCTTGTGTTAAAATATTAAAAAATACAAAATAAATAGTTAAATTATGAAAAACATCATTTTATTTGGTCCTCCGGGGGCGGGGAAGGGTACGCTGATAGAATTATTGGGTGAGGCGGGGTTTGCTTTTTCATTGATTAATCCGGGACAAATGCTGCGGGATATAACCAAGGAAGATTCGGATTTTAGTAGAAAAATAAAAGAAACCATGGCTAGAGGCGATCTGGTGGATGACTTCCTGGTTACTGAACTTGTGAAAAAAAAGATTCGTGAGCTAAAGAAAGGTAAACCCGTGATATTTGATGGATATCCTAGGAATCTTGAACAGGTTGAAGTTGTTGATAGTATTTTTACAGACGCTGGATTTGATCTTCCATATCTCGTTTTTCTAAAGCTGCCAAAGGAAGAGGCGGTGAGAAGACTTTCAGCCCGCCGGGTTTGTTCGGCTTGCAAAGAGAATTTTCAGGTTTTTGAGCTGAAAGACTCGGAGAAATGCCCCAAATGCGGTGGCAAGACCATTCAAAGAGAGGACGATAAGCCGGAAGTAATAAAAGAGCGGTTTGAGATTTTTGAAATGCAATTCAAAATTATCGATCATTATTTCAGGTCTAGAAACCGATACTTTGAAATTGATGGGATGCTTCCGAAGGAAGAACGAGTGGAGGAGCTAATGAAGATAATTGGGAAATAATTTTTAATTTTATAATTTTTAAACAAATATTCTAGAAAAGACTTTAAGAAATTAAAAATTAAGATTTATTTACAAAATTAAAAATTAAAAATTTGCATCATGATAAAGCTTAAATCTCAAGACGAAATTCTCAAACTAAAACAAGGCGGTGCGATTCTTGCCAAGATTTTGCGTGAACTAGAAAGATTTACAAAGGAAAACTATAAAAATGACGATTTTACCACTTTATCTATTGAAGAAAAAACAAAAGAGCTTTTAGGTTTTTATGGTGTCAAATCTTCTTTTAGTGGTTATTCTCCGGGAGGATCAATAAAACCTTTTTCAGCCAATCTATGTGTTTCAATAAATGACGAGGTGGTTCATGGAATACCTGAAAATAAAAAGTTAAACGAGGGTGATATTGTGGGTCTTGATCTCGGAGTTGTTTACAAGGGTCTTTATACGGATGCGGCGATTAGTTTTATTTTGGGGGAAGGTGAGGTTCGAGATGAGAAAATGGTTGAAGTTGCTCAAAGAGCGCTTTCCAAGGGTATTGAGAAAGCGGTTTTAGGCAACACCATTGGCGACATTGGCAATGCTATTGAAAGGTATGTTTTGGATAATGGTTTTGAATTAGTTCGCGATTACTGCGGTCATGGAGTGGGCTACTCTGTTCATGAAGAGCCATCAGTGCCAAATTGTGGAAACCCCGGAAGCGGAGAGGTTTTAAAAGAAGGGATGGTGATAGCAATTGAACCGATGGTAGTCTTTAAAGATGGCCGCGTTTATGTTGACAAAAACGGTTGGACAGTGAAAACCGCTGACGGTGGGACGTCAGCTCACTGGGAGCATACGATAGCCATTGCAAAAGATAGACCATCAATATTGACAGAGTAAAAATATCCTTGCATCTCTGTAAATAATTTGTTAAAATAACCTAAGTAACTAGGGTTTAAAAGAATATGACTGATAACAATAAGGATGTCATAAAAGTTGATGGTGAGGTTACCGAAACTTTACCTAATGCTTTATTTCGCATAAAATTGGATAATGGACATGAGATTCTAGGACACCTTTCTGGAAAAATGCGCATGAATTTTATAAAAATCCTACCGGGTGATCATGTAAGTGTTGAAATGACGCCATATGACCTAACAAAAGGAAGAATTACTTATAGGCATAAGCCTGGTGGAAGAATTCAAGAAAGCGGTGTTATTGAAGGAGCATAATAGATTAGTTTTTATAATACCAAGCATTCAATATTAAATATTAACAGGTTTCGCACTTATTTTGTGAAGCGCTGAATATTTAGTGTTTTATTTATGTCCATCCTAAATCGTTTCTAAATAATATATAACCAAATAGCAGAGGTAGTCCCTCGCAGTAGCTCGGGACAAATTGCCTCTTACATATAAAAACTAAGGAGGTAGTTTGAAAGTTAGAGCTTCAGTCAAAAAAATCTGCAAGAAATGCAAAATAGTTCACCGAAGAGGCAGAATTCATGTTATTTGTGAAAATCCGAAACATAAACAAAAGCAGAAGTAGTAACTTAAAATTCCAAATAACAAATTACAAATAACAAACAAATTTCAATAACCAAAATCTTAATTTCCAAAACTTTTTGGATTTTGAACATTGTAATTTAGAATTTGTTTGGGATTTGGTGCTTGAGATTTGGGATTTTAGAAATTCAGAAAATCTTAAATAATTTTATAAAACAAATAATTTAGAACACCAATGGTACGTATAGCCGGAATAAATTTACCAGATAATAAAAGGGTTGAGATAGCCCTTACTTATATTTATGGTATAGGCAGAAGTGCTTCGGTTAAAATATTAGATGAATTGAAAATCAACAAGGATACTAGAACCAAGGATTTAAGTGAAAAAGAAGCAGATGCTTTGCGCGCCAGAATTGAGAAAATGTCTACAGAGGGTGACCTGCGTCGCACTGTTTCCCAAGATATAAAAAGACTGAAAGATATTAATTCTTACAGAGGAATCCGCCATAAATCATCCCTTCCAGTTCGCGGTCAGCGAACCAAGACGAATGCTAGAACAAAGAGAGGTAAGAGGGTGACTATGGGAAGCGGTAAGAAGAAAGATCAAAAAACTTAAGATAATAAAATAAGAAGTTAAGAAAATAAGAAATTAAAAAAACGAAAAAATCTATACCAAAATATATTAATCGGATTTTTTCGTAAAGGAGAAATTTATGGAGTGCTTGCAGAAAAATCTTTTTTAAAAGATTTTGCGGAGAGCGCGGAATGAATTTGGACGCCATGCCAAAAGATAAAGAGAAAGTAAAAACCGACCCATCTTCTGTTGAAACCGAGGCTGTTAAGGGGGATAAAGAAGAAAAGGTTGAAAAAACCGAAGCGGTTGAAGTTGAAGAAAGGGGTAAAAAAGTCAGAAAAAAGAAGAAAGGCGGTAAAAATGTCGCGATAGGCAATGCATATGTAAAGGCAACTTTTAATAATACGATAATCACGATTACTGATTTGCAGGGCAATGTTATTGCTACCGGCTCGGCTGGTTCTATGGGCTATTCCGGCTCAAAAAAGAGTACTCCGTATGTAGCTGGATTAGTAGCGGGCAGTGTTGCGGCTAAGGCAAAAAACCAGGGCTTGCAAGAAGTAAGTGTTTTTGTTAAAGGCATTGGTAGCGGGAGAGAATCGGCTGTGAGAGGGTTGCAATCTTCCGGTATAAACATAACGGCAATAAAAGATGTAACCCCATTACCGCATAACGGATGTAAGAGACCGAGAACAAGGCGAGTATAGTTAGTTAAAAGTTATAAAGTTATAAAGTAGAAAGTAAGTTATATGGCGAGAATCACCAGTCCAATTTGTAAAAAGTGTAGGCGAGAAGGAAAAAAACTTTTTTTGAAAGGGGAACGTTGTTTTAGTGCTAAATGTGCATTTGTTAGAAGAAGTTATGCACCGGGTGCTCGTGGAGCGTTAAACCGGTCTCGCTTGACCGAATATGGCGCACAATTAAGAGAAAAGCAGAAAGCAAAGACCGTTTATGGTATTTTAGAAAAACAGTTTTTGAGATATTATAATCAGATGATAAAAAGCAAAAAAGCTTTTACTATGCTGTCTTTGATTGAAAGAAGATTGGATAATGTTATTTATCGGCTCGGCATAGCCCCCTCTCGAAGAGCGGCTCGCCAAATGGTTTTACATGGCAGCTTTCGATTAAATGGTAAAAAAATAAATATACCCTCTTGTCAAGTAAAAGTTGGCGATAAAATTACTTTTAAAAGTCTAGAAGCCAGTAAAGAAACCGTGAAAGAAATAAAAAATAATCAAAAAAGAATAACGCCGGTTTCCTGGTTAAAATTTAATATAGATAATTTATCAGCCGAGGTAACTTCAGCACCAAAAGCTGAAGATATTGGGGAAGATATTAACGAGAGATTGATAGTGGAGTATTATTCAAGATAAATTTTTAATTTTTAATTTTATAATTTTTAAATAATGTCTTAAATCTTAATTTTTAAACATTTGAATTTAGAATTTATTTGAAAATTAAAAATTATAAAATTAAAAATTGGCGTCAAGGATCGTTAGATTAGAAAAAATAACTTATTCAATCATAATTTATAAATAATAAAGGAGGAAACAAACATATGCAAATAGAAGAAATTATTTTACCAGAAATAAAAACCGTAAAAGAAGATAGTAATATAGGTATTTTTACTATAGAGCCTTTGTATCCTGGTTATGGTATGACCGTTGGCAACTCCTTGAGACGCGTTATGCTTTCTTCATTGCCCGGAGCAGCTGTTACTTCAATAAGAATTAAGGGGGCTACTCATGAATTTACCGCTCTTCCCGGTGTTAAAGAAGATGTTTTGCAAATGATCTTGAATTTCAAAATGCTAAGAGTAAAGATTCATCAGGGATCTAAGCACACCTTAACATTAAATATCAAGGGGGCAAAGGGAGTTATGGCATCTGATATTAAGGGTAATGCGGATGTCGAGGTGATTAATAAGAGCCTTTATCTTTTTACTACGGTGGGTGCCAAATCAGAGGTAGAAATAGAAATTGAAGTAGAAACCGGGCGAGGATATATAGCAGCAGAAGAGAAGAAAGAAAAAAAATCTATTGGCGAAATAACCTTGGACTCGCTTTTCTCGCCGATCGAAAAAATATCTTATTTAGTAGAAAATACCCGCGTTGGTCAAGCTACTAATTTTGATAAAATCACTATGCAGATAACTACCGACGGTTCTATATCTCCAAAACAAGCAATGACTGATGCGGCTAAAATCTTAGTTGAACAATTTAGTCTTATAGCCGGAGAGCGAGAACCTACCAAGGTTAAGGAAAGAAAGACGGCCGCTCCTTCAAGAAAAGACGAAAAATTAGACGAACTTAGCGTTGAAGAGGTTGATTTTTCTACTCGTACGATAAACGCTTTATTAAAAAATAATATTAAAACCATCGGACAACTTTCAAAATTAACCACCGAAGATATCGGAAGCTTGAGGGGAATGGGGAGCAAAGCACAGGAGGAAATTGAGGATAAGATGAAAGAATTAGGGTTGAAATAAGAAAATAAGAAATTAAAAAACTAAAAAATTAAAAGAACGAAAAAATCTATACCAAAATATATCAATCGGATTTTTTTGTAAAAGGAGAAACTTGCGGAGTGCTCTTAAAAAAAATTTTCATCTGAAAATTTTGCGGTGAGCACGAAGAAAGTTTGGACGCGTGAAACATTTAAACAAAGGCAGAACATTGGGAAGAAAAGGAGGACACAAAAAAGCATTGATGAAGAATCTTGCTAAGTCTTTGATTTTACATGAAAAGATGGAGACTTCAGAAGCAAAGGCAAAAGAATTGCGCCCATACATAGAAAAAATAATTACAAGGAGCAGGACGGACACACTGCATAATAGAAGAATTGTTTTGCGTGTAATTAATGAGCCATTATTGATTGATAAATTATTTAAAGTAATCGGCCCAAAATATAAAGGCAGAATTGGTGGATATACTAGGATTACTAAAACTGGTTTTAGGGGAACTGATGCAGCAAAAATGGCAATCATTGAATTAGTTTAAGGTTTATAAAGTTGTAAAGTTATAAAGTTTATGAAAGACCATAAAAACAACAATCAGAAAACTTACATTATAGACGCTAAAGGCCAGATTTTAGGCCGGCTTGCTACTCGCGTGGCTGATCTTTTGCGTGGGAGAGGAAAAGCGGATTTTGTTTATAATCTAGATGGGGGAGATAGCGTTGTAGTTATTAATGCCAAGGAAATTAAAGTTACTGGAAATAAAATGGAAGATAAGATCTACTATCATCACTCTGGTTATCCGGGTGGAATAAAGCAAAAAACGCTGAAACAGGCAATTGAAAAAGATCCTACCTGGCCTTTGAAAAATGCCGTACACGGAATGCTGCCAAAGAATAAATTAAGAAGTATATTTATAAAAAAATTAAAGATATTTAAAGACGACAATTATAAGATGAAAGAGGGAGACATCAAGTCACAATTTTAAATTTTAAATTGTAAATTTTAAATTTATTTTTAAAATGAAGCATTTTAACTTTAAAATTTAAGTTTTAAAATTTAAAATTACATATGGACAAGAAAGAAACAACTAAAGAAGCAAAACTTGAAGGTAAATACTATTATGGTTTAGGAAGAAGAAAGACCGCCATAGCCAAGGTTCGTCTTTACAAAGGCAAAGGCGATATTGTTGTTAATAAAAAAAGTGGGGATGAATATTTTGGCGGACTAACCAATTTAGTATCTAAAATATTATCTCCATTATCGATTACTGGAAATAGCGGTAAATTTGATATTATAGCCAGAACCAATGGTGGAGGAGTTTCTGCTCAGGCAGATGCGATCGCATTGGGGGTAGCTCGCGCCCTTTTAGTTTTGGATGGTGAATTAAAATCAACCTTAAGACATGCCGGGTATCTCACTCGTGATCCAAGGAAGAAAGAGAGAAATAAGCCGGGGTTGCTCAGAGCTCGCAAAGCGCCACAGTTCTCTAAGAGATAGAATTATGAATAATGAATTAAGAATTATGAATTTTTGTATTCATTCTTGATTCATTATTCTTTATTCATAATTCAAAGATATGCGCATAGATAAAGTAAATGAGCTATTAAAACAAGAAATAGGTAAGATCCTCCTTACGGAGTTTGAGTTTGACCCAGGTATGATGGTGACAGTTATGAGCGCTGATACTTCTGATACGCTTGAGACGGCAACCATTTGGGTCAGCGTATATCCGGAAGGTAGATCTGGAAGTGCCTTGGAGATCTTAAATAAAAGAATAGGGGAGATTCAAAAGCTTTTGAATAAAAGACTGGCGCTAAGATTTGTTCCAAAAATTTCCTTCAAACTAGATAGGTCAGAAAAATATGCTAGTGAGATAGGCGAGCTTTTTGGTAAAATAGAAAAGAATGAGAAGAACGAGAAATAAAACCTTTTTTATTTTGTCTTTGACAAGGATATCCGTTTCCTGCTAGAATATAAACATTCGCTTTAATAGTTTTTTACTTATGTGTCTCATAAGTCATATTTTTAAAAATGTTGTTGACAGGTAATGGTCTTTGTGGTAGAATATAAACACAAATGAAAACGTTCGTTAAAAAGTGATTAAGCGGGTTGCTGAGGTGCACCCGTTAAAAAAAAGGAGCTGTGGTGGAGAGGCCTTCAATCTCAAACCGTTCTTTCATTTATAATGTCTGAATGGAGAAGGCAAACCTAATATAAAACCACAGTCATCGCCTGCTAGTCTAACTAGTGGGCGGAAGGAGTGAAAACAAAATGGAACAAATCAGAGGAACCCCGTTGGGAAAGAACTCCCACGACTTGCAGAAAATATTGCTGATCCAGCGGATCACGATCCAGACGGCGGAGCCCGCCGGCCACTGTTTCTTCGCCACGAGCGGCGCCTAGTGCGGCGACCAGCGCGGCGCGGCGCTCCCTCCCCAAAATGTAAGATGAAAAAGGGGATGGGGAGCGCCGGAAAGATCAAAGAAGCGGTGTCGCGCTTCATCAAGACGCGAACAGGAAATCTTCAATGGCTAAGTTGGTAAATTAGCGTCATCTCTTTAAGAGCCGCGGTTATATAACAACCAAGCCCGCGGCGAGGAATATAGGCGCGATTGCCGCTTCGAATGGCAGGAAGTGTGAGGACGGACCGACAGTATGCCCGTTTGGAGCAGGCTTCAACCTGTTTCCGCTGCCCAAAAGGCAGGACACGAGCGCGCGGCGTACGGTCGCGCCGTCCTCTACTCAAAAAAAGCGTGCGTATCTTTCGGGACCGCGCGCCATTGTCCTTGAATGGCCGTGCTAAGAAGATCTCTCGGGGTCAGGCGGGTTCTTGGGCGAGACGATTTGGCCGGGGCGACGGGTGTGCAAGAAACTGCCGCCCGCGCCCACGGCCGCTTCGTTAAAAGCTCTTTCGGGAGGAAAGACTATGATGAGGTTCTCGGGCCTCTCCGGGTTAATTCCCGGCAATCGCGCTGAATAAGCGCGGCTCGATGATCGACGACGAACCCTGCAGTGCGGCGCCAGGAAACTGGCGACCAAGAAAGGAGAGACAAGCATTAAACGACGCGCCAGAAGGTACAAGTAATGGCGACATAATTAAACACCTCTTATCTGAGGTGTTAGAAGGGTCGGCTCCAGATCCCTGACGGGATTGAGCCAAATGAACCCATGTAGTGTTAGGTCTTCTGTTGAAGGGCAAAAATGAGGCACAACAGACCTAAGACCTTGTCCCACCCACAAAAGGACTAAACAAGACCTCATGGGGCGAAGCTCGAATTGGCGGTTACAATCTGCTATAGTCGAGAATGTGTCATGGCGACACGGGCCCTGGCTCTCCCCGAATAATACAATCCAACTTTTGACGAAGACCCACTTGCATGATAAAAAATGCGGTGGGTCTTTTACGTTGCTTTCAAAACGATTTTAAGTCTATATTTTTATTGCCAAAAAATAACATTAAAGGTATAATTTTGTCTATGAAGATCAAGGGCTTTTTGTGGACAAGTGAAGTTTTGACTATTTTATTTTGGGCGGTTTTTTTTGTTGTTTTGATTTTTATTAATCCCTATAAAACGGCCACGAGTATTTTTATAGTTTTTTTCTTATCCTTATTTCTTGCTCTAGCTGGGACATGGGGACTCTTTGAGCTTTATGTGGTTACAAGGGCTCGTGGTTTTGAAGAAATAAGGCGCCGCACCTTTAACGCTTTTCGTCATGGTCTGATGTTTTCGGCGGTTGCTGTTGGATTGCTTTTTATGAAGGGCGCGGATGTTTTAAGCGCTTGGGATGGAGTTATTTTTGTTTTAGCGATTATACTGTTTGAAGCATACTTTTTGACCCGTGGAAATATAATCGCAAATACTGAAAAATAATAAATATTTATTAATTATCGCAGAAAAATTTCAAATTCCAAATAACAAACCACAAACAAATTCAAAATCTCAACGATCAAAATTTAAAAGTTTGAAATTTAGAATTTGAAATTTAGTTATTGTTTGTAATTTGTAATTTAGTGCTTGTAATTTAATTATCATGAATTTAGATGAACTGAAAAAACAATTTATTGAGCAATTAAGTAAAATAGAAACAGGTAGCGACCTGAACGCTCTTGAAATTGAATTTCTCGGCCGGAAAGGAAAGCTAACCGAAGTCTTGCGCGGGCTTTCGGAATTATCTTTAGTTGAGAAAAAGAGAATGGGACAAGCCGCAAATAAACTTAAAATTTGGATGGAAGGACAGTTCAAATCTCAAATCTCAAATCTCAAATCTCAAAAATGGAAAGACATTATTGAGACAGAAAGATTAGACATTAATAGTCCTAACGAAGCTAAAAGCTATAAGCTAAAAGCTGACAAGGGACACTTACATCCGTTATCTAATTTTATCTTTAAAATCGAGCGTATCTTTGAAGAAATGGGGTATGAAGTAGTTGAGGGACCAGAGATTGAAACCGATTATTATAATTTCACAGCTGTTAGGATTCCTGAAGACAGTCCTTCAAGAGACGACCAAGATACTTTTTATATTAAAGACTTGGGTTATCTCGATAAGAAAGACCTGCTTCTTCGGACTCAGACAACAGCAATGCAAGTTCGTTATATGGAAAAACATCAACCACCGATTAAAATTATTGTGCCAGGTAAAACTTTTCGTCGCGATGATGATGCTAGCCATTCGCCCATGTTTCATCAATTTGAAGCGCTAGTTGTTGGCAAGGGGATAACCTTAGGCCAGCTCAAAAATACTTTGTCGGTTGCTATGAAAAAGTTACTTGGCGAAGGCACGAACATCAGATTTCGCTCCAGTCACTTTCCTTTTGTAGAGCCGGCTTTAGAAGTAGATGTTACTTGCGCGATTTGTAGAGGCAAGGGATGTAATATTTGCAAAAATACTGGTTGGGTTGAGCTTTTGGGTGCCGGCATGGTTCATCCCGAAGTTTTAAAAACAAGCGGGATAGATCCGGAGATTTATTCTGGGTTTGCTTTCGCAATGGGTATTGATAGGCTTGCCATGATGCATCACAAAATCCCAAATATTAAAATGCTTTATGAAAATGATATCAGGTTTTTGGAACAATTTTAGAATAAAAAGTAGCAATAAATAATTAGAAAAGACAAAAAAATGAATAATTTAGAAAAGGGGCCTTTTGGTAATCGGGAGAAGCGCTTTACTCAAGCAGAATCCAATGAGTTCACAGAAGATTTAAAAGAAAAAATGGAAAAATTAACAATCTCCTTTGCTGAAGATGAAAACGGAGATCTTATTGATGAGTTTTGCAGTAGAATCCAAGAATTATCAGAAAGGATAAAAAAGGCACACCATGACCATGGCAATTATGCTGTTTGGCATGTTTTAGTAGGTGGTTCTATTCCGGAAGGTTGTAAAATGATAGATTTTCCAGAGCCAGATTTGTCTGTGAAAAATTTTATTAAAAGAGAATATAACACAAGATTTCCAGATAAAGATAAGCAAGAATAAATTATAAATTAGGGCAGGGAAGTCCCTCGTGGTTCGGCTTTGCTCATCACTCGGGACAAAATTCCTTTTTATTATATAAAATTAATGTAGAAATTTTGAAATATTCCTACAAATGGCTCAAAAAATTAGTGGATATAGACGCAACACCAGAAAAACTGGCGGAGGATTTGAGTTGCAAGTCGGTTGAAATTGAAAACATCGAAAAATTCGGTGGAGATTTTTTAGAAACAGTTGTTGTTGGTGAAATCAAAGAAATAAATCAGCATCCAAATGCCGATAAATTAAAAATCGTAATGGTTGATGTTGGAAACGCTAGATCCTTGATTTCCCGTCCGAGTACGGAGCGGAAGCTCGAGGATGGCAATACTGGGACATTGCAAATAGTTTGTGGTGCACCAAATATTGAAGTAGGACAAAAGGTGCCGGTTGCGCTTGTTGGCACAAAATTGCCAGTAGGCGAAATAAAAGACACCAAGATTCGCGACGTAGAATCATTCGGAATGCTTTGTGCCGAGGATGAATTATTATTAGGTAATGATCATGCTGGCATTTTGATCCTTGATCCTTCACTTAAGGTTGGAACAAAGTTAAGCGAGACTTATAACGATTTTGTTTTAGACGGAAAACCGGGCGCGAATAGGGGAGATCTATTAAATCATGTAGGGTTGGCAAGGGAGGTAGCGGCTATTTATAGTAAAGTAATTAAGGAAGGAAATTTGGGAAGGAAATTTGGGAAGGAAATTTTAGGGAATTCGGATTCGGTGGAGGTTGAGATTGAAAATCTTGAGGCCTGTCCGCTCTATACAGCGAGATTAATTAGAGGGGTTAAAATCGGTCCCTCACCTATTTGGATGCAGCAGGCACTTTTAGCTTGTGGGATGAGACCAATCAATAATATTGTTGATGTGACAAACTATGTCATGTTGGAATATGGTAATCCACTCCATGCTTTTGATGCGAAAAAAATACCAGAGGTTGGGGAAAAACATAAAATAGTGATTAGACTTACTAAAAAAGGAGAAATAATTCGAACTCTTGATGGCAAGGACTATGAAGTCCCCGAAGGTTTATTAGTTATTGCCGATCACGAGAAACCAGTTGCGGTAGCAGGTGTAATGGGTGGAGAAAATTCCGAAATTGATGAGTCAACAACTGATATTATCATCGAATCTGCCACTTTTTCTCGCAAATATATTCGCAAATCTCAAACTGAATTAGGAATAACAACTGAAGCTTCAAGCCGCTTTGCCAAAGGTTTGAGCCGTGAATTGGCTTTAATGTGTTTGGATAGAGCAACACGACTTTTTGAAGAAGTTTGTGGGGGTCAAGCAGTTGAGGTACCGATTATTGCAGGTAATCTGCCAGAGGAGAAAAAACCAATTGAAGTGGATTTCGAAAAGATAAACACTTTTTTGAGCATAGATATTAAAAAGGATGAAGCGATTAAGATTTTGGGAAATCTTGGTTTTACAGTTGAAGATAATAAAGTGATTGCACCAATGTGGCGCGAAGATGTTTTTATTTGGCAAGATGTAGCTGAAGAAATCGGACGTATTTATGGTCTTGATAAAGTTAAAGAAGAAGAACTTAGTTTAAAAATTAAATCAAATACTGAAAAATCCATTTATTTAGTTGAATCAGTTAAGAAGTTTTTGATAAATCTTGAGCTAACAGAAGTTTTTACAATGTCAATTTTATCTTCTGAATTAATTGAGAAAACCAAGATAGTTGAACACTATTTTGAAATCGAAAATCCCTTAAATGAATTTGATAGGGTCATGCGTTCCGGGCTTTGGAATGGGTTGCTGCTTCACGCAAGCGAGAATGCTAAAAAATTTGATCATTTTTCTTTATTTGATCTTTCTAGTGTTTACCTGCAATGCGAAAAAGAAAATATTCCTTCAAACGAGGAAAAACATCTAGGGATTTTAGTTTATGGTGAAAAACCAGATAAGGGCTTGTTCGTCCTAAAAAACTATCTAGATCAATTTGCAAAAAACTTTGGTTTAGAATTTACTTACGAAAATAATCCCGGGGAGCAGTTTTGCCATCCGGGAAGAAGCGCTCAAGTTTTCTATAAAAAAGAGAAAATAGGCAGAATTTGCGAAATTCATCCGATTGTTTTAGAAAAGCTAGATTTGAAAAATCGCGTTTGGATTACCGAAGTTAACCTTGAAAAGTTAGTTAACAATGCTAAAAATATTGAACAAAGGTTTAATGAAATTCAAAGTGACGTGGTCTTTCAAGAATTTTCTCGTTTTGAGGTGAGTAAGAGAGATATGGCAGTAGTAGTTGATGAAAAAATAAATCCTAAAGAAATTACTTTGGCAATTAAAGCAATTGATGATAAAATAATTGGAACGGAACTTTTTGATGAATTTAAGTCCGAAAAATTTGGAACAAACAAAAAATCTTTAGCTTTTCATCTAGTTTTTCAAGCAACTGATCACACTTTAACCGACCAAGAGTCTGACGAATTATTTAACAAGGTTTTAGAAGGTTTAAATAATAAATTCAAAGTAGAATTGAGGAAGTAAAATGCCATTTGAAGAAGAATTTCAAAAAAAGAAACATTTAGAATTGGCGAAAGACAAACCAAACATTGTTTCGGGGTTTGAATTGCCAGAAGAAGAAATTGGGAGAATAGATCTTTTACTTGAAAAAATGAAAAATCAGGAAAAGATCCAATTTAAACAATATCAAGAAATAATGCCAGACTTAAAAAACCTTTTTTATAAAATAAAAGATGGAAGGATAACGGATCATTGGATCGAAACGATAAACAATTTTAAAGATCAGGATGTGGCATCAGCTATCTTAATGGGTATTGAAAAGTATAAGCAAGCCGCCGCATAAAATTAAAAATAATTTTTAAACATGCAAAGAATTTTATCATCACAAGTCGCAAATGAAATTGGCAAGAGTATCAAAATTGCCGGCTGGGTTCATGCACGCCGTGATCACGGAAAACTAATTTTTCTTGATCTTCGTGATCGCGATGGATTGGTTCAGGTTGTTATTATTCCAAGCGAAAAAGAAGCTTATGAGATTGGTAATAAAGTCAGACCCGAATATGTTTTAGAAGTTGAGGGCGAAGTCAATAAGAGACCGGACAATATGGTCAATGCCAACATTCCTTCGGGATCGGTTGAAGTTTTAGCCAAAAAAATCATGATCTTAAATGAATCAAAAACCCCGCCTTTTGAAATTGACAAAGACACAATCAATGTTAACGAAGAATTACGCTTAAAATATCGCTATCTAGATTTGCGTTCAGAAAGACTGCATAAAAACATCATCTTGCGCGATAAAGTCATCAGCTTTTTTAGAAAATATATGCACGAAGACGGCTTTATTGAGATTGAAACACCGATTTTGATGAAAGGAACGCCTGAGGGAGCCAGAGAATATATTGTTCCTTCCAGGCTACATGCCGGTAAATTTTATGTTTTGCCTCAAAGCCCTCAACAATTTAAGCAACTCTCAATGGTAGCCGGCTTTGAAAAATATTTTCAAATCGCTCGTTGTTTTCGTGACGAGGACCAAAGAGGAGACAGGCAGCCGGAATTTACTCAACTTGATTTTGAAATGTCATTTGTTGAAAGAGAAGACATTTTGAAATTAACCGAAGATATGTTTATCAAATTGATCAAGGAAGTTACACCGGAAAAGAAAATTAGTACACTTCCTTTTCCAAGATTAACTTTTGCCGAAGCTCAAGAAAAATATGGTTCAGACAAGCCAGATTTAAGGCAGAACAAGGAAGATCTCAATGAACTGGCCTTTTGTTGGATTTTAGATTTTCCGATGTTCGAAAAAGGCGAAGGGGGGGGCCTTCAAGCAGTTCACCATCCTTTTTGCTCGATTCATCCGGAAGATATAGAAAAACTAGAGAATGATCCGCTTTCGGTTCGAGCTGATGCTTACGACTTAGTTTTAAATGGCTATGAACTTTCTTCGGGAAGCATTAGAATTCACAAAAGAGATTTGCAGAAAAAAGTTTTTGATATTTTGAAAATTTCCGAGGAGGAACAGCAGCAAAAATTCGGTCACATGTTAGAGGCCTTTGAATATGGCGCGCCCCCTCATGGTGGCTTTGCTCCCGGAGTTGATCGCATCGTTATGATTTTGGCAGGTGAACCTAATATCCGCGAAGTAATCGCCTTTCCAAAAACTGGGGATGGCCGAGATCCAATGATGGGCGCGCCTTCAGAAGTTAGTGAAAAGCAACTCAAAGAAGCGCATATTCAGATAAAAAAGTCATAAAACTTGTTTTTTTTATGAAACGCTTGACACCAATTTATATTGTGATACAATAAGAGTAAATATTAGTAAAAATAAATCTATGTCACCATTCAATAATGAATTAGCTAAGTATCTTTTAGTACCAAGCCAATACTATACACTTTTTACTGTTCTAGTATTGGTTCTTCTGTTGGTAATCTTGCTTTTAAAGGGTTTGGCCTTATGGAGATCAGCAAGGCGCGGCCAAAATGTATGGTTTTGGGTATTTATTTTTGTAAATACACTTGGTATTTTGGAAATTATTTATCTTTTGACCAATAAAGATGAATTTGTGGAAATTGAAAAAAAAGAGAAAAGATTTTCTTTTAAAATTAAAAGAAAAAATAAGACTAAAAAGGAAACGCAGGTAAACCTAGTTGAGCCTGAGATAATAGCCTTAAATGAACTAGAAAAATAAACGGTTTTTATACAAGATAAAAAACACTCCCCTGAGCATTACGGGAGTGTTTTTTTATCTAGTGATTTTTTTTAAAAAGGGCATTGTTTTTATAATCAAATATAGTATTATTTAATTAATAATTGTTTTTTGCCAAACATATAAAAACAAAATTTTTTATTTGATTATGATCAAAAAAAATAAAAGGTTAAAAATGGGCTTTTTGGAAAAAGACCTTTTAATAAATAATTTTTATTCTGAAGCTAATTTTTGTAAACCAAAGAACACAGTTTCTCGTTTTATGGCCTTTGGTTTTTTATTAGTTATTGCTTTGGTTGCGAGTATTGGTATTTTATCCATGCTAGCTGCTCCTGGCGATTCTGTTGATATTGGTATTTCGGTCAATGTTTTACCGCTACCTACGGCTACAATCTCAGCGAACCCAAATCCAATACCAAATATTTCTTCAACATCTCTTTTGAGCTGGAGCTCCACGGACGCTACTAGTTGTACAGCCTCAGGTGATTGGTCTGGAGCAATAGCGACTTCAGGTACACAATCAATTGGACCGTTAAGCTCAGCAAAGACTTACGCGATTACCTGTTCTGGTCCAGGTGGAACATCGGCTCCTGCAACGGTAAATGTTGTGGTGACTATAATTCCGCCAGTATTTGTTCCTTCTAATCCTATAATAACATCATTTGTTGCCACGCCAAGTTCAGTAGCTCCTGGCAGTTCATCTGAGTTGAGCTGGACTTCTTCCGATATAACATCATGTACGGCCTCGACTTCTTTTGGTGTAACAGATTGGGATGGTTCAACGAGCATATCATTGCCGAACGGAAGCAACAGTGTTATTTTGCCCGATACGCCAGGAACATACACCTATACCTTAACATGTAATGGAGTATCTAAATCAGTTGATATTAATGTTGCCTTGCCCCCCTCAATTATTGATTTTAGCTCTGATAAAACAAGTGTTAACCCGGGAGGAGGCGCAAAATTAAGTTGGCAGGTTGTGGACGCATCATCATGCTCTGCTTCGACTATTTTTGGTGCCACCGATTGGACGGGAGTAATTGGTTTGACGGGAGAAAAAGATGTTATTTTGCCAAATATCGAGGGAAGTTATGTATATAAACTAACCTGCCAAAATGATTTTGGTTCAGCTAGCAAGGTTGTAAATATAAATGTTTCTAGTGCAGTTACTCCAATAACCAATCCGATAAATGTACCAGAAGGAGGCCCTTCTCCTACAACATTTGGCAGTCCTGGCGGCATAGAAATTATAATTACAGTTAGCAGTGACGAAGTGGCGGTGGATTCCTTGAAACAAATAAGCTTTTCTTGGAAATCACTAGGTGCAGACAAGTGCACTGCCTCCGGTGCTCCCGGATGGTCGGGAGACAAAGCACTTTCGGGAAGTGAGCTTTTACAAAACCCCGGCCAAATTGGTATTTATACTTATGTTTTAACTTGCGAAAATGTTTCTGGACAAAAAACTGTTGGCTATGCAAAGATTTCGGTGATTGAATCGGCTAAAATAGAGGGCTTGGTAAACATCATAGAAAGAGAATTAACCTCGCAGTTCAGACAAAGCCAGGGAGCAGTGCAGCTACTCACCGTACCTCTTTCTGATGTGTTGGATAAAACGGGACTCATCCAGGCTTTTTCTGTCAGCAGTAAAAAAAGTCCTTGGCAAAATGCGGTATCTGCTATGGTTTTACTAGCAATTGCTGGGCTTATTGGAAAGGGCGCCTCTGATTTTTACTTGTTGCGCAAGAATTGGGGGTTGGTATTTAACAACCAAAATAATATGCCCATTACTGATGCTAAAATCGAGCTTCGAAAAACTTCCAATAACCAGATTATTCAAACTATTTTAACAGATCATAAGGGGAGGTTTAGATTTAAATTAGCCGATCTAAAAAACGGGGAATACTATGTTGATGTTAGTAAAATAAACTATTCTTTTCCATCCAGGCTTTTTTCTAAAAAGGCGAATGCTGATAAAAATATTTATCTGGGCAAAAATTTTAAATTAATAAAGAATAACGGTTTGAGGTTAAAAATACCAGTAGATCCAGTCGTAAATAAATAAGATCATGAATACAAAAAAAATTCTATATCTCTATTCTTCAATTGTTTTGTTAGTTTGTCTTTCTTTTACGCCTATTTCTGTTGTGGCGGTTGATCTTGATAAAAGCACTACGACAAGCGCTTTACAGCCAAGCACAGAAGAAAGCGGGATTAAATATCCACTCAATATTTTAATAACTGTCAGTAAAAATACAGTTTATTCTGACGGGTTAGATTTTGCTAACTTGGAAGTAAAAACTACCGACAGTCTTGGAGCGGGTGTTAGTGGTATTGTGATAAAATTTGGTGATTCTAATGGAAAAAATGTTATTATCCCACCAGAAAGTATAACAGGAAGCGATGGAATAGCTCATTTCAAAATTAGCTCTAAACAAGAACATGTTTCTACTTTCAAGCTTAGCTTGAAAAACCCCAAAACCGGTGAATTTTATTCCAGTAATGATGTTAATATAAGCTTTTTAAATCAAAGCGGTCTTGGAAAAGCTATAAATAATATATCTGATTTTCGAGCAAGTCCAATAACGCAAAAGGCAGCGTCATATGTAATAACCCCAGTTGTAACAGTTGGAGTGGTAGCTGGTTTTTCTTCGTCTGTGATAAATTTTATAAATTCTTTTTTTCCTTATCTAAATTATCTAATTAATCTGCTATTTCAGTTCCTGGGTATAAAAAGAAAACAAAAACCATGGGGGATTGTTTATGATAGTATGTTTAAAAAACCAGTTGAGCTAGCTATAGTAAGAACTTTTGACGCAAAATCAAAAGCACTTGTCCAGACTTCGGTAACAGATAAAATGGGTAGGTTTAGTTTTGATCTATCGAATGGCAGGTACCATCTGGAAGTTAAAAAACCATTCTATATATTTCCCTCAAAATTGATTCAAGGTGCAAATATAGATGGCGTTTACCATGATCTTTATTTTGGTAACCCTTTTAATTTTAAGAAAGGAGAGCATTTAAATTTTTCAATTCCCATTGATCTCTCTACCGCGATAGAAGCAAGAATTGGAGTTTGGGATAGAATAAGGTCTTTATCAAAAAAGATATCACTGCCTGTTTTATTGATAAGTCTGCTTTTATCAATATTCATTTTATGGGTAAATACAACTGTGTTTAATGAAGTGTTGGTGATGCTTTATGTATTATTGATTATTGCGAGAAAAAGTATTAAAAAAGAAACATTCCAACCTTGGGGAACGATATTTGATTCAGAAAGTCAAGAAATTATACGTGATGTCCCAATCAAGGTTTTTGATAGGAAATATAATAAGTTATTAGAAACCAGAATTAGCGATGAAAGCGGAGAGTTCAATTTTATTTTGCCAAAAGGCGAATATTATTTAAGGATCGTGTCTCCAAATTACTTAATAGCTAAAGATAGCAAACAATTTAATGAAAACCCAAATTATAGGGGCGAGAAGTTCAAAGTAGAAGATAATGAGGTTTTGAGATTTAATATACCGTTGAGGAAAAAATAAGAAATTAAGAAAATAAGAAATTAAGAAGAATAATTATTGTAGAAATTTTGAGAAGAATTATAATAAGAAATAAGCCACCGCCTTTGGCGGGGTCCCGCCATACGATAATAGTAGAGGCGGGAAAGAATAAAAATATGGTTGAAGAAAAAAATAAAAAGAGAAAAATCTTTCAATTATCTTTAGTAATTTTAGTTTTGCTCGTTGTTGTAGCTTTATCGCTAGGGTTGAGATCAAATGAAAAAGTAAAAGCGGATTATTCAAGCGCTGTTTGTCCAACAGGGGATGTGGTAATTAGCGCCAATACTGTTTGGGATGATACCGCCTATATGCTGAACGGTTCCAATTTTGAGATTCATTGTAAGAACATAACGATAAATGCTGGCAGAACATTGACGGTACCGCCAAAAACAACAGCGACCAAGGCTTCTCTTTCGGGGAGAAAACTGGTAATTGATAATAATTTGACCGTTAATGGTACTCTTGTCTTAGATGGCGGAGGAAAAACAACCGCATCGAATGGTTTTGGTTTGGAGCTATATGTTACCGGCAATGTAACCGTAGCCTATTCTGGTATGATTTCAGCCGATGGTAAGGGTTATGATGCCACCAAGGGGCCAGGGGGGAATACTCACGCGGCTTATGGAGGAGAGGGTCATGCAGCTGATTCCAGTGGATCAAAGATTATTTATGGTTCCGCTTCTGATCCAATTGATCTTGGTAGTGGGGGAAACCCAGGCTCCGGTGGAGGAATGATAAAAATTATTTCGAATGGAACTATAACTAATAATGGCGCGATTCAGGCTAACGCAGCAGCAGGTTATGGCTCTGGTGGATCAGTAAACCTTTCGGCCAATATTATTACCGGTTCGGCTAGTTCGACTATCTCAGCCGTCAGCCTATATTTTAGTGGGGGGGGGAGAATAGCGATGAAGTATTCTTCTTCTAATACCTTTGCGGGTACGATTACTGCCCATGGTGGCAATTATGTTAATGGCGGCGATGGTGGTGCAGGAACGATTTTTTATTCAAAAAATGATGGGACAGATAAAGAGTTGGTTATTGCAAATGACGACCAGTATTACGGAGTTTCCTTTGATGCCTATGATTCCCATATTGGAAAGACAAAAATAGAATCAAATACATATAAGAATATTAGAATAGAAAAGCGATCAAATGTTTACACAAATTCAGCCAGTGTGATAACAGTTGCTGGTGGAACCTTTGAGATTAATAATTCAAAGTTTGTAAATAGTGGCCAGATTAATTCAGGAAGTCCGGCTGGAAACCTGTTGGCAAAAAATGCGGCCAGATTTTTTAATGCGGGGACAGGCATAAATATGCCTAATTCCAACGTTACCTTTGATGAAAAAAATACGTATTTTGAGAACCAAAATAATCTAGTTCAATATTTAGGAAACCTAGGTATTACCAATGGAGCGGTAATGAGCCATAGAGTTAATAATGATATTACTTGTCAAGGGATAACTGGCGGAAATCGATGTACTCAGATAACAGATTCTAATGGAACCCATTATGAACAGCATTATACTTTAAGATTACACACGAGCAATGTCTTGATTGATTCTCTGTCGCAAATTAATGTCGAAGCCAAAGGTTATTATGGGTTGCCTACTGGTGGTGGTACTGGGTATGGCCCTGGTGGAGGAGGCGTCTATAGTTATGATGGATTGCCCGCTGGTTATGGGGGTGAAGGTGGCGATGGTAATTCTAACGATGATTTTGGCAGGTCATATGGGTCAGCGATTGATCCAAACGATTTGGGTAGTGGGGGAGGACCTGGCTATGCCGGTCCTGACTTATTTGATATGGCGCCAGGCGGGGGATTAATCAGAATAATAAATGACGGTGATTTTACTAATAATGGCATAATTAATGCAAATGGTTACGCCTTTGATGGTACTGGTCGCGGCATTAGTTCGGGAGGAGGAATTAAAATCGAATCTAACAGGATTTTGGGGGCAGGTTCTATAACCGCATTTGTTACGAGTACTGCTTATGCGGGAACAAATGGGGCTGGTGGTGGGAGAATAGCCTTGATTTATAGTACTTTAAAAAATTTTTATGGGTTAGTTTCGGCTAAAGGTAGAGAAGCTGGTACAGGAGCGCTTGGCTCTGGTGGTGCTGGAACGGTTTTATTTGCTCAAACTCCTAGTGTTGGGAGCGGTACTTTGAATAACAAAGAATTGATAATTGGCAATCATGGCGTTTCGGATGCATATAGTATTATGGGAGTTACAAGATTACAAGGTGCAGACCTTGGTACATATAAAAATATTACAATCAAAGGTAAAACCAATTTTGTTATTGATAGCGGTACAACCCTAACCCTTAATAATGAAAACTTTGAAATTAATAACTCTCAAATTCAAAATAATGGTCAGATTGCCGATTCCAACGCAAGTGATTTGATTATTAAAAATGGTGCTCAGTTTTTTAATACCGGAACAGGAGGTAGCCCTGGAATTAATTTTACTAATTCGAGTTCGAAAATCATTTTTGATGGTACTGGTACTTATTTTGAAAATCAAAATAATGTCGAGCAAAAAATGGGAAATCTCTATGTTCAAAATGGGGCGTTGCTTACACATAAATCAAATAATGACATAACCTGTAATCCAGATGCTCCCTGTACTCAAACCACAGATAGTAATGGCACGCACTATAATCAAAATTATACTTTGAGAATTTCGGCTAATAATGCCTTGATTGATTCGAGTAGTTCAATAGATGTTACTGGAAAGGGTTATGCTGGTGCTAGCGGGAGTTATGGTGGCGGACAACAAGTTGGCTTTGGCCCTGGTGGGGGGGGATATAATGATTTTTATGGAAAGCCCGCTGGTTATGGTGGACAAGGTGCGGATGGGAATTATACTGATAATTATGGGAAACCTTATGGTTTGCCTGAGGATCCTAATGATCTTGGTAGTGGGGGAAGTACGGGTAATAATGGAAGCGGTGCAGCGGGCGGGGGTTTAATAAGGATGAATATAGCCGATACTTTTACTTTGGATGGAAACTTGGTTGCTAATGGTTATAAAAATGTTTTGACTCGAGGCAGTGGTTCCGGCGGAGGTATAAAAGTTAGTGCAGAAAAAATATTAGGTTCCGGTGGTATTTCGGCATCTAATCCTGGTGGTGCAGAGCTTAATTATAGTAATGGTTCAGGTGGCGGACGAGTAGCTTTGATTTCTACTGGTGGATTAAATTTTAAAAAAGAGCAGATAAATGTTTTAGGCAGAGCTGGGGGTTCAGCATCGTTTTTTGCTGGCCAAAACGGTACTATTCATATAAATGGCGTTACTTCTGGCGCAACATTGCCAATGCCAAGCAGCTTAACCCCAACGCCTTTTGACTATTCTTCCTTGCCGGCAAATGATATTTCTTATATAAAAGCCGACAGTATTTCCGGTGATACAACAATTGATGAAGGACAAGCTTTTTCAGGAGAATATACGCCAGACCAATACACAACATTTTTGATGCATATGAATGGTGACAATGGTTCCTGTAACTTTATTGATAGTTCAGATAAGGGTAAGCCGATCTCTGTTTATAATTGTCCAACAAAGGCGCAAACTTCTACAGCAAATAGTAAATTTGGCGGTTCATCCGGATCTTTTGTTAGCGATGACCTTTCGGGTAATACCGGTGAGAGATTAATAGTGGGGAATGCCGGCGACTCCGATCTATCATTTGGTACGGGAGCATTTACTATTGATACTTGGATAAAACCGGATTCTTCCGACCCTTATTTCAGTCCCGATTATCTTTATAAAATGATTTGGGGATATGGTGTAACCACTGATCCTGGTCCCTATATTGCCATTAGATATGATTCTCCGGGATTTTATAAACTATCATATTATAATAACGGCAGTACGTATTTATATTCAACTGCTTTGGCAAATGATAACTTGTGGCATCATATAGCAGTTTCGAGAGATAACTCGGGAATTTCAAGAATGTTTTTTGATGGTGTTAAAGTTGCAGAGGGGGCGGATAGCTTCAATTATACAATTGGTGGACAACATTTTATAGGTAAAGATAATTATTACGGCTCTGTTGGTCATGGTCATCCCACATATAAATTTAGTGGTTATATTGATGAATTTCGAGTTAGCAAAGGTATAGCTCGCTGGACTTCAGATTTTGATATAAACAATCCGAATTCTTTTATTCCTCAGGCGGGGGGTGTAAATTTGAATTTGAAGGCGATAAGACAATCACCGCCATCGGGCACGATTGATGATACTTTTAATGGTACAGCCGATATTTATTTAACTGATAGTTTAGCGGGGCAGTATGTGTTTTCTGGTTGTGGGGGGGCTAGCTGTCAAAGCTTTAGTGATCATGTCACTGCCACTTTTGCCAGTGGTGTGGCTAATTTAAATGTTAGAATAAAGGATGTCAGGACAGGGGAAGTAAAACATCACGACTTTTCTTCTTTTCGATTTATTACCGATAGCGTTGGGTATTTAAATGATAATTTAACTGCAGGTGTTACAGAACTGCAAGATAAAAGTCCCGAAAGACCGATCTCTCCGGCAAATATTACAGTTGGTTCAAAGATTTTTAAAGGAGGCGCAGGGTTTAGTATCACAATGAATGATAGGGGAAGCGCCCAATATCAACAAGATCTGGGTGGCTATCTGGTTGTTAGGGGGCCAATCGGCGGAGCCTATTCTTTTAATCCCGACCGAAAGACTATGTATAAAGTTGGCGATGTGCCATCAACTGGCTATAAGGTGATTTGTGTAGAGCTTGCTAATTATAGTGAAACAAAAAAATGCAATGATAATAGCGGGACACTCCCTGCCGGAAGTTATACCTACGGCTTTTATACTTTCAATAAAACATATAATTTCTATACGCAAAATGAAGCTTCTAACTATTCTTCAGTAGCTTTGCCGAGCCCTGTCACTATTCCTTCGGGTACGGTTGAACCAAATAACGTTACTGGCTTTACGGTTACGCCAGGTGGCGGCAAGATAACTCTTGCTTGGATAAATCCGGCTGATAATATTGGACAAACTAAAACTCTAGTTGTAAGAAGAAAAAACATCATTGGCGACCTCACCGGTCCAGCCTTTGTTCCAGTTGATGGCACAGATTACAACGATGGCTCGGCGACTGGACTTGCAAATGAAAATATAGTTTATGACAACACCAATGTTGGTGGTTCAAGTGCTAATATTTCTTTTGACGATACCGATCTCATTTATGGAACCAATTATTGTTATGATATTTATACGCAATTTATTGGTTTAAACTATCCTCCGGCAGGCGCTCCTGCATCAGTTTGTGCAGTGCCCATCCCCCTGACCAATCCGGTTTCTTCTTTTACTGCGGCCGTAAATGGTATGCAAGTATCGCTCAATTGGACCGCTCCCAATCCTTCAGCTTCATTGGCTAAATACCTGGTAGTTCGTAAGGCCGGCTCAATTCCTGACTTTACTCCGTTAAATGGGACAGATTATATAACACCAACCTTAACACCATATAAGTTGAATTTGGGGTCAGGTAACTTCTTGGTTTATGATGGGAATAGTAATTCATTCGATGATGGTCATGTGGACGGTATTCAATACTATTATAAAGTTTTTGTCCAATATGATTTCGGTAGCGGGCCAGTTTATTCATCCGGAGTATCTTCAGCTGGAGTAACGCCTGTTGCGGGAAATGTGATTGGTTTTATGGTTGATTCCACGCCGCCGCCTGGTCCGACCTATAATGTTTTAATTACCAGCATTAATCCTCCAAGCCCAAGTTATGGTCTAACCAAATATCTCATAGTCCGAGAAATTGGCGCTGGCTGTAGCATTAGTTTTACCCCTACTGCCAATACTGATTATTCTGTCGGTGCGTCAGGAGTACCTAACGAAAATATTTTCTTAGCGCAGAGCTCTTTGCCATCGCTCCCATATACCGATAGCATTGGCGTTGCCGCCGGTACGGAGGTTTGTTATAAAGCATTTGTCCAATATAATGGTGAAGTTGGGGGTGTTGTGGATCCGCATCTAGTTTATTCTGGTGGAGCAGTAGCGCATATCACCCCGCCAAATCATCCGCCACAAATTCAGATTCTTAATATTGCTCAGCAAACCGGATCAGAAAAAGTAGTAGTCCAATATCGGGTTTTGGATGCAGACATCGATAGTGTTGGTGCCCAATTTACTTTGAATAGCCCCTGTGCCGGAGTTTCTATCGGGAGTGCTGGTCCAATATCAGCGACCAATAACTGGTCATCGACTCAAACGTTTAATTGGAATCCGGCTGGCGGAAGCTGTCCAAATGTAGAAACAAGCTCGGCCAATATAAGCGTTAAAATTACCGACTCATTTGGAGATTTTAATTCTGACAATAAAAACTTCTTGCTTGATACTAAAGCTCCCGATTTGCCACTTACCCCATCAGACTTTAATTTAGTTACTGTTTCGAAAACTAATAATTCAATTACTATCCAAGTTGGTGCCAACCCTGCGTCCGATACGAATCCAATAATTGGCGACTATGTATTTAAAATGTATTATGCTGCTGGCGCAACAGTCGATACTAATGGAACATTAATTAGTATACCTTCTGATGCGCCATTTAATGATTATGCGATAGCCAAAACAAAAACCTTTACTGTTTCAGGTCTTATTTCTGGCCAACAATATACATTTAATATTTGGATGTATGACAATTATGGCCATAAAACATCTGCTCCATTAGCTCTTCAAGAAACAACCCGTGGATTGCCGCCAGATGGTTTCCAGGGCATAAGTCAAGGTATGCGAGGGCATCTTTCTTGGACGCCACCAACTGTTCCGCCGGCCAGCTATCTCTTAATTCGCAAGAAAGGTGCCATTGCTTCGACCTGGATCCCAAGCGATGGTTCAAGTTATCCTTCTGGCTATATTATTGCCTCAGATGAACGAGTGGTGTATTCCGGCGCCTCAATTTCTTTTAATGACGATGATGTTGATGATGTTATGTACACTTATACTCTTTTTTCTAATTATGCTGTCAATCAATATTCTACCGGAGTTTCCGCATCGCTAACACCAAATCCAATTAATGTGTCCAATCTCGTGCCAAGCTATGTGCCAAATGGATCGGATTATGATATTGGATTGGCTTGGGATCCGCCCAATCCCAACTATAGTTTTCAAAAATATATTGTTGCCAGAGAAATAGGCGATGATTGTTCGATTCAGTGGACACCAGAAAAAAATACTGATTATTCTTCAACTGGTGCTATTTCAGGATTTCCTAATGAATATTGGGTTTATATTGGCAGTAGCAATTCTTTTGTTGATCCAATTGCTGTTTCTGCTGGAACCAAGGTTTGTTATGCGGTTTTTGTTCAATATGATGGAGAGGATATTAGCAATTTGGTTTATTCAACTGGGATACCATTGAGTTTAGCGCCTCCCAATGTTCCTCCACAGATAAATACGAATGTTTCTGCTATTCAATCCTATGGTTCGGATCAAGTCACTATCAATTATGAAGTTAAGGATTCAGACTCAACCCAATTGGATATGACTTTTAGTATTGTCAATCCAAACAGTCCTTCATGTAACTTAAGTCTCGCTGATCACTTAACCGGAATTAACAATAGTTATTCTAGTCATTCAATTATTTGGACAGCAGCTTCAGGCAATGGATTGAGTGGAGATTGCCCTGGATTTGAATTAAATGGAGCGGTCATTCGAGTAACAACTAATGATTCGTTAAACTCTGTCTCGCAAGATTCAGCTCCCTTTGAATTAGATACTCGCGCACCTGCCTTACCTACTCCGAATAGCGATTTTAATTTAACCAACTTTTCTACTGCTGGATCTTCAATCTCCTTTAATTTAGGGCTTCAATCGACAACTGATGCTAACCCTAAATCCGGTGCGAATGGTGTTTATAAAATTTATTATTCTTTAGGGTCGAGTACCGATGAGACTACCGGTACGCTTTTAAATGGAAGCGGTTTTAATACCTATGATGCTTTAACTATTTATTCAGTTAGCGGATTAGATGCGGGATCACAATATGCTTTTAATATCTGGATGTATGATAATTATGGGCATAAGACTAGTGCCGGTGTCGCACTGTTTTCAACGGGCGTTGACCCGGCTTCTTCCTTTACCGCGACTTCAGCTGGAATGCGAATTATATTAAATTGGAGTCCGCCCGTTTCAAGCACGCCTGATGGTTATGTTATTTTAAGAAGATCAGGTTCTCCTCCCACAACCGATTCATTGCCGGATGGAAGTGGTCCATATAGTGCGGGCGACCTAGTTAATGGAGACCTAGTTGTTTATAGCGGCGATGGTGTTGGTGCAAACGCTCCACCGGTAAATGATGACGATGTTAACGACACCACCTATTATTACAAGATTTTTGCTCATCATAACAGTGGCAGGTATTCTGCTCCCTTATCAGCCAATGCTACCGCAGTTGCCGAAGATGTAACTGGTTACAATGCTACTTCGACCAACACTAAGGTAACTCTATTTAGCAGTGCTCCAACAGACACCACCAACATTCATGAGTATTTAACTTGGAAAATCGCGAATAGCGACTGCGCTGGCGCCTGGACCCCAACAGACGGGGTTGCTTACACGGAGAGTCAAAGCATAGGCGGTGGTGATATAATTAAAATTCAAGTTACCCCACTAAATAACTATGACGACACATCAATATCGGTAGGCACGCAGTATTGTTACAAAACATTTGTGAGATATGATGGCGAGTCTGGAAGTATCATTTATTCTGGTGGCACCGAACTAGCGGTTACCCCTCCTAATAATCCGCCGCAAGTTCGAATTCTAAGCGTCGTTCAAACTCCTGACACAGAAGATGTTGTTATTAGCTATCAAGTTAGAGACAAGGATGATGACCCGGTAGATATTACTTTCCAAATGGATAGCCCTTGCAATGGAAATCTGATTGGTACTGTTTTAGCATTGCCCGCAGCTGATGCCTGGTCGGCAACTCAAACATTTAACTGGAGCAGCGCTGGGGATGTTTGTGCTGATCAAGAGTCAGATGTAGCAACGGTAAAAGCTAGCATCACTGATGGTTTCGATACCACTTGGGCTTTTTCACCTGCTACAACTTTTGATACTAAAGCTCCGACAACTATTCCATCGCTCCCAACTTCGGCATTTAATCTTATTTTTGCATCAAAAACCAACGATTCAATTACGGTTAAATTAAGCTCAAATGATCTCTTTTCAAATCCAATGCTTCTGGACCAACATCCAAAGGGCGGTGGAGAAACCTATAAGATTTACTATGACCTGGGCAATACTGTTAGTGATACAACGGGGACTTTACTAGCAAGTTTTGATGGTTATGAATTAGCTAAGGAATATACAGCTACAACCCTTTTGGACGATCAAAGCTACGCTTTTAATATTTGGGCTTATGATGGTTTTGGTCACAAATGGAATGCTCCCAATGCATTAGTTATAAATACTAGTTCAGGAAATGTGGCTCCAGACGTTGATTTTACTAGTCAGCCATTACAGCAGTTAGGGAGTGATAATGTCAATTTTGGATTTCATTTTAGAGATCAGGATAGTGATGATCTAGCCATCTCATTAAGTCTGGTAAATGCTCCGGGTGGTTGCACCATCTCGGATGTTACTGGCTTTTCAAGTCCAATCAACTCTTCTCCTACTTGGACAGGTATTGATGCTATTTGGAATGCTTCCTTAGATTGCGGTGGACAAGAATTAGCTCTTTTGGATAATCTAAAAATTGAAATCTCAGTTGATGATGGAAATGGCCATGTAGTTAATGCAACTTCTGATGCCTTTGCTTTGGATACCAAGGCTCCGAGTATAGCTCCGGGCGATCTTTCGGTTTCTCTGGGTGCGGCTGCTGCCAATGAAACAAACATCACCTTATCATCAACGGCCGGGAACGATCAAAATACCTTGGCCTGGAAAGTTTATCGCATCTTAGGCGGTGTTTTTCCGGTTGACCCCTCCATACTTACTCCGCTACAAAGCTATGGCACTTATCCTGGGGTAACAACGATAGGAGATACGGGACTCAATTCTGATTCGGATTATACTTATAATATCTGCCTTTTTGATTCATACGCTCACTTTACCTGTGCAGCTCCCCAAACTATTCATACTGAAGCTGCAAGCTTGAGCTTTGCTATTGCTGGAGTTTCTTCTGGTCAATTGGTGGGACCGGAGACGACCACGGTTGATACGACGACATTGCCTATTTCTTTTGGTGACACAGCTCTTGGCAACACTCAAGTTGCAGCACTCTCTCTTCAGGGGGGTAGCAATTTATCCAGGGGTTATACTATTAATGTAAAGCAGGATAGTGATTTAACACTTGGTTCCAATGTGATATCTGCTTATTCGGGAAGCAATATTGATCCATTACTCTGGCCAAGCTCTAGTTCATCTTCAATTTTGGGTTATTCATCTCTTAATATATCCAGATTTTTGAGCGGTACTAAATGGGCTGGCTTTACCACATCGCTAGATCCGGTTGTTACCAGAAATACTAGCGGCAATTTTAGTGATGATTTTCTAATTAAACTATTAGTTGGCAATACTCAACCGCCAGGCAACTATGCTAATACCATTACATTCTCAATACTTGCTAATCCATAGTGAATCAAGCATACTTTGAGATATAAAAATAAAATATATGCCCAAAAAAATCATTCTTACTTTTTTAACCATTCTGTTTTTGTCGCTCTCTTTATCTTCTTTGGTTAAAGCCGCTGGAGAACAAATCGACCCAGCTGTTTCTCCGGCAATTATTAACTTATCGCTAAAACCCGGTGAAAATAAACGGTCCTCATATACTTATTTTAATGATACTGACCAGGATGTCACGATTTCTATCGATGTTAGAGCATTTCGTCCAAGTAATGGAGAACATGGGGCGCCGATTTTTCAAGATAAGAATGGGAAAAGATATGTTTCGGAAATAACTAACTGGATTAAGCTTGAAAAAAATAGTTATGAGGTAGCAAAAAAAAGCAATGTTACGGTTAACTTTGAAGTTGATGTACCCAAAGATGCAAAAGCTGGTAAATATTTTGCGGCGGTATTTAATACCGAAAGTGGTAGTGAAAACAAAGGAGGGACATTAATTAAAAAAGAGATTGGAGTAACATTGGTTACGGAGGTTTTGCCGCTTAACCAAGAACTAGGAACAAAGAGCTTTTTTAATAGATTGCCATGGTTGTCGTACGTTGGGATTGGACTTGCCATTGTAGCCATCTTATTATTAGTAATTATGGAACTGAAAAAGAAAAAAAAGTCCCTATTTGTTTGGGGAAAAAGAAAGAGAGGGAAGCGTGGCTAAGCAAAAATTTTTTCCATCCGGCAATCCAAAGCCAATTTATGGTTATATAGCCGATTATGTAAAAAAAGAAAAAGAAGAAAAAAGCCATCCAGTTTTGATCATCTGTCCAGTTTGTGGCGCAGTTAGCGAGAAAAAGCGCTGGCATTGGGATGGGGAAGTAAAAGAGAGTATAAGATGTGAGCATGCTTTGCGAATCTGTCCAGGCTGTACTGCTATAGAAAATGAATGGGTGGAGGGAGAGGTAACACTGAAAAATAGGATTGTCAATCTAGTGCCAGACCAAATCGAAGAAATGTTGCGCAATCTCGAAGAAGAAGAAAGGCACGACGATCCCAAAAACCGAATTCTCAAAATTAAAAAAACCAAAACTTTTTGGAAGGTTTATACAACTTCTGTATATCTCGCTCAAAGAATCGGCAAAGAACTAGAGAAATCATTTGTCAGCAAAGTCAGCTATAGGTTTTTAAGGGGAGACAAGTTTGTCAGGGTTGTTTGGGAAGAGAAATAATTTTAAATTTTAAAATTTAAATTTTAAAATTATAGTGTCGCATAGCGGCATTTTTTAAGTTATAATTATACCATGATAAAAACCAGACTAAACAAGTTTTTGGCCGATAGTGGAGTTTGTTCGAGAAGAGCTGCTGATGTTTTAATTTCTGCTGGCAAGGTTAGGGTTAATGGAATTACGGCACAAGTTGGCACAAAAATAGACCCGGGAAAAGACGTAGTTTTTGTTGGTGGTAAAAAAGTTGGTGGGGGCGGTGAGAAAGTTTATTATATTTTGAACAAGCCTGTCGGTTATGTTACCACATCTTCCGATCCATTCGGCAGAAAAAAAGTTACAGATTTAGTTCCTAAGAGCCCGCGGGTTTATCCGGTTGGGAGACTTGATTATGATACCTCGGGTTTGCTGGTTTTGACCAATGATGGGGATTTTACGCATAAATTGACTCATCCGAAATTTGAAAAAGAAAAGGAATACGAAGTAGTTATAAAGTTTGAAAATTATAAAGTTATAAAGTCAGTGGATGATTTGGTATATAAATTTAAAATAGGAATTAAATTAAAAGAGGGGATTGCCAAAGTTGACAAGATTGGTATTTTAGAAGAGAGGGGGAATGTGGTAAAATTAAGCATCGTTATTCATCAGGGATGGAATCGACAAATTAGAAGAATGTGCGAAGCGGTAGGATTGGAGGTGGTGGGATTGAAGAGAGTGAGGATAGGAGATATTAGATTGGGAGATTTGAAGGTGGGAGAGTACAAAGAGATTAAAAGAGAGTCTTTGAATTTTTAATTTTTAATTTTATAAATAATTTTTAAATTCAAATTTTTAAACAAATGCTTTGGAAAAAAGTTTAAAGAATTAAAAATTAAGATTTATTTAAAAATTAAAAATTACAAAATTAAAAATTTTATGAAGAAGATATACATTTTAGCAACACTATTACTGGTTTCATCTCTTATTTTCTTTGGAAATAAGAACGTTATTGGTGCGCCTGTATATCATGAAAAAAGTATTTTAGATAATCAGCCATCAAAAACCGAACTTTCTCAGGTTGAATCACAAGCTCAACCAGTACTAAAAAATAATGAGGAAATCGAACTAAGCGCTAAATCATACCTGGCATTAGATCGAGGCACATTGACACCTATTTTAGAAAAAGACCCTTCTACTAAACTTCCAATTGCCAGCCTAACAAAGCTCATGACCGCTTTAGTTGCTTTGGATGATGGGAAGCTCGACGATGTTGTCGAAGTAAAAAAAGGTTATTCTGATTTACCAACTCCTCAAATGGGGCTTTTCCCAACAGAGAAAATATCATTAGAAGGTCTTTTAAATGGGCTTTTAATAGCTTCTGACAATGATGCGGCTGAAGTGATAGCTGATTATATTGGGGGCGGAGATTATGTTGGTTTTGTTCAAAAGATGAATAATAAGGCGGGAAAAATCGGTATGAAGAATACTCACTTTTCTAATGCGGTTGGACTAGATAATGAACAAAACTATTCAACAGTTTGGGATCTAGTTTTATTGGCAAATAAAGCCTTAGAAAATGATCTAATTAGAGAATTAGCCCAAACAAGCGAGAGAAGGGTGAAAAATGTTGATGGAGATATAACTCATTATTTAAAAACAACTAATGAACTTCTTGGCGACAAAGACGTCTTAGTTTATGGGCTCAAAACAGGAGAAACGCCAGAGGCGGGTGGTTGTTTGCTTGCATATGCCAAAACAAAAAACGGCCATGAAATTCTGACTGTTGTTTTAGGCTCTCCCGATCGGTTTGGTGAAACAAAAAAGTTGATTGAATGGGTGGATGAGAATGTCGAGTGGAAATAAATAAACCGTCCGATAGCAAACCGGGCGGTTTTTTGTTGTAGTCGAAGCCTAGGGCAATCCTTTGATTATTTGGGGTAGATTGGTCTTGGAACAGGTTCTATCGCAATAACCATCTTTAACTAATTCGCCCCCTTGGTCTTCATTTGAAGAGGCAATGATGATTTTAGCCTTAGGATACTTTTTGCGGATTTTGTTTACTAATTCACGATATGGAAAACCCCGAATAGCATCCTTGGCTGTAAACTTTAAAACAAAAATATCATAGCTAAGATCCTGAATATCGGGATTGATGTTTTTGTTGCTCTTTATGATTTTAACCTCATGGTCTTTTAATGATCTCTGGTAATATTTGATAAAATGCTCTTCTTTCTCAACGATTAAAATCTTTTTTTTCTTTTTACCCATATAACCTCCCTGTTTTTAATGAACTCCTTATGTAAAAACAAAAAACTAGCGATCTAGTTCTTATTTTTAATACAAATTCTATTTTACAGATTCTCTTCCCAAATGTCAAGAGCGAGTCTGGCCGCTTCTTGTTCAGCGGATTGTTTGGAAGCACCAACACCATCCGCAATCTTTTTCTCTTCTATATATACAGCCATAACAAAGGTTTTGGCATGGTCGGGGCCTTCTTCTTTTTCCAGCTTATAAATTGGGGTAATGCCTGTTTTTTCCTGAATCATTTCTTGGAAACTGGACTTAGGATCATAATAAAGTTTCTTTGCGATAATTTCTTTAAGATGGGGGATGAGATATTTTTTTAAAAATTTATCAGCCGCCTCGTAACCTTGGTCCAAGTAAATTGCTCCAAGAACTGCTTCAAATGTATTGGCTAGAATTAATTCACGTGCTTTGCCGGTGGATTTAGATTCTCCCCTTGAAAGAAGCAGATGGTCCTCAAATCCTAGTGCTTTGGCTACTTTTGAGATAGTAGTTCCTCGTACAAGAGCTGCTCGCCAGTTTGTTAGTTCTCCCTCTGGGTTTGGAAAGTTATTATAAAGATGTTCGGTAACAATTAATTCAAGACAAGCATCTCCGAGGAATTCTAGTCTTTCATTGTGATCGAGTTTGAATCCTCGATTTTCGTTCAAATATGAACGGTGAACAAAAGCCTGTTGGATTAAGTCCTGATTCTTGAACTTTATACCTATCTTTTTTTCTAAATCTGATATTTTATGCATAATAATTATTATAATTTTCAATTTTCAATTTTACAATTTCCAATTAATGATAAAATTTTCAATTTTCAAAATTGTTAATTCATTGGTTGTTTTGAGAATTAAAACATTGAAAAATTATTTGCAAAATTGAAAATTGCAAAATTGTAAAATTATATCTTGTTAATTTCTTCCACTGCTTTTTTAAACAAATCAACTAGGTTATCATAACCAAGGTTTTTTAAAACCTCGTCTTTTTCCATCCACTTTACTTCTTTAATGTGAGTGGTTTCAATGGGCTTTTCAGTAATTTCAGCTTGGTTGGTTTTGATTAAGTAAAAATAGACGCTTTTTTTAACTGGTTCCTCACCGCTTTTGTCAGTAAATTTTATTTCCCCAATTTCTCCTAATATTTCAGCTTCATGGATGCCGGTTTCTTCTTGAATCTCTCGAACAGCCGTTTCCTGCCAAGTCTCTCCTTCTTCATTTTTTCCTTTGGGAAAAGTCCACTTATCATAGGGATTTTTAACTACTATAAAATAAATCTTACCAGCATCTTTTCGGAAAATAATTCCTCCAGCGCTGATAATCAGGTTCTCGTCTTCGTATCTATCACTAGCCCTATAAATTGTGCCCAAAACTCCATTAACGAATTTACCAGAGTTTTCTCCGCCAAATTCTTTACCCAGTTCGACGGCTTCATTAATAACGGCTTTAGGGGGCACTTCACGATCCAAAATAAGTTCAAAAATTCCGATTCGCAAAATTGACCGATCGATTCCAGCAATCTGTTCTATCGGCCATTCAGGGGCAGTTTCTTTGATTTTAGAGTTGATCGCGTCAATATTATCGCTGACGCCTTTAACCATTTTTTCACAAAAAGGAATTTCTACTTTTAGTCCGGAATGCTCAATATTTCGCTTTAAAATTTCCGCTACATCTTTTTCCTCATCAAAATCCCACTCGTAGAGTGTTTGGAGAACAACCATGCGGGATTGATGACGGATAGATAAATGGGGCATATGGTATTTTAAAATTTAAATTTTAAAATTTAAAATTGCGGTACAAAATATTTTTTGTAGTAGAAGATATTTATTTCGTTTTAGTCTTTACCTTGCCTAATGCCGGTTTTAGTACCTGTCTTCCATTATAAGTTCCACAAACTTTACAAACTTGGTGCGGGGTTTTGGGCGATTTGCACTGGGAACAAAGACAAATACCGGAAAGCTTGACTTTCTGATTTTGACGTCTTCGCGATCTGGTTCGCGACTTACTCATTCGTTTTTTGGGCTCAGCCATGGGGATGGTAGTTAGTAGTAAGTGGTATGTAGTATGGGGGAAATAACATGCATAATACATGCTGCTTACTACATACTACATGTTTGATATTATATAATGAGATTATTTTTTTGTAAACTTAATCAAATCAAATCTTATTTGACGGGGTAAACAAAAACCCCCAGCTTTCACACCGAGGGGCAATAGTTGCGTTTTGAGCAGGGAGCGGTTAAAGAGACAAATTTGCCTGTTGGTTTTTGATAATGAGCAGCTTGAACTGATCGGGGTTGTCGGTATTTTCCAATCCCAGCTCGCCGATTGGACCGCCCTTAAAAGCATTTTTTTCTCCGCATATCTCTAGAAGAACTTTGCGAATCGTATCTTCATCAGCTTCAATAGTCATTTTTCTCTTATCGCTTTCGGGCGGGAGATGCGATAGGGCATGGCAGATGGCCTTAATCGTTACAATTACATCAGCAGGAATAGGTGGGGCGGATTCGGCTGGATCCTGTTTTTTCTTTTTCTTCTTCCCCACTTGATCATTAGCCGCTTCTTTTGCCCTGCCTACGAGGATTTTCTTGATTTCTTTTATTAGTTCCTTGAGAGGTATCTCAGATTCCCGCAATGTCCAAACTAATTTTTTTGCATTCATTTGTTAATATCACGCTCCTTTTTAGAGTTTTGATTTCCTTAGCTATTCTACTTTATTTCACAAAATTTATCAATCTGTTTTTCACATAAACGACTTTCTTTACTCCATCGCGAATTGTTGCGAATTTAGATGAATTATCGCAAATTTTCAATACCTCTGCTTCGTCGGAATTAAAGGGTGCATCGATATTGCCACGATGTTTGCCGTTTTCTTGAACAACAATAGTGACAATATCTTCTTTGATTTTATTTTCATCGTGTCTTGGCCAAGAAAATTTTCCGCTAAAAATACTTTCTTCGAATTTAAACCGTTCCCAAATTTCTTCGGCAATATGCGGAGCTATTGGGGAGAGCAGGAGAATTAAAACGAGATATGGCTGCGGATAAGTATAAAGCAGATCCTTTTTAGTTTGCAGATAATTGGTAAACTCCATGAGAGTTGAAACCAAAGTATTATAACGAAAACTATCCAGCGCTTCGTTAAACTTTTTAATTGTTTTGTGGGTGGCAACTTCCAGTTCTGTTTCACCAATTTCAAAGGATTCGGTTAAAAGTTTTTGTGGATTGGCATCTTCAACCCGTTCAACAATTTCAGCACCCATGTCCCAGACTTTATTTAAAAAGCGGAAAACCCCGGGAACGCCACTATCGCCCCATTCAGCGTCTTGTTCGGGAGGAGCCATAAAAAGTTCGTAACCCCTTAAGGCGTCCGTTCCATACTTTCCAATCAATTCATCCGGAGAAACCACATTCCCTTTGCTTTTACTCATTTTAGCGCCTAGCTTATAAATCATGCCTTGATTAAATAGGCGCGAAAATGGTTCGTCAAATTCTAAAACTTTTATGTCATATAGGAATTTGATCCAGAATCTCGAATATAATAAATGTAAAACCGCATGTTCAATACCTCCAACATATAGATCAACCGGCAACCAGTGCTTGAGAGCTTTTTGAAACTTGTCATCTTCCATTCCTGATTTTAAATTTGAAATTTTAAAATTTAAATTTTCAGATCCGAGCGCATACGCGAGGAAGTACCAGCAGCTTCCTGCCCATTGTGGCATAGTGTCAGTTTCGCGTTTTGCGGGTCCACCGCATTTAGGACATTTAGTATTTACCCAATCAGTTATGGCTGCAAGAGGGGATTCTCCAGTGCCAGTTGGTTCATATTTTTCAATTTCAGGTAAAAGAAGCGGCAGATCTTTTTCATCTAGCGGAACAAGTCCGCATTTTTCACAATTTACAATAGGAATCGGCTCCCCCCAATATCGCTGGCGGGAAAAAACCCAATCGCGCATTTTATAATTGACCACAAAATCACCCATATTTATGGATTTTAGCTTTTCGGTAATTTTTTTCATTCCTTCTTCGGAGGTTAAACCAGTAAATTTTTCAGAGTTTATTAAATATCCATAATCAACAAAAGATTCTTTATCTAAATCGATTTTTTCATTTGGTTTTGGAGCGATGGATTGAATAATTTCAATCCTATATTTCTTGGCAAAAGCAAAATCGCGATCATCATGCGCAGGCACTGCCATCACGGCTCCTGTGCCATAATCCGCAATAACATAATCAGCGATGAAAATATCAATTTCACGGTTGTTAATAGGATTAATGGCCTTAATTCCTTCCAACTTTACTCCTGTTTTTTCTTTTTCTTCGGCCATTCTCTCAACTGAGGACTTTTTCTTCGCTTCTTCAATATACTTTTCAACTTCAGAGATATTGGATATTAGATATTTGATATTTTCAACATAACTGCATTCCGGTGCCAAAACCAAGTAAGTACAACCATAGAGTGTATCGGCACGAGTAGTAAAAACTTCTATCTGAAATTTAAAATTTGAAATTTGAAATTTAATATTCGTTCCTTCGGAACGCCCGATCCAATCCGCTTGCATTTTTTTTACTTTTTCCGGCCAATCGAGCTTATTTAGATCATTCAAAAGTCGATCGGCGTAAGCCGTAATTTTTAACATCCATTGATTTAAATTTTTCTTTGAAACTTGCGTTCCACATCTTTCACATTCTCCGCCCACAACATCTTCATTTGAAATACCGGTTTTGCAAGATGGACACCAGTTTATTGGCATTTCTTTTTTGTAAGCTAGGCCCTTTTTAAACATTTGGAGGAACATCCATTGAGTCCATTTGTAATAATCGGGATCGGTAGTATTTATCTCGCGATCCCAATCATAGCATGCGCCGATTTGTTTTAATTGAGATCTTATTTTATCAATGTTTTCGTCAGTACTTTTCTTGGGGTGAATGCCTTTTTTAATGGCGTCATTTTCTGCTGGAGATCCAAAAGCATCCCAGCCCATGGGGTGAAGCACATTGAGCCCTTCGATTTTCTTTACACGAGCCGCAACATCTGACAAAACATAACCGCGCCAGTGGCCGACATGAAGTCCTGACCCAGACGGGTAGGGGAACATATCGAGACAATAATACTTTTCGCGCTTATCATTATTCTTCGCCTCGTTTAGTTTTGATTTCTCCCAAATCGCTTGCCACTTAAGCTCAATTGCTTGGGGGTTATATTTTTTCATCATTAAAAAATTAGTTTTAGAAACTTTTTATCATTATACTACAAAAACATTTTTTTAAAAGAAACTTTTAGAAAAATAAAACCCCGGCATTCGGGCCGGGATTAGGGAGGTGTTTCGCTTCCGGATTTTAGTTTTTAAAGGAATGTTGGAAGGCGGGAAAAACATGACGAGTGTTCATGAGTAATCCTTGGTTCAGCGTTTCTTTTTGGTTTTTACTTTGCAGACCTTGCAGCAAGCATTGCGCGTCGGATCTTCTCTTATGGCCTCGCAGGAAGGGGAACCAAATATCCCGTCGCATCTAGTGTACTTTTTCTGTTTATTTGCCAGTATTACCACCTCCTTGTAATGGCTTTTATTAAAAAATTTATTTTTTAAGTTACGTTTATTTATTGGGTCAGTGTTGGGCTTTGATTAGCCGTTATAACCACTGTTATAACGGAAATAGCGACAATTAAAAAAGCCCAAACCCAAACTGGTATTTTAAACTTTTTTTCTAAGAGCTCCACTTCTTCCTCAACTGTATCAATATCACCACTAATGTTTGGGACATCATAATTTTCTACAGGAGATTCGTTTTGTGTAATATGGTCGTTTGTCATTTAGTATGGTTTAATTTTCAATTTCCAATTCTCAATTTTCAATCAATGTTACAATTTTGCAATTTCCAATGTTTGATAATTGAATCATTGAAAATTCAATGAAAATTGAAAACTGAAAATTGGAAATTGCTTCTTTATTCTACCCTAAAATCATAAACCCCGTCAACGATGGGATACACTTTTTCGCATCTTTTGCATCTCAACTCATGCTTTAAAATCATAAAATCATCGCTTAAGCATTTTGGACAGATCAAGATATCGGGGATGCCTTGATATTGAGTTACCAGGATATCACTTGCCGCCTTTTGTTTTTTCTCGGCCAGAACAAATATGCTAGGGCCGAATTTTACGAGACTAAATATTGGTTGAAATACTTTATCGATAAAGAGCATGATCTTGGTTCCCAACATCTTTTTGAAGACCTTATGTCTTAAATTAGAAACGGAGGTGATTTTTAAATGCCAGAAGCCGGAAGCCCGAAGCTGATTCTTGATATATTTGGGGTGGAAGTTATAAAAAAGATCATCACCCCTTTTTTTTGGTTCAAGTGTAAATGGCGACATCTTTGATTTTTTTAAGATCGCTTTTACAACCTCGAGAAAATGTCTTTTATTGGCATATTCGAGAATTAATTTTCCCTTTGGCTTTATAACTCTAGAGATTTCCTTAATTACAGAAGTAGTATCTTCCATATGATGCATCATGCGAACCGAAAGAAGGCAATCCAAAACTGCTGGTTTAAATGGCAGATGGTAAATGTTGGCAGCAACAAAGAAGACATTAGGATTTTTGTCAAGCTTCGCCTGATCAAGCGAAGCTTGAGGATTATTGAGATTATTAGGATTATCAGGATCATTATGATTGGGATAGAGAAGCTGAATCTTGTCCTGGGCCTTTTTCAGGTTTTCAATTGAATAATCAACCAGGATGATATTAAAAAAACTGTCGCTATAAGTATCAAAAAGGCGTCCAAAACCAGCACCCAGGTCGCAAAACCAATTTCTAGTTTTAACCTTTTTGATTAACTTTTTTATAACTACTCTTTCGGATAGATCCTCGTAATCTCTTTTTACATCTGAATCCTGCCAATACTTCTCATAGTCATAGTTATATTTGTCGTAATCGGATATTTCTTTGTCCATATACGCATTATCCTCTTTTCTCACACTTTTTTCAATGATTTTTACTAATTACTTCTTTTCTAAAATACATAAGCTTTCAATATGCGGTGTTCGGGGAAAAAAGTTATAAAGTTTTATAAATTCTATATTATAAACATCCTTTAGCAGACCAATGTCTCTAGCTTGAGTGGCAACGTTGCAGGAAAGATAAACAATTTTTGACGGTTTTACTTCCAGAATCCGATCAACTATTTTTTGGTTGAGTCCAGCGCGAGGGGGGTCGAAGATGAGGATCTTGTCATTTTTGATAAGATCTAACGCCTTTTCGGCTGATGTGGGCGCATGGCAATGCGCCTCTACAATACTGTTCGATTTAATATTTTCTTCTGCAAAGCTAACGGCCTCCTCGTTTGATTCGACTAGAATTACCGATTTAGCATTTTTTGTTAAGCTCAAGCCAATAGTGCCGACACCAGAATAAAAATCGACAACATTGGATAAATTGGGAATAGAATTTTTAATTTCCTCTAGCGCTTTTTCAAAAACACTGATGTTCACTTGGAAAAAACTATTAATACCATATTTAAACTTTTTTCCGGCAATTTCCTCTATCAAAAAATCTTGTCCTTCTTGATATAAAACTTCTGTAATAACCGAAGCGGGGGATTTGTAGGTGGAATAATAGAGGTTAAATCCTAAAAAAGTATCATTTATTTCTGGATATTCTTTAAAGTTTATTTTATCTTTAATGAACAGTCCCGCGATAGTTTCACCCTTTTGGTTTGAGCGAATAATCAATGATTTGAGATTTCTTTCGGTTAAACCACTTTTATTAATCCATTCTAAAACTATTTTTGCGGTTGTATTTATTGCGGGCATTGCAAGCTCACAACCATTAATGGCTATTCTTTTCTTTTTTCCTCTCTCAAAAAAAGCCAACGAGATTTTCCTATCTCCTTCTTCAATAAAGCTAAACTCCATTTTGTTTCTATAGCCGAACTGTTGATTGTCTGACAATATTTTAATATCTAATATCTTAATATCTTCTTCAGTCAATTTTGCAATTCTTTGATAACTCTCAATTGCTATAGCAGTTTTTTGTTCATTCTCATACTCAAAATCCATTATCTGCCAAGGAGAACAAGAAAGAAAATGATCTTCTGGTGAGACAGTTCGATGCGGAGATGGCTTTAAAATGTTTACAGCTCTTGATTCATAAATACCTTTTCTTTTATTTACAATCTCAGCCTCTAATTCTTCACCTGGTAAAGCTTCCCAAACAAAAAAAGCCCGCCCAGTATACACCGGGTTACTGCTATAACCAATTCCTTGTCCTCCTTCGACTAATTTTTCAATTTTTAGTTTTGGCATCTGTCTATTGTAGCAAAAATTCGAACAAAATCCTATTTTCAAAAAAGCCCTTTTGTGATAAGATAACCCTTGTCTTTTTTGAAGGACAAATCTTTCAAGAAGGAGGTGCCGATGGGATACATTGATGTGCCAGTCGTACCAGTTGTAATTATCTTACTATTTCTCTTTTTCATCCTTTTCTATTATCCTGAAATCAGATACAAAATGGACAGGAATGAAGAAAGAGAATTTGACAAAAAGATCTTCGGATCTTAATCGTCAAAATAAAAAAAGAGGAAGTTCACCACTTTCTCTTCTCCACCGGGCGCTGTATGCGCCCTTTACCTTTTCTATAGATTAAAACTATCTATTCAAAAAGTATATGGCAATATTTAGGATTGTCGCAAAACCGACCCAGAGAATATAGGGAATCATGAGAATTCCGGCGGCTTCAGAAAGCCTAAAAAACTTAATGGTTGTAGCGATGATTAGCACCAATAGAATTATGATAACAAAAATGGCAAGAAGGGGAGAGTGGAGGCCAAAAAATACGATTGACCACATGATATTGAAAAAAAGTTGAATAAAGAAAAGGATTATAGCTAGTTTCTTTTCCTTATCATTTTTGGCTCTAGCCCAAATTAGAAAGAGAGCGACGCCCATAGCAATGAATAAAAATGTCCAGACTGGTCCAAAAAGATAATTCGGCGGGTTAAGGGCTGGTTTTTCTAATGTAGCATACCACGTACTGATTGAGGGTGTAGTAAAAACCGCGCCAATAAAACCAGCTATCTGACAGACCACTAGGCTGGCCAAAAGCTTAAAGGCTAAAGTAGATTTACTGCTCTCCATTATAGTCTCCTTTTAAAATTAATTTTGGTTTTATTTTAACATATTTTTCAAAACAATAGTATTTTTATTTGAAATTGCATTATAATAAATAAACTAGGATAATATTCTCTTTATATTTTTACATTATTGTTCGAATATTGACATTTTTGGCTTGGCAGAGTATAATTTCTTTGAAATAAAAAACAGTTTTTCTGGTTCGGTCGCAACTGTTTTGCGGACCTTTACATAAAATAAAGCCGAATGAAAATAAAAAACCATAGGAGGTATTTTAGTGGAAGCGACCATGAAAAGATTTGATTTTCGAAAAATGATTCGCAGTATCGGAGAAGCATTGATCGGCGAAGTCGCGCTGATCATCTACCACGTAATTGTATTCGTGGCTCTGTGCGCTGTCGCGATCATTAACGGCAACAACACCTTTCCTGTCGGGATAGTGGTTGCAATTGTATCCCTTCTGATTTCATACGCAATTGGCGCTGAAATCCATGAAAAGAATCCTGACGGAAAACTCGCGAAGTATTTTGATTTTCATAGCAAACGGGTAACGCTACGCCAGTATTTTTGGATAGCGCCTCTGCCCATCGCTATTGTGCTGATTTCAAGTTGTATGGTCCGTATTTCTCCCAGCAGTGCTCTTGCGTCATCTGACGCAGGATTGTCGAATCCTGTGGCGGTTATCGAACGGGATGGAACAGACACAATTACTGTTGTCGGGAAAGGAGGAATAGGATTTTTTATTCCCGGCATACAGAGGGTGAAATGGGATTTTCTTGGACAAAGCATCACCACATCGCCCATAGTTCTGCGAACCAAAGACGGAAAAGCGGTTCAGGGAGCGGTTACGGCTGTTCTGCGGTTTGCAGAAGACGACGAGAGTATTATAAAGAATCATCAGAATTATAATTCACGGGAACAATTGAGGGGGGCGATCGAAGAAGCCATTAATGGCGCTCTCGCGAAAACTCTTTCCAAACAGAACCTCAAAACACTCCCGTCACAGATTACTATTGAAGACCTCACTGGATCAGGGGTGGATTTCAAAAAGTTCAGCATAAGATCGGTTACTATCAAGCTGTCTGATATGCATCGTTACTTCGAAGTAAAGTAATCCGGTATCTTTCCTGCGATTTGTCGCATTCTCATAGAAAACAAAAGCTCCCGCGAAAGCGGGACTTTTTTTATTCCTTTTTTTGTTTATAATATATTTATGAGTAAAACGAATTCAAAATTTGTATGTAACAACTGCGGAGCGGAGTATGTGCGCTGGCAGGGGAAGTGCAGTGCTTGTGGTGAGTGGGAGAGCTTGACGGAAGTCAAAATATCTCAAAAATCAAATCTCAAATCTCAAAGATCGGGGGGGGCTTCGGGACAAATATTGAGTTTAGATAAAGTTGATAATAAGGATTTTGAGCGGATTAAAACTAATATTGATGAATTTGATCGAGTGCTGGGCGGGGGAGTGGTGCTTGGATCGCTCGTTCTTTTGGGTGGTGATCCGGGAATAGGGAAGAGCACTTTGTTATTGCAAAGCCTGGTTGGAATTTCACAAAACAAAAATGTTAGTAAAATTCTTTATGTCAGCGGAGAAGAGTCAGCACAGCAAATTAAATTACGCGCAGAAAGATTAAAAATTAAAAATGAAAAAATCTTTTTACTTGCAGAAAATGACCTGGAAACGGTTTTAGCCACCATTGAAATGGAAAAGCCCAATCTTGTTATTATTGATTCAATTCAAACTGTTTATTCTGACCAAATAGTCTCTGCGTCAGGAAGTATCGCGCAAGTAAAAAATGCGACTGAATCTCTTATGCGTATTGCTAAGGTAACTAATATTCCGGTTTTTATTATTGGTCATGTAACTAAGGAGGGTGGAATTGCCGGACCAAAAACGCTCGAGCACCTGGTAGATGTTGTTTTATACCTTGAGGGCGATCGCTACCAGTCATTTAGAATTTTGCGAGGAATAAAAAATCGTTTTGGGAAAACTTCGGAAGTTGGCATATTTGAAATGGAAGAAGAAGGAATGGTAGAAGTAAAAAATCCATCCAAAGTTTTTCTGGAAGAACGTCTTGAAGGAGCAAGTGGCGTGGCGGTCAGCTCCATTATAGAAGGAAATAGACCGTTTTTGATCGAAATTCAAGCATTATGCGCAAAAAGTTATTTTGGCTTTCCCAAAAGAACTTCTTCGGGGCTAGACCTTAATCGGCTGAATTTAATCATTGCAATTATTGAAAAAAGAGTTGGGATAGAAATGGGGACTTATGATGTTTATCTCAATGTTGTTGGCGGAATCCGCGTACGAGAAAATTCTACCGACCTAGCCGTAGCCATGGCAATTATTTCGGCGGCAAAAAATAAACCGATCGCGAGCGACATAGCTATTTTGGGAGAATTAGGATTGTCAGGGGAGATTCGCTCAGTCCCAAACATAGAAAAAAGAATTGAGGAGGCGACGCGCTTAGGGTTTAAAACAGTAGTAGTACCAAGGGGGGTAGTGGTCAAAAAAACAGGCATGAAGGTCATGAACGCAAAAACCTTGAAAGAAGCCGTTAGTATGGTATTATAATAAATGAATATCCTACGCTCGTGTACTCGCTCAGGATGAAATGCTCATTATATTTTTTACATAAGGTTCGCATTTCAAAAACAAAAAATGGACCAAAGAAGCTTTGCGATTATTATTGTTTTAACTACCATCATTTCTTATTTAATTATAAGAAAGTTTTTTAAGATTGCTCCAAGATATCTGATGTATGGCATTTTAGGCGTGGTTACCGGCATAACAATAGGCACTATTATAGCTTGGCCACTATCAGCTCTTCTGGGCCAATTTGGTGTTATCGTCGCGCCTTATATTTTGGGGTTAATCTTGCTGGTCTTCGTAGAGTTTTTTATAATAGAAGGCAAAAGCATCCTGGTTTTTTTACAAAACCAGCTTCAAAGAAGATAGGATTTGCATTTAGAGTTTTTTGTTATAAAATATATTTAAGGTTGGTCAAAAGAGATAAGCAGCTAAGAACCTTAATAAAATATTCTAGAAATAAATGAGAAATGGCTTAGTGGCTGGATTTTGGCGATTGAGTTAAAACTCACCAAAAAGAAGTGATGGTTGTTAAAAAAGATTTTTTGGGGTGTTCCGACCCCGTCTTGTTTTATATTCGCGTCCGTCTTTTTTTGTTTCAACCGATCGGTCAAAAGGGGCTGCTCGTCGACTGTTTTTCTTACAGTCGAAGTAGTCAAAATAATCATCGACGTAGTAACATTCGTCGATCGATCGGTGCTTCCTATTTACCGACCAGTTCTGGTCGGCGCGTTTTCTTACCCATTGCCCCAATTGACCGGAGCCATTTTGCTCCGGCGCTTGATCTCGATTGGGGGCCAGAGAGGTCTGGCTGCGCACACCGCGAGCTGGGCCTTTTCTTTTTGAAAATACTTTTTCATAAAAAAAGCGCTCGTTCCCAAAGCTAGGGAGTGAGCGCGATGTATCATTATTGCAGCTTCTTTCTCAAGAAGCTTTTTTGCGAAAGCCGATAACGGGATAAACCATGATCAGGTCTTCGCCTTCTTTACCTTCGATCTGTCGGGGAGGTCCGAAGTTCACGTGCTTGTGTGTGAGCTCATATGTCCGCTCATTCACCAGTATAGCCTCTTCTTCTCTCGGTTTCCGGGCCGCTTTTGACTGAATCCGCTCGGTGCAGTTAACCGTATTGCCCATTACGGTATATTCAAACCGCTTCTTGCTTCCGACCAGTCCGGCTCTGACACGTCCCGTGAAGATGCCGATTCCCATCGGTAGGTCGATACCTTCTTTCTTCCAGCGGGTGCGTATCTTCTTGTTTGCCTTTTGCAGGTCAAGCGCTGCTTTTATGGCATTCAGAGCCGCGTGTTCCTGAGGGATGGGCAGACCGAAAACCGCCATTAGTCCATCGCCCAGAAACTTATTGACCATGCCATCGTATTCCTGGACGCAGTTACTGGCAGTCTCAAGACATTCATTGTTGAAAGCTCCGGCCACTTCGTCCGACACTTTCGAGAGCGTCTTAGTCGAACTGCGCAAGTCATTCATAAATACTGTTACATCCGGTATGCGGCGGAAACTGAAATCAATCTTTTCCGGATCCTCCAGCATCTTTGACATAACGCGATCATCCACCATCGGACCGAATACTTCCCGGATCCTCTGCACTTCGAGTCCCTCAAAAATGGCCGTTTCAAGTTGTTTGCCGATGGCCCCCAGAAGTTCGTAGTCCTCTCGCGTAAATTCTATCATCTCGTGACGATTGGCGACACAGATGACCCCAATCTTGCGATCATCCATGATCAGCGGCAAACACATCAGTGAATGCAAGGGAGCGCCGGTGCCGTGCCAGGATTTGAGCTCGGCATCTTCCAGGGCGCTATCGGCAGTATTGAGAATAATGTTCTTGACCGCTACTTTCTTGATGAACGCATTATTTGTGGTCGCGCAGATACTGAGTACATCCTTCGCTTTATCATCGCTCGCTTTGTTGCAGAGTAATATTATGCAGGAATCTGCTTTGATGATTTCCAGCACCTTTTTTGAAACCACTTTCAGCATTTTGGGGAGAGTAAGGTGCTGGTTACGAACGTTGTTGATTTTGTAGAAAGCCCTTTTAATCATTAACAGATGAGCCGTAAGATAGTCTTTGCGTCCATCTATGATTAATGAGTCTATGAACTTCTCGGCTTTCTCCAGGACCTTCTGATCCTCGACGCTAAAGGCAAAGGTTCCGAGCAAGGTTATAATGCCCAGTATTTCTCCTTTGAGCTGAATAAGGATCGACATCATGTGCGTCGTGCGATCGATCATCCCGACCACCACACCGTTTTTGTTCTTCACGAGCTTTCTGCTCTCGAGTATGATCTTGTGCAAATGAGCTTTGCATCTGGTCAAATTTGCTCCAGCGACAGTCTCAAGTACGAATTCGCTGGGCTTTTCCGGCCTTGTGAGTCCGATAATGCATCCGAGAATCTTGTTTGTCTTCCCGAATTCTCTAACCAGCAGCTCGGCAATTGCTTTCCTGACCAATGTAGGATCCTTGATGTGATCGCGAATATCATCGATCGCGTCAACAACCACTTCCTTCCTTTCTAAAAGTCGAACTTTTGCTTCTAGTTCAACAGCACCTTGCTTCTTTTTCATATCAAATGCCTCCTCAAGGGTTTTTTACATTTTTAATAAATGCGCCAAAATTTACCCTGTCAAATAGTATTAAATTTGACGGGGTGAACGTTGGTATATAAAAATAATAGCATAATAAGGTATTATTTTCAATATTTGCTTAGCGATTCCGTTTTTGTGATAAAATATAACAAATAGGGAAGGTCTGTGGAAAAGTATCAGTCTAAAGACAAAAATTTTATTTATATAAAAAAAGTAAAGACCCACCTTACGGGTAAAGGTCGAAAATTAACTTAGTTTTAAGGAGTTGATTTTATGAAAAAAATGAATGTTGTAGATTGGATTGCATTCGTATTAGTGATAATTGGCGCTCTCAACTGGGGCCTAGTAGGGATTTTCCAGTTTAATCTGGTGGATACTCTTACCGGAAGCGTTGAGATTATTCCTAGAATAATTTATGGATTAGTTGGTGTCGCTGCTATCTACTTAATTGCTTCTGCGGCGATGATGAAATCAAATAAATAGGTTTGTTTTGATTTTTATAATAAAAAGGCTCTGGTTTCAGATCCTTTTTATTTTGTGTTGTAATTACGAATTGTTACGAATAAAATACATACAAATAACCAAAAATTTTTAAAATGAGACTCAAGGGATCTTTTTTTAATCGAGACACAAGCACTGTTGCGCAAGAACTGCTGGGCAAAACTATTGTTGTTAGGCGAGGAAATGGTGAAAAGACCAAAGCAACAATCACTGAAACCGAAGCTTACCATGGTTTTGACGATAAAGCTTCACACGCTTCACGCAAAAAAACCGAACGCAATGGAATCATGTTTGAAAAAGCCGGGTTGGTTTATGTTTATTTAGTTTATGGAATGCACTGGTGCCTTAATTTCGTAACTATGTCAAAAAATTTTCCAGCCGCTGTCTTGATTAGATCGGTGATCGTGGATAATTCAAAAATCAAAAATCAAAAATCAAAATCACAATTAAAAATTCAAAAATTTAAGAATTATTTTGAAATTAAAAATTACAAAATTAAAAATTTTATTCCAATAGAAGGTCCAGGAAGAGTTTGCAAGTATTTGGGAATTGATAGGTCTTTTTACGGTGAGGATTTGACAGAAAGCAAGCGCATCTGGATCGAAGATGGCATTAAAATTAAAAAAAGTAATATCATAAAATCTCAAAGAATCGGTGTTGATTACGCCGGTGAATGCGCAAAATGGGAATGGAATTATAGAATTGATTTTTAAAATGGTTTGTGTAAAAATAGAAATGGTTTTTGAAATATAAAATAATTGGTTTTTTAAAGGAGGAAAAAATGGAACAAAAAAAGAATAAAATCTGGTATATCATTGCGATTTTATTGCTGGTCTTGATTATCATCATTGTGATATGGCTATTGTTCAAAAATGGTAAAAATACCGTGCCATCCACTTCTCAATCATCAACGAAAAAACAGACAGTAGTACTTAAAGATTGCCAATCAAATGCTAACTCATCTTTAGAAAAAATCGCAGATATAAAAACCTCGCTCTTTTTTACTAAGCTTACCGAATATCGCATTTATAGTACCGAGGTTTCTCCTCAACCACTTTCTCTCAAAGACTATATTGATGAAGAAAAAACTCACCCAACGAGTTGGACAGGAAAGCCTCCTCTTGCCACAACATTGAAAAACGACATCATACTTTTAATTGAAAAAGATAATAAAAGCACTTTAGTTGGTTATGCTGGATATCTACAGCTTTGTGACGTTAATAATAAATCTAATCTGCCATTTCCACCGACAAAGTTTAAACCGACGCCTGGCGCTGTCAATATGCAGTATTATATTTATGGCGGTTATGAACCTGCATCTCCGGGTATCTACCGCGTTGACGGCTATCTTTATACTCCTGATGGGAAATGGCACTTGGTTAATCGCTTAGAAAATGTTCGATTTATAGAATAATTTTTTTGTTCTTCCTTTTGAAAAAACTATGATCAAAACAAATGAAAGCCTAACTAGGTATTTAGTTTCAATTGGTGCTCTGCAAACTTCGAAGATTGCCAAAACTTTTGCCAAGGTTGATCGAGCAGATTTTGTGCCCCAGCAATTTTTAGGGGAGGCTTATGAAGACCATCCTTTAAAAATCGGGCCCTCTCAAACTATTTCCCAACCTTCTACAGTTGCATTTATGTTAGAATTGCTTGACCCACGAGAAGGCGAAAAGGTTTTGGATATCGGTTCTGGCTCCGGATGGACAACAGCGCTTTTGGCGATGAGCGTTGAGGTAAAGGGAGAGGTTTTAGGTTTGGAAATCATGCCGGAATTAGTTAAGTTTGGCCAAAAAAACCTAAAAAAATATAAATTTGCTAATGCTAAAATTTTGCAAGCTGGAGAAAAACCAGGGTTAGCTGGCAAAGCGCCTTTTGATAAAATATTGGTTTCAGCATCAGCAAAAGATCTGCCCTCGGGGTTAGTTGATCAATTAAAAATCGGTGGACGTTTAGTAATTCCCATTGGAAATTCTATCTGGCAAATTGATAAGATTAGCAAAAATAAAACCGTGAAAAAAGAATTTCCCGGTTTTATTTTTGTGCCTCTTAGATAATTCAAATAAATACTAAGAAATATAGAGGAAGTCCCTCGCTAAAGCTCGGGACAAAATTCCTCTGACATGTATTTAAAAGGAGGAATTTTGAAAATAAAAATTTTAGGCACAAGAGGAAAAGTTAAAGTATCGGCTCGTGGTCATTCTAAACATTCAGGAATATTATTGGATGAGGAGATTTTATTTGATCTTGGCGAAAAAAGTTTTTTAAAGCAAAAACCCAAGGCTATTCTTATTACCCATCTTCATCCTGATCATGCCTTTTTTGTCAAGGGTGGCGAAAGGTTATCGACTAAAATCTCGGTTTATGCACCAGAAAAACATCTTGGTTGCCCAGGCATTAAAATTATTTCCAAAATTCTTAAAATCGGTTCGTATCAAATAACACCTCTGCCTACTATCCACAGCAGAAAAGTTAAATCCCAAGCTTACCTAGTTCAAAAGGATGACAAAAAAATCCTTTATACAGGAGATCTGATTTGGATTGAAAAAAAGTATCATAAATACCTTCAAAATCTCGATCTAATAATTACCGAGGCCAGTTTTATCAAAAAAGGCGGGATGGTCCGACGCGATAAAAAAACTGGGGAAATCTTCGGCCACAACGGCGCGCCGGACCTAACTCATCTTTTTAAAAGGTTTACCAAACATATTGTTTTTATCCACTTCGGCTCTTGGTTTTACAAAGATATTAAAGCGGCAAAAAAAGAATTGAAGCAATTAGGCAAAGAGAATGACATCAAGGTTGAGGTGGGGTATGATGGAATGAAGATTAAATTATAGGTTTGGTATATGATATAATATCTTTATGCCAATTGAAAGCAAAAATCGCATTAATATTATAGGTATTCCGATTGATCGGATGGGGTTTTTTGATTGTTTAAAGAAGGTTGAGGAGCTGGTTGGGGCGAAAGGTCATCATCAAGTCGCGACGGTTAATCCGGAATTTATCATGCACTCTTTGCGAGATAAGGAGTTTAAAACTGCTTTACAAAGTTCATCGTTGAATACTGCGGATGGAATTGGGATCGTTTGGGCATCAAAGTATAAATCTCAAATCTCAAATCTCAAATCTCAAAGATTAGGTATCGCTTCGCGATTTATTTATAAGACTAAAAAATTGTTTTGGCTGAAAGTATCTCTCGCAGCGATTTTGTTTAACCGAAAATGGTTGAGCAGTGAAATTCCCGAGAGAGTTACGGGAATTGATCTTATGTGGGAATTAGCAAACAGAGCGCAAGAAAGGGGCTGGAAAATATTTTTATTGGGAGCGGGAGAGGGAGTAGCTGAGGAAGTAGCTGAAAAATTTCAAACACTTTATCCGAGATTAAATATAATTGGCACTTACGCCGGCAAACCCGAGGAAGAGGGAATAGTCGATCGCGTTGCCAAAACCAAACCCGATATTCTTTTTGTAGCTTACGGTTCTCCAAGACAAGAAAAGTTTATTTATAAAAATCTAGATAAATTACATGCAAAAGTTGTGATCGGCGTAGGCGGTTCCTTTGATTTTATTGTAGGTAGGGCAAAAAGGGCGCCAAGGTTTTTCCAGGTTCTGGGCCTAGAATGGCTTTTCCGATTAATCCAACAGCCAAAAAGAGTAGGCCGAATTTTTAATGCTTTTCCAAAATTTGTCTGGGAGGTGTGGAAAAAAGGATAGTATTTTTTATTTTCTATTTGGTATATATTTATTTTAAAAGACAGTACGATCTTTGAAAAAATAAAAAAGGGGGCGGCCCATGGAAACCGGTATGATTATAATTATTGATGGACCAACCACCTACGAAACAATGATACGGGGATGTAGATTCTTGATCGAAGGGATAGGATGGTTTAAAGTCAAAAAAGAAGAAATAAAAAAAGCTGATCATATTAAAAATGTCAGAAAGGAAAAAGATTTGGAAGGCAAGACAATAGAAGTAACAGAGAGCGACCCTGAACTTGTGGAGATAGAAGGATTAGGAACACTGGAGCGCGAAAGTGAACGTTTTTCTTTTTCGATGTTTTACGACTTTACGACAAGAAAAGGATATGTCTATCAATAAGGATGGCTTTATTAAATTATCTCCGAGTTAATCCCATTTGACATCATCGATGTCACATTGTATAATGTTCCTAAGAATAGGGTAGCTTCAAGCTTTACTCTATTTTTTTGTTTTTTTAACTAAATTTATATATAAAGAAAAAAACAACCCGCCGAAGTTTGCACTGGCAATAACAGAATGTAATTCGTTTTGCCAGTAAAAACGTAGGAGGGTGTAATAGGAGGATATCATGAATGCAGAATTTATTTCCGCTCTTGAGCAAATTGCCGAAGAGAAAAAAATTAGCAAAGAATCCATTCTGGAAGCTACTGAAGCGGCTCTCGCAGCAGCCTATCGTAAAGATTATGGCAAGCCGTCTCAAATTATACGCTGCAAAATCGATCCGGAAAAAGGCTCGATGGAATTTTGGATGGAAAAAGAAGTAGTCGAAGAAGTAGCTGATGAAAATTCAGAGATAACTCTTGCTGATGCAAAAAAGGAGAATAAAGATATTGAGCTGGGCGGTTTTACGCGCTACCCCTTGCCAACTCATGAAGATTTTGGCAGAATTGCTGCTCAAACCGCAAAACAAGTAATTATTCAAAGACTCAAAGAAGTTGAAAGAGAAGTAGTTTTCAATGAATTCAAAAATATGGAAGGGCAAATGGTCAATGGTTCCGTTCAGCAAATCGAGGGTGGAAATGTTGTGGTGGACCTGGGACGGGCCAACGGCATCATGTTTCCTTCAGAACAAATCAGCGGCGAACATTATCGAGTGGGGCAGCGAATTAAAGTAATTGTCAGTCAAGTCGAAAAGAGTAATCGTGGATCACAAATCCTAGTTAGCCGTGCTCATGATGATCTAGTTCGCTATCTATTTATGATGGAAGTACCAGAAATTGAAGCTGGGGCGGTAAATATCATGGGAATTGCCAGAGAAGCAGGAGTAAGAACTAAAATGTCAGTCCGAGCGCTTCAAGAGGGAGTTGATCCAGTTGGCTCATGCGTCGGACAGCGTGGAACTCGTGTCCAAGCGGTACTTTCCGAAATAGGAAATGAAAAAATTGATATTATTCTTTGGAATGAAGACCCCGCAACTTATATTACCAATGCGCTATCTCCGGCAAAAGTAGATGATGTAAGACTAAATAAGAAAACTAATGAAGCTTTAGTTTATGTTGTTAGCGAACAATTATCTTTAGCGATTGGCAAAAATGGCCAGAACGTTCGTCTGGCGGCAAAATTGACGGGTTGGAAAATAGATGTAGCCGACGCCGCAACCAAACCAGTGGAAAAAGTTAAAAAAGAAAAAGAAGAAAAGGAGGCGACCACAAGTACTGATGGTGCAAAAACAAAAAAAGAAAAAAACCAAGAAAGCAAAAAAATCAAGCTACGCTTGATCAAGCGAAGCTTGACAAAGAGCCCAAGGAAGGAGAGGGGGAGAAAAAAGAACCCAAAAAGAAGGCCGCAAAAAAAGCTGTAAAGAAGAAAAAGGAAACCACCGCCTCTGGCGGGGTCCCGCCTACTATTTAATTTTAAATATAAGTGGCGGGAAAAAAACCGAAGAGTAGAAAGGGGTGAGGCAAATAAGCCTGATAAAAATCGTCGAAGCAATTTTTGGGTCGTTCGGTATTCTTTTCATAAGCTGCGCGATCAGCATTTTTCTCTTCAAACAATCCCAAAAGCCCCATCGAGTCCGAAACGAAGAGGGGACCATCTTATGCCATCTTTCGTTTCTGGCCCCGATCATGTCCGCTTGGATTTTGCTGCCGATTCTTATTAATTATCTAGGTAGCGAATAAAACCACAGTCGGATACCCATTCCCTTAAGGCAACTTGCTGCGACTAGCGAGTTGTTTTTATTTGTATAAAAATAAAAAAAGTGATAAAATGTGAATAACTCGTTAGATAACTTTTTTTCGTTCATTAAATCGTGGCAAAATTTTTGTGAAAATATAAGGGGGAATGATTATGGAAAATCTGCAAGAAAGAGTATTTGAGTTTAATACAAAACTCGAGGAAACAATGTACGATGTCTTAGAGAAACAGGAGCCGCAAATCTTGAATGCGGCACACATTGTAAAAAGATGCACCAAGCGTCTGGGGAGGATATTTGTTGTCGGTACGGGGCATTCCTCTTCCGTCGCGTTCGAGGCATTTATGCGGGCCGGCGGATTAGTCAATGTGGTCCCGCTCGTGCCATGGTTTCTGACGATGATCGCCGGCGGAGTCTTGAGCGGCATTCTGGAAAAACAAAAAGGGTTCGGGAAGTTTCTCTTCCGGGCCTACGAGTTTATCTATAGAATCTCGCGCAATGACTGCATGATCTTCATCTCGCAGTCAGGCTGCAACGCGGTTACGGTCGAGATGGCAAAGCTTGCCCAGGAAGCAAAAGTGGAAGTGATTGTCATTACTTCCTCACAAGGTGCATCTTTCGACAACGAGCTTCTCCGAATTGAAGGCGTAACAGCCGTGGACACCGGCGTTCCCTTCGGAGACACGGTCGTGAAGATTGACGGGCTTGATGAAGAAACAAGCATCGGACCTCTCTCTACCATGATCGGCATCTATGTCTGGCACGTAATAATGATCAGTGCCTGCGAGATGCTCGTCGAAGATGGCTATAAAAAACTTCCCGTGATAATCAGTGGGAACACAAGAGAGGAGACGAGCGAAAGGCGCAACCAGAAACTCATCCTCGGATACCTCCGGGAATTATTAAAACAAGGACTGCTGGTTAAAATTTAACTCGTTGTAAATAAGATATCACAACAAGCACCCGGTGTACTCCATCGGGGCTTTTTTTATTTTCAGACGAAACATTTGACAAACATTTTGCGTATTATTATAATGGAGTTAGCACTCGTTGGCACAGAGTGCCAATATAAAATGTTAGATGTTAAATCTTAAATCCATATCTTTTTATGTCAAAACTTTCGGAAGATTTTACATTTGACATGTGGTTTTGAGATTTGAGATTTGAATTTTGAGATAAAAAAGAATATTATAATCTAAGGAGGTTTTATATATGGAGATATTTGGCTTCGACAGATTTAGCAATAATGCCAAACAGGTTTTATCAGCTGCGCAAGAAATAGCGCAAAGGACTGGATCAAATGTGATTGATACCGATCATGTTCTGCTGTCAATTTTGCAAAAAAAATCCGGCACAGCATATGACGTCTTATTAAGCTTTGGCGTTGATTTTGAAAGAATTGAGATGGTCAGCAATTTTATGCCGATCAATGACATTCATCTAAAAAAAGGAACGGGCATATCGGATGATCTCAAATATGCCTTGGAACAGGCGATTCTAATTGCGCGAAAAAATAATCATTTTTATCTTGGTACGGAACACCTGCTTTACGGAATATTGTTAAATCAGGGTTTTCTGGCTTATCAAATGATTCAAAATCTGGATGTAAAACCAGAATTAATCAAAAAAAATCTTGAAGAACTTTTTAAAACATCTGCTCAAGCTATGCAAGGAGGTGAGCTGGATGGCGATACTGGTATTGATGGTGTTAAAAAACATAAAGGTACGGCGCTTGAAAAATACACTGTTGATTTGACCGAAGAAGCATTCAGCGGAAAACTTGATCCGATCGTAGGACGCGAAAAAGAAATCGAAAGAGTGGTTCACATCCTATCGCGCAGAACAAAAAATAATCCCGTCTTAATTGGCGATCCCGGTGTAGGCAAAACCGCAATTGTTGAAGGATTAGCCCAAAGAATTATAACGGGGGATGTCCCAGTAAAATTAAAAAATAAAAAAATCTATTCGCTTGACCTGGGCTCTTTGATTGCCGGAACAAAGTTTCGCGGAGAGTTTGAGGATCGATTAAAAAAGCTTTTAAATGAATTAGAAAAAGATCGCTCGTCAATTCTTTTTATTGACGAAGTCCACACTATTATCGGCGCGGGCTCTGCCGAGGGGTCGCTTGACGCTTCCAATATGTTAAAACCATCACTTTCTCGCGGCCGCATCACCTGCATCGGCGCTACAACAGTTGATGAATATCGCAAAAATATTGAGAAAGATGCGGCTTTTGAGCGGCGCTTTCAAACCGTTCTGGTGGAAGAGCCATCGATTGAAGATACGGTTCAGATATTGAAGGGTATTGCCAAAAACTATGAAGATTTTCATCAAGTAGTAGTTGAGCCGGAAGCGATAACACTTGCCGCTAAGCTTTCTCATCGCTATATAGCCGATCGATTTCTACCCGATAAAGCCATTGATTTGCTCGATGAAGCTTCTTCTTCCGTTGTAATTCGCGAAAAGGTAGGGGAGGATGAAGGAATTAAAAAGTTGGAGATTAAATTGAAAAATACTTTGGAAGGAAAAAATGAAGCCATTAAAAATCAAGATTTTGAATTAGCAGCTGAATTGCGCGATCAGGAGAATTTTATTAAAGAAGAAATTGAGAAGAGAAGATTGAGCCGAGCCGATATCCCTAGAGAAAACAGAGTGATTGTGACCATTCACGACATCGCAAGAGTTGTCAGTATCTGGACGGGAATCCCGGTTTCGAAATTAATTGAATCCGACAAAAATAGGTTTACTCATCTGGAAGAAATTTTAAAAAAGAGAATTGTCGGACAGGATGAGGCGATTAGTTCTATTTCTCAAGCCATCCGTCGAAGCCGAGCGGGGATCGCTAATCCCAATCGACCAATCGGTTCGTTCATATTTTTAGGACCCACAGGGGTTGGAAAAACAGAATTGGCAAAGGTCCTAGCTTCTGAGATTTATGAAAGAGATGATGCTCTAATTAAAATTGATATGAGTGAATTTATGGAGCGCCATAATGTCAGCCGATTAATTGGAGCTCCAGCTGGTTATATTGGTTATGATGACGGGGGAAAGTTGACCGAACAAGTTCGCAAAAAGCCTTACTCGATCATTCTTTTTGACGAAATAGAGAAAGCTCACCCAGAAGTTTTTAATCTTCTCTTGCAAATATTGGAAGACGGTTATCTGACTGATGCGAAAGGCCGGAGGGTAGATTTCCGCAACACGGTTATAATCCTGACTTCAAATATCGGTATAAATGATTTTTCTCGTGTTGCCAGCATGGGATTCAGAGCCGAAGGCGTGAATGGTTCGACAGGCTCACCACTAGAGGAATACGATAAAATAAAAACCACCGTTTTAGATCAGATGAAAAAGAAGTTCAATCCAGAATTTTTAAATCGCCTGGATAATATAATTGTATTCAAACCGCTTGGACAAAAAGAAATCATTCAGATTGTGGCTATTAACCTCCAAGAGCTAAAAACGCGAGTGTTAGCAGAAAAAAATATTAAGCTGGAATTTTCCAAAAAATTAGTTGATTGGATTGCTTCCAATGGCTACGATCCGGAATATGGCGCTCGTCCGGTTAGGCGTTTAATTGCTAATGAAGTGGAAGACAAGCTCGCTTCTCAAATCATTTCAGGCGGGATTGAAGAGGGGGAGAGTGTCAGGATCGACTACAAGAATAATAAAGTGGTTTTTGAGAAGAAGAAGGTGTTGATAAAAAAATAACGTAGAAATTAATGAGGAAATTTGCGCTTCGCGCGGAAATTCAGGAAAGAAATTTTCAAAAATTTCCCATTCCCAATTTCCTTCCTTAATTTCTTTCCTAAATTTCTAGTTGCAAGCACCAAACAATTATTAAACCAACATGCCCCATATCAAAAAGCTCGTCGTTGGCTTCCTGGACACCAATTGCTACATCATTTCTTCTGGCAAGCATGCTGTTTTGATTGATCCAGGAGAGGATTTTAAACGAATTTTGAAAGAGCTGGAAGGATTAAAGCTAGAAAAAATAATCTTAACCCACCTTCATTTTGACCACATCATTGCCGCCAAGAAAATTAAGAAAGCAACGTCAGCCCTTATCTGCTGTAACAAAAAAGATTTTAAAATACTAAATAATGATTTGTTAAAAGAAGATGATGTTGATGAGAACTTGCGGGCTGATTTTAAATTTAAAATTTTAAATTTAAACTTTAAAATAATTTCCACCCCTGGGCATACTCCAGGAAGCATTTGCCTGTACGATGAAAAAAACAGAATCTTATTTTCCGGAGACACAATTTTTGCCGGCTCAATCGGAGTAACCAACTATCCAGGAGGGGATTTTAAAAAGATTAAGAATTCGATTGAAAAAAAATTATTAACTCTTCCTGATGACACTCATGTCTATCCCGGGCATGGCCCGGATTTTGTGCTGGGAGAGGAAAAAGAGGCGATAAAAAGTATTTTAGAACAATAAAAAACCCTGCAAAATACGCAGGGTTTTACATTCGAACCAGGGAAAATATTACAGAGCAATAACAAACTGGCAGTGTGTGATGTAGTTCCATTCTCTGAAATCCTTATGGATTTGAAAGAGTAGAGCAACTTCCGGAGCCAGATCGCTTGGTTTTGTATCTCCCAGTTCAGAGACAATCTCTTGCGGAATCTTTTCCATCGGCAGAGTTGCCAACTGAATAGGTATCACAGCGATCCCGCTCGGTGAAAGTTGGTCAACAATCTCTTTTACACTTTTGTATGGGATAGCGCAACTTGCCACAATCCGGTCATACGGTCCATCTTGCGGATACCCGATCCGCACTTTGGGATTTACTTTTTGAATCTCAACATTCTCGATCTTTTGTTGAACCATTTTCTGTCGTGAGAAATAGCACAACAGATCAAAAATCTCTACGCCCACCACTTTTTCAGCGAGGTGCGAGAGCATAGCCGCAAACCAGCCACAGCCTGAGCCAATTTCTAAAATCTTGCCTACCTTCTGCTCAAGCTTCATAACTTGTAAGATCAGAAGTACAAAGCTCGGCTGACTAATGGTTGAGCCATACGGTTTTCCATTAAGTAGCGTTATCATTACGGGTATTGTGTCGTCCTTGAGTATACTCTCCTCGGAAAAAGGATCTGGTACAAAAAGATGCCTCGCATTTGTTAGAAATGCATTCTTCACAACTCCAGACAATTCTCCGTGCTCTTTTGAAAACTTTTCTTTATAAATCTTCAAGAAAGCATACATATATCCATTTCCAGCTAACATATGGTAGTCCTCCCTTTTTATTTTAAAAGAATTAAAGATCAATCTTTTTTATATATTATCATATTATAAAAACAAAGTCAATACTTTCCTTAAAGTCCTAATTTTAACAAAAAGCTAAACCAAGCCAAATAAAAGGGGTTGATTTTTAGTAGATACATGGTATCATACAAATCAACACGAATGGTCACAAATAATTACAAATAGGATTCCGAAATTCGTAAAAATTTGTGCAAATTTGTAACTATTCGTAAAACCATGCCCAAACTCCAACCAATCAACAAACTTAAGGGTTTTAAAGATGTTCTTCCCGAGGACTATGTCTATTGGAACCACGTTCTTGCTGTGGCTGATGAAGTGATGTTGTCGGGTGGATTTGATCGACTGGACCTGCCCACAATGGAAAAGGCAGACCTCTATAATCGCAGTACCGGAGAGGAAACCGATATTGTCGGTAAAGAAATGTATACTTTTGATACTTCCAGAATGATTGGCTCCAAAGACAAGAAAAAAGACAAGGATGAAAACATTGTCGCTCTGCGTCCGGAAATTACACCCAGCATGGTCAGAGCTTATATTGAAAATGGCATGCAGACCTGGCCAAAGCCAATTTCATTATTCACAATCGGCAGGTGTTATCGCCATGAAAATCCCCAAGGGGGCCGATACCGAGAATTTACTCAGCTCGACGCCGAAGTTTTTGGGCAGGAAGACCCGGCTATTGACGCGGGGTTAATTTCCCTAATTTGGGATATTTTTCAGCGCCTTAAGGTAAATGATCTAGAAATCCACATTAATTCCATCGGTTGTACAGAGTGCAAGCCTAGAATCAAAAAAATGTTGGTGGATTATTTTAAGAAAAAACAAAGCAAGCTTTGCGAAGATTGTAAAAAAAGATTGAAGAAAAATCCCATGAGGATTTTGGATTGTAGAAATGAACGGTGCCAAAGTACTATCGCTGGAGCGCCAGTCACAATTGATAATATTTGCGAAGATTGTAAAAAGCATCTGATGTCAGTCTTGGAATATTTAGATGAAATGGGTGTTTCTTATAGCCTCATGCCAAATCTAGTCCGGGGACTAGATTATTATAATCGAACTGTTTTTGAGGTTACTGCTCGCGATGAACGCAGACAAAACGCGTTAGCCGGCGGAGGCAGATATGATTATCTGATAGAGCAAATGGGCGGAGAACCGACCCCCGCCATTGGATTCGGCTTAGGAATAGATCGAACCGTAGACTATCTCAAGAATAATAATATTCGTATTCCAAAGCCAAGGTCAAAGGTAAATGTCTTTATGATTCAGCTCGGAGAAGATGCTAAAAAAATAGCTCTAAAAAAGACCAGGGAGCTAAGAAAAATGGATATTTCTACTGGAATTGCTATTGGCAAAGACACTATCAAAGCGCAATTAAGAGCCGCTGATAAAATAAATGCTTTATTTTCCGTAATCATAGGCCAGCGAGAAGCCGTAACAAATTCGGCTATCATTCGCGATATGCGCGACGGCGTTCAGGAAACTATAGAATTAGAAGACCTAAATAGTAGATTATTAAATATGGTCGAGGAGAGGATGAAAGAAGAGGAGGAGTATGGGAAAAAAATCAAGACAAAAGGTAATAAATAGGGAAAATAGAATTAAGAATCATGAATTAAGAATTAAGAAGAGGAAAAAACTTTTTAAGTGGTTTGCTATTGGGGTTGTAATTCTAGCAATTTTGGGAGGTGCAGGCTATGTATCCAAAAAATACTATTTTGATAAAAAAGCAAATAAAGTGGAGACTAAAAAAGTGGAGCAAACGATAGACAATCAGGTTGCTGTTTTAGAAACTACTTTGGGAACAATTCAGATTCGTCTCTATGATTCAGCAGCCCCAAAGACCGTAGAGAATTTTGTAAAATTAATTAAAGAAGGCTTTTATGATGGAACCAAGTTTCACCGCGTTATTAAAGATTTTATGATTCAAGGCGGCGATCCGCTGAGCAAAGATGAAAGTAAGATTGATCAATGGGGAACTGGCGGGCCAGGCTATGCATTTGCTGATGAACCAGTTATTGGGGATTACACGCCAGGGACAGTCGCTATGGCGAACTCCGGTCCCAATACAAATGGTTCTCAGTTCTTTATTATGACGGGAGATTGGTCCGGTGGCAAGTTAGCGAAGAGCTATAATATATTTGGCACTGTTACATCCGGCATGGACATAGTTCAAAAAATTGCAGCTGTTAAAACAAATTCTAGCGACAGACCGGAAGAAGATGTTATAATAATCAAGGCCACAGTTCAGACTGAAACGCCTGCTCAAGGTACTACCTCGAGCAGTTCTCCAATTAATATAACCACTGAAAACGGCAACTCGGTACAAGTTAGCCCAATACAAGTAGAAACTAGTGATGGCACCCCAGTTAATGTTACGGCAACACCGGTGAAATAAAAAATATTTCTTTAGTTATAAAAACCCCAGTCAAATACCACAAAGCGGTAATTTTACTAAAAGCTAAAATTATTTGACAGGGTAAAAAGTAAAAAAACAAAATGGAAGAAAAAACAAATGCGGCTCCATCCCCAGCAGCTGAGGGCGGCAAAAAAAGTTCTTGCTGGAAAATAGGGATTATAGTCCTAGCAGTTTTGGGCGTTTTATTTATCATTTTCATAATTCTAGTTATGCTCCTAACCAAAGGCGTTGGAGATGTAGCTGATAAAGAAATGAAGGCTTTGAAAGCTAATGATTATGCGGGGGCCTATGCTCTGACATCAAGTGAATTTCAAGCCTCAACTACACTGGATCAGTTTAAGGCTTTTATGCAGCAATATCCGGCTTTGGTAAGCAACAAATCTTACAGCTTTAATGAAAGAAACACCAATAATAATATGGGAGATGTTAAGGGAGTGGTTGTTGGTTTGGATGGTAAAAACTATAACCTAGAGCTTCAAATGATCAACGAAGGAGGGGATTGGAAAGTTTTGAATTTCCACTTAACTTCTTCCGGTGCTACTAGCACTACGCCTCAAACCCAAAACAATACTCAAACTCCATCTACCAGTGGCACAGCCATAACCGATATTAAAGTGAGCGATATTCTAAACTCTCAACAAATTGTTGGTACAAATAAAAGTGTTATCAGCGCTAGCGCACCAGAAATCAATGCTACTGTTTTTATGTCAGGTGCAAAGAAAGGCACCAAGCTTGGCGCTGCTATTATTCAAGAAAGCCCGCAAACTGTAATCTCTCAAGTAACTCGCGATATAAATTCTGACGGGGATATGATTTATAACTTCATTTTCTCCAGCAAAACCGGTACTTGGGCACCGGGAAAATATCAAGTCTACTCTGAAGTATCCACTGGCGAAAACAGCGTGATTGAGTTTACAATCCAGTAAAATAAATAGTTAAACCATAAGATCAAAAAGAGGTTTTTAAAAAGAAAATCTCTTTTTTGTTGACAAAAGGCGTATGCTGTGCTAATATCTATACTTGTGCGTATGACCAATGGCGTTATACGAGTAGGTTAAAAACAGAAAAGGAGAGAAATATTTTGAGAAATAGCATGCTAATAAGAGAACTAACGGATCTTATTGGGGAAATAGGCGGGGTTGTTTCCAAAAATAACCACGTTTTGGACAGATCCGGCAAAACATTCGAAAAAGGAGGATTGACAGCCAAATGTCAATTATCAAACCAACCATCAAGGTTGACTTTGAGTATGATGCTAAGAAGGGAGTCTGGACCAGTTTCTCCCGCGGTGGCAAAAAACATCATCTCAACATCAAGGAAAAGTTACTCAAGTGCATCGGGCGGGAAAAATTAAACAGCGCCCTGAAGCAGATCATCAAAGACACAAGACCACCGTATTTAATCATTGCTGTCCACTACAAAGGCTCACTCGATGGACCGCCGGCTTTCGAGGTTCATGATGAAAGTATTAAGTATTGGGCCAGTCTCATCCTTGCCAGACTCTCGAAGAAATAGGCAATAAACCGCCTTTTCTGCCCGAAGAAAGCGCAAAACAGTAGCGCAGTTCTTCGGGCTTTATTTTTTTTGCGAACCTAGTATAATGTATAAAAAGATACCTTTTTCTTAAAATACTATTGGTTTAAAAACCATTGAGCATAATAATATAAAAAAATAACCAGGTCGACTATTAGTTTAAAATTAACAAACGAAAAAATTTCTACCAAAATATATCAATAGAATTTTTTCGTAGAGGAGAAATTTATGAAATGCTTGGAGAAAAATCTTTTCTTAAAAAAGATTTTGCGAAAAGCACGGAATGAATTACGACGAAATGGCAGCAGAAAAAAAAGTAGGAGAGATAACCCACTTTTTTGACAAGATTTCTGTAGCGATTATCAAAGTAGCTGGCGGGCAGAAAATAAAAGTAGGGGACAATCTTCACTACAAAAATAAATCGGGAAGCGTTGATTTTACTGAACCCATAGAATCAATGCAGATATTCAAAGAACAGGTTGAGGTCGCCAAAGCCGGTGAAGAAGCTGGCGTCAAAGTCAGTCAAAAGGTAGGGGAAGGGGTTGAGGTTTTTTTAGTGTAACGGATTTTTAAAAAAAATAAAAAGGCAAAGCACTTTTAGTGTTTTAGTTTTTTATGAAAATAAACATCACAAACAAAAACAAGGTCTTTTTTAAAAAACCCACAATTACTAAGGGTGATATTATTGCGTATTATCAAAGAATTTTCCCTTATATGATTTCGCATGTTAGAAACCGTCCAGTAAATATGCTCAGAGCTCCAGATGGGGTACTAGGCAACATCTTTTTTCAGCAGAATATGCCCCGTTATTTTCCGGATTGGATAGATTCTTTTAATACTTTTCGTATTCGTGGCGGCTTTGTCCGTCATGTTTTAATAAATAAACTAGAGACCTTGATTTATCTGGCCAATGAAGGTGTCGTAACCATTCATATCTGGAATAGTCGGACAAAAAATATCAAAAATCCCGATCGAATTGTTTTTGACCTAGATCCACCAGATAAAAAAGGTGGGTTTGAATTGGTGCGTGAAGTGGCTTTTTTATTAAAAAAAGAATTAGAAAAAATAGGCGCAAAACCCTATGTAATGACTACGGGATCCAAGGGTGTACATGTTATTGTCCCTATTAAACCAGATACTGCTTTCAAAAAAGTTAAAGCTTTTGCTCGCGAGTTTGTTAGTAAAATTGAAGTAGAACATCCAGAGAAAGTGACTCATGACTTTCGAAAATCCAAAAGAACTGGCAAAGTTTTCATTGATTACCTGAGAAATAATTACGGCCAAACCGCTGTAGCGCCTTATTCGGTTCGCTTAAAAAGAGGTGCTACGGTAGCTACGCCTATATTTTGGAATGACCTATATAAAAAAGATTTCGGCCCGCAGACAATCAATATTAAAAACATTTTTCAATACTTAAGAAAGGGCAATCCATGGAAAGACATTTATAAGAAGCCGAGAAGTGTGGTATATTATAAGCACAAAGTGCAAAATAACAAATAATAAGCACCAAATCCCAAACAAATTTCAAATCACAATGTTCAAAACTTTTTAGGATTTTGGTCATTAGAATTTGTTTGTAATTTGTTATTTGTGATTTGGATCTTAGATTATTTTGAAATAAAAATATAACTAACTTAAAATAAACATGAAGAAACTGATTACTATCTTAGTGCTCGCCGCCGTTGTTGTCTTCGGCTATTATGCCTATAAATCGCTTCGAAACAGTACTGGTGGTTTAACTAAAGAAGGAATAAAGAGTTTAATTGAAAATAAAGCCAATGAAACTAAGGCAAAAATGGAAGGAGCAACCGATCAAGCAATCCAAGATGCAAAAGACCAGGCTAGTGATGCTTTGAAAAACAAAGTAGATGAGGCGCTTGGAACGAAGAAATAAATTTTAACTTAAAAAGAAAAAACCGCTCCCCGAATCCGGAGGGCGGTTTTGTTATTGAAATCTTTAAATCTGGACGGCGGCTTATTGCTTTTTTAAAAATAATCGAGCCGCTTTTTCGGGTGTCAGTCCTATGTGTGATTCGGGAGGCTCCTTGAAACTTATTTCGGGCAGTTCTTCATTGAGTGCTCGAAGGCAAGCCTTACGAAACCCTGAGGGACCGACATAAGGCACATCGCCCTCGTCCATAAGAACGATTTTGCCCGGAAGCCGAGAGACTGATAACTTCGCGGCTTCTAAGTCAATAGACTCCTTGCCTTCCAGTGCTACACCGATCACATGGACTTTTTTCCTATAGTAATTAAGCCAAGCCTTCAAAACCCCGGGTTGAGCGAAAGCCATACTACCGCAACCTAAGATTACTTGCTTTGGATCGGTGATCTGATAATTCTTAGCGAAATTTTGCAGGCGCTTTGGATGCCGGTGGCAAGAAAGGATGTTTATTTTAATCTCAACATCCGGAAATGCTTTTCGAAGCCAGTCTATTTCGGAAGCAAGCGATGGATAATCGCTAGCGCTTCCAAAAATAATATCGAGTTTCATGTTAACCTCCCTTCAGGCGACCTCGCCGAGAAATTCCGGTCGTGAAACCAGTTCCGCGACCAGTTGGTAGAGCTGTTCAACGACATCCAGCGATTCACCCTGGCGGAATCTTTCCTTGGAAAGTTCCTGCCAGTTTTCATCGCGAATGCGCCATGAGTCGTTGTCGATAACATCTGCTATCACGATGAAGCCGGTTTCGACATCCACGCCGAGTTCGATCTTGAAGTCAATGAAACGGACTCCAATCCGCTTAAAAGCATTCTCGAGGGCGATGAAAGTACACAGCGCGATATCGCGTATCTGTCCCATCGTTACGTCTGACGCAACTTTGTCGGAGAAGGGGAGCACCTTGCTGGCCATCACCTGTTTGTCGATTTTCCTGCTCAGATTGCTTTCGGGGTCCGCAACGGGCTTTTTAGCGTGGAGCAGTATCCATTCGGAATCAAACGGGTTCCCGATCAGCGGATCCTCTTCACCGAGCTTGGGATTCAACCCGTCAATCACAGTTTCTCCGTTGATGACAAGAGCGCCCTTGGTTGTTTTCAGGAAGAATTCGATAACAGGTTCTTCAAAGCGGAAGGGTGGCTCCTGCACCAGCGAAGGTTCGCGCTTCAGGTAACTCCCGACCGCATATCTGCGGACAACGACTTCCAGTGAAATCATGGAGCTTTTCTTGGCGACGAATTTTACTTTTGGCTTCGCTTCCGAGAGCTGTTCAACGAAAGCGGTCGGGATTCCGAGTTTGTTTAAGAGCTCGGAGACGCGACAGGTGGTAGTAGTTGCGCAGACCGCCTTGGATGCAAATTTCTTGGTGAAGCCCGGGTCATCATGTGCGGTGATATCTTCTTTGTTTTCAATGATCACGAGATTCGGATTTTCGACAACTTCGATGATGCGCTTCGTCTTACCTTCGGCAAGAAGTTTACCTTCAACATACTTACTTTTCGGTTCCATTCTTTTCCTCCATTCCTTCCAGGCCGTAGCCAGTTTTTTGTTTTTTCACGCGGCCTCTAGAGACCAGCGTTTTTATAAATGTGGTCTTCCTCCTTGACCCATTCTTTCCAGTCGAAAACCGCTTCAATCTCGTTGCGACTAAGTTTCCCGGCCTTCATAAGCTCAGAAGCACACCGAGTCAATTCAATAAACTCTCTGAGGTGCCGGCGCTGTTTCATCGCTTCGAAACATATTTCCTGTACTGTCCTGTATGCTTCTTCAGCCGGTATTCCTTTCTCTTTGAGAAGCATTTCGAGCTTCTGCGAGGCGATGGTGCCGTAAGTCATTTCGAGATTTTCCAGCATCCGTTCCGGGAAGATGTTCATTTTCTGAATTATCTCAGTCAGTAACTGAATCTGATAATCCAAAATCCCGAAGGCGTCCATGGCAATGAGGCGTTCGGCCGAGGAATGGGAGATATCTCTCTCATGTGAAGTCGCAATTATGTCATTCATGGAAACACTGTAGCCGAGAAGCAGGCTGGCAAGCCCGCGTACTCGTTCTGTGCGGATAGGATTTTTCTTGTGCATCATCGCCGACGAACCCTTCTGTTTCTCGGTGAAATGCTCTCTGGCTTCGCCAACTTCGGTCTGCATCATGAGCCAGAGATCATTAGCAATTTTGCGCAGTTCCTGCGAGAGAATTGCCATCTCAGAGATAATTCGCGCCCGATAGCTGATGGATACGATCTGAGTGGCGATAACAGGCTTTAGTCCGCCAAGTATCTTTCCGACCTCCTGCTCAACTTCCGGACCCAGAGTGCCATAAACACCAACGGCGCCAGAGAGTTTCATTACCTCATATTCCATGGCAACCCTGACCATGTTTTTTTGTGCCCTCTGGATCATTTCAAACCAATTGAGACACTTGATGCCAAAGGTGATGGGTTGGGCATGCTGGCCATGTGTGCGACCGATCATGATTTGTCCGCAATGCTTTTTTGCTCTTTCCAGAAGGGCCATCTGTAGCTCTTTCAAATCATCATGGATCACCTCATAAGAATCCCGATAAAGCATGGCCATAGCCGCTTCCTCAGTATCATATGAGGTCATCCCGTCGTGGAAGAGCCCAGCGTCCGCATTATCCTTGCCCTTTGCAAGCGCTTCTGAAACCCTTTGATTAAATTCCTTATCGTTCTCGCAATGGATTATATTCCAAAACTCCATCGACGGCAGGATGATCATTATGCGCATAATCTCGATAAAAGCATTGAGATCATGCTCTAATACCCGATCACGTCTTTCGATGGCTGATACGATTTTTGACCACAACACCAGCCATTCTCTTGAATCAAGCTCTCTTGCGAGCAGGCCTTCGAATTTTTCTCTGATTCTCCCGGTTACCCCCTTGGGAATTTGACCGAGTTTCTCGCGAGCTTCAAGCACAGCAAGCTCTACAAGAAGCCAATAATAGTATTTCATCCTGTTTCCTTCCCAGAGTTCGCGCATACCTTTCTTCCAATAGCGTTTAATCAAACTAACCACTCCCTTTCATTTTTATTTTCCAAAGATTTAAAGAACAAGAGAACTACAATCGCAGTCCTCCTTTCAAAAGGCATTATAGCTTAGACAGCTAAAAAAAGAAACATTTTATTATTTTCCAAATTAAACTATAATATACCCATGACCAAGAATGAACAAAACGCTGTAAAAATCGTTAAATACCTCGAAAGCGCAGGATATGTCGCTCTTTTTGCTGGTGGATATGTCAGAGATAAAATAATGAAACGAAAAGTGAATGATATTGATATCGCTACATCCGCAAAGCCCAATGAAATCAAAAAGGTTCTCGATAAAAAGAAGATTAAATATATTGAGATAGGAGAGAAGTTTGGCGTCATTGCCGCTGTTATTCCAAAAGACAAGAAGGAGAATTTTATTTATGAGATTGCTACCTTCCGCCAAGATTTTGGGGTAGGGGATTCTCGCCATCCCAAGAAAGTAAAGTTGGTTTCTAATCCAAAGGAAGACGCGGTAAGAAGGGATTTCACCATAAATGGACTGTTTGGGGAAATTACAAATTACAAATTACAAATTACAAACAAATTTCAAATCACAAATTTCAAATGGGGGAGGGTTTTGGATTGTGTAGGAGGAATTGAGGATATTAAATCTAAAACTATTCGATTCATCGGCAATCCTGACGAGAGAATAAGAGAAGATGCGCTGCGCATGATGAGAGCGATAAGGTTTGCTTGTCAGTTGGGTTTTCAAATTGAGCCAAAAAGCTTTGGTTCAATCAAAAAAAATCACACTTTAATTAAAAAAATTTCTAATGAGAGAATTCGCGATGAAATTAATAAAATTTTATTATCAGATAAACCAAGATGGGGGATGGAATTGTTGGACAAGAGCGGATTGCTTGGGCAAACCATACCAGAACTGCTAGAAGGAAAAGGTGCTCCTCAACCAACTAATTATCATCTTGAAGGAAATGTTTGGAATCATACTTTGTTGGCGCTGGATAAACTAACAATGGTTCCCGCAGTTTTGAAAAATAAAAACTATGATACCACTCTTGCGCTAGCCGTTTTATTTCACGATATTGGCAAGCCAGCAACTATTATGTTGCCCAAAGAAACGGGCGATCGTATTCGATTTAATAACCACGATGTGGTTGGTGCCCGAATTGCTATTCAAATCATGAATCGTCTCAAATATTCCGGCAACGAAGTTGAAAAGGTCAGCTGGTTAACTAAACATCATATGCTTTTTAGCAGTCTTTTTAAAATGAGAGAGGCTAAAAGAATTCGCTACCTTACCCATCCTTATTTTCCGGACTTGCTCAAGCTCTTTTGGATTGACGCTAATAGTTCGGTTCGTTCGAATAAATATGGGAAACCTCTACCGCCAGAATTATCGGCTTATAATCGCGGCAAGGCAATTTTAGAAAAAGAAAAAAACAAGCCTAAGCTGCCCAAGCCATTTTTACGCGGCGATGACGTGATGAAAATCATGGGAATTACTAACGGCAACAAGATAGTTGGTGAAATCCTGCATAAAATTTACGATGCGCAATTAGAGAGGAAAGTGAAGAATAAAAAGGAAGCCAAAAAACTCGCAGAAAAGCTATTGAAGAAAAAAGATAAGGGAGTAGAATAAAGATAAACTTCAAATCACAAATAACAAATTACAAACAAATTTCAATGACCAAAATTCAAAAGTTTGTAATTTGGAATTTCGAATTTGAATATTGTTTGTGATTTGGTGCTTGAGATTTGGAATTTTAATATTATTAAAATCGTAAATATGCCTATAATAAAGAATAAGGAGCAGCGCGTTGCCATCTTCGTCGATGTGCAAAACATGTATTACACCGCCCGTCACCTTTATCAGTCAAAGGTAAATTTTGGGATAATTCTGAAAGAAGCGGTGGGTGACAGAAAACTAATCCGAGCCATTGCTTATGCCGTAAAGGCGCAAATGCCGGAAGAAAAATCATTCTTTGACGCTTTACAGAAAAGCGGTTTTGAAGTAAAAACCAAAGACCTTCAGATTTTTGGGGATGGTACCAAAAAGGCCGACTGGGATGTGGGATTAGCTATGGATATAATAAAAATGGCGCCCAATATTGACTCAATTATTTTAGTCAGTGGAGACGGCGACTACATTCCATTGGTTGAATATCTACAAAATCATGGTAAATTAGTTGAGGTGGTTGCTTTTGGTAGAAGTTCAAGCCAGGCCTTAATTAATAAAGCTGATGATTTTCTTGACCTAGAAAAAATTTCCAGAAAAGTATTATTGCGTTTTAGAACAACCAAGTAGAAAAAAATACCAAATAACAAATTACAAAAAACAAACAAATTCTAAACCTCAATGATCAAAATTCAAAAGTTTGGAATTTAGAATTTGAATATTGTTTGTGATTTGGTGCTTGGGATTTGGAATTTAAAAGCTAATCATTTAATACAAATACAAAAACTTTTCTAAAATATGCTTCATCATCATAAACAAGGGTTACGACAAAGCATTTTTGCTTTTATTGTGGTCTTTTTAGCCTGCATTAGCATGTTTTTGCTCTTAAGACCCAATCTTTATTCATCCGCTTCCCCCAAAAGCATCTATGTTCCTACTGAAGGAACAGTTCTTCAATTTCCCGAAGAGAGCCAAAAAGATGCTGTCCCAGCTTCTAAAGAAAACACATCTAAATCTAAGAATATCTATACTATTCAACCAGAGAATCTTCCTGTTTTTAAAGTAACTGATGTTGTAGATGGCAATACGGTAGTTCTCGAGGGGATTACTAGGATAAGGCTGATTGGCATAAAAGCGCCAAGCCAAGACGAAGAATATGGTATTGAAGCAACTGATTTTCTAAAAAATCTAGTCGATCAAAAAGAGGTAGCCTTTCAATTAGATGATAAAAACCCCAGGGACGATCTAGGAAGATTGAGAGGTATTATCTATATAAATAAAAAAAACGTTAATATAGAAATTTTAAGAAATGGTCTTGCCCATATTTTTCCAACTACCCCTTCCATCGTTGGTTATAACGATTGGGCTTATTTTTGGAATGAAGCCAGGGAAGCGAAAAGAGGGATTTGGTCTGGGGAAAAGCCGAGTCTTAGCAAAAAAAACATTCTGTAGATTTAGTAGTCTGTCTGTTTTATAATAATATTCTAATTTTAAATTTTAAAACTCAAATTTTAAATTTAAAATTTACAATTTAAAATAATTAACACATGGCTTCCGCAAAAAAACAAAATGTGGTCGGAATCGATATTGGTAATAACTTTGTTACCACCATTGTTATGAATCAAGACAAAGAAACGGGAGACCTAGGCATTATCGGCTATGCCCAATCCATAAATAATGGTATGCGGAAAGGAATGGTAGTAGATATAGATGAAACTATTTCCGCCATTTCCCAGTCTCTAGAAGAATCTGAAAGAATGTCCGGCGTACCTATTGAGAGAGCGCTGGTTTCAATCGGAGGACAACAAGTAAGCTCTTCCAATAGTCGGGGAGTTGTGGCTGTATCGCATGAAAACGGACAGATCACAAAAGATGATATTGACAGGGTAATTGAAGCGGCTAAAGCTTTTTCTATGCCGGCAAACAGAGAGGTGGTTCATGTTATTCCCAGATCCTTTATAGTTGACGGCCAGGATGGCATCAAAGATCCATTAGGAATGAAGGGGATACGCCTCGAAGTCGATGCTCATATAATTACAGCTTCTTCCCCAGTTGTAAAAAATATTCTTAAATGTGCTTATCAAGCAGGGCTAGATATCGAAGAAATGGTCTCAGCCCCTCTTGCAGCGGCTCGTGCGGTATTGACCCGAAAACAAAAAGAGATTGGCGTGGTAGTAGTAGATATAGGCGGAGGCGGAACTAATATCGCTGTTTTTGAAGAAGGTGAGATTTTTTATACTGGCTTTGTGCCAATTGGCGCTAGCCACATTACCAATGATATTGCGATAGGGCTCAAGACTTCCATTGAGTTTGCCGAAAAAGTAAAAGTTGAACACGGGGCGGCTACCGCAAACAGGGTTTCAGAAAGGGATTCAATTGATCTTTCTGAAATAGATTCTGGAATTGAAAAAACTTTTGTCAGCAGAAAATACATTATCGAGATTATTGGTGCTAGACTCGAAGAACTTTTTGTAATGGTAAAAGACGAACTTCGCAGAATCGGTCGAGACGGGCTTCTTCCCGCTGGCGCTGTTATCACGGGCGGCGGGGCAAAAATGGATGATATTGTCGAGGTAGCTCGAGAAACTCTTAGGCTTCCAGCTCAATTGGGCAAAATATCCGACTCCATTATCGCAATCGATAAAGAAATTTTGGAAGACCCCTCTTTTTCAACTGCGATCGGCCTTTGCCTTTGGGGTTTTGATCTTTACAAAGATCAAATGCTGATGGGAGGAATTATAAATAGCATCGGGAGAGTTGGGGGAATATTGGGGAAACTGAGCAGGGTATTCAGGAAAAAGTAAGTTTTTTAAAAATCTATAAGCCTAATTTATAACTGTTATTAAAAATCACAAGTTCCAAGCACCAAATAACAAACAAATTCCAAATTACAATTTTCAAAACTTTTTGGGATTTCGGTCATTGAGATTTGTTTGTAATTTGTTATTTGTGATTTGGAGTTTATATTCAATTTTTCGCTTAAAATAATAACTATTAGACAAAGCTTTAAAAATGTGCTATATTTGGCTTAAATGAAAACTTTGTTTAATTTTTATATATAAAAAAGGATGGAGGAATCACACTTATGAAAATGAAAAAAACCAATATTTCTTCTGAAAACACCATGGGATCTACTGGTAATTTTAATCCTGCAGATGGAGACCAATTTGCTCGAATCAAAGTCATTGGCGTCGGCGGATCGGGATGTAATGCTGTTGACCGCATGATCAATGCGAAGCTCAAGGGCGTTGAGTTTTCTGCTATAAATACTGATGCGCAAGCCCTTTTTCACTGTCAAGCTCCAATAAAAATCCAAATCGGCAAAGAAACGACTCGTGGCCTCGGGGCTGGATCTGACCCGGAAATGGGAAGACGAGCTATCGAAGAAAATAAAGACGAACTCTATGAAGCTCTACGAGGTGCTGATATGGTTTTTGTTACTTGTGGGATGGGTGGTGGTACCGGAACTGGCGCCGGACCGACAATTGCCGCTATTGCTAAAGAATTAGGAGCCTTGACCGTTGGCATTGTAACCAAGCCTTTTGGATTTGAGGGTTTGCGACGCCAGAAAACAGCTGAACTTGGAATTGAAGAGATTAGAGATAAAGTAGATACGCTAATTGTTATTCCAAATGATAAATTACTTCAAGTAATTGATAAAAAAACTTCTTTGATGGACGCTTTTTCTGTTGTAGACGATGTTTTGCGGCAAGCCGTACAAGGCATTTCTGATTTAATTACCCAACATGGGGTAATTAATGTAGATTTTGCCGATGTTAAAGCCATTATGGAAAATTCCGGCTCAGCCTTGATGGGAGTAGGCCGCGGTACAGGCGAATCTCGCGCTATTGAAGCAGCTCGTTTTGCTATTGATAGTCCGCTGCTTGAACTTTCAATTGAGGGCGCAAAAGGAATACTTTTTAATATTACCGGTTCCCCAGACTTGTCCATGTATGAAATTGACGAAGCCGCTAAGATTATTACTGAAGCAGCTGACAAGGACGCCAATATTATCTTTGGTGCGGTCATAGACGAGGCTATGCAATCAGAGGTTAAAATAACCGTTATTGCTACCGGTTTTGATACCGCTAAAGCCAAGAAAAGGAGAATGGAAGATGAGGAGGATGAAGATGAGGAAAAAAGCGAAAAGAAATCAAGACGAGATGGTGACGAACTAGATGTCCCGGCCTTCATCCGCAGAAAGATGAAATAAATTAAAAGTTAAAAAATCAAAATGTAAAGTTTTGATCCCGCCCTCGGCGGGATTTTTGTCTATTTTTTTATTTTTGCATTGAAACTTTGAACTTTTAACTTTAAATTTTAAACTCGTATTTTTTATTTGGTTAAATAAGCAAAAAAAATCCGAATTGTTTTTTAATTAGTTTAGCGATAGTATGGTTAGTGGATGGAGGTGCATTAAAAAAACAAAAGTTTTTTCGTGCTTTTGTTTTTTTAATTCGTAATTCGTAGCACTATAAAGATTTTAAAAAATTTTAAACATATAAACATGGCAAAAAACTCTTTAAACAAAAAGGTTGCGCTACCAAAAAAACACAGACTTTACCTATCGGATAATGCGGTAGAAATACTAGAAAAAAGATACCTGAAGAAAGACACAGAAGGAAGGCCTACAGAAAAGCCGGAAGCCATGTTTGAAAGAGTTGCCAAACATATTGCCGAAGGCGATCTCAATTTTGATGCTTCACGTGACAGTGTCAAAAACACTGAAATCGAATTTTACAATGCAATGGTCGATCTCGACTTTTTGCCAAATTCTCCTACGCTCCGAGGCGCGGGAAGATCTATTCACCAGCTCTCCGCTTGCTTTGTACTCCCGGTTGAGGATGATATGAGAGGTATTTTTGATTCATTAAAAAATATGGCTCTGGTTCATCAAGGCGGCGGGGGAACGGGCTTCTCTTTTGGCCGGCTCAGGCCTGAGGGGGATGTGGTTGGCTCTACTGGAGGGGTAGCTGGCGGACCGCTTGGCTTTATGCAAATCTTTAACACTACTGGGGGAGAGCTGATGCAGGGTGGAACCAGAGTCGGGGCAAATATGGGAATATTACCTGTGCATCATCCTGATATTCTGAAATTCATTGATGCAAAACAAGACAATAGGTCTTTTCAAAACTTTAATCTTTCGGTTGCCATCACGGATGATTTTATGAAGAGAATGGCAAAGGGGGAAAACTACGACCTAATAAACCCTCGAAACAAAGAGAAATGGGGATCTCTTAATGCTAAAGAAGTTTTTGAAAAAATGGTTCACAATGCTTGGAGAAACGGAGATCCGGGAATTATTTTTATTGATAGAATAAATAAAGACAATTTTACACCCCAATTAGGCGAGATAGAAAGTACCAATCCTTGCGGCGAGCAGCCTCTCTTGCCATATGAATCTTGTAACCTTGGCTCAATTAATCTTGCCAATATGATCAAGGGCAGAAACACCAATTGGGATCACCTTAAGAAAACTATTTTTACCGCCGTGCACTTTCTTGACAATGTTATTGAGATGAATAAATACAAGGTTCTGGAAATAGAAGAGATAACTAGAGGAAATAGAAAAATCGGCTTGGGCGTTATGGGCTGGGCAGACATGTTGATCCGGCTTGGAATTCCATATAATAGCGAGGAAGCAATAAAACTGGCCGAAAAGGTAATGAGGTTTATTCAAGAAGAAGCGAGACGTGCCTCGGCGGAACTAGCCAAAGTTAGAGGGGTTTTCCCAAATTGGAAAGGAAGCACTTGGGAGAAAAAGAAAATCAAGCTTCGCAATGCCGCTATTACTACCATTGCACCAACCGGAACTTTGAGCCTGGTTGGTAATTGCTCGGGAGGAATTGAGCCTTTGTTTGCCGTAGCTTATAGTAAAAAATCTATTTGGCAAAAAGATGGCACTGCCAAGGTAGAGCAATTTTTTGTCAATCCGCTTTTTGAATATTATGCCAAAAAGGATGGCTTTTGGTCCGAAGAATTAATCAAAAAGATAGCCAAGAAAAACTCGATCCAAGATGTCAGTGAAATTCCAGCCAAATGGAAAAGGATATTTGTCACCTCTCACGATATCTTGCCAGAATGGCACCTAAAAACCCAGGCAGCTTTTCAAAAGTATACTGATAATGCCGTCAGCAAAACCATTAACTTCCCTAATCAAGCTTCAGTAGATGATGTTAGACAAGCCTATCTGCTTTCTTACAAACTAGGCTGTAAAGGCACTACTATATATAGAGATGGAAGCAAGGATACGCAGGTTTTTACTACTGAAGCTACCTATAAAGACAAGGAAAAGAAGGCTCTAGAGGAACAAAAAAGAGAATTAAAACCCCGTAAAAGGCCCCGCGTTACTCACGGAATTACCGAAAAGGTAAAAACTGGATGCGGCAACTTGTATGTTACAATTAATTTTGATGAATTTGGACCATTTGAAGTCTTTACTGCGATGGGAAAAGCCGGTGGCTGCGCCTCATCTCAACTTGAAGCTTTGGGACGCATCGTTTCTTTTTCCTTGCGAGCTGGGTTGCCAGTTACTGAGATTATAGATCAACTTCGCGGAATTAGGTGTCCTTCACCAATTTGGCAGGATGGCGAGCTAATCCTGTCCTGTTCCGATGCTATTGCCAAAGTTTTAGTAGCTCATATCGGTTTAGCCGAACAGCCAAAGCTTTTTGAAAATGGGGAAAGTGACAATAATGATGAGCCGTTAACTAAAACTGGGGTGGCAAAAGTAGAGCAGGACCAAAATAGATTTCTTCACGAATTAGCCACGAAACAACCGGGAGAGGTTTCCGGCGGAACAAAAATCATGACGACTTGTCCCGACTGCGGTTCAAGCCTTGAACACAAAGAAGGGTGCTTGCTTTGTAATGTCTGCGGGTTCTCTAAATGCGGGTAGTTTATTTGTCATTCCCGAGCACTGATGTAATCATCAGTAAATCGGGAATCCAGAACAACAAGAATATATGTAGGATTTTGTAATGTAAGATTGGAATTTTGTAGAGGCGTCATATATGACGCCCTTTTTGTTGGGCGAACCGGTGGTTCGCCCCTACGGGTTTTTTGCCTAAAATTACAGGAAATCATTGACATAGGTTGAAAAAACAGTTACAATGGCCTTAAATCAAAATAAAAACCTTTTTATCATTAACATTAACTAGGCAAATGTTCAAAAAAGGTTTTTTTATTTTTGCTCTGGTATTCACCGCGCTTTTAGCAAGCTGCTCTTTTGCGATACCTAAAACCCAAGCAGCAGGTTTAGCTTATAATTACGATTTGACCTATCAATCTCCTTATCCGTCCGTTTTAAATCCAGGAGATATCGTTTCAGTTTCTTTAAAAATAAAAAATACTGGGAGTGCAAACTGGGAAAACACTGGCGAAAAAGTTGTTAGGCTCGGAACCGGATCGCAGTATGGTAGTTTAGATCAGAATAGAGATTATGGTAGTGAGTTTGCCAACCCTGATTGGCTTTCAAAAAATCGTCCGGTTACTATTTCAAATAATGAAGTCCAACCAGGAGAAGAAACTACTTTTCAATTTAATATAAAAGCTCCTACAGCGCCGGGAACTTACAAGGCCTATTTCACTCCGGTAACAGATGGGGTGGAATGGATGAAGGATTTAGGAATCTATTGGCAGATAACTGTTAAAGAAAAAGATGGTAAGATTTCTAGCGTTGCCCCCATACAAAACGAGACAAAGGAAACCGGGCCATCACAGCCCGCAGAAGACATTTTAAAAACCGATGCTCTGGTAGACAGTCTTGCGCCATCAATTGTAAAAGTGATTTGCAAAACCAGCAAAGAATATTGGAATCAAGGATCGGGAACTCTTTTTCATAATTCAACCAACGATCCTGATCTTCCCCAATACTATGTGACAACCAATCTGCATGTAGTTCAAACAGAAAACGGTTCTGTTTCGGAATGTGATATTAAAATAACACCTGATTATAAAAACAAAGATAACTATCTCACTTTTGAAAGCAAAGGCTACAAAAGCTATGACGGTTTGGATTTTGCTATTCTAGAACCAAAAGTTATTTCCGGCACAACTAACACTAGCTCACTTGAACAACTATCTAATTATGCAAAAGAAGATAAAGAAATCGCAGATAAAAATCCAGCTAAAGAAGATATCGGCAAAGAGGTGTTAGTTTTGGGATACCCAGAAAATGGAGATCTTTCCGTCAGCAAAGGAGATATTTTGGGCTATGAATCTTACAAGGATTCAAAATATATAGATACTTCAGCTCTTTTACGCCATGGCAATTCAGGCGGTTTAGCGATTAACTCAGACGGCCAGATCTTAGGCATTCCAACTTTTGTCAAAGCAGGTGATATTGGCATGATTTTAGACATGAGTTACTTAGAAAACAAAATCTACTAAGGCGATGAGAAATAATTAAGTAATAAAAACTGAATAATAATTCGGTTTTTTTATTTTTAAAATCTGTTAGAATAAAAATATGATCATCGTTTTTACGGGAAATGGCAAAGGAAAAACTTCTGCAGCGTTAGGAACAGCGTTGCGAGCTTTGGGATGGGATAAAAAAGTTTGTATAATCCAATTTATCAAGGGAAACAAAGAAGTGGGGGAGTGGAAATTTTTAGACCAAATCTCAAATCTCAAATCTCAAAAATATAGTATAGAAATTCATCAGTTTTTTGATGATGAAAAACTTTCAATTACGGAAAAAAGTATTTTAGGAAATAAAGACTACAAGGAAAGTTGTGAAAAAGCTTGGAACTTTGCGAAAGAAATCATGCTTAGCAGAAAATATGATCTTGTGATTTTGGACGAAATAAATAATGCGTTGCATTATGACTTACTAAACGAAAAAGATGTTCTGAATTTTACCCGTGGTTATTCGGATAAAAATTCGGATTTAGATATTATTTTCACCGGCCGCAATGCCTCTAAAAAATTGATCGATATCGCAGATCTTGTTACTGAGATGAAGGATATAAAACATCCATTTAAAAAAGGAATAAAAGCAAAAGAGGGGATAGACTACTAAATATGTCAAACGACTACACCTTGTGTCATTCCTGCGAAAGCAGGAATCCAGGCCATGATTTTAAAAATATTTAATCAAGTCAAATGTTTTTTAATGATTACTATGTTTATATTTTAGCCAGCGAAAGAAACGGAACGCTTTACGTCGGAGTAACCAATGATATTATTCGAAGAATTCAAGAACATAAAGAAGGATTAATTGAAGGTTTTACTAAAAAATACAAAGTTCACACTTTAGTTTACTATGAAACTTATAACGATATTGACGAAGCTATTTATAGAGAAAAACAAATGAAAATATGGAAAAGAAAATACAAGTTAGATCTGATTGAAAAGTATAACCCCAACTGGAAAGACCTTTACTATGAACTAATATCCACTTAATTAACCTGGATCCCTGTTTTCCCGACGAGTACGTCGTGAGCACAGGGATGACACGGAAAAAGAAAAATGAAAATAAGCATACACATTATTCCCAATGCAAAAAAATCCGAGGTTCTTGGTGAAGAACATGATCTTTTTGGTGGCAAAACATTAAGGGTGAAGATTTCTGCACCTCCGATCGAAGGTAAAGCAAACAAGGAGCTAATCAATATTCTAAGTGAACATTTCAAGGTTTCAAAAAGCAAGATCTCGATTATTTCCGGCGATAAATCCAGAAACAAGGTCATCGAAATAAAAAATTAGCAATTGAAAAAAAGACACGAATGTTCTATTATTCGTATATTCGTAACTATTTGTAAATTTGTAGTAATATGTCTTTCAAACCAGTCAACCCAAAAGCTTCTTTCCCGGAACTTGAAAAGGAAATCTTAAGCTTTTGGAAAAAGGAAAAGGTATTTGAAAAATCTTTAGAAAAGCCAGCGCCATCTGGTACTTTTGTATTTTACGAAGGACCTCCGACGGCTAATGGCAAGCCGGGATTGCATCATGTCTTAGCTCGCGCTTTTAAAGATGTCATGCCGCGTTACAAAACGATGAGGGGTTTTAATGTGCCCCGCAAAGCTGGTTGGGACACACATGGATTGCCAGTAGAAATTGAAGTTGAAAAAAAACTTGGAATATCTGGAAAGCAAGATATTGAAAAAATAAAAGGTACGAAAGAAGAAAGTATTATTGAATTTAATCGGCTATGTAAAGAAAGTGTTTGGACTTACAAAAAAGAATGGGAAGACCTAACTCGTAGGATGGGTTTTTGGTTGGATATGGAACATCCATATATTACTTACGAAAATAACTATATCGAATCGGTCTGGTGGGTGGTTTCTCAAGCCTTTAAAAAAGGATTATTTTTCAAAGGCCACAAGATCGTCCCTTACTGCCCCCGCTGCGGAACGGCGTTATCGTCTCACGAATTAGCGCAAGGATATAAAGAGGTTGAAGACAAATCTATCTATATAAAATTTAAGGTTAAGAAAGATCGGAAAATAGGGGGCTGGACAACCGATGATGATACCTATTTTCTTGTTTGGACGACAACCCCCTGGACTCTGCCGGGAAATGTGGCTTTAGCGGTAAATGAAAACCTTGATTATATTATAACAACAAAAAAAACGGGTGTCGTAAGAGAATCTCCTATTTTCCAAGATGTTGATTACCTAAATAGTCTTCCTGAACACTTGATATTAGCTAGTTCAGGGCTTGATCACTCTCTTGGTAATGACATTGTTAATTATGAGAAAACAAAAATCATCAAGGGAAGTGAACTCTTGGGCTTAGAATACGATCAACTTTTTCCTTTTATAATTCCAGATAAAAAAGCATTTTTTGTTATTTCTGGAGATTTTGTTAGCGATTCTAATGGCACCGGCATTGTTCATATCGCGCCGGCTTATGGTGAAGAAGACTACATCGTTGGAAAAGAAAATGATCTTCCGGTTTTAATGACCTTAGACAAAGAAGGCAAAATGTTGTCAGAAATTACTCCCTGGGCTGGCAAAGGCGCAAAAGAAAGCGACCCAGAAATTATTGATGAACTAAAGAACAGAAACCCTTCTTTAATTTATAAGGTTGAAACAATTAAGCACGACTATCCTTTCTGCTGGCGCTGCGACACAGCTCTGCTTTATTATGCCAAAGATTCTTGGTTTATTGAGATGACGAAACTGAAAGATGAATTGGTAAAAAACAATGAGGGTATTAATTGGGTACCAGAGAATATTAAACATGGCCGTTTTGGCGAATGGCTCGAAGGAGTTAAAGATTGGGCAATTTCTCGCGATCGATATTGGGGTTCTCCTTTGCCAATCTGGATTTGTGACAAATGCGGAAAACAAAAATGTATTTCTTCAATTGAAGAACTAAAAAGTTCAAAGGATTTCAATTTGACCTATCCGTCCGATGAGTCCTTGGATTTACACAGGCCTTATATCGACAAAATAACCTTTGCCTGCGACTGTAGCGGAGTAATGACTCGCGTTCCGGAAGTAATGGATGTTTGGCTGGATTCTGGCACAATGCCATATTCACAGCTTCATTATCCTTTCCAAAATAAAGAACTAATTGATGAAGGAAAGTTTTTCCCGGCCGATTACATTTGCGAGGCAGTTGATCAAACGCGTGGATGGTTTTATACTCTTCACGCCATCTCAACATTTTTAGGGCTAGGAAATAGTTTTAAACATGTAATCTGCCTTGGTCATATTTTGGACTCTAAAGGACAGAAAATGAGTAAATCCAAAGGCAATATTCTAGACCCAATAGCAATTGCTGATACCCATGGCTTTGACGCTATCCGTTGGTATATGTACACCAATAATCAACCAGGCGAACCAAAACTCGTCAGCGAAGAAGCAATCAAAGACCAGGTCCGAAGGTTTTTGCTAATTTTGTGGAATATATATAGTTTTTTTGTAAATCATCCTAGCTTAAAAGACTTTGAAAAAAAATTTAAACCTTTTTATCTTAACAAAAAAATTAGTATATACAGAGAAAATCTTGGTTTTTTTGATAGCTGGCTGATCTCCAGAAAAAATCAAACTATAAAAAAAGTTACGGAATCTCTGGAAAACTATGATATTTTTACTGCAGCAAGGTCTATAGAAGAATTTGTTATGGATTTATCGACAAAATATCTGAGACGAAGAAAAACAGAAATGGATGATCCGTTTGCCCAGGTTACTTTTTATGAGACAATCATGGATACCGTTAGGCTTTTGGCTCCTTTTACGCCATTTATATCGGAAGAAATCTTTCGAAATATAAACATTCAGAATAGAGGTATTTCAGTACACCTGGAAAAATGGCCTGAATCCAAAAGTGGTCCGGACAGCTTGATAGATGAATTCATCGAAAACAGGATGGCGATCGTACAAAAAATAATTGAATTAGGGCACTTTGAGCGAAAAAAGGCCCAAATAAAAGTGAGACAGCCTTTGAGCAGCATAACTATTGGCGGCTATGAACATAAACAAGGCGACACATTCCGATCGGAAATAGAAGGTATTATAAAAAAAGAATTGAATGTTGAAAATGTAATCTGGTCGCAAGATAAATTTGAGGAAATTGAGATTAAGCTCGATACTGAAATAACCGATGATCTAAAACAAAAAGGCTACATGCGTGAGATCGTCCGCCTCATCCAAGATGCCCGCAAAGAGGCAAAATATTCTTTTAGCGATCAAGTAAAATGTTATTTCCAAACTGACAGTCAAAAACTAAAAAATATATTGACAAATGAAATTTTTAATGATATAATTAAAAAACAAGCTGTTCTTATTGAAATATCGGAAGGAGCAGTTGAAAATTCGGACATTGAAAAAGAAGCTCAGATCGGAGAAAATGGTATAAAAATATATCTTCTCAAATAACGCCACCCGGAAGGAGGAACCGTAATAGTGAAAACTGTTATTAGTGTTAGAGAAGGAGAAGATGATTCCGTCGGAAGGATCGTGTTAGAAAAAAGAATTTTACGAGCAACCGATTCTCTTGTGAGCGGAGACCAAGTAATACTAAATCTCGCATTAGCTCGCGAGACACCTTCTTCTTTTTTCGGTTTCATTATCGTCATTCATAATAAACTAAAAAGGAAAGACATAACCCTTCGTCTCCGCAACTGTTCAGAAAAAAAGATGAGGTGTCTTGACCAAGTAATGAGGAAGTTAATCCAAGGCCTATGTGAGCAGCAGTAAAAGCTCATAAACACATTGCAACAACTAAGAACGAACGAAAGGCGCCAAACGGCGCCTTTTTTTATTGACAAAAACAAGTGAAACATGGCGTAATATAGGTTTTTACCATATTTTATTGACCATTATTCATTCGTCTGCTATAATGAAGTCTAATAAGTGATTCTTATTAATTCTTCAGGAGGAAGAAAAATGTTTGCTGTTGTAAAAACAGGAGGGAAACAATATATCGTCAAAGAGGGGGATATTCTTGATATTGAAAAAATAGAGGGCAAGAAAGGCGAAAAATCCTTCCTTGGCCAGGTGCTTTTATTATCCACAGACTCTGGGATCAAGGTTGGCACTCCTACCGTAACCGGAATTAGAATCGAAGCAGAAATAATTGATCAGTTTAGGGCCAAAAAGGTTGAAATTTTGAAATACAAGAAAAAGACTGGTTACAGAAGAAAAAAGGGCCACAGACAGAATAAAACAAAGGTTAAAATACTAAAAATAGGTGATTAATCATAATTTTAAATTGTAAATTTTAAAGATTAAATTTATTTTTAAATCCAAATTTAAAATTTAAGTTTTAAAATTTGAAATATAACCATGGCAAGAAAAAATATTGTAAAAAACAACTTTATTTTTAAGTTTCTCGGAGAGGCCTATAAAGAACTAGTTAAGGTAGTCTGGCCAAAAAGATCCGAAGTGATCAAAAAAACCATTATTGTGGTTGTGTCTATGATTGTTATTGCAGCGTTAATTGGTGCTCTAGATTATGGTTTATCTCAAGGTGTAAGTTACCTAATTAATTTAAAATAAAAAAAATCATGGCTGATGAACAAGAAATATTAGAAGAGGTCAAACCAGAGGAAAAAGAAACCAAAAAAACCTCTTTTGGTAAGATTTTAACCGAAGACAAAGAAAGGGATGCCAATCCCCAGTGGTATGTTATTCATACTTATTCCGGATATGAAGATCAGGTGGCCGAATCCTTAAAACAAAGGGTTGAAACACTGGATATGAAAGACAAAATTTTTGATATTGTTGTACCAAAAGAAAAACAGATTGAGATCAAGGGCGGTAAGAGAAAAAAGGTTGAAAAGAAAATATTTCCTGGCTACATTTTGGTTAAAATGGTGATGACCAAAAACTCTTGGTATGTTGTGAGAAATACACCGAGCGTAACCGGTTTTATTGGAACAGGAACCGACCCTGTACCAATTAATGAGGATGAAGTTGATACAATTCTTAAAAGAATGGGTGTTGAAGAGCCTAAATATAAAATTGATTTGGTGGCTGGAGAGCCGGTTAAAATCACTGATGGTCCTTTCAAAGATATGGAAGCGGTCGTATCCGACATTGATCAGGAAAAAGGCAAAATTAAAGTTTTGGTTTCAATCTTCGGACGCGAAACACCGGTTGAGGTAGACTTTTTACAGGTAAAGAAAATTTAACTAGATTTTAAATTGTAAATTTTAAAGTTTAAATTTAAAATTTAAGTTTTAAAATTTAAAATAACAACTATGGCAAAAAAGATAAAAACTGTCATAAAACTTCAAATCCCCGCCGGTAAAGCCAATCCTGCGCCGCCAATTGGTTCCGCATTGGGCCAGCATGGCGTTAATATTATGGAGTTTTGCAAAGCGTTTAATGAAAAAACAGCTCAACTTGGCGATGTGATCATTCCAGCCGTCATTACTGTTTATGAAGATCGATCCTTCACTTTTATAACCAAACAACCCCCCATGACCGATTTGATAAAAAAAGTTTTGAAGATTGAAAAAGGATCGGGAGTTCCCAACAAACAAAAAGTGGGGAAATTGACACGTGCCCAGGTTGAGGAAATTGCAAAAGCAAAAATGCCTGACTTAAATACCGAAGACTTGTTCCAAGCTGTAAAGATTGTAGAGGGTTCAGCAAGACAAATGGGAGTGGAAATAGAAAAGTAATTTTTAATTTTTAATTTTGTAAATAAATCTTAATTTTTAATTTCTAAAGTCTTTTCTAGGGTATTTATTTAAAAATTAGAATTTAAAACATTATTTAAAAATTAAAAATTATAAAATTAAAAATTATAAACAATAATATCAGTAGGAGGTTTTTAAAAAACCGTTAAAACTACTAAGGAGAATATTATGACTAAGAAACACGGTAAAAAGTATCTCGAAGCGATTAAAGAAATTGATCTCAAAAAATCTTATACGCCGGAAGAGGCGATAACGATTTTAAAAAAAATTCAAGTTACAAAATTTGACCCGAGTGTCGAGATACATTTAAAATTGGGGGTTGATCTAGCTAAACCAGAACAAAACGTTCGCTCTACGGTCGTTTTACCAAAAGGAACTGGAAAAACATTAAAGATATTAGCTTTTGTTGGTGATAAAGATGAAAAAGCAGCCAAGGAAGCTGGAGCTGATTTTATTGGCCTAGAAAATATGGTAGAAAAAGTTATGAAAGGCTGGCTTGGTTTTGATATTGCTATCGCAACACCAGAAGTTATGCCAAAAATCGCAAAGGTAGCCAAAGTATTGGGGAGCAGGGGATTGATGCCAAATCCAAAAGTTGGTACGGTTTCAAGCGATGTTGCTAAAACCATTGAAGAATTCAAAAAAGGCAAAATAGAATTTCGTTCCGATTCATTAGGGGGAATTCACATAGCCATTGGCAAATTATCTTTTTCCGAAGCAGATCTCATGGAAAATTTCTTAAAGTTTTATCGAGCACTAACAGCAGTTAAGCCATCTACTCTAAAAGGCATTTATATTAAGTCGGCTCACATGAGCTCTACAATGGGACCGGGGATAAAATTAGATCTGTCAAAAATAAAATAGGACCTTTTTAGTTGTCATCCTTGAGCACTGATGTACTCATCAGTAAATCAAGGATCCAGGCCTGGATTCCTGTTTTTCCGATGAGTACATCTGGAAGCACAGGAATGACAGTTAAATATATCGCATCTTTAAAAAAGGAGGGTGATGCGCTGTGAAAAAGGCGTGTTTTTTTGTGCTTGTTATTATCTTGTTAGTTCAGGTTATCTGTTTTGCGATTGAAGGAATCCCCATCTCAATGCATGACCATAGCACTGCGAGCGATGGTTGGGAGAGACCCAAAAAAGTAATCCTATGGCTCAGGTCCATGGGATACAAGGGGGCGGTTTTTACCGATCACAATGATCTACTGATAGAGCAAGGCGATTTCTATTCCTACCAAAAGATTATCGAATCTTTTGGTGACGATAGCTTTATTGTGATCGGAGGGATGGAAATCTCTGTTGTAAAACCAGACCCAAAAACTGGAAAACCACTCCCTACGCTCTGCCATATCGGTAACATTGGAATCACAGCACCTAAACCTTATGTTTATAACCCAAAATGGGATTGGGATAGACTCTGGGATGTATTGCAAACATTGAGAGACCAGGGCTCCATAAGTATTTTAAACCATGTCAAAGATTGCAAACCATGGGCGCCATGGGCTAGTGACTTTGATGGTTTTGAACTTTTTAATGATTTTTCCACTAAGGCTCAATACCACGAAAACTATGTCTATCAAAGAGATGCCTATCTCAATATATTAAAAACGAGACAGCGCCTCTTTGTGGTAGCTGGGATTGATCTGCATCTAGTTCATCAAGCTCTCATTGGTCGGATAACTACTTTTGTTTTCCCGGAAAGTTTTTCCAAAGAAGGGATACTAGACGCTATTCGCCAAGGCAAGGCTATTGCCGCAAGCAATATTGAAGACCTATTAATCAATATCGCCCCATCAATCAATACTAATTTCTTGCCAGATGGGGGATTCAAAATAGAAGGCGCTATTAGAACTGTAAAGGGGCATATACCGCCAAAAGAGGTGATTATCTATAAGGATGGTTCAAGGTACAAAACTGTACCACTCAAGAGCAAAGGGCCTGTATACAGTCTTTCTCAAGTATTCTTTTTTTCTTTTGAGGATGTCGCTGAAGGTTCTGCATCGTGTTACACTTTGGAAATCGAAGAGTTTATGGTTACCTCGCTCTTCTGTTTTCAAAAAGAGTCAGAGGCTCGTCCACTTCCAAATAAAGCTTTCCGAATAACAAATGTGAGAACTGATCAAATGTTTTATAGGACAGAGAAGGAGGGACTAGAGCATCCTTATCCGCTTGGATCAGCCTTTGAATATTGCTACAAGGATTTTGCATTAACCAAAGATGGTTTTGTCTTTGGTTGTAAGAATCCTTTGATGGTAAAGGGAGTAAGCGACGAGAAAGATGGCGCTGTTTTATACTATGCACCCGAAATCTACAAGGCTAATTCCCGAGAAGAAACGATTGAGAAAGTTGGAAAATCTTTTGCGATCACACTTGGGAAAAATGAATACAAGTGCGTAGAGAATAAGAACTTCTATTGCAACATCATAGCTAATAGTAAGGTTGGGCTGGGCGACAAGTTTTATGTCTGCGATCCTGATGGACCTATTTTATATAATAAGAAAGATGGGTCTATCAGTTGCGATAAAACTTGCGAGGGGGAAGCTTCTTCCCCCGGCATCAGCGTCTTCTGGTCTTTCCGGAAAATATCTGGGGATTGCCCTATGAACAATCCCGGATCCATATGGCTTGTGCCAAAAGACGATTAAACAAAAATCCAAACAAAAACCTTATCCCTCACCATTCACGGTGAGGGATTTTTTTGTTAGAAATCAACATTCAATCTAGTCTTGACAAAAAAGGCTTTCCCATGCTATAATATAATAGTTCTCCATTTCCAAGGAGCGCAAATTGACAAAACAAGGGGGACTGAATGAATTCTATCTACACCAAGGAAAAGAGGGGGGGCATCGTCCACTTCAAGAAGGTCGAGGAGGTCTCTCTTGCGGGTTGCAACGCTGGCATCATTGCGCGGCATCTGAAAAGCATCCTCATGACCAGAGACACGGAGCCTTTCGGCTGGACGATAAGGATGAAGGATGTCGTCGAGAACCTCGAGCTAAAGGGCAACACGATCATTATAGATATGAAACCCAAGAGCCAAACGGAACTATTGCTCTTTGAACTCACCACAGTTCACGGCTATTCTCATTCGGGGTGGACGCCCATTATGCTGGAATTAAAAGAGGTCCTGATAGATGTGGACCTAAAGAAATGGAACCGAGAAGATTTCTTTCTCAAAGATCCTCAGTCAAAAAAGATCGTACGCGCATTTCTTTACTTGCGCGGAAGCATCAAGGAAGGCAAGCTGACGGGGACATGGATCTACCCACCGCAAAGCTCTACCAATGGCGCTCTTCTTTACCCGGAAGTTCTCGCTTTTTTCTTCGAAAAAGCCGGTTTCAAAAAGAGCCTTTTTCATTCCACGGGGCATACCCATCTCACTCTTTTTTAATACCCATCAACCGAAAAATGTAAAGCCGCCAGAAGGCGGCTTTTTTATTTGCTTTTAAAAAATAGTTTTTAGCGGTTTGTTTTTTTATATAAACCAAATAGAGAGCTGTTAGTTTATTTTTTGTTTGCTCAAAATACCTTCAATTTGAGATTGGAGATTTTTTATACTGCTGTTGTTACTAATCGTAAAATCAGCCATGGCAATTGGTCCGGCCTGATGAAGATTTTCTATTTGAGAGTGGTCGCGGCTTTGCGCTTCCTGGCTAGTCAAAGGCCTTATCTTACGATTGCCAAGTCTCTCGTAGCGCGTTTTTGGAGATGAATAAATAGCAATGGTTATAAAATCCGTACCAAAGTTTTCCTTGAAACAAAGATATTCTTCCCATGAATATAGGCTTTCTACAAGAATAAAATCAGCGTCTATATCATTGATCTTTTTTACAACCTGATTTGCGTAATACAGATTTCCATATTTTGCTCTCAGGTCTTCTCTTACAAATCTTTCGTTTTTTTCATTAATTTCCAAGTCGCGCTTTTTCATTTCATCAAATGTAACATCGCCAAAGTATACCTTTGGCCAGGAATATTTCTTCATTAGATATTCAATTGCTTCTGTTTTTCCCGATCCCGGAAGACCAAGAATAGCAATTATCTTTTTCAAATTTCCTCCTTAATTTTATATTTAAGAGGAAATTTGTCCCGAGTAATCGAGGGATTTCATTAGACCTCCTTATATAACTTTAAGTGTTATTCTCTGCTTATTTACATGCTCGCTGACTTCCTATTTCATATCCTCGTATTTTTGCAATTCGTTATTCAATAAAACAAATTCTACCCCGGCCTCTTTAAATATTTTTTTGCTTCTGCCGCCGCCATGATAATCGAGATTACTGACCACTCTTTTTATACCAGCGTTAATCAACATTTTAGCGCAGGTATAACAAGGCGTCATATGACAATATATAGTTGCGCCCTCTGTGGCTACGCCAAACCTTGCCGCATTTGCCAGAGCATTTTGTTCTGCGTGCGATGTGCGAATACAGTGACGAGACTGTGTGTCATCCTCTTGAACAACAGTATGCATTTCATGACCAGCTTCATCACAGTGAGCAGTTCCAGCAGGAGAGCCTACATATCCGGTACACAAAAGTCTTTTATCTCTAACAATAACACAACCAGATCTGCCTCGATCACAAGTGGCCCTGCCACCAACCACCTCAACAATTTTGATAAAGTATTCATCCCAGGTGAATCTGACATATTTTTCTTGACTAGGTTTCTTCATATTTTTATTCTATATCACTTTTATTGCTTTTTCAACAAAAATAATGTAAAATGATTTTAGCAATCACAACTTCAGAAGGAGGTAGAAAAGATGTCCGACAACAAGGCTGTGGATGGCTGTTGGTATGTCATATTCAACCGAGACCATGATGCCCAGCATTTTCCACTTACAAGTCTCGGTCCAGCCATGTACAACAAGAACATCAAAAGAAGCGAGCTCATCGCGGCAGCGCATCGCAAGATGAGACAAATCCTCAAAGGGAAACCCTGCTCATTCCGCCCGTCAGTTGCCTTCACTATTGTCCTGATGGAGGATGAAAATGGCATACCCTACGACGAACTCGAACGACAGAAACGCGAGAAGTCTCTCAAAAAGTGAGGGTCCTAGTTCCGCAAGTTTTTTTGCGGAACAACCGCCGGAAGGCGGTTTTTTTATTAACTAGTTTCAATTTCATCTTTATTTTTCCCAGTAAATAGTCCTTGACGAAGTTTTAATTCTGTAATAAAATGTATCTAGTTTCCAAAGACCGTAGGTCCACCTTAGGCGGATAAATCCTACGCAGGAGAAAAAAAGCTTATAGCTTCATTAGCTTTTAGCTTATAGGTCTGCGGAAATGCAGATCTTTTTTAATACCCTAATGAAGCTAACGAAGCTAAAGGCTAATAGCTAAAATCTATGCCAAAAACCAAATTACAAAAAGAAACCACTTTGAACAAAATCAAACAGCAGATTGCTTCTGCCAAATCTGTTGTTTTTACTGATTATAAAGGAATGAAAATGGTTGATCTGCAAGCCTTGAGAAAGGGGATTAAGGCAAAAGGCGGAAGTTTTGAGATAGCCAAGATTACATTGGTAACGCGTGCTTTTGATAATCCAAAAGTAAAAGAGATTGCCAATAAATCTTCTTTGGCAATTGCTTATTCGGTTAATGATGAAGTGGGCGTGCCAAGGGAAATAAAAAACTTTGGCAAGAAAAATCCGAATATTAAAATATTGGGCGGATTTTATGAGGGGGGCTTCTTAAGCGCAGTTGAAATGGAACGCTTAGCCGACATTCCTTCAAAAGAAGAATTGATTGTAAAGCTGCTCTTAACACTAAATTCACCAATGTCAAAAATGGTAAATATATTGGGGGAACAGGCACCAAAACTTGTTAGAACTTTACAAGCAATAGTGAATAAGGGGTAAAAATTAAGATTTAAGACATTATTTAAAAATTATAAAATTAAAAATTATAAAATTTACGAAAGGAGTCAAAAATGTCAGACGAAAAAAAAGAAGTGAGCAAAGAAGTTGTTAAGTTGGTTGATGAAATCAAAAAGCTAAAATTGACCGAGGTCGCAGAATTAGTTTCTGCGCTTGAGGAAGAATTTGGCGTATCAGCGGCTATGCCTATGATGACTGCTGCACCCGCTGCTGGCGGAGCTGCTCCAGGAGAACCAGTTGAAGAAAAAACATCTTTTAATGTTGAGCTAACCGCTTCTGGTGACAACAAAATTGGTGTTATTAAAGCCGTAAGAGAAGTGATGCCAGAGTTGGGGCTTAAGGAAGCCAAAGACTTAGTTGACGGTGCACCAAAGATGGTTAAAGAAAATGTCAAGAAAGAGGAAGCAGAAAATATGAAAAAGAAATTGGAGGGAGCAGGAGCGAAGGTAAGCTTGAAATAAAGATTGTACCTTTTTTAAAATAACCAAATATCGGGACGAAAGTCTCGATTTTTGGTATAATGAATTAGAATTTTTAATTTTTAATTTTTAAATAAATCTTAATTTTTAATTTCTAAAATCTTTTCTAAAATATTCGTTTAAAAATTAGAATTTAAAACATTATTTAAAAATTATAAAATTAAAAATTACCATGAGTTTTAAAATCCTCAAAACTGATAAAAAAACATCTGCGCGTTTAGGCATTATTCAAACTGCTCACGGACCGGTTCACACTCCCGTCTTCATGCCTTGCGGGACTTTGGGTACGGTAAAAACAACAACTCCTGATGAATTAAAAGAACTGGGAGCTGATATTATATTGGGCAATACTTATCATCTCTATTTACGACCGGGAGATAAGGAAATAAAGAAACTCGGCGGATTGCATGAATTTATAAGGTGGAACAGGCCAATTCTAACCGATTCAGGGGGTTACCAAGTATTTTCTTTAGCAAAAGATAAGGTTGTCAATCCCAAAAATCCTAAAAGTCTTAAAAGTCCCAAAAGTCTCATAAAAATTACTCCTGATGGCGTTTGGTTCCAATCTCATCTCGATGGTTCTAAACATTTTTTTACTCCCGAGAAAGTCATTGATATTCAAAAAAACTTAGGTTCAGATATTATGATGGTTCTGGACGAATGCACTCCTTATCCTTGTTCGAAAGAATACGCAAAGGGCGCTATGGAACGAACACATAAATGGGCGATGAAAAGCCTTGAGGCTTTTCAAACTCAAAAGTCAAAACTCAAAAGTCAAAACTTAGGTGTGGCTGTGCCACTACTATTTGGAATAATTCAGGGATCAACTTTTAAAGATCTTCGTGAAGAATCCGCTGGGTTTATTTCTTCTTTGCCCTTCGATGGCATTGCCATTGGGGGCGTATCGGTAGGGGAGGGGAAAGAGAAAATGTACAAAGTGCTAGATTGGGTTATGCCGATCTTAAACCAAGATTTAAAAATTAAAAATTATAAAATTAAAAATTCGGGCGAACGCCCGATTTACCTGATGGGTGTCGGAACTCCCGAAGATATTCTCGAAGCTGTTGAGAGGGGAGTCGATATGTTTGACTGTGTCCTACCCACAAGATTAGCCCGCCATGGTTCTGTCTGGTTTTATCCTTCCCAAAACCCTAAAAGCTATAAGCTGAAGGCTAATGAAGCTAAAACAGGCGGTAAAATAAATATTCTCAACTCTGAATTTAAAAATGACAAATCGGTATTAATGCCCGGCTGCGCCTGCTATGCTTGTCGCAACGGATACTCGCGCGCCTATATTCATCACCTGCTTAAGGAAAATGAAGTTTTGGGAATACGTTTAACCACTTTACACAATCTCCATTTTATTCTTGACTTAATGGCTAAAATAAGAGATAATATAGAAAGTGGTACCTTTACAAAGTTTAAAAAGGATTTTTTGAAAAAGTGGAAGATATAAAAATTTTCTATATTATTTTCCAAAACCAGAAAGAGAGGTGCTAATATGATAGTAGTGTGGTTGTGGATTGCTTTCGGGGTGGGAATGATCTGTGGCGAGGTCTCTTGGGGTTTCAGACACCCAACTGGCGCGAGAGCGAGTTCCAATTTTTTACACTTTCTTAAACACTTAATACTCGGTCCTCTCCATTTCATTTTCATCCATTAACCTGCCGAGAATGTTTCCTCGCAGGCTCCCAAGATTACTCTCACGGGTAATCTTTTTCTTGCTTTATTTTTAAGAATGAGAGAAAATAAAAATATGAAAAAATATACTCTTGAAGAATTACAAAAATTGGTTAATGAACAAGCCCAGAAAAGAGGGGGGTATTGGCCTACTGAAGGGCTTATTTATCAAATGATTTCTGAACTCGGAGAACTGGCTGACGCGCAAAATAAAGTTTCCGGCAACAAACCTGTCAAAAAAGATTCCGAACCGCCAAATATTCCGCATGAATTAGCCGACCTTTTTTATGCTATTATCTGTTTCGCCAACTCTCATAAAATTGATTTATCAAAAACGCTTTTGGAAAAAATGGGGATATTTGAAGAAAGAGACAAAGATAGATTTAAAAAGTAAACGATTAGTTTTTTTATTTTATCTTTTTTCTTAAAATTGATCTTTCTGGGATCTCTTTTTTTATGCAAAAAGTAATCCAAACCTTTTCTTGCGGTTTCAAAATTTCATTTAAAATTTTTTCTTTTTCATTTTTAATTTCTTTAATTTCTGTTTTTATAATTTTATCCGGTGTTAGAATCTCAACCTTGTCGCCAACTTTAAATTTATTTTTAACCTCAACTAAATAACCGTTTCGAAGAAACTCCTTAGATTTGACATTTGAGATTCTTGCCCCGCCAAATTGCTTTGCAATATTTGGCGGGGTGAAAGTTTTGAGATTTTTCATCTCCAATATCTGTCCAACTGGAATAACATTTGGCCTAAATGCCGCCACATTGTACTCTTGTTCATAATCATCTCGTCCAGTTAAAAACCCATGGCTATATCCACGATTTTGAATAAGATTGAGTTCTCCCATTAATTCTTTAATTAACTTTTTATATTGTTGCGAAGCAACTTTATATTTTTGAGATTTGAGATTTGAGATTTGAAATAATTTATAATATGCATCGATTGCTTTTCTATAAACTCTTGTCACAACCGCTAAATAATAAATCGATTTTGCTCTTCCTTCAATTTTCAAAGAATCAATTCCTGATTCTATAAACTGATCCAAAATATCCAGACAACATATTTCTTTGGAATTCATAAAATAAGTTCCGTTCTCATCTTCTTGAACCTCTAAAAGATCACCTGGACGCGTTTCTTCTTCTAAAAAATAGCTTGTAGCTTGTAACTTGTAGCTTTTTAGTTTTGAGTTGTAGTTTTGAGATTTGTCAGGCTTCGCCTGATCAAGCGAAGCTTGAAGATTTGAGATTTGAGATTTTATTTTATATCGCCAGCGGCACGATTGCGCGCAATCTCCCAAATTTGCTTCTCTCCCCGTAAAATATTTAGACAACAAACATCTTCCCGAATAAGCCATACACATAGCGCCATGGCCGAAAACCTCCAATTGAATTTTCTTTAAATTTCCTTCCTGAATTTCCTTCCTAATTTCCCGAATCTCTTCTAATGTTAATTCTCTCGCCAAAACAACCCTTTGCGCTCCAAGTTTTTCCCACATTTTAACCGCTTCAGAATTTAAAGTATTTACTTGGGTAGAAATATGGATTGGGACCTTGGGTAGGTGTTTTTTAACCAGTGACAACATCCCCAGATCCGAAACGATTACGCCATCAATTTCTTTTAAATTTCCTTCCTGAATTTCCTTTAAATTTCTTTTAATTTCCCTGAGTTGATTTTCATGCAAAAAAATATTAAAAGTTAAATAAACTTTCACTCCTCGTTCATGCGCAAATTTAATACCTTCTTTTAGTGTTTCAAGTGTAAAAGTAATCTCACGAGGGTTCCTCAAACTCCATTCCGGCAACCCGCAATAGACAGCATCAGCGCCAAAAACCACAGCGGTCTTTAAGCGCTCTAAATCTCCAGCCGGAGCCAGTAATTCAATTTTTCTAATAGTTTTCTTCTTCATTATTTTAAATTGTAAATTTTAAAGATTAAATTTAAAATTTGAATTTTAAAATTTAAAATCATAATCATTATATCAAATTCTCTCTCTTGCTCAAAGGGTTAGAATGTGTTAAATTGAAATTAATTAAACAAAGATAAAAATGAACCAGTACGGTAGCTATGCGACTACAACCACCAGCGATCCATTTGGCGGGCTTGTTATGGCCTTTTATTTGATTCTTGGGGCAATGGTCATTATATCGATGGCTATTTTATTTTACCGTTTTTTCAAAGAGATGATTTATGAAAGAACTAAAATCCCAAGATCGCTTAATATGGTTCTCTTAAAAGTTTTGATAACCAAGGGGAGCCTCAAAGAAGGCGAGGATAGTAAAAAGGGGATTAAGGAATTTGCCGCTAAGGCTAGTCAGATGTTTTCCTCGCTTTATTCCATCCGCGACAATAAAATTTCAGTCTTTAATTATGCCAAGGGAGCTCATCTTTCTTTTGAAATAGTATCTCATGACGAAAAAATCATTTTTTATGTGGCTATACCGCGGCAGCTTTTGACATTAGTTGAAAAACAGATTTATGGGTTTTATCCAGATGCTTCGCTTGAGTTAGTAGACCGTTATAATATTTTTGAAGAAAATAATGCCTATGCAGCGGCTGAATTAAAATTAGCTGAAACACCCTCTTTGCCCATTAGAATATATAAAGAATTCGAAGAAGATACTTTAAACGCTATCACATCAGCTTTATCCAAATTAGCCAGGGAAGATGGGGCGGCAGTACAGGTTTTAATTCGTCCGGCAAGCAATAAGTGGCAAAAAAATAGCGAATTTTATATTAAACAATTACAAGAAGGTAAGAATATCAGAGGAGGTGGATTATCGTGGAAAAGAGTAGGGGAAGGGGTGCTCAAATTTGGCGAAGAATTAGCGAAAGCACCTTTTCAGGGAGATAAAGAGAAAAAGCCAGACGAGAAGCCAAAAGGACCAAAGCCGCTAGGCGAGCAGCAGATTAAATTAATTGGCGAAAAAATGGCTTTTGTTGGGTTTGAAACCATGGTTCGCATAGTGGTTAGCTCGCCCGAAAAAGCTAACGCAAAAATGCATCTTTCCAACATTTTAAGTACCTTCACTGTCTTCGGCCATGCAGTCGGCAATAGATTTATACCCAATAAAAATAAGAAAGAAGAAAAAGTTGTTGAAGATTTTATCTTCCGCCATTTTCCTTATGATGCCAGAAACAATATTTTAAATTCAGAAGAACTGGCTTCCGTCTTTCATTTTCCCAATAGAACCATTGAAACGCCAAATATTTTATGGCTGCTCGGAAAACACGCACCCGCTCCGCCCGAAGTGCCGAAGAGCGGTTTATGGCTGGGAGAAAATACCTACCGAGGCGTTAAAACACCTATCTATATCAAACCAGAAGATCGCTTACGCCACTTATATATAATTGGTAAAACCGGTTCTGGTAAATCTTCCATGATGAAAGAAATGATGATACAAGACATAAGGGCTGGCGAGGGCGTTTGCTATATAGACCCTCATGGTTTAGATATAGAAGATATTTTAAAGAGAATACCCAAAGAAAGAATTGATGATGTGATTTATTTTAATCCGATCGATATGGATCGTCCCATCGCTTTAAATCTCTTGGAATATGACCCCAATAAACCAATGGAAAAAACATTGGCAGTCAATGAGCTTTTAAATATATTTGACAAGCTTTACGACCTGAAAACTACCGGGGGACCGATGTTTGAACAATATTTCCGTAATGCTACGGCGCTGGTAATGGAAGATCCTGAGAGCGGCTCCACTATGCTTGAAGTGCCAAAAGTTTTGGTCGATGAGGACTTTCGAGCCTTTAAGCTTTCTCGTTGCAATAACCCAATTATTAAAAATTATTGGATCAAAGAAGCTGAAAAAGCCGGCGGAGAAGCGGCTTTGCAAAACATCGTCCCTTATATTACTTCAAAAATGACTCAATTCCTGGCTAATGACATGATGCGTCCAATTATTGCCCAACAAAAAAGTTCTTTTAATTTCCGGGATATAATGGATAACAAAAAAATTCTCATGGTAAATCTCTCTAAGGGGCAAATAGGGGAGATGAATATGAGTCTCTTGGGATTAATTTTTATTAGTAAAATCTATCTAGCTGCGATGGGGCGATCTGACGCGCCAAATCTTAAAGAATTGCCGCCATTCTATTTATATATTGATGAATTTCAAAATTTTGCTAGTGAATCAGTTGCCAGTATACTGGCTGAAGCCAGAAAATATAAATTGTCTTTAAATATTGCCCACCAATTTATTGGACAATTAGACAAAGTTGAACTTGTTAAAAAAGCTATTTTTGGTAACGTGGGAACCAGGATCATTTATCGCGTTGACGTCGAAGATGCTGAATTCCTGCAGAAAGGTTTTGAACCGGTTTTTAACGCTAATGATATTGTAAACCTGAGCGAATTTAGTTCTTATGTTTCTCTTCTAGCTGATGGCATCAATCTAAAACCTTTTTCTATGTACTTTGCTCATGATTTTGATAAAATAAATGCGCAGAAGAGTGATAAGATATTTAAAGCGGTAAAAGAATTGTCTAGAATAAAATACGGAAAAGATAGGGAAGCGGTGGAAGCGGAGATAAGGGAAAGAGCATGATGGCATAAATTCCAAATTACAAATAACAAACAAATCCCAATGATCAAAATTCAAAATTTTGGAATTTAGAATTTGAATATTGTTTGTGATTTGGTGCTTGTGATTTGTGATTTTAAGAACATAATTATTAAACTAAACAAAATGCCAGTACTAAAAAAAGTAATTTATGTATATTTAACCTTTATCCTCCTGGCTTGGCTTATTTTGCCATTTGCGGCTTATGCTGAAAGCTTCGGTACTGTCGATTTAACCGAAGGGCAAGCCACCGTAACTCAAATAAAACCCGGGCAAGAATATGGTTTTCGGTTAGCCGTAAATGAACATCCTAATACCGGCTTTTATTTTAATAATATAACCCAAATTGATGTATATAAAACCGAAACATCAACAAGTTACTCATCTGGTTCGCAATTACTCACCAGCGTTGCTGCCCAATCTAGTGTGGATATTGATGTTAAGAGCCGGTTTGAAAATTCTACAAAAGTGATTGTATCAGACCCAAGCGTAACGAGAGTACAGCTTTCGGCCACAGTAAGTTATGTAGCAAATTACCCCAATGGTGTAAGTTACCCTGACAGTGGCCAAACCAAAATATTTACCACCAGTCCTACTTCATATACGATTATAGTCCCACCAGTGAATAATGATAACACGGGCACTAACACAACCAATACAAATCCGAATACTGGTACAACCACTAATACAACTACGACCACAACCACAACATCACAGCCTACGGTTAGTGGTCTTTCCGCTTTTATTTTTGGAGCGGCATGCAGTGATAAGACAATCATAGTTTCTTGCTACATAGAAAAAGTAATTAGATTATTTATCGCGATAGCTTCCATCGGTTCGGTTCTAATGATTATTTTTGGTGGAATACTGCTCATTACTTCAGCCGGAGATCCCAAAAAGATAACTACCGGAAGAATGGCGGTAACTGGCGCTATTATAGGTTTGGTTATTGTTCTCCTTTCTTATTCTATTTTACAATTTGTGCAAAAAACAGTTACAGGAGAAGTATCCGGATCTACAACAACCACAAATAACGGAAGTAATGGGCTCGCTCCTACCCCACTGCCCAATTCTAATTCCGTATCAAACACATATACCTTCGCAGCAAGTAACGGTTCAACTATAACTTATAACAGAACATCAACAAAAAGCTCAACGTCATCTGTAGAAGACAATGGGATCGCTTGCAATACTGCTATGATAGGTGGCACAGCTATAAACTGTGCAGATATAAGGGTTGCTTTTAAGACTCCGGAAGGCCCTTATCCAGATGCAAATTTTTATGGCGAACAAGACAGTTCGGCCAGTAAAACCTATTATTTGCAAGGAATTAATATTGACTCTAGTAATGGCAATGCGACTGTTTATTATAAAACAACACAGGGATCAAGCGATATATTTTATGATACTTGGACGGCACAATAGATCTCAGGAATAAAAATGCTGTTTAAAACGATAATTTTAAAAAACTATTGCACTATTATTGTTTTTGTGTTATAATTGTATATAATTTACAATCCCAGTAAAATATAAATAAATTTTACGGGACAGGGGTAGGGGAGTGGGAAAGCAAAAAATACTTGCTTTTTCCAACTGAAAATAAACCATGTCAAATTTAAGAATATTTGACTTGGTAAACCCTAAAATAACACAAAATAATACTAAAATATAACAAAAATGATAACAAATAACAAAACGGAGGGGGACTCAAACCTTGATATTGTGCGACATTTACTAGAGTCAGCTGAAGCGCAAATCAGATCCGCAAAACAACTTTTATCTGGCAATGATACTAAACAAAAAAGATTAAGAAAACCCGATTTGGGACAGAAGATTTCAGAATTAAATATACTTTCTGAAGGTAAAATTATTGAAGGTATTTTTGATGGTGAAATGATGGTTGGACCAGAAAAAAAGAAATATCCAGTACCAGCCAATTATGCGTCAAAATCAAAGTTTGTAGCTGGAGATGTTTTGAAACTAACCATAGAGGATGATGGTTCTTTCGTCTATAAACAAATCAAACCAATTGACCGCAAGCGCCTCGTAGGCTCATTATTGTATGAAGATGGCCAATACAAGGTTTTAGCCGGTGGAAAGGCCTATAAAGTGCTTTTAGCCAGTGTTACATACTTCAAGCTAAAGCCCGGCGACGGCGTTACTGTAGCAGTTCCTGTCGAAGAAGAATCAGACTGGGCGGCAATTGAATCAGCGGCAATCAACGAAGGGTAAGCGGTAAGTTGTAAGCATGTAAGTAGTAAATTGAAGCTTTTGTTCATTGAAATAAAAGAAATAAAAATATATTCTCACCTAAAGGAGGTGAAAAACATGGCGAAGAAAGCCAAGAAGAAACAACAGAAGAAAAGGGAGTTAAAAGACGGAAATAAAATGACTTTGGAGGAACTGTGTGATGCGGTTGAAAGCGCTTTAAGAGGACTGGCAATAGATGAATGCTCTCCAACTATCGGCAACATAGTTGCGGAGCTGAAGGACGACGGCATTAAGATCACAAAGGGCTCCAAAAGACTATGGAGCGCGATAAGAAAACTCGCCCTCAAAGGGAAAATTAAAATCACGTCAACCTGCGTCGGCACCAACCACAGCTCCGATTGATGAAATTGACCAAAAAATTACTAAGTCGCAACTTTATAGCGACAACCCGACTTAAGATAAAAATAGTCGGGATTTTTTTATATAAATTTAAACATTCGATAACCAAATATTCATTAAAATATAGAAAATCAATCTCGGGGTATTTAAATGCATTTTGGCTATTTTACAGGTTCCAATTTGGTATTGTCATCCTCGAGCTCCTAGATTTTTGCGATTCCTGTGAGTAAAAATCAGGAAATCAAGGATCCAGGCCTGGATTCCTGTTTTTCTGTTGAGTACAACAGAAGCACAGGAATGACAGAGGGAAAGGAGGGGAGTGAGTGAACAAAAAATACAAAATAGCAACAAAATCAAGTTGAAACAAAAAAACCAGTTTTAAAAAGGGGGTATCTTATTGTGTCGTACAACCTTCATTGTGCGACTTAACTTATCTACAACCCTATCTCAATTTGTCACGTTTTTTCAGACCTCTCTCTTTGCGTGTTTTTTTGTATTCCCCCACTCTCGCAAGTCCCCCAAATAAAAAAATAGCTTTTTGCTGATTTCTATATTACAACATATTATAAAATATCTGTCAATATACATGTTTTTTATCTAAATGACCCCAAAAGAAGCTAGTTCTTTTTTTAATTGCTCAGTATCTTTATAATAAAAGACAGTTTTCATACCTAGCCTTTCTGCGGGCTTGAGGTTATGTTTTAAATCGTCAATAAAAACACATTCTTCTGGCTTTGCTTCGCTTGCTTCAAGGGCTAACTGATAAATCTTAGGGTCTGGTTTATTTACTCCGATCAAAGCCGAGACAATCGTTTTGTCAAAATAAGACTCTATCTCGTACTTATTATCTAAAAAAGGCCACCATTCTTTTGTTTGATCTGAAAGCAAAACTAATCTAATCCCCTTCCCTCTTAATTTCTTATAAAGTTCTATTATGCCGTTATTGGGTTCAAAAAAATCTAGAAGTATTGATCTTAGCTCCAACCAGTCTTCTTTTAGTTTAATTTCATTCAAAAACCTGTTCCAAAAATCTTCTTCCGAAATCTCTCCCGAAAAGTATGGTTTGTAATGTCTTAAGAACGAACTTTTGACTTTCTCAAACGAAATACCATATTCTTTTTCTACATAATACCAAAATTTCCAAATTCCTCTATTTAGAAAAACCCCTCCTAGATCTGAGATCACCGCTTTAATCATTTTTTATTTGAAGTTAAGTCTTTACCTAAAAAGCTAAAAAGCTACAAGCTAACCACCTAGAGCTCTATACTCTCCCCCGGTTTTATAACATTATCATCTTTGTCTTCTTCGCTAGGAAAAACTAGATCTTCGGCAGTTGCTTCGCCAACTTTAATATCTTTGATAGCTTCATGGCCGTGAACAGCCTCATCCCCTATTGCGGGAACAGGACTAATAGGACTTATGGGACTAATGGGATTTTTTTCAATTAAAACATTTTCTGACACAGCATTCCCCTCCTCCAAGTTTTGAGATTTGAGATTTGAGATTTGACTTTTCCTGACGTACCACACTCCCCCTTCTTTCCCTTTCACCTCGCGATATCCCTCACCGGTTTTTTTCTGTACAACCTCTTGCCCTTGTTCCCTTGGCGCACCTGTAGAATAGCTCCCTCTCCCCTCTCCTCTTGAGGATGCTAGGTTAGACTGAGCCATAGATTCGCTCCAGGTTAGAATAGCTTTTTCAACCTGATCGCGGGGAGTGGCATATTTCTCTCTAGATTCCTGAACAATTCTTTCCCCAAAACCATAAAACTTTTTTTCATTTTTGAAATTTAGGGTTACAGCCGAAAATGCCGGAACAACTATATTATCAATCATCATTTTTACATAAATATGAAAGTTGCTAAGATTGACCAGATCGGTTTCTTCAAAAACTGGTTCAAATGTTTTCTTCAAGACCGGTGCATCATCCACACTGACACGAAAAGCAACCAGATTTCCAGCATTACCAAAGATAGAATCGCGAATTTCCGGCGTTAATTGCGCAATATATTGATGTGCGACGATAAGATTTAATTTATATTTTCTGGCTTCTGCCAATATGGTGGCAAAAGATGAGGTAGCAAAATTTTGAAATTCATCAACATAAAGATAAAAGTCATTCATATTTTCTTCTCGTACTCCCGCTCTTTCCATCGCCGTAAGCTGAATCTTGGTAATAATCATAGCTCCAAGCAAGGCCATATTATCTTCGCCAATGTCTCCCTTTGAAATCCTGACCAAAAGAATTTTTTTGTTATCCATTATATCTTTGAAATCTAGCGTACTATGCGGTTGTCCAACAATATTTCTGATCGAAGGAACGGCTAGAAACTGACCGACTTTATTTTGGATCGGAGCGATAGCTTCAGTAGCAAAACGAGGATTGGTTTTTACTTGATTTTCAAATTCTTCCACCCAGAATTCTTTTACTACCGGATCTTTTATATTATCTACAATCATTTTGCGATAATCTTTATTAACCAACATTTTTGTGGCTGACAACATGGTGGTTCCCGGTGTTTCCATTAGAGCCAGAATAATATTTTTCATAATGTGTTCCATACGAGCAGACCAGACCCCTTCCCAAATTTTCTTAAAAATACTCATCATGCCAGAGGCTAAGATTTCTCTTTTGTGAGGGTCAACATTTTCCAAGAGATTAAAACCAATACTAAATTCCCTATCGCCGGGATTAAGCACTACAACATCTTTGATTCTATTTTCTGGAATATAATTAATAACATCGTCAATAAATTCCCCATGCGGATCAACAATAGCTACTCCCCTGCCCTCCCTGACATCATCCATCATCATGTTTTTCATCATGGTGGATTTACCCGTACCGGTTTGCCCAATAATATACATATGGCGGCGTCTATCATCAATTTTAATTCCAAAATTCTCCTCTCTATCGCGGAAGTTCGTTTTGGCAAAAACGGTCAGTTCTTCTTCATCTACCACTCCTTCGATCGGCAATGTGGCTGGCGGTCCGCCTTTTTTGCTGCCCGACCAATCAATAGTTGGGGTTTCAACCGTTAATGTTGGCAAGTGATAAAGAGAAGCTAATTCTTCAATATTTAAAATATAACCATCTTCTTCAAAGTTTCTGGTTTGGAAAGCATTGAGAAATTCAAAATCATCATGGTAATACCCTTTATTTACAAAACCATTTAGATTTGAAACATTATATTGCTTAAAAGCTCCCACAATTGATTGCACTTTTATTTTCATGGCTTCATTGCTTTTTGAAGACAGAAACATCAAGCGAATTTTTGATTCATAGCCAAGCTTAGTTGATTTTTCTTCTATAGCTTTAACGGCCTGTTCCATGGGACCAGAAAGTTTTACTACCGCCGTACCCTTAGTTCCCGCTGCCGGCTCAGGAAAAAAAATAAATTTAAAAAACATGAGGATATAATAAAAAATCTTAAAAACACCGCCTCCTCCCCCATGAATTTTCTTGCCACTTTTGATACCATTTATATAAGAAATTGCTTTGTTTTGCCATCTATCACTAACGGGCCGAGCCAACATTTGGATCCAGATTTGCTCTCCTTCTTCCAGCTGGGACAATACTCCCGTAATACTAGCTAGCGGATCAACTTCAAAAGTTAGAAAGGTTTTAATTGGAAAGAAATCTTTTCTTATTAAAGAAAGTTCGGTCCCAACAAAATGAGCCCCCTCCTTCCTTTTTTCTAAAGTGTAATCGCTCACCTCTGAAATGTCTACATTAGGATATTGCGCATAAACCTGACCAGTTACAAAATCTTTGAGATGAACCGGCGCGAAAATATAGAAACGGATATATTTTTCAGTAGAGACTATTTCAAAACTCAAGTGCTCTTGAAAAGAGCCTTCTTCTAGTTTTTCTCGGGATGACTTATAGATGCCATGGAGAGAGGCAAACATCATCTGGGCAGCCAACGGCCCTTTTTCATTATTTCTTGGTACACGAACCAGTATGGTTGTATATTTTTGCTTCACAATCCAAAGCCTTTTTCGGCGCTTACTATATGCTTTTATAATTAGGTAAATACCCAAAATCCACCCACCCAGGATCAGGATATAAATTAAATATCTTATTACTTCATAAAGTATAGCGGCTAGGTCAATAGTACTCGTACTGTTCATATTTATTTAAAGTTTAAGTGTTTTTTTGTAATTACAATCTTTTAAATAACAAATCCCAAGCACCAAATCACAAACAATATCAAAATTCTAAATTCCAAACTTTTGGATTTTGGTCATTGTGGTTTCGAATTTGTTTGTAATTTGTAATTTGATATTTGTAATTTAAATGTATTATACTCTCTTTCGTAAAACAAAAAAAGCCCCATCGGGACTTGTTCTAATTTGTTTTTCTAAACCGTGATCGTTCTCATTTTTTCTATTTTTATTTCTTGCAAAAAATTTCTAATATCTAAATTATAATTTCTAATTTTAGTATTTTATTAGATATTATAATTTAGAACTTAGACGTTATGCCAATATATAACCTTCATCAGTCTTTTTGAACTTTGGTGAATTTTGCAGATTGATTAAAATTGTCGCTTTTTTTACCTTCTTTTTCTTCATTACCTCTTCAACCACTGAGTTTTGGTCTAAAGGACCTTTATCTTTCAATATTTTTTCAATAACGTTTTCTACTGTTCCGCCTTCAAATCCCCAATTGTTCAGCGCATATAAACCGCGTCCAACTAAAACAAAACGATCATCGGAAATTAGCTCATTGTGAATGGTTTGCAAAGTAGCCTTTTTGTGGTCAAATTGAGCATTGTTAATCGCTTCTGATATTTCAGAGAAATGCATTGGTTCACCCTTTTTTGATAAAACAAAAAATACCTTATCTTTAATCGTTCTCGGCTTTACCCAAGACCAGGATGAGAGCCCCCTCTTGCCATCCTCTGTTTTGTGCAGTTTTTTGGTCATGTCTATCGAAGATCTTAGGAATTCAGGCGTTGCCTCTTTCTTATATTTTTCAACCACTTCGTGATTTGCTATCTCGAGTAAAATTGCCTCGTCTGTCAAAACTTCGCCTTTTAATTCAAGAATTTGAGAAAAAACCTTGATTATATCTTCAATCATTTTCTTATCAAGACTTGTCAAATGCCATCCTGCACTAGTATCCTCACTTTCTTTAACCACAGTAATATCCTTGTTTAAAAGCAAGATAAATCTTAAAATTTTTTTAATCTCTTCTTTTCTATTTTGGTTCAAATCAGCAATCAATTCATCAACCAGATCGTCTTCATTAATAATACCGCCTTTTTGGTTCAAAATAGCTTTAATTTTTTCGAAAATAGGTTTATTATGATCTAGAACAGACAGTTTTCTCAAGCGATTTAGAGAGGCAGCCTCTATCTGGCGCACTCTTTCGCGAGTAACACCAAATTCTTTGCCAATTGCATCCAGCGTTAATCTTTTCCTGCCAGACAAACCGAAACGATGTAAAATCACTTTTTGCTGTTTTTCTTTCAAATTAGAGATAAGATCTCGAGAGAATTGGGTAAAATGAGCATCCTTAATTTTGTTGCTCTCTATTTTTTCTATAATTTTTGATGCCTTCTCGCTTGTCATATTTATAGGTTAAAAAAATAAGCTTATTTAGCCCCTTTTTTATTACCCCTATATTATACTATTCATTTGGGAGACTGTCAACAGTTTTCTTATATGGGCGCGAATTATCGCTAATTTTAGCTAATTGTCACTAAAAAAACAAAAAGGGCTTATAAAAAGCCCCTTCTTAAAATTCGAGTTTGGTTTTTCTAACCAAGTGGTGGTTCCTCATGCAGTTTCTTTGAAACGGGTTCTTTTAAAAAGCCCGAGAAAACCTTTGGTCTGAACTAATGGTGGCAGTGGAAAACCTCCAGCAACATTCATCCGCCAGTTAGCCTGCGCAAACTCCGATGCTTTTTGAGCAGCTCTGATGAGTCTTTTGCTTTCTTCTCTTCCGTAACTCACATTTTGCACCTTCAATATATCATGCTTACGGACGGCTTTTATTTCTATTTCCTCTTTCCCCCTTCGGTCAATCAATAACAGTCCAAACAATCTAATAATCATGGCACACCTCTTTCTATGATTTTAATGTTCGCCCTAGCGGGTATCCTTTTCTTCTTTGCTATAGAATCTCTTAAAATAAAAATCTCGCAAAACACTGATGTTTTGGATGATTCTAAACATAAATACTACCGTAACGCCGAGATATAGGTCGAGGTTAAGCTTGTCCCCTAGGTAAACAAAGAAGGCGGTGATAAAAACATAAAACAATAAACCGGTTATAAAATTGGCTACATTAAATTCTTTCTTAACCTGCGCGCCAATTGCTCCAATCAAAGAGTCTAGAATCGCAAGTATCGCTACTGCCGTATAGCGAGAATATTCTGGGGGGATATTTGCGGGGATAAAGATACCCAGAATGGTCCCAGCAATAATACCTAATATTGCGTAGAGCATTTTGAAATATAATTAATTTGTACCTTATAAAATAGTTAGAAGTTCCAAATCACAAGCACCAAATCCCAAACAAATCACAATGACCAAAATCCCAAAAAGTTTAGAATATTGAAATTTGGAATTTGTTTGTTATTTGTAATTTGGAATTTGAAATTTAAGTAAAAATTTAATTTGAAAAATTAAATTTTTACTTTCCTGTGCCACAAAACCATTATCACTGATGCTACAAAGATTGATGAGTAGGTACCGATGATAATACCAACTACCAAAGCAAAAATAAACCAGAAAATTGATTGTCCTCCAAAAAGAAGCAGAGCCAAAAGAGTAAATAAAACCGTAGCTGAAGTAGCAATGGATCGGCTCATGGTTTCATTGATACTTTTATTGGCAATATAGGTCAGATCGCCCGAGGTAGTTTTCAGATTTTCTCTAATTCTATCAAAAACCACGATGGTATCGTGAACAGAAAATCCCAATACTGTTAAAAGCGCGGTAATAAATAAAGTATCAACTTCTACATGCAGAAAGTGGCCGAGAATAGCAAAGATTCCGATAACAGTTAAAAGATCGTGGATTAAAGCAATAACCGCCGATACGCCAAACTTCCAGCTAGAGAGTGGCTTTGGCACACTACGAAATGCCCAAGCAATATAAAGGATAATCATGATAGACGCTAATACCAGAGCCTCGACAGCTTTGGCTGTCAGATCGCGACTTATGGTGGGACCAACATTTTCAAATCTCAACTCTTTTCCCGCCCCTATCTTACTATTTAAATCTGTTTTTAATTGCTTGTATTTATCATTATCTATAAAATGGGTTCGAGCTAAAAAGGAATTACCAGAAGACAAAGATATTTGGGCATTAGTCAAACCGTCACCATCAAAAACACCCCTCACCTGCTCAACTGAAATACTTTGCTGAGTTGGAAACTGCATTTCAAACAAACTGCCTCCAGCAAAATCAATACCCCAATTTAGTCTCCACATAGATAAAGCTATAATACCGGGAATAAGTATCAGTCCTGAAATAATGAACCAAATTTTCCATCTTTCAATAATCTTTATCATTTTAAATAAATTTATTTTTTATTATAAGTTAAAAGTCAAAAAGCAAAATTCAAAAGTTCAAGTTATTAAATCAAAAGTTTTATTTTTACTTTTTTAATTTTAAATTGTATTTTTGACTTTTGATTTTTTAATTTTGGCTTATTTCTTCACTTTCTTTCCTAGAAACAAAAACAACAAGTTTCTGGTTACAGTTATCGCCGTAAATAAACTAACCAATATACCAACTGCCAATGTTAAAGCAAAGCCTTTTACTAATCCGGTTCCTAAAAAAAATAGGATTGCGCAAGTGATCAGCGAAGATGCATTAGAATCACGGATTGAGGTCCAGGCTCGATTAAATCCCGCCTTGATTGCTGCTGAATAAACCTTGCCTCGGCGCAGTTCTTCTTTCATTCTTTCAAAGATTAAAATATTGGCATCCACGGCCATACCTACCGAGAGAATAAATCCGGCTATACCAGCCAAAGTCATTGTAACTGGAATTAATTTAAATAGCGCAATTACAATCAAAGCATAAACTGCCAATGCGATTGAAGCGATAAGACCAGCAAATCGATATCGGAAAATCATGAAGAGTACTACAAACAAAATACCAATAAGCCCTGCGATAAAGCTTTTGCGTACACTGTCTTGCCCCAAGGTCGCACCAACATTTCTTTGTTCTACTAGATTAATTGGCACGGGCAATGCGCCGGCATTAAGCTGAAGAGCTAGTTGTTTAGCAGAGTCCATAGTAAATTGACCGGTTATAACAGCACTGCCGCTATCAATAGCTTGATTAACTCGAGGGGCGGAAAGTAATTGTTTGTCTAGAAATATTGCTAAGGGTTTGCCCACATTTCTTGAGGTTGCATCGGAAAAAATTTTGGCGCCTTCATCATTAAAATTAATCGCTATTTCCGGTTCATAAGTGCTCGGACTTGCTTGCGCTGTCGCACTTTTGAATAAAGATCCGTTAAGGCCTATGTCTTTCCAGTCATCAATATTAATTGATTTTAGCTGACCTTCTTGTAAAGATTTTCCTTCTATCCCCTCGCGGAACTCTAGTTGAGCCGTTTGACCAATCATGGCGATGGCTTCATTTATATCCGATACGCCAGGCAGATCTATAAGAATACGATGAGTGCTTAAAGAAGAAGTTGTTTGAATAACATATTCTAACGAACCGCCATATTTATCATCCAATCTGCGAGTTATTACAGTTTTGGCTCCTTCCAAAGCACCGTCTTGATCTTTGAGCGCAATTTTACTCATATCGGCTTCATATGTTAGGCTGGCTCCGCCTACCAAATCTAACCCTTCATGAATTTTTAATTCTTTAAAATAGCTCCCTATTTTTAGATTAGGCCCCTTCGGCCAGTCTATGATCCCTGCCAAAATCGCTACAACAAGGATGGCAAAAAACATTATCCAGATTTTCCGTCTCATGACATGAAAGTTAATTTCTAGTTACAAGGTATATTGTAAATAAAAAACCTAATTTTTGCAACGAGAAAATTTCATTTTATCTTAAATGTAATATCTCAAATGTCAAAACCATATCTTATTATCTTAAATCTTCTTAAGATAATCAGATCTAACATATGGTTTTGAGATTTAACATTTGAGATTTGAGATAGTTCTATATTTGGCTTATTTAACCAAAAAAAGTCTTGACAATACTATTAAAATATGCTATATTTATTATAGTTATTAATATAGTATTTCGGTACCTCTCTATATGTTGTAAAATACAGAGAGCGAACCTTACAAATATATGTTTAAAAGACCTGAACCCGACTCGAGCATTTAGGATTGGGAAAGGTTTTAGGGGTAAACCCCCTTTTACGGAGGGTATCATGAAAAAGAATTTGATCATCGTCGCGATCGTCGCGATCGCAATGCTGTTCGTAGGAACCATCGCCAAGGCGGATGATCCGAAAGAGTTCGTCGTAATGACAGACATTCCCGCAAATGCCGTATTCACGCCGTGCATTTGCATTAAGGGAATGGTCACAATCCCGTCGAACGGTCATTCCATGATCACGTTCGACCGGAAGTATCGCGGATGCGACAAAAATGCGAACGGTCGCATAAAGTTCCCGGGAAACAGGGATGCCGACGGTGGATTTTATACCGGATTTTCCGGTACACTTATCCGCATCGACGGAACGGTATATCAACAGTATCTCGAAAACGACCCCAGCTACCAAGTAGCCTCGCGGACAGAAGCAAACGTGGACGGCGCCCGCTCCGATTTGCGGCAAATGGACGCCGACAATAAGCTGGATCACAAGATTATAAACGAAAATGTGATCGCAGTTGGAAACATAGTGTCCGCAGGTCAAGCGCAGCAGAAAGTGCAAGACAATGCCGCAAACGCCTATACTTCGAAAGAGGTTAAGAGGGTCGACAAAAAAGAGAATATCGGCAAAACCGTTTCCACGGTGACACACATAGGGGCACTGACAAACCTTTTTAACAAAAGGAAAGACCCCGCGTCCCGACTGGTACAAGCAGCAATATGGGAAACCTCCGGAAGTACAATATCGGAGCTAACCGGTATTGACAAAGGAACGCTCACGCTGGAAACCAGCAAGAACACTTTGATTGCCAACTGCATAGACCGGGGCGGCAGTGAAGAATACTGCAGCGGAAAATAATTTTTTTACCGATGTAAACATCACCGCGGGATCGAAGGATCCCGCTTTTTATTTGTTCGAAATCGTCTGAACCGCAGATTACGCTGATTTTTATGATTACGCTGATTAAATCGGTTTCAGTGAAATCCGCGTTAATCTGTGTAATCAGTGATTCAGACAACTAGCGATTTCAATTCTTCCGGCAATTCTGATTTAAAATCCATTTTCTTACCGGTTATGGGATGAGTAAAGGACAATTCTGATGCATGTAGGAACTGACGATTCAGTCCTATTTTTTTTGAAAAAATCTCGGAATCTCGTGATTTATAAACCTGATCCCCCACTACCGGATAACCAATCGCGAAAAAGTGCGCGCGAATTTGGTGAGTTCTCCCAGTCTCTAAATTTACTTTTATAAAACTTAAAACAGCTTTGACCCTGTTTGAAATTTGGAATTTGGAATTTGTTTGTAATTTGTTATTTGGAATTTGTAATTTTACATATTTAGTAACTTCATACTTGGTAATCGCCTCTTTTGCGTCCTTACTTTTGCTCGCCACAAACCTCGTTCTATTCTTTGGATCGCGTTTCAAAGCGATATTGATAGTTCCCTTTTTCGGTTCTATTTTTCCAAAAACTAAAGCGTTATAGATTTTTTTAACAGCCTTAGAAGCAAACTGGTTTTGCAAGTCAACCAGCACCTTTTCGCTCTTCGCGATAACCATCAACCCCGAGGTATTGCGATCGAGACGATGAACAATACCTCCGCGGGGAAGGTTTATTTTATATTCATCAATCAATATTTTCTCTAATGTAAGATCGGACTTTTTATCGGATTCGACGACAAGACCGGCGGGCTTATTGATGACCATCAAATCGTTGTCACTATAAATTATATTTATTTTTTCTTTAATCATAATAAGTTACAAAAAATAACCAATATTCAACACCCAATACCCAATCAATGTTCAAGCCTCAATATTCAATTGGTTATTGATTATTGGATATTGATTGGATGTTGGATATTGGTTATTGGGTATTATATATTATTTCCTCTTCCTCAGTTCCTTGTGCAAAAACTCATACGCCTCATCAGCGCCATTAAATAGCTTCATTAGTCCGAAATCTTTTTCATCTACTGTTTTATATTCTTTTAATAATTTTTCTCTCATTAATTTCAAAAATGGCGTCCAAAAATCTTTTCCGATTAAAACTAGAGGGATTTTTTCTATTTTTTTTGTCTGAACTAAAGTTATTATTTCAAAAAGCTCATTTAAAGTACCGAGCCCCCCGGGAAAATAAACAAAAGCGTTAGCCGAAAAACTCATGCAAACCTTGCGCGTAAAAAAGTAATGAAAGCCCATAGAGCGCTCAACATAAGGATTGGTCCGCTGTTCTTTAGGAAGCTGAATATTAAGACCAACCGAATCACCTGGCGTACCACCAAAAGCACCCCGATTAGCTGCCTCCATAATACCCGGACCTCCTCCAGTCACAATATGATGCCCTGCTTTTGATAATTTGTGGGCAAGTTTTTGAGATTCTTTGTACCACTTATTATCCTCACTAAAACGAGCCGAACCAAATATGGTTACTGAATTTTTTAGTTTTGAAATAAATTCAAACCCTTCCGTAAACTCCCCCATTATGCGAAACATTCTCCAAGCAGGATTGTCATGATAATTAAATTTTTGTGGCGGTCGCATTTTTGTTTTTTTAATATTATTTATTTATGTTTAAAATAATTTTATACTTTCCTTCAGGTAAATCTTCAATAGCATAACCCTCCTTTTCTATTTTACCACGAATCTTGTCCGCTTTTGCAAAGTCTTTTTGGTTTTTTGCTTCTTGGCGCTCGTTTGCAAGATTGATGATTTTTTGTGGAATAGTTTTTTTGACCTCAAATTCTAGCTCCAAACCTAATGCTTTGTCAAACTTTATAAGGGATTTAGCTTTTTGTTCATCACTAAAATCATCATCTTTGGTCATTTCCCAAACAACCGCAAGTGCTTTTGGAGTATTAAAATCATCATTAATTGCTTCTAAAAATTCCTTTTCATACTTTTCACAACCGCTCTCTCCTACTTTTTTACCAAAATAATATCGGTGCAGGTTTTTATATGCATTGAGAGCGCTCTCAAAACTTTCCCAAGTAAAATTTAACTTTTGTCTATAATGAGTTCCCAAACATAAGTAACGAAAAGCAAGTGTTTCGCCTTTTTTTCCGATATCCTGCAGTGTATAAACATTATTTAAAGACTTGCTCATTTTCTGACCATCAACCATCAACATTTCATTATGTATCCAATAATTTACAAATTTTTTGTCATTAGCCGCTTCACTTTGCGCAATTTCATTTTCATGATGAGGAAAAATAAGATCTATTCCACCAGTATGAATATCAAATGGTTGGCCGAGACTTGATGATGACATTACGGAGCACTCTATATGCCAACCGGGCCGACCCTTTCCAAAATCTTCAACCCCAAAATCTTTTGGATCCCAAACAACATCTCCGTCTTTTTCATCCCAAGCTTTCCAAAGCGCAAAGTCATGTGCTTCTTCTTTGGCATATTCATCATTGGCAACGCGAGATTGTGAATCTCGCTCAAAATCAACTCCTGACAACTTGCCATAATCTTTAAATTTTGAAATGGTAAAATATATTGATCCATCTTCAGCCTTATAAGCATATTCTTTGTCAAGTAATTTTTTTATCAGTTTGACCATCCCATCAATATTTTCTGTAGCGTGAGGAAAAATGTACTCCCCCTTGTTTATGTTTAACTTTTCCAGGTCCTCAAAAAAAGATCGGGTATATTTTTCAGTAAACTCTTTTAAGCTTAACCCCGCCGCCTGCGAATCACGAATTGTCTTATCATCAACGTCGGTGATATTCATTACATGATTAACTTTAAACCCATTATAAAGAAAGGTTCGGTGCAAAATATCAGCAAAAAGATATGCTCTTAAATTACCAATATGCACAAAATTATAAACTGTAGGACCACAAGAATAAATGCCAACCTCACCGTCCTTAATCGGTTTAAATTCTTCTTTGCTTTTTGTGAGGGTATTATAAAGCTTAATCATATTTTTATATTTCGATTATACTTCAAACAGCCCGGTACTCAAATATTTTTCTCCTCGATCAGGAAAAATAGTTACAATATTACCAGAGTCAATTTTTTCCGCCAACTTTTTGGCTGCCAGCATGGCTGCGCCCGAGCTCATTCCGACAAAAATCCCCTCTTCTCTTACAATCTCCCTTGCCATTTCATAAGCTTCGTCTGTATCAATCATAATGGTATCATCCAGCTTAGATTTATCATAAATAGAAGGTACGATCGCTTCTTCCATATTTTTTAACCCCTGGATATAATGCCCTTTGATTGGTTCAGCACTTACTACTTTTATATCTGGCTTGTATTTTTTCAGACAATCAGAAACCCCCATCAGAGTTCCCGAGGTACCAATCGCGGCAACAAAATAATCGATTTTTTCTCCTAGATCTTCCCAAATTTCCTTTGCGGTAGTTTCATAATGCGCTGATGCATTATATTCATTGGAAAACTGATCGGTATGAAAATATTTCTCAGGATTTTTTTTAACCAACTCCCGAACTTTTTTTATCGCCCCATCCGTTCCTAATTTTCCATCTGTTAAAGTAGTTTTCGCACCAAAAGCTCGAATCATTTTTTGTCTTTCAATTGATACGGCATCACTCATAACAATTTCAACTTTATAGCCCTTGACTGCGCCTATCATAGCCAACGCAATACCAGTATTACCCGACGTGGCTTCAATAATCGTTTTTTCTTTGGTTAATTTTCCTGATTTTTCTGCTTGCTCAATCATTTTTAAAGCAATTCTATCTTTGATACTTCCGCCGGGATTTACCCCCTCGATTTTAGCGTAAACACTAACACTGGGCTTTTTGACAAGCTTATTTATTTTTACTAAGGGGGTATTGCCGATTGTTTCAAGAATGTTGTTGTAGATCATAAGTTATTTTAAATTTTAAAACTTAAATTCTAAATTTAATTTACCTGAAATTTAAACTTTAAAATTTATTATTTATTTTCCTAAATTTAAAATTTGAAATTTAAAATCCTAATTAATACAATCTAATATGACTTCCGCCCCTCAAGCGCTTTGCTCAAGGTTAGCTCATCTGCATACTCAATATCTCCTCCAAATGGAATCCCGCGAGCTATGCGGGTAGTCATAATCCCAAAAGAAGCTATCAGTCTTTGAATATACATTGCCGTAGCTTCGCCTTCTGTGTTTGGATTGGTTGCGAGAATTATTTCTTTAATTTCATCCCCCGTTCCCAATCTAGCAATCAGTTCTTTTATTTTCAAGTCATCCGGTCCAAGCCCATCAACCGGAGAAATAGCGCCATGCAAAACATGATAAAGTCCCTTGTAAAATCCTGATTTTTCCAATGCCAAAACATCCAGCGGTTCTTCAACCACACAAATCTGCGATCGATCGCGGGATAAGTCACTGCAAATCAGACACTTCTCTCCTTCTGAAATATTTTGACATTCCGGACAGATTGAAATTCCTTGTTTTAATCCTGCAATAGCCGCGCCAATGTCTTCACTAACCTTGTGATCTCGCCGTAATAGGTAAAAAGCTAAGCGTTGAGCGCTCTTTGGTCCAATACCGGGCAGAGAAGCAAAAGCATCGATGGTTTTTTGAATTGAGGAAGGAAGTGTTTTCATAAAAAATATTATACCTCAATTCACTACTTTAGGAAAGGAAAAGTATCTTTCCCCAAATACTTAGCTTTTTCACCCAGTTCCTCATTTATTTCTAATAATCTATTATATTTTGCTGTTCGCTCACTTCTGCTTAAAGAACCGGTTTTAATTTGCCCGCAATTTAAAGCTACTACTAGATCAGCAATAAAAGTATCTTCCGTTTCGCCGCTTCTATGAGAAACTATGGTGTTGTATCCTGCTTTTTGAGAGAAAAGAATCGCTTCTACTGTTTCAGACAGCGTTCCAATTTGATTTAGTTTTATAAGCACCGCATTAGCTACACCTCTATTAACTCCTTCAGCAATTCGCTTGACATTCGTCACAAAAAGATCATCCCCTACTACCTGGATTTTGTCTTTATGGTCATCTGTAAACTTTTTCCAGGCATCCCAATCATCTTCTGCAAATGGATCTTCCAACGAAATCAGCGGATATTTTTTCAGTAAACCATCAATATATGAAATAAACCGCTGGCTATCCAAAGACAGCTTTTCTGTTCTCAAAACATATTTCCCGTCCTCATAAAATGAACTAGCCGCCAGATCTAAACCCAAAAAAGCATCTTTGCCTGCTTTGTACCCGGCCTCTTCAATTGCTTGGAAAATCATATTGATCGCATGTTCATGATCGGTAAAATTAGCCGCATATCCGCCTTCATTCCCTACGTTCGTAGAGATCCCATTTTTTTTGAATATTTCTCCAAGCTTATGGAATACCTCACTCCCCATTCGGATCGCTTCGGCAAAATTTCCTGCACCAACTGGGAGAAGCTCAAACTCTTGGAAATCAAGATTGCTATCTGCATGTTTTCCTCCATTTAAAATATTCATCATCGGAACCGGCAAGACATAGCTATCTCCCAATTCTGGGTTGAAAACATTTCTTAAGTATTGATATAGGGGCAATTTGTGCGAAGTTGCCGAGGCTCTAGCTACTGCCAGACTGGTACCAAGAATCGCATTAGCTCCAAGCCGACTTTTGTTGGGTGTACCATCAAGCTCGATCATTTTTTTATCAATCTCCCCCTGACCATCTGCTTCAATCCCTATTAGGGCGTTTTTAATTTCACTCTCAATATTATGAACGGCATGCATTACACCTAAGCCTCCGAATCTTTTGGGGTCGTTATCTCTAAGCTCGAGTGCTTCATGAACCCCTGTTGATGCGCCGGAAGGAACAGACGCGGTGCTTTTTGTGCCATCTTCCAAATAAACTTCCACTTCAACAGTAGGATTACCTCTAGAATCTAAGATTTCTCGAGCATGAATATCTTTTATTTTTGACATAGCTATTATTTAAAATTTTAAAACTTAAATTTTAAATTTATTTTTATTTTTTTGTATCAAATTTAAACTTTACAATTTAAAATTTAAAATGTTATTTATTAATCTCTCTGTACTGCATAAGAACTTCATGTTCCTCGCATGTGGGGCAAAGACCGTAGGCCGCGATATTTTGGTCGCAGATACTTTGCAGCTGCGCTATAACTTTTTTCCCATTAGCATTTTCGAAAAGATGCTCATATCTTTTTTGCAACTTCAGATATTCTTCAATACCTGGCTTTTGAGCAGAAGTTTTTAAAACCTTTGTAATTTTTCCTTCTATGATTTCTAAAATCGGATAAAAACCTGTTGTGGCTGCCAGACGAGCAACTTCTACGGTTTTGTTTGACTCAATTCCCCATCCCGGCACACAAGGAACCAGGATTTGAATGTATTTGGGACCGTTATACTTCAAAGCCTCGATAGTTTTAGCTTCAATATCTTTGGGATAAGCTGCTGTCGAGGTAGCCACATAGACCGCTCCCTGGCTAACCGCAAAAGCAACCATATTTTTTTTTGTTTGCAATGCTCCAATAGATTTTTTACCATGCGGAGTAGTTGTTGTGTCGGTTCCCAAGGGAGAAGATCCGGACGCTTGGGCACCTGTGTTCTGATAACCTTCATTGTCAAAGCAGACATAGAGGATGTTGTCCCCTCTTTCAAACATACCGGAAAGCAACCCAAAGCCAATATCAAAAGTAGCGCCATCGCCGGCGAAAACCACGATATTAGGCATTTTAAATTTTAAATTTAAAATTTTAAATTTAAACTTCATTGCTGCCAGTATTCCACTCGCTACCGCTGCTGGATTTTCAAACAGTGAATGAATATATGGCACACCCCAAGCGCTTTCTCCATATTTTGTTGTGGTAACCTCCAGACATCCCGTTGCGTTAACTACAATGGTATTCGGCCCCAAAGTGTTAATAATGTGCCGAGCTGTTAGATTTTGCCCGCACCCAGCGCAAGCGGTATGGCCGGGGTAAAATAAAGTTTTGTTTTTATAAGGATTATTTTTCATTTTTTTATTTTACTAAACCTACTATTTCCTCCACTGTCACATCTCTTCCTCCTAGTCCAATAATCTCACCTTGAATTTTTGCCTTGCATTTTCCATATAATGCCTTTTTGATTTCGGTGGTTAAAATTCCTTCAGCTCCTAATGAAATGGCACGATTCAAAACTATGATCTTTTTCTTATTGGCCAAGGCTTTTAAAATATCTTCATCGGGAAAAGGACGAAGCATGCCTAGATGAACCGCACCAACTTTTTTCCCCTTTTTTCTTAAACTATTTACTGCTTCCATAACCGTTCCGTAAATAGCCCCCGTGATCACAAAAACTGTATCTGCATCTTTGGTTTTGTACTCACTAACTATATCCAACTTACGACCAAAGATATTTTTGAATTTTCCCATTTCATGTTTGATTTTTGATTTTTGATTTTTGATTTTTTCATGGAGCTCTAGACGCATTTCCTGATAATCACTCGGAGTTACCAGACTTCCGAATGTTTTGGGATTTTTTACGTCAAGAATGTTTTCTCTTTTAATTTCCAGCAAAAATCTTTTAATTAATTTTTCATTGGGAATATCAACCTCTTCCATCGTATGGGTAATTATAAACCCATCAACATTTACTATAACAGGCAAGGATACACTTTCAGCAATTTTATAAGCTAGGATGTGCAGGTCAACAGCTTCTTGAAAATTTTTAGCAAAAAGCATGATCCAGCCACTATCTCTGACACTATAAGCGTCTTGCTGATCATTCCAAATATTAATTGGCGCTCCAATGGCTCGATTGGCACAAGTCATGACGACCGGCAACCCAAGCCCCGCAATATTATAAACCACTTCGGTCATCAGAAGTAATCCCTGCGATGAAGTCGCGGTATAAACTCGAGACCCCGCAGCCGATGCGCCCAATACAATGGAGGCTGCCGAAAACTCACTCTCTGCTCTGACAAATTCAAAATCGCTCTTCCCATCTGCATCCATTTTTGCCAGATCTTCTACAATATGGGTTTGCGGTGTAATCGGATAAGCGCTGACAACTTCAGGCCGACAAAGATTAACGGTTAACGCGATAGCTTGTGAACCTTCTAGTATTTGTTTCATATTTTATTTTAAATTTTAAAACTTAAATTTTAAATTTGACCCCATTAATCATGTAAAATTTAAACTTTAAAATTTACAATTTAAAATTATTTCTCCGTTTCCATTTTAATACATTTTACCGGACAAACTTCTGGGCAAATTCCACAACCCTTACAATAATCCAGGTCGGCTTCATAATAGCTTTTAGCTTCATTAGCTTTTAGCTTATAGTTTTTAGTTTTTTGCAAGATACAGCCTTCCGGGCAATACATTTCACAAATAGCACAATTGATACACTTGGTTTTATCAACTACAGGATAAAAATTCCGCCAGACTCCGGTTTTGTTTTTGAGTGACCCAGCGGGAAGATCATGGTTTAAAAAATTTTGTTTTTGCATATGGTTTAGTGTTTCTGTCTGAATTTTAAATTTTAAAACTTAAATTTTAAATTTGATTTTTCCCAAAATTTAAACTTTAAAATTTACAATTTAAAATGCTAACTTATTATATTCACCTTTTCATCTTCTGAAACTTTTATTAGTTTTATTGGACAAACTTTTGCGGTTTTTAATTTCTTTTTGCTGAAAATATTAAAAGCTTCAAGCGCCATTATAGTATTTTTATCTAGAATCTCACCGGAGAATTTTTCTTTCAAAGCTTTTTTTACGGAATTAAAACTAATTAATTCCGTCGATGAAGAAAAAGCCCCTAGAATTGCTGTATTGATGATTGGCTTTCCAATGTATCTTAAACCGATACTCGTAGCGTTAAATCCTAAAATTGAAGCATCTGGATAGATTGAGAAGCTTCTTGCGAGCTCATCATCAGTGCGGCAAGAATTAACTAAAACAATATCGCCTTTATCCAATCCGCGATAAAGATCTGAATTTACCAGCAACGTTTCATCTAAAATAATAAGATAGTCAGGATTCTTAATTTGATCGTGACGGACAACTTCCCGGTCAGAAATGCGAACGTAAGATTCAATTGGGGCGCCGCGCCTTTCCACACCAAAAGATGGGAAAGCCTGAACGCGATTCCCTTCAAAAAAAGCAGCAATAGCAATCAACTCTGCCAGAGTTACCACTCCCTGCCCTCCTCTGCCATGAATTCTGATCTCTTTGAGCATTTTTATTTTGGTTTAACGTTTATTATTAAAAATTATAACATAAATAAAATGAATGGGAATATAAAAAATCCCCTAGCATTCGCCGGGGGATTTTTATTAGCGCGATCAGCAACGTTTTTTAGAACAAGTTCTTAATAAAATCTTTTATTTTATTCATTGTTGATTTTGCCTTTAGAGTTGGGGTTGTTTTAGGCATTTTAGATATTGCCTCAGAAGTCAACTTTTTCCATTCATCTTTGGTATCACTAGCTGTTTTAATGCTTTTTGTCCCCATTTCTGCTTTGGTCTTTTTCTGCGTAGCTGATTTCAATTTTGCGCTCTGTATTTTTCCAGCGTGATTTAATTTAAGAGTTGATTCCATATTAAACTCTTTTGGACTTCCAATATCAGAGACCTCAAACGCAACTATTTTCGTAGTATTAGCAACTAAAGCTTGAGTACAACTAGAATCAGAAATCAATTGTCCAGTTTCATCATAAACCCCAACAACTTTATAGCCAGCTGGTACAGATGCGCAAACATCTATAGACCAATCAGAATCAGAAGTAAAGATATATGGATAAGCATAATTCTGGATCCCCTCTTCCCAGCTTGCACTTTGTGGATAAATAACAGATAACTCGGAACCCGTAAACACTTGCTCATCAGCCGGATCTAATTGAACACAGATTTTCTTCGGATTATTTTTATCGCATTTATCTTTTACTGTTTTGATAAAGTGAATATCACTTTTCTTCTTTACTGATTCTTTAATTTTATCATTGTTGTAATCATAATCATAACCACTTTTATCTACTTTTTTGCATAACGCTACAGTCCGAGATAAACTATCCACTGGATCGCTGATTTGAATTTTTATCGCTATAACATAATCATTTAATCCGGGAACCCCATAGAGCGCAGGAGAAACAGTAAGATTCTTTTCAGAATAACTCTTTTGGTTATCAAAGATGCTTCCGCATTGCTTATTTAATTTATCATCTAATCCCGTGCTTCCAAGAGCAGCTTGTAGATCGGTTAATTTATATAATTTTGCTTGGACAAAATCAATATTCTCATTTCTTGAATCGCCAATTGCTCCCGGCTTTAAACCTATTTTGTTCTCATTCTTTTGCTTGCCATCCTTTATTCCTGCGTAACCACCTATGTTTCCTTGATAAATAATATGCAGATCATCATCAAGATACAGAGCGGACGGGCAACCGTCAAAGGCGACTTTGCCAGCAACGGTTGGACAAAGATCCGCATTATCATTAACACCATCGCCATCCGCATCTTGAGAAACACTTTGAATCACAATAAAATCAGAATTTACACCATTTGTCTGCACAAAAATTTTATATGGAGCTGAACCAAACTGCGAAAGATCACCGGATAGAATTACTACTCCTTTTTCATCTTTGCCAAATATGGCTGTCCAATTACCAGATGCATCAGCTATTGCTTTAGCAATCAGGATACCGGGAATACTTGGCGGATTAATTACTGGGATTAAGTTTTGATGAGGCATAGTACTAATAGTGCCTCCAGAGCGACCAAATATAGCATTGGGGTTGAAAGTATAATCATGGAAGGGTCCATTGTCGATAAAAATATTATTGACATAATCTACTATAAATCGATCACCATTAGGAAATTGGCCCGAATTAGACAGAGCATTTTGGAAATCACCATAAGGAAGATCAGAATAAGCAGTGATCTTTTGGATGCCATCACTTGAACCAATTTGTACCAAATAGGCATTAATGTTTTTGGTGCCGTCAAAATTAGTTAGTGTTAGTGGTTCTTGTTGATAGGCCCAATCATGGAAGTAATTGTTATTGGTTTCATAAACATAAATACCATTAGCAATGACATTACCATTGTTGTCTATATATGAAACATCATAAAGTTTATTCTGATAGCTCAATGGTGTAACTGACATCGAATAAGTGCCCGACTGAAATTTTAAGTAAGGCGGCCAAGTATAATTAATTGACAAATTCTGTACAATGATGGAACCAAGCGAGATTGTCGGCAAAGTTGTTGGGACCAGGTTAGTCCCGGAAGCTGTATAGGCTATAGTATAAGCATCTACGACAAAATTCATTCCTTGTCCATTTATTGCTGCTACAATATTTGCAAATTGATCGGGACTTCCGAAATACCAAGTCAAATGCAAATTTATTGGGTCGGGATTGCCCATGGCGCCAGCAGGAACAGTGAGAGTGGTAAGATAGACATAAAGATCACTTAATGTTTGGGGGGCTGGCATTGTTGCGGGAAGTGCTACAGGACCTTGATCTCCCCAGAGACAAATTCCGGGTGCATTGCCTGCAAATGGCGCCGGGTCTTGATAATCAATACCATTGTAATTCATGCCAGTAGCGCTGAGAAGATAGCCAGCTGGGATAGCGGGAGTTCCTGGTGCAGGAAAGTTGGTAACTAGATTATCCCACGTAGCGATGGCATTGCCTGGATTTGATGATTGGTTATTCGCCGAAAGTTCCAATACCGTATTTTCAGTCCAAGGAGTAAAGATTTGCGGTCCAGACATAAACTCAAATGTACCATCCATATTAGTATCAGCCATAAATTGAACATGAGTCGTATCAATCATTTCAATTCTTAGTTTCATCTTCTGTCCTATAACTGGCGCAGTAGTGGTTAGCACGCCATGAGCACCACCATCGATACCATATGAAATACTATTAGGCTGAATACTAATATCCAAAACCCCACTAGTTGAATAATTTGCATATTTTGAAATATAAAACGAGAACCAGTAGTTATTGTCCATAGGGGTTTGATTAACCGTAACCTCTACTTCGGCAGACAATGGTCTTGCGACGCCATTCAAATTAAGTGAATATTTACTTCCATCCATCCTTAATACACCCCTTGAATGAGGACCATTAGCATTTGTCACTATAGTACCACTAACACTAGTAACCCCCTCTTGATCCCAAATATTCGGATCAATCCCCTGATCAAAATTATCCATGAATGGTCCTGGGCTTGAACCTGCTGGTTGACCAGGAATATAAGTTGCTGATAGAGCAGGATCTCCCGCCACTTGATTAATTGTTGGTGATTGGGTACTCATCGGCGTTTGATAAACCGAAACCAGCGAATTAGCCGGAGCTTTCCCGCTTAAAGTAGGTGTTAAAGAAACCGGATTAGTAATATTTCCTTGACTATCGGGGGTTTTACCATCCACCGAAGTAATAGTTGGCCCCCCACCAGCAACAACCAAAACTATCCCAGCTATTAAAGCAATTAATAATAAAATACCAAAACCCAATAAAATCGTCTGAGTTTTGGTAAGTTTTAGGAAAATACCATCTTGTATTTTTCTTTTTAATTTAGACATTTTTATGTCCTCCTTTTCAACCAAAGCGGTTGAATTTTTATTTATTTATATTTTATGACTCAATTAAAATGTTTTAAATTAAACAAACAATTAGTTGTAAATACAACTACCATTTTTAAAATCAACATCTCTTTATAATTATCATAATGTTTTTTAAAAACTATGCAAGATGCTTTTTTGCCTAAACAAAAACGACCCCTTTGGACTGTGAAATTTATCCCAATTATTCCCTTTTCTTCGTCGGGTCATCCCAACTTGCCCATTTGCAATCTGGGTAGCGAGAACAACCCCAAAATTTCTTTCTTCTTTTCGTAAACTTCACAACAACATCTCCTTTGCCGCATTCGGGGCATTTTATGTCAAGTTTTTGTTCATTTAAGGATTTAACATTTTTACATTCCGGATAATTGGAGCAGGCCAAAAATTTACCGTACTTTCCTTCTTTAATCACCATTTCTCCTCCACATTTTTCGCATTTACCGTGATTTTGTTTTTCAACCGCAGCTACTTCTTCTTTAGTTTCATTGAGCGGTTGGGTATGTTTACATTCTGGAAAACCAGTGCAAGCTAAAAACTTTCCAAATCGTCCAAACTTTTCTTTCAAGGGCTTTCCGCATTTTGGACACTTTATGTCAGTAATTTTTTCTTCTCCGACTATATCTTCCTTTTTTACTTCTTTTTCTTTTTCCCCCAGATTTTTTTCAAATGGTTCATAAAATTCTTTGATCATCTTATGCCATTCGAGCTCACCAGTGGCAATATCATCAAATTCTTCTTCCACATGCGCCGTAAAACCAATATCTACAATATCGGGAAAATGCTCCACTAGAACATCATTCACAATAAAACCGATTTCTTGCGGCACAAATTTCTTTTCAATTAAATTAACGTAGCCACGCTCTTGAATAGTAGACAGTGTTGGCGCATAAGTTGATGGCCGGCCAATTTCGTTTTTTTCTAATTCTTTAACTAGAGAGGCTTCGGTAAATCTTGGTGGTGGTTGGGTAAACTTTTGTTGCGGATCGAGATTTATCAGGTCTAGCTTTTCCTGTTCGGTTAGCTCCGGCAAATAACCCTCTTTATCCTCTTCGTTAATCACCTCTCCCTCATCAATGTCTTCTATATATACTTTAATAAACCCCGGGAACTTTATAACACTTCCCGTAGCCCTAAATAAATATTGCGACGAAGTCGCTCCATAGTTTTGACCTTTGAGATTTGAGCTTTGAGATCCAGCGTTGATGTCAACGCTGGTAGTATCCATTAAAGCCGGGACCATTTGACTAGCAACGGCTCTTTTCCAAATTAAAGTGTATAATTTCAACTGATCTTTATCTAAAAATTTTTCGATGGTCTCGGGAGATAACTCCGGATGAGAGGGGCGAATTGCTTCATGCGCTTCTTGTGCACCCTTTGATTTGTTTTTATAAAAATTAGGATGATCAGGTAAAAATTCTTTGCCGAATTTACTTACAATTTGTTCACGAATTAAATCTAGCGCTTCCGGTGCAAGACTAAGTGAATCTGTACGCATATAGGTGATCAAACCTTTGTGTCCCAACCCATCCAAATTCATTCCTTCATATAGTTGTTGGGCTACAACCATCGTTTTTTTGGCAGAAAATCCTAATTTTCGCGCCGCTTCTTGTTGCAGGGTCGAAGTAGTAAATGGCGGGGAGGGATATCTATTTTTTTCTTTTTTTCTTACTTCACCTACAACATAATCCGTATTCTCTAAGTTTTTTAAAATTTGGTCCGCTTGTTCTTTATTATTTATTACTAAATCTTTGTCGTCTTCTTTTAAAAGTTTAGCTTGAAAAGAGGCTTCTTCAGATTTTAAGTTTTGAGTTATAGTTTTGACATTTGAGATTTGAGTTTTGAGATTTGCAATAATTTCCCAATACTCCTCTGCTTTAAAAGCTTGGATTTCTCTTTCTCTTTCCACAACTAACCGAACGGCTACTGATTGTACGCGTCCAGCAGACAACCCTTTTCTAACTTTTGCCCAGAGAAATGGGGATAGTTTATAACCAACTAATCGATCAAGAACTCGTCTAGCCTGTTGCGCATTAACTAGATTCATATCCAATTCTCTTGGATTTTCCAGCGCCTCTTTTATTGCCTTTTCGGTTACTTGATTAAATACAATGCGATAAACTTGTAAATTATCATTAAGTTTTGACTTTTTAGTTTTAGTTTTGAGATTTGACTTTTGAGATTTGAGATCACTCAAGCCTAAAGCTTGAGTGATATGCCAAGCAATTGCTTCCCCTTCACGATCCAAGTCTGTTGCCAAATAAAGTGTATCTACTTTTTCTAGATCTTCTTTGAGTGCGGAAACCGTCTTTTTTGCTTTTGCCGGAACAATATATTCAGGTTCAAAATCATGCTCAATATCTACCCCTAGCCTGCTTTTTGGCAAATCACGAACATGCCCATAGCTCGCTCGGACCTTAAAACCCCTTCCTAAAATTTTTTCGATCGTCCCCGCTTTTGCTGGGGATTCTACTATAACTAAGTTTTTGGACATAAAAATATATTTTTTTGAAATAATTTAAAAGTCAAAAGGCAAAATTTTCACCCCGTCAAATTTTGCGAAGCAATTTGATGGGGCAGGAAGTTCAAGTAAAAATTTCTTAAGTTTTTATTTTTGAATTGTATTTTTGACTTTTGAGTTTTGATTTTTGACTTATATTCTTATATCACACTTGTCAACATCTTGTCAAAAAAACTAACGTTTACTGCGGCTAATAATATAATTTCCTCCTCCCATTCCCCTCACCATACCTTTCATTTCCATTGTCGTCAAAACCGCGTTAAGATCAGAGATAGCAATGTTGGCTTCACGAACAATTTCATCAATATGCTTGCTTTCCAATTCCAGACATTTCAAGATTTTTTCTTCATTCTCATTTTCGGGGATAATTTCTGCCGCTTCTATTTTTTCGACAATATTTCTGAGATGCAATTCTTCTAAAATATCATCGATTTTCTCAACTAGTTTTGCACCTTTTTTGATCAATGCATTTGGACCCGAAGCATTTTTATTGTAAATTGATCCCGGCACGGCAAATACATCTCTCCCCTGCTCTAAAGCTAATTGTCCGGTAATTAAAGACCCCGAAGTTTCAGTTGCTTCAACAATCAAAACGCCGAGTGATAATCCCGAAATAATACGGTTGCGAGATGGAAAGTTTTGTTTCAATGGCGGAGTGCCAATAGGATATTCTGATATTAACGCTCCTCGTCCATCTATAATTTGGCGAGCCAATGCGCGATTTTCAGCTGGATAAATAGATGCGTCATCTATTCCCGAACCCAAAACCGCAATCGTTCTAGCATCCTCAACCGATAAAGTAGTCTGATGTGCTATACCATCAATTCCCGCGGCAAGACCCGAGATAACAGTGATTTTATTTTGCGCTAAACCGCTGACCAGATCTTTAGTCACTTGCCGGCCATAATCACTGCAGCGTCTTGCACCAACTACTGCAAAAGCATATTCGTCTTCCGCTCTCAATTCACCTCGAACATAGAGTAAAAACGGTGGGTTATAAATTTCCTTGAGCATTTTGGGATAGTCCTTATCTTTGATTGTCATGAGAGAGATCTCCGCTTCTTCGATTCTTCTCATCTCTAAATCCAGGTCAATCTCAGATCTGGCCTCAACAATCTCTTTTAAAACCGATTCTTCTATCCCCGCTCTGGCCAATTCTGATTCCGAAGCATTCCAGGCATTTTTCATAGAATCAAAAAAACTGAGCAACCGATTTCCTCGGGCAGCCCCAATGCCATTTATTAGCGAAAAACCAACCCAATATTTTAGCTCATTTTTGTTCACAACCTAAGAATAACATAAAAAATAGCATTCATTAAAGGTTATTTTTCTATTTACAAAAACAAAAAAATAAACTATGATTTTAGAGATAAAAAAGGAACCTTTACAGAAAGCGAGGTGCTAGATTTGAAGCAATGCTATACATTTGAAGTCTTATATAAAAATCTCTGGGACATTAGAGATAAGATTAATGGTCTACTTTCGGCGCATAAAAATAAGTTCCAATTGGAATGGGCCGGAAACCCTAACCCTTTCCTAAGGTTCTCTATATCTCTGGAGATTGATAAGGAAGAAACCATAGCAAAAGACGGGGGGAGCAGACATGAAGAATTAGTTGAGATCGCAAAACAGACGCTCATCCAATATGGAATTGAGGAACGCGAGATATCTAAAGACCCGGAAAGTTTTAAATTCACTCTGTGTGAAGGAGACAAGCACCAAATAGCCTTAGAGTTTAACTTTGAAAACAAGGCTAACAAGTAGACCCTTCCGTCACTTCTCTGGAAAAGCCCGCATGGGCTTTTTATTTTGTCAGTTTTTCTAAAACAAGAACTAGATTTCTAAACCAATCCGAACCCTTACCTAATTTTTCTAAATCAATTTTTATCTGCGTATTGCCGAAGTACCAGTAAGCATTAAGGGAAAAAATCTTGTTAATCTCCTCTTTTGTTAAAATATGGTCAAATTCGATATATAATTTCTTAATTTTTCTCTCCCCCATTCCCAAAACATCCTTGACGATAATAGATTTGATACCGGCCTTCTTGGCCTTTATTTTTAGCCTAACGATTTCAATCAAATTTAAGTATTCTTGCGGAATTTCCCTATTCGCGAAATTAGCGACTAATTCGTGAGAATTAGCGAGTAAACCATTTTTAAAATTATCAACCTCTTCTAAATCTTCAATCCCTGCTAAAACTTGATAAGCTTTTATTTTATCCTCTTCTTTTTTATAAAATCCATCAGGAATGTAACTGGAAATTGGTAAATCAATTTTTATATCTTTTATATTATCGCGAAGCGATTCCAAATTTTTGATTTTTGATTTTTGATTTTTGATTTTTTCTACTGCTTCTTCCAACATTTTCAGATAATACCCCACGCCCACCATCTGCATACTGCCCGACTGCTCCTCCCCAAGAATATTTCCACTACCTCTAATATCTAGATCTTCAAGAGATAATTCATAGCCAGAACCTAAAGCTTCTTTTTCTGAAATAGCTGATAACCTTCTTTTTGCATTTCCCTTAAGGTCATTGGAATTATAAAGAAAATAAGCATATGCCTGTCTATCTGATCTACCAATCCTTCCTCGAAGCTGATGCAGTTGAGATAACCCAAAATTGGTGGCCTTGTCCACGATTAAAGTATTCACCGAACTAATGTCTAGACCCGATTCAATAATAGTTGAACAAATCAAGACTTGATACTCCCCTTTTGCAAAAGCATTCATAATATGCGCTAATTCCCGATCAGCCATTTGTCCATGCCCAACTACAAATTTTACTTTTGGCAAAAGTTTTTTAAGCCTGGTTTCGGTTGCGCGAATAGTTTCTACCCGATTGTGAACAAAATATACTTGCCCGCCTCTGGCCACTTCTTTGGTTATAGCTTCGCGAATTACTTCATCATCATTTTTTATAACCACTGTTTTAATTGGAAGTCTACCTTCCGGTGGAGTATTAATCAGACTAATATCTTTTAACCCACCTAACCCCAAATATAAAGTTCGAGGAATTGGGGTTGCAGTAAGTGTCAGAATATCAGTTCCCGACCTTAGTTTTTTTAATTTCTCCTTATGTTTTACGCCGAATCTTTGCTCTTCGTCTATCACGGTTAAATACAGATTTTTGAATTTAATATCTTTTGATAATAATCTATGCGTTCCAATCACTATATCTATCCCTCCGGTTGCAAGAGCGTCTATAATTTTTTCTTGATCTTTGATGTTTCGAAAACGCGATAACGATTCGATTTTAAACCCAAATTGGTCTAGTCTTTCGCGAAAAGTTTCGAGATGTTGTTCCGCGAGAATAGTTGTCGGCACCAATACTGCTGCCTGACCTCCAGAAACCACAGCTCGGGTCGCAGCACGAATCGCCACTTCTGTTTTTCCATACCCCACATCTCCGCAAACAATTCTATCCATAGGCACGCGCTTGTTCATATCCTCCAGAATTTCTTCAATGGTCTTTTTTTGGTCTTTTGTTTCATTATAAGCAAAAGTTTTTTCCAAAATTTTTTGTTCTCGTTCGTCATCAATATAATAGAATGGTTTTTCACCAGTTCTAAGAGCTTGGGTTTCAAGCAACTCCCGAGCGATTTTCTCGGTATTTTCCCTAACTTTTTTACGGATTTTGAGCCAAAGTCCAGTCTTGAGAGATGACAAGTACGGTGGCGAATTACCGACTGCAATATATTTAGTAATTTTGTCAGCTTGATCGAGCGGAACATAAATACTATCTCCGCCTAGGTATTCTATAAAAATATATTCTCTTTTTATCTTATCTATTTCTATCTCACCAAATCCCGTAAAGATACCAATACCATGATCGATATGCACTACATATTCCCCTTTTTTAAGATTGGTAATAGCCGAAAAATCTACCTTTCTCTTTTTCTTCTTTTTTAATTCACCAAAGATCTCTTTATCAGAAAAGAAGGTCAATCCCAGACCCTTGAGATCAACCCCCTCACTTATTTTTCTTCCAATTATCTTGATGTTGCCAACCTCAAAATTTCCCTTAAATTTCCTTCCTGAATTTCCTTCCTGAATTTCTCCTTCAACATCAATCCCATTATTTAAAAGAAACTTTCTTAATTGTTCCGCCTTTTCGCTAAAAATCCAAACGTTTTCCCGCGTTTTTTTAAGATCATGCAAAAACTCGGTCGTATTGCCAAGATATCTTTTTGACTCTAACCACCTTAGATTCACTCCCGACTTATCGCTAACCGAAAAACCCTCGAGATAAACCACTTTCTGCTTTTTAATGAAGTCTTCAATCCCTTTCAGCCTCTGAATTTCTTGAGTATTTCCAGCCTCTTTTTCATAATCAAATATTGACAAAACGTGGGACCGAAAACTATCTTCACCGTCGATTAAAAAAAGGAAATCATTAAACCATGTAATTAAATAATCATCGCCTTCAGGGATCTCTTGGGGATAAATATTTATCTCCCCTAGAGACATGCCGCGGCGTGTCTCTACAATTTTCTCAATTTTATCTCCAAAAAATTCAATTCGTATTTTTTCTTCGTTAACAAAAACATCGAGAATATCGCCCTTAACACTAAATTCTCCGGCACTATCCGGTTTTTTTACCCTTTGATATCCGATATCAGCTAAAGAGCCAGCCAGGCGAACAATATCTGAATTATCCCCAACCTTTAATTCTAAAATCTTCTTTTCATATTCTTCGAGAGAAATGACTTTTTTAAAAACGTCTTTAAAATCAGCTAAAATAATTTTATTGTTTTCCCGTAGCGACAATTCATGAATTGTCGCTACCCTTATTCCCCAATCTTCAAAATACCTTTTCATCTCTTCAACATTTTCCGTTAAAAAAATAACTCTCTTATCACCAGATTGCCAAAAGCTATTTGCCAAAAGCGCCTTTCCCACTTCCCCAACCTCTCCGATGGACACAGAAAAACGCTCGGAAAGTATTTTTCGAGTATTTTTTATTACTTCAGATTGTTCGATTTTTTCCGAAATCACTTTCAGAAAATCATCTTTTTGCATTAAATATATTATAACACGAGACAGCTTAAAGTTCAACCCCAAGCATCAAAGCTGACACTTAATTAAAACTTTTCCACAGCCTTGTTTATAATTGTCCACTTTTTATATATGGACAATTTATCTTTGTGTCGTCTTAATTGTCTATATTATAAAATAATAGCTTGATTTAGGCAATATTGACAATGGTCAAATTATATATTGACAATTGTCTACCCTTGTGCTATATTAAAGCTAAAATTTACTGAATGTTTCATTAAAAATCTAACTGCTAATCAACCCCCCAAAAGGTGTTAACAGAGAAAGTGCTGGCTCGTGACGAGTTCTTGAGCAATCAAGAACACCTGTGTAAGAAAGCGTACAGCGATGAGAACACTACTTGCGAGGTTCTCCGATTTATCGGAGAATTTCGGGAAAGCCTTTTAGCCCTCCTTTAAGGTTCCCGTTCTCGCGGGTAGTACTCTCATCACTTGAAGCTCATTACCAGCAAGGAATTCGGAAATTTATTTTTGAAAACCTTGGTCATAGTCAGCACTCTCTCTATTAGCACCCACGCATCGGCTCAGAAATCCTAACGGAGGAGCCGGGGTAAAAATAATGTCGCCTAGACAAAATAGTTGGGAGTTTACTAGTAGAGAGTAATTCGGTCAGATCTTGTGAGATCGCCTGGATGGAAAGTTCTCTTCTTAAGTCTTAAGAACCCGGCGCATGCCAGGTCAAAAATAAAAATAAATAAAAATAAATGAAGAGGACTCTCCACCCAGGGGATCTGCAAACTAGATCTAATCGGACCATAAGGATCTATCGATTTCCTTGTGAAATCGGTTCCCTTGCATATAAAAGCCTTTGCTTTAAATTTTTTATAAATTCATTAGCAAAGGCTTTTTGAATTCGGTTTTTTTGGCTTGCATTGCAAGTTTATCTATTTACATTATTAAGTATTGTAATCCTTGCAAAATCAAATCTTCTATGGTGCTAAATAATAGGTCTTTTTCGCCTGCAGTTAGAGCCTGAAGAACCCAATCCTCTATTTTTACTAATTCATTACTAGGCCTTCCAATGCCAATTCGGACCCTTATAAAGTGATCCGTACCGAGTTCGTCAATGATCGATTGTAAGCCCTTGTGGCCCGCAGAAGAGCCCTCGGAGCGTATTCTAGTCTTACCTAGCGGTATATCCACATCATCATAAACAACTATCAAATCCTTTTCAGGATTAATCTTATAAAAATCAACTATTTTCTTTACCGCCTTACCCGAGTTATTCATAAAGGTTTGTGGCTTAACAAGAATAAGGTCTTCTTTGCCTAATTTAAATTTGGCAACCTCCGCTTCAAATTTTTTGTCCAATTTAAAAGGTTGGAGATATTGGATATTGGATATTGGATATTGATTGGTTATTGGACGTTGGTTATTGGATATTTTTTCTATTATTCTATCCAAGCCTAAAAATCCCACATTATGCCTTGTGTTTTCGTATTTTTTTCCTGGATTACCTAAACCGACTATTATTTTCAATTTTTAGCTTTTATTTTTAAAGTTGTCCATCCAACCAAATAACCAATCATTCTAAATAAAAAGATTGAAGTTATTAGGGGTAATAAGATGAAAACAAAAACCATTAATATGTTATCGTAAAATGAAATGCTTCCCTCAGAACTTAAATGTATCCAAGTTCTTAATAACCAATAAGGTAGACTAAAAATCCAGATTAATATTGTCAGAAAATCATTGTGCCGAATATACGTTTGGAAAAGGTATTCATTGTAGACAGGAAAGATGAGAGAAAATAAGATGACGAAAGAAAGTACTGCAAAATAAAAAAACATCCCCCTATTTTTCCATTTCCTAAAATATTCTCTATTGGTTTTTTCTTTCATGGTTTAGCACTTACTTAAATCTTTTTTCTTTCTCAACATTCCCATTGATGTTAAAACACCTACAAAAGAAACGACAAACATTGCTATAAATAAGGTCTTAAAACCATAGGCATAAGCTACATAACCGCCGATTATAGCCGCTATAGCATTAGCTACATATAAAATTGACTCCCAGTAGGCCCATTCCTTCGCTTTCTCATCCTTATTAACATAATCCGAATAAAGTGAATCAAAAACGGGAGATACGACTGCCTGACCAAGGCCTAATATTACCTGTGTTATGACCAAAGTGGTTTGATTATAAACAAAAGCGTAAGACAAACAACCAACGGAAAGTAAAATATATCCGAGCACGATATAAAATCCTTTGTTCTTAATTTTATTCTCCCATAAGCCCATTAAATAAAGAGTGACACCAGAGGCAACCATAAAAGCAAAATAAGCCCAGCTGGCATCTAAGATATTGCCCCCAATCTTTTGGACAAAGATGGCATAAATCGGACCGATCATGCCTACGCCCAGCGCGGCAAAAAAATCTGAGATCAAAAGTATTTTTACGCCTTTTTGTAATCCCCTCCTTATTATATTATGCATATTGTGTTTTTTATATAAATCTATCGCGAAGCGATTCCAAAGTTTTGAGATTTGAGATTTAAACTTTGACATTCCCCCCACTACATTCCTAATCCGCCCATTAGGCTTTCCAGTCCTCCCATTTCTTTCATTTTATTAGCGGCAACCTGTTGGGCTTGGGTCATGGCTGATGATAAAACATTTTTTAATTGAAGTTCAAGCTGCTCGCGTCGAGATTCAACGAGATATGACGGATCTATGGAGATCAGTTTTATTTTCATATCAGCGGAAACTTCTACTTTAATAAGATCATCAGGGCTAGTCGCCTCAATAATAGTATTTCCTAATTCCTTTTGTAAGGCAGATGCTTGTTTTTTTAATTGGTACAGGTCTTTTACTTTGTCGAACATTTTAACACCTCCGGAATTTTTAATTTTATAATTTTTAATTTTGTAAATAAATCTTAATTTTTAATTTCTAAATTCTTTTCTAAAGCATTTGTTTAAAAATTAGAATTTTAAACATTATTTAAAAATTAAAAATTAAAAATTTTATTCCGTCTCTATTTTCACTTTCAAAACTCCCTTTTTATCTCCTGCCTCAACCCCCACCTCATATTCTCCCACCTTCTTAATCGGATTTTTTAGCACAATATATTCCGGGTCAATGCTTCGGCTCAATTTTTTGGCTATTTCTGCCACAATATCTTCCGCCTTTATGGCAGCAAAAAGATTCCCCTTTTCATTTGCCTTGGCATAAATAACAATTTCTAAGCCCTCAATTTCTTTGATAAATTGGTCCATGCTGAGATCATCAACGATAGCGGCTTTATCAAATTTCTTTGCTCTATTTTTTGCTTCTTTAATATTGCCAGGCGTTGCAGCGAGCGCAAGACCTTCGGGAATTAAAAAATTAAGAGCATAACCCTTCTTCACTTCTAAAACATCCCCCACTTTCCCTATGGTTTTTGCTGTTTTAATAAGTACTACCTGCATCCTATCCTCCTAAAATCCCAAATCCCAAGCACCAAATCCCAAACAAATTCTAAATCTCAATGTTCTAAACTTTTGGAATTTTGGTAATTGTTATTTGTTTGTTATTTGTTATTTGTAATTTGTTATTTAACGAGTTTGCCTATCTCTTCCCTCGCTCTATCCAATTGATTATCTTTCGCAACATCCGTTTTGTCTTCTTCATATTTTACCTCAATATCAGGAAGAAGTCCATTTTTATCTATCACAACCCCGTTCGGCGTCAACCATTTGGCTATAGTCAATTTCAAGGCTCCACCACCGGACAATGGCTGCATTTCTTGAACCGAACCTTTGCCAAAAGTTTTTTCTCCAATGAGTGTTCCCCTTTCGTGGTCTTTTATAGCACCAGCCAGTATTTCTGAAGCCGAAGCGCTTCCGCCGTTAATGAGTACTACCATTGGAATGTCATACAATTTTCCTCCACCTTTTACAGAAAGATCTTCTTTCTTGCCATCTTTGTATTGCTCAATAACTATCACGCCTTCCTTGATAAATTCCGAAGAAACATCCATAGCTGAATCGAGATACCCTCCTGGGTCATTACGAAGATCAAGAATTAAGCCAACAGCTTTATTTTTATTTATATTATCAGCCGCATCAGAAATCAGCGCCTTTGTACCAGTATCAAACCGCAGGATTTTAATATATGCAATTCCATCATCTTCTATTCTAAAATCAACGCTTTTAACATTAATAATATCTCTTACTATTTTCACTTCAATTGGCTTCTCAAAACCACTTCGGGTGATACTTAGAATCACCGATGTTCCTTTCTGCCCTCTTATTTTCATTATTGCCTCATCAACAGTCATACCTCCCACTAATTGACCATCTATTGCTACTATAACATCGCCTGATTTTAGACCCGCTTTTTCTGATGGAGAGCCTTGTAATGGAGCTATTATCATTAATTTACCATCACGAGCGGTGATCTCAGCTCCAATACCCTCAAAGGTACCATTGATCTCTTCATTAAAAGCACTCAAGGTATCCTTATTAAAATATACAGAGAATGGGTCGCCAAGAGAGGAGACCATGCCAGATACCGCACCATCAATCATTTTACTATAATCAACCGAACCTATATAACTATCCTCAACCTTGCCCAAAGCTTCCCAGAACTTACTAAAATCTAAATCTTTATACCTCGTGGGAGCATCTTTATTTATCAGTCTTTGCTGAATATTTTCCGGACCACCGATACCCATAACATAACCTGTGGCAAATAAAAATACGCCAAAAAGAAAAATACCCAACAAAGCTAGGGATATTCTTATAACTTTCTTCGGAGCTTTAAGTTCCTCATCTTTGGATGGTTTGGTAGCCGTAACATTTTCTTCCATAAAAAACATTCTATCTTAGTTTTACAATTTAGACAACCATAAAAGAATCCCGCCAAGGCGGGATTCTTTATATATCTTGAAAATATCTGACCACTTCTCTTAAAACAATGGAGGTGCGATATTTAGATAACTGTGAGGATTTATAGCATTACCATTATAATCATCTATTTCGAAGTGAAGGTGGGCACCAGTTGTAAAAACACCAGCGCCATGTGATCCAGGAGTACCGCCAGAAAGTCCTATAACATCGCCTGCATTTACCACATCGCCAGTATTTATATAGATAGCGCTAAGATGTAAGTATTTTGTTATTAGACCATTTCCATGGTCAATAGCAACATAGGATAAACCTGGGCCGCCACTATCATGAGCGATTACTACTGACCCAGGCCCAGCTGCCATAACTGGAGTACCTTGAGCAGCCGCTAAGTCAACACCAGTGTGAGGAAATCCCATTCCATATGCCTTATCCATAAAGTCACCACCAGTAATACTAATTCGGTTTAACCCAGCTAATGGGTAGCTAAATCCACCCGTCATAGTAATTGCTGGACGGCCATCACGACTGGTAACGCCTTCGGCTCTTTTTCTACGAGCTTGTTCTTGAACTAATTTTGTTATCTCGGCTGATGCAGCTTGTTCTTCTGCATTTGCTTGAGCTAATTTAGATTGGTATTCAGATTCCTGACCACGAGTTATTTCTATTAATTTAACCTTGGTATATTTTTGATCCTCAAGCCCCTGTTCCTCGGTTTCCTTATCTTTCTTTAGTTGTTCCAACTCTGCCTTTTTTGTTTCAAGGTTCTGCTTATTCTGCTCTAATTCAGCTTTTAATATATTTAGTTTATCTAAACTATCTTTTAATTGAGAACGAATTTTTGTCAGATATTCTGTTCCTTCTACCAATTCCGAAAAATTGGCTGAACCAACTATTACTGACAAAATATTGTTATCTTTTTCTTGATAAATTTGCTTAATGACATTGCCGATTATAACCTTTTTAACAGCAATTTCATCTTCTTTTTGTTTAATATCTTTTTCGCTCTTTTCTATTTCAGCACTATTTTTTTCTATTTCTAGCTGGGTCGAACGTATTTCCAATTGAATAAGCTCTACACGAGAGTCTATTGTATCTAGTTGTGATTTGAGACTTGATATTTCTTTTTGCTTGCTATCCAAAGAACTTTTTAGGTCATTAATTTGTTGGCTAATACCATTTAGTTCCTGCTTTTTACTATCAATCTGGTCGGACAATTCATCTGCAACTACTGGGCGTATATTAAACACGACTAGTGATACAAGGAAAGCTACAAAGATAGCCTTTGCTCCCACCTTTTTGAGAAACCCTGTTTTTTGTTTTAATGTTTTCATATTTCTTGTCCGCCTTGGGCGGATTTTCCTTTTGTCTATACTTAATACATTTGGGCTTCCAAAGGCATTTCTAAAATTTTTGAAAACCATATCATTGTATCACAAATAAACGGAAAAGTCAATCTTGGCGCTTGATTTAGGCTTTTTTTTGTTAATATATCTAGACAAAACAGAGGGCCATAAAATCAGTATTTTCAGTTATACAAAGCCATTTTTATATGATTTGCCCATACTGGTAAAAGCTTTGTTTTGTCAAATTATAGTTAAAAAGCCTACTTTTAAAACTTTAGGGTATTTTATAATTAAAGTCTTTGGAGTTATCCACAGGGAGTTAAAAAATCTTGTGCACAATTTGAGAATCATTACTGGGGAAATATGTTATCTTATTAAATAACTCGTATATTAAAATTCCAAATTACAAGCACCAAATTACAAACAAATCACAAATTCTAAATCCCAATGACCAAAAAGTTTTGAATTTGGAGTTTTGGTAATTGATATTTGTTTGTAATTTGTTATTTGTTATTTGGAGTTTACCCAAACCCTACACCTTCAGGTATCTCGAGATAGCAATGGTTGAGCTTACAATTCCCACGAAAATACTTACCAAAAACTGCCAACCGAGAATAGCTAAACCATAAGTATTTAAGGAATTAAAAAACTCATTGCTATATTCACCAAAAAAGTCTTTTATATGAGGACTTGCCAATCTTAATCCTACAAATAAAGCGATTAAGGCTATAATCATGGATATAAAGCCATAAAATGCGCCTTCCAGAATAAATGGCCAGCGAATATACCAGTTGGTTGCTCCGACCAGCTTCATAATTTCAATCTCTTCCTTTCTAGTATAAATGTTCATGCGAATTGTATTCAAAACCACGATCAAGCTGGTAATTAAAAAAATCAAAATTAATACCATGCCAAATAATCTTATATAATACCTAAAATTAATAAATCTTTTCATAATATCGCCTTTATAACTAGTCTTTTCTACTAAAGCAGAGTATTTACCGCTTATAAAAAGTTTATTTACAGTTTCTAGGTCCTGTGTTGGCTTATAGAGATTTATTTTCAAGCTCGCATTAAGTGGATTTTCGTTCTCAGCAACAATTCCATAAAGATCGGGGTTATTTTTGTAAAATATTTTTAAGGCTTCAGAAGTAGAAATATATTGAATCTCTTTCACCTCTGGCATTTTAGCAATTTCTTTTTTGATACCCAAAATATCATCTTCGGCAGTTGTAGTTTTGAAATATACTTCCAGATCCATTTTGGATTCAACTGTATTAATAGTCGAATTAACTAAAATATTGGAAATCACAAAGACACTGACCGTAAATAAAGTCAATGTCATTACAGTAACAGTGGCAAATGTAAGCCATTTGTTTCTGACCAGACTTTGTACTGCGCTTTTGAAATGCTTGAAACTAAACATTCGTCCAAACTTTCTTCATGCTTTCCGCAAAATCTTTTTTCAAAAGATTTTTCTACAAGCACTCCGCAAGTTTCTCCTCTAAGAAAAAATTCTACTATATAATTTAAAAGTATAAATTTTTTCTTTTTTTAATTTTTTATTCTAAATTTCGTATTTACCTACTTTCTTATCGCTCGTCACTTTCCCTGCCTCCAAAACAATCACTCTTTTCTTCAAGCGATCTACAACATCTCGGTTGTGAGTTGCTAGTATAACAGTGGTTCCTAATTTATTTATTTTTAAAAGTAATTTAACAATTTCATCCGCATTAACCGGATCAAGATTACCGGTGGGCTCATCGGCTATTAATAGGTGCGGGTCGTGAACTAATGCGCGGGCTATGGCGGTACGTTGTATTTCTCCGCCAGAAAGCTCATGCGGAAATCTATGTTCTTTTCCTTCTAAGCCAACTAATTTCAAAATCTGCGGGACCCTGATTTCTATTTCTCTATTGGGCCGTTCAACTACTTCGAGAGCATAAGCAATATTTTCAAAAACAGTTTTATTTTCCAATAGTTTAAAATCCTGCCAAACTACACCTATTTTTCGGCGGTAATATGGAATATGCCGTGCCCCTAATTTCGTGATATCTTTTTCCCCAATTAAAATTCTCCCCTTTGTAGGTTTTTCTTGAGCAATTATGAGGCGAATTAAAGTTGATTTACCAGCTCCGGATGGGCCTACTAGAGAGATAAACTCTCCCGATTCAATCTTCATGTTCACATCATCCAGTGCGGTTATATTTGGAGGATAGGTTTTTACGATATCTTCTATGATAATCATTGGCTTTTAATAAGATTAATTAACAGTTCTATAACATTATATTTTAATGTGACAATATTTGCAACCCAATAAAACAAAATCCCAAATCACAAATAACAAATTACAAACAAATCTCAATTTTCAAAATTTCAAATCCTAAACTTTTTGATCATTGGAATTTGTGATTTGTTATTTGTTTGTTATTTGGTGCTTGTTGTTTGTTATTTATTTCCCCTTCTCAACTCCGCATCTATAAACTCCTCTATCCCCCCATCCAAAACACCATCAACATCGGATGTCTCAAAATTCGTCCTGTGGTCTTTGACTAATTTATATGGGTGAAGAACATAGGAGCGAATTTGGTGTCCCCAGGAAGCCTGGACATTCTCACCTTTTATTTTTTTGATTTCCGTTTCCTTTTGTTTTTCCATTAATAATGCCAGACGCGATTTAAGGACTTTCATAGCTCTTTCTTTGTTTTGGTGCTGACTTCTTTCTGATTGACAGCTAACTACGATCCCTGTTGGTATATGAACAATTCTAACGGCGCTATCGGTTACATTTACTTTTTGTCCACCATGGCCCGAAGCATGGAAAGTGTCTATTCTCAAATCCTTTTCATCTATTTTTATATTTTCTAGTTCTTCTTCAATTAATGGTACTACTTCTACAAGCGCAAAAGAAGTTTGACGCAGGTTTTGAGAATTAAAAGGAGATTTTCTTACTAAGCGATGAACACCCGCTTCATTTTTTAGCAATCCATAGACATATCGTCCAACGATTTCTATCGAAGCACTTTTTATCCCCGCCTCTTCTCCAGCAGATAAATGGATGATCTCTGCTTTCCATTCCTTAGACTCAATATAACGAAGATACATTCGAAGTAATATTTCCGCCCAATCTTGAGCGTCCACTCCTCCCGTACCAGAATGGATGGAAAGAATAGCACCATACGAATCATATTTACCGCTTAAAAAAGTTTTAATTTCAAGCGCGGCGAATCTTTTGTTGAGGTCTTCTAAACCAATTCCCGCAGAAACGCCCCTATCAAGCTTCGCTTGATCACGCGCAGCGTGGCAATCGCGCTCTAAATCTTCCCATTCCCCTACTTCCTTTTGCAAATCGGCTAACTCTCGCATTGTTTTGCCAGCTTTTTCGGAATCCAACCAGAAATTAGGAGCACTAGATATTTCTTCAAGCTCCTTGATTCTTTTTAATACTCCCCTATCCTCTAAGTATTTTTTGTTGCGATCAATTTCTTCGATAAGTTGTTCGATGGTTAATAATTCAGACATAAAGATATTATAACACAAAGAAATTAAAAGGAAATTTTCAGACTTCGTCTGAGGAAATTTGAAGGAAATTGATAAAACAAAAAAATTTCTTCTTAATTTCCTTCCTAAATTTCCCTTCAATTTCCTGACATTTTTTTCCCCAACAAAAAACCCCAGGATTTCTCCCGAGGTTTTTTGTTTCGGCTTTGCCGAAATTATCTCCTGATTAATTTAACTGCGCCCTTCAAAGCATTTGATTCTTTCAAATACATGTAAGAAGCAATTGAGATGAACATTGCAAGAATAATTAATGAGATAATACTTGCTGCGGTACCTGTACTAGGCAATTGTTCGCCAATTGAAGCCAAGTAGATATTAACAACACTAGAAATTTGAGAGATACCATCCGCAGTACCAACAGCACTATAAACTAGCTGTGTGGTATTTTTTGGAGTATCACTCTTTACTTTAGCACTAAATTCGATAGTACCATTAGCACCCACCGCTAGGTCGCCTAGACTGATAACTTTATTGTCTGGTACTGAAATTGCGTTGCCATTTATAACAACTTTAACTGATTTAGCGATATATTCCATATTTGCAGGCAATAAATTAGTAACTTTTGCATTTTTCAATACTTCATTACCAGTATTTGCGATTACTAATCGGAATTTGATTACATCACCCCTGTTGGCATTAACAGAGTTTGAATAAGCGACATTAGCCGCAAGAGTTGAATTATAAGCAGTTGCGTTTAGAGATAATGATTTGGTCGCAGGAATTACACCATTAACCATTACGGTTGCATCATTTGCAGAAACATTAAGGTTGCCATCTCCCCAAACTTGGTTTCCGGTTCCATAAGTACCGGTAACAGCATTACTAGCTACACGAACCTTGTAAACAATGTAAATGTAGTTGCCTACAGAAACATTGACAGGCAATGTAGATCCGTTGCTCGTAATGGTATCATTCAAAGCTAGGGTTTTGTCTACGCCATTTACAGTATAAATCGCTCTTGAATAATTAGGAACGTACTCAAATGCCGAAGGCACTTGAATTCTGGTGTTTAACCCAGTCAAAGTAGTAGTTCCGGTATTAGTCAATTTTACTCTATACATTATTTCATCTCCAGGATTAGCCACGGTAGAAACAGAATAATTAGTTTCACCTTTAGTTAGATTGTATAGAGCAGAAGCAATGTTAGCTGAGGTGTCGGCTTTTTGAGGCGCTCCACCAACAGTTACGGTTGCATCATTTGCAGAAACATTAAGGTTGCCATCTCCCCAAACTTGGTTTCCGGTTCCATAAGTACCGGTAACAGCGTTGCTAGCTACACGAACCTTGTAAACAATGTAAATGTAGTTGCCTACAGAAACATTGACAGGCAATGTAGATCCATTGCTGGTAATGGTATCATTCAAAGCTAGGGTTTTGTCTACGCCATTTACAGTATAAATCGCTCTTGAATAATTAGGAACGTACTCAAATGCCGAAGGCACTTGAATTCTGGTGTTTAACCCAGTCAAAGTAGTAGTTCCGGTATTAGTCAATTTTACTCTATACATTATTTCATCTCCAGGATTAGCCACGGTAGAAACAGAATAATTAGTTTCACCTTTAGTTAGATTGTATAGAGCAGAAGCAATGTTAGCTGAGGTAGTGGTCTGAACTTGCGGATCTGCTGGTGTTACTGATGTGCTGGTTACAACAACGCTAGCATTGTTTGCTGATACATTTAACCCGCTGTTACTAAATACTTGATTGCCAGGGGCATAAGTACCAGCTGCAGCGTTACTTGCTACCTTAGTTTTATAAGCTACATAGACAAAATAAGTTGATGGTATATCCAAAATTGATGCACCATTCGCTATGACAGAATCTGACACAGCAACTGACTTATCAGTACCCGTAGCAGTATCTTTGTAATACAATTTGCTCGTACCATTAACATATTGCAATGTTGATGGCAGCGCTACACGGAAACTTAATCCCGTAATAGGAGCGGAAGTTTCGTTAAAAACTTTTGTGCTAAACGCGACCTCGTCGCCAGCTTTAGCACTAACACTATTTGACCAAACGTTGCTGCCAGTAGTTATGTTTGCAACTGAAGAAGAGATTGATACTCCTCCCCCAGCAAGCGCCAACGATGGGACTACCAGCGATAGAACGAATAGAAAAATAGCTCCGTAATTCAATAATTTTTTAGTCATATTTTTCTCCTTCTTTGAATCTCTTTGCTTTTCCTTTTTATGTATCGACCATTGAGACATGTCTCGTAATCTTATAAAGCAAAAAGATTTTTATCTTTAGTTAATTAATTTATTATTTAATATCTATTTATTAATTTAATATCCATTCGATCATATTCAGTTAGTAGTAACAAAAAAGTAAAGCTAGTCGGGAGAGTATGCGCGCGGGCGCGCACACTCTCCCGACCGAAAATCGTGTTAAACGCTGATTGGCAGCAGCGTTAGAAAGCGGAGCCGAAGTCCTTTATTGAAGGTGTGTCCGGCCCGTGAGAATCATTGATCTTTCTTAATGTTGATCTCCCGGTAATGGGTGTAAATGACGGTGTTCCCGACGCGCCTTGAACGAGCTGACCCGGCAAATCCACTGCTCCGTTCTGCATCGGAGGAGGTGTTCCGCTGGAACTCGGAACCTGCGACCCCGGAGGATTCGCGTAATTCTGATTCCCGGTTGTCCCATTTACAGTTCCGCTGTAACCGCCGCCGTCCTGACCGTTGCCGGGAGAGCCGTTCGTTGTTTGCGGTGATGGTTGAACCGGGCCATTGCCGCCTCCGCCATGGTGGCCGGCTATGGTTCCCTTATCTTTCCAACCGAGATGGTCCAGCGCCCAAGGCGATAAAACTACTCTGCCCAGAGCGTAGGTTGATATGCCGCCGAGCAAGACTTGTCCAGCGTCGGGTTTGCAGTCGGGGCTGTGCCCCTCGTTTATGCACAACCCGTGCGTTATCGGCTTCACTGTCATTTTTGCGATGGTGTTGACGCCGTTCGTGATGAACTTGGCGAGCGGTGTAAAGATGCCGAGGTGAAACTTCTTTTTCTTCTTCGGAGTCGGATTAACGCAGACCTCTCCGTTCTTGATAAGGAAGTCTATATAGCCGGAATTATAGTAAGCGTAGATTTCCGAATCGTTCCTGATAACCAAAAGGTTGCTCGCCACCGCATCGCAGAACTGGTCCTGCAATGCAACCGACGTTTTATTGGTTTGGAGCGCCGCGAAAGAACTCCAGACTCTGTCGGCGGCTTGATCGGCCTTCTCGAGTTTTCCCACCGTAAAGATTGCTTCCTTCAGCTCGATGGTCTGCGCTTTATTGTCATTGATAATCTCGAGGGCTGAGCTTACGATAGTGCTGCGGGTTTCCGTACCTTCGGCCGCGACAATAACACGTGTCTTGTCGCCGTTGATCCGAGTGACTTCCTGTGATGCATAGAGAGAAGCCAGTTCTCTCAGATCTTCGGACGTTAAAAACGAATAAGTACGGGCGTTGTTGTAGACGAATGCGATGCAGCCGTCCTTGAACTCTTCTTGCGACTTGTCGTAACTGACAACCTTGAGGCCGCCGTATGCGGTAGTGCAGAAGATAGCCGTTCTTAAACCGTCCTCCGTCTTTGCCCAGCGCATTTCCGCCAATGTGTCCAACGAGACGTTTGTGTTGTCGGTGATGGCGTGTCCATATTCTCCTTTTGGAAAGGGTACGGACGGCGCGGACGATTTCAACGCGGATTTCTTCGCTTTCGGCACAGCGGTCGGTTTCTTCAACGCGGGCGCTGCCTTCGACTTAGATTTATCCTTGTCGTTCTCGGCCGGTTTGGTCGGCTGGTCGCCGCATTTGGTGCAGTTCTCCTGTACCTTTGCGATTTTTCCCTCCATTCCATCGAGCGCTTTTGTGATATTTTCGATCCGCCCATCGAGCCAGTCTACCCTTTCGTTAACCTTCGCGACCTTTTTGTCAGTTACCTTGATCTGCTTCTCCGCCTTTTCGGCGGGGTGCCAGATGCTGGCCGATGCCGGCTTGGAAATGCCAGCGACCGCGAACATAATTGCGAACAGAAAAATCATTGCTACCATACCTAATCTTTTCATGGTTCGTTCACTCTCCGTTTTGGATTTTGCTCTTTTTTGAGAAGTGTGAGCAATGCACTTCTAATTCTAATTCTTATCCGACTTTCTCCCCGCAAAGAAAGTCGAAAGTTACTGCGGTTTGCCAATTAAACCGCAGAAATTTAATCTATTTTAAGTCTGCGTTGAACCTTGCAGACGGTTTGGAACTGTTATAGTAATATCTTTATCACCATAATCTCTCCAAACCGCCTGCAAAATCCTTTGCGGGACAATCTCGTCAAATAGTTTCAGATTTGACCGGGTTTACCCCGTCAAATTTTTTTCAGATTTGACCGGGCAGGCTTAAAATAAAAAAACCAAATGTCAGGATGAATATTAGATATTAGATATTGGATATTGCAGGACTTAAACAATATCCAATATCTAATATCCAATAACTCCTAAATAATTTTGGTTTTTGTTTGATTTATATTCGCGAAAATTCGCCTTAATTAGCATAATTCGCGTTTGTTTTGTTACTTCTAACTGAATATGATAAATAGATTTTTACCCCGTCAAATTTTTTCAGATTTGACTGGGCGTGTTTATCATTTTCTAATGTTGTTTCATCTGGTTGTCAAAGTGCGGTTTTCTATAAAAACAAAACCCTGAGACAATTAGTATTCTCCCAAGGTTTTGTTCTTATAAATAAAATTTTTTCCAATTGTCATGGTGATTGAAATTGTAAATTTTCTTACAAAAATAGATTTACAGCCATTTTAACACATTTTTTCAAGCCAGTCAATAGTTTTTATCTTATCTTGGCCATTTTATAAAATATAAGAAAAAATAAAAAGGGCACAAAAACTACCTGCCCCCCTCAAACTTTTTCAATTAATCCTTGTTAGACTGATATTTTAACAAAAATAAAAAAATAAGCAACAGTAAATTTGAGATTTTAAATTTTAAAACTTAAATTTAAAATTTACAATTTAAACTTTAAAATATCATTCATCTTCCCTGGGTTTCTCCACTCCCACCGTTTCTAAAAGTTCCCTTTCCGCTCCTCCAATTTTAACCACGTCTTTGTCGATTCTAACAAATTCCTTGCGGGCTGATTCATAGGAGCCTACTGTGGATGAAAGATTTGTTCCGAGCTTACCCATATAGGCTTCGTATTTTTGAATATGGTTACCAAGATTTTGCACTCTTTTTATAATGTCCTTTGTTTCTTCCTGCATTTTTAAAGATCGCAAACCATAAAGAACAGTTTGAAGATAGGCCGCAAATGTGGTTGGAGAAACGATGATTACTTTCTTTTCCCGAAAAGCATAGTCAATTAGACTTCGGGTATTAACATTTACCTCCCCCACTTCATTGACTAATAAATCATAATATATGGCTTCGGCTGGTATGAACATAAAAGCAAAATCCAGCGTCCCCTCTTTTGTTTTAATATATTTGCTGGTTTCATCAATTCTTTTTTTCAAGTCATTCTTAAATTCTTTTTCCAAAACTTTTTTCTGATCTTTGTTTTCTTCAGCAATTAACTTTGTATAATTTTCCAATGAAAATTTCGCATCAACTGGTATAATCCCGTCCTTGGTAAATATCGCTGCGTCCACCGTATCGCCATCTTTAAATTGATATTGAAGCGTAAAAGCGTTTGGCGGAAGAATATTTTCTAAAACTAATTGGAGTCCTGCCTCGCCCAGATTTCCTCTTTGCTTTTGAGAGGTTAAAACTTTTTGCAGATTATTTAACTGTTCCGAAAAACCAACTACTTGCTTATTTGTCTCGTCCAATTTTGTTAATTTCTCCGTAACATCAGAAATAATTTTGGCGCTCTGTCCAAATTGTATCTGCATACTTTTATGCGATTCACCAAGTTTATTATCAACAACCTTGGACAATTCTTGCAGTTGATTTTGAATGAGAAGAAAAGCCTTATCGTCAGTGCCTGGTTCGGTTTTCTTTTTGTTTAATAAAACCAAAATAGAAACTGAAATAATGATCAGTAAAATAACGAGCGCAGTTAGAATTATAAAAATTGGTTGCATAAAATATATTATAGCTGATGCTGGACAAAAATTAAAGTATAAAAAGAAAAAGGTCTCCGCGCTTGCGCGGAGACCTTTAAAAAAGATTTCGTTTGGTGAGCTCCTTATTGCACGGGCGGTGCTGCGGGGCCGTTTCCGCCGCCTCCGGTCTGATCAACGTAAGCACATGATATACTCGCACCGGCCGCTGTCAACGTGATCTTATTGGCTTGGGTGGGAGTCGCCACTGAAGTATGGCCAGCCCACACTCCGCACTCAGCCCAATACTGATCGCCAACCGGAAATGCTTTCGTATATGGTGCTTCAGCGCCCCAGTCGTTGTTTCCGGATTGCGACCGGACATACACTGGAGAGAGCCGTATTTCCGCTCCATTATAATAAGCATGTACGGAAATATTCGCCGTCTGGGTCACATCCGCAACGCAGCTTCCGGCTGTCGGACAATTATTACTGTCGTTCGCGCCAGCAACCAGATGTGTTCCTGCTGAGCAAGTCGGGTTGGTTACTGCTTGACAGACTGCACCCCCCGAAACATTAATCTTGATCGTCGTGGGGACGCCGTTGATGGTAACTGTCACGGTTTTCAAACCGGATGTCGCATTACTGGCTACCTTAACGCTGAAGTTAAGAAAGCCGTATGATTTTGATCCGAGAGTAAAACCGAGATTTGTGCCGTTGGTTGTCGCGATTGAATCAGGAACCACTGCCGAACGGTCAGAACCGTTCTCCGACCAGACCACTCGTCCACTACCCGCCTGAAGAGTAACTCCCTCGGGAAGCGTGACTATCGCAACCGGCGAAACTGCGCTGCGTGAACTGTTGGTCATCTTGATGAGGCCCAAAACCACTTGACTGGGCTGGGTCGAGACTTGATTTGTCCCCCAGCTGGCGTCGCCGGGTTTCGCAGTCTTAGCTTCGAGACTTACTGATTTCGAAGTCGATGCCGAAGCCGCTACTCCGCCTCCTCCTCCGCCTCCGCAACCCGCTATTGCGAGTGCGAGAACTGAAACAACAACCATCATTACTGCCAATACTGTCTTTTTCACTTTTGCACCTCCGTGCATTTTTTTATTTTTACGCAAACTATGTTTGTGTTTTTCCCTAAAGATTAAAAAAACGTGTTAATGTACACAAATATATCTCTTAATCTTTATAGCATATTTTATTAATTTTGTCAATCGTTATTTTAAAATACACATTATTTTTACACAAAAAAATCGGATTATAAAAATCCGACTTAAAATATTCCCGAGCCCTTACTTTATAAACTTTATAACTTTACAAACCTTATAACTAAACTACTGAATCGTCACAGTACCTACTAAACGGACAATTAGAACAGTTAATCGCTGATGGTGTTGCGCTAAATTCCTGTGCTCTTATTCCACCAGAAGCTTTGATAATGTTTTCCTTAACTTTTTCCAAACCGCTTTCGGTTGGCATAGTCGTACCAACCATGCCGTCCATCAAGAAAAATAATCCAACTCGTTCAGGTAGCTTCCCTGTATTTTCGCGAATCGCTAAAGCATAGACCCCAAGCTGGGTATTATCCCTTGCCCTTTCATCAGCTTTTTTTTGATCTTCAATTTCAGATGTTTTGAAATCAATAATTCCCAATCCCCCATCTTCCAATTTTTCAATCGCATCAATTCTACCCTCTACAATATTATTTTCAATTTCAAACTTAAACTTTTTTTCAACCTCAATAATATCAAGCTTTCCTGCATATTCACTATAAAATCTCTTAATTAAAACTATGCCTTCTTCAAATCTCTGTTTCTCATGTTCAGCTGAGATAAAACCTTCACTGCTCCAATTTTGTTTATAAATTTCCAGAAGCTGATCTGTACTCAATAATTTTCCGGCAATTTTTGATTTATAAAATTCTTCAATCACCTTGTGCACCGCTCTACCAAAAATAATGCGGGGATCAGTCATCATTTTGATTGGTGTAATGTGAATGAATTTATATTTTCTCGGACAAGTCAGATAATCATCAACCTCTGCTCGCGATAGGCGAAGTTTTTCATCTTTTAATTTAAGCCGGGTAGAATAAAGGGCTTTTTCTTTTGGTGCAAAGTGCTCGATTCTTTCCAGCTCTGTTTGCTTAGAATATTCCGGTCTCACACTTTCAGCCCCCAAAGCTTCGACCACAAAACGACTGATCTTTACTGATTTTTTACCGCCATAGTCGCGGCCGAATGTAAAATAAAGACCTCTACCGGCACGCGTCATAGCAACATAAAAAAGCCTTCTTTCTTCCTGATGGTGTAATGTCTTTGGGTCTTCTTCTACCGCATTTTCTTTAAAAAGTTCATCTGGTGCCTTTAAGGTGTCTCCTTGATTTCTGGACGGAAACTTTGAATCAGATAGTCCTACCATAAATACATATTTAAATTCCAATCCTTTGGCTTTATGCACTGTTAGAACTCGAACCGCATCATAGGTCGGGTCGTCCATTTCATCTTTTGGATCTTCTCCGATCTCAAGCAGGATGTTCAGATATTCCATAAATTTTTGAATACCCGTATCTAGATTGGCTTCTTGAAAACCAAGCATGCGGTCAAAAAATCCCGCGATGGAAACTATTTTTTCTCCCGACTCTATATTGCCCTTCTTTTCATCGCTGGCTAATCTTTTTAAATATCCGCTTTCATTAATAAACTCATAGAGAATTTCTCCCGCAGAGTTAGTGATACTTTTTCTCCTAATATCCTCGATTAGAACCAAGATTTTCTGGATTTTTTTGAGATTTTCAGGATTTAAATCCTTTTCTAGGTCCTCCTCATCTTCCTCGCGTAGGTATTGTTCTAAGGGAACATTTTTCGATCGAACCTTGTGAAGAACTACGCTTAATTTATCAAAGTCAACATTAAATATTTCTCCGACTAGAAGATTGAAAAGCGCGAGATTGTCTGTCGGATTTATTAATATGGAAAGAAATGCGATCACATTTTTAATAACACTTTTTCGAAACAGTCCTTCGGATCCAGAGAAAAGATAAGGAATTTTTCTAGAAGCTAAGGCGTTAACAAATGGAAGAGCTTGGTTGTTTGAACGAACAAGTATAGCCACGTCTGACCAGTTTAAACTTTTAACTTTCAATTTTAAACTTTTAATTTCCTCTGCTACCGCAGCTGCTTCTTCAGTAGCATTTTCAAAAAAAAGTAATTCTGGCTTCTCACCCTTAACGGTGTTTGATTTTAATTTCTTATTTATTTTATTGTGAACCTCAAGACGATTTGGATTGTTGAACTGTATCAATTGGTAGCTAGCATCAAGAATTTCCTGCGTATTGCGATAATTTTGCGTTAAAACGACTTGCTTAACATTCCTCCAGCTTTCTTTGAAATCGAGGATATTGCTGATCGCCGCCCCGCGGAACTTGTAAATTGACTGGTCGTCATCGCCAACAACGGTTATTATGGGATTTGTGGGATTGGTAAGATTTGTGCGATTTGTGGGATTTTTTTGGTCATTTGAATTTGAGATTTGTTTGTGATTTGTGATTTGAGATTTGGGATTTTCTATCGTTATCAACTTTAATAATTCATTCTGTGCATAATTTGTGTCTTGGAACTCATCTACTAATATATACCTGTATTGATTGCGAAACTTAGCTAAGAGTTGTTCTTTTTCTTTCAAGGCTTTAACCATATTAAATATCAGGTCGCCAAAATCCATTCTATCGGACTCTCCCATCAATTCCTGATAAACTTTATAAGCACCGGCCAATTCCAATTGTTCGTCAGCATATTCATGCTCGATTCTGCTATCGGCTTTATTTTTTAATGTGGTTGCAAGCTCAAGGTATTTATCTGGCCCAACCAACTCATCTTTCAATCTTGAAAAATGTTTGAGAATGTCGCGGATAAAATAGGTTGGGTCAGAAAGAGGTCGAAAGATTTTCAAATTAAAATCAAAAATATGATCGCGAATAAATAAAATCTGTTGAGGTTCAGTTAATACCTTGAAACCAGTTGAATAACCTAGACTGTATGCATTTTCGCGTAAAAACTCTTCCGCCAATGAATGAAAATTGCAGGCTTTGACATCATTGTAACCATAGGGTAAAACTATATCCAATCTTTCTTCCATTTCACTAGCTGCTTTTTTAGTAAAAGTAATTGCTAATATTTCCGATGGTTTGGCCAACTTTTCAGAGATCAGATAAGCGATTTTTGAAATAATAACCTTTGTCTTTCCGGTTCCCGCTCCGGCAACTACAAGGAGGGGCCCGTCATTATATATAACAGCTTGCCTCTGCTGCTCATTGAGCTCATTGAGAATATCCTTCGTCTGCATGAGAACAGTATATCACAAAAACTACTGGCTAACTTCCACTTTTTTCACACTCATTATTGCTCCATCGCCCCCTGTGATCATTCGAGTATCTCCCCAAACCGTAACATTTTCATCGACGTATTTATCGAGATTTATACTGCTGTCAGAGGCTTCCAGTATCGCGAGAGTTATCCCGGCAGCTTCAATATAATGGGTGCCTTCACTATAAGTTCCGGGATCTAATTTGTGAATTACGCCGGTTAGGTTTTGATCCAGTTTCAATCCCTTTGTCGCCAATTCCTCTGCTGTCTTCGCCTTTTGTTGGTTTTCTTCGCTGTTATTGTTTTGGATTGGCGGAGCTTTGATAGAAAGGGAGGAATATGCCAGAACGCTAGAAAAAGCAAATATTAGAATAATAATTACAAAAACTAATTTTTCACCTGCTTTTTTCTTATTTTTTGCCATGTTTATCTAATTCCTTATTTAATAATAGGTCTGCCAGCTTATTTTTTTCGCGTGAAATATGATGAAATGTGATTTTTGAAAAATCCTCTTCCAGCTTTTTAACTTTTTCAAAAAGTGGTTTTAATTTTTCATCCTTTACTCTATATTCTTTGTTTAATTGCTTGACTACCAATTCGCTGTCCAAAAAACATTTTAATTTTTTCGTGTGATGAGTCGCCTCGCCTAATCCTAAAATCAAAGCCTGATATTCAGCTTGATTATTGGTTACCTCACCAATATATCTAGCTTTTTGAAAAACAACATTTTCTCCTTTTTTCAAAACAATTCCAACCGCTGCAGGACCCGGGTTTCCCCTAGCTCCTCCATCGGTAAATAGTGTATAAATCATAGTAAATTAACCTAATTATTCTAATAATTACGGGGCGTAACACTGGTCCTAAACTCCACCGCCGCTCTATATTGATCTTTGATAAAAGCATTTCCCAAGCTACTTTCAGCTTTCAAAGTGATATTTTGTAAAAAGGGGGGCTTAGAAAAATCGCTGTTGTCCAAAACTAGTGTACAGCTAAAACCAGTAATTCTTAAATCGTTGGTGTTATTTAGAGCCGTCGATGTCTTTTGAACATAGGTTGCGTCTGAAGCCTCAATGGTTTTTTCAGAGCTATATCTATAAAAAAGATAAGTGGTTCCGGTAGGATAATAATACTGAACCTTTGTTACTTTACCAGCTACAAGATCAGTATTATATATATAGAGAGAAAAACCGCCAGTAGCAGAGGTGTCATAAGCATGCTTCACTCTTTCCCCTTTTTTATTAAGCTCTCCATTAGCACTTCTTGCTTCACGGGAAAGTGTCTCCAAAATATATCTGGCATCCGTTTGAGTTTGCCTCAAAACATTAGTCTTTTGTTCCATCTTTAATACATTAACTAATGAACTGGAAGCGAGAACTATAAACAACGCAAAAATAGCAATGGCAACGAGTAATTCTATCAAGGTAAAACCAGATTGTTTATTTTTTCTATTTTTTACCATCTCAATTATTTTAAAAATTCTCCCTAATATTTCCCTTTCCAATCCGTAAAGTATGTCACTGCTTGCATGGTTCTAGGTCCTAATCTTTCTGTCCATCCCACCGTAACCGTAACTTTCTTTTTTAATAAACCATTAAGGGGAGGCTGATTAGGAAGACTTACGGGTATCGTTAAAACATTAACCGTGGTAGTATAAATATCACCTCCGATCGTGACATTAGCGAGACTAGTATTTCCTTCGAGTAAAAAAGGAGCGTCCGACCACTTAGCACCGGCAAGATTAACATTAACATCTCTGCGATTGCGCATATCCTCCATAGTAGATTGGATCAGATTGTAGGCAACACTTTTATTCCGAGCATCTTCCCAATTGTAATATGCGTATATAGCAAGTTGATTAAACGCCACTATAACAAAACCAATAATGGTAATGCTGACCAGAACTTCAACGAGACCAAAACCGGATTGTGTTTTTTTTCCTTTTGATATCATTTATTTATATGTAATACTATTTGTCGGTATATCTACTATTATATCATACGATAGTGTTGTATCTAATTTCGAGCCAAGTATCACGTCCATTTTATTTTTATTAAGTGTTACCCCATTCTGGATAAAACTAATTTGGCCCGCGGTTCTGCCATTTCCTACCAAAAAAGATGTTCGAGTCAAGATAGCAGTAGAGGCACCATCTAATTGTATATCTTTAACAGTTATATTATTACCCAAAACCACTTTTTCTTGAAGACCAGGGACAATACTGCAAGATTCTGCGGCCGGAGGCACCGTGAGACACTCTTGAACATTAACAGTAACACCACCCACGGCTGCATTTTTGATCAAATCAATTTTATAAGACGTAGCATATTTTGAACTAGGAGCAAGAGCCCTGGCTTGCGCTTCCCAAAAAAGCGCGCGAAGTTGCTTGACACTTTGTTTCATTTCCGCCTTTTTTCTGTAAGACAAGTCAAAAGGTATCGCCATAGTTATGAGAAGTACCATAATGGCAATAACAACAAGCATCTCGATGAGGGTGTAACCGGATTTTATTTGTGTTTTAGACATTTTAATAAAAAATTAGATCCCAAGGTACCAGTTAATCACCCATTTACCTACGAAAAGCGCGATCAATCCTCCCAAAACCAAAAACGGCCCGAATGGAATAAGATCTTTCATGCTTTTCTTTTTTAATAATATCAAAATGATGCTAAAAAGAGAACCCAAAATAAAAGCAAAAAACAAAGCTACCAGTACCAATGGATAACCCAAGAATAGACCAAGGAAGGCACCGAGTTTTACATCTCCCCATCCCATCCATTTTTCACGAGAAACCAAAACTAAAATCAAGAAAAATCCCCCGCCAATTACTAGCCCCAAAACCAGATTTAAAATACCGGGAGCATAAACAAAAATATCTAGCTGAAAAAGTTTTGACAGCAACGAATTGATGACCGCCGCAACTAAAACGATTCCACCAACCGGAATTAAAACCTTGTCGGGAATGATATAGTAAAACCAATCATAGAAAAATACCGCAATCAATGATGCTAAAATCAGAATGTGCAACCCAAAAAACAGATATACGTTAGCTCCCGAAAAAGCATCAGAAAAACGATAAAAAAGCAGAGCAAAAAGAACGCCGGTTGCAATTTCAATCAATGGATAAAATGCACTTATTTTCTTCTCGCAATATCTACATTTACCTTTCAGAACCATGAAGGAAAGCAGTGGCACCAGATCATAAGATTTGATTTTTTTCTTACAAGTTGTACACTTACTTCTACCCTTCCAAATACTCTCCCCTGTTTCAAGCCGGCTGACCACAACAGACAGGAAACTGCCAACTATCAGACCGAAGATAAGAAATAAAATGATATAATAATAAAACATTTTTTCCCTCCAAAACTTCTACCTTATTTTTATTTATAAAAAGAAGTTTTGTCCTCCGAAATCCGCACTGGCAATAACAGAATGTAATTCGTTTTGCCAGTAAGGATGTAGGATGGACTTTAAAAACTTAGGCGTGGCATAAAAGCCACGCCTTTTGTTAAAATATCAAACTATACAAAATGATTTTTTATAAACATACCCCAAAATTAGAACCATCGGGTGCGCTTTCGGCTTTTTTGTTGCCTGTATTATCAACGCACCAATATCCGCCCGCGCTTTTTAATACTCCAATTGTTATTGCCCACTTCTGGGAGTTGGCAGTTACATCCGCCGAACAAACTACTGAACCTGTAGCAGCGCCGCCAACAGTTGAAGCCTGTGCTTGAACTATCATAGCGGCTATATTGGGATCTGAAAAAACACCTGTTGTACAACTCGTAATATCTCCATAGCTTCCGACACCTGTGCTGTCATAATATAATTCTCCTTGAGCACCTATGTTTGCCATGTTAGATTTAACCGCTGCATCAGCTGATTTATTTCTAGCTGAATTAAGAGATGCCAAAGCTATTGTTGCCAGCAACCCGATGATGGCAATTACCACCAAAAGTTCGATCAACGTAAAACCATTTTGTGTCTTCATTTTTTTCATTTTAATTTTATTTATTTTTAATAATATAATTAAATGGAAATTATTTTTTTATTTTTTTAATTTTCCTGCCCCGAGTATTCCCGAGGGGTTAATTTTTTATCCTAGAAAACGCTCGTTAATTGGTAAATTGGCATGATAACTGCCACCGCCAAAAAAGCAACTGCAATACCTACTACTAACATAATAATTGGTTCGAGAAGAGATGTCAAACCCTTTAACATATTATTTGTATCCTCCTCATAAATCCTGGCTATGTTTAGCAATATTTCATCCAGCTGGCCAGTCTGTTCTCCTACCGCAACCATTGAAGAAACAAGGGGTGGAAAATACTTTATTTTTGAAATCGGCACAGACAAAGGTACGCCTTTTTCCACATCCATCATAGCATCCTTTAATTTTGCTTCGATTACGGTATTTCCGATCGCTTCAGAAACTATTGCTAGAGACTTAATAATGGGAACACCACCACTAACCAAAAGCCCTAGGGTTCTAGCAAAAGTAGATACATAAATACCTTTATTTATTTTACTTACTACAGGAAGTACCAAAGCCATCTTTGAAACAATAACTTTCCCACTATTAGTACTCACATAGTATCCGATAAAAATCACGGTTGCAAAAAGAAGAATTATAACTACATACCAATAATTTACCGTAAAATGGCTTACTGCTATCAGAAAAAGTGTTGCAACTGGTAACTCAGCACCAGAGCTAGTAAAAACATCTTCTAGTTTTGGAATGATAAAAATCATAGCGAAAGTCCCAACGCCAAAAAGAGTAAAAAGAATAAAGGCCGGATAAATCATAGCTCCCTTGATTTTTGAGTGCATTGCATAATTACTTTCCATTTGATCTGCCAGATCTGTCAATACCTTGTCCAATTTGCCACTAGCTTCCCCAGATCTAACCATGCTGACAAAAACTGTTGGGAATATATCGGATAATTGCTCTAGAGCAAAAGAAAAACTTTTACCCCTTTCTATTAGGGCGATAATTTTGAGCGTCGCCCGCACCATGTCCTTATTTTTGGTTTGTTTCACAATGTATTTTAGGGCATCCATTAGTGGCAAACCAGCGTTAATCATTGTGGATAATTGTCTGGCAAAAACAGCTTTATCTCTTACTTTTACTCCCCCAAAAATAGATTTGATTATAGAAAAAACCCTAGTCTCGAGAGTTTGATAAGGCTTTACGTTGATAACAAAAAGTTGATTGTATTTTAATACATCTTCAGCCGCTTCGGATGAGTCAGCCTCAACCATCCCCTTTATTACTTTCCCAGCCTTATCACGGGCCTCGTAAACATACTTTTCCATAGAATTGAATTATGAATAATGAATTATGAATTATGAATAATTTTAGATTTTTTTATTAAAGCATTTAATAATTTATGAACAATAATCGTTTGATTATAGATTTCTTCAAACTTTTCTTCTGATAAATAAGCGATGTCTTTAGAAATAATTAACTGATTTTGAACTTCCGTCAATGAACTGTTTGACATAGAATAGAAATTTGACTTTTCTCTATAAGACATCCTAGTAAATCCTTCTGCGATATTAGATGTTATAGAAACAGCCGCCCTTCTTAACTGGTTTGTCAAACCATATGATTCCTCTTTGGGAAAAATTTTGGTCACATCATAAATCATCAAGACCAATTTGTGTCCTTCTTGCCAAGCATACAGATCTGTAAAGAAGCATATTTTTCCCTCATTCATAATTCCTAATTCATTATTCCATATTCTATCTGAGTTTTCTCACCGCCTCCGGGCTTATCTTACCTGATTCTATAAGGCCTGACAATGATTGCTCAAAACTCACCATACCTTCGTCTATCCCTGTTTCAATAACTGTTTTTAATTGCTCTGTCTTGCCGATTCTGATAATATTTTTTACGGCTGGATTATTCATTAGAATCTCCATCGCAGGAATCCTGCCGCCATCGATTTTTGGCAGTAATCTTTGAGCAATTATCCCGACTAAAACATTAGATAATTGATTGCGAATCTCATTTTGATAATGAGGCGGAAAAGCATTTACCAATCTATCTGGAGTAGTTAGGGCCGAAGAAGCATGAACGGTGGCAAAAACTAAGTGCCCTGTCTCAGCAATATCGAGTGCTGCTTCGATTGACTCCATGTCTCTAAGTTCTCCAATAAAAATAACATCAAAATCTTCCCGCAAAGCACTTCTCAAAGCATTTTTGAAACTTAAAGTATCGCGTCCCACTTCTCTTTGATTAATGATACATTGCTTTGGTTTAAAAACATATTCGATTGGGTCTTCTATGGTCAGAATATGATCGGCTCTTACTCTATTAATCTCTTCTAAAATAGCCGCTATAGTGGTAGATTTTCCGCTTCCGGTGGGACCTGTCACTAACACCAACCCATGGTAACTCCCCGTAAATTTTTTTAAACTGTCAGGCAGATTTAACTCCTCAAAACTTCTAATATTTCCGGGAATTATACGAATCACGCAAGACTTACCTCCTTTTTGAAAAAAGGCGTTAATACGTAAAAAAGCTTTGTCTTTGAATATATAAGAAAAATCTAGTTCTCTGCTCTCAAAAAAAACTTTTTTCTGTTCGCTATTAATGATCAGATCTATCAGTTTTTCAATATAACCGGCGGTCATTTTTGGTTTCTCAAAAATCGGAACTAGCTTCCCATCAATCCGAAGTGTTGGATTACTGCCTATAGATAAAATGAGGTCTGATGCGCCTCGCTCTAAGGCTGTTTCAACCAATATAAAAATCTCAGATTTATTATCTGGAAATTGAGGGATGTCGATGAAATCATTTGTCGCGGTTGAATCATCCATGGTTAATAATTTTAAATTTTAAAGTTTAGATTTTAAATTTAATATTTAAAATTTACAATTTAAAATTAAATTGCCGTTACTCTATAAACTTCTTCTATCGTCGTTTGTCCCTTCAAAACCTTTAAGATTCCATCTTGTTTCATGGTTATCATACCTTCTTTTAAGGCTTGGTTTAATATTTCACCTGAAGAAGAACGTTTAATCGCTAATTCTTGAATTTTTTCGGTCAGTGGGAGAACTTCAAAAATACCAAATCTTCCCCTGTAACCCGTACCATTACATTTTGCGCAGCCCGTACCAATAAACATTTTTTTAGCATCTAGCTCGAGAGCTAATCCTACTTTATATTCTTCCGGAATATTGTCAAACTCTTTTTTTACATCCTTATAAACCACTTCCGGCATAACTGTTTCTTTTTTACAATCAAGACAAATTTTTCTAACCAACCTTTGTGCTACAACAGTATGCAGCGAGGAACCAATTAAAAATGGTTCTACACCCATATCTATTAGGCGAGGTATAGCGCCTGCCGCATCATTGGTATGCAAAGTTGAAAGCACAAGGTGGCCAGTTAGCGCAGATTGTACTGCCATTTCTGCCGTTTCCCTATCTCTTATTTCCCCCACCATAATAATATTTGGATCTTGCCTTAAAATTGAGCGCAAACCACTAGCAAAGGTATAGCCAATATATGGTTTTACTTGAGATTGGTTAACACCATTCATTTCATATTCTACTGGGTCTTCTAGTGTTACTATATTTACTCCCTCTTTGTTGATTTTGGAAATAGCCGAGTAAAGAGTGGTGGATTTACCGCTTCCAGTAGGTCCAGTTACGAGAAGTATGCCATGCGGTATTTGGATAGCTTCAAGAAATAATTCAAGCGGCCTACCATATAGCCCCAGATCTTCTATTTTTACAGCGCCGCTCGATTTATCCAAAATCCTCATTACTACTTTTTCCCCATTAATCGTCGGAAAAGTAGAAATTCTCAAATCAATTTCGTGATCGCCAAAATTAGCTTCTATTCTACCATCCTGGGGGATTCTCTGTTCATCTATTTTTAGCTTTGAAAGAATTTTTATTCTAGCAACAAATGCTGCGTGATCTTTTTGGGGGATAGATAAAAGCTCATGCAGTATCCCATCAATTCTATATCTGACCCTGCTATCTTTATTTTCCATTGGCTCAACGTGAATATCAGAGGCTTTTGCAAAAACACCATATTTTATCATTGCAGCTACCACTCTTGGGATGGCTGAGTTTTTTGTTATTTCTTTTAGCTGATCTGCGGTCTCAATATTTTCTTTTACTAGCGTGGATATTTCTGATATTTCCGCTTCAATATTTACTTCTTCTTTTTTTTCTGCTGAGGGTTTAGACACTACTATCCCCCCGATAACAGGAAGGGGCGCAGTCTTCTCTACAGTCTCTTCCCCGGTCTCTTTTTCTACCATCACAGGATTTTTATATTGTCCCAAAGCTTTTATTAGCCCGGTTGGCGTAACAACATAAGGATCAATATTAATATGATTGCGAGTTCGAATGAAATCGAGTGCTTTTCGTGTTACTGGATCCCATGGTTTACTCAGCGCAACTTTTAGCACCTGGTCGCTAACAGTTTCAAAGACTACAATATTGTATTTTCTGGCGATATCTTCAGGAAACTTGGAAATTATTACAAAAGGTATTTTTTGGTTCTCAAGATCAATATAAGGAAGGCTGTAAACCTCGCCTATAATTCTGGTCAAGTCTTCTTCTTTCACCAATGCCAAAGCAAAAAGAGCGTCTTCTATAAAAGCGCCTTGCTTTGTTGCTATTTCCTCTGCTTTTTTAACATCGGATGTTTGGATTAGTTTTCTTTCCAAAAGTACTTCAGCAACACTTTTATTTAGATTGTTGGTAACACCATCTGCCATAGTTGGTTATCTAAATGTTGTTATTTATAAATGTAATTTAAAATATATCTAAAACCTTACAATCGTTACAAATTAGCACAAATAATTACAAATAAAATTCGTGGGATTACAAATCAACGCGAATAAAATCTATACAAATTTTTACGAATAAGAAAGGGTGTTTAAAAGATATTTGTAATAATTTGTAATGTTTTAAATTTGTAACGATTTGTATATTATGGGTTATATGGATTTTGCTTACCTAGCTCACTAGGATCAATATTGATTGGGATGCCGCTAACTTTTTTCAAACTACTCAATTCTTTTTCTAAAACAGAATTGTATACTTGCGGCTTTTTGACCGTTATTGCACCGTTCAGGTCTCCTTCTTTTGGTATGGAATTCCAATACATAAATCCTAAAAAAGCCAACAATAAAATATTGACTATTATGCCTAAAATCATTGTTAAGCTCGCTTGTTTCTTTTCCATAATTCCTACATTATTTTTTTTATATAGTAAAAAGGAATTTTGCCTGCCCGCCTAGAGCGAAATCTATTTGCAGATTTCTTAGATTAAGAATACTGCAAGAGATTGAGCGATGGCGGGTCCCGACTTTCCCTGAGAGTATTCTCGAAGGACTTCTTCTACTATTAGTGTATATATTATTTTAAAAAAGCTTTCTATTTCTGCTTCTCATAATAAACATTTGCCTTGATGCTAAAACGAAGTACTTCGGAAGAAGTTTCACGATTTATCTCTCCACCTCCCGAAACACTAATACTGACAATATTGATGGGGCGAATATTTGTTTCTACATCTAGTATAAATTGTTTCAGAGACAAATAACTACCCGAGATATCAAAATCAACTTCGACGGTATTATAATTTAATTTTTGAGCCGGATTAGCTGGGTTTTCTGTTTCACTTGCACCGGTTGAAGCAGTCGATGTCACTTCTTTTGGCGAAAAATTAGTTATATATAATGAATTATCATTTGCAAACTTTGACAAAGAAATCAAAAGCTCTGGGATCTCGGCAGTAGTTGGCATAGCATCTTCGGTTTTTGAAATAAAATCACTTCTTTCGCTAATATCTTTTTTCAAACTTTCTAAATTCGTCTGTTCTTGCAATAAAATGGTTTTGTCCGCACTTAAGTTTTCAGTATCAATTCTAGCCTTTTTATATCCATCTACTGCTGGCAAAAAGACAAAGTATCCTAAAGCCAAACAAACCAGTGCAATCAAAAACACCAGGACTGAGGTCTGATCTTTTTTGTCCATTTGTAGATAATCAGACAGTTTCTTTTTGGAAATTTTCTTTGTTGTTAGGTTCTTTTGTTCCATATTATTTAGTCAGAACCGCAGATATACGCAGATTAGCACAGATTACGCAGAAAGAAATCAGTGAAATCATGATAATCAGTGTAATCAGTGGTTCAGACAATTATTTATAATACTGGCAATCCCCCTCCCTCACTTGGGGTTGGTGTTGGTGTTGGAGTTTCAGCTGGAGTTGGTGTAGGGGTTACCGGTGTCGGTGTTGGAGTAGGTGTAGGTGTTGGAACAGCCGCTTCCCCTGCAACTGGATTAATCGATTCTTTATTTATTTTTTTCAAAAAATTAAAAGAGACGGCAAAATCAATTTTAACTTTGCCGTCCTGAGATTTTGATAGAGATGCATTATCAACACTCACATTACCAAAAACATTTTCTTTCTCAACCATAAAACCACTCATTGAAACTATCAGTTTTGACAATGTTTCGTAATCTGGGCTGACTCCCGTTATTGACATGGATGATGGCGATCCTAGCTCAAGCCTAGTAAAAGTGATGCTTTTAGGAACTACTTCTTCTAAAACTCCTAGAACATAAGACCAGTTGGGATTACCTTGGATTATATTTAAGAGATCTTTGTTTCTTGTTTGAATAGATTGAGCTTGTATATTTATACTCTCTAGATCAGCATTGTCTTTTTTCACAGTCTCTATTTCTTTGCTAATAACACTCGCTTTGGCTTTTTCGCTTCTGGATAAAAAAAAGAATGCGAACATACCCACAATAAAGATAATTAAAAAAGCAAAAGAAAAAACTAACATGTACATCTTCTGCTGTTTTTCATCTTCATTTTCAATCAGACGCGCCTTTGGCTCGCCTATTTCACTAATAATTTTTGATACATCAATGTCGATCATTTTGTTTTTGTTTTATATGTTTTTATTTTAACTTAAAATAAATTATATACAAGTGACTTTTTTATAAAATCAAAACTCAAAAGTTAAAAGTCAAAAATTCAAATAAAAAGCTTTCAAGTTTTCTTTTTTAACTTCATTATACCACTAGCTAACATCTTGGATATTTCTATTGTTTCAGCTAAAAAATAATCCACTGTTTCTTTGTTGACCAAACCAGCATCCTTTAATAGACAAAGCCAGTATTTTGTTTCATTTACGCTTTTTAAGGCTATCTCATGAAATTTCTTAAACTCTAGCCTAGAAGAAGATGATTTTGCCTCTACTAGATTAGCACCAATCGAAGTGGTTGATCGAATTAATTGGTCAGAAATTACCCATGAGCTTCTTTTGCTTGGCAGACTATCTGTAATATTAATTATTTTAATGCTCAAAATATAACATCTTCTTATCAAATCCGTTTTAAACTGATTTTTGTCTTTCAATTTTTATTTTTGATTTGTACTTTTGATTTTTGACTTTTGACTTTTAAATTACCATTTTACATGCTTCCTGCTATCTTCCCCCCAAATCCTGGCGGTGGACTGACAACAATTCTAGAATCATAAAGGAATAGTTCGGCTGGATTAAGCACGTTGTCGGGAATTGTAGTCCCGTTTGCTGCTGCCACATCGGCTGCAACTTTGAGAGCATTGGGATCACCAACATATCTTCTAGCCAAAACAAAGGCCCCCTTCCTCACCCAAGCTCCCGTGGGCGGATTTACCGTTGCATCAAAGAAAGCGTATCCGCTGGCAATAACTGCGCCGTTAAGAACAAATTGGATATCATCTCCCAATAAGTTAGTATTGACCTTAAAGCTTCCTCTTTGCCCCCCATTTGGCGGAATTCTGTCTGAAAAAATATAAAATATCGCGCTTACCGATCCAACCGATGAATCTATAACCACATTACCATTTTTTACTATTATACCCAGCATAGAGTCAGTGTCATTATAAATCATATCACCATTAATATGAAAGTCTCCATTTTCTATTATTATTGTCCCTTTGCCTTGAAAAGTAGTCGTCCCGCCTATGGTTAAATCGCCATTCTTATAATAAACCCAACCTTCTGGCGGAACATTTAAAAGACTTGAAGGAAAGGTGCCGTTTATGTTGTTCTGAACAAGATTTGTTGCGCCCTTTTTTAATCTAGCAATGTTATCGTTCATTGCCTTGCAAGCAGAACCAGAAACGCTGCAAGCGTCCGGATCAAAATCATCCGTACTTCCTGACCTGATACCATAGCTATCTAGCGTCCAACCTTGTTCAGAGGAACTCTCCACATTGCCGTCAGCGCCTAAAACATATTTTGCTCCGCTTTGGGTTGGAGGAACCTGACCAAAATTGAGGTTTCCTTTTGAATAAACATCACCGCCTACTGTTTCCTGCGTAAATGGACCAATGGCCAAAGTATCATAAGTGGCTGAAGCAGTCGCCCCATCCGTTGTTGTTATTGTAGCCGTATCTTCAATAACCGTGTTTGAAAGAATCTTAGCAGTAAAGTTTAGTTTTACTAATAATTCAAAACTACAGCCTCTGGTTGCGGCGGGCAGATTGAAAGTAACGGTTTTCGGAGTTGAAGTATCATTAATTATCTTTGTTCCCGCAATCGTAATACCAGCATCTTTACAAATTTGATCAAGCGAGTCCGGCGTGATTACTGTACCTGCAGGATCAATACTGACTTCACTCGCTTGCCCGCCCGAAACATTGATAACATCAACTACGGTGGCATTGTATTGCATATTTTTGGTATCTACCGCGTCAAAATGAATTTTGTATTGAGCGCTGTTCCCAGCAATAACATAATGAGAATCGCTAGTTTTGGTTATATGAGCTATCGATAAGGAACCAATATAAAGGATTTCGGCTGCGCTTTTTTGCCACATATCAGTTCCCGCTATTGAAACCTCGCCAACTCCTTTAAGTAGAGACCACTGCTTGTCTGGTTTTTCAGCAGATGGCGTAAAAAGCAAAGTCTCGGCGGAAGTTACACCAAGGTCTTTTAGAAATGCGTTAGGAACGGCAATGGTAATATAATTGCAATTAAAAACAATTGAACCGCCGTCTGTTAAAGCTTGGGGCGCTGGATCATCAATAGTATATCCCGCCTTATCGGGGCAAGCAGCAGTATAAGTCCCGACCGGCGCAACGCTCGTAATGGTAACTTGGGCACCAGCAACAACCACAGTGCCAGTGTAACTACCGGGGTTAACAGTAATGACCGTATTAGCAATATTAGAATTAACATTTATCGTGCCAGTACCAGCGGCTCGCGCTCGAATACTAAATACTGAAAGAACGCCAATCAAAACAATCAGTACAAGAGCTGATAAAATAATTTTGTGTTTTTTATTATTTTTTGTGATCATGAAGTTTTAATGTCAAATTTCCAATTTCCAATGTCAAATTATTAAATACCAAACTTTGAAATTTAAGATTTGGAATTTATTTGTTATTTGTAATTTGTTATTTGTCATTTTCCTCTTACGGTGCTTTCAATTTAAAACTAACCGTGCTTTCTCCCATTGGCACTGTTATATTCATCCATGTCAATTTATTGGAACCATTTCCGGTGAGCCCCCCTTCTGGCGGATTGAAGCATGGCGTAATTCCAGCAGAGCAAGTAGTGGTATCGATAATATGTGTATATCCGTATGGCAAATCAAATTTCAGATTAATTACTTTGGGCGCATTGCCTTGATTGGTGATCTCAAGTGAATAGGTAATATTATCTGATGCAGTTGTGCTAGTATGAGCCGTGACACTGCTATCACCATTGATGGTACCTTCTCTTTGAGCTGAGGTATAGATCAAAATGCCATCATTATATGCAAGCCCATTACCTCCACCAACAACACATCCATAATAGACTTGTCTGAAATCAATCCAGCCATAATTTTCCGACCAGGCAAACCCAGTTAGCTGACCGGTGGTCGTATTAACTTTTACACCGTACCCTTGAGCAGCATCACTCATTTTGATCCACCCGGTTGGCACCGGATCGCCTTGATTAATAACGACTCTAGCCCAACCCGCTACATCGCCGGTACTCGTATTCATTTGTGCACTAGATAGCGGCGCGGATGGATAACCACTTACAGGCGCAAAGTCCACCCAGCCAATATTTTCACTCCAAGCAAACCCACTAAAAAGTCCGGTAGTTTTATCAATATTAACCGAATACCCACTGCCACTCATAGATATCCAACCAACATTTTCCGTCCAAGCATAACCGGACAGTGAGGTGTCACAAGTAGAAATTTTAGTTTGACCACTTTCTGCCCTCGTCCGACTCCCTTCATGGGTGCTCATCCACACAAATCCCGAAGCTATCGCAACTAATAGCAAGATCAGAAAAGTTGAAAAGATGGAGTAAATTTTTTTGTTTTTGAAAAACATAGTTTCGTTTCTATAAAAATCTTTAGATTTCTATTTATTTTTTAAAGCCTCTACCTCTTTTTTTAGTTCGTCGATTTCTTTTTGCTGTTCCTGCATAGCTTTTACCAGATACATCTGTAAATTAGTTGTATCTGTATCATAATATTCTTCGTTATTAATCTTAGTCGTTCCAACCATCTCCGGAAAAACTTCCTTTAAATCTTGTGCGATAAAACCAGTTAAAAGTCTTTGCCTGGTTGCTTCGTCATACCCTGTTTTTTCATTATAATTGAATGTTTTTACTTTTAATTGCATTATTTTGCTCAAAACTGAATCTAGCGGCTTTATATTTTCTTTTAATCTTTGATCGGAATAGTTTGTAAAAGCAGTATATCCATTTGCTGCTGGCTGTCCGTTGACCGTTAATTTATAACCTGGTGCTGTTGTCCCGATGCCGACGTTATTTCCAAGTGGATTAAGTGCTAAGGGAGTAGACTCATAGGATTGGACTGATTTATAAGTTCCGAAATCTTGAAATTCCAATCCATTGGTATCGGTTGACCTGCGAATACGCATTTGGTTATTGGAAACGACATCAAGGATAGTGCCCGGGCTTGCCGTCCCGATGCCCACGTTGCCGCCGGTGAAATAAGAGTCGCCTGATTGCGTCGATCTAACCATGCTTTTCCAGATACCTGACGCATCCCATAATTGGACTCCATTTACTACATTATTATAAGAGTCACCTGTACCAGAGTACCAGCTTATTCCATTTGTCTCATTTATCCCAAATATACTCTCTCCACCACCAGAACTATGATAAGACTTCCAAACACCCCCTTCATAGTATGTTCCTACTGATAAATAAGCCACCCCATTGTAAGGCAAGATACTTGCAGCGGTGCTTCCACCAAGAAATAATCCCGCATTGTAACCTGCACCGGCAGATTGAACAGTAAATTTACTTTGCGGCGTCACCGTCCCGATGCCAACATTGCCCATGATGCTAAGCGGGCCCGTTTTTGTTTGTAAACCGCTGCCCGTATTTACAGGATTAGAAACATTCCCTACTGGAACGCCATTCACAATACTAGCCCCAAAAAAACTTGGATCATTCCAGGCTTGGGTTGCTAATACTCCCCCAGCCATAACTATAAATAGCGCGAGAAGAACTAAAACCAGCTTGGTTCTATTTTTTGGTTTACAATTTAGTTTTTTTATCATGTTTCTTCCTTTCTGTTTTATTTACCCCGTCAAATAATTTTGCTTTTGCAAAATTACCGCTTTGCGGTATTTGACAGGGTTAATTATATTTTAAATTTACTTTTTTTGATATTTTAAATTTGGAATTTGTTATTTGTTTGTAATTTGTTATTTGCCATTTGAAATTTTATTTTGATCCATCCCCCTCATAAAGCCTATACTCTGGACGGCATGTTGACAAAACCTCTGCGGTGGAATATTGAAAATTATTTTTAGTCGCAACACTCACGCCGCCTATACCATAATAAAGTACCGGGTCAGCAGTACACTTAGTATTAGCTTTAAAAACTTTTGTTGCACTGCCATTGCCGTAATTAGCCGTCACGCTGACTTGGCCTGATATTCCCGAACCAGAACTCGAAGCAGTTAATTGTACGCTTGACCCTCCGGTATTATTAGTAATGGAAACCGTAGTAACTGAAGGAGTAATTGCAACCCAACTGCCGCTAACTTTTTTTCCAGTTAAAGCACCGAAACTTGTTGGGTTAGCCGCTGGTTCGATAACCGTCCAGGTATAAGTAACACTAGCCCAGATAATATTACCTTCATCATCATAAGGTACGACTGTCATTTCCAAAACTTCTCCCGAACCAAGGTCGCCGCATTCAACTGGAGACCCCGTTCCAGTGCAAGTTTTTGCAAAGACAGGCCCTACATAAAACAGCGTCAAAATCAGGAAACAGATTGTTAGAAAAAATATTTTTTTCATTGATTCATTGATTGAAAATTGAGAATTGGAAATTGAAAATTATTTTTCATACTCCTCTAATATAGTTTTTAGCGTTTGATCATCTGGGTTATTAGCAACCCCGCTTTGCAAAACCGCTATAGCCGCTATGCTGTCATTTTTAAAGTTATAAAGCATATGGGCAAGATTAAGATAGGCAGTTGTATAATTGATATCAAGACTGATAGCTTTGCGGTAATCCTGTTCCGCTTCATCATATTTTTGCTGGTCTCTCAAAATATTGGCCAAATTATTATAAGCATGAGCGCTGTTGGGATCAGAAGTTGTAGCTTTTTGATATGCTTCTACGGCTTTGTCTGGATTACCTAGATTGTAATAAGCAACACCCAGATCAATTAGTTCATTAGCTGTTGCTGTACCGCTTTGCATCTTTTCCCCGGTGGATTTAACCACATTTTCATAACTTGTTTTATCATTTGCTGCTGGATTAACCGCACTTGTTCCTTCGGTCGAATTTTTTGTAGTCGTTATTCCTGTTCCTGCTTTTTCTTTATTCAGAATTAAAATCCCAGAGATCATGATGGCCTCGACCAAGATAATAATAATTAAAACTGCCAATTTTTGAGAATTAGTCAGACTTTTCATTTGTGTATATTTATTTTAGTATTTTATTTATTTCATGTGCAGTTCAGTGTTGTCAGTGAGCATCAGTGCCTGCCCGCCTTTGGAGGGGTTCACTTTTATTTTAATTCTTTAATCCCCGGTACAGTAATGGTTACTTTGCCGCTGCTAGAAAAAGCGCCGTTGGTTACACCTAGATTCACCTCGAAAATACCCGCATATCCAAATTGCAAGTCCACAGTCCCAGTCGCCGCATTAAATATAATGTTGCCTGTACTGCTGTTGCAAGCAGAAAAGACGCTTGAAGTGTCTTTCTTATAATTACAAGTAGCAGTGTAAGAACCGCTTATTATATTTCCCTCCGTGTCTTTTAATATAGAAGCCACATTTAATTTATCCCCTACTAAAAGAGGTTTCCCAGACGCGCCCTTGATTACATAGGTGTTGCCCGATGGGCTTACTGATAGGTTGGGGCTTGTTATCGTTTCCCAAGTACTAGTAGCATTGCGATAAACTTTGGGCGTAGAGCTATAACTGCTAGCGTTAGCACTATAGGTACAGACAAAAGTAATGGTACCAGTAAAAGTGAGGGTTTGAGAAACAGGCTGGGTAATGCTGTATCCTGTTTTAGCAGGACAAGTAGCAGTATAAGATCCTATCGGAGCAGATGCCGTAGCTGTAACTGCGGTGTTGGCAGTAACTACCGTACCGCTGTAAGAACCAACCGTGATAGTGGTAATAGCACGATTAGAATTAACTTTGATGGTACCTGTTTGTTGAGCAAAGTTTGCTGTTACCGTAGCATTACCAGCACCAAAGGTAAAGGTAGCCGGATTGGTGCTCGTGGTTGTAATAGTTCCTACACCGCTTGTCAGAGTCCAACTAGAAAAAACATAGCCAGCATTTGGGGTGGCCGTAATTGTTTTTGTAGAACCAGCCGTTCCTGTTCCTCCACCTGTAGCTGTGCCGTTGGTACCAGCATTGACAGTTAATGTATAAATTTGCGGAGTAACTGTTATTATTTTTGTAGCTGGCGCGCTAAATGCTCCTTTGCTGTCCTGAACGATCAAAGAAACAGTATAAGTACCAGCAGATGAATAGGTATGCGAAGGATTTTTAGCGGTACTTGTTACCCCATCTCCAAAATTCCATGCCCAACCAGTTATCGCATTGCCATCCGGATCGGTTGAAGTATCGGTAAAATTCACTGCTAAAGGCGCTACCCCCGAAGTCGGAGTTGCTATAAAAGAAGCGACGGGGGGGTGATTTATAATGGTTTGGCAAGTAGTTGAACAAAAGCTGTCCGTACCGTCGTTTGCACTTCCATTATCACATTGCTCACCCATATCAATATCTACAACTCCATCCCCGCAAACCGGCGGTTTACTGGGATTGGTACAAGTTTCTCTCACCAGCGCCGCAAACTGCCGTTTTACTGGAGGACCTGTCCTATAGTATGGTATTCCGAGTTTCATTTTGCATCCAGGAATGTCCCCGACAATTGTTCCTACACTGTATGCAAAATGATAGAAATGAGACTTTGCCATACTGGCATCCTCTGTATAAGCAAAATCAAAACCATCAAGAGAGTGTGCGAAGGAATACGGATAAATAGACCCATTTACTATAGGTCCAGGACTAGGATAAGGTGTAAACTTTACCTCATCGTTATATCGCAGAAGAGTATAGCCCTTATCGGTGCTAATGGTTCTGGCATATCTATGAATTCCTCCCGCATCGAGAATATCCAGCCCAGTTATATTTCCATAAGTTGCTTCATCAGTATATAGATCCCCCTCATTAGCCCAAGTGTATATACTGCCCATAACAGTCTTTTTCGACCTCACAGCCATAGTTCCGTCATCACATAAAGCTATCATTTCCCCATAGGTGCCCTGCCCCCCGGCATTTACTACCTTGCCCGGACAGAGAATTTTCCCATTGGTGATATCGCCCCTATACCAAGTCTTGTTAGGACTTTCAAGATAATACCAAATCCCATCTTCTTGTACTGCGACAACACCAAAGTAACTTCCAAGATTAAAACCAACCACCTTTAAAAGGTCGCCCGGATAATTATTGGTGAAATTGTAAATTTTCCCAGTAAAATCAATTCTTTCAATCCGCAGGGGATTCGTAGCCAAATAAACTATTCCGACTCCCCCATAGTCAAATGTCATAGCCTTGATTTCGCTTCCGCCGCCGACATTGCGTATTATTTTCCAAATATCATGAATATCATCATAAAAAGCAATCGTATTATAATTATCGATTTGCGAAATTCTTGTAACCGGACCACTCGCAGCTGCCGCTTTGGTTTTTAGTAATGAACCATTCCTATTCATCCACAAAAAACCAGAAACCAAACCAGCTAAAACAACCAGTATAAAGGCTGATAAAATAACCTGCTTGCCCCGCCCAAAATAAATGGAGTGAATTTTTTTGCTATTTAGTTTCATTGTTATTTAATTTAAAAGTTAAAAGACAAAAATCAAAAATTTTTTTACTTAACTATTTTTATATTCCCCTAATAATTGTTTTAAAGTTTCATCCCCCGGATTTTTAATTAATCCTTCTTCAAGAATTTTTATGGCTTCATCTTTTTTATTTTCCAAGCCATACATTACTGCGAGATTGAAATATGGAGCCGACAGGTTAGGACTAATCTCTATTGAACGCTTGTAATCCCCTTCTGCTTCGCTATATTTACCACTATCCCTTAAAACATTAGCAAGATTATTATGGACTAAAGCGTTGTTTGGATCTAAAACTACTATTTTTTGAAAAGTTTCAGCCGCCTTGTCTAGGTTTCCCACATTATAATAAGCACCGGCTAATTTGGTAAGCGCATCAACGTCATTAGGATTGTTTTGGATATACAAAGCTAATAATTCTACCGACTTGTTATATAATTCCTGCCTTTGATCAGGACTCAAAACAGTACCTTTATCATCTTTGCCAGTTGTTGCTCCACCAAGATAATTTTTTACAACGTCTTCTTTTGTGACTGGTATAATTGATACTGGTTTTTTAGAATAATTCAGATATAAAAACACTCCAGCAACAAGGAGTAGAATAACTATAATAACCATTGTAATTATAGTTATTTGTTTTTTGCTCATCTTCATTCCCCTGTTTGTTTTTATTTCTATTGGTTCCAAAATTTCTACATTATTTATATTTATATAGTAAGAAGAAATTTTGCCTGCCCGCCTAGAGCGAAATCTATTTGCAAATTTCTTAAATTAAGAATATTGCAAGAGATTGAGCGATGGCGGGTCCCGACTCTCCCCGAACTACTGTGAGGGACTACCTCTATAATTTGTGTATATATTATTTAAAAACAATTTTTACGGTGCTTTTGTATCAAATTCAATCACACTTTCCCCTACTGGTGCACTGTATCCGGGCCACATTATAACTCCATTGGCATCGGGCCCCACCTTAGCTGGCAGACCAGCAGGTGTAGTTACCATACTAACAAAGCTAAATCCTGCTGGTAAAGTAAATTTTACATCGGTGGCAGTGGAATTAGTACTAGCATTAGACACAGTCAGAGTAAAGCGAATAGTATCACCTGATTTTACCGTAGCCGAATAATCCGATACGCCGGAAACTATTCTAGCCGCTTTTGTGTGGATAAAAACGCCATCATAATTTACAATGGTTACCGCAGATATTTGGGTTTGGTTTTCTGCCTTGCCTTTCAAATTCAATCCATAAATGGAAATAGAGGCAACCAGCAAAACCATTACCAGGATTGCAAAAATACTAAAAATCCTAGAGCCCCTTTTTCCCTCCGCGCCAAAAAAATTCTTCAAAAAAGACTTAGTTCGATAAGAGAACATTCGTAATTTATATTTACTCATGTGTGAATTTGGCAATTTTATCATTTTTGTTTGTGTTAATTGCTAAAACTATAAAATAAAAACCCACGCAGAAAAACGGCTGGGTTATAAGTAATTTTTTATGTTTTTTCCTCCTTTAAACATAAAATGGAAACCACTTTAAAATGATATTACTTCCATTATAGAACATTCAAAAAATCAAACAAGATAGTTTTTTGAAATTTGCACCTTAAAGTAAAAATACAAAGCAAATTTCATCCAGAGCGAGTCCACGAGTGTGGGACTAAACAGGAGTGGAAGGTGTCGCCCCGCCTCTCGCGAGAGGCGGGGTTGGAGACTCTATTTGATTTTTAATCTTTTCATTAATCCCATATAAGATGATTCACTGGACTTTAAAGACATTTCTCTTTTCCTTGCTAGTTCGTCTTTTTCAAAAGCCTCATAATAAACCAATTTGATTGGTTTATGGTTTTTTGTACTTTCAACTAATCCTGATTGATGTTCGGCAATTCTTCTTTTTAGATCACTAGAATAACCAATATAATACTTATCCTTAGGACGATTTAATTCTAAGAGATAGACATAAAACATAAACAGGGGCACACCGACTCGAACGGTGATCGCTGGTTTTGGAGACCAGAATTCTAACCATTGAACTATGCCCCCGTAAGTCTTTTCTATTTTATAATAAAAAATGTATTTTTAAAACAGAAGCGGAAGGAATCGCCCCGCCTCTCGCGAGAGGCAGGGTTGGAGACCAGCATTCTACCGTTGAACTACACTCCTCCGTTAGTTATAAAGTTATAAAGTAGAAAGTTGAAAGTAAAATTCTGAGAACTTTATAACTTTATAACTTTCAACTTTATAACTATTTAGCTTCTTTATGCGGTGTAACTTTTCCACATTTTTTACAACGTTTTTTTAGCTCTATCCTTTCGGTGGTGTTTCGTTTATTCTTCTCTGTATGATAGTTTTTTGATTTGCAAACCGTGCATTCCATTGTAATTAACAATCTCGCACCTTTTCCTTTTTTTGCCATAAAATTCTCCTTATTTTTATTATTCGTTACTGATTAACTAATCAAGCCGTTGTCGGGGATCGAACCCGAGACCTCACACTTACCATGCGTGTGCTCTACCAACTGAGCTACAACGGCATTGGTGGAAAAACCAAAGCTACCTGTCGGACTTTCACTCCGCCAATTATGGCTCAAAGCCGCCCATCGGACTCGAACCGATGACCTGCCGCTTACAAGGCGGCTGCTCTACCAACTGAGCTAGGGCGGCAGGAAATGGTGGGGGCAGGGTTCGAACCTGCGAAGGCCGAAGCCAACAGATTTACAGTCTGTCCTCGTTGACCACTTGAGTACCCCACCAAATAAGTTTGTAAAGTTGAAAGTTTTTAAAGTTTGTAAAGTAATTGAATTCTACTTTATAAACTTTATAACTTTATGAACTTTATAACCATCACTACTCTACCTTCATCTCCTCAATCTTTTCTTGCACTTCTCGAATTAATTTTTGATAATCTTTGTTATCCTTGTCTAATACTAATGCTTTTTTATACGCATCCAGCGCTTTTTCATATTGACGAAGCGCTGCATAAGATAAACCCAGGTTAATATATCTATGAGGAATTAGCTCATTTAGCTGAATAGATTTCTGATAGGCTTCGATGGCCTCATTATATCTGCCTTGATTAAAAAGTGCTAAACCCAAGTTATTATAAATCAGGTCATTATCTTTATCATATCTCAAGGAGGTTTTAAGGGCCTCCTTAGCATCAGAAAAATTACCTTGCTCTATATATAATACACCTAGTTTATTGTAAATTTTTTCATTTGTCGGATCAATTTCAACAGCGCCGATCAATATTTTTTCTGCCTGTTCATAATCCCTTTCTTCTATCAATTTATCAGCTCTTAACAAAACATCATCGATGGTCGGTTTTCCATCTTCTTTGGCGGGTTCTTTTTTTACAATTCTTTTTTTAACCGATCTTTTTCTTTTGGGATAGGGAGATTCAGAAACCTCGGCTTTATTTAATTTATTTTTATCTTCCTTTTCGCCGGAAATAATTTCATTCTTAATCTCGCCCATTTCCTTCCGAACCGATGGGATTCTTCTGACTATTATTACAAAAATAATAGCGAGGATGATGAGGATAACTATAGTTTCCATATTATTTCTTACTACTAATTTACAAATCAGTACGAATATACAAATCTCTTGTTATTGGCAATTAGCTATTAGTTAATATTCGTATATTTGTAATAAATTTGTAAATTCGTAGTACCCTTTTATAATGATTTCACTTCTTCGACTGCAAACTCATTCCTGACACCATTCTTTTCTAATTCTACTAAAACCGTTTGTTTAATAATATTTTGATCTATTACAGTACCTTGTCCACTTTTCGTCTTTACTTTTGTGCCGATTTCAGGGATATTCTTTGACATCTCATGGTAAGTCTCTACTTCATAAGCTAGGCAGCACATCAATTTCCCACAAACTCCACTAATTTTACTACTTCCCCTGCCGGCCAAGTTTTGAGTCTTTGCCATATCTATAGTAATGCTCTCTAGATTTTGCAAAAAAGATTGGCAGCAAAAAGATCTGCCACATCTACCAAATCCTCCGAGTAATCTTGCCTCATCTCGTGGTCCAATTTGTCTCAAGACTACCTGTTTCTTGATTTTTAAGGTCAGATCTCTTACTAGCTGGCGAAAATCCACTCGCGATTCAGACGAAAAAATGAAAGTTAGTTTATTTTCATCAAAACTAAGATTAACATCTAATACTTTCATTTGTAAACCATTTTTTTCTATCATTTCTTGGGCTATTTTCAGATACCTTGCTTTCTCTTCTTCTTTTTTCAAAAAATCCTTTTTTTCTTTCTCGTTAAAAATCTTAACAACTGGCATAAAACCGTGTTTCAAAGCCTTCGGATCCATTTCTTTTAGGTTTACTACCTCGCCCGACTCGTCGCCAAAAGAAGTATTAACCAAAACAATATCTCCCTTAGAAACCTTCAATTCTCCAGGATCAAAAAAATAAATTCTTCCTCCCTTATGAAATCTGACACCAGCAATTCGCATGTTAGCTTTTAGCTTTTAGCTTTTAGCTTTTAGAAACTATTCTAATGAAGCTAACGAAGCTATAAGCTAATCTCCTATGTTTAGTACAAAGTCTTCAAATAAAACCCTTTTAGATACATTTGTGTCCAAAAGGTTTAGAAGACCATTTGCTTTTTCTAAAACCTCTAATATTTTATCATAATCCAACTTTTTTTCCAAGCCTTCTAGGATTTTGGTACCATTTCCATTTGTCACAAGGGCTTTATTTTTAACTAGAAACATATTGTACAAAACCAAAACCCATTCCCCCACTCTTTTTCTAATTCCTTTATCATCTGACAATTCTTTGGCTAAAATCATTTTCTCGAACTTTTTCTCACCGAGCAAAACTGTCAGTTGATCGACAATCTCCCGCAAACTTTCTTCGCTTAAGCTTTCTATATTATTTAACCCACCCGGAAAAAAGACGGACTGACAGCGAGATAAAATAGTTCTAGGCAGGTATCTTTTCTCTTCCGTTAACAAGATAATCAAGGACCTCTTCGTTGGCTCTTCCAGGGTTTTCAAAAACGCCTCCGAAGCTTCGCGAGTGAGGTTTTGAGCGTTATTTATAATAAAAACCTTCACCCCCCCACCAGCAACTGAAAGTTCTTCCCTCTTCTGCATCTCACGAATCTCTCCTATTGTGATTGATTCGTCTTTTTCCTTATTTAAAATGTAGGCATTTATAACAAAACCGTTTTTATTAACTTTACAATTTTTACATTTCTCGCAAGGCACGCCTTCCTTTTTATTCTCACACTGCAAAAATCGGGCCACGTAGAGGGCAAAATCAAACTTGCCACTCCCCTCCTCTCCATAAAAAATATAGGAATGATGCAGATTATCACTTAAATAAGCGTTCTTTAAATATTGAAAATTTTTCTCATGGAAAATGTTTGGCATAAAAATTAATAAATATTCAACTTTCAACACCCAATATTCAATCAATGTTCAAGTTTCAATTTTCAATTGGATATTGGTCATTGGATATTGATTGGGTGTTGGATATTGGTTATTGGATATTTTAAGTGTTGTTTACGATTTGCCTTTTTAATTGTAATTGATTATACTATAAAAAACCAATAACTTCTACTAAACGACAATGTCAAAATTTGAGGACAAAAAATTAACTTGTGAAGATTGCGGAACAGAATTTGTTTGGGATGCTTCTGAGCAGGCTTTCTTTGCAAAAAAGGGTTTTAAAAAGGTGCCAAAGAGATGCCGCGCCTGCAGAGCCAAGAAACAAATTGATATGGAAAAAGAAAAAGCCAAAGAAAAAGAAGTGGTTTGCGCTAAATGCGGTAAAAAAGGTGTTATTCGGGAAAACCTCTCTCCAGAAGAAGAAGCGCTTTGTATGGAATGTTATCTAAAAGAACAAGGTTAAGCCCCAAAAAAATAAAACCACCTACTAGTATTGTTGAGGCGGTCGTGAAGGGAATGGAAAGAGAAACTTAGCCTTTCTTTTTTTTGCGCCTTTTTGGGGCGATTTTGGTCGGAGTCGGCGTTTCGAATGTTGCGCCACACCTTGAACACTTACTTACTCTGGCCTGTCTATCCTCACAGTAATGAGTAGTGCCCTTCTTAGCCTCGTGCTTGCATCTGCCTTTTTTAACAGCATGGTTAGTTTTTCTAGCCATCTTAGCCATAAGAATAAAAAAGCCACCTCCTTTTGGTGTTTATTTTTTTATTGCGAGAATATAGTTAAGCCCGTCAAATTGCTTCGCACCCCGTTTAAACGGGGATTTGATGGGCTGAACCTTAGGTTTAACCCGTGAAATGTATTTCTATTTCACTGGGTTCTTCCCCAAGGTTTTTATACATTTACTACAAACCCGCAATTGTTTTTTGCCACTACCACTTTTAATGGTAACTTTTTGAAGATTGGGTAAAAAAACTCTTTTAGTCCTTCTATTTGAATGACTAACATTGTTTCCGCTCGATCTTACCTTACTACAAACATCACAAACCTTTGACATTGTTTTGTAATTACTTTAATATGAAATCAGCCGGTTTCTAACTGTCTTAGTTTAACAAAGAAATCGGTCAAAGTCAAATATAATAATATTCAATGTTCAATATCCAACTCCCAATCAATATCTAATAACCAATATTCAATTGAATATTGAAACTTGGAAGTTGATTGAATATTGGATGTTGGGAGTTAAACATTTATTAGTTAACCAACCCCTATGCTGTTCCAATTATTATCCGACCCAATTAGTTTAATCGGCTTCTTATTAGCCATATTGATTGGCTTGACTTTGCATGAATTCGCTCATGCTTGGATGGCTTATCGATTGGGAGATATGACTGCAAAATATGCGGGAAGACTGACGCTTAATCCAACAAAACATTTTGATCCACTTGGTCTCATCTTCTTACTTCTAATCGGTTTCGGCTGGGGAAAACCAGTTCCGATAAATCCAAATGCTTTTAAAGGAAGGTATGATGATCTAAAGGTAGCGCTTGCAGGACCTGTTACTAATTTTCTAATTGCTTTTGTATTTACTATACCAATAAAAATCGCTGAAAATTATGGGTTAACTTACGATAATAATACCATTTTAGCTTTCTGCAAAATAATCGCAGAAATAAATATAATTCTGGCCGCATTTAATCTGCTCCCATTTTATCCGCTTGATGGTTCTCATATTATCACTTCACTTGCGCCAAGATCATGGGACCAAAAAATAGATTCGTTCAAAAAATATGGTGTAATAATCCTTTTGATACTCGTCTTGCTAGAAGTGGTCTTAAATATTAGCATCCTCTCGCCTATTATCGTTTGGGTTTATAGGGTCTTTAACGCTGTAATCTCGGTTTTAATCGTTTCGGTTATTGACGGCATAAAATACCTGGTTGGATTGCTCTAACTTTGATATAATAATCGTAGAACCTTAAGTTCCGTTATGGAACGGGATGGCAAAAGATCGACCTACGAATTATTTTAGGGAGTCTCATTATTTTTACTGTCCACAGAGTGTATTTTTAATACGTTCTAACGACTGTAATATGCGGACACCCACCTAGTTTTACTAGGTCTCGATCTTTTCGATTTCATCCCGTTCCATAACGGAATTTATTGAGATTAAGTATAAAAATTCATGGGATGCCTGCCCGCCATAGCCGGAGCGTAGCATAACGGTAGTGTGCACGCATGGGGTGCGTGTGGCCCGGGTCCGACTCCCGGCGTTCCGATTTTACCAGGCGACGGCAGGCGGGGATAAGACCTGGATTCCCTGCCCGCCTCTAGAGCGAAATCTATTTGTCGTGCGCAGCGTGACAAGAGATTGAACGATGGCGGGGATTTCCAGCATCCCGATTTTACGAAAATCCCCTCTTGCAGAAAATATTCTTTATAATAGAATAGAGTTAATAAGCAATTATAGAGGAAGTCCCTCGTGAGTACACTCGGGGCAAATTTCCTCTTATGTAATATGAGATTAATGAGGAAATTTGCAAAATGTTTATAACTAAAGTAGGTAAAATCTTATCGCGCCAAAAAAATCCTGATAGGTATACTCTTGTCTCTATATTTAAACCTGATTCGCTCGCTCAGAGGGATCACGGTATTATTTATATAATCATTGAAATCCTTTCCTCCGACCCTACTATGGGACGGGTTGCTAAGTTAATTGAAAAGATTTTGATTGAAAAGTATTATGAAAGTCTGGGCGACGGATTAACCAGCTTTGAGACAACCTTAAAAGCTGTTAATGAAAAATTAGCCGCTTTAGCTGATGAAGGAGAAATCGGCTGGATTGGAAAAATAAATGCTGTTATCGCTGTATTGGAAAAAAATATTCTACATATTACTCAAACTGGCACTACCGAAGCTTACATGGTTCGGGGAAGCAAAATCACCCATATTACAGAAAATCTTTCCACGCCTTCAGAAAAGCCAAATCCTTTGAAAACTTTTATCAACATTGCCTCCGGCGAGCTTGAACTGGGGGATAAAATTATTATTTCAACATCAGAATTATTTTACCATTTTTCTCTCGATGATCTGCGCAGAATCAACGGTAAGTTCCCCCCAGCTATTGCCGCAGCTTATGTGGTAAAAATGTTACGAAAAGAAGAAATAGAATCGATCAATACTTTAATTCTAGAATTAGCCGAATCAGATTTTGAAATAGAGGGGGGAATTGGTAAAAAAATTTTTACTACTTCTGAACAAAAAATAGTTGAGCAGTATGAGAAAAAATTTGTTCCTTTCTGGAAGTTTTTCAAAAAATATTCAAGGAAGGGGCTGGAGAAATCAAAAGAGGTTTATGGTGAGCGTGTTGTTCCGGGAATATCCAGATTTGCCCAAGAGGCTAATAAAAAAGTGAATGAAAAATTAGAGAAAAAAGATATTCCTCTTTTAAAGAAAAACAAAGCAGATCGAAATCTATTTAATCTTGTGCCAAAGTTTGAAAAACACGACTCAAGCAAGGCAGGTGGAGGGAAAATCTCCCCTACCAATCTTTTTGATGTAAAGAAAAAAAGTTACCTCTCCCCTATTACAAAAGTATCTGGTTTTTTTAAAACCCAAGCAAAAGCAAAAAACCAACTTTTTATAATAGCTGGCATTCTTCTTCTAGTAGTATTAACAGCTTCAGGACTTATTTCTTATCAGAAAAGATCAGCCACTGCCAAGCGGACCAAAATTGAACAGGCTTATTCATCTTTAAAAACCAAAGTTGAGAGCGCAATTAAAGCCAATGAGTTGGGAGATACCAAAAAGGCTCAATCATTACTTACCGAAGCTCAAAATGATGCAAACAATTTCCCTTCTTCTTCCTATTTGAAAGCGGACGTAGTCGCCTTAGAAAAAGAAATTAATGATTCAATGGAAAAAATATTTAACATCCAGCGCTTTGACTCTCTTACCCCACTTGTTAATTTCACCCAGCTCGATCTAACTATTAAAATAACTAATGTTTTCAAAATTGGAAACAGTATTTATGTAATAGATAAAGAAAGGCACAAAGCTGCTACTTATTCTTTGGATACAAAAGCTACGGATTCATTATCAAATCTTTCATATGATGGCGGAATTGAAAAGCTAGCGCTTCTTTCCGACAAGTCTAGCGTTGCACTAATCGCATCAAACCCGGTCAATCTCTATATATATAATTCAAAAACTAATTCGACTGAAAAAGCTACTCAACTGGGAGGAGCTAGCTGGCCAAACGCAGTTGCTATTGCAAGCTACATGAGCAATATCTATCTGCTTTCACCATCTGATAATCAGATTTTCAAATATGTTTCTTTGGTGGGAAATTATAGTACCAGAAATAATTATATTTTAGATACCATTTCTCTGGATCTCAAAGATGCAGTTGACTTAGCTATAGACGGTAGTGTTTATGTTTTGATGAAAAATGGTGATGTTCTTAAATTTATATCCGGACAGAAAATTGATTTCGCACTTCTAGGCTTGCCTGCAAACGCAAACGCGCAAGAAAAAGATCCAGGCGCCAAGATGGTAAATCCGATTAGAATTATTACAAGTCTTGATATGCCTAATATTTACATCGCTGATAATGGGGCCAAAAGAGTAGTTGTTTTTGACAAAGACGGTAAATATATCACCCAATATGTTTCAAACCTTTGGAATGATATGAAAGATATCTGGGTTTCCTATGACACTAAAAAATTATACGTTCTCACAGGATCCGAAGTGTATGAGATAGATCTAAAATAGTTTAAATAAATATATTATAAGAAAAAAATCGCTAAGTGATTTTTTTCTTTATTTAGGTTTCTATATTTTCTCTCTCTGAATCCAAGAAGGTCATAATATCGTTAAGATTGTCAATAATGTTCTTAACTTTCATAGAATTTTTCACGGCATAAAGGACCATATTGTTAGCGGCTAATTTCAAATCATTATATATGTCCTCAAACTTTCCACTTAAACCATATTCATGAAGTTTGTTTTCCCATCTTTTTTTTCCAACATCATCTTTGTTTTTAATTATCTTTTCCATAGTACTTAATGCACTCCTAATAATCTTTTCTGGACTAATATTTTTTTCTTTCTCATTTATTTTACCAGCTCTTTTTACTTCATCTGGCCTGGGCCTAGGCATTTCAAACAAGCTCTTCATATATTTAAATGTTATTTATATTTACATCTTTTCCTTCGCTTCTATCCCCATTAACCCCAAACAATCTTCCAAAACTATTTTAACCGCTTTTATTATTTTCAAGCGAATTTCTTCCCTTTCGTCTCCAATAATCCGGCAATTATCATAAAACTTATGAAATTCAGTAGCAATTTCATGGGCAAACAAGGGAATTTTATATACTTCGTAACTACCCCCCACTTCCTTCACAATCTCAGGATACTGTGTTAATTTTTTCACCAACGCTAATTCATACTTATTAAGCTCTACTTTTGATTTTTGACCTGCACTTTTGACTTTTGACTTTTGACTTTTGACTTTTCTCAAAACGCTATTTATTCTCGCACTCGCGTATTGTATATAGAAAACCGGGTTTTTCACGCTTTGTTCCTTCGCTAGATCCAGATCTATATCAATATGACTTCCATAGTCCCGGGAGACAAAAAAATATCGCGCTGCATCCATCCCCAGATCTACCGCCGCTTCACGAAGTGTTATAAAACTTCCCTTTCTTTTACTCATCCTAACTTCTTTGCCGTTTTGAATCAGGCGAACCAGCTGAAATAAAATCAGATCCAATTTACCTTCGTGTTTTAATATTTTTGCCAACGCTTGAAATCTGCCCACATATCCGTGATGATCGGCACCAAGCAAAATTATGATCTTACCAAACTTGCGCAAAGATATTCTTTCATACATATAAGCTGCGTCAGACATTAGATAAGTAAAATTTCCATCGGTAGTTTTGATCACCCTATCTTTCTCGTCACCAAATTGTGAAGTTTTAAGCCAATAGGCTCCCTCATTTTCATAAACTAAGTTCTTGGATTTGAAAAAATCCCACATTTTGTAAATCAATTTTTCTTTAAAAAGGCGCTGTTCGGAGAACCACCGGTCAAATTTGATGCCGAGAAATTTGATATCTTTTTTAATAAATTCATCCAAGATGATCTTGGCCGCCATCTCCCCCGTTCTCTCAAAGTATTTTTTAATCCATTCAATTCCTTTTTGTTTTTTAATTTTTCGCGCCACAAATTCTATATATTCTCCGCCATAGATATCCTCGCCTTCTACTTTTTCGGTTTGCAAATCTAGGGTTTTATAAACTGATTTCGCCAGCATTTTAACCTGATTGCCCGCATCGTTCACATAATATTCTCTACCAACCTTATAACCATTCTTTGCCAGAACTTTTGCTAGAGTATCGCCAGAAAAACCTCCCCTGCCGTTTCCCAAGGTGAGTGGTCCGGTTGGATTAGCCGAAATGAACTCAACTTGCACTTTTTTCCCCTTGCCGGAACCATTTGAACCGTATTTACTTTTTTCTTTTAAAATGGTGTTTAATTCTTTGAAATAAACTGATGAATCCAAAAAGAAATTAATGAATCCATCGCAAGCCTCTACTTTCGCAATTTCCCGTAGCGACAATTCATGAATTGTCGCTACAATAATATCTGCAATCTCTCTCGGATTCTTCCCTAGCTTTTTTGCCAAAATAAACGCTATATTCGTTGAAAAATCTCCATGTTCCTCTCTTTCGGGGATAGAAATATCATATTGATCAATTTCAACTTTAAAAAGTTTCTTAACTACCTTATCAATTTTTTTGCGTAAAAGGTTTTTCATAAAAATTCTGAACCACTGATTACACGGATTGACACAGATTACGCTGAATTGGTTTAGATGTAATCTGTGAAATCATTAAAATCTGCGTGATCTGCGGTTCTGATAGTATTTATAAATCTTTTTACTTCTAAGCTTTTGGCTCCGAAGTTTATTAATAATGCTACTTCTAGATTATATGCTTCAAGATAATTTATTATTTGCGCCTTATTTACCTCTTCCATTTGAGTAACCGCTTTTAGCTCAACCAATACCCTGCCTTCAACTAGGAAATCAACTCGCCTGTTGCCAACCAATACTCTTTCATAATAAACATCCATTTCTTTTTCTCTTTCATAAACTAACCCTGCTTTATTAAATTCTACTTCCAAACATCTTTGATATATCACTTCTTGAAAACCATTCCCTAATTTATTATGTATTTTCAAAGCACAACCAATTATTTTTTCCGTTATATCGAAATATTTGTAATTTTTGTTTACCATATTTTAAAAAATCTGTGTAATCCTTAAAATCTGCGTAATCTGTGGTTCAGGATTTTATCTTTATAAACTTCCTCTTCCCCACCTGCACCACCATTCCATCGTGAATCCCCAAAACTTCTTTAACATCTGTCATCTTCAAATCATCAATTTTTACTCCACCTTGCTCAACTAATCTGCGAGCGTCACTCTTACTGCTGGCCAAACTGATTGTAACTAGTAAATCTACAATATTCATCATTTTTTGTGTAACTTTTTTTTCTTCCATATTTTTTGGTTTTACTTTGTCTTTGAATTGTTTATTGAAATCTTCTCCTGCCCTATCAGCTTTTTCTTGTCCATAAAATGTTTTAACAATCTCTTCGGCTAGTTTGAATTTGATGTGGCGGGGATTTTCGCCCTTATCCAGCGCTTGTGAAAACATTTTAATACCCTCATCGGTAATGTCAGTTAAAAGCTCAAAACCAGGCAAAATCATTTCGTCATTCCAACTCATTACCTTGCCAAACATTTCTTCGGGTTTGTCTTTAAGAGCAATGATATTTCCTTCGGTTTTTCCCATCTTTTTTCCCAAGGAATCTTCAAGTAATTTTGTGGTTATCACAAATTTTTCTTTGTTCATCATTTTTTTCATCAAAGTTCGGCCGGCCAACATATTAAACATTTGATCGTTGCCGCCAATCTCGCCGTCAACATTCATGGTGACAGAATCATAAGCCTGGAAGATCGGATATAAAAATTCATGCAGATATATTTCTTTTCCTTGTTTGATTCTTTCCTGAAACATATCTCGCTCAAGCAGCCGTGGAACGGTAAAATGAGAAGCTAGCTCCAACATGTCTATTGGCTTTAATTTGTTAGTCCATTTTTCATTATGCAAAAATCTGATGTTTGATTTTTTTAAATCCAAAATCCTACCAATTAGTTTTTTATAATCTTTAGCATTTTCCAAAACTTGTTTTCGAGTTAATTTTTTTCTGGCCGCGGTTTTGTCTGTCGGATCACCGATTTGAGCCGTAAAATCTCCGATCAAAACAATAACATTGTGCCCCAGATTTTGAAATTCCCGCAATTTTCGCAAAGGTATAGAATGCCCAATATGCAGATCCCCCGTTGGGTCAATTCCCATATATATAGTTAGCTTCTTTCCGCTCCTCAAAGCCTTTTCCAAAAATTCGCGGGTCGGAAAAATATTCTCTACCCCCCTGTTTAATAGGTGTTGAATTTTAGCATTATCAATTTTTGGCATAAAAAATGGTTATTAATAACTCAAGGTTATCATACAATGAAGAAACTTTTTATTCAATAAAAATTAATCCCTTAACTGTCTGAACCACTGATTACGCTGATTAAAATGATTTCACTGATTTTTTTTCTGCGCAATCTGTGCTAATCTGTGTAATCTGCGGTTCTGACTTCGCATCTTGTCTCAAAAACCTTTTTATTGTATTATAGTACTTGCTATAGAAATAATCATTTTAACCTGACCCTATGTATATTCCTTCTCGAAGGTCGCGTTTATTTAGGCGAAAAAATCGAATTTCAGGAGAACATTATAGCTTTTCTTCAACATCAAATCACGGGGTTTTAGGAAAGTATTCGCCAGAAACAAAAAGGATGATTCTTAAATACCTCCTTTATGCGATAGGCATTTTTGTATTTCTCATAATTACCATGTTTGTTTGGTATGGCAAGGATCTACCCAACCCATATAAAATTAACGGCCGAGATATTGCCCAGTCAACCCAGATATTAGACCGCAACGGCAAACTGCTTTACGAGATCCATGGCGAAGAAAACCGAACTTTAATGAAAATTGATGATATCCCTGAAAATATTAAAAAAGCGACCGTCGCCATAGAAGATCAGGATTTTTATAAGCACATGGGAATTGATTTGCGAGGAGTTGTCAGAGCTTTTGTTTACGACATTTTACACCGCGATACTACCCAAGGAGGTTCTACTATTACCCAGCAATTCGTCAAAAACGCGCTTTTGACTGCTGACAAGAGTTTTTCCCGAAAAATAAAAGAGCTCATCTTATCTTTAGAAATAGAAAAGGTCTATTCCAAAAATGAAATCCTGGGAATGTATCTTAATGAAATTCCTTATGGTAATAATTCCTATGGTATTTACTCTGCTTCCAAAACCTATTTTGGCAAAGAGCCAAAAGATCTAACTTTGAGCGAATCGGCAACCCTGGCTTCTATCCCCCAAGCCCCCACCTATTATAATCCTTATGGATCTAATACTGATATTTTGATGCAAAGAAAAAATTATGTTTTGGATAAAATGGTTGGACTTGGATTAATCAGCAAAACAGAAGCTGACGCAGCTAAGAAAGAACAAATAAAATTCGTTCAACAAAATCAAGGTATCTTAGCCCCTCATTTTGTCATGTATGTGAAAGAATTATTAGCTCAAAAATATGGGGAAGACAGACTTCAAGAAGGTGGGCTTGTCGTTACTACCTCGCTCGATCTAGAAAAACAAAAAATCGCCGAAGATGACCTAACAAACAGTAAAGCCAACTTGAAAGCTAGCGGTGCTTCTAATGCAGCCTTAGTTTCAATGGATCCAAAAACTGGTGAGATATTGGCTATGGTTGGAAGTGTTGATTATTTTGATACTGCTAATGATGGTAATGTCAATGTATCCATACGACCTCGACAACCAGGATCATCACTCAAGCCTTTTATTTACGGTCTCGCTTTTAATCAAGGCTATGCCCCTTCTACTATGATGATGGATGTTCAAACTGATTTTGGCCAAGGCTATAAACCGGGCAACTATGATGGTAAATTCCGCGGACCAGTATCTATCCGAAAAGCACTGGGTAATTCTCTTAACGTCCCCGCTGTTGAAACCCTGGCAATGGTAGGCATAAAAAATGCTACCGATTTTGCCCAAAATATGGGGCTAACTACCTTGAATGACCCTGACCGTTATGGATTATCATTGGTCTTGGGAGGTGGAGAAGTAAAATTATTAGAAGAAGTAAATGCTTATTCAGCCCTTGCCGATCAAGGCATCAAACATGATATTCATCCGATTCTAAAGATTATGGATAGTTCCGGCAAAGTTTTGGAGGAATATAAACCGCAAGAAGATAAGGGGAAGCGAGTTTTAGACGAAAATCCGGCTTACCTTGTAACTAATATTTTGTCAGATGACTCTGCTCGTGCTGAAGAATTTGGCATGGGTGGAATCTTAACTCTTCCGGGACGAAGCGTCGCTGCCAAAACCGGCACAACAGATGAATTTCGCGATGCTTGGACTTTTGGCTATACCCCATCAGTAGTAACTGGGGTCTGGGTGGGAAATAATGATAATAGTGAAATGGTTCACGGATCTGCCGGCGCCATGGTAGCAGCACCTATTTGGAATAGTTATATGAAACAAGTTCTCGCTGGAACTTTGGTCGAACAATTTAACGTACCTTCTGGAATCGTTAAGATCCCAGTAGATGCTTTGACTGGCATGCTGCCCCTATCTAACCTTTCTCCAGACACAGCTAAGCAGTTACCCACAATAGAAGGGATATTTTGGGATAAATTTAAACCTCAATTAAGCGACAACGTTCACAAGATTGTAGAAATAGTCAAAGGCGGCGATAAATTAGCTGCTGCTGACTGCCCACCAGGCATGACTGAAGAAAAAATATTTTTAGAATTTCATTCCATCGATCCTTCCAATCCCAATTGGGAAAGCGCTGTTACTGCTTGGGCAAAGGCGGCCGGATATAATAACATCCCAACTGAAGAAGAGAGCTGCAAAGATGCCGTTAAAGATAACCAGCCGACCATTGCGATTAACTCCCCTACTACAAATAGTGATATCAGCGGAAAATTAAATGTGGTCATTTCTTACATCGCCAAAAAAGATATTTTAAAGATCGAATATTTTCTAGATGAAGAAAAAATCGCCGAAAAAAAATCTGGACCAGAAAATGCGGGAAATAATTTTAATCTAGAAGACTTTAGTTTACCTTCCGGTGCTTCCGGCAAAGCAACCATCAAGGTGGTTTTGATAGACAAGCTGGGCTTAACCGCAACTGATGAGGTTTCGGTGAATATCAAGTAAAAATTATTTAAAAAAACAAAAAAAGAGGCTTCGCTGTGGAAGTCCCTTTTGTTTATTTCGAAGAAGTTTTTTATCACTTCTTTTTGGTTTTGGAATTTTTTGGCTTTTTCGCCTTTGCCTTTGGAGTCTCTTTAAACTTAACTAAGATTAAAACATTCTGATCTACAGTCCCCATCATATCAAGTCTCCCATTTTCGTTGAGAGGTATGGTTGCTATGGCGCCGATAGCATTATATCGGGTAATGCAGCGCAGAACCATGCCGTTATCTCCCGTGATTTCCACGACGATAAATTGCGCTATTCGACCGACGTAAGCCATAGTTCTGGTGTCCATGGGATTTACTACCGGCTTGCTGCAATCATACATAACCCCGTTCTTGTCGCGAGCCCATGATGAGGGATTGGTAACGCAGGCCGCAAACCGGTCACTGACCTTTATATTGGGGTCATCCGGAAAGAGTTTGCAAGTTGATGCACTCGTGTCTTTATATACACAGTAATAGACATCTTTCGGGGTTTCTACCAGATAATGCTGGACTTCATATTCACTGGGCTTTACTCTGATTTCATAACCCGAAAGATTCCCTCCTTGCCATGATTTTTTCCACGATTTCACTATGCCGCCTTTTCCCATAAAAACAGAGGGCGAATTACAGCCGGAAATACCTCCATTCTCATAAATGGGATCGTCAACCGACGAGCATAGTATGGGATTTTCAAATTCGTACATGAGCGAGGGATCATCATTGGCCACAGCGACTTTATTCCCGCTTTGATCGTCGTTGAAGATAATCGAACTGACTAAGACGGGTGGATGAAGCGGTTTTGACATCGCCATACCCGCAAACAAGAGCAACGTTAACAGCGTAACCATGATCATCTTCTTCATTTCCTGCCACCCTTTCCTTTCAGAGATTTTTTATTAAAAAGCAGTCACTTTTTACAAAGGACCTTTTTATTATACAAAAAATGGCCTTATAATGCAATAATATTATTATCGGCTACTTAATTGACTTTACTTTCATAAAAGTGATAGAATGAAAGTAAATTAAAATTTAAAAAGCAAAAATCAAAAGTCCAAGTAAAAAGTTTTTAAGTTTTTATTTTTGAATTGCAGTTTTGATTTTTGAGTTTTGACTTTTGAATTAATAAATCACCATGTTAGTAAATAAAAACAAACACTTTCAATCCGGTATTGCTCTCGTTACTACCATCATCTTGACTTCAATCATGCTGTCTTCTATTGTTGTGGTTACCAAAGAAATGGTGGATGAGGCCAGAAACTCTATTCGCATCAATAATTCCCTGATCGCCTACTACGCCGCTGAAGCAGGACTAGAAGATGCTCTGCTTGAATTTCGTTATGACCACGATGCGGAAATATCGCAGCAAAATGATGCCGACCCAAATGTTGATGTTACTGCGACAATTAATAACACCCCCCGCACAGTCAATCTTACTACCAATATTACCGATTACACCACCAAAAGCTTTGGCACTTCTTACTATGATTTAACTATGTGGAATAAGGTACGTTGCTTGGTTACCGCTGGAGATCCCAATCCCTTCAGTTGCACCACCATCCCGCCTCTTAAAGCAGATGATACTTATGAATTTTCGATTGATGGTATTGGAGCTAATACAATTAAACTAGGATTTACACCAGTAAATAATGTCAATCCTACCAATGGTTATCGTGTGGAGATCACCGTTCTAGATGAGAATGGGAATATAGTAGATACAGCAAAACAATTTACTTGCCCTGCAAATATAGGTCAACCAATCTCTTATAGCAATGCCAATTTGGGCGGCACAACAGGCAAAGAGATTTTTCGAGTTAAGTCTTGGTATACGCAATATTCAGGTTTAGGTAATTGTAATACTAATCCTCCTCCTGGTGCTGCGGGATTAAACCCTGATGGCACTATTCAGGGAGCGCCAGTCGGTCAAGAATATCCCTATATTCACCTGAATGTTAATAAAAATCCAAATGCACAATTAATCAGCGGTCCCATAACCAATATTGAATCAGTTGGTTTTTATGGCGGGGTACAGAGAAAAATAGTAGCTACCCTGGACCGCTCTTCTGGCAATATCATTGGTATATTTGACTATGTAATCTATAGCGCCAGCGATCTCATAAAATAATGAAACAAAAGGCAAATGAAAAACCCGCTGCTGAGAGCGGGTTTTGTTTTTTATCTGAAAGGTTTTTAAGCCTTTAAAAATTTAAGGTTTTGTGTACCGTTTCACGGTATTTTCTGCCATATTGGTGTTATAGACAGAATCATCCGGGGCCACCGCTACGCAGATACCCTGCAGAATATCACCAGTGCTCGGACCGCCGTTATTAACCACTCCGATCTGAGCACCCGTAGTATTGCTATAAGCCTTGATCTTGTTGTCGCCATCCAGAGCATAGATCCGATTACCTGAATCTGTGCCAAGACAAGATGTTGCCGTTAGGGTAAGCGAGTAACTCGGGTCAACTACGCCGTCAGGACTAAACTTCTGAATCCGGCCAGTTCCATCCGAAACAAAGAGGTTATCGGAAGAATCCCGCGTAATTCCCTTTGGATTCATAAACTTACCGGAAGTACTGCCCTTGCTACCAAAACTGGTAACAAAAGCCGGCGTACCTGACGAGTCCCACTTCCACACTCGATTGTTGCCCGGCTGGAGATCTCCATCGTCGGCAATAAAGGCTAATGTGTTTGAGGAGTCAAAGACACATCCTCTGACATCCTGGAATTGCCCGAACCCGGAACCCGGAGTTCCAAATTCGCCCACATGAGTGTAGGCGCCGGTCCCGCTGTTAAAAGTAAAGAGCGAGAACTGGCCGGCCGTACCCCATGTGATAATAATCTTCGTGCCGTCGGGACTTATGCAGCCGCTTTCCGGGGTGAGCCCAGAGACTTCGAGGTTTGTAATGACGCTGCAGCTGTTTAAATTCATAACTGCTACAACGCTATTATTCGAGTCGGCAATATATTTCCGTCCTCCGCCGACAAATACATCTCTCAGTGTCGCCGCTCCGAAAAGCCCATCCGGCAATGTACATTGGTCCACATATTGCTGGGAAACATAAGCCGGTGGATTTGTGCAGGCCGAGGTATTAAACGAGCATGAAGAACAAGACAATGTTCCGCCGGTAAATCCTTGGCTGACGCAGGTTGCGCTACCTAAAGCCGATCCGTCGCATTGCTCCGTTCCGTTGATGACGCCGTCTCCGCAGTACGCAGTAGCGCCAGCAACCGAAGCGCAGGTCGCGTTGCAAACTGTGCAGGAAGTCTGGCCATAGGCGCAGGTCTCAGTGACAGTGTTGCCATCGTCGCAGCCTTCCGTGCCATTGAGATTACCGTCTCCGCAGTACGCGGTCGCGCCGGCAACCGAGGTACAAGTTGCACTGCAAACAGTACAAGAATGTTGGCCGTAGGCGCAAGCTTCGGTTACGGTATTTCCATCGTCGCAGGTTTCAGAACCGTTTATGATTCCGTCGCCAGCATAAGATGCCGCACCGGCAACCGAGGTACAAGTTGCACTGCAAACAGTACAAGAATGTTGTCCGTAAGTACAAGCTTCGGTGACGGTGTTGCCGTCGTCGCAAGCTTCGGCACCTTCTCTGGTACCGTTTCCGCAGACAGGGTTCACCACTTCAACAGCGCAGGTTGAAGAACAGCCGTCGCCGTTGACTATGTTGCCGTCGTCGCATCCCTCGGTACCATTTTTCGTACTGTCACCGCAGTATGCAGTAGTGCCGACAACCGATTGGCAGGTTGCATTGCAAACCGTGCAGCTCGTCTGGCCGTAGGCGCAGGTTTCGGTAACCGTATTGCCGTCGTCGCATCCCTCGGTACCATTTTTCGTACTGTCACCGCAGTATGCAGTAGTGCCGGCGATCGAGGTGCAAGTCGCGCTACAAACGGTACAAGAGTGTTGGCCGTAAGTACAAGTTTCGGTGACGGTGTTACCATCATCGCACTGTTCCCCTGTCTCCAGCGTGTTGTTTCCGCACACAGGAGTTGCGGTTTCTACTTGACAGTTGGTGTTGCAGCCATCGCCGTTAACTGTGTTGCCATCGTCGCAGCCTTCTCCTTTATCAATGACTTTGTTTCCACAGAAGACCCCGGAGGCGATTTTTATGCTCGCGTTCAGATCGCTCGCCAATTTGGCGTTTTCTTTCAGCTTGCTTAGAGCCGATCGAATCGAGGCTTGGCCATTCAAATCAATGTCTACCGCGTTGCCTTCGGCCTGACTGAGGATGTTTTCGATGTCTGTAATCTTGTACTTGGACAAAGGCTCTCCGTGGCTGACAATCTCGTTAACTATCAGTTCCGAAATCGGGCTGATGTTAACTTTCTTCTTGGTGACGAATGAACGTATTAAATTATCATCCGACCCGACTGCAACTACCAGATTGCTCGCCGGAGTAACGCCTTGGGGAAGCGTGATGCTATATTCCCCATTAGCGTCTGTTTTCGCGGTTGCAAGGATTTCACCTGTCCGGTTTCCCTGATCATCAATGGCATAAACCGTGATATCAACATCGGCCTTGATTTCCGTACCCTTAACCGATGCCGAGCGAGCCGCAGCTTTCCCTGCTGAAACTCCGGGAAGACCCGAAACTGTGCCGGAGATCGTTACCCCTCTTCTCCATCCTCCGCCGCCTCCTCCGCAACCCGCCGTAATGAATACGGCACTGCAGATGAGAAGCGTTAATACGAGTATTACATTTCTTTTCTTTGTGATATGCAGCATTGTGCATACCCCCTTTCAAAATTTTTTCGATCTTACTACAATACAATAAAAATTTTGCCCTCCGAGGTCCGCAATGGTAATAACAGGATGTAATCCGTTTTACCAGTAAGGACGTAGGACGGGTCACTTACAATATGTAAAGCAAAGTCTTTCTTGACTTTGTTGAACAAAATTAGATTGGTAAAGAGCAAACGAAACTTTTTCCGTTGCGTTATGTTTAAAAAATAGCACTATTAAGCGGAAAAGTCAATATGAATTGTGATAAATATTGACAAACTTATGAATATATTGTGAAAAAAAGATATTGTTTTTTTTCTTCAGTTCAAAAGTCAAAATTCAAAAGTCAAAAATTCAAGTTCAAAATTTTCAAGTTTTGATTTTTGATTTGTACTTTTGATTTTTGATTTTTCATTTTTGACTTATTTTTCCTTAAAGCTATTCAGCAATTCGAGAGTATTTCTTACGCATCTCTCCCAAGTAAACTCACCCGCCAGCTCTTTGCCATTCGCAATCATTCTCTCTCTTTTTCTTTTATCTTTCAAGACCTTGGTAATCGCAAGAGATATCTCATCTGTTTTGTTTGGATTAACTAATAGAGCTGCTTCACAGTACAATTCTTGAAAAACTGGAATATCACTAGCCACTACCGGCAGTCCTGCATGAAAAGCTTCAAGCATCGGAATGCCAAAACCCTCATAGCTAGAGATAAAAACAAAAAGCTCGGCGTTGTGAAGCAGATAATCTTTTTCTTCTTCTTTTACATAACCAGTAAACACTACTCTTTCACCTAGATTGTACCTTGCGACTAACTCATCAATCTCTTCATAGTCTTTATTTTTTGTGCCTGCTAAAACTAATTGCAAATCAGCTCCTGTCGCCAAGACTTCGTAAAAAGCTTTTACCAGGTTAGCGATGTTTTTCTTTTTTTCAATCCTTCCTATATATAATAGAAATGGTTTGTTGATTTTAAATTTCTCCGCGATCACCTCCCATTTAACATCATGAAAATTCTCCTTTCCGCTCCTAGGTGCATCATAGCCCAAGTAAATCACTTTTACCTTGTCTTCTTTAGCACCATAGAATTTTATTAGATCATTCTTGGTGGTTTGTGAAATTGTAATTATTTTATCGGCAAGCCGAACTGTATAGCGAGTAGATATATCCAGATAATACCTATCAAAATCAGAATAGCTTTCCGGAAAATATCTAAAGGCCAAGTCATGAATGGTAGCAATCTTTTTGCCGGGAAAAGGAAGTAGAGGCAAGACATGAGCCGGAACAAACATCAGTTTTGATTTTTCCTTCCAGAGCTCTAGAGGTAATCGGATCTGTGACCAAAGACGAGGAAAAGGAATTTCGCGAAGTTGAAAATTGGATGGCAACTCGAGTAATTCAACGTCATTTGCCTTTGGCGTATAGAGAATATAATCATTGTGTCCGGGGTTAGAAGGACCGTCTATTTTTTTAAGCCAATAAATCAGCTTTGAAGAATAATTTTCTATCCCCGTTTTATTTTTTACATTTTGTCGAACATCAATACCAATCTTCATGGCTCTATTTTAACAGATAGATGCGTGTTTTAAAAGATAGTTCTTTCAAGATTATTTTAAATCACAAATAACAAATTAAAAATAACAAACAAATTAGAAATCACAATGACCAAAATTCGAAAGTTTGTAATCTGAAATTTCGAATTTGGATATTGTTTGTAATTTGGTGCTTGAGATTTGGAATTTGCTTATTTTTATGATAAAATAAGCACATGAGCAAAAGAAGGAAGATATTCCTAAAAGTTTTTTATTATATCTTTGTATCTGTTATTTTGTTAGCTCTTGGCATGGTGTGCCTGGGTATTATTTTCTATGCTTCAGGGTACAAAATCAATTGGAAAGCTAAAAAAATAGATAAAACAGGGATGTTGGTAGTTAATTCACAAGAAGATGGTTTAAAAATATTTATTGATAAAAAACAAATCAATACCGTCCAGGGTAGATCAGCTGTGATTTTTTCTTCTAGTTATACCGCTACACTTCTTCCCGGAGAGTACGATCTAGAAATTCGAAAAGATGGTAGAGTCCCCTATGATGAGCACATTGTGGTAGAAAAGGAACTGGTAACAAAAATTGATAATGTACTACTTTTGCCAGAAAAAATTCCTGACAAGACTTTTTTGAACAAGGAATTGAGTAGCTACTCTTTTTCACCCGATAACAAAAAAATAGTTTATCAAACACCCGACAACAAAGTTTTAACCTATAATATTGATACAGCTCAAGAAAAAATGCTAGATGAAAAAACTATTAAAGAAAAAGTTACCTCATATACTTGGGATGCTGGCAGTAGTAGAGTAGCTTTAAAAATCAACAAAAAAGAAGGAGATTATTATTATATTTTAGACCCGGAAAACCTGCAAAATTCTTTTTTTCTGCAAGACCGGATGTCATATCTTCCTTTTTTTGATGATATTTATTTTTCTCCCTCAAATCCTGATGAACTTTTTGGAATTAATAAAAAAGATTTATATAAAATAAATACCAGTTCATCAAAAGTTGAGAAGGTAGTTGAAAATATCAGCCATTTTATACAAAAGAAAAACTTTTTTTATTACCTAGATAAAGATAATTCTTTAATTCAATTTGCTCCCGAAAGTTCAAGGGGAAATGTTATTTTGGAAAAATTTCAGTTGAGCAATGATTTTGATCTTTTACCCATAAACCGCGAAAGTGATATTTATATAAAAAATGCCGGTTCTCTTTATTTGATCGAAGATAAAAATAATCTGAAATTAATTGATAAAGATGTAGAAGGTTTTTTAACCGAAAGTAACGATTCCCAATTCATATATACAAAGGAATTTGAAGTTTGGATTTATGATTCCAATAAAGAAGTCGCAAAGATGTTGACTCGATTCGGGAAAAAAATAGAAAATATTCAAGAATTTTATAATGACAAATATCTGCTTTATCAACAAGGCCAAGACTTAGAAGTTATTAAAAAAGATAGCAAGAATAGTCAGGAGATCAAAAACAGCGTAGAAAATGTTAAAGTTCTTGATAAAAACAAAATAGTAGTTGTGGAAGCAAATGACCTTCAGACGATATTCAAACTAATAGATCTCTCTGCTAAATAACCCCTCACCACTTGTAACTTTTAGATTAGCAACAAACAGAAAGAATAAAGTAAATAACCTAAGAATGCAAGTGATGGGGGGTTAATTAATGTTTGGCAATCTAACGGACGATTCTCTGTCTTTATTGTTTTTCGGGTCCGGTTCTATTTGCGAAGCCAATACTATCAATCTCCTATAATTTGTTCCGACCGGAGTGCATGTCATTAGGCTTAAAATAGAGCTATTGCCTTGGTCTAAGACACTGGTGTCTGACGGAGATACTACTTTCATATCAAAAACCTTATAAGTATATCGCCTGCCGCCATAGTTTATATAAATTACATCGCCTACTACTAGTTTATCCAAGATACTAAAAACAGTGTTAAACCTGCCGTCACTCCACCAATAGTAAGATGAATGACCCGTAATAAAGACATTCCCTTTCTCTCCCGGCTCAGCTGTACCAAAATAATGTACTACTCCATCTAATAGCAATTTATCGATTTCAGATTGAGTGCGAGATTTTGCATAAACAATGGGCGCTTGCACACCGATTTTTGGTATAAATAAAGTATTGTCTGGGCCAATATCCATACCCACTTCCGGGAAATTTACACCCCACCACTTGCCGGAATGATCGTCAACATAATTTACATACCACCACCACTTAACATTATTCCAAGCCGCCGGACCATTAATCACTCCGTAAATAGAACCAAATATAAGAACGCTGACTAGAATAAACTTCAAACTTTCTAATAGCATTCCTCCGAAGACTGCTAGTTCGCGTTTCAACCAATGAGGAATTAGGAAACCATTTATTTTTTTATTTTGAAACATAAAAGAATTAAATAAAAATTTAAATGGCCGAAGTGGGGGTCGAACCCACATGGTATTGCTACCACACGATTTTGAGTCGTGCGCGTCTGCCAGTTCCGCCATTCGGCCAAAATGAAATGATACCTTTTGTTTAAAGTAATTCAAAAAATATTATACTATAAAATATATTTTTTTCAAATGATATTATTACTATCTTTTACCCTTGCTCTCTTGTCTTTTCTGATATAAGATGATGATGTATCAATTTTTAAATAAAAACAAAATATGTTTTCTTTATTTTCCCAAAAGCCAAAGACGATTAAAGAAAAAATTATTAAAAAACCGCATCCAGTTGTTTTGATTATTCTTGACGGTTATGGCATTTCTCCGATTAAGGAGGGAAATGCTGTCTGGAATGCTAATACACCAAATCTCGAGATGTATCAAAAAAAATATCCCAAAGCGCTTCTCCATACTGCTGGAAATGAAGTAGGGCTTCCTTACGGCGAATTTGGAAACAGTGAAGTGGGACACTTAAATATTGGTTCGGGTCGTGTAGTTTATCAGCCGCTGCTAAGAGTTTCCAATGAAATTGATGCTGGCAACTTATATAATAACGCCGCTATGGAGGCGATTGTAAAACATCTCAAAAAAACTCATGGGGCTTTACATCTTATGGGTCTCCTTTCCCCCGGCGGTGTCCATTCTCACATTGATCATCTAAATAGTATTCTTGATTGGTGCAAAAACAATCGAATCAAAAAAATATTTTTACATATTTTTACCGATGGCCGTGATGCTCCCCAACAATCCGCTGAAAAATATGTTGAAGATCTGCAAAGAAAAATCAAAGAACTTGGGGTCACAGCTCAAATAGCATCTATATCTGGCAGATATTTTGCAATGGATCGAGACCGCCATTGGGATAGATTAAAAAAGGCTTACCAAGCTTGGATTGGAATAAGCAGAAATAAAAACGATGACCCACTGGATGCGATTGCTGAAAATTATAAAGAGAAAAAAACCGATGAGTTTATGGATCCGGTTACTATCACGGATAAAGACGATAACCCGCTAGGACCAATTGAGGATCAAGACGCGATTTTGATGTTTAATATCCGCCCCGATAGATCTCGCCAAACCCTAATGTCATTCGCTAGTAAAACATTTAGCAGTTTTAAAACTAAAAAGTTTAAGGATCTATACATTGCAACATTAACCGAATATGACCCAAGGCTCAAAGCAGCAGCAGTATTTCCTGAAAAAGATATTGAGAATACACTAGGAGAAGTCCTGGCAAAAAAAGGATTGAGACAATTTCACATTGCCGAAACCGAAAAGTATGCACATGTGACATATTTTTTTAATGGCGGCAGAGAAAAACCATTTCCAGGCGAAACTCGGGTAATAATCCCCTCTCCAGAAGTATCGACTTATGATGAAAAGCCCGAGATGAATTGCGTAAAAATTACCGAGAGGGTTTTTAATGAATTAAACAAAGGAAAAGAAAATTTTTATGTAATTAATTTTGCAAATGCTGATATGGTCGGACATACGGGAAATTATAAAGCGATTTTGCAAGCCTTAGAAGCTGTTGACCAGTGTGTTGGTAAAATAGTCGGAAAAGTGCTTCAGCTTCATGGAGCCGTAATTATAACCGCCGACCATGGAAACGCCGAAGAAACTATAAATTCTCAAACCGGAGAAAAAGATACGGAACATAATATCTACCCCGCCCCCATAATTCTAATTATGAATGGTTTAGAAAACAAAAAAGAAACGTTGAGCTTTAAAGAATCAATTTCCCAACCCATTGGAGCGCTGTGCGATGTAGCACCAACTATTTTGGACTTGATGAGCCTCAAACAATCAACTGATATGACGGGAATAAGTTTGTTGAATTCGCTGAAATAATTCGTTAAAATAAAATATTAAAATTTTTTTAAAAGTTTGTCGTAGAAAATTTTTAATTTTTGAATTTTTAATTTTACAAACAAATTCCAAGTTCAAATGTTTAAAAATTAAGATTTAAGACATTATTTAAAAATTACAAAATTAAAAATTAAAAATTCTAATGAAATCAAATTTATTTTCACCAAAATCAATTGCCGTTATCGGCGCCTCTAATAAAAAAAAGAAGCTTGGTTTTCAAGTGCTCAAAAATATCATTGATGGCGGATACCAAGGCAAAATCTATCCGATCAATATTGACCCAAAAATAAAAAATGTTTTGGGTAAAAAAAACCATACTTCTGTTTTAAAAGTTACAGGCAAAATTGACATGGCTGTTTTTCTAATCCCCGCCCAGCTCATTCCATCTGTCCTATTAGAATGTGGAAAGAAAAAAATTAAACTAGTCGTAATTATTTCGGCTGGATTTAAGGAGGTTGGTGGTGAGGGCGAACTACTTGAAAACCAGATTTTAAGAATCGCAAAAAAATTCAGAATGAGAATTTTGGGACCAAACTGTCTTGGACTGATAAATACCGAGATACGGTTGAATGCTTCTTTTGCCCCATCAATGCCCGAAAAAGGCAACGTTGCGGTAGTTTCCCAATCCGGCGCGATTTGTACAGCGATCCTAGATTGGGCTAGTAAAAACCATATTGGCTTTTCAAAATTCATATCACTGGGAAATAAATCTGATATTACCGAACTTGATCTGATGCCCTATTTATCATCCGATGAACAAACCGACGTGGTAACTTCTTATCTCGAAAATGTTTCTGAAAATAATAACGGAAATGATTTTCATAAAATCGCGGAACGAGCTACTATTAAAAAACCTGTTGTGATTCTAAAGGCCGGTACAAGTTCAAAAGGTGCGACAGCCATTTCTTCTCATACTGGATCTCTCGCCGGATCAGACCAAGCTGTAACCGCACTTTTTAAACAAAGCGGTGTTATTCGAGCAAGTTCCTTGGAAGATCTTTTTGATTATGCTGAGGCTTTTTCATTATTGAAATATCCAGCGGGAAATCATGTTGCGATAATTACTAACGCCGGTGGTCCAGGAGTGATGGCCACAGACGCAGTTGAGGGAACTAGATTGCAGTTGGCAACACTCTCGGCTGAAACCAAAGAAAAATTAAAAAAAGCATTGCCACCAGCTGCTAATATTCACAACCCTATTGATGTTGTTGGTGATGCTAATGATCTTCGTTATAAAAATGCTTTAGATATAGTTGAGGCGGATAAAAACGTTGATTCAATCCTAGTTTTATTAACGCCGCAAACTTCGACAAAGATAGAAGCGACCGCAGAGTTGGTTTTGAAAAAGATTAAGAAAAGCAAAAAAACCATTATCCCAGTTTTTATGGGTGGGCGAAAAACAAACAAAGGAATTGATATTTTTGAAAAAAATCACAGCGCTGTTTTTGAATATCCGGAACGTGCCGTTAAAGCTCTGGAAAAAATATCTTTCTGTCAATCATGCGAGATGGGAATCAAAAAAATCTATCCGCCAAAAATCCTAAAAATCAAGAAAATAAAAAAAGAAAAAATTAATCGCGTTCTCGTAGGGGCACGCCGCGGCGTGCCCGAAAACCAACCCACCTTAATCGCCGGTCTAACTGCTGACAAAATATTATCCCTATATGGCCTGTCCGTCCTAAGGTCTCATCTTGCAACTACCACAAAAGAAGCTGCGAGGTTTTCTAAAAAAATCGGCTTCCCCGTTGTTCTCAAAATCGATTCTCCCGACATTGTTCACAAAAGCGATGTTGGTGGTGTGATTGTTGGAATAAAAAATGAAAAAGAAGCGAGAGTTGCTTTTGCAAAAATAATTTCAAATGTAAAAAGCGCCCGCCGTAGGGGCGTTATACACAATGCCCCCAAAATAAATGGTGTTATGATTTATGAAATGTTATCCGGCGGAACAGAATTTTATATTGGCGCCAAACGCGATCCGCTTTATGGGCCGCTTGTGGGCTTTGGCCTTGGCGGCATCTATGTTGAAATATTAAAAGATGTTTCCTTCCGTCTGGCTCCCCTCTCCGAATTCGATATTGAAAAAATGATTGGTGAATTAAAATCCGCAAAAATAATTGAAGGTGCTCGCGGCAAAAAAGGTTTAGACAAAAAAGGCATCGTCGATGCTTTGATAAAAGTTTCCAACCTAATGATCAACCACCCTCAAATCCAAGAACTTGATATTAATCCATTGGATGTTTTTGAAGATCGGGTCATGGCGGTGGATAATCGAATAATAATAATATCATAAATGTAGGGGCGCAATTCATTGCGCCCGATAAAAGGGCGTGATAAATCACGTCCCTACAAGAATTCAATATTTACTTCAGGTCCTCTATCTTCAACTCTAAATTTTTCCTCCCGTTCCACTCATTCTCCGTGATTTTGTAAACGATATCTAAGTCTTTACCGTAATAAAGTTGGTCGCCCATTTCCCCGTGGTTGAAAAGAATGGCAGGCAACTCTACACCATCTTTGATTAGTTTTAACTTTGTGTGAGTATTTTCTTTGCCCACTTTTTTTGCTTCTTTGACTTTGACACCGTGAGTAATAAATATTGGTTCAGGATTACCTTCACCAAATGGTTCAAATTTTTTTACCTCGTCATATAATTTTTTGGTAATATCTTTAAACTCAATTTCTTTTTCTATTGGCAAGTATGAAACCAGATCTTCATCTTTCAGCATATTTTGTCCGTATTGAGAAACTTTAAGCTGAAAAATATCGTAATCCTCTAACTTCAAAGAGAAACCACCAGCCCCCTTATGCCCGCCATAATTTATGAATATTTGTTCAAACACGCGTAGCGTGTCGATAACATTAAATTCTACATCGGAACGAACCGAACCTTTGATCAAGTCTTTTTCCTGCGCCATGCAAAAAACAGGTCTAGAAAATTCTCCTGAAATCTTTCCTGCGATTAATCCTATAATTCCCGATGACCATTTTTCATCTTTAAGCAGAATTATTTTCTCGATCTCTTTTTTCTTATATTCTGACTTTATGCTATCAACTATTTTTGAAACCACATCCTGCCTTTCGCGATTTAATTTCTCAAGGCGCATGGCTAGTACCCCCGCTTCTCCTTCATCGCGAGTAAGAAGTAATTCGAGAGCGAGAGCTGCATGCGCCATTCTCCCGGCAGCGTTCAATCTAGGTGCAATTTGATAACCAATCATATAAGGATCAGAATTCTTTAAATCAACTTCTGCAACTTTTTCTAAAGCCTTGAGCCCCACATTTCTAGTTTTACTCAAAACAACTAAACCGAAATGCGCAATAATCCTATTTTCGCCCAGCAGCGGAACAATATCCGAAACCGTTCCAAGGGCAACTAGATCCAGGTACCATTTGAGATATCCCTCAGAAATAACTTCCTTTTTTTTCTTTTTATTTACCGCTATTACCAGAGCATGAGCGAGCTTGAAAGCAACACCTACCCCTGCCAAATCTTTGAATGGATATTTATCATCGCTTCTTTTAGGATTTACAATCGCAACTGCATTTGGCAAGGTCTTTGGTACTTCATGATGATCAGTAACAATGATATCAACCCCCTTTTTCTTAGCGTAAGAAACTTCTTCTCTGTTACTAATTCCGTTATCGACCGTGATTATTAAATTGGCTTTTTTATTAGCAAGAAAATCAATCGCCTTTTTATTTAACCCATAGCCTTCCTGCATTCTATGAGGGATATAGAAACTAACATTAGATTTAAGTTTTTCTAGGATTCCATAAACGATCGCTGTGGAAGTAATACCATCTACATCATAATCACCAAAGATAACTATATTTTCTTTTTTTTCAATCGCTGTCAAAATTCTTTTAACCGCCTTATCCATATCTTTCAATAAATACGGGTCACTCATTTTTTCATAATCGGGTGAAAAAAAACCTTCCGCCTCTTTTTTATTCATAACTGCGCGATTATAAATAAGCTGAATTATAATATCATCCCAATTTTTAAATTGTCTTTTATAATCATCGGGCGCCGATTTTGCTATCTTCCATTGTTTAGACATAAGATAAGTAAAATTTTCAATTTTACAATTTTCAATTTTGCAATTAATGTTTTAATTTTCAAAAAATATCAGATTAATTGAATTTAAAAAATTGAAAATTTTATCATTGATTGAAAATTGTAAAATTGAAAATTTATTTTACAATAACTCTCCCATTTACAGAAAGTATTACATATTCCGTAATTTTCTCTCCTTGCTGATAAACTTTGGATAATTTGTCCAATTGTTCCACTACATCCGCACCGGTATCAAAAACTATATAAAATCCGCTGTTTATATGAACCTTCAGTTCAAATGTGGTTTGATTAACACTATATGCTGTAATTCCGAGACCAAATCTTTTCTTTAAGCTTTCATCAATAATATTAACAAAATCAATAAAGTTTTTAGTAACGATTCGATCACCGATTTTTACCGGTAGTTTAGCTTGATCTATGATCACCGGCATTTTTAAATCTTGTTCAGCGTTAGAAATAACATAGCCATTGTTATCAAGAAGATATCTACTCTCCCCTACCTGCCAAACAATGGTACTCGGCTTCTCCTGAATTTTTATTTTCAAACTCGAAGGAAAAACCTTATAAACTCTTACATCATCAATTCTCTTATAATATTCTTTCAAAACATCTTGAACTTGACTAGTGTTAAGCAAAAAAAGATTTTTATTTTTGATATTTCTTTCTTCAAGGAATTTGACTATGTCTCCCTCAAGCAATATTTGATTATTTACTACGACTATTCCTTTTATTTTGAAGAAATCTGAAAAAAGCAACCCATAGGCAATTCCAGCTAAAACCAACAAGATAAAAAATACCTTCCAATACGGAATGTAAAGTTTCTTTTCCGGCCTCCCAAAAACCTCGTTGGCATAATGTTTCGGCACACTTTTGCCTTTATGAGCTGGGAGACGGAAAGATACCCCAAATCTTTTTTGTTTTGTGCCCTTATAGACCTCTACCCGTTCTTGCCTAGAAACCTGATTTTTGTTTCTGTGTCGAAATAACATCTTAACCATTTAAAAATTTTTCTCCTACTTTATATATGCTTCCAGCACCAATTGTCAAAACCACCCAGTCATTCTCTTTAAGATTTCTATTTATATATTCCGCTACTTTATCGTAGCTATGGATATAAAGAGCATCTGTTCCATTGCTTTTTATTTCTTCTACCACATCCTCCGCGCTAATTCTTCGCTTATCTTCAGGAGAGTCGCGAGACTCATAAATTCCAGGAATAATCACGAGGTCTGCATTGCCAAAAGAATGGCCAAATTCTTTCTTGAGAAGATATGTCCTGCTGTATTGATGTGGTTCAAAAACCGCCAATATCTTTTTCGTTTTAAAAAACTTTTTTGCACCCTCCAGAGCATATTTAATTTCTGTAGGATGATGCGAATAATCATCGATGACCACGATCCCATTCTTTTCACCTTTTATTTGGAACCTTCTATTCGTACCGCGAAAATCAGACAGAAATTCTCTAACGGTATTCATATCGATTCCTAAATGATGTGCCACAATTATTGCTGCGCATGCATTGGCAATATTGTGTTTGCCGGGAATATGAAGACGAAAAGATCCAAGGTCTTTTCCATCACTTAAACTAAAAGCTGTTTCACCTTCTCTTTGATGAACTTCTTCAACTTCCCAATATTGATTTAAACCCTCTCCTTGCATTCGATTCTTACTTCCAAAACCAAAACCAACAACTTTGCACTGAGCCGATTTGACAATCTCTAGACAATTATTATCATCAGCCGACACGATCAATAGGCCATTTTCCGGGATATGATTTACAAATTTCTTGAACGCGTTTTTTATATCGTTAATATCTTTATAGCAATCCAGATGATCCGCTTCAATATTTGTAATTATAGCGATCTCAGGATAAAGGTCGAGAAAGGATTTGTCATATTCACAGGCCTCCGCAACAAAGTATATACCGGCCCCTGATAAAAAATTTCCTCCAATATTTTTTACTTCACCACCAATCATCGCCGTAGGGTTCAAGCCCGCATCTTTTAGAATTAGAGATATCATTGTTGTCGTGGTTGTCTTACCGTGCGTTCCAGCTATCGCAATTCCCCTTTTCCTTTTCATCATTTGACCCAGAACATAAGACCTTTTTGCAATCGGTATCCCATATTCTAAAGCTTTTTCTAGCTCTGGGTTATTTTTGGGAATAGCCGAGGAGACAACCATAACATTAATATCTCTTGAAATGTTTTGTTTTTTCTGTCCTATAAAAACTTTGATCCCGCTTGCCTCTAATTTTTTTGTGATTGGCGATTCATTCATATCCGAACCAGAAACCTTAAACCCCATGTCTTTCATAATAAAAGCCAAAGCGCTCATGCCAATTCCCCCTATCCCAATAAAATAACAATTGGCTTTCAAACCAGAAAGTATTTTTTCATAAGGACAAAAAAGAAGTCTTATTTTTCTTTTAATTCCCCAGATATATTTTTTTATCATAAGAAAACAATTAGTTCCATAAGCCAACAGTCATTTTAACACAAAAAAAGCTTTTTTCCAAAACTTAAATTTCCCCTATACTTACTATCTACTACTACCTACTACCATCCCCCATATTTCTTCGGCAATTATTCTGGCACTGTTTTCTGGAAAAATATTTTCCATGTTTTTTATCATAGAGCTCTTTGTTTTTTTATCATTAATCAAAAAATCAATCTCTTCATAAAATTTGTTAGCGGTTAAAAACTTTTCGTCCAGAACAGAAGCTATTCCATTTTTTTGTAAAAAGTTTGCGTTTTGACTTTGATGATCAGACGCAGCAGATGACAGAGGAATCAAAATGGCTGGCTTTTTTACAGCAACAATTTCCGCGATCGAATTCGCTCCTGCGCGACTTATGATCAAATCCGCATTACTCAAAAAATCTTTTAGCTCAATACCGATGTATCCGAGCACTAAATATCTCTTGCGCTCTTTATCCTTCATGGAAGAACGTTTAGCTTTGAAATATTCTTCATGCTTTTCCCCGGTCTGGTGAACAAGATTATAATGCGCCGTAATCATATCAAGTGATTCATAAATCAATTCATTAATCCTGCCCGCACCCTGACTTCCCCCAAAAACAAATATGGTTTTTTTTGTTTTGTCTAATTTATATTTTTGAAAAAACATATTTTTGTTTGCTTTCGCAAGCAGAATTTCCGATCTCACAGGGCTGCCACTAAAATATGTTTTTTTGATTGGAATACCTTTGTATGCATCCACAGGAAAACCCAGGTAAACTTTTTTTGCGAATGACATAAGAATTTTGTTAGACAATCCCACGATCGAATCGGATTCATGAATAACAAAAGGTACACGTAAAGCAGCGGCTGCTAAGCTGAATGGAACCGTAACAAATCCCCCTTTTGCAAAAATGATATCGGGCCTATTAAATACCAATATAAAAAAAGATTGGATAAATCCCAACAACATTAAAAAAATATCACTGAGGTTTTTTATATCGAGATATCTTCGAAACTTTCCCGTAAATATTCCCTTATACTTTAATCCATATTTTTTTATTAATTCACGCTCTATGCCTTTTCTTCTACCTATATATAAAAGATCAAGAGAAATTCCCTTATCCTTTGCAAGGTTTTTTAGCTCATCAATTATAGCAATGTTTGGGGCTACATGGCCGCCAGTTCCACCACCAATGAATATTATTTTATAAGGTTTTGCGTTATTCATTACTTTTTTAATTTGAAATATTTTGGTTGCCAATTCTAGATTTTAAAACTTAAATTGTAAATTTTAAATTTGAACTTTAAAATTTAAAATGGTTATCTGCTTTGATTCTTCGATATATTCAACAATATTCCTGATCCCAACAATACCATTACCAATGATGTTCCGCCGTAACTAATGAAAGGAAGTGGCACACCAGTTAAGGGGACTAGAGCCACCATGGTACAAATATTTAATATTGCTTGAAATATTATCCAGCTTGTTATTCCAAAGGCTAACATTTTACCAAAAAGATCGGTACTCTCCCGTGCTATTACATAGCCACGCCAAGCAAAAACCACAAAAAGTGCTATCGGGAATATCAATACCTTTATAAATCCTAATTCTTCTGCGATAATTGCAAAGGCGCTATCCCCCGCTGCTTCTGGAATATAGCCGGTATATTTTTGACCAGACTTTCCAAAGCCTCTTCCCCAAAATCCTCCAGTTCCTACCGCTATCAAAGCTTGATTCACATGAAATCCCATTCCCAAAGGATCTTTCTCTGGATCTAGAAATACCAGTAATCTTTCCATTCTATATGGTGCCGCCTTGACTAGTGCAGCAATGGCTAAAGCTGCACCAGCAAAAATAGCTCCGATAAAAGTTAGTCTGCTCCCAGCGACAAAATACATGGCCACAGAAGTAATGGCTATCACAAGAAAAGTTCCCAGGTCCGGCTGTTTTACCAGCATTGCACCAACAAAAAGAATTATCAAACAAAAAGGAATAAAAACTTTTTTGAAAGAATTAATGTTTTTTCTATTATCCTCAAACCAACTTGCCCAAAAAATAATTAAAGATAATTTTAAAACTTCCGATGGTTGGAATTGGAAAAATCCAAAATTAATCCATCGGGTTGCTCCATTGTAATTGGAACCGACATGCGGGATAAAAATAACCAGAGTTAAGAGAATGCTTACAATTAGAAGGGGTAGAGCGATTTTTTTGTAGATGTGATAATCTATTTTTTGAGCCAGATACCAAACTACTATCCCCCCTGCCGCCCAGGCAAGTTGTCGATAAAGATAAAAATTGGTATAACCAAAATTCTCAAAACTAATTATTGAAGAAACTGATGATAACATTATCAAACCAAAAGCCAGTAGCACAAAAGTTGTTAGTGCCAGAATAATATCTATTTTTGGTTTTTTGAATCTGCTACTAAGCATGTTCCTCCTTCGATTGTCATCCTCGAGCTTCTGATGTACTCATCAGAAAATCAAGGATCCAGTACAAAAATTATTTTAACCCTCTAACCGCCCTCACAAACTTTTCTCCCCGATCAAATTCATTGATAAATAAATTAAAACTTGCGCCTCCCGGTGAAAGTAAAATCGTATCACCCTTTTTGCTTAATGAATAAGCTTTTTTAACTGCCCCCGGCATATCGCTAACTGCAAAAAGATTTTTTGCCTTATAATCAAACTCAAACTTTTCTTTTATTTTATCAGAAAAATCCCCTGGAAGTAGCACTGTTTTTATTCCTCTGATTTCAATTTTTCTTGCCAATTCTGTAACATCCTTTTCAAACATTTTGTCCACTCCTCCTAAAATAAGAATTGGTTTTTTAAATTCTTCTAGAGCGAAACTAACTGCTGAAGGATGGGTAGCAGTTGTGTCATTAATGAATTTTCGCCCATTAATTTTTGCCACTAATTCTTTTCTTCCTTCAAGCCCCTTGAAACTCTTAATCACTTTTTTAACATTTTTTTCTTCAATTTTGAAAATCTTGGCAAATTGTTTCAGAACATCATCATTGGTTCCATCAAAAAATACGGTCTTACTTTTTGTATCTTTAACAATTTTTTTAAGATTTTTATTAATAATTAAAACATCGTTCTTCTTTTGAAATCTATAAACATTCTTTTTTGCATCTATGTAATTTTCATAAGAAAAATGAAAAGTAATATGTTCTGGATATATATTGGTGATCACTGCAACATTGGGACTTCTTTTTGCATAAGATGCATGATGTAATTGCGCTGATGACAGTTCTAAAACCACAATTGAATTTTCATCTGCTTCTTCCAAACAATCAAAAACTGATTTGCGAATATTACCGCCTAAAAATGCTTTGTCAAACTTTTTGAAGAAACTATTTTTGCCTCGTTCAACTTCATATTTAACCAGGTCATATATTAATGCGGTAACAGTAGATTTACCTTTTGTCCCGGTAACCCCAATTTTGAAAGATGGGGAATTTTCAAAAAATATTCCAATATCATTCTCTACTTTCACTCCCGCTTTTTTTGCCGTTAACAAAAACCTACTATCGTCTTTAACCCCGGGATTGCGAATCACAAAATCAGAATTAGCAAAATCTTTTTCTAGGTGTTCGCCCAATCGATATGAAATGTTTTTACCCCGCAAATGCGGGGTTAATTTTGCAATCGAACTAGCCAATTCTTTTTCGCTTTTTGTATCCGTAACCAAAACCTTCGCTCCAAGCTTTGCAAAAAACTTCGCGCTTCCTACCCCCCCGCCATGCAAACCCAATCCCCAAACCAGAACCTTCTTGCCTTTATATTTTTTTTCTAGGTTTTTACTTATCATAAATTATTTTAACTTTTTCAAAAATCTTTCATCAAATTTAAAATTTAAAATGAGATAAAAATTTTCCCGAAATTTTTATCTTACTCCCATCCCAACAATCCCAATTGCTACGCCTAATACTGCAAATACGGCAGAAATAATCCAGAATCTCATGGTAACTTTGGTTTCTTCCCATCCTATCGCTTCAAAATGATGATGGATGGGCGCTATACGAAAAAGTTTTTTCTTAAAAACTTTTCTATAAAACAACTGAACAATTACCGACAGCGTATCAAGGAGCGGAACAATGGCAATTAAAGGCAAAACAACTATTCCTACTCCATTTGGTATCAGCGCTGCTACTACACCAAGCGTTGCGCCAAAAGCCAGTGAATAAGTGTCCCCACCGAAAAATCTGGCCGGATAAATATTAAACCATAAATAAGCTAAAAGTGCACCAACTACTGTGAAGCAAAAAACTGCCAAACTGGTTTGACCATTGGCCAAAGCTAATAAACCATAAGCACCAAAAGAAGTTGCAAAAATACCTCCGGATAAACCATCTAGTCCATCAACAATATTATAAGCATTAGCTGAAGCAATAATGACAAAGATAAAAAGCGGAATATACCATAAGCCTAGGGAAAAATCTCCATTGATACCGGGCACGTGCAGGCTATTAAAACCAAGCTTATAAAAAAACCACAAAGCCCCGGCTAAGGCTACGGCAACCAACCAAATCATTTTATATTTTGCGCGAATCCCCTTCACTCCTCCGATACCCCTAATATTAAACCAGTCGTCAACAGCCCCCATGATGCCCACACCAACCAAAGCAAAAAGCGGTAAATATGTTTGTGAGCGCGTTAAATTAAAAATCAATGTAATTACTAAAACTACAATCCAGAACCAAACCCCTGCCATAGTAGGAATGTTTCTTTTATGTTTTTCAGCATGTAACCTTTGAAACTCCGTGGCACGAGTTCCATAAATAGTATCCTCTTTAGGTTTTTTCCAAAATTTATATTTATATAAAATACCTGTCATAACTGGAACGCCAATCATGGCAATCACAAATGACAAAAAGGTTAATAAAAAAATTCGGATTAATTCATCTAGATTTTGGCTCATGGTTTTGTTTTTTAATTATATTTTAATTGCTTCAACGATTTTTTCCATCTTCATTCCTCGTGATCCCTTCACTAAAACCATATCTCCTTCTTGAATTTTTTCTCTAACTATATCTTTGGCGCTATTGCTATCTGGAAACCAAAAAACTTTCCCTTTCATTTTCTTTTCCGCTTCTTCAAAAATAAATTTTGAAAGTGGCCCAATCGCAAAAAGTAAATCTGCCTTGCCAACCAATTGTTTCCCAATTTCTCGATGAAATTCATGACTTCCCTCACCTAATTCTAACATGTCTCCCAAAACTGCGACTTTTCTTTTTTTACCAGCCAGGTCATTTAGTGTTTGAATAGCAGCTTTCATGCTTTCCGGGTTAGCATTATATGTATCATTTATTATTAATGATTCCTTTATCCCTTTTACCAAATTTAATCTTCCCTTTTCAGCATGAAAGCTTTCAATTGCCTTTATGGCTTCGTCAAATTTCATACTATAAACCAATCCGCAGGCAATCCCTGCCAAAGCAGAGTAAATCAGATGTTTGCCAATAATGTTAAGATGAACTTTTTTTGAATTATTTTTGTAATGAACCGTAAAATCAAGCCCTTTAATATCTGATTCGATTTCATCAGCGTATAAATCCGCATTTTTGTCCAAACCAAAATAAAAAACCTGGCCCTTAGTTCTCTTATTCATTTTACGAACATTCGGATCATCGTAATTGAGAATCGCCCACCCATTTGAATCTAAGGCCTCAACCAACATCCCCTTTTCTTTAGCAATATTTTCTTGCGAATAAAAAAATTCAAGGTGCGAACAAGCTACGCGTGTGACAATTGCGATATCCGGTTTTATAAAAGAAGTCAGATACTTGATATCGCCCGGGTGATCTGCCCCCATTTCCAAAATGACTTTGTCAAAGTGATTTTTGGATAATAAAGATAAAGATTTAGAAAAACCTAAAACAACATTTTTTATCCACCCAAATGGAAACCCGCCAACCCCTAAACCCAAAACACTCAACGGGACACCAATTTCATTATTATAATTGCCTTGATTTTTATTAACCCTATATTTAGCTGATAAAACCTGGTATATCGCTTCTTTGGTTGAAGTTTTTCCCACGCTCCCCGTAATCGCAACTATACCAAGCTTGTTTCGCTTTAAATACCGAACCGTAAAGCTTTTTAAAACCAATTGATATGCTTTTTTTAGCCTACTTTTCATATCTACATTATATCAAAATATCTCAACAATCCCAAAACTCCCCTACTTTATAACTTTACAAACCTTATAACTTTTTACTTAATCAATCCCTTTTCCCTCTTGATCTGCTCTTCCTTCCAGGCCTCATCAGGTGGTATTTGATAATAATTCAAAATTCCCTTTGCTAAATCGCCAAATATAGGGGCTGCTGTAGATTCGGCCCAGATAACATCCTTTGGAGCATTAATTCTCGTCACAATCACAAAAAGAGGATTATCAGTCGGACCAAAGCCAATGAATGAACCAATAAATTTATCCGTATAATAACCGATACCTCCTTGTATTGGGATCTGTGCGGTTCCGGTTTTCCCCCCAATTCTATATCCCTTTACTCTGGCTTGTTTACCATGACCACGTTCTGCAACACTAATCATCATATTCGTAATTTCCTTTGCTGATTCTTCGCCGAGAACCCTACCGATAATCTTCGTATCTACTTTTTGCTCTTTTCCGTCTTTGTCAATATACTCCTTAACAATATGCGGACTCACCATGAGTCCTCCATTTGCAATAGCGCCCATAGATTGAGCTAGCTGAATCTCAGTTGTATTAATGCCCTGACCAAAAGACATAGTGGCCAAATCAACAAGTATCGCGTCTTCCTCAGGCTTTACTGCACCCGGAGATTCACCATCAATTTCAATTCCAGTCCTCTTACCAAATCCAAATTTATATATGTAGTCGTAGAAAGCTTTTTCTCCCGTTTTTTGCGTCATCCAGATCATTCCTATGTTATCTGAGTTTTCCAAAACTTGAGTCATAGTTTCGTAACCATAAGGCCTTTTTACACTATTCCAGATAACCACGTCTTGAACTTGTATCTTGGCATCAAAGTATTCTCCTGTGTCAGGAGTTACGGCACCCGAATCGATACCCGCCGACATTGCAATTAATTTAAAAACTGACCCCGGTTCATAGGCATCAGCGGTCGCCATGCATTGAAAAATACTATAGTCTTTTACTTCGGTATATTTTGCTGGATCGTAGGTCGGATATTCGGCTAAAGCTAATATTCCGCCGCTTTTGGGATCCATTACAATTATCGATCCGCTATCGGCTTTATGCTGCTCGACAGCTTTTGAAATAATATCTTCGGCCATATACTGAATTACATGATCAATTGTGAGAACCACATCCTGACCGTTTTTTGGTAATACCAGCTTGCTATCAGCAACAGTAATTTGACGACCCAAAATATCTCTTTCCGATATTATTTCTCCTTGCTCCCCTTTTAATACTTTGTCAAGATAACCCTCCACTCCATATTTTCCATCGCCCTGTCCATCTACAAAGCCTAGAAATTTAGCTCCCATATTTCCTTCCGGGTAGTCCCGATAGGTTTCAGGTATTAAAACTACCCCCGGTAATTTGAGCTGTTCGATCTTTTTACTAACATCATCGGTTAGTTTCTTTTTTATGGGGGGAATATATACTTTTTTTTCAGAAAGCAATTTTACAATCTCGCTAGAGGGCATATCGATTACTGGCCCCAATTTACCTGCTAGATCGTTAGTATCTTCCACTTGATTTGGAATAATCATTACTGACCAAAAAGTTTTGTTGGTAACGAGGGGGTATTTTGTATCACTATATATATCTGTCACATAAATATTGCCTCGGACTGGCATTATTTTTTCTTCCTTGTATCTTTGATTGTAAGCTAATTCTTGATAATGAGAATATTTAACAATCTGTTTTTCAAAAAGGCGAACTCCGATTGCCCCAAAAAGCCCCACTACAATAATAAAAACGATTACAATTCTCGCTTTTATATTGCCCTGCTCTTCAATTCGGATGTGAGAGATACCTAACATCAGGTTTTAAGTTTAATATATTTTATTGATAATTGAAATTCAAATGATTTTTAATTAGTTAAAATTTTCAATTTTCAATTTTCAATTTTCATTGAATTCTCAATGATCCAATAAGTTAAACTTTTGAAAATTTAAAAATTGAAACATTGATTGAAAATTACAAAATTGGAAATTGAAAAATCCTAATCTACAAAAAATAAACATAGGAGAAAATCATCCTATGTTTGTAAATGTCCAGTTGTGCTTTTTAAAAATGAACTACCTGTTTGCCAAAGCTAGGTTAGTGCTACTAAAATACCTTAATTCTTTTACTGGTACCATTGATAAGTCCCCCGCCTTACTCTTTGCTTTATTAAGAGACTCAAGTCTTGCCGCCTCAACTTGCAATCTTTCATTTTCAGAAACAACCTTGTCTTCTTGTTGCTGAAGCCCTTGAAGAGCATAACCCTTGGTAGTTATCTGATTTGACTGAGCTAGGTAAAACAAACCAACTAATGAAAAAATAAGAATTGTCACAAAGCCCAAGGCAACCGGCCCAAGCCTCAAACCACGTCTTGAGTAGGTAGAATTATATCTGCCAACCCTATTTCTTCTTTTTATCTTAAATCTTATTTTCATTTTCGCACTCCTTTATTTTTATTTTATAGTCCTGTGCGACCCTACATAGCGCGTTACTGAAATAACAGAATGCAATTCGTTTTTCAGTAAGCAGCGAAGGAGGGTTACATTTTCTCGGCAATTCTCATCTTGGCACTTCTCGACATCGGATTTTTCAACTGTTGCTCTCTGCCCGGCGTAATCACTTTTTTATTTATGATTTTTAATAAACCCTGTTTCTCATTTTCTTTAAAAAATCTTTTAACAATTCTGTCTTCTCCGGAATGAAATGAGATGACAACTAATCTTCCGCCGTTTTCCAAAATCTTTATACTTTTTGTTAATGCTTTCTTTATATTTTCTAATTCATCATTTACTTCAATTCGCAAAGCCATAAAGGTTAATGTTGCTGGGTGAATTCTGCCTCTTTGCCGTTTAACTGATCTAACTAATTGAGCTAGTTCGTCTGTCGTTTCTATTCTTTTCTTTCTTCTGGCCTCTGTAATTTTTTTAGCAATTACCCTAGAGAATCTTTCATCTACGTTTTTAAAAATCTCTTCCAATCTTTCCCTCGGATATGAATTTACAATTTTTGCTGCCGTCAGTTCACTTTTCAAGTCCAATCTCATATCCAATCTCTCATTTTTCAAAAAAGAAAAGCCTCTGCCGCTTTCCTTTATTTGAAATAAATTCGTCCCCAAGTCGAATATAATTCCAGCGACTTGGTCCAGGTTGAATGATAAAGCAATGCGATCAACATCGACGAAATTACCGTTATATAAAGATAGGTTTTTATAATGTTTAAATGTATCTTTTGCGTGGTCATAGGTTTCTTTATCCACTTCTATGCCAATTACCCGGCCATAGAAACCTTTTTTATTTAATATTTCCTTTGTGTGCCCTCCGAAGCCAAATGTAGCATCGATGTAAACACCACTTTCTGTTATATTCAATGCGTCAACCGCCTCCTTTTGTAATACAGTTTTATGAATATTTTCCATTTTGAATTCAAAAATCAAAAGGCAAAATTCAAAAGTTCAAGTTATAAATCAAAAGTTTCTTTATTTTTATAATTTTGAATTGTACTTTTAACTTTTGATTTTTGATTTTTAACTTATTGGTTGTTAAATACTATATCCTCAAGAAATAAATTAGCTTGGTCTGAAGTCATGTTTTGTTTTTATTTAAATTTTAGGATGGAGGTGCCCCCTCCGATTTTCATCAGAGAGAGTATTTTGTTTTTGTTTTAAAGGGTTTACCCCGCCAAAGGCAGGGTTTATGACTTCAGACCTTTTAAACAAACCTTGAAACCCTCCTAAAAGGTTTAACACTTTTATGGGTTTAACCCGTCAAATTGCCTTTCGGATTTGACTGGGCTTTCAACTCAAGTTTTTAACTTTACACTCCGAATTCGGATAACTTATCTGCGATATCTGAAGAATTTTTCTCAATGTCGGCTTCATATTTTTTCCAGCTCGCTTCATTCCAGATTTCAATCCTGTTATATAATCCTGCAACAACTATATTCTTTTTTAATGAAGCAAAATTCCTTAGATATTGAGGTAATACTATTCTCCCCGCTTTATCTGGGGTAATATCCATCGCGCCAGCTAACATGAGGCGGGCATAAGCTCTGGCATTTTTATCAGTGTTTGGCATATTGCCAAGCTTTTCAGCTATAATCTCCCATTCTTTTTTAGGGTACATAAATAAACAATTATCCAAACCACGAGTAACCACTACGCCTTCAGCGAGTTGGTTTCTATATTTAGGAGGGGTAGCTATTCTTCCCTTTTCATCAATTGTGTAGCTATATTCACCTATAAACATCTTTTGTACTTTTTAAATTTTGTAAATTTCTGCTCTGTAACCCCCGTCAGTTTTCCACTTTTCCCCACTTTTATCCACAATTCTCCACTCGCTTGAATTTATTCTATACCTTTTTCTTGGTTTTTTCAAGTATAATCAAGCACAAAAAAAATGACCCTTTACAGCCATTTTTTAATTTTGAACCTTTTATTTGTGGATAATTATTGAGAACAATTATCAAAAAACCATTTCCCACCTAGCGCCCACTGATAACCATAGGGGTGTTCAATTGAAAGCTCCTACAACTAAATGCCCACCCCCTACAAAACCCTAAACCTTCTTTTTCTTAATCAAAACAAATATTTCAATAACAACAAAAAGTATGGCGGCGCCAAGCGCTCCTGCAATGATAATTAGATAGGTCTGGATATTGCTACCACTTTTAGTTACATTAAAACTGACTGCAACTTCTTGGTCGAGATCTTCATAATCGCTGATCGTCGCATAAATTTTGTATAAACCCGGTTTTGTACTTTCAGAAATTGGAATGGGATCCATGAAAGAAGCTTGGGTCTCAATTGCTTTCAAAACTTTCAAATAGGCTACTTCCTTGCCATCAGCATTCTTCACAGAATATTCTATCCTCAAGTCTTTCCTGGTATCATTTTCCGGCCACTTAACATCAGTTTCAAAATAAACCGTTCCACCAGCTTTAACTTCCGAGTATTGTGCTGGTATGCTAATAGTCATAGTCATAGCCGAAGCAAAGCCGGGCAGTAATAATACTACCAGAAACAAAAATATAAATAGTATTGCTCTAAATTTCATTTTATTTCTTTTTTTTTCGTTTAAGCGCTATTGATTTAGATAAAAAAGAACGAATTATCATTAAAACTGTAAACACCGCAAAAGATAATGCGATCGCAAGAATAAGATTGAGATAAATTATTTGTTGGGATTGTTGGATGATACTATCTTGAGCACTAAAAGTTATTTCGTTTTCAATATCTGCCCAATCCTTATAACCTTCATAAAGCTCCTTTTTGTATTTATCATAATCCCCGCCAACTACCAGAGAATAAGCCTCATCAGCATCCCCCTTTGCCATTAATACAAAAGCTCTTTCCTCCAGATCGGCCAGTAAAAGGTTGGTTTCGTCCAAACTTTTAAGATAGCTATCCACCGTGGCTTTTTCGGCTTGCGGTCTTGTGCTTTGATTTAAGAGTATTCTCGCGTTTTTTTTCAAAAGATCATCTAGTATACTTCTCGTTGCTTCATAGTTTGCTTTGTGTTCGCCAACATCTGCGTAGCTGCCTTTCTGTGCATTAAGCAACGCTGCATAGACATGCCCGGTCAAAATAGAATCATAACCGATCATCTGCTCAGCCAAGATTCCCCTGGGAGCTTCAACGTTTTTCATCTGCTTGGCATTTTCCAAAATATCGCATTGCAATTTATAAGTAATGCCCATTTGAGTTAACCCAAAGACAATAACAGCCAAGAAACCCAACAGAATTTTTGTACTGGTTTTCATACTTTTGTTTTTATTTTTTACTAAATATATTTTAATATGGTTTTTTAAAGAAAATTCTGGCCATCATCAGCGCTTTTTTCGGTTATCGCGCATCCCTTTATTTTTTTCTTTTCCTGAGAAAAAGAAATACATTATCAATAAAACTACAAGCGTTATAGCGATTAATACAATCGCAACGATAAGATTAAAATAGGTTAGCTGCTGGATTTGTTGGACAACACCATTCTCAATATTAAAAAATTCTCCATCCATAACTCCTGCTAGGTTTTGCCCCGCCAACTGAATTTCTTTTTGATATTTTTCATAATCTCCACCCATCGTTAAAGAGTATGCTGTATCAATGTCTTTTTTATCAATCGCAGCAAATGCCTTGACCCCCATGTCAAATATTAGAGAATTTAACTGTTCCATTTCTTTAAGTTTTGTATTTATATAGTCTTTTTCTGACCGAGATCTAATGCTTTGATTTATAAGCATCAGCGAGTCCCTATTAAAAAGATCGTTTAATTTCATCCCCATTGCATCATATATGGCCTTATTTTCCCTGATACCTCCGTAATCCCCTTTTTGCGCGCGAAGCATTGCAGAGTGAAGCTGATCGGATTCTATAGAGATATAATTACCTCCCTGTTGGAACATTAATTCTATAGGAACTTCAACATTTTTTATCTGCCGGGTATTACTAAGAATGTTGCTTAGTATTGTATAAGTAACGCCCATTTGAACCATGCCCAAAATAATAATAGCCAAAAAACCAATCAAAATTTTTATACTAGTCTTCATATTTTATTTTTTACTAAATATATTCAAAATATAATCTTTAAGAGAAAATCCCGAAATCTCATCGGCGCTTTTTTCGGCTATTATGCATCCCCCTACGGCAGGCACAAAAGCATGCGCTCCAAAAACATCATTACCTGCATAATTTAGATATTGAGTTACTTGTTCTTCATATGCTTCTTCGGGATCTTCCTTGCCAGCCATTTCCAAAGCCAAATCCTCTAAACACGACTTGGCTCCTTCGCTTTGGACTTTTTGTACCAATACGCCTTTTTTACCACCTTGATCAATATATTTTGAAGCGCTTAAAAGCAATCCTGTTTCATCAATAAGATAAGTTTCGCTAGTTTTACTTTTTAAAGTTTCTTTCATTATATCGCTTACTTTATCTAGTTCTACGTCAAAGGCGATCACTCCAGCTATCTTGTTCTGATTATCGCGAATCAATTCGCCAACAGCGTAATAATCTGCTTTTTCATAAGGATCATAATAGAGCGAAAAATAAACCTTTGTTTCTTCGCTCGCGGGAAATACAGGTGTCGCGCTATAATCCGCTCCGGGAGGATCTGTTTCGCCAACAATCACAATTCCTTCTTTAGTTAAAATACTAATATTTGGAATTGTACCCTTAAGCTGGTTTATCATATTGCTCGCCGCTTCAAGCTTTGCTGGATCATTTGGATACATGGCTACTTCTTTAAAAGCGGTCAATGAGGCCAGAGCTGCTGCCCTATTTTTTTGAAAATCAAGAAACATGTCAATCTGTGAAGCTTTTTCGTTTGCCACTAATTGCAGTTCTTGTTTGTTGAAATATATCGCAATCCGTTTTTGATAGTTAATAAATAAAAGGAGCATGGCGCCCAATAAACAAACAAAGATAATGCAAAGCAATAATGCTAATTTATTTCTTCTTAAAAAACTTAGCATCCTAATAGTTTTTATTTTTATTTCTTCTTTTTAAGACTAAGGCAATAACCACCCCAATGGCAATTAACACTACGACCCCAGCAATCCAAGCAATAGTATTTATATCTATTCCGAAAATAGAAACTCCTTTCACTTCAAACGCTTGTTTAAAAACATCACTGACATTAGTGCCATACACGGTATTTACAACTAAGGTATACCTGCCGTTTCCCAAAGACAAGTTCGTAAAATTTTTAGTTAATACTTTCTGCGTTTCTACCATGGTATTCCCCTTCTCACTATAAACTCCTTTATTGCCAGAATCTAAGACTCTGTAAGTCAATTCAACAGGAGTTGGCACGGTACCAAAATTTTCAAAATCTACTCGCGCTACGAGATCGTTAGCTTTCTCCAAGATAGCACTATCAATACTTAGCTTGATATCAAACAATTGTGTTGGAATGACGGCTGGAACTATCGCTGGGATTTCTGGGGTTGGAACGAGGGCGGGTGCGGGAGTAGGTGTGACTATGGGAACTGGCACAGGTTTTTTTATGGGAGCAGAAATAGGAACGGGAGCCAAATCTTGGGTTATATTCAATATTGTTGGCGGGCCTATAGTTGCTACATTTTTGCCGGCCTCATCTAATGAAAAAGATTCGGTGTCTATAAAAATAGATGTGACACCGGTTTTCTTGGCCAGAAATGTTACTGTACCAAAGTTGGCAACAGAATCGAACCCTCCCGGATAACCAGCGGTTCGAACAAGTACTCCCGTATCATTATTTAATTCTTCGTAACCGGATTGATTAACCGGTATCCAAATGCCGGCATAAGTCCAATTTTGAACACTGACGAGTTCCGGCAGAAATTTGATTGAAAATCGCACGGTATAATTCTTGCCATCTGTGGGAATAGCCTTTGTAGTCAGCGTAAATTGTTCCCCCGCTTTTATATTGACCACAACGGGACTGATTTGCAAAGTCGTACTATTAAGTGCACTGGCAAAAGTTGCTTGTGAAAAAAGCAAACAAATTAGGCTCAAGATTATTAAACTGGAAAAAAATTTGATGATGCGCATGGAGTTAAGTTTATTGTTGATTAGTTAATTAAAGATTTGATTTTGATCTGTTAAATTGATGCTTTCTAAAAGGTTTGTCTTAAATATCCAATATCCAATACTCAATGTTCAATCAATTTTCAATGACCAATATCCAATTGGATATTAATTTATTAGATATTGAGTATTGGTTATTAAATGCTTTATTAGAAATTAGGAATTATAATTTAGAAATTTTATTCTTATACTGCTGGTTCTGTTTTCCCCCAATTTACCATTATTAAATTAAAGTCAAAAATATCCACTGATCCATCTTGATTAATATCAGCTGGTTCACCAGCTACTGTCTTACCCCAATTTGCTACTAGAACACCGACATCCAAAATATCTATTTTGCCGTCGCGAACAATGTCTGTACGATTTGCGTCTTTTATAAACCAGTCCGATTCTGCCTTAGGCTGGACTGCTGCAGCAATAACTGCCGTAACCGTATAATCCTGGGTGGTTCCATCCGCAGCAGTAACAGTATAGATTTGCGCGATTGTAAAATCGCCGACTACTGCGCTGACTGGATTAACTAATACGCCGGTAAAAGTAATTGTCGGGACAAGTTCGGTAATGGCATGAGCAGTAGTGCCGGAGGGCATAGTTACAACAATCGTATGAGCATCTTCATTAATTACTGTTTCGCCTAATTGACCGGGAATAGTAAAACTAGAAATTGCCTTAGTCGAATTAAGGGCAGGGCTGTATGATCCGCTTGGTGATCGTGGCGCTGTAGGATGAATGACCACGGTAACACCATAATCCTGGGATGTCTCGTCAACAGCAGTAACAGTATAGATTTGTGAAACCGTAAAATCGGTAACTACCGCGCTGGCTGGGTTAACTAATACACCCGTAAAAGTAACCGTTGGTACAAGTTCAGTAACTGCCTTGGCAGTAGTGCCGGAGGGCATAGTTACAACAATCGTATGAGCATCTTCATTAATTACTGTTTCGCCTAATTGACCGGGAATAGTAAAAGCAGTAATTGCCTTGAGACCGCTCAAAACCGTCATCCCCGCATCAATGTAATAAGGAGTAAAACTAACATTGCCGGAAATACCTGGTTGAATATCCGCTTTGACTGCTGTGCTCCACCAGTTTTTTGTAACATCAAGCATGGTGCTGCTCTGATTTGTCACACTACCCGTGGCCAGGCTTACATTTCCAATAAAATAATTACGGTTGATCAACGGCGTAGTTCCTAGAATATCTCCCGTAACTTTGATCGCGGCACTATCCGGAGCGATTCCTAATGAATTAACTAAGAATTGGTTGAGCCGCACAACTACTCCGCTATAGTTACCACCAGTTTCAAACAAAACTCCATTGCCTAGAGCCGTAAAAATATTATTTTGAATTAAACTATTGGGAACCGACGATAGAGATACCCCTGTAATGTGATGTTGAATCCTGCAATTTCCTAATGTGAAAGAACTTGTATTCTGCACATTAATTGCGGTGGTATTGGCGTCAGCATCTATTGTTGAATGAGGCGTCTGATCTATCGTAAAGCCATCGATTACGATTGATGAGGCATTGCCATCTATTGTAGATAAAGAGCCGTCCGGAAGACCCCTGATAATAGTAGAATCATAGCCCGCGCCCCGTAAGGTTAGCGGCTTCCCTATTTGCAAATCGCCATCATATATTCCTGCCGATATACTAACGATATCGCCGGGATTAGCTGCGTCAATAGCTTCCTGAATGGTCAAATAGTCGTCCGGCACATTGATTACGGAAGCCCTTAAAGGATTTCTTGCGGCATGAAAAAAGACCAAAAAACCGCCTATGCCTATGAATATAAGCGCAAAAATTACTAAAGATACCTTGATTTTTCCTAAATTAGAAATTAGACCTAAATTAGAAAAGATGTCTAGAAAAAACTTTTTCATTTTCGCACTCCTTTATTTTTATTTTATAGTTTGTGCGACCCGCTTAGAGCGAAATCTATTTGTCGCGCGTAGCGTGACAAGAGATTAAGCGATGGCGGGTGTTTCCTTCTCTTATCCACAGGCATCCATATAGTTATATTTTATAAAATAATGTCCAAGCTGTCAACAAAATAATGTAATTTACACACGTATTTGTTGTTTTACATAAGAAATGTATGATAAGGAGTATTTGTACATCTATACCAAAAAATACAAAAAAAAGAGCATTATATATAACGCTCTCAGCTCTCACCATCATCGGACAAAACATTTTCTTGAAAGGCATCCTATGTGACGCCCCTACAAAAATTTAATCCTGAAAACCTTATCCCAATAATCCTAAAGGTCTCAACGTTCCCAACAATCCCCCTTTATCTAACCTTTATCTCCCAGTATATCCCGATGTCCTTCATCCAGGTAATACCATCAGCTACCGGCGTAAAGTAAGCTTTATAAGTGCCGGGGGTTATTGGAGCTTTAATGTTGAACTGAAATCTAGTGTTCCATCCTGGAATAATTCCAGATGGTGCGATTACGGTCGGTCTGTTCGGAGATAGCCAATCGCTATTTGCAAATTCGGATGCATAATCTCTTTGTTGATTAGAATTGCCATATATAGAACCTGAACCAAGTCTTACAACATTTGTTCCATCATTAAACCATGCCGCAGTGCCAGTATTTTTTACTTCAATCCATACATTAGTTATCTCTCCGGGAGCGAGTTCTGCTGGATATGGGGATTGATAAACAAGTTCATAATCATAGGTTTTTTCAGTAACAAAGGCGATACCCCCAATATTCAAGTCGTATTTCAAAATCCAGCCGCTATAAATAACATTTGGCGTTATTAATAAGCTTGGGTATGTATCTTTATTTAACTCTACTAATCTTTTCCATTTATCTTGGATTCCATAGAGTTTGTAAGCAATTCCTTGGATACCTTCGCCAGATTGAACTATGTATTCCCCCATCAATCCCGTAATTATACTATTATTTGGTCTTCCAAAAATTGCATAGGTGGTAAAATGATCCACTTTGGCGGTAAGAATGTTATTCTCTGTGTCTAAGCTGCTTGGCACCATTATCCACTCTTGGTTGCCTTCATCCCAGAAATATAACTGCAATGAACTTTCTTCAAGATCACTCAGTTCATTTCCGTAATAAATGGTAATCGTAATTTCTTTGTCAAACCCGCTAATTCTTTGCCCATTTGAAGCAAAATATGCATCTAAATTGAAGGAGTCGGCTAATAACCAATTTTGTAATGATAAAGGAGGATTATTTTCTTGATTTAATTTTACAATAATATTCTCACTGGTTGCGCCAGCTGGAATATCAATTTTTACAGAACCATCCGGCAAAGATGTCTCCCCGCCAGTTTCATTTGTGATTAGTTTCTCACCTTTACTGGTATCTGGTTGTATAGGTGGTTGAGGAGGTGGCATTGGTGGTTCTGATGGTGGAGTATATCCTACTGAAGGTGGTGGGGCTGAGGCAATAGTTACTGTAACAATATAATCTTGAGTTGAAAAATCAGCAGCTGTAACCGTATATGTTTGCGGTGTCGTAAAATTGTTAGCTACACCACTAGCTGGGTTAACTGATGATCCAGTGATTGTAATATTTGGAACAAGAGCAGTAACACCTGTTCCGTGAGGCATAGTTACCGCGATTGTATTAATAACACCTTCATTAATTATAGTACCGCCTACTTGACCAGGTATAGTAAAAGCTGTAATCGCTTTATCTGAACTGGAAGGAGTATTGATCGTCCAAGTATAAGAAGCTGGCGTAGCATCTGTATTACCAAAAGCATCAATTGCTCTCACTTCAAAGGTATGTGAGTCAACCGATAAATTTGTATAGTTTTTTGGAGTTGTACATGTTGCAAAAGGACCACCATCAAGTTTACATTCAAAAGTACCGGCCTCGTTTGAGCTAAAAGTAAATGTAGCTGAAGTTGAAGTCGTAGAAAGTGGTGGATTGGTTAGGACCGTGGTGTTGGGTGCAATGGTATCTACGCTAAATGTGCTTGCCGATTCAACAAAACTACCCTGATTTTGAAAACCATCTTTTGCTCTTATTCTTACTTGCATAGTGGTTGTTTCCTGGTTTGCAAAATCAGTTCCGGCATCCCAAGTAATAGTCTTGCTGCCCGTTATAACACCGCTGCCAATGTGTCCCGCGACCGATGTATCTGTTACAGTCCAGGATGAACCACCATCTGATGAAATGTCTATTTCGACTAACAAACCAGAAGTAGTATCATCCGCAAGATTATAATTGATCGTGACTATTTTTGAACCATCGGTTGCTTGAGCTGCAGAGATCATAGAAACAACCGGTTTTTTTACATCAACCGCAAATGATGGCGACACTCCAAAACCGCTATCATCGATCCCATCATTGGCCTTGAGCCTTATATAAACAGTCCCGTCATAGACATTGCCAAGGTCGCTTCCCGCATCCCAGACAAAGGTATAATTTATTCCCGCTGGCGAAGCGGTCAAAGAAGAAACTCCATCATGATCAAAATCACCAGAAGCTGGCGTCATAGTCACCTCTTCCCCCGCCCAAGCACCAGTTAATGAATATTGATAAGAAATAATATTGCAAGGATCGGAATCTGCGTCAGATAATTTGTAAGTAATATCTACAAAACCATCGTCTGTTTTTTGGCTCGCCGAAACATTTGAAATAGCCGGCGCTGAATTGCCAGAAGTAGTTGAGATTGGTCCTACCTCAACAGCGCTGGCTTTGTTTCCAGCAGAATCATATATCCAAATATTAAAGTAATAATCAGTTGAAGCAGATAAACCGGTAATAATTGTTGATGATGCACTATTATAGTTTGCAAAACCAAGATTTGTATCATCCGCAATAGTCCATGGGGTATTAGATTCTGTCACTCCCCCCGAACCGGATTTATAAAATATCTTGTATTGAGAAAAATTTGTATCAGACCCTGCTAATCCAAAATTTAAGGTGATGGTTGTGGCGGAAACGGAACCAGCATCAACAAGGTTGCCAGGTGCAGTTGGCAAAACCGTATCTACTAAATATGAGGCTGAACTAGTGATTGGTCCCGTACTGTTTCCGGCATCGTCAATGACCGTTACGGAAACCGTGTTGCCAGTATCTTCTTGGGAGTCAAGCGCACCAGATAGCGATGCTTCCCAGACATTTGATCCCACATTGGAGCCGGAAAGCGCCGAATCTCCCAACTTCAAAGATGAACCATTAAATGTTGCGGAAGCGATGGTATCAGTCTCACCGTCAGTATTTCCATCCCATTGTAAAACTGGATTGTCACCATTCTTACAAGCGCCGAGTGTACCAGTACAAGTTCCTGATTTTACTTTGACTTTAGCCGCAGTAACTACTGGCACGATAGTATCAACAGTAGCATTGGTTGTATCCCAAACTGCAGAAGTAGTGTTTCCCGTTGTATCTGTCGCTGCTACGGAAACATTTTGAGTTGAATCATCAATCCCTTCAGAACCGTTAATTGTATAACAAGCTTCATATATATAGTCGCCTGCTGAACCGCTACAAGCAGTCGTATCGGTTATTGCAACCGATGAGCCTCCTCCAAATTGAGAAAGATTAGCAGTAGCTGTTGCAATATCGCTGTTATTGTCTCCGCCAGCGCTGCTATTCCAAGTTACTGTAACTGTATTGCCAACAATGTAAGCTCCGAGCGTTCCACCTCCTCCGGCAATAGAAATATTTCCATTAGTTATAACTGGCTTTTTGTTGTCAACCGAAAAACCAGTAGCAACACCGTAAGCACTGTCCGCATCTCCGTCATTAACTTTGAATCGAAAATCAACATTAGCAGAGGATTGATTATTAAATTGATCTTTGCTATTCCAGGTTAGAGTATATTCTGTGCCAGTATAATCTGTCGCTGGAGTAAATGGAGTAGAATCAAAAGTTATTGATCCATCAGCGACTGCGCTCCATCCGCCTTCACCTACCTGATATTGCGCACTGCCGGTAGCAAGGTTTGAGGTATCGGTTGCTCCATCCGCGTCTTTGACTCTAAACTTAACCTGTACTTGCCCACTTTCGTCCGTCAATTGCGTAACAGCGCCCAAAACATCGTCTGTTGTCCCATTATTCAAAATCGGCGCGCTGTTCGTCCCAGCTGTTGTTGCATCTTTATCAGTAACCGTTTCTTCATTTCCTGCCGCATCAACCGCCCATATTTGGAAATAATAAGTTGTTGAGGGAGTCAACCCCGTTATGGTTGTAGTAGTTGTTGTTCTGGTCGCAAGAGCAGCGTCATTGCTATTATCCCATTTAACAGCCCCATCTAAACCTGAACCATCTCGATTTTGAACTTTTGTTTCATTGGTACCATACCATATTTCATAATGATCAAAATTGGTTTCTGTCACCGCGGTCCAATTGAGAACTTGAGAAGTTGAGCCTGTGGACCCAGTGTTTAATTCAGTAAGTCCGGCGGGACTATTAGCATCACCAGCCAAGGTATTAGCATCATTAAATGAGATTGATGTTACACTGTTGCCAGCGGCATCCAACAAAGTACAATTTATTGGCAGGTTCCCAGCAGTCCAATTACTATTTCCTTCAGAAACACCATAAGTTAAAGAATATGTGTTATCTAGGTTATCAATAAATGTTCCGGCTACATTAACACTATTTACTGTACAAGCACTCACAGATAATCCTGTTTCTCCGGCACTCAAAGTTATGGTTAGATTATCGCTAACTTTTGCCCATCCGCTACTTGGGCTAACTGATCTTGAAGAAATCACAGGGCTATTGGCATCGCCCGCTAAAGTATTGGCATCATCAAAAGCCGTAGTTGTACTAGGGTTTCCCAATCCATCTAAAAGAGTACAATTTATTGGCAATGCCCCGGAAGCCCAATTGCTATTTCCTTCAGAAATATTGTAAGTAAAACTATATACACCGCCGCCATCGTCAGAAAAAGAACCCGACACATCAATTCCATTTACCGTACAAGCTCCAACCGAATAACCAGCGGCTTCATCGGTTATGGTAATAGTTAAAGGATCACCAACATTTGCCGTGCCGGAACTTGGTAAAACAGCAGTAGCAGTAATTACGGGACCGCTGGCATCATAAGTAATTGTTTTGTCTGTGCTGGTTGAGATAGTATTGGTATTTCCGGCTAAATCGGAAATGCCGCCTGCCGCAATATCAGCTATCACTGTTCCATCGGCAGTAACCACGACAGAAACATCAAATGTGGTTCCGTTATTTGGCGCGACTTCAGTAACAGTAATCAATCCTGTAGTGGCCGATCCTGTAATGCCTATGTCTATATTAGTAAATGTCCCCGTGTTGATTGGTTCATTAAATACTACTGTGAAATATACTGGTGAAGTATTGGTTGGATCTGCCTGGCCTGCTTTTTGATTTATCGTAACATCTGGAGCAACTGTGTCTTTAAGTATTCCTGCTTCAGAATCTGTCCCGATATTTCCAGCAGCATCAGTATCTTTCAGATATAGAGTGAAGGCGCCTTGGCCTAGAGCGCCAAAACCGGTTACACTATTTAATGTTGTAACGCCCGTGGTACAAGCAACCCAATTAGAATTATCAATAGAACATTGGGGAAATGTAGATTCATTATCGGTAAATGTAATTGCATAGTCTGCTTTTACTTTTGTTGTTGTAAGAGGTGCGGTAATATTGACAGTTGGAGCCGTACCAATACCTCCGCCGGTATGCGTTCCTGAGTTGGGAAAGCCGATTGGATTGCCGGCAAGATCCTGCGCATTGGCAACGGTGATGATAATATTTCCGCCATTAAACATTTCACCCGATGACCAAGTTAATGTATATGTATTACCAGAAGATAATACTGCGGTGTTTGGGTTACTTGCCAAAGTTCCTTTGCCACTTCCTGATACGGTATAGTTGGAAGCGGTAGTAACGCCGGTTCCCATTGCTTCAGAGAATGTTATGTTAACTGTTAAAGCTGTTTGGACGGCAACTGTACTTACAGTCGGTGCAACACCAATGGCCCCGGTGGCATCAGTTCCTGAATTTGGAGCACCCATTGTATTACCAGCAAGATCTTGAGCATTAGCAACGGTGATAGTGATAGCCCCGCCATTTTTCATTTCTCCAGATGTCCATGTCAGCCTGTATTTATTACCAGATACAAGAGCAACGCTGTTTGGATTATTAGATAGCGTTCCTTGTCCTGTTCCTGACACAATATAGTTGGAAGCGGTAGTAACGCCGGTTCCCATTGCTTCATCAAAGGTTATATCAACTGTTAAGCCGGTTTGAACTGCGACCGTGGTGACAGTTGGCGCAACCCCGATACCTCCATTGGTATGACTGCCTGAACTTGATATTGGGTTCCCGGCAAGATCCTGGGCGGTTGCTACAGCAATAGTGATAGTTCCGCCATTTACCATTTCACCCGCTGTCCATGTCAGTCTATATGTGTTGCCTGATTGTAGCGCGACACTATTTGGATTGCTTGATAGTGTTCCTTTACCGGCTCCTGAAACAGTATAATTTGTGGCAGTAGTAACTCCAGTTCCCATTGCTTCGTCAAATGTAACATCAACCGTTAGACCGGTTTGAACTACAACAGTTGTGACGGTTGGAGCGGCATTATCAAATGTAATTCCCGTATTGGAAATTTGGTTTGCCAAATTGCCAGCCAAATCTGTGGCATCAAAAGCAAAAGTATAGACTGCGCCGCTAACGAGGGTTTGAGCAATGGCGCATCCATTAACGGTATCAGCAAAGCTAATTGTGTGAGCACCGGAAGCCAGTCCGGTACCAAGTAGCGTACATGTGTGGACTGTCCCATCTGCCGTACCACCAGTTCTAGTGGCAACAATGGTTCCCGAAGTAATAGCTTCACTATTAGTTATAGAAACTGAAGTCGTAGTATTATTAATAAAAGCATTTGTTGCGGGAGCGACCGGAGTTTGAATCGGTTTTATTAAATCCCAAGTTCCCTCTCCCGTAACTGTCGCCGTTGCAGTTGTCAGAACCTGATTTGTGGCCGGAGAAATATCAACTACCGCGGCGCTCCCCACTGGAGTGAATACTCCGCTCGGCTCTGTTGAAGATGAACCATTTAAAAACCCTCCCGACTGCGCTGCTAAATCAATAGTGATTGTTGCGGTTCCATTACCTGCTACGGTGTTTTTGGTTGTTGGCACCGTCGTATTTCCTGTTGTGGCAAAGCTCCCGAACCCAGCCACTGTTCCCGCCGTAGTGATATCGCCGCTTGAAGATGTGCTCGTGCCATTAGTAACTGCGACTGGTTCAGAGTAAGTAAAAGTGAGTCTATTTTGGTTACTGGTTAAACTTTTTACAATTGTATTTAAAACCGGTTTGGCGCTATCGGTAATACTGCCATCGACAATAGTTATGAGCGCATTTGGCACAGTACCATTTTTAACTGTACCAGCAGCAAGAGTCAGGCTTCCGGATTTATCAGTCCCTATGGCAATGGCGAATGTCAGAGTTATGGTTGTTGAATTGTTAATCACAGCCGCGGTCGGGTTTGTTGAACGATAAGTAATATTGGCTCGATCAGTTGCGTTTGCTGTCGTAGTCCCGGAGCTTACGAAAGTGGAAAATCCGGTACCTGTAACGACAATGTCAACTGTCGTGGATGTGGAATTCTGCACGACCGCTGAAGTACCCGTCGGAGGGTTATTAAAAGTCCAGTTGGTATTATTGCCGCCATCAACATTTCCCGTTCCGCCAACCGCGTTGATAGCTGTTCCCCCGCTGGCATCAGAATATGAAGCAGAAACATAATTTATAGTTTGAGTTGCCGGCGCATGAATCAGCCATGTAGTTGCAGGAGTTAGTGGAGCTAAAGTCAAAAGCTGGCCAGATGCGCCTGTTAAAGTAAGCTGATTTGATACCGTTTGGAGAACACTGCTTTGCAAAGAAACGGTTCTAGCTGCAGTGCCCGTGATCGCTAAATTATACCAAGTATTTGCGCTATTTATGGTTTGATTTGTGCCATTAAATGTTACTGTACCGGATCGGGCAAGAAAGCCCGAGGTACCGCCCGGAGTATTGGTCCAAGTTCCTCCAACGCTTAGCGCATAGTTGTTTGTAACATCAACATCAAGTGTTCCGGCAGAAATATTTAAGTTAGCGCTAACTACCGTAGCGCCGCCAAGTGTCTTTGTGCCGGAACCGGAAATCGTGAGATTGAAATATGTAGTTGCTTTAATCGTCTGGGTAGTTCCGTTATAATTAACCAGATTGCCAAGAGAACTAGCTGTCAAGGTGGTAATTCCGGATGTGCCACTTAAATTTAGAGTTCCCCCGCTATTTGTCAATCCACCAGTTCCCGTTAAAGCAGTTGCGACAGTAAGAGTGCCGTTATTTGTCAGCGTCACACCAGTAACTGTAATGCTAGGTATTGAAAAAGTTCCATTAAGCGCTTGTGAATTTGTATCAAAAGTATGTATGCCAGATCCCCCAGTAAATGTAGGCGTGGTGGTAATACCGCCCCTAAATGTTACCGCAGAATTTCCTGAATTATTCCAAGTAGCGCCATTAGCAACCGTTACTAAACCAGTAAAAATTTTAGTACCCGTAGCACTATTGATTACTAAACTACCGCTCGTTCCACCGCCAACAGTCGTTGTGCCCGTTACCGTCAATGCAAAACCAGCTGCTGTAAACGTAGTACCGTTACCAATAACAAGGTTGCCAGAGATCACTAAGCCAACCACCGTTGTAGCAGTTGCTGTTCCGCTTAGTGTTAAATTACCACCAATCGTAGTTGTGCCAGCTTGCAAAGTTTTAGCAAGACTACCACTGAAAGATAGATTATAATAATTATTTGAATGAACTGTTTGTGCAGCACCAGTATAGTTTACTGTATTACCAACAGCCGTTGCGGTAATAGTGGTAATGCCCGATGTGCCACCAATATTTAGTACACCGGTCGCTCCTTGCGTCACTCCACCTGTCCCGGATAGGGCGGTGGTAGCTGTAATAGTTCCATTATTTGTCAAAACACCAGTACCGGTAACCGTAAGAAGTGTTCCAACGGTTAAGGTTCCATTATTTGTATAAGAAGAGCCTGTTGGAAATGTTACCGTTGCAATCGAAGTAGTAGTAGAACCACTTAATGTTTTGGCTGCGCCACTAAACGTGTGTGTTCCAGTACCAGCCGTAAAAGTAGTCGCATTATTTGTCAGACTCCCAGAAAAAGTAATTGGATTGGCAAGGGTTTCGTTCCAAACACCCCCAGAATTTAGAGTTACATCCCCAGTAAATGTTGTATTTTTGTTATTGGCAGAAAGATTTAATGTACCAGTTACTGATGTTGTTCCTGTTACGGTAAATGTAAAGTTACCTGTAGTAAGAGATGTCCCAGAACCCACATCAAGATTGCCGCCTATTGTCATATTTGCAACAGTAGCCATGGTAGCTGTACCGCTCAAAGTCAGATTCCCATTAACGGTCACGCCTGTAATAGTTTTTGCTCCAGATCCGGAGAGTGTAAGATTTTGGTATGTTGCGGCTTTGAGAGTCTGAACGCCACCATTGTAATTGAAAGTTCCAGTACTTGGAGTAAAATTTGCGATAGTTACCGTACCTCCAAAACTTGTGGTGCTACCTGCAAAACCAGTAAATGTTCCAAGCGTAAAATTACCCCCAATAGTTACCATTCCTGCTCCAGCAAGCACAACGCGAGGGCCGGAACCCGTACCTACGCCTGTATAATTTCCCGTAACCGTAAGACTTCCCGTAGTAATATTATTAAATCCAGTAAATCTATTGGAATTATTGTTACTAGTATCTGATACTGAACCAGCAGAAACAGACCCTGCCCCCACATTGATTTGACTAGTTACTCCAGCCGCGGTAGGCAAAGCAAAAGAAATAGCACCAGTCACAGTGAGACTATTCGCTCCACTAATGGTTATACCATTAGATACTCCCGCCGCGTTTAAGGTTAATGCCGTACAGGTCGCAGCAGTATCTACGGTTACGATGTGGCCACTAGCTATAACAGCAGAATCAACCCCAGCGGTTGGCGCATGACCGCAAGACCAATTACCGCCGGCGCTCCAGTTACCGGTTCCCAAAGAAGTACACACCGCAGCATGGGCCACCGGAACTTTATTTGAAAGAGACGAAACAAAAAAAGCGAGCGCAAAAATGCTCACTATTAAGAGAGAAAGCCAACTTTTTTTATGTTTGTTTCTGAAAAATCTTTGCATTTTTATCTTTCTTGATTTGCTTGAATTAACCACCCCATCCTAGTTACAATTTTAGCATTTTCTATATATAAGGCAAATTGTGATTTTTTGGCTAAGATAAGATTTTATTTTGAGTATAAAAAAATGATAAATTTTTTTATTGATAATTATTATCAAAAAACATTGATTTTCGGTAGTGGAACTGTGGAAAACTAACGGGAGAAATTTTCAATTTACAATTCTCAATTTTCATTGAATTTTCAATGATCAAATTTTCAAACAATTAATACAAAAACCAGCCGAGCTAGAAAGTCATTGAAAATTGGAAAATTGATCCATTGATTGAAAATTGGAAATTGGTAATTGAAAATTAAAACGATTGCACCAAGGTGCAATCGTAATATATTATAACATTATTATAACGCTGTCAGAATAGAATTTAAATGTAACCAAAAGACGCGCATCAGCGCGTCTCTATAATTTTTCTATTAAAAATATATTATTTTACCTCAAACGGAAGTACTGCGACCAATGTATCATTAAGGTATATTTTGAATTCAAATTTTCCAGTAGCTTCTATTAAAGATTGGCAGCCAGTGCTATTGCCCGGTCCCATGACCTGTGGGAATGTTCCTCCGCGCGGTTGTGCGTCCTCCTTAGCAACAACATCATAAATAGCAGAAGAAAGTGTTTCTGCGGGAACCTGTTTTTTCATATTTATACTAGTACAGAACTGCTCTCCGGTAGTAAATACATTTGTTTTTATAATATTGCGCGGATCAAATTCTGAACCGATAGGAAGTTTGGCTAGATAGATACTGGTAAAATATTCTTTAAATTTTTCTTGATTTGGCTGTTCAGAGAGGGTTTCGTCAATTACCGGTATTTGTGTTTTGACTGATTGTGCGGTTGGCGTTGTGGTTTCTTTTGGCACGGTCTTTATAATAACTCTGTTATTAAAAAAGAACCACAATCCCCCGCCAATAACAATTAAAACCAAAACAACAATAATAAAGTACAACACCTTATTGCTTTTATTCTCTTTTGCCATGTTTTTCCCCTCCTATTTATTAATATTACTAATATTGCATTTTTATTCCGCCCAATTTGGCAAGATCTTTGATCCTAACCATTTTACCAATTCTTCAATTTTTACCGTTTCTTGCTTCATACTATCTCTCTCTCGTACCGTCACAGTTCCCTTTTCCAGCGAGTCAAAATCTACTGTCACGCAATACGGCGTACCGATTTCGTCTTGAGCATAATATCTTTTGCCGATATTGCCTCGATCATCCCAAGCTGTATTAAAATGTTTTTTTAATTCCCTATGTATTCCTTTTGCTTTTTCAACTAACTCGGGTTTGTTTTTGAGTAGAGGAAATACAGCGACCTTAAAAGGCGCTATTTTGGGGTCCAATTTCAAAACAACCCTATCCTCTTCCTCTGTGTAAGCGTCAAGCAGCAAGAAAAGAAATGCGCGATCAACCCCCCCAGAAGTTTCAACGATATTAGGAATAAATTTTTCATTGGTTTCTGGATCAGTGTAGCTCAGATCTTCGCCTGAATATTTTGCATGACCAGATAGATCCCAATCTCCTCTCCAGTGAATCCCTTCCATCTCCTTGCCGGTATATTCAATATCAAAAGCTTTCTTTGCATAGTGTGCCAACTTTTCATGCTTATAAAAACCTAGATTTTCAGGACTTCTGAAGATACTCTTAAACCAATTCATTCTTTCTTCTTTCCAGTATTCAAACCATTTGTCCATTTCGTCTGGATGACAAAACCATTGTAGATCCCACTGCTCAAATTCTCTTTGTCGGAAAAGAAAATTTCCTGGCGTTACTTCGTTTCTGAAAGCCTTACCAATCTGACAAATACCAAATGGTATTTTCAATCTGCTGGAGTTCAAAACATTTTTAAAATCAAGATAGATCGTCTGACAAGCCTCGCCCCGCAGATAAGCACGAATTTTTTCTCCCTCAATCACTCCGAGTTCCGTCGGTACTAAAATATTAAATATTTTTGGTTCGGTCAATCCTCCGCCACAATCCGGACATTTTTCTCCTTCAACATCGTCTGCCTTGAACCGATGATGGCATTTCTTGCACTCAACCAGAGGGTCCACAAAACTTTTCAGGTGACCGCTAGCCTCCCATACTTTTGGGTTTGTAATAATTGCTCCGTCTATTCCAACAACACTCTCGTGTTCCTTCGTCATCCAGTCCCACCATAATCTCTTTAGATTATTTTTCATCTCAACTCCCAGAGGACCAAAATCATAAAACCCAGCTAATCCGCCGTAGATTTCCGATCCAGGAAATACAAATCCCCTTCTCTTGCAAAGTGACACTATCTTTTCCATTCTATTATCTTGTTTTTGTTCCATAAAATATTTTACTGATCTTACTCTAATAATTTAACATAAAAAAACATTTAAGACAAACCTAAAAACTTTTTTGATTTCAATTCCCCGCCCAAAATATGCTCCAAGAAATATCCATTTATCTTTTTTACTTCCGCAGGCACGCTGGATTCCATTTTTACTCTTTCTAAAAGTCCCAAGTCGCGTGCAAGAATAACTCTCATTAATTTAACCGCATTAAGAGTCAGTAGATCAGCAAAGAAATCGCTCTCGCCGCAACTTTCGCATAAAACCCCTCCTCTTTCCTGACTAAAAAAGAATTTATGACCACCAATATCTTCTCGGCATCCTACACAAACCAGAAATTCTGGCTTGAAGCCAAGATGAGATAATACATTAAGCTCAAAAAATATCGTCAAAACCAGATTATCCGAACCTTTTTGATTTAACTTATTTATAACACTCAGGAAAAAAGCAAAAGTGTTTTTGTGCCGGACGCCTTCTTCTAATATTTTATTCAAAACCTCACAAAAATAATAATAAATTCCAACCTTATCAAAATCTTGTTTAATTTCCGTAAAACCATCTATAAGTTGGGCTCCAATAACTATGTAAAAGGTTCTGCCTTTAACCAATTCCAATTGAACTAAGTTGAACATTTCCAGATGCCCCGCCATCTTGGCGAGCGCCCTTTTTAATCCCTTGGCTTTAACCTGGATTTTTCCCAAATCCTCGGTAAATACAACCAAAATCTTATCGGCCTCTCCAAGGTCGCGCTTGCCAATAATAATACCGATTGTTTTGTAAGATTGGTTCATAATAATCAGTGTAAAAATTAAACATCAAAATGTAAAATGACAGATTAAATTTTTAAAATGTCTTTAAGTAATACTTTTTACATTTTACATTGTCATTTTTATTTTTGATTTTTAAATTTTGATTTACTTCTGGCACTTAACGCAATAGTGCGCGCTCCTCTGCCCTATTTTAATTTTTCGAATCTTTCCCCCGCACTTCCCACATTTCTGTTTTTCTTTTCTATAAACATAACTGTGGTTTTGGTAGTTCCCCTTTTTTCCACTTGCATCGCGATAATCAGATTCAGACGAGCCTCGATATTTAATGGCTTTTTTTAATACTAAAGGAATTGATTTATAAATTTTAACTACCTCTTGAGCACTTAAACTTTTAACCCTCCTATCCGGTCGAACTCCTGCTAAATAAAGAATTTCATCTCCATAAATATTCCCAATTCCGGCAATTCGGTTTTGATCCATTAAAACCTGTTTTATCTTGCCAGCAGATCTGCTCAAAATATTTTTAAAAATATTCAAAGTAAATTTTTTGTCTAATGGTTCCGGGCCTAGTTTTTTATTTAACCCAGCTAAATAACTAGCATTTTCTAATCTGATAACTCCAAACTTTCTCATATCTGAAAAAGCTAATATTTTCCCTCCCGACAACTCTAAAACTAAATGTATAAATTGGTTTTTGGGGTCAAGTAATTCTTTGGGTAAATTATTCCCCTGCCACTTCCCATTTTTTATATACTGCGCCGAAGGCGCTCCAAACTTTTGACTTTTGAGATTTGACTTTTGAGTTACTATCAAGTGTCCTGTCATTTTCAGGTGAAAAATCAAAATCTTATCTTCCGACAATTTTATTAAAATATATTTAGCTCTTCTTTTTACACCAATTATTTTTCTGTTCTTAATTTCTTTTTTAAACCTTTCAAAAGAGATTCCCTTAAACGCTTTTTTATTATCACAATAGGTAACACCAAGGATAGTACAACCTCTGATGGTTTTATTTAGATCATTCACGACTGTTTGTACCTCTGGTAGTTCGGGCATGGGAAAAATAGAATGGTTATGAATATATAAATATATGATTAAATGATTAAAAATCCGCCAATCATTTATTCATTTAATCCTTTAATTATTCTTTCTTGTTTTTATTAACTTAGACTCTTCTTAATTTCAGATGAAATTTCTGTTTCGGGTTGTATCTCTTTATTAACTTCGCTAGTTTGTTCTTTGCTAACTTCTTGCACTACTTCCGCTGGTGTTGAAGCGCTGGGCGTTTGAGATTGTTTTTCCGGTTTTGTCCTTTCTTCCCTTGGGGTTTCCACTTTAATTTCTTCCACACTTATATCAGCCACACCGGCCGGTCCGCCCATACCTTCCTCCATTTCAATTTTTTGAGCTTCTTTTTCTAAAGCATCCAAAGTATCTACTGTACCCGCCTCTTCGTCAGTTATCTTTTTTTCCACCAAAGCTTCGTTTACAGTTTCTTCTTCATCAACAATGCCTGCTGCTTCATCCGGATCAATTTTACTATTTTTATTTGTATCAGACATGATTGTTTAACTTTAATAATATTTGCATACACTGATATTCTAACAGATAAAAACATTTTTTCAAAATAAAAAATAGAAATCACAAATTCCAAATACCAAATCACAAACAAATTCTAAATTTCAATGTTCTAAATTTTTTGGAATTTTGGTAATTGTTATTTGTTTGTTATTTGTAATTTATTATTTGGAATTTTGGAGTTCAACTAAATAAACTCCTTCAACACCTTAATATCCTCAAGTAAGGTTTGCTTCATCCCCGGATTATACGTTGCTACCGCTGGATGATAGAGCGAAACTATCTTTACTGGATACGAAAAGGAATTGGATTCAAAAACTTGCCCATGTAGTTTACTGATGCCAGCTAATTTATCGCTCAAACCAAATTGTTCAAAAATAAATCCAGCCGCATGGTTTCCCATAGCGCAAATTATTTTGGGCTGAATAATCTCAATCTGTCTTTTGAGATAATCTATGCAAGCAATTTTTTCAGCCGGAAGTGGATCTCGATTTCCCGGTGGTCGGCATTTGAGGACATTACAAATATAAACATCTTCTCTTTTTAATCCCACTGATTCTATTATCTCATCTAATATTTTCCCCGCCTTGCCACAAAAAGGAACGCCCGTAGCATCCTCGCTTGCTCCCGGTGCTTCACCGATAAACATGATATGAGCATCATGATTACCAACTCCAATCACAGGCAAATTCCGCGTTGCATAAAGAGGACATTTTTGACAAGCAACGACTTCATCGCGGATTTTTCTAAGTTGTTCAGTTTTATTTTTTAATTCTTCCATTTTTTAATTTATTTTAAATCTCAAATTTCAAGCACCAAATTACAAACAAATTCAAAATTCCAATGGCCAAAATTTCAAAGTTTAGAATTTGTGATTTGTAATTTGAGATTTGTTTGTAATTTGTTATTTGTTATTTGAAATTTCCTATTATGTTCCTTTCACCACCGCCAAAGGTGTCAGTTCTACTAATATTTCCACCAGGTCTTTTTGATTTTCCATAACTTTGCTGATTGATTTATAAGCACTGCTGGCTTCTTCTAGATCGCTGATTCCGCGTAAGGCATGAATGATGCCCAAATCGTCTAACTTTTTAATTTCTTTTTTAAGATCTAATTCTCTTCTGGCCTGTCCCCTGCTCATTACTCTCCCCGCTCCATGCGAACAAGAATTATAACTATCAGGATTGCCACGTCCTCGAACAATATAGCTCTTGCTTCCCTGGCTTCCCGGAACTATTCCGATAGTATCTTTGGTTGCTAATGTTGCGCCTTTGCGATGTACATAAACCATTTTATCAAAATGCAATTCTTTCGCAGCATAATTATGCGCAATATTAATCGGTTCTTCAAAATTCACTTTTTCTCTAAACTGGCCCTGAATTATTTTTTTGATTCTTTCTATCATCAATTCTCTATTGGCGAGCGCAAAATCTACGCAATATTGCATTTCCTGAAGATAATTTTTCCCTTCTTCACTTTTTACCGGCAAGGCTGCTAACTCCCATTCTTTGGGAATTTTTAGACCCGTTCTTTCGTCTAAAGAAACTGCTAATCGGTTATAATGGTCGGCAACTTTCTTGCCAATGTTGCGGCTGCCTGAATGAACCATAAACCAAACATATCCGTCACTCCCTCGTTGTATTTCAATAAAATGATTTCCGCCTCCTAATGTCCCAATTTGTTTGAGAGCGCTTTTGTATTCTTGTTTGACAATTTTGTAACTATCGCGATTTATCGCTTCTTGCATTTCCGGCATCCATTTTTCTTGCTGACTTTCTTTGTGATGTTCAAACCCCAGTGGAATTTGTTCGCGCATAGCGCTCATAATTTTTTTTAATATTGTTTTGTCTGTATTTTTAATATCCGATTTTATCGCGCACATTCCGCATCCGATATCTACCCCTACTGCGTTGGGCACAACATAGTCAATTGCGGCCAATATTCCTCCGATCGGCATGCCATAGCCTTCATGCGCATCCGGCATTATCGCAATATGATGATAAGCAAATGGAAGATTAGCGAGATTTTTTGCTTGAACTAAAGCATTGTCATCTATATCATCCAGCCAAAGGTAAATTGGAATTTTTTCGGTATTAATGGTTTTCATTTTTTAAAAATCAACCAGCTATTTTTATTTCCTGCAAAGTTTGTCTTTATCATCACATACTTGCCTTTCAACTTTTTCCCCTTCAATTCAAATCCTAATTCCTTAACTACTTTATTAACTTTATAAACTTTCAACTTTATAAACTTACCTTGATCCCAAATCTTAACCGTTCCTGCTCCGTAATTCCCTTCCGGAATTATTCCTTTGAAATTAAGGTAATCAACTGGATGATCTTCAACTTGAATCGCCAAGTGCTTAACGCCAGATGCTATTGGCACCCCCTTGGGCACCGCCCAAGATTTAAGAACGATCGAACCCTTGTCCCAATCCTCCGGCAATTCCAATCGAAAATCATAATGTAGATTCCGCGCATGATGTTCATGAACAACAAACCTATTTTTTCCGTTTTTAATATTAATACTCCCCCGAGGTTCGGATGTTTTTTTCACGCTTCGCGTGATCCCGCGTAGCGGGGCAAACTTTCTTTTTTTGAGATATTTTTCTAATGGCATAAATTAATTCTACCACAATTTTTTTAAAGTAAAAAGCCCTCATAAGAGGGCTTGTGCTTTTCGAAAAGCACTCTGAGCAAACTATTTGCGCCTCCGCCAGTAAGGACATAATTTGCTTGAAAGGGTTTTTGTTGGCGCCTTATTACCAACAATAAACAAAACAGTTTTTAGAACCTCGTTTGGATCTTCGCTTCACAGTTTTCCCGCCACGAAATTTAAACGAAACTTCGCTTTAGCGGGTTTCTCCACGAAAATCCGCGTAGGTTCACGGCCTGGTGAGCGGCGCGGTTATCAGATCGCTATGCTGAGTCCGTACATAACTCTCCTTCACCTCCCTTCAAATTGTACGCTTTACCTTCTTCCCGCTTGAGATTTGCGATCTTATCGCACTTGAGAAGAATTATATAAATTATACACTATTTATCTAAAAAAACCACAAAAAAATAGATTCAATGTCCCGGCGATCACCTACCCGTGCATAATTCCTTTCTGCTCACTCGAATTACATTCGGGTCTCGCAGAAGCGTTATATGCGGGGTAAACTTTCGCTTATTTTTTTTCAATAAAAAATTGGCTGCATTGTCCCCGCGGTCACCTACTTTCGCATAACACTATCATCGGTGCTAATGTGCTTAACTTCTCTGTTCGGAATGGGAAGAGGTGTGACCACATTGCTGAAAACCACGGAGACAATAAAGCCAATTAAAAACTTTATTGCAATATCAAGCCCTGCTGCCTGCCCGCCGAAGCTCACACTGGCAATAACAGAATGTAATTCGTTTTGCCAGTAAGAGCGTAGGAGGGAAAATCACCAGGACACTGAATCTATTTTAAATTTTTGATAAATAATAAGGAAGTAAAGTAATACTCTTAATGTTGCAGAATTAAACTAACGATTTATTAGTATGGCTCGGCTGAAACTATTGCTAGTCTTACACCTGCCACCTATCAACCTGGTGGTCTTCCAGGAATCTTAATGAAATCTAATCTTGGGACGAGTTTCACGCTTAGATGCTTTCAGCGTTTATCTCTTCCGAGTGATAGCTACCCGGCCATGCCACGGGCGTGACAACCGGTACACCAGAGACTCGTTCTCCTCGGTCCTCTCGTACTAGAGGAGACCTCCCTCAAATTTCTAACGCTCACAGCAGATCAGGACCAAACTGTCTCACGACGTTCTGAACCCAGCTCGCGTACCTTTTTAATTGGCGAACAGCCAAACCCTTGGGAGTTGCTCCACCCCCAGGAAAAGACGAGCCGACATCGAGGTGCCAAACAGTGTCGTCGATGTGGACTCTTGGACACTATCAGCCTGTTATCCCTAGAGTAACTTTTATCCGTTGAGCTCTACCCAACCCACGTTGAGGTAGAGGATCACTAAATCCGTGTTTCCACCTTGCTCGACTTGTAAGTCTCGCAATCAAGCCAACTTATGCTTTTGCACTATCACTCCGATTTCCATCCGGAGTTAGTTGACCTTTGAACGCCTCCGTTACACTTTAGGAGGCAACCGCCCCAGTTAAACTACCCACCAGACACTGTCTCCCGCCGAGGCGGGATTAGAATCAAAACTTTGCAAGGGTGGTATTTCACATTGTGACTCACCGCAGACCGAAATCTACAGCTCAAAGTCTCCCACCTATACTACGCATGGCAGAATCTTAATTCAATATCAGGTTATAGTAAAGCTTCTAGGGTCTTTCCGTCTTGCTGCGAGTAAACGGCATCTTTACCGCTATTGTAACTTCGCCGGAGTCTTTGTTGAGACAGCGCCCAAATCATTACGCCTTTCGTGCAGGTCGGAACTTACCCGACAAGGAATTTCGCTACCTTAGGACCGTTATAGTTACGGCCGCCATTCACCAGGGCTTAAGTTGGCAGCTTTTCCATCCGAAGATGAATAACCGCCTTCTGTAACCTTCTGGCATTGGGCAGGCGTCACCCCCTATACCTCCTCTTTGGGAGTTTGCAGGGAGCTGTGTTTTTGCTAAACAGTTGGTTGGGCTCTTTCGCTGCGACCTAACCGCACATCACTAAATTCAGTGCGGAAATTCCAAATAACAAATTACAAACCACAAACAAATTCCAATTACCAAAATCTCAATTTTCAAAACTTTTGGTCATTAGAATTTGAGATTTGTTTATAATTTGGTGCTTAAAATTTGAGATTTCCATGCTGAACACAGTGAAGCACGGTTAGGCAGTGCTTATCGCTAACTTACGCACGCTTTTTTGCCGAGTTCCTTAACAAAGATTCTTCCGAACGCCTGAGGATACTCTCCTCACCCACCTGAGTCGGTTTGCGGTACGGTTATCAAAATATCCATGGCCTCGAGTTCATCAAGGCTCGCTAGAGGTTTTTCTTGTCACTCTCTACCCTGGAATTCCCCAATTACTTAGGGTCTTATTCGTAAAAATGGATTATGTTTGCGGATTTACCACTCAAACCACCATCATTACTTAAACACCTATAGCCAAAAGATGCTCCAAGTTCGAAAATGCGTTACCCCATTGCTAACAACATATCGCTCATAAGACAAAAGTCAAACTCACGATATGCCGTTCTTGGCGATATTTTGAAAGTACGGGAATATTAACCCGTTGTCCATCGCCTTCCCCTTTCGGGTACGGTTTAGGAACCGACTAACCCTGGGACGATTACCGTTGCCCAGGAAACCTTGGGTTTACGGCGGACAAGTTTTTCACTTGTCTTATCGCTACTCATGCCAACATTCTCACTTCCTAACGCTCCACCCATTCTCACGAATTAAGCTTCGACGCATTAGGAACGCTCTTCTACCATACCACTGCTCCGCAGTGGAAGCACCAAATATCAAGCACCAAATTACAAACAAATAACAATGTTCAAAATTCTAAATTTCAAAGTTTTGATTTTTTTGGTCATTAGAATTTGGGATTTGTTTGGGATTTGGATTTTGGAATTTGATATTTCCAATGCGAAGCATTGGCATCCACATCTTCGGTAAATATCTTAGCCCCGTTATATTGTCGGCGCAGGATCACTTGACCAGTGAGCTGTTACGCTTTCTTTAAAGGATGACTGCTTCTAAGCCAACCTCCTGGTTGTTTAAGTAATCCCACATCCTTGCCCACTTAGATATTATTTAGGGACCTTAGATGGTGGTCTGGACTGTTTTCCTCTCGACCATGGAGCTTAGCCCCCACAGTCTGACTCATCACAAATAATTGAAAAGTATTCGGAGTTTGTTTGGATGTTACCTGTAAACAAGCAAACATCCATCCAGTGCTCTACCCCTTTCAACCAATAAAGTGACGGCTATACCAAAATATATTTCGAAGAGAACCAGCTATCACCCAGTTCGATTGGAATTTCTCCGCTATCCACAGTTCATCCCGTATCTTTGCAACGATAATGAGTTCGGACCTCCCCACCGCCTTTCGACGGGGTTCATCCTGACCATGGATAGATCACCGGGTTTCGGGTCTAGTAAGTGCTACTAATTTTGCATTTTAATGCTCGCTTTCACTACGGCTCCGCGTTTGACGCTTAACCTCGCAACACTTAGCTAACTCGTTGGCGCATTCATCAATAGGAACGCAGTGACCGTCGCACTTCGCTATGCTCAGTTGCTCGGAAATTCCAAATAACAAATTACAAACCACAAACAAATTTCAATTACCAAAATCTCAATTTTCAAAACTTTTTGAACCTTGTGATTTAGGATTTGTTTGTAATTTGGTGCTTGAGATTTGGGATTTCCGCACTGAACGCAGTGAAGTACGGCGGCTCCTACGTCTTGTAAGCATATGGTTTCATATTCTATTTCACTCCCCTCACCGGGGTTCTTTTCACCTTTCCCTCACGGTACTAGTTCACTATCGGTGACAGATGATATTTAGTCTTGGAGAGTGGTCTCCCCAGATTCCTACCAGATTTCACGTGTCTGATAGTACTTAAGAACGATGCGTAGAGATCAATACTTTTCACCTACGGGGCTATCACCCTCTATGGCAGGACCTTCCAGTCGCTTTTGATTAAATGTTAATTTTTTTACTCTACTCCCGAAATGCAGATCGAGATGCATCATCTTACAACCCCAAAAAAGCAACGCCTGCACGCTTGACACTTTTTTGGTTTAGACTCTTCCCGTTTCGCTCGCCACTACTCAGGGAATCACATACTAGCTCATAGCTTATAGCTTCTAGCTTATAGAAAAAATCTTCTAAAAGCTATCAGCTAAAAGCTAAAAGCTAACTAAATTGTTTTATCTTCCTCGGGCTACTGAGATGTTTCACTTCGCCCGCTTACCATTCCAACGTAAAGTTGGAATAATCCCGCTTCACGAGATTGAGTTGCCTCATTCGGAAATCTCCGGGTCAATGGCTTTTCGGCGCCTCACCGAAGCTTATCGCAGCCTAACACGTCCTTCATCGGTCATCTGTCCCTAGGTATCCACCTTATGCTCTTAATAGCGTTAATTCTGCAACATTGAAAGTACTACCCTCAATGTTGTATGCCTTATTTTTACTCTAATTTATATATTTATATACTCTAATATATAACCTTATTATCTATCTACTTTAAATTTTTAATGTACCCTAGTGGTTGTTATCTTACTAGCAAGTTGCCTTGATTTCTATCAAACCAATTTGTCAGTAAAATAATCCCCTTTTTAATAAAAAAATCCGCTCCTTATAAGCGGCTCTATAAAACAAAAGCAAATTAATATTATTGCCGCTTACACCCCCTATAAATTGTAACTTGATTAAACATTTTTTATTTAAAAAATTACTTTTTGTAAACTATTTAGCTGTTCTTAATCTGTAAGGACAATTTTACCTCAAAAATACCGAGGGGTCAAGAAGATTTTTGGGGATAATTTTTCTATGTTGAAAGAAACATCTTTTTAGTATAAAATATCAAAGAAGTTTCAAAAACTTTATTGTTTTATTTATATTTCTTAGGGGCGTGCCCGCCAGAACTTTGCCGCTTAAACTGAAATTTTGATTAGTTTAAATAATTATCCTTAAAAAAATAAAAACTTTGCATAAAATTGCAAAGTTTATGCGGGCGTGTAGCTCAGGTGGTTAGAGCGTTACACTGATAATGTAAAGGTCGGAGGTTCGAGTCCTCCCACGCCCATTTTCGCCTCTTATTTTATAAATAAAAACAAAAACATGTTAGGTAAAATCTTTGTATTTATAATCGGCACAGCAATTGGCGTGGCAGTTACTTATTATCATCGCTGGTTTGTGAGAACCGTAGGAACGAGCTCCTGGGCAGAAAGAACACTTGGTGGAGGCGGAACATATCTGATGTGGCAATTAATTGGTGTCTTGATTGTTGTCTTTACTGTGTTGTATACTATCGGAGGATTTGAAAAAATAGTTGGTTGGATCGGCGGATTTTTTGGATATAGTGCGAGTTAATTAAAAAATAAAAAAATGAGTGGGCCCTTAGTCTAATGGTAGAACACCTCGTTTGCACCGAGGAGGCAGCGGTTCGATTCCGCTAGGGTCCATTATCAAAAAAACAGCTTATAAAAGCTGTTTTTTTGTTACTTCAAAAATAAATTTTCTTTTTTTCCCTAAGAACCAAAAATGACAAGAAATCTACATAATCAAAAACTTATACGTACAAAAATAAATCTATACGAACGACCATATGCCACTGCGCAGCAGTGGAAATACCAAATCTCAAGCACCAAATCACAAACAATGTTCAATGACCAAAATTTTCAAGTTTTGAAATTGAAATTTTGAATTTATTTGTAATTTGTAATTTTGAATTTGTAATTTCCAATGCTACGCATTGGCGTTTCTCCTTAGAAAGGAGGTGATCCATCCCCACGTTCCCGTAGGGATACCTTGTTACGACTTCGTCCCAATCACTGGATTTACCTTAGGGTCCAATAAATTAGACACTTCGGGTACCCCCAGCTTTCATGACGTGACGGGCGGTGTGTACAAGACCCGAGAACGTATTCAACGCGCCATAGCTGATACGCGTTTACTAGCGATTCCAGCTTCATGCAGGCAAGTTGCAGCCTACAATCCGAACTATGAATGGCTTTGATGGGATTAGCTCCACCTTGCGGTTTGGCAACCCATTGTACCACCCATTGTAGCACGTGTGTAGCCCCAGACATAAGGGCCATGCTGATTTGACGTCGTCCCTACCTTCCTCCCTGTTAACCAGGGCAGTCTCATGTGAAAAATACAACACATAATAAGGGTTGCGCTCGTTGCGGGACTTAACCCAACATCTCACGACACGAGCTGACGACAACCATGCAGCACCTGTCTAGCACCCTCAAGGGACGCCTAATTTCTTAGGCAAGCAGCTAGATGTCAAGTCTGGGTAAGGTTCTTCGTTTACCGTCGAATTAAACCACATGCTCCACCGCTTGTGCGGGTCCCCGTCAATTCCTTTGAGTTTTAATCTTGCGATCGTAATCCCCAGGCGGGACACTTAACGCGTTTGCTTCGATTCTGATAGGGTCGATACTACCAAAATCTAGTGTCCATCGTTTAAGGCGTGGACTACCGGGGTATCTAATCCCGTTTGCTACCCACGCTTTCGTTCCTCAGCGTCAAATAGTACCTAGTAAGCTGCCTTCGCCATTGGTGTTCCTTGCAATATCAACGCATTTCACTGCTACACTGCAAATTCCACTTACCTCGATACCTTTCTATTCTGTTGGTTTCCTCGACTTGCTATAAGTTAAGCTTATAGATTTAATTAAGGACCTAACAAAAAGCCTACGAACGCTTTACGCCCAATAATTCCGGATAACGCTAGCCACCTACGTATTACCGCGGCTGCTGGCACGTAGTTAGCCGTGACTTATTCCACCAGTACTGTATCCCTGATTTTTGTTCGCAAGCGAACAAAAATAAATCCCAAATATCAAGCTCCAAATTACAAACAAATTCTAAATTTCAATTACCAAAATTCAAAAAGTTTTGAATTTTTAATTTGTGATTTATTTGTTATTTGTAATTTTGAATTTGTAATTTATTTTTGTGCTCCCGCACAAAAATCAGGGCCTCCTGATGAAAAGAGGTTTACAACCCGAAAGCCGTCTTCCCTCACGCGGCGTCGCTGGATCAGCCTTTCGGCCATTGTCCAAAATTCCCGACTGCTGCCTCCCGTAGGAGTCTGGGCCGTGTCTCAGTCCCAGTGTGGCTGGTCGCGCTCTGACGCCAGCTACCCGTCATAGCCTTGGTAAGCCATTACCTCACCAACTAGCTGATAGGACGCAGGTTTCTCTCATACCGATAAATCTTTACCCCCCACCACTTCTATTTTCTAAAATATTAACCATTAATATATTTTTGATTAGTTTTAAAAAACAAAAGTGGTGGGGGGACTATCAGGTATTATCCCTCCTTTCGGAGGGTTATCCCTGAGTATGAGGCAAATACCCACGTGTTACTCACCCGTTTGCCATGGGTCTAAACCCATTCGACTTGCATGTATTAGGCACGCCGCCAGCGTTAATCCTGAGCCAGGATCAAACTCTCAATAAATGAGAGCTTTTCAAAGCTCTAAAAATAAAACTGACTTGATCATGTGATGATTCCTTGTCATTTCTAATTCTTAAGGTTCTTTAACATAAAAGACAGAAAAACAAAACATTCAAAAACAATTTGAACTTTTTGTTTTTTATCTTGTTGTATATATGACTATTCTATATCTTTAAGAAAAGAATGTCAATAAAGAAATTAGGCATTCTCAAATTTTTCTCGCTTTATGACATAGACATATAAAACATTGGCTATTCCAAATAAAATCACAAGGCTCGCAATACAAAAGATCACTGTTTTTACATCAAAAAGATCAGTCAGGTATCCTACTATAAGCACCGGCAACATATTGAGGACATTAGTTATCATAGTTAGAAAACCAAAAACCTTACCCATCATATTTTTCTCGGTATGTATTTGGAGGATTGTTTGCGAAGGAGCTATGATTGCCATTGCGCCAAAACCCACCATGGATAAAAGAACCGAGATAATAATATTTTTTGAAAAACTATTAATTACAAATACCTTATCAATCGAATTATTAACAAAGATTTGCCTAATTTCTGGTATTAAGGATATCAGAAGAGCTGTGATGCCAACTAGAAAAATACCAATATTGATCAGATGAACCTTTCTGGTCCTTTTTCCAAAATATTCCACAAAGACAGCTCCAAGCCCAGTTCCAACAATTGCCGGCAAAACAACCATTTTACCGGCATCGGCAGCTGGTATATGAAAAATCTCTTTAGAGAGTGGCGGAACAAGGACGTAGGCCATACCAAAGGCGACCCAGATAAGACTCAGATAAATAATGGGCATATAAATGCCCGCTCTGCCTTTTATAATATTTAATCCATGCATGAAATCTTTTTTCAAATCGCCAAAAAGAATGCGAGCCGATAACCCCTTTATTTCTGGTTTATCGTATGGCAATGAGAACAGAATTAAAGATGAAAACAAAAATCCTAATGAAATTAGGAAAAAATGATTTATGCCCTGTAAGGCCTGAATAAAGCTAACTAGAGAAAAACCAATGATCATTGTTGCATAGTTAGTAGATATATAGAGAGAGTTAGCCGCTAAGTAATCTTCTTGTTTTACGATTTGTGGAATTCGGGCTGCCTCAGCTGGTAAAAAAAATTGCATAGCGCTGCTGATTAAAAACGTAAGAAGATAAACCGACCAAAGATGGAATCCGCCAAAAACAAATCCTAGAGCTAGAACCACGCGCAAGAAATTAACCGTGTACATTATTCTCTTTTGACTAAATCGATCTGCCAGCACTCCCCCATAGATGCTAAAAAATATTGATGGTACAGTAAAACACAAGATTAGAATACTAACCTTGAGGTTGGAATGAGTAATATCATAGACCGTTACTACTAATAAAAAGTTGAGTAGATTATTTGCTGTTTGCGAAAAAATCTGGGCGAGCCAGATTTTTAAGAAGTTTTTGTTTTTGAAAACATCTATAAAACCGTTAGACATTTATTTTTTATTTTTCCTGCCCTTCCGAAATTTGCACTGGCAATAACAGAATGTAATTCGTTTTGCCAGTAAAAATGTAGGAGGGTTATTTCTTAATGACTTTATCAATCAAACCATATTTAACCGCTTCCTCAGCAGACATAAAAAAGTCGCGATCTGTATCTTTTTCAATTTTTGCTAATGGCTGTTTGGTGTCGCTGGCTAATAATTGGTTAACTAATTTTTTGATACGTAAAATTTCTTTTGCTCTAATTTCTATATCGGTCGCCTGCCCTTCGGCTCCCCCCAGTGGTTGATGAATCATAATCCTGCTATTGGGGAGAGAAAATCTTTTTCCTTTGGCTCCCCCCGCCAAAAGAATAGCAGCCGCAGAAGCCGCCTGCCCTATACATATAGTAGAAACATCCGATTTTACATATTGTATCGTATCATAAATAGCAAGTCCAGCCGTAGCTGAACCGCCAGGAGAATTTATATATAATTGAATATCTTTTTTGCTATCTTCGGCCGCCAAAAAAAGTAATTGTGCAATCGTTAAGTTAGCTACATCATCATTGATTTCCGAACCAAGAAATATAATGCGGTCTTTGAGTAACCGTGAAAAAATATCATAAGCCCTCTCATATCCTCCTTTTTGTTCAACTACCATAGGAACCAAGTTTTGATATGTTTCTTTCTTCATAATTACCTCCTAAACATAGCTTATCTTACTAAATAATAACAAACTCCATTATACCAAAAAAACAAATTTTAAGCAAGGAAAAATAAGATGTATTTACTTCGAAACACATTAGTATTAAAATCAGACTATGATTAAAGAAAAAATTCTAACTAGAAAAAATGTTTTGGTGGCCAGTGAGTTTGCAACACTTTTTGCTATTGCGGTAGCTGCTCCATTATTCAAACAACAGTTTATCACGGGACCGATCGTCAATTCGGCCTTGCTTTTATCTGCTATTTTTCTAAGTTTTGAAAATGCTGTTTTGATTGCTCTACTACCAAGCTTGATCGCTTTATCAGTTGGTTTGTTGTCGCCGGTTTTACTCCCCATGATTCCTTTTATAATAGCAGGAAATATAGTTTATATTTATGTTTTTAAACAAACCCAAAAAACAAACTATTGGTTAGCTATACTGCTAGCGAGCTTGTTAAAATTTGCATTTATATTTGGGGCCAGTCAGTTTCTGGTAGGCATCATCGTTCAAAAACAACTTCCAGCTCCAGTAGCTCTTATGATGAGCTGGCCTCAATTGGTAACAGCTCTGGCCGGAGGAATAATTGCTTTTTTGGTTCTCAAAACATTAAAGAAAGTATAAAAATATTTTTGATCTAACTTTAAGTATCCCCATTACAAAAGGGCTTGATAAATCAAGCCCCTACTTTATAACTTTATAAACCTTACAACTTTAAAACTAGTTTTTGGTCCTCTTCCACCATCATCTCGGCTAATTTTGCAAAAGTGATTTTTGGTTTCCAACCAAGAATTTTTTTTGCTTTAGAATTATCCCCGAGAAGCAATGGTACTTCTCCTGGTCGGAAAAATTCTGGGTTTATTTTTACTAAAACTTTTCCTGTCTTTTTATCTTTACCAATTTCTTTCTCGTCTTTTCCTTCCCAAACAATTTCATATCCCGCATATTTGAAAGATGCTTCAACAAATTCGCGAACTGTGTGAGTTTCACCGGTTGAAACAACATAATCATCGGCTTCATCCTTTTGCATCATAGCCCACATCGCTTCAACAAAGTCTCCGGCAAATCCCCAGTCTCTTTTGGCATCCATATTTCCAAGTTCAAGAAATTCTTGTTTTCCAGATTTAATTTTTGCAACTGCTAAAGTAATCTTTCGAGTAACAAAGTCCTCCCCTCTTCTGGGTGATTCATGATTAAAAAGAATTCCATTGCAAGCAAAGATTCCGTAAGCTTTTCGGTAAAGCTTCACAAAATGAAATGCTGCCAACTTTGCAATTGCATATGGGCTGTGAGGATTAAAAGGTGTTGTTTCGCTTTGCGGTTCTGTACCCGGATCCCCGCCAAAAAGTTCTGAGGTAGATGCTTGATAAAACTTTATTTTTGGATTTACGGCGCGGATTATTTCGAGCAGTATCCAAACGCTTTTTCCTGTCATATCTAGCGTCGTTAAAGGAGTCTTGAAGGATGAGCCCACATGGGATTGGGCAGCGAGATTATAAATCTCATCCGGCTGAAATTCTTCAATAATTCTTCTTAAGGATTCATATTCCATCAAATCCCCTTCTACAACTTTGATTTTTTTTCTTGTTTCTCCTAGACGCCAATAATCCCGCTCGGAACATCTGCGGTCAAGCCCCCAAACTTCATAACCTTTTTTGACCAAAAGCTCTGCGAGATAACTGCCATCTTGTCCGGTAATACCGGTGATAAATGCTTTCTTCTTCATATTAACCTCCCCCTGATGTTTCTATAATTCTTATTGTCTAAATTTCAAATCCCAAATTACAAATTACAAACAAATCTCAATTTTCGAAATTCCAAATTCTAAACTTTTTGGTCATTAGAATTTGTGATTTGTTTGTGATTTGGTGCTTGTTATTTGTTATTTATCTGATCCACGATCAGATCTATTGTCTTCCTCGCCAAAATACTATTTTTAATCGAACTTAAAAACTCCTCATCCTTATACCTTTCTTTGGTTTTTTCTTCTGCCTCAAGAGCTTTTTCCGGCGGCAAACCAGCTGTTTGGTTAATAACATCCAAGCTCAAAACTTCTTCTATATCTTTTTCGTCAATTTCTATTTTCTCGTCTTTTGCAATCTGGCCGACTATTAAACCGACTTTAACATTGGTTATAGCATGAGGTGTAAATCCATCACGAAATTCTTTTTCATTTTTTCCGAGGGACGCCAGATAATCAACAAGTTTAATTCCTTTGTGGTGTTCAAGATCATGCACAAAACGATCCATAATCATATCTTTTTCTTGTTCGACGAGCGCATTGGGTAAATCAATTTCCGATGCGTCAACTAGCACCTTCAAAACACTATCTTCAAATCTCGCTTTTTCATTTGACTGTTTTTTATTCAAAATATCATCGCCTATTGCTTTTTTCAAATCCTCTACTTTTTCAAAACCAAAGTTGGTTGCAAACTTGTCATTAATCTCTGGCAAGATAACTTTTTTGATATCATTAATCTTTACCTTAAATTTTACAGTTTGTTTTTGAAGTACCTTTTCATGATAATTTTCGGGAAATGTTGCGTCAAACTCCTTTTCGGTCCCCTTCTCTAATCCTAAAAGATTTTCTTCAAAACCAGGGATAAAATTGGCTTCACCAATTACAAGGGTAAAACCTTTTGATTGAAACTTTTTTAACACCTGCTCATCAAACTTTCCTTTATCTACTATATCTATATCGATACTAACCCAGTCCCCTTTTTCGGTTTTTGCCCCTGCCTCACCATTAGCGGGTTTCTTAATCTCTAATTCCGCAAATTGTTTTTGTAAACCAATCAATGTTTCTCCCACTTCCTTTTCTTCAACTTTAACCTCGTTTTTTTTGAGATTTGAGATTTGAGATTTTAACTTTTCTTGCCATCCTTCAATCTTAATCTCCGGCAAAATATCCACCTCTCCTTCCCAATCCAATCCATCCCCTTCGCTAAAACTATTTATCTTAATATTTTCAGGTCGCGCAACCGGTACTAGATTTTCCTTGGTAACTAACTGCAGGTATGTATCATTAATGGCAATGTCTTGCGCTTCATGTTCTAGTGAGTGTTCGCCAATCGCATCTTTAGCAATATCGCTTGGAACTTTGCCCGGACGGAATCCTTGGATTTTTAAATCTTTTTTTAACTTATCCAGCGCCATATCAAAAAAATGCACGATATCTTCTTTTGTCGCTGTAATATGAAACTTAATTCTGCTTTTGGGAAGTTTTTCAAATTTAATATCCATAAATAAATTTATTTAATCTTATTAAAAACATTTTAGCAAAAAAATCTCTTTTTTACAATAAAATAAAGGCGCGATTTCTCGCGCCTTTATTTTATAACTTTATGAACTTTACGAACTTTATAACTACTTATTCTCCACAATACTCTTTATTCTCATCATCGCTTCTATGCTCCATTTGATTCCTTGAACCCCCAGTCCCGAATCTTTAACGCCAAGAAAAGGGAAATTGTCGGGGTAGCGTTCGCTTTTCTTATTTATATTGATAACCCCGATTTCTAATCTTTTTGCAATTTCTTTTGCTTTTTCAATATCGGTAGTGAAGATTGATCCGCCGAGACCGTATTGGCTTTTATTATGAATTTCAATCATTTGTTCTATACTATCACAAGAAATAATCGGGAGCACCGGACCAAACTGTTCTTCCCAAGCAATTCTCATTTCTGTATTTACACCATCAATTATTGTTGCGTCAAAATAATTTGATTTTCTTGCTCCACCCAAAACTATTTTAGCTCCCGCTTCAACTGCGTCAAATATAAGTTCCTGAATATATTCGGCTTGCTTTTCAGAAATCACCGGTCCCATTTGTGTCTCTTCTTTGGATGGATCCCCCACTAAATTATATTTCTCTTTTGTTTTTGCAATTATTTTTTCAAGGAGTTGATCGTGAATTTTTTTATCAACTAAAATTCTTTTAATTGCGGTGCATCTTTGCCCCGCATAAGAAAACGCCCCATCAACAATTTCTGTTGCCGCCAAATCTAAATCTGCGTCAGGAATTACGAGTGCCGCATCTTTTCCTCCCATTTCAAGTAACATTGGTTTGTATCCTGCTTTTGTTGCAATCGATCTGCCAACATCAGAACTTCCCGTAAAATCAATCATATTAATATCTTTATGTATTATTAGATAATCACCAATTTCACTTCCCCTACCGCTAACAAAATTGATCACACCAGTGGGCACACCGGCTTTATTAAATACCTCAACCAGCATCGCTGTTGAGATTGATCCTTGCGTTGGGCCTTTTACAATAACTGAATTACCAGTTAAAAGTGCTGGTGCAATTTTTGTTACTGCCAGATTAATTGGATAATTAAAAGGTGAGATAGTCAGAACCACTCCCCATGGCTCGCGTGAAACTAAATCCGTTTTACTCTCTCCTGCCCTCGGAAAATCTTTAGAATATAAAACATCTAAATGAGTTACAACTTCAATTTGGTCAGCTGTATAAGAAATGATATCAGCCGATCGTAAGATACTTGATTCAGCTGCTTTTTTTGTTTTTCCAATTTCCATTATTTTAATCGGTAATATCTCATCAATGTTTTCGCGAATCAAATCAGCTGCTTTTTTAATTATTGCAGCCCTATCTTCAACCGAATAATTTGCCCAAAGTTTTTGGGCTTGGACCGCACCTCCAATCATTTCATCAATTTCTTTTTTATTCATAGCTTGAATCTCACCTACAAGAGATCCGTCTACGGGAGAATTTATTTTGATTGTTTGCCCACTGCTACTCATCTGCCATTTCCCGCCAGAAAAAAACTTATATGTTTTGTTATCTTTGATGTCTTTAAAAAAGTCATTCATTTTTTCTAATTAGTTATAATTTTTAATAATTGAAAATTGTGTCATTGATTGGAAATTGAAAATTGAAAATTGAAAATTCGTGACTTAAAACTTTCTTATACTCACCTTATTTTTCCCAAACCGTTTAATAATCTCCTTCTCACCCAACAATCCTTTTTGTGCTCCGTAAACCGAAACTACGCTGGCAGAATTTACCGCTGCAAATTTTAGACATTCTTCTATATTATATCCCTTTTTATACATTGCAATAAAAGTTGCTGACGAACTGTCCCCCGCGCCAGTTGCGTCAAGCCGCTTTGCTGGATAAAGCCCTGCTCTGTAAAAGGATTTTCCATCATAAATATATGATCCCTTTACACTGTCTGTAATCATTATTGTTTCTGCGCCAAGTTTTTTTAATTTTTTTAAAAGATTTTTTATTCCTGATCCTTTTTTTATTTTTAAAATCTTTTGGGCCTCCTCTACATTTAGAGTTAAAATCTTTGTTTTAGAAATTAATTTCTTTAACATTGATAAATCATGTTCTATTTGATAAATACTGGGATTCATAAAAAGCGGTTTTTTTGATTTTGAAATATATTTAAATACATTTCTTAAAATAATTTTTGAATATTTATTTATTCCAGCAACATAAAATCCTTTTGAAAAAATAAAAACTTTTCTTAAATTTATTTTTTTATAATTATTATTTGGTCTATGTGTAAGAATCGTTCTGTCACGATCTTGCCCTAAAAGAATAAAAGAAATCCCAATATCATTATTTTTTTGTTTGATCAAAAAACTTGTACCAACCCCTTTCTTTTTTAATTCTTCAATTATCCCACGGCTCAAAATATCATCCCCTAATATTGATATCATAGTTGTTTTTATACCCAATTTTCTCATACCAACCGCAGCATTACAGGCGGAACCGCCAAGATCATAATTTAGTTTATCAATGCTTATTTTATCGCCATAAGAATAAGCGAGATATTTAATATCTTTTTTTTCTTTTATTATTTTGGATGGTGCTAAGATAAATATATCTTGAACACAATCCCCGATTACGGCAATATCGTATAACATTTTTATTTATTCTTAAATAATTTTATTTTATCAATTACTTCGTCGCTCATGGCAACACTCGCTTTTCCCAAGACCTTATAAAATTTATATTCCTTAGGATTTTCCTTTATGTTTTTTAGAAATTCTGCCATCAAAGCAATTTGTAAATCAGTATCGGTATTTATTTTTCGAATTCCAAGTTTAATCGCGGTCTTGATATCTTTCTCGCTCACACCTACCGCGTTTTTCAACTTCAGCCCATACTTCGCCAGCTTTTTAATATTTTTTTGATTCAAAGATGATGCGCCATGCAAAACCAAGGGGACATCCACTAAATGTTTTATTTTTTTTAAAATTTCAAAATTTAAATTGGATTTATTAAAAAATTTATTTGGACCATGAGAAGTTCCTATTGCGATAGCGAGAGAATCGCATCCGGTTTTTCGCACAAATTCATAAGCTTCTATGGGATTAGTATAAACTATTTTTTTTGAAATCGCATTTTCCTCTGCTCCGCCGATCTTCCCAATCTCTGCTTCCACCCACACACCACATCTATGTGCTTTTTTTACAATATATTTTGTTAAAGAAATATTTTTTTTGAAATCCCGATGCGAAGTATCTATCATTACCGAATCAAATCCTTTGTTAATGCATTCCAGAGTTACATCCATATCTCTTCCATGATCTAGGTGAAGATACAAATCAATCCCATATTTTTTTTGAAAAAAATCTTTTGCCCAGACAAAGAAATCTACACTTGCGTGATTGATAGCTCCCTCAGAAACTCCGATTATAACTGGGGTTCTACAAATTCGCGAAGCTTTTACTACTGCTTCAAAGGTCTCTAAATTACTAACATTGAAATGCCCGATAGCAATCTCTCTCTTTTCTGCCGCTTTAAATATTTGTTTAATTCTCACGTTTTTCATTCTCAAATTATCAATTGCTAATTACTAATTACGATTTATCAAATCCTAATGCTATTTCTTTAATGTTTGTTGGATTGAGTCCTTCTCTGCCCATAACAAAACCACTTAAATCTGGTATTGAAATAAACTTTTTATAGTTTTGCAAATTAATACTTCCACCATAAAGTATAGCTGGTTTGGGTATATCATTTTTTTTACCGCCCAAACCAAAAATTTTGACAAATAATTTTTTTCTAAATCTTTGGTAAATTAATTTTTTGATTTGCCGTACAGCCCTTTCCACTTTTTCTGGGTCTTCCGGATTACTCGATCCTATTGACTCTATCGGTTCATAGGCAAAAATCATTTTATTCACTTCTTCAGATGAAAAACTATTTAAAATATTTAATGTTTCGCGTAGATAATCTTTGTATCCCACACAAACCACAGGGGTTATATAATATTTCAACGCTTCTTTTATTTTTAGATTCACTAAAATATCTGTGTCGCCATTAGATCTTATTTCTGAGTGCCCTATTATCGCATATTCCACCCCAAAATCTTTTGCCATACGAGCCGAGATCTGCCCCGTATAGTTTCCGGTACTTTTCCAAAAAATATTTTGGGAACCAAGTTTTACAGTATGAGTTCGTTTTTCATCGAAAAGTTGAAAAAAGGGATAAGGAGGACAAACTACAATCTTTTTATTAATCCAATTTTCTTTTTTGGTTGGAGTAAAAAGTTTATTATAGTCGACTAAAAGAGTTCTAGCTTTACTAAAACTTGAAGGGTACATCTTCCAATTACAAATGAAATAATATTTCATATCCCTCCTTTCGCACACAATAATATTATATAATCTTGTGCGATCCGCCTAGAGCGAAATCTATTTGCAGATTTCTTAGATTAAGAATACTGCAAGAGATTGAGCGATGGCGGAACAACATTGTTTTCATTATACATTTAACTAAAAGAAAAGTTTAGATATATTTTTATAGGTTGATAAACAAAAAAGAGACTTCCCAATAGGGAAGTCTCTTTAAAAAATCCATTTTACCTATGCTTATTCTGATATTCTTCACTGATTAGTATATTGTATCTGATGTTATTTATATCATTATCATGTTGTAATATCCAGTTTACTTCAATTTCACAAGGTTGTCTTCCCAGATAATCTACGTAGAGTTTGTAAATAGCAGCTCTATGGTCTAGAGCCCATTGTACTCTACCTCCCCAGGGGTAACCTAACCCCCATGTTGGATTAAATGGTGGGATTGGAGAAGCTTGGACTTGAGCTAGAGTATGAGAACAGACTTGAGGAGATGGAGTTACTGGTTGAGAGATTTCTTCGTTTTCTTGAGGGAGAGAATAGGTGGGAGGAGAAGAAGGAGCGGGAGCAGGACCAGCATCACCATAAGATAGTCCCACCTCATCAATTATAGGGCTAATACTCGCACCGCCATTTAGCATAACTGCATATTGGATATATCTGCCCGCTGGAGAAGTAATGTTAGAACCACTAACATCATAGTCATCGGGGCAATCTTCCCAACCATTGCAAGACCATTCGCCTGCGCTTATGCCGACCTGATTTAATCCGGCAACTTTTGCCATAATGCCTCCACCACTATTTACTTCCGTACAATCACTAATTAAAATCCTAAATTGTCTTGCCAAAACGGATGACGGAAGGGTAATTTTAAAAAACGGAATTACTATACCGTTGTCAATATCTGACATAACAATCTCGGCATCACCAACCGTTGCATTTATACCCGTTATATCCCAGCCCGTGAAGTTGTTTGGATCAAGGCTAGGGGTAGCCGAAACGGTTACAGACGATACTGGATCCCAAACATCTCCAATGCCATGAGAGAAATCATCTGATACCTCTATATTAAATTCCAATGGGATTGAAAATCCGCCACCACCGCCACCCATCATCATATTAATTATCTTAAATTCTTTCTGGGATCCAAAGTCAACCGCTACCCACTGAGGGTTTGTTGCATCCAGAGGAGGCTCTGTCACATAATCATGAAACCAAGGAGTATAGGGGGTGTTATCATAAGCAGCTTCTGGAGAAACGCCTGGCTGACCCGCCATGGTGCTAGAAGCGTAGGCCGTACCTAGAGGGGAGATATTTGTTGGGTCGCCTACTGCGGTTCTGGTTATAAGCCTAGCTGTTCCGCCATTGCCCACATCATCCCAGCTGATAGTTGACCAATCTTGTGTACTCCCGGCATCAAAGACAGATGATATAAGATAGCCTGAAGGGGCATATCCCGCGCCCCCTATTTTTTGAGCAGTAAGATCAGAGTCTCTATCTGGCCAAACAACAATAACGCTCTCGCTGTTGGTACCAGAAGGGGCAAGACGGGGGTCATCTGCATCGCGAGATAGAAAAATTCCATCACTTCCCCACTGTTTAATACCATCTAGGTCGACTAATTGCACATAGCCACCCTGTTGTTCGGTATCCCTAGCTCCCCAACTAACAACAATACCATTCAATGATTGGCTTGTCACAATATCAAACATTTGGAGGACTGGGTCAAAATCACTACTTACCGCTTGATCACCATCGCCAGTAGCAATCGGAATGCCGTCCCAATCTTCAGCCGGAAGAGTCGCGTTGTTCCACATCCTAGTACCACTAAAATCTATTCTTTGGGCATAAAAATCATCATTACTTCCACTTCTTCTGTCTCCCCAGGCTATAAAAAAACCATCACTTTCAAGAGAAACTATAGAGGGAAGCATCTGATTATCAACTGCTTCTGATATTGGTATACCCTCCCAATCATCCGAATCAACGCCATTTTCCCAACATCTCGAACCTGAACCCGGATCGGTGCATGACTGACTAAGCGCTTGGGCATAAATATCTTTGTCGCCATTTCTAGTATCTTCCCAGACTACCGCTAGACTGGGAACACCGGGAACGGAATAATTAGCGATAACCTGGGGGTTAGTTTGATCGCCAAGCGCTACCGATATGGGTATACCGTCGCCAAATACTAGGGTACCGGCAGAAAAACCCGTAATGCCTATAGCCTGAATATAGATATTATTATCACTATTAAAAACAACCACAGCCGAATCTTCTATGCCCTCGCTAAATATGAGATCGGGTTGAGTTGGAAATGGCAGAGTGGAAATAGACATACCGTCATTTCCCCATAGGATAGTTCCCGCCGAATCAATCCTTTGAGCCATAATTTTATAGGCAGGTTGGTTTGTTGTCCAAACAACCACTGCGCCACCTGCTCCATCAGTAACTATGCTAATATCTGTTTGCTGTCCTGGAGCCGGGTCTCCTGGTATTAATGGGTCTGTAGAAAGAAGAAGACCACAATCCCCCCAGACAGGCTCACCACTATCATCAATTCTTTGTATATACACATCAGAGTCGTTCGGGCCAGGCGTCCAATCTTCCCAAGCAATAATGGCACCACCCAGGTTATCTGAAATAATCTTTGCTTTTTTTTGTGGATAAGGTTTAGATTGGCCGGGGTTAGAAGGATCACAAGAAACTAATATCCCATCGCTACCCCAAAGAGGTGCGCCATCTACACTAACCTTTTGTACTCTAATATCGACATTGTTTCCGTCTGGTTGGTCTGGGTTTCGGTCTGACTGCCAAGCCATAATCGCTCCATCTTCCCCGTCGGGTTTTAGATCGAGTTCGCTGCCGCCGAGCTCATCGCCTCCCGGTTCGGTCAATAAAACACCGGGTCTTCCAGTAGGAGTGGGCGTCCATTTTAGACGGCTCTCTCCTAATCTTATGCCATCAGCAGTATCTATAGCACTAGCTGAATCATATTTTGTCCATCCGCTAAGATCTGTTGTAGAACTTCCTGATTCAGCCCCATCTACCCAGCTAGACTGAATCAAGGCACTAACCCCCAAGGTTCTCAAAAACCCTGGATAAACCAAGCCAGTTAATAAAAATACGATTACAAAAACAAAAGCAATCAATATTTTTTTGATATTATTGTCGTTATCACAAAAAACATTTTTCTTTTTTCTCATTTTTATTTTTTTATTGTTAACTTATTATAAAATATTATTTTTTGCCACAACCCCTACATTTATCACAACTACTACAGTTTGGTTCACCCAAATCAATTTTTTGAAGTTTTTTTACTTCCCCTCCACATTTGGGGCACTTTTCTTTCATTTTTCCTGCCTCTTTTTTATCCTTGTAAAGTCGAGTAAAAGAAGTTTTGCATTTTTTACATTCAAATTCAATTATCTGCATATGTATTATAACAATGTTATTATTTTATAGCTGAATTTATGTGCGCTAAGATAGTTTCCTTTGGTTGCACACCAATCATCTGATCTACTATTTTACCACCCTTGAATACAAGAAGAGTCGGAATGCTCATTATTTTATACCGGCTAGCTACAATAGGATTATCATCAACATTGAGTTTGGCAACTAATACCTTTTCCCCAATACCTTTTGCAACTTCTTCTACAATGGGACCAAGTACCTTGCAGGGACCACACCAGGGTGCCCAGAAGTCTACCAAGAAAACCTTATCTGCCGCTAGAACCTTTTTGTCGAAACTAAAATCATCAAGCTCTAAGATATTGCCCATATCAAGCTCCTTCTAATCGATTATTTTTATCTCCAGAATAATTATAATACTAAAAAAGTTAATATTAAATAGTTTTTAATTACCCTCTTCTAATCTCATTACCTCCTCAAAAGCTACCATCCCTACTTTCAAGTGTTTTTCATCTGGTTCATGTGTCAGGAATACCTGTAATATATATAGAGGATTTATAAATACTGCTTTAAGAAATCTTGACCCACTAGAATAAGCTATTCTAACTAATTCATAAGCAAAAGAAAACGAAACAAAAATCAAACCGAGAGTTGTCAGGAGCCCCAAAAACCAACCAGCCTGACTAACCTTTAAGAATGTAACTAAAAACGAAAGAATTATAACCGCCCAGAAGAAAGTGGCTATGGAACACTTGTCATTAGTCAATTTTGCTTTTTTTAGGCTTTCCAAACTAATTTTACCATTTTTTTCATAAGCATCTATTATTTTATGTTCTGCTCCATGATAAGAAAAAATATCTAGATCGGCCTTTCTGCCAATAGAAACTAGAACGAAAAGGACAATAAAGAGACATATATATAGAAAAGTGAAAAGAAAACTATACAAAGCGAATAAACCGCCAAGGTTAACAACACTATTTAGCCTAACATATAAATAGTCAAAAAAGCCAATAAGAAGGAAAAGGTAAATGATATAAACAAGGTATTGATTGAGCTGAACCCATAATCTCTCGTGCCTCGGCCTTTGTTTTAATGTCTTTTTGATAAAGGGCCTTTTTACTAAGGATACTTTTAGAAAAAAGTAAATACTTTCAATAAAAAAGAAAATGCCCCTCACAAAAGGCATGGAAAGAAAACTAAACTTACCGCGTATATTTCTTAAATTAAAAGAGGCTACCTCGAGCCCACCTGAGTCATCCACCATAGCTATAGCCATATTGTTGCGGGTTCTTAGCATTACACCATCAGCAAAAGCCATGCCGCCTAGCGGGGTACGTTTTTCTTTTTCAAATTCAATTTCTCTCCTTGCAGGCGCGTTTTTCCTTACAACTTTTTTTCTAGTTATGGCTTTTTGTTTTACTATCTTTTTTACAATCTTAACCTTTCTTTTTGTTTGTTTTCTTGCTTTTTTGCTTTTTTGTTTTTTTGCCACAATACCCTCCTATCGTTTATTATCTACATAATACAACAATAGATTTTTTTGGCAATAAAAAAAGAAGTTGTCAAAATCCTTTGCAAATTCCTCTGAAATATGCCCGGGAGGGCTTGAACCCCAATCTTAGGCTTCGGAGGCCCACACTCTATCCGTTGAGCTATGGGGACAACATTATTTTTTGTTTGTTTTATAAACTATTGATATTGAATTTCAATCCTGAAATCCTTTGAATAATCAAAGCGACTGTCAGGCCTGCCTTCAACTCCACCAGAATCACTAACAGTAACAAAAACATATTCTTCGATTTTTCCCTTGGCAAGATTAATATTTACATTCTCGCTAGCGATCCCCCGTCTTTCACCCGGATTTATTTTTTGTCCTCCGACATAAATTGAATATGATAATAGTTTATTTATGTTTTGCACTGGAAATACCAATGTGAAATCATGACTTTTGCTCCACATTTCTTTAAGGATAAATGACGGGTCTGAAATTGCCGCGCCCGTATAACATAAAAGGTCAAATTCTGGGGTTGATGGAAATTTATTTACTGGCGATGCCTCGATTGTTAATTTTTTATTTGAAAAATCCGTCGTAATACTACTCTTTTTTAGAAGAGATGAATCTAGTTTTAAAGAAGGATCGCCATAAAGCATGAAGCCATAAATATCTTCGGGCATAGTTTTCAAAACTGATTTATCAGTAAGATCAAAATTATTAAAGCCATTAGTAATGAAACTCATACTTGTGCCTTCTTGATAAATTTTTAACTCCGGATCCCAATAGCGCGGTGTTGCTTGCCTTAAAATCACGACATTATACATGTCTTTTAAGGTCTCACCGACAGTTTTTCCTGCTAGCAATTGTTGCGTCGCCATCGGTGCATACCCCGCTGGATTGTAAAATCCAATGAATGCCGAGGCACCATTTTCGATAAATTGTTGACCCAGAATCTTGGCATTATTACAGCTCATATGGACAATGATCGGTCTGTTTTTAAAATACCGAATATTTCCATTTTCATCCCTAAAATTAGTGAACGTAATTGGTGTCGGCCATTGACCGATTGTCGTCGTTGGATAAATTCCCTCATCTGAACCATGAGTCCTTAATTCTAAAACGGTGCTATCGTAATAATGCTGTACTAGAGTGGCCGGATCGGCCATTTTAAAAACTTTTATCGATGGGGACAAGGGAGCAATGCAGGATTTTGCATAACTATAATCCATTACACTAAAGGAGTCGGATGGGTCATCTTTTTCAACTACAAACGGATAATGATCAAAAGTGATGACATTTCCTTTTGGTCCAAGGTCGGTAAAGTATTTCTCAAGTTGATTTTGGGTAGAAAAAGGCAAGCGGCCAACTGCTAATTCCGCTAGACCATCATTATTAACATCAGCATATAAAGCCGGATCTGTTCGAAAGCTACTGACCGTAGAATTATAAACAGGAACCTGAGTATTATACACAGCATAAGGGATTTCATCATTTGTCCCAATTAGAAGCAGATATTTAAAGAGATTTTTTTGATAAGCCTCATTAATAATATTCTTGACTTGCTGGTAGTCACTTGTTTCAACTGCGATAAAATCCCATTTTTTTTTATTGGCAAGTTCGCGGGCATATTCTTCTCCGTCCACGCCTTGCCTCACAATAATTAAACCACTCGCTTCGTCGGGAATTTCAGCGGTAATTGATAAATTTTCCTGCACCGGCTTTGACGCCGCAGGATTCTGGTTTTGTTTAGCGAGACGAGTAAAATAAAAAGCCAAGCCGCTGCCTGCCAGAATAATTATCAAAGCAACAATAATAAAAATAAATTTTTTTCGGGTTTGCATGTCTATAATTATAGCTTAAGCTTCAAACTAACCATCTGAAATGCCCGGGAGAGGACTCCCCCTCGCTCCGACTCGGGTCCGGGGCGCTACACACAATGAATGCTTCCTATGGGTCGCATTCACTCGCGCCTTTCTCGTCCTTTTCTACATACAACTTGTGAAAATATCGCTTATTTAAGCGATATTTTCACAAATGCAGTATTTTGAAAATAATCCGAACTCATTTTGCGGCCGAAGGCCGCAATGAAGTCCCCGCGAAAATTCAGAATTCAGAAAATTCGGAGCGGCTTCGCTGCGATCTTTAACAATTTCAAGTTTTTCTTGGCGGCAAATTCTTAAGAAGATGCTTTTTTATTGATGCCCCAATACTATCATGTTGATATTATTTTTATCAACATAAAGAAGATATTTACCATCTGGCGAGATAGAGGGACTAATATATTCTTTTTCTGTCTCGCTTATCTTCCTTAGTCCACTTCCATCATGATTGATAATAAAAAGATTATTTTCGAAATTATAGATTATCCCTTGACCGTCTGGGGTCCATGCCCAGCCAGGAGTTCTACTAGCGGTATCAAATCCTCCATGAAAAAGCTCTTTTATTTCGGGACTACCGATATCTTGAATAAGAATCTTTACATCTAAGTGTCGCCAGTCGCTTTCAGATATCGGATAGGTTACTTCGTCACCAAGACAATCTTTGCCTACCCACATGTCACCCTTTCTATCTCCTGGCACATTTTTATCCTGAATCCATTGATAGATTAAAATCCTTTTATTATCAGGTGAGAATGTTGCTGATCGACAACGCCACTCTTCCTGCCCTGTCCTCATAATCTTACCATCTAAAGAATAAACATTATGATAAAAAGGTTCTAAAATATATTTACTATCAGAAGACCATTGTAATTTTGGGTCAAAACCCTCTGTGCCAACCATACTGGTTATTCCAATAGTTTTTAATTCTGACAAATCTTTTGCATCGTTCTTTAAAATCACAATCGACGCACCCCATCCTTCATTTGACGACCAATCTGTAAAAGCAATGTATTGGTCATCTGGTGACCATGCGGGCCAACTTAAATTTTTATTCCCCAAATATATAGTACCGCTAGTTGCAAGATTTCTGAATTTAATATTGTTATTTTCATCAACCTGGACTAACTTGTCACCACTTGGAGAAAATTCAATATATTTATAGCCAGTGCTAATTTCTCGATAGTTGGTACCATCAACATCTATAACAGTAGGAACCTCACCGCCCTCGCTATATTTGACAAAACCTATGCCTTTATTATCTTTAAACCATTTGTTAAAATCATATGATGTTTCTGGACCAAAAGATTTAGTTATCGTTTTTTTCTCAATGTCATATAGGTTTAGTATATACGGGATGGGTCTTCCTTCAGAGGGCAGATCCTCTCTGAAAAGAAATTTTGTACTGTCGGGAGACCACGAAATTATTGATTTGGCATTTATTGTATTGGTTACTTGCCCATCAGATAAAATTTTCAATTTAGAATCAATTTTATTTTGGATAGATTCAGTTTTGTTTATCTCAATGGTTATTTCTTTCGTCCTTAGAAATTTATAGCGTTGCCAAAAAACAAAGCCCAATACAATAAGAACAATTAAGAACAAAATTATAATTATCCTTGTTTTCATATTGGGTTTCTTAATAATTAAAAATTTTCTTTCAATTATGGATTCGAGCCGATTTTTTTCTTCAGGTTCTTTGGCGGTTTTTCTAAAGATCGCGGCGAAGCCGCTCCGGGTTTTCTGAATTCTGAATTTTCGCGGGGACTTCATTGCGGCCTTCGGCCGCAAAATGAGTTCGGATTATTTTCAAAATACTGCATTTCAGAGGAATTTGCAAGGACTTTTTGGTCGCTACGCCGGTTTCAGCGACCAAATTGTACGGAATTTTGGCTAAAAATCTGAATTGGCGGTTTTCTAAAATAATTGAAAGAAAATTTTTAATTATTATTAAGAAAAAAGGAGATCAAAATGAAATACATTATCTATGCTCGTAAATCTACCGAGGAAGACGATAGACAAGTATTATCTATTGAAGCTCAACTCGTTGAGCTCAAAGAATTTGCCGCCAAAGAAAAACTTGAAATTGTAGCTTCCTTCGAGGAAGCAAAAACTGCCAAAGAACCTGGTCGAACGAAGTTCGCTGAAATGTTGTCATTTATTGAATCAGGAAAAGCGGAAGGGATTATTTCATGGCATCCTGATAGATTGGCTCGTAATAGCGTAGATGGTGGTAAGGTAATCCATTTTGTCGATCGTGGGCTTATTCGCGCCATGAAGTTTCCTACCTTTTGGTTTGAGCCCACTCCGCAGGGATTGTTCATGCTAAATATCGCCTTTGGGCAATCAAAATATTTTGTAGACAACTTGCGAGAAAATGTGAAAAGAGGTTTTCGGCAGAAAATACGAAATGGCGTCTGGCCGGATTGCGCACCGCTGGGTTATCTCAATAACCCCAAAACAAGAGGGATTGATGTAGATACCAATAAATCTCCAAAAGTAGTAAAAATGTTTGAGCTTTACTCAACGGGAGAACACACCCTAAAATCAATTCTAATTTGGTGCAGAGAAAACAATCTTTTGGGGAATCGGGGTAATAATATATCGGTGAGCAGTTTACAAAAGATTCTACAAAATGTTTTTTACATTGGCCTCATGAAATACAAAGGCGAAATCCATGAAGCCACTCACGAGCCATTGATTTCAAAGAAACTTTTTGAAAAATGCCAGGAAGTGATGAAAAACAGAGGTAGAATTCAAGAAGTAAGAAAAAATGAGTTTGCTTTTCTGGGGTTTTTGAAATGTGCTTCTTGCGGCGCCTCTATCACTGCGGAGATTCAAAAAGGAAATAACTACTACCGCTGTACAAAGAAAATGGGCGTCTGCTCCGAAAAGCATTATCTCCGAGAAGAAGAACTCGCAAACCAAATGAAATCGTACTTGCAAAAAGTTTCTTTGTCGAGCCAAGACACGGACTGGGTTTTGGGCGAACTGGATAAAGACGAAAAAGAAGCGAGAGAGCGATCAAAAGGTTTTGTTCAAAATCTTAAAACAGACCGGGAACAAATAGAAAAACAATTAGAAAAGTTACTTGACGCATATCTCAATGAGTTCATTACCTCGCAAGAATACACACCTAGAAAAGAGAAACTATTAAATAAAAAATTAGAACTTTCTGAAAAAATAAATGATTTTGAACAAAAGGGCGCGTCTTGGCTCGAACCGGCTCGTGAGTTTATTTTATCTCTTAATAAAGCTGATAAAATAATACATTCGGAAAACAAAAAAGAAATGACAACATTTCTAAAAAACATCGGCTCGAACCATATTTTAGAAAACCGCCAATTCAGATTTTTAGCCAAAATTCCGTACAATTTGGTCGCTGAAACCGGCGCAGCGACCAAAAAGTCCTTGCAAATTCCTCTGAAATGCACGCTAATTGAAAATGCGCGAACCGTTTTTGGGGGAAAATGAGGTTGGGGCGGAGCAGCCCCGCCGCCCATCGGGGCGCTCCGCCCCAGAAAAACCCCGAATCCGAAAATTCCGCCGCCGCT